>Ga0256410_1000008_pt1 | contig 517472 bp, 420 predicted proteins | sample PhyWR1_FD_185983 | JGI IMG/M metagenome (GOLD analysis project Ga0256410, IMG submission 185983) | Leaf surface microbial communities from wheat plants in UC Gill Tract Community Farm, Albany, California, United States - DLSL W.R1 | ecosystem: Host-associated > Plants > Phyllosphere >...
TGGACTCTTTGACGTCTACTTCTGCCATCACTTTCTAAGAACGTTCGACGTGAGCAAACCTGACTACGGGGCATAATGTGTCCACCATGTCCCCGCACATGTGTCCACCATGTGTCCGGTCCGTACAGAAGGACCCAAAAGGAACCAAAAGGTCCTCGCCCCATCGTACGGCCTTCGCTGCGCTCAGGTTCCCTCGCTCCGGTCCTGCTCCGTGGGCACGCCGCCACGGGCCATCCATGGCCCCGTCGCGGCTCTCCCGGCATCCATGCCGGTCGATCCACTCCTCAGCACCTCCTCTCGGCCTCCCGGGAGGGCTGGCAGATCAAAAACACTGCGCCCCGAGGCGGCCGACCGGCCGGCCTGTTCGGTTCGCGTGTACTGCGCAATCTCTGTAGATACTCTGTTGCAGGCTCGCTCCCACAGTTGCAGTGTTCCTGTAGCAGCAGCCTTCGTTCCTCGGCAGCTACAGGGGCAGTTGCCCCATCCCTCAAACAGCCTAACCCTTACGGACGATGTTCAAGGCCCGGCCCCGTCTGATTATCGCGATCACTTTCAACCAGTGTGCGAGGGACCGCGAGCATGGGCGCTTTTGTCTTGTCATCGGCTGTGCAGCGCTGCGCCGAGCAATTAATGGCCCGGCGCAAAGTGTTGCTCGGCTTTTTTATGCTGGTGACCCTGGCCCTTGGTTACAGCGCCACCCATGTTCGGCTGGACCCCGGGTTCAACAAGCAGATCCCGGTGCGTCATGCCTACATGCTCAACTTTCTGGATTTCAGCCGCATTTTTACCGGTGCCAACCGCTTGCTGGTCAGCGTGCACTGGAAAGGCGAGGGGGATATCTATAACCCCGAATTCCTCGAAACCCTGCAACACGTCACCGATGATGTGTTCTATATCTCCGGGGTCAGTCGCCCCAGCGTAACGTCGCTGTTTACGCCCAACGTGCGCTACATCGAAATTACCGAAGACGGCTATGTCGGTGATCTGGTGGTGCCGCCGCAATACGCCGCCACGCCCGCCGACTTGCAACAGGTGCGCAGCAATGCCGCTCGCTCCGGGCAGATCGGTCGGTTGCTGGCCAATGACCTCAAGTCTGCCCTGGTGCGCGCCGACCTGCAGGATATCGACCCCAAGACCGGGCAGCCGGTGAACTATGTGCAAATCGCCCAGCGCCTGGAGGATATCCGCGCCAAATACAGCAGTGCCGACATCGAAATCAATATCGTCGGCTTTGCCAAACTGGTCGGCGACGTGGTCGAAGGGCTGAACACGGTGATGGGCTTTTTTGCCATCGCATGTCTGATCACCGCTGCGCTGCTGTGGTTGTATTCACGCTCGTTGCGCCTGACCCTGGTGGCGCTGTTTGTCGCCTTGCTGCCGGTGATCTGGTTGCTTGGCCTGCTGCCGTTGCTGGACCTGGGTATCGACCCGATGTCGATTCTGGTGCCGTTCCTGATCTTCTCCATCGGTGTGTCCCACGCCGTGCAAATGACCAACGCCTGGAAGCAGGAAGTGCTCGCCGGGAGTGATTCGGTGAGTGCGGCCAAGGTGGCCTTCAGCAAGATTTTCATTCCCGGTGCGCTGGCGTTATTGATGAACGCCCTGGGTTTCGGGGTGATCATGCTGATCGATATCCCCATTGTCCACGAGCTGGGCGTCACGGCCTGTATCGGTGTGATGCTGATGATCATCACCAACAAAATCGTTCTGCCGCTACTCATCGCCCATCTGCAACTCGAGTCGCACCTGATGACGGCCAGGGCGCGCATTGCCAGCTCGCGTCACCCCCTGTGGTGGCGATTGTCGGCGCTGGCCACACCGGGACCGGCACTCTGGGTGTTTGCCCTGAGCCTGCTGCTGCTGGCGGCAGGCGCGATCAAGGCCCGCGAACTGGCCACTGGTGATATCGGCACCGGCGCGCCGGAGCTGCGGGCCGACTCGCGCTACAACCAGGACAACCAGAAAATCATCAGCAGTTACGCCATCGGCCTGGATGTGCTTTCGGTGTTTCTGACCATTCGCGATCGCAGTGAAGCCTGCCTGGACCCGGCCGTCATGCGAGCGGTGGAAACATTCGACTTCAAGATGCGTGAAGTCCGCGGTGTGCAATCGGTGCAGAGCGTAGCGGGGATGAGCAAGCAGGTGATTGCCGGCAACAACGAAGGCAACCCGCGCTGGGCGGCCATCCCCGGTTCCGCCCAGGGCTTGCAACAGGGCGCCTACGCCTATTCACCGGACTCGGGGCTGGTGACGGACGGCTGCCAGAAAATGCAGATCCTGGTGTTCCTGACCGACCACGAAGGCGCCACCGTGGCCCATGTGCTGGATGAGGCCAGGCGCATTATCGCTGCGATTGCCGTGCCGGGGGTGGAGTTCAAGCTGGCGGGGGGCAATATCGGCGTGATGGCGGCGTCCAATGAAGCGGTCAAGCAGGCCGAAGTGGTGATGCTGGCGGCGTTGTTTGTGTCGGTGGCGCTGTTCTGCCTGCTGACCTTTCGCTCGGTGCGCGCAGTGTTGTGCATTCTGGTGCCCTTGGCGATTGTCGCGGTGCTGTGCAATGCACTGATGGCCCTGCTGGGTATTGGCCTCAAGGTCGCGACCTTGCCGGTAATGGCGCTGGGTGTGGGGGTAGGGGTGGACTACGGCATCTATCTGTACGAGCGCATCGAGCATGAGATGGCCGCGGGGCATGACCTGCGCGAAGCCTTCTACCGCGCCATGTGCCAGCGCGGCACGGCGGCGGTGTTTACCGCGCTGACCATGTCGCTGGGGGTGTGCACCTGGGTATTTGCGCCCCTCAAGTTCCAGGCCGATATGGGTGTGCTGTTGGCCTTCATGTTTATGGTCAACGTGCTGGGGGCGATCTTCCTGCTGCCGGCACTGGCTGCGTGGTTCAACCTGGGCAAGCCGCTGGTGGAACCCGCGATGCTCACGATTGCGCAATCAGCCAGAGCGTGAGTGGGCGCCAGGTTTCAGGTGGGAGCGGGCTTGCTCGCGATTCAGGCGCCGCGATGTATCAGCCAGACCACGTCGATCCAATCGCGGGCACGCCCGCTCCCACCAGTAAATGTGCATGACCAATAAAAAGGAGAACTCCATGGGACGCATCACCCATATGGGCGGCTGGCTGTCAGTTGCCCTGGCATTGCAGGGTTACAGTGCTCTGGCGCTGGCCCAGGCCCCTGCCGACCAGATCACCCGGCTGGGCAAGGACCTGACCTGCGTCGGCGCCGAAAAGGCGGGCAACGCCGCAGGCACCATCCCTGCTTTTGGCGGCCAATGGCTGGGCGCGGCACCGGGGATGAAGTTCGAGGGCACGGGCAAGCATCCCGTAGACCCTTACCCCAACGAAAAGCCGCTGTTTGTGATCACCGCGCAAAACCTCAGTCAGTACGACGGGCACTTGTCCGAGGGGCAAAAGGCCCTGTTCAAACTCTATCCGCAAACATTCCGCATGCCGGTTTACCCTTCGCACCGTGACTTTCGTTTTTCTGACACGGTGTGCAAGGCCACCCTGGAAAATGCCTCGGTCGCCAAACTGGTCGACGACGGCGAAGGCGTGGTTGCCCGCACTGGCGGGGTAGCATTCCCGATACCGCAAAACGGTATTGAACTGCTGAAAAATGCCTCGCTGTTTACCGTGCGTGCCTGGACCGAGGAATACACTTCGGACAACGCCTATGTGCTCAAGGACGGCAATATCAACTGGGGCCGCGTGCACTCGCGCAATATGGCGCCGGGGCTGGAGCCGGGCAAGATTGGCGACACGGTGGGCAATTCGTCTTTCTACCTTAACGAAACCCTGCTGCCACAGCGCGACAAGGGTGAAATCAACACCGGTACCGAGTACTGGAACGACAAGACCGAGCCGCGCCAGAGCTGGCGCTACGATCCGGGTACGCGGCGTGTGCGGCAGTCGCCGGGTTACGGTTTTGACATGGCCTTTCCGGGCTCCGGCGGTTCGATCACCGTCGACGAAGTACGCATCTTCAACGGCTCGGCCCAGCGCTATAACTGGAACATCGTCGGTAAAAAAGAGCTGTATATCCCTTACAACACTGCGCGCCTGCACGCCGGTGACCTGAAGTACGCGAGCATGCTCACTCCCGGTCATATCAACCCCGACAACATGCGTTACGAACTGCATCGCGTGTGGGTGCTCGAAGGTGTGCTCAAGCCGGGTAACCGCCATCTGTACGGCAAGCGCACGCTGTATATCGACGAAGACAGCTGGTTCCCGATCATGGGTGACAACTACGACAACCGCGGCGAGTTGTGGCGCACCTCGATGGTCAATTACTTCTATGCCCCGGAAACGCAAACCTGGCAGGCCGGTGTTGGCCTGTATCACGACCTGAACGCTGGCAGTTATCTGGCCTTCAACCTGATCAACGAACAACGCAACGGCTATGTGCTGAACAAAGGCGGTTTTGCTGCTGGCGATTTTGGCCCCGAAGCGGCACGTCGGGCCGGCAAGTAACGCCCTGACGCCATCCTGCTGTCTGCCACGGGCCCTGCCTGTGCGCAGGTGGCCGGGCGGAGCAAAACAACAATAACAAGGAGCAAGGCATGTTCAAGCAATACACGCGTGTTGTCGGGACCGGTTTATTGTCGGGGCTGAGCGGTCTGGCCCTGGCGGCACCTACCCTCGAGCTGGGCGAAAACACCACCCTCGACTCTTCTCTGACCGTCAACTACACGGCCTCGATGCGTACCGCAAAACCGGATCACGAATACCTGAACAACATCAACTACGATGATGCCACGCGCAACTTCAAGCGCGGCTCGCTGATCAACAACCGGGTCAGCGTATTTGGCGAGTTGATGCTCAAGCACGACAACCTCGGCGCCGTGGTGCGCGGCAGTCATTTCTATGACGAGGTCTACCACCAGCGCAACGACAACGACTCACCGGACACGGTGAACAAGACCGGACGCTACAACGACTTCAGCCAGGACACGCGCAAACTCAGCGGCAGCAAGGCGCGGCTGCTGGATGCTTATGTGTATGGCGACTTTACCGTCAATGACGACCAGTACCTGTCACTAAAGGCCGGGCGGCATCTGGTGGCCTGGGGCGAGAGCCTGTTCTGGCCCAACATCAGCCAGGGCCAGGCACCGGTGGATTCGACCAAGTTCAACGTGCCCGGCACCGAAGCCAAGGATGCCTACTTGCCGGTGGGGCAGATATCGGGCGCGTGGTCGGTGAATGAAGACCTGACCCTGCTCGGGTTCTACCAGTACAAGTGGGAAGAAACCCAGCTCAACCCCGTGGGCGACTACTTTGGCAGCGATACCTTTGGCCCGGGGGCCGAGTTTTTCCGGCTCGCCCCGGGTATCGTCGACAACCTGCCCAACGGGGCCGCAGTCGGCTACGCCGGCTCGGTCAAACCGGGCGACAGCGGCGAGTGGGGCCTGGGCACCCGATACCGGGTGACGCAAAACACCGAGGTCGGCCTGTTTCATTACCGTTATCACGACCGCGTCCCGGCACTGTTCTTCGACTTTACCGGGCAGACCCATTACTCGTCCCTGAACAAAGTGGGTGGCAACGGCAATGGCCCGAGTTACCAGCTGGGTTACTTTGACAACATCAAGCTCACCGGCATCAGTTTCACCACCAAAGCCGGTGATTCGGTGCAGTTCGCCGGTGACCTGAGCTATCGCGACGGCGCGGCGGTGTACCTGAGCAACGGTGCGCCGGCGCGGGGGCAGGTGTGGCAGGGAAACCTGAATGCCGTGTACATGATCGGGCCGACGTTTATGGCGCAGCAGACCACCCTGATGACCGAGGTGGTGCACCAGCGCATCCAGGGCGTGGATGACCTGACCATTAGCGGTGGCGGGGCGGGCACGGACGGGACTTTCAATAAATATGTGTATGACGGTCAAACACGGGGTTCAAGCCTGTTGGGGATCGGCGCCTATTTCGATCACCCCAGCGTATTCAACGGCTGGGACTTGACCACCAAGGCCACCTGGACCCAGAACATTGACGGCAGTGCCTATTCGGGGTTGGGCCGTGCTGAAAAGCGTCTGACAGTGGGTGGTGATTTCAAGTACCTGGGCAACTTTCAGCTGGGGCTGACTTATGTGGCGTATTTGAGCTCGGCCGATATTGCCCAGGGACGGACAATGGCGGATCGGGATTACCTGTCGTTCAATGGCAAGTACACCTTTTGACCCGGGCCCTCACGGCAACCCTCTCCCGGAGGGAGAGGGGCGGGATGAGAGGGCTTGTGATTCTCAGCCCGTCTACCGGGCCTCCCGCGGCATCCCCAGCGCTCGTTCGGCAATGATATTGCGCTGAATCTCATTACTGCCGCCATAAAGGGTATCCGCACGGGTAAACAGAAACAGCGCCTGCAACCGTGTCAGCTCATAAGGCGCCCCGGCCAGCAACTCGGCCTCTGGCCCCAGTACATCCATCGCCAGCTTGCCCAGGGCCACATGCCAGGTCGACCAGGCCAGTTTGTAGATCGTCGCTTCAGGCCGCAGGCTGCCATCCTGTACCCCGGACAACATGCGCAACGAGTTGTAGCGCAACACCCGCAAGCCGCTCCAGGCCTGTGCGATGCGCTGGCGCAGCACCGGGTCTTGCGCCGCACCATTGGCCTTGGCAATACGCACCACTTCGTCCAACTCATTCTGAAACTGCATTTGCTGGCCCAGGGTCGATACCCCGCGTTCAAACCCCAGCAGCGCCATGGCGATTTTCCAGCCATCACCCGGTTGGCCGATCAGGTTGTCTGCCGAAGCCCGCGCCTGATCAAAAAAAACCTCGTTGAATTCACTGGTACCGGTCAATTGCCGGATCGGCTGTACCCGTATACCCGGCTGGTCCATCTCCACCAGCAAGAACGACAGGCCGCGATGGCCAACACTTCCCGGCTCGGTACGTGCCAGCACAAAGCACCAGTCCGATTCATGAGCCAGTGAGGTCCAGACCTTTTGCCCGCTGATCAACCATTGCCCGCGGTCTTCATCGAAACTGGCGCGGGTCTTTATATTGGCCAGGTCCGACCCGGCACCCGGTTCGGAGTAGCCCTGACACCAAAAGTGCTGGCCCGCCAGTATCGGCGGCAAAAAACGTTGCTGCTGTTCCTGGCTGCCAAAGGCCGCAATCGTCGGCCCTACCAGCCCTTCGCCGATATGGCCCATACGTCCCGGGCCACCCGCCCTTGCGTACTCTTCGAAAAAGATCACTTGCTGGCTGATGCTCAAGCCACGGCCGCCATGCTCGGTGGCCCAGCCAGCACCCACCCAGTGGCCTTGGGCCAAGACCTGTTCCCAGCGCTTGCGCAACCCGGGAGCAAAGTCCTCATCCCCCGGGCCACCGCGAAAGCGCAAAGCTGCAAAGTCACCGCTCAGGTGCTGCTGCATCCATTGCGCAACCTGTTGGCGAAACTGCTCATCTGCTGCGCTAAAACCGATATTCATGTGCACTCTCCGAAAATCTGCCGGGCCAATTGCTCGCGATGAAACGCCGGGGTGCCGAGCATCTGCTCACTGGCCCGGGCTCGCTTGAAATACAGATGCGGGTCGTATTCCCAGGTAAAACCCACGCCACCGTGCAACTGGATGGACTCGGCGGCACACTGGAAAAAGCCTTCGCTGGCAAAAATTTTCGCAGTGGCCGCGGCTTCCCCAAGTTGCTCACGGATACCCGGATCACCATCGATATTCAGGCACTCGGCGGCAATGCAGGCAGCGTAGTAACTGGCCGAGCGCGCGCATTCGATGGCCAGCATCAAATCGGCACAGCGGTGCTTGATGGCCTGGAAACTGGCGATAGTGCGACCAAATTGTTCGCGGCCGCTGATATAGGCCAGAGTGATGTCCAGCGACTGCTGTGCGCCACCGGTCTGCTCGGCCGCCAGGCCAACACAGGCTATCTGCAGCACATCGCGCAGCATCGGCCAGCCTTGCCCGGGTTCGCTGAGCAACTGATCGTCGTGGACGACTACATCGTTCAGGGTGATGGTAGCCAGGCGGCGGGTCTGATCCAGTGTCGGTTGCCACTGGCAAACAATCCCGGGAGTATCGGCAGGCAGTGCAAACAGGCGGATACCGGCTTCGCCGACGCTGCCCGGCGTGCGTGCGGCAATGATCAACAGCTGGCAATCGCTACCATCGATCACATAGTGATACTCGCCATTGAGGCGATACCCCCCCGCATGGCTCTGCGCATACACCTGCACGGCGCTGTCGTCCCAGCGAGGCGCGCTGGTGTAGGCGAGGCTGGCGCGAATCTCACCGGCGGCAATCAACGGCAGCCAGCGTTCCTTGAGTGCTTCATTGCGACTGAGCAGCAGGGCAGGGGTGGCCAGGCAGCAGGTTGCAAAGAATGGTGTGGGCAGCAGGCAGCGCCCGAGCTGTTCCTGGAGCAGGCTGACTTCGACAAAGCCCAGGCCAAGACCTCCATAGGCCTCGGGGATCGCCAGTGCGGGCCAATACAGCCCCCTGGCCATTCGCGCCCAGGTAGCGGTGTCGTACCCCTGATCGCTGGTCATGGCCGTGCGCACCGCAGCGGAGCTGGCCACTTGGTTCAAAAAACGTTCGGCGGATGCCTGAATCATTCGCTGTTCGTCTGTCAGGGCAAGCTCCATATGGGCCTCGTCGTAAAAATACGGATCAAGGCGCCAGCATGAAAGCGCGCAGCACGGGTGCAATCCCTGAGCCGGACTAGTCCGTTTGAGGGCTCGGCATCACACGTCGGAATCCCAGACTACCGTGATATTCCCGGAATACTTGCCTTGCTCGGACAACATCTGCAGGACATGCTGCCTTTGTATTTCAAAATGCAGCATGGATGGCTTGTTATCGACATAGTGCGTGGACTTGAACAGCAGTCCAGTTGAAGCCCTCAGGGGTTCTCGAGAAACCGAGGAGTCATCATCATTGCCGATGCCATTGGGCATGCTGACCAGAACATCGACTGGAACTGCGTGGCCGCTGCTGGTATTGCTGATTGCGCAGGTATCGCCTACCAACCGGTCACAGGCCAGTTGCATCTTGAAACGTGAGCTGGCAGAAATCATGAAAGGCTGATCTCGAAAAAGTTTCTCGGGCGTGCGGCCATTTTGCATCCATTCTTGCCAACTACCCTTGGGTGTCAGTTCTACTTTATTGCCGCCGGGTGGAGTATCCACTTTAAGGGTGTGCTGGACATTAAGCAGGAATTTGATCGTGAGTATATTGTCGCTGGGGAGCATATTGTCTCCCATGTCAATGTCTTGGTAAGGCCCCACGGTATAGTTGATTTCACCATTATAATCACCCGATGACATTCCGAGTGGGTTGGGCGTCTTCATTTCATAAGAGAAGTCCAGGGTTCGATAAGTGAAGTTGGGGATGTCGTACAGTGCTGCTCTACTACAGGTTGCTCCGGAAACAGGTGTTGTCCAGTAGATCGGGATTCCGAACCAGTTAGCGACGAATGTCGTCGCACCAATGCATGTGCCAGCCCCCCGCCATAAATAACCGCCCACCCATAATTTATTGAGACCATCCGACCAGCTGCTTGCATTGGGTACCAAGGTATGGATGTTCTGTGGTTCGATAGATGTATATGTTCCAATGCCGGTGATACGAACCTGTAACTCTTCAGTTTCCAGCGTTTGAGCATGGGTGACGATCAGAGTACGCCAATCACTGTTTGCCCGAATCATCATGCCTTGCCTGGGGTCTGGGTTGTTGGCAATTATCCGACTGGAGTTGCGAAAGGAAATAGGGGCGGAAATGCTGATAATGCCTTTATTGATGCAGGTTTGAGGCACGTAGCTGCAGTAGTGGCTATTGCTGGGTGTTTTGTTTGTGAATGTATTTCGGTGTGGAAGTGCCGGGTCGGGCTTGAACTCGGCCCGCACATTGACGTTCGCAGCATATACAGGCTCAAGAAGGCTAGGTATCAATACAAAGATGGCCAATACACAAGTTTGCCAATATATTGAGAATGGTACGTTATTCAAACGTGTGGGGTTGTGGTCAATGACAGAGGCCCTGGAGGGTTTAATCTTCATGCTATTACCTGGGTGCTGTTTATTGAGCTGCAGAAGGCGTCGGCCCATCAAACATGATTTGGACACTGCCAAAGTATGCCCCTGGCTTAAAACCTGTTTCAGGCTTGATCGCCTCGATTCGTAAGGGAACCCTGTAACCCGTTTTGGCTTCGTTGTCGGGCACGACCACTGTGTCGGTCAGCGCAAGTTCGTGGCCATTGAACTTGATCCGCAGGCTGATCAGATCCCGTCCGTTGGACAGCATTGATTCATGGCCCAGGCGTGCGGTAATGGCGCCACTGCGACTGCGCACATCGAATGATGCCTGCAGGGGCTCCAGATACCCGCGGGCAAGGTTCCACTTCATTATTTGTGTGCGCTCAAGAAACTGCGACTCCACGGGCAATATATAGAAGTCCGGGGTCGGAATAGTGACACTCACTTCAAAGATGTGTTCTTCGCGCGCTGCAAACCCCGCTTGCATCCAGAGTGCCAGGCTTGCCGCGACAGTCAGGCATGAGATTTTGCACGCAGATAGATGCATCAGCCTTTAACCTCCATGGGTTTATTGTTACTGCCCTCAATCAGGATAAAGCGATAATGACGGCCAGCTTTTTTGGTAAAGCTGAATAGGCGACCCGGCAAGATATGGTTTTTGGTAACGGGCTCGCACTCCAGCGGGTTCTGGACGGAGCAGTCTTTGAATTCATCAAGCAGCATGATGGTATTGCCGTTGTTTTTGACTGAGTACTGTTGTGCGGTGTCGTTTATCTGGGTATCAAAACCGGCGTTTTCAGGGCGTACAACAAAGAAGGTGCCATAGCCTGCGAGCACGTTGATCCCGGCCGACAGGGTCTTTTTATAGGCGTCGGTTTCTTCGGTGGAAAGGGCAAATTCATCTTCTTTTTCCGGCACGACCGGCACAAAACGCACGCGAAAGTACCGCTCTTGGTCTCGTATCCCCTTGAACAGCAGGCGGGTGCCCTGGGTGCCGCTGGCAGGGATTATCAGCCGTGCCGGGCTGGCGATCAGGCCATCACGCATGGCTGCATTGCCTTGGGTTTTCAGTGGTACTTCTTCTGAAGTGCCGTCGGCTTTGTAGACTATCTCCAGTATGGAAACGCGAACAAAGGCGGTGCTGCCGCCGCCGTTATACACCCGCTTCAAATAGGTGCTTTTATCGCCATCCATATAGTCAAAGACGGTTCCAACGTTGATACTGGGGCCCGCGATGGCACTCAATGAGATAACCCATAGACTGAGTATGGCACTTGCAAGTTTCATGGTAAGTTCCTGTTTTCTCTATTGACTACCCGGGAGTCTTAAACTTCTGAATCCCAGATGATGGTCACATTTCCTTTATAGGTGCCTGCCTGGTCGAGCATTTCATTCACGTATTTCTTTTCGATTTCGAAGTGCAGTACCCCGGTTTTTCCATCCACATATCGGCTGGGCTGGAACAGTTCAGTACCCTGGCCGCTTGTAAGCAAGGGCTTACGGGTGATCGAAGCGCCGTTTGAATCGGTAATGCCGCCGGGCAGACTGACAAATATATTGATCGGCACGTTGTGGCTCACGTTGTTGCTGAGTGCGCAGGTGTCGCCCATGACTCTTTCGCAGCTCAACAGCATCTTGAAACGTGAACTGGCGGAAACACTAAAGGATTGGTCGCTGGCAAGTGTTTCCGGTACTCGAGCTATGAGCAACCATTGATACCAGCCGCCTTTGGGAACCAGCTCGACCCTATTACCGCCCGGGGGGATATCAACTTTTAAGGTGTGCTGAACGTTCAGGTTAAAATTGAGATTCAGCACGGAGCTGTTAGGGATCAACAAATCACCCATGTCGAAATCCTGGTAAGGCCCTATTGTGTAAGCCAAGTTTCCGGAATAGTCACCTGCTGACATGCCTAATGGATCAGGTGTCTTTAATTCGTAGGCGAAGTCCAAAGAGTGGTATGCCAACTTTGGGATGTTGTAAAGTGCCTTTTTGGCACAGGTTACATCGGCCTCCGGTGCTCCCCAAAAGAACCAAAAATTTCCACCGGTGTAGAGGGGCGTCGATTTTCTGGTGCAGGGTGACGGCGGTATCGACCAGTTACTTCCGGACCACAGTTTGTTATGCCCGTCCCCCCAGCTTGTCGCACCAGGAACCAGTGTGTGTACGGTGTCGGGGTCAATGCTCAGTACTGTACCAAAACCGGTTATACGGATCTTCACTTCCTCTGTTTCCAGAGTCTGGTTGTGCCTGACGGTTAATGTCCGCCATGCTCCCGGGATTGTCACCATCGCACCTTGACGCGGATCTGTGTGATTGGCTACTACAGGCACCGCAGACCTGAAAACTACGGGGGCGGCTATGCCGAACACGCCTTTGGAAGCGCAGTCAGCAGGGTTGTAATAGCAATATTGACCGGTATTCGGTGTTTTATTCGTAAATACATTGCGATTGGGAAAGGCGGGGTCAGGTTTGAACTCTGCATTTATTGTTATCTCTACCCCGTGAGTATTGGGCGGGGCAACAAGGCCACAAACAAAAATCAATACAATTCCGGCAGCGGTTTTTGCCATCCGATTTAGCCTGCGGCTTTGTACCAGACTCAATAAACACTTTACGTTGAAGTCCGCTAGATTGTTCCGCTTCATCCTGCTGCCTCAACATTATTAGCCGATTCTGCCAACGTGTCGGGATGGCAACGCAGGTCGCCGATTTCCAGCACATTGTTCTGCCTGAGGGTTTTGTTGATGTCGATACGGAATTGGCAGAGTAATGCTTCGTCCTTGCGCACTTCCAGAGTGGGAGTGCCGGCGTTCATCTCCATTGAGAAGAAACCGTCCACTTCACTGATGCCGCGGCTGGTGGTGTTGATGATGTGATAACCCTTGAGCGGGTTACCGTCCGCGTCAATCAAGCGGCCAAGAACGGTGACGGTATTCACCACGTTGATCTTGCGGTAGCCCACGCCGCCCTTGTTCAGGTGATAACGGGCGCGAGGTGGCTGGATCGCAGCGGCGGGCACGTGGTTGCCCTGAAAGTCGAAACTGACTGAGCTGCTCTCGTACGCGGTGAGGGGAATATAGTTGCGGCCGGGGCGCAGCATGGTGCTGCCACCGCTGAGGTCATCGGCACGCAAGGCAATGTTGGCGATATCGGACTCGACGTCGACGATCATTCCGGCCCCGCGCCCGGAGGGCTCACTGCTCATGGCCACGGTCAAGCCGCTCAGGGCGATGGTGCTGTCCAGGTTAAGGCCACCGCTTAGATAGCCGTTATAAGACGAGCGTTGCACAAAGGTATCGGCGCTGAGGCTGTCGGTCAGGAAGGTGGCCCGGCCATTGACGCCCACTCCGTAGGTATCGGTACTTGCGGTGGCAGCCACGCTTTGCAGGACGTGGCCTTCGATATTTTTGCTGTAACTGAGGGAGGCATTGTTGTCACGCTCACCGTCCCGGCCGGTGCGTGACCCCAGGCTGGCTGACCAGCGTTCACCCGGGCCGCCGAGGGCCAGGCTGATGCTCAGGTCGACCCCGCGATTGCGCTTGTTGCCGGAACTGAGGCTGCCGGGTCGATCAAAGACCGACAAACGCCAGTTACCGTCGCTGCCAAACAGGTGCGTGGGTTGCGCCCAGCCCACGTCCAGGCCGTAGCCGCGGCTATAGCCATTGCTGTGGGAGAGGCGGGCACTCAAGGTGCTTTGCAGGCCGAAGCGATGGTTCAGGGACAGGGCGGTAGTGCTGGTCTGGCCCACATAGCTGGACTTTGTGCGCAGGCGCGTGCCGTCCGGCAGGGTTTCGTAGGTGTTACGGGTGTCGAGCCAGCTGCGGTTGTGGTTGAACACGACATTGCCGAGGCCGTAGTGGTACTGGCCGTTAAGGTCGACACCGGTGCCGTAGCTTTGAGTCTTGTAAAGATTGGCATAAAAGGTGAGGTTGCTGGCCAGCGTCCAGTCAATGGCGGTGCCCCATTGCATCCTGTTTTTTACCTGGCGCGCAGACAGACCCAGGATGGCACGCGGGTGCAGCAGGTAATTGAGCGAGGCGCCGGCGGTCATGTCGCCGGTGGCCTGGTCGTCCCAGTTGCTCAGCAGTTTGCTTTCGCGTCCGGCGAACAGGTTATAGCGCCATGGGTCGTCGTAGTTGCGCCAGTTGGACGGTTTATAGATCAGCTCCGAAGACGTGCTGCTAACTCGGCCGTCTTCGACCAGGCGAACCTCGACTTCGTAAATACCGCTGGGCAAGGGGCGGGTATCGAGGCTCTGCAAACCGGCGGCAACCAGTTGGGAATTGATCAACAGGCCGTTGCGGTAGATTTGTGCCGTTGCCGGACGACTGGCGGTGACATACACCGGGTATACGCCGGGTTTGGCTTGATCGATGACCAGGCTGTCGGAACTGCCATACATGATGCCCACTGTGGTATCGGGGCTGGCGCCAAAAGTGCGAATTTGCCGGGTCAAACCTTCGGAGCCTGGAGTGAAATAGCCCAGGCGCAGAAATGTACCTTCCAGTTCACGCTGGGTGTGGGCTTCATAGACAGCATGTTTGAGCTGACTTTGGTCCGGACCATCCATGCGTGTGAGTTGCAGGTTGAGCGTTTGGCTCCAGTGGCCGATGCTGCCGCTGGCCTCCAGGCCATAACGACCGTCAACTTGCTCTCGCTGGCCGGCGGTGAGGTTTAGCTGATTGCGCACAATCAAACCGCCGCTGCCGCCGCTGGGCAGTTCGTGATAGCGGCTCTTCTGATAATCCTGTTCCGCCCTGGCGGTCAGCAACGAGACCATGGAGTTTTCCAGGTTGTAATGAACCGCCATTAACTGTTCGGGGCATTTGCCAGTGCAGGCTCCCAGTTGCACTCCTTGCTGGAGAAACTCCGACCAGGTGTCGCGCTCACTGGCCGGAATCTGGCTGGCGTTGAAGTCGGTGAACTCAAGGAGGGTCAGACGATCATCGCGGGTCAGTACGACCATGGCTTCACCCACCAGTTGCGAGTTGCGCTCGACCTGAACGGCCAGCGGTACATCGAAAAGGTGCTCTTCGAAGTCAGCCGGCAAGCCTTTGGCCTGGGCAAGCAAACTTCGGGGTGTACTGACTTCTGCGGCTGCCATTGATGCTGCAGGGAACAACAAGGCCAGCGTCACCGCGATGCGAGTCATCGGGAACATAAACGCAATACTCTAATAACGGACAGTCAATCCAGAAGAGGCGCCCGGTCGAAAACCGACCGGGCGCGGGTATCGCCAGATGAATCAACGGTGTTGGCAGATCAGGGGGTGGGTGGCGTGCTGTCGAACATCACGGTAAATGCGGTACTGAAATTGCCAGAGGCACCTGTTGGTATGGCGCCAGCAGATACCTCCAGCTCTGCAGTACCGCCTGCGGCGGAGGCGGGGGCGGTTGCCACCTCCAGGGCTGCAGCCGTAAGGGTCACACCGTTGAATTTGGTGGTCAGAGGGATGTTGTGCGCGGTGTTACCGTTGAACAGCGCCCGTGGCCCGCCATCGATATACGCGCGCAATGCACCGCCTGTGCTCTTGTAGGTGAAGTTTTCACGAAGGCTGTTGATTTTGTTTTGGCCGATGTCATAGCCCATTACTTCAGCCTGACCGAAGGTCGGGCTAGAGGCTTGTGCATAGAAAGCAGTGCTTGGAACAGTGGCGCTGATATTAATCTGGGTACTTGTACTGTCGGCAGCCCATGCACTGGAAACACCGAACACCATTACTGCCGCAGCAACCAGAGCGGTTTTGTTTATTAACATTTTGTTTACCTGTTGTATAATAGGTGTAAAGGAACATGCATTTGTGGAAACAGAGTGTTTTCCAATCGGCCGAGGATGATTAAGTTTGAATTCCGTCCAGATATCTGGCGTTTGTCATCAGGCTGGAATGGGCTTTCGACCCCCGGCTGGTCAAGCTGGATCAGAATATTAGAATTTCAGGATGGTTAAAGTAGCCAAGTGCGAACGTTTAAGTGGCTTTGGTCTTGCGATCTTGCGGCTTTCTTCCTTTGATAGTTGAGTGAATAATCCTGCTTGTATGAGTTCCTCCTGTAAGTGCAGGCTATGGCAACAAGTTGTATTGTTTGAGCTTTGTTATTTTCTGCTGGGGCGGCTGATCTGTTTTTATAAGAGAGTGCTGTGTTGTTTGAGTGAAATATCCAAGTGAAACGTAAGTTCATTAGTTCTTATGGCGTAGGGTGTGATTAATTAATGATGATTGATCGCTGCCGCGGTCATTTACTTGTGGCTATAAGGGCGTGCGCCTGTGGCTCTGTGTCTTATGTTTAGTCTCAACGGACGATGATCCGCCTCGCGCGCCTTCCCATACTGCTCCCATGGTTTTTTTGCCAATCCAGGAGCACATGTGAACAGCGCAGCCCATACCGCATTTCAGACCAGTATCGACGCGGGCGTCGCTGAACTGGTGATCGACCGGCCACCGGTCAATGCCCTCGACAGCCAGGAATGGCTCGATCTGGCACGTACTCTCGAAGCATTGGGGCAAGACCCGCAAGTGCGAGTCATCGTGATCCGCTCCGAGGGCCGTGGCTTCTGCGCCGGGGTCGATATCAAGGAGCTGGACGCCCACCCCGAACGTATCGTGACCGTCAATGCCGGCAACTACGCCACCTTCAAGGCCATTCACCGCAATCCGGTGCCGGTGATTGTTGCCGTGCATGGCTATGTGCTGGGTGGCGGGATCGGTATTACCGGCGCTGCCGATATTGTCGTTGCCTCCGATTGCGCCAGTTTTGCCTTACCCGAAGTGGATCGCGGCGCCATGGGCGGCGGGGCGCATTTGCAGCGTCTGTTCCCGGTGCAGAAAGTCCGTTATCTGTTTTTGACCGGCGACAAGATCAGTGCCGTTGACGCCCAGCAATACGGCTTTATCGAGCGCGTGGTACCCCGTGAGCAATTGCGTGAAACCGCGCTGCAAATTGCCCGCAAGATCGCCAGCAAAAGCCCGGACATGATCCGCATCGCCAAGGAGGCCCTGAACGGTATCGAAGACGGCAACCTGGAAGACAAATACCGCTGGGAACAGGGGTTCACGCTGCAGGCCTACAACAGCACGGACTCCGCCGAAACCCGCCGCGCATTCGTTGAAAAACGCGACGCCAACTTCTGAGGAGCTGACGATGGATCTGACCTACTCCCCCAAACAAAAGGCCTTTCGCCAGGAGGTGCGCCAATGGCTGGCGGACAACCTGCCGACCACGCCGCTGGCCAGCTACGATACCCGCGAGGGCTTCGAGCAGCACCGCCAGTGGGAAGCCAAATTATTCGAAAACCGTCTGTCGATGGTCATGTGGCCCACCGAGCTGGGCGGGCGCGGCTGCGACCTGATCGAGTGGCTGATTTTCGAAGAGGAATATTACGGCGCCGGCGGGCCGATGCGGGTCAATCAGAACGGCCAGCTGTTGCTCGGCCCGACGCTGATGGAGTTCGGCACCGAGGCGCAAAAACTGCGTTTCCTGCCGCGCATGGCCGCCAGTACCGACATGTGGGCCCAGGGCTGGTCCGAACCGAACGCAGGTTCCGACATGGCCGCTATCACCAGCAAGGCCACCCGCGATGGCGACAGCTACGTGCTCAACGGCCAGAAAACCTGGTCCACACGAGCGATTTTTGCCGACTGGCTGTTCGGCCTGTTCCGTAGCGATCCGTCGTCCAGCCGCCATCACGGGCTGTCCTTCGTGATGGTGCCGCTCAATGCACCGGGGGTCACCGTACGCCCGATCAAGGCCCTGAACGGCAAGGATGCGTTTGCCGAAGTGTTCTTTGATGACGTGCGCATCCCGCTGGAAAACCGTATTGGCGATGAAGGCCAGGGCTGGCATGTGGCAATGGCCACTGCCGGCTTCGAGCGAGGTCTGCTGCTGCGTTCCCCGGCCCGTTTTCAATACACGGCGCGCAAATTGGTGGAGCTGTACCAGGCCAACCGCACCAGCGCCGATCGTGATCCGAGCCTTGGCGAGGCGGTGTGCAAGGCCTGGTCGGACGCCCAGGCTTACGCCCTGTCTGCGTACCACACCGTGGGCCGCCTGAGCCGCGGGGCACAGATTGGCGCCGAGTCGAGCACCAACAAAATATTCTGGTCGGAGCTGGATCTGCGCATGCACGAAACCGCCATGCGCATTCTCGGCGCCAGTGGCGAGCTGACCGGTCAATCGGAGGGCGGCTACAGCTGGCTGGACGGCTTTTTGTTCGCCCAGGCCGGGCCTATTTACGCCGGCACCAACGAGATCCAGCGCAACATTATCGCCGAGCGCATGCTCGGCCTGCCGAAGTGAGGCCGGGCATGGACTTTACCTTTACCGAAGACCAGATCTCTTTTCGCGAGGCCATCAGCCGTTTTCTGATGACCGAAGCGGCCCCCGAAATGCTCCGTGAAATCTGGGAAACCGATGTCGGTCGCTCCCCGGATTTGCGTAACAAGATCGCCGAGCAGGGCCTGACCGCATTGTCGATCCCCGAAGCTTTCGGTGGCCTGAGCATGGACGATGTGGCCTGGGCCCTGATGACCCAGGAACTGGGTTACTACGCCATTCCTGATTCCCTGGGTGATACCGCTTATGTGGCCAGTGCGCTGATCGCCGGGCTGGATGACGGCGTAGCCCGTCGCGGCGAATGGCTGGAACGCATTGCCGACGGCAGTTTGCGGGTGGCCATCGGGCACCCGGTCAATCCGCTGGTGGCCGATGCCGCCCACGCTGACTTGCTGCTGCTGGCCCATGGCGATGAAGTCCACGCCGTGCCGCGTAGCCAGGTGGATGTGCAAAATCACGCCAGTATCGATGCCTCTCGGCGCCTGGCGCAGGTCAGTTGGCAACCCTGCGCAGCCACCCTGGTGGCGCAGGGCGAACAGGGCCGCCAGCTGTGGGCGCAAACCCTTGATCGGGGCGCGCTGTCGGTGGCTGGGCAGTTGCTCGGGCTGGCTCAGCGCATGCTGGATTTATCGGTGGACTACGCCGCGCAGCGTAAACAATTCGGTAAGCCCATCGGCAGTTTTCAGGCAGTCAAGCATCATCTGGCCGACGTGGCTACTGCGCTGGAGTTCGCCAAACCGGTGCTGTACCGCGCCGCTTACGCCCTGGCACACAACGAACCGAATGCCGCCGTGTGGGTGTCCCAGGCGCGCCTGGCCAGTTGCGAAGCCAGCTGGCTGGCGGCCCGCCACGGCATCCAGGTGCATGGGGCGATGGGTTACACCTGGGAAGTCGACCTGCAAATGTTCATGAAGCGCGCCTGGGCACTGGACAGTGCCTGGGGCGACCGTGCACTGCACAAGGCCCGTGTGGCCGAATATGTATTGAGTGGCGCGGCGCCTCTGGGCTGCGGTCACACCTTCGAGGATTGACCGATGCCTGAAGCCTATATTGTTGATGCATTGCGCAGCCCCACCGGCAAGCGCAAGGGCGGCCTGGCCCACGTCCATGCCATCGACCTCGGCGCCCATGTGCTCAAGGCACTGGTGGAGCGCAACGCAATTCCGGCCGACGAATATGACGACGTGATTTTTGGGTGTGTCGACACCATCGGCTCCCAGGCCGGTGATATCGCCCGCACCAGCTGGCTGGCCGCCGGTTTGCCGCTGAACGTGCCGGGCACCACCATCGATCGCCAGTGCGGTTCGTCACAACAGGCGCTGCACTTCGCCGCGCAGGCGGTGATGAGTGGCACCCAGGATGTGATTGCCGTGGGTGGTGTGCAAACCATGACCCAGATCCCTATTTCCTCGGCGATGCTGGCCGGGCAGCCACTGGGCTTTGCCGACCCGTTCTCCGGCAGCAAGGGCTGGCAAGCGCGCTTTGGCAAACAGCCGGTCAACCAGTTCTACGCCGCTCAGCGTATCGCCGACCACTGGAACATCAGCCGCCAGGACATGGAAGCCTATGCCCTGGAGAGCCATCGCCGGGCGCTGGCCGCCATGGCCGCGGGCCGTTTCGTCAACGAAATCGTGCCCTGCGAAGGGGTATGGGACGACGAAACACCGCGCCAAACCAGCCTGGCCAAAATGGCCGAACTGGAGCCGGTGTTCGCTGAGTTTGCGTCGATCACCGCTGCGGTATCCAGCCAGACCTGCGATGCCTCGGCTGCCTTGCTGGTGGTCTCCGAGGCGGCGCTCAAACGCTACAACCTCACCCCTCGGGCGCGGATCCATCACCTGTCGGTACTGGGCGACGACCCGATCTGGCACCTCAGGGCCCCGATTGCCGCCACCCGTGCCGCGCTGAAAAAGGCTGGCATGGGCATGCAGGACATTGACCTTGTTGAAATCAACGAAGCCTTCGCCTCGGTGGTGATGGCCTGGGCCAAGGAGCTGGATTTCGACCCGGCCAGGACCAACGCCAACGGCGGTGCAATTGCTCTCGGCCATCCGTTGGGGGCAAGCGGTGCACGGTTGATGACTGGCCTGCTCAACCAGCTTGAGCAAAGCGGTGGCCGCTACGGTTTGCAGACCATGTGCGAAGGCGGCGGTCAAGCCAACGTGACGATTATTGAACGCCTCTAGGAGCAACGACATGGCAATTTGTGCAGAACGTACCGTCATCATTACCGGCGCGGGCGGCGGTTTGGGCCGCGCTTACGCGCTGGCGTTCGCCGGGGAGGGCGCCAATGTGGTGGTCAACGATATTCGTCGCGAAGCCGCCGAAGAGGTCGTGGCAGAAATCCTCCAGGCCGGTGGGCAGGCCATTGCCAATGCCGATGACATCACTACCCTGGCCACGGCACAGCACATCGTCGACGCCGCTCTGGCCGCGTTTGGCGAAGTGCATGTGCTGGTCAACAACGCCGGAATCCTGCGTGACCGCATGTTTATCAGCCTCGCTGAAGAGGACTGGGATGCGGTCATGCGTGTGCATCTCAAGGGGCATTTTTGCCTGGCCAATATCCTTGGCAAGCGCTGGCGCGACCTGGCCAAGGCCGGCCGGCCGGTGGCGGCACGGATCATCAACACCAGCTCCGGCGCGGGCCTGCAGGGTTCGGTGGGGCAGTCCAACTACAGCGCAGCCAAAGGCGGGATTGCCGCGCTGACCCTGGTGCAGGCAGCCGAGCTGGGGCGCTACGGCGTGACGGCCAATGCCCTGGCGCCGGCGGCGCGGACCTCGATGACCGAAAGCGCGATGCCGGACATGGTGAAAAAACCTGAAGACGGTGGCTTTGATTCATGGGCACCGGAAAACGTCGCGCCGCTGGTGGTATGGCTGGGCAGCGAACTGTCGGGGGATGTTACCGGGCAGATCATCGAAAGCCAGGGTGGGCGATTGTCCCTGGGCGATGGCTGGCGCACCGGGGTGACCCGCGACAAGGGCGCGCAATGGCAACCCGAAGAAGTGGGGGTTGCCCTGGGCCAGATTCTGGCCGAAGCGCCTGCACCGCAGCGGGTGTGGGGTAGCTGATACCGCTGGCCCTCACCCCAACCCCTCCCTTTGGAAGAGGGCCAGGGTGAGGGGCTTTTGATTTGCCGCCTAACAAGAGAATTCAACCATGAGACAAGCACCTCCCTATGTCCCCGGCCACCAGTTACTGGCTGGCAAGTCGATTTTGATCACTGCCGCAGCCGGCGCCGGTATCGGTTATGCCGCGGCCAAACGCTGCGCGGAAGAGGGCTGTCGCGCCCTGATGATTTCCGATATCCACCCGCGTCGTCTCGAAGAGGCAGTCGAGCGGCTAAAGGCCGAAACCGGCTTGCAGGCGGTCTACGGGCAGCTGTGCAACGTCACCGTCGAAGCCGACGTGCAAGCCCTGGTCGCCGCCGCTGAGGATGCGCTGGGCGGTGTCGATGTGCTGATCAACAACGCCGGGCTTGGCGGTCAGGTACGCCTGACCGAAATGACCGATGAGCAGTGGTCGTCGGTACTGGATATCACCCTGACCGGCACCATGCGCATGACTCGCGCCATGCTCCCGCATATGGAGCGTCGTGGTGCCGGGGCCATCGTCAACAACGCCTCGGTACTGGGCTGGCGCGCGCAAAAGGAGCAGGCCCACTACGCTGCGGCCAAGGCCGGAGTCATGGCCCTGACCCGCTGCAGCGCCCTGGAAGCCGCCGAAAACGGCGTGCGGATCAACGCTGTGGCGCCGTCGATCGCCCTGCACGACTTTCTGAAAAAAGCCGCCAGCAGCGAATTGCTCGACCAGCTCACCAGCCGCGAAGCCTTTGGCCGCGCCGCCGAAGTGTGGGAAGTGGCCAATGTCATGGTGTTTCTGGCCAGTGACTATGCCTCGTACATGGTCGGCGAAGTGCTGCCCGTCAGCTCGCAACAAGCGTGAGGAACAGAGCATGAGCACAGTTTTCAGCAGCACCGGGCAGTTGCTGGCGGCCGAGGGCATGGATCTGGGGCGCACCGGCTGGCTGCTGCTGACCCAGGAACGGATCAACCTGTTTGCCGAAGCCACGGGCGATCACCAGTGGATCCATGTCGACCCTCAGCGCGCCGCCACCGGGCCATTTGGCGCCTGCATCGCCCATGGTTACCTGACCCTGGCCCTGGCCAATCTGTTTATGCCGCAACTGATGCAGTTCGAGAACCTGGCCATGGGCGTCAACTACGGCAGTGACCGGCTGCGCTTCCCTGCGCCGGTCAAGGTCGGTTCGCGGATTCGCGGCCATGGCCAGTTGGTGCGGGTCGAGATGCAGGGCCAGGCCGTGCAGGCTGTAGTGCGCATGAGCGTCGAAATCGAGGGCAGCGAACGCCCCGGCTGCGTGGTGGACACCATCAGCCGCTACACCTTCAACCCCCTTGAACAGTGAGCCTTGAACATGAATTTGAATGACGTTGTGATCGTATCCACCGCCCGCACTGCCTTGACCAAATCCTTTCGTGGCTCGTTCAACGATACCGAGGCGCCTGTGCTGGGCGGTCACGTGGTGCGTGCCGTGGTCGAGCGCGCGGGTATCGAGCCGGGTTCGGTGGAAGACGTGATCATGGGTGCCGCCGCCCAGCAGGGCACTCAGAGTTACAACATCGGCCGCCTGTGTGCGTACACCGGCGGTTTGCCCGATACTGTGCCGGGCATGGCGCTCGATCGCATGTGCGCCTCGGGCCTGATGAGTATCGGCGTGGCGGCCAATGGCATCATGACCGGCGAAATGAAGATTGCCGTGGCCGGTGGCGTGGAGTCATTGTCGCTGACCCAGAACAAGTACAAAAACACCTACCGCGCCCAGTCCGAGGCCGTGCTTGAGTGCATGCCGACGGCTTATATTCCGATGCTCGAAACCGCGGAAATCGTGTCGCGGCGCTACAACATCAGCCGCGAGGTACAGGATCAGTATGCGTTGCAGAGCCAGCAACGTACTGCCGCCGCCCAGGCTGAGGGCCTGTTTGCCGATGAGATCGTGCCCTTGGCGGCGCGCAAGCTGTGCTTTGACAAGGAAGGCAAGCCCGCCGGTCATCAGGACGTGATCGCGGACCGTGACGAGTGCAACCGTCCCTCCACCACCCTTGAAGACCTGTCGACCCTCAAACCGGTGTGGAAAGACGGCAAGTGGATTGAACAGGGTGAGTTCATCACGGCAGGCAACGCCTCGCAGTTTTCCGATGGGGCCGCTGCGGTATTGCTGATGAGCCGTGCTGAAGCCAGGCAGCGCGGTATCGAAGCGCTGGGCGTGTATCGCGGGATTGCCGTGAGTGGTTGTGCACCGGAGGAAATGGGCATTGGTCCGGTGTATGCGATTCCCAAGTTGCTCAAGCGTTTTGGCCTGACCGTTGCGGATATTGACCTCTGGGAGATCAACGAAGCGTTCGCCTGTCAGGTGGTGCATTGCCGTGACTTTCTGCAGATCCCCAATGACCGCCTGAACGTCAATGGCGGGGCGATAGCCATTGGTCATCCGTTCGGCATGTCGGGTGCACGGATGGTGGGTCACAGCCTGCTCGAAGGTCGCCGCCGTGGTGCGCGGTTTGTCGTGGTTGCCATGTGCATTGGCGGCGGGATGGGGGCGGCGGGGTTGTTTGAGCTGAGCTGAAGGCAGGAGGACAGTTTCTTTGTGGGAGCGGGCATGGAGCTTAAGGATTTAGTCGCGCGGATAGGTGCGTAAATGCAGGGAAGCAGTACAATTGCGCTTCTTTACCGGGCATGGACGCTGTTCGGCATCTGTTCACGAGTAGGCCCATGGTTTCCGCTAGTTACTCCCCCGCGCTGGTCCTGATTTCCCTGTGTGTGGCCATTCTGGCCTCTTATACCGCCCTTGACCTGAGTGGTCGCATCGCCACGGCGCGCGGCCGTACCCAGTACCTGTGGATTGCCGGCGGTGCACTGGCAATGGGCTTTGGCGTGTGGTCGATGCACTTTATCGGCATGCTCGCGTTGCAGTTGCCACTGGCGCTGGGCTACGACCTGGGGCTGACTCTGTGGTCATTGCTGGTTGCCATCCTGTCTTCGGGCTTTGCCTTGTGGCTGGTCAGCCAGCCGCGTTTGCCGGCGCTGCAGTTGTTGTTCGGCGCCCTGATCATGGGCGCGGGCATCAGCGCCATGCACTACAGCGGCATGGCCGCGTTGCGCATGCAACCGGGCATCGATTACGACCCGGCACTGTTTGGCCTGTCGCTGGTGATTGCGGTGGGGGCCTCGGCGGCCGCGTTGTCGATCGCGTTTCGTCTGCGCCGGCAAACCCCTTACGTGCGGCTGATGCGCGGTGGTGCTGCGGTAATCATGGGGCTGGCCATTGTCGGCATGCATTACACCGGTATGGCTGCGGCGAATTTTCCCATCGGCAGTTTTTGCGGTGCCGCCATCGACGGTCTGAGCGGTAACGGCCTGGACAATCTGGTACTGGTGTCCAGCCTGGCGGTATTGGTCATCGCCTTGCTGACCTCTATTTTTGATGCCCGCCTCGATGCCCGTACAGCTGCGCTGGCGGACTCCCTGACCCTGGCCAACGAAGAGCTGACCCAACTGGCGCTGCACGACACCCTGACCGGGTTGCCCAACCGCATCCTGCTGGCTGACCGTATCGGTCAGGCGATGAGCAAGGTGGCGGAGCAGGGCGGCTGCTTCTCGCTGATGTTTATCGACCTCGATGGCTTCAAGCCGGTCAACGATGCCTTTGGTCATCATCTGGGCGACCGTTTGCTGCGGGAAGTTGCCCTGCGCCTGCGCGAGCAGTTGCGCAGCCAGGACACCCTGGCGCGTATTGGCGGCGACGAATTTGTGCTGCTGGTGCGTCTGCTGGAGCCTGATGACGCACCGCAAGTGGCAGCGCGGCAGGTGGGTCTGTTGTCCAGGGCGTTTCGGGTCGATGAGCATGAGCTGCTGATCTCCGCCAGTGTCGGTATCGCCCTGTACCCCGGCAATGGCCTGACCGCCGAAGAGCTGCTGATGAACGCCGATGCGGCGATGTATCACGCCAAGGGCGCGGGCAAAAATGGCTACAGCTTTTTCGACGCGTCGATGAACACCAATGCCCGCAAGCAATTGCAGCTGCTGCAGGACTTGCGTCAGGCCCTGGAGCTGCAGCAGTTTCGCCTGCACTACCAGCCCAAGTTCGATGCCAGCAACAGCCGGCCGGTGGGGGCCGAAGCGCTGTTGCGCTGGGAGCATCCGCAGCAAGGGTTGCTGCTGCCGGAAAATTTTATCGACCTGGCGGAAAAAACCGGCCTGATCATCCCCATCGGTGACTGGGTGCTCAATGAAGCCTGCCGCCAGATGCGCATATGGTTCGATCAGGGCTATAGCCACTGGCGCATTGCGGTCAACCTGTCGGCATTGCAGTTCTGCTATTCAGGGCTGGTTGACAGCGTGGTCGCGGCGCTCGAGCGTCATCGGTTGCCGGCCAACAGCCTGACCCTGGAAATCACCGAAACCACCGCCATGAGCGATGCCGATGCGAGCATGGTGGTGTTGCAGCGGTTGTCGCAAATGGGCGTGGACCTGTCCATCGATGACTTTGGCACTGGCTATTCCAGCCTGATGTACCTCAAGCGCCTGCCCGCCAATGAACTGAAAATCGACCGCGGTTTTGTGCGCGACCTGGAGCACGACAGCGACGATGCGGCGATTGTCTCGGCCATTGTCGCGCTGGGCCAGGCCCTGGGTTTGCGTATCGTCGCCGAAGGGGTGGAGACCGATACCCAGCAAAGTTTTTTAACCACGCTTGGCTGTGATGCCCTGCAAGGTTTTCTGCTGGGCGAGCCGCTGCCGGCGGAGCAATTCATGGCCGATATCCAAGGTGCCGAACCCGCCGGGCCGGGCAACAAAACAGCGACCTGACAAAACCGGGCCTTCGCGGTTATTCTGACAGCCAGATTTGGATCGGTGTAAGGGGAACACGTATTTATGGATAAAGTCATCGTGATCACCGGCGGCAGCCGCGGCATAGGCGCTGCCACGGCCTTGCTGGCTGCAAAGCAGGGTTATCGGATCTGCATCAACTACCTGACCGATGATGCTGCGGCCCATGAGGTGCTGGCGCAGGTTCGCGCCATGGGCGCCAAGGCCATTGCCGTGCGTGCCGATGTCAGCGACGAAGAGGAAATCATTCGCCTGTTTCTCGAAGTTGACGAACAGTTGGGGCCTGTCACCGCGCTGGTCAACAACGCCGGCACCGTGGGGCTCAAATCGCGAGTCGACGAGCTGACCGACCTGCGCATCATGCACACCCTGAAAACCAACGTGCTGGGGCCCATTCTGTGTGCCAAGCATGCCGTGCTGCGCATGTCGCCACGTTACGGCGGGCAGGGCGGTAATATCGTCAACGTGTCGTCGGTGGCGGCCCGCCTGGGTTCGCCCGGTGAATACGTCGATTACGCCGCCTCCAAGGGCGCGCTGGACACTTTCACCCTGGGGCTGTCCAAGGAACTGGCGGGCGAGGGGATCCGGGTCAACGCGGTGCGGCCGGGCTATATCTTCACCGATTTTCACGCCTTGAGCGGCGATCCGGGCCGGGTCAGCAAGCTTGAACCTATCATCCCCATGGGGCGTGGCGGGCGGCCGGAAGAAGTGGCCGAAGCCATTGTATGGCTGCTGTCGGACAAGGCGTCGTATACCACCGGCACCTTTCTCGACCTGGGCGGCGGGCGCTGAAGGTCGTGCTTTTGTGGGAGCGGGCTTGCTCGCGATGGCATCAGCGCGGTCAGGCTGAATAACCGCGCCGCCTGCATCGCGGGCAAGCCCGCTCCCACATGGCTTGCATTTATGCTTGATCCGACGATAATGCGACTTATTGCTATTTAAGTATGGTTATCTATCGTGTCGAGTCCTGTGGATCCCCAAAGGCTGCTGGCCAGTCTATATCACGACAATCACGCGTGGCTGCGCGGCTGGTTGTCGCGACAGGTACGATGCCCGCAGGATGCGGCCGATCTGGCCCAGGACACATTTTTGCGCGCTTGGGATGCCCGCCAACTGGAACGTATTCAGGAGCCTCGGGCTTACCTGAGTACCGTTGCCCGGCGCTTGCTCTGCTCACTGTGGCGGCGGCGCAAGCTTGAGCAAGCCTATCTCGACCAACTGGCCGAGCTGCCTCTGGCCTACGCACCTTCTGCAGAAGACATTGCCCTGGTCCGAGAGGCGATCGAAGCCATTGATTGCCTGCTCGAAGGGTTGCCATCGCGGGTCAAGCGCGCCTTTTTGCTCAATCGTCTTGAAGGCATGCCCCAGCAGGCCATTGCCGAGCAATTGGGCGTATCCCTGGCCACCGTTGAGCGCGACTTGCGCCGCGCTTTTGTTCATTGCCTGTCGCAAACGGCGGAGAGCCCATGAGTACAGCCAAGGTTGACCCGACCACCCGTGCCGCCATTGACTGGATGCTGCGCCTCGAGTCCGGGCAGGCCTGCCCGTCGGAGCGTCAGGTGTTCAAGGCGTGGCTGGCCGAAAACCCGGCACATCTGGCTGCGTGGCAGCGGGTCGCCGGGGTGCTCAAGGCTCCCGTAGCCGATCTGCAATCGGTTGAGCGGCGCAGCCCGGGGCAATTGCAGGCGGTACGTCGGGCGCTGCTGGCCGGTACATCACCATCGGGCAAAAAGACCCTGCAAGGCGGCCTGCTGCTGTTGGTGCTCGGCCTGGGTGCCGCGGGTCTGGTGGATCGCGTGACGCCCCTGACGGGGTTGACGGCCGATTACCAGACGGCCACCGGCGAGCGCAAAACCGTCGAACTGGCCGATGGCAGCCTGCTCACCCTCAACGCCCGCAGTGCGGTGGATATCGACTTCAATAGCGATCAGCGCCGGGTGCACCTGCGTGAAGGCGAGTTGCAGGTGGATGTGGCAGCCGACGCCCAGCGTCCTTTTGTGGTGAGCACTGCCCAGGGCCAGGTGCAAGCCCTTGGCACGCGCTTTATGGTGCGCCAGGGCAGCACAGAAAGCCTGGCCAGCGTGCAACAGCACAGCGTGCAGTTGCACACCCTGGGCGGTCAGCAACTCCACCTCGAAACCGGTCGGGCGGCGTCATTTACCGCCACCCGGATAAACCCGCAAACCCCGACATCCCGTAGCCAGCCCGACTGGCTCGCGGGCCGGGTCGAGCTGCACGACGAACCTCTGTCAGCCCTGGTCGAGGCGCTGCGGCCCTACCAGACCGGCATGCTGCGTATCAGCCCGGAAGCCGCGCGGGTGCGGGTATTCGGTGTATTCCCGCTGGACAACACCGCACACACCCTGAATACGCTGGCGCAAACCTTGCCGATCAAGATCACGCGCTATGGGCCGTGGCTGACCCTGATCGATGTGCGCCAGTAAAAACCAATGAATGCGAATTAATTGCAGATAAGGTGAGGGGAAAGGCTTTCTCGTTGGTCAAGGTTACAACTGCCTACCTTGCAACGAGAAAGGATGCCCCATGCCGTACGCCCATCCCAAAACCTGCCTGCTGGCGCTGGCCATCACCCTGAGCATTGGCGGTTACCCGCTGAGCGCGGTGGCCGAAACCCTGTCTGGCGAGCAAAATGCCACGCGTTTTTTTGACTTGCCTGCCGCGCCCCTGGGCGTGACCCTGAGCCGCATTGCCCGCGACAGCAACCTGACCCTGTCGGTGGCTCCGGCCTTGTTGCAGGGTAAAACCTCCGCGCCGGTCAATGGCATGTACACCCCGCAACAGGCCGCCGAACGCGCGCTGGTGGGCAGCGGGCTGGGCCTGGGCGTGACCGGTAGCGGTGCCTTGAGTGTCTACCCCAACGCCGGTGACGGGGTACTGAATCTGGGCGCAACCAACGTGTCTGCGCTTCTGGGTGAGGATGGTCGTGGCCATGTTGACGGCTTTGTCGCCACCCGTTCGGCCACCGCCACCAAGACCGACACACCGATCCTCGAGATTCCGCAAACCATCAACGTGGTCACTGCTGACCAGGTTGAAGTGCAGGGCGCCCACGATCTGACCCAGGCCCTGCGCTACACCCCGGGGCTGAGCACCAACGGCTATACCGACCGCAACACCATTGCCGATGAAATCACCAGCCGCGGTTTTGCCCCGACCCTGCTCTACCTTGATGGCGCCTATCTGCCTTCGGCGGGCAGCCTGGGCGGCACCCCGCAGATCGACCCCTACACCCTGGAGCGCATCGAAGTGCTCAAGGGGCCGTCCTCCGTTCTGTACGGGCAAAACCAGCCGGGGGGCATGATCAATATGGTGGCCAAGCGCCCGAGCACCGAGGCCAGGCATCAAATCAAGGTCGGTACCGGCAGCTTTGACCGTTACAACCTGGCCTTCGATACCACCGGCCCGCTGGATGAAGGCAAAACCCTGAGCTACCGGCTGATCGGCGTCGGCAACACCGGCAGCGAGCAAATCGACTACACCGAAGATTCCCGCATGCTGCTGGCGCCCAGCCTTACCTGGGCGCCGGATGACCGCAACGAACTGACGGTCTACGCGCAAGTGCAACGGGACGATGCCCTGGCCGACTACCAGTCCTTGCCGGCCGTGGGCAGTCTGTACCGCAACTCCCAAGGCAACAAGATAGATCGAGACTTCTTCTCGGGCGACTCGAAATGGAACGACTACAAGCGCGATCAATATGTGCTCGGCTACCAGTTTTCCCATGCCTTCAACGAGGTCATGACCTATCGCCAGAGCCTGAGCTACATCGACGTCAATGACCGTTACAAGGGCTTTTACCTGAACCGTTTCGTCACCGCCCCGGACGGCGCCACCGATACCCATGCCAGCCGCACCAAGCTCGACTGGCGCCAGCAAAACAGCTCTTATACTTTCGACAACCACCTGCAAAGTGACTTCACCACCGGGCCTGTGCAGCACACCCTGCTGGTGGGGCTCGACTACCGTGACTTCACCCGCAAGTTCCAGGGCTACAACCTGTCCGGCAGCGAGGTGATTGACCTCTACAACCCCACCAACTACCGCACCACGGGTGTGCCGACCCTGACTACCAAATGGGATAACAGGGTCAAGCAGACCGGTTTTTATGTGCAGGACCAGATCAAACTGAACAACTTTATCCTGACCATTGGCGGTCGCCAGGATTGGGCCAAGGTCGACAACAATGACTTGCTGGCCAACTCCCACGAGATCCAGAGCGATAGCAAGTTCACCGGGCGTGTGGGCCTGACCTATGTCACTTCGTTTGGTCTGGCGCCGTATATCAGCTACACCGAATCCTTCCTGCCTTCTGTGGGCACTGCGGCACCGGCCCGAGGTGGCAAGGCGTTCGTGCCCATGACGGGCAAGCAATATGAAGTGGGGGTCAAATACCAGCCCGATGAGAGCACTTTGCTCAGCGCCTCGGTATTTGAAATCACCCAGCAAAACGTCCTGACCGGTGACTTGCAGTACCAGGAGTATCAAATCCAGGAAGGCGAGGTCCGGTCGCGGGGGATCGAACTGGAAGGCAAAAGCAGTTTCAGCAACATCGACCTGATTGCCTCGCTGTCGTATCTGGACGTGTTCTACACCAAGTCCAACTATGGCAATGAAGGCAACCGCAGCGAGGCACAGGCACCCTGGGCAGCCAGCGTGTGGGCCGACTACCACTTCACCGGACAGGCCCTGGCGGGCGTGACCCTGGGCGGCGGTGCACGTTATACCGGGAAAAACTTCGGCGACTCGGACAACACTTTCAAGACGCCGTCGTTTGTGGTGTATGACGCAACGCTCAGCTATGACCTGGCGGCCCTGGATGCGAGCTTCAAGGGTGTCAGTACCCGGCTGAACGTGCAAAACCTGTTCGATCGCGAGTACGTGTCGTCGTGCAACTACAGCTTTGGCTGTTACTACGGCCAGCAGCGCACGGCTGCGCTGGAGGTTAAATACGATTGGTGAGGGAGTGCTCTGCGTTCCTTCGGCAGCTGCTACGGGGGCGGGATTGCTCAGCGCCGCAGCTTGAGCGCACTGGCCAGGCTGATAGCCAACGGCAAACGGGGCAGCAGCGTGGCCTGGTAAGCATGGTAAAGGTCCGGCTTGCCCGGCCAGATGTTTTGCGAAGGCAGGTTGTCGATCCCCAGTTCGTGATGCCAGCTACCGTTCTGGCGGTCGATCATGTACAGGTCGATATAGTCCCAGAACTGTTGATACCAGACTTCGTATTCATGCTCACCGCTGCGTTGCAACAACGCCGCCGCAGCTGCCGAGGCTTCGGCCAGGGTCCAGTGCAGACGCTCACGCACCAGCGGCTGGTGGTTCCAGTCCACGGTGTAGACGATTCCGCAGCCACCATCGACGTTCCAGCCGAACTGGCATGCACTGGCGAATAACCGCCGCGCGTCTTCCAGCAGCCATTCGGGCGCCGCCAGGCCGCGTTGCTTGCGGGCCGCCTCGAGGTGCAACAGCAGGCGCGCCCATTCAAAGGCGTGGCCGGGCGTTTTGCCGAACGGGCGAAAACCGTCTGCCGGGTTGTCCCGGTTGTAATCGGGCAATGGCTGCCACTGGCTGTCGAAATGCTCCACGGGCAGGTAGCCGGATTGCGCTGCATGCTGGTGAACAAGCTTTTCGGCAATCGACAGGGCGCGGTCGAGCCACAGGTCTTCATCGAGGACATCGGCCAGGGCCAGAAAAGCTTCGACACCGTGCATATTGCTGTTGGCCCCGCGATACGCCTCGCAGTCGCTCCAGTCGCGGGCAAAGCTTTCCAGCAGGGCGCCTTCCGACCCGGACCAGAAATGACCTTCAAGTATTGCTACCGTATCGCCCAGCAACTCGGCAGAACCGCCGCGCCCGGCAACTGCAGCCGAGCTGGCGGCCAGGGCCACAAAGGCGTGCAGGTAGGCGTCTTTACGGGTATTGCCGTCTTCGGCGGCGGGGCGGGCAAACCAGCCGCCATGCACGGCATCACGCAGCGGCCCGGCCAGTGCGGCCAGGCCGTGGTCGATCAGCGGCGCGCAACCGGGCAGGCCTTGAATATGGGCCAGGGAAAAACTGTGCACCATGCGTGCGGTGGTGATGGTGTCTGCAGGGGCGTTGTTCGGGCGGCGACCAAACGGGTCGAGCGCGGCGAAGCCGCAGGGCACGCGGGCGGCCTTGGCGAAATCCACCAGCGCCTGGCCCTGATCGCGCAGCCACTGTTGATGGATCGGCGATGTCAGCCAGCTTTCGTTGGCCCGGGTTAGGTCGGTCATGTGCCACCTGTATTGTTTTTATGGGTGATTCAACGCTCGCAGACTAAGGGATCTGGCACAAAGCTGAAAGCTTTCATCCGGCGCCTGGCGACTTAAATTTCCGGCTCCCGGGGCTGTGACCAGTCGCTGTCCTGCCTGACGATTTCGCGCAGCAGCGCGATGCCCTGTTGCAAGGCTGCGCAGTCACGCTCGCGGGAGTACACCAGGTAGGTGGGGTAGCTGAATTCCGGGGCCTTGGGCACCCGTTCCAGGGCACCGCTGTCCAGATAGCGCTCGACCACACGGGTGCGGAAGTAGCCGCTGCCGCCGTTGTCCAGGATGTAATGCAAGGCCACCGGGCCCAGGTTGAAGCTGATGGCCGCTCGCGCCCTGTCGGGCAGGGCGGCGTCATGCTGGCGGCGAAAACCCTCACCCCATTCGACGTATACATAAGGTTCAGGTTGTTCGGGGCGGCGGATCTGGATCAGTTTTTCCTCCAGCAACTGCTCCACTTGCACACCGGGCCAGTAGGCGGGCTGATAGACCAGTGCAGCATCCAGCAGGCCCATCTCGATCTGACGCAGTAATTGTTCGGCATCGCTGATTTGTATGCGCAAGGCATGGGTGGTGAGGTGCTGACGCAGGGCTTTGGCCCAGTTGAGGATCAGCGGGTTGCACAGGCTGACTTCCCCGCCGATATGCAGCAACTGATGCAAGCCTTCGGGGCGCGGCAGATCGCGCCGTGCGGCTTCCCAGGTGTGCAGCAACTGGTTGGCGTACACCACAAAGGCCTCGCCTTCGGGGGTGAGTTTTGCGCCGGCGCGGTTGCGGGTAAACAGGGTGACGCCGAGCAGGCTTTCGAGCTTGTGTACCCGTGCGGTCACGGCCGTCTGGGTAACGTGCAGCTTTTCGGCCGCGCCCACCAGGCTGCCGTAGCGGACAATTTCAAGGAAAGTACGGGCCAGGTCGAGGTCCATAAGCGCGCCAGTGTGCAAGGGGCTTGCAGTGTAAGGGTAATGGCTGGAAAACACATGAAACGCGACGTTTATTGGCACGCATCAATGTTTGTTTTCAGGAGCAGGCTAAGGTCGTCGGCCCTGGTACCCGGTGCCAGTGATTGACCGGGCAACACCACATAAAAAGGATGACAGACATGGATGACTTGAAGCGACAGTACGATATTCAACCCTTGAGGCAGGCCGACATGTCCATTCTGGTCAATGGTCAGCCAGTCAATGCCGCTCAAGGTGAAACCGTGCTCAGCGTGTTGAACTCAGTGGGTGTGCGGCAACTGTCGCGCAACGACCACGGGCGGATGACGGGCGCTTATTGCGGCATGGGCGTGTGCTACTGCTGCCTGGTGAATATCGATGGCAGGCACAAGCGTCGCGCCTGCCAGACCGTGGTAAAGCCCGGTATGCAGGTCGAGACCGGGATCAACCGCGTCGCCAGCCAGGAGCTGGTGCTATGAGCGCCCGTACGGTGATTGTCGGTGGCGGACCGGCAGGGATGTCGGCGGCAATAGAGCTGGCGCAGCATGGCGTGCAAAGCACGTTGTTCGAAGAAGCGTCGCGGCTGGGTGGTGTAGTTTATCGCGGGCCTTTGCGCGACGGTGTCGAACTCGACTATCTGGGAGAACGCTACAAGGCTGCGCTGCACAAGTTGCACGGCGAATTTTCGGTCATTGCCCACTCAGTGGATGTACGCCTCAACCATCGCGTTGTCGGCGGGCAAGGTCAGCAAAGCCTGCAAGTGCTGGATGAGCATGAGCAATTGCAGCAAATCGGCTTCGATCAACTGCTGCTGTCCGCTGGCTGCCATGAGCGCAGCGTGCCGTTCCCGGGTTGGACGACCCCGGGTGTGATCATGCTGGGTGGCCTGCAGCTGCAGATCAAAAGTGGTGTTGTCAAACCCCGTGGGCCCACGCTGATTGCGGGCACCGGGCCCTTGCTGATGCTGGTGGCGTGCCAGTTGCACGCAGCGGGTGTGGAAGTGGCCGGGGTATATGAAGCGTGCGAGTTTGGCCGCATTGCCAAGGAAAGCCTGGCGCTGCTCAACCAGCCCCAGTTGTTCCTCGACGGCCTGAGCATGCTGGTTTACCTCAAGCGCCATGGCGTGGCCGTGCATTACGGCTGGGGTGTGGTGCAGGCGTTTGGCGAAGGGGAGCTGAGCGAAGTGATCGTGGCTCCCTATTCCAGCACCTGGCAGGCCGACATGAGCCAGGCGCAGGCGGTGAAAGCCTGCACCCTGGCGGTGGGTTATGGCTTTATTCCACGCACTCAGCTCAGCCAGCAGATGGGTCTGGATCATGCTTACAACGTCGACGGTTATCTGGCGGCCAAAGCCGACAACTGGCAGCAGAGCAGTCAGGCGTCAATCCACCTGGCCGGTGATGTCACGGGCATGCGCGGGGGCGAGGCAGCGATGCTCACGGGGCGGATTGGCGCGTTGTCGATCTTGCAGCAGCGTGGGGTCCTGAGTGCAAAACAGGCGCTTGAACAGCGCCGCGAGTACCTGTCCAGGCTCAACACCCTCATGCGCTTTCGCGGCGGGATTGATCGTTATACCCGGCGTGGTACGCGCCAGATCGATCTGCCCCAGGCCGACACGGTGGTATGCCGTTGCGAGCACGTCACCCGCGCCGATATCGACCTTGCGCTCAGCCAGGGCGTGCAGGACATGGCCAGCCTTAAAATGCGTACACGCATCAGCATGGGCGACTGCCAGGGCCGCATGTGTGTCGGTTATTGCAGTGACCGCCTGCGTGAAGCCACCGGGCGCAAGGATGTGGGCTGGTTGCGCCCGCGATTCCCGCTGGAACCCGTGCCGTTTTCGGCTTTTATCAACGCGAGCAAGGATGCCTGACATGATCAAAACCTATGACGTTGTCATCGCCGGTGGCGGTGTTATTGGCGCCTCCTGTGCGTATCACCTGTCCCGGCGCAAGGATCTTAAAATAGCCCTGATCGACTGCAAGCGCCCCGGCAATGCCAGCCGCGCGTCGGCAGGCGGGCTGTGGGCCATCGGCGAGTCCGTGGGGCTGGGCTGCGGGGTGATTTTTTTTCGCATGATGTCTGCCGAACGCAAGCGTGAAGCCCAGGGTTCGGCCGTGATTGTCGACGCCAGTACCCCGCATATCCTGCCAGCGTGTTTTTTCGACTTTGCCCTGCAATCCAATGCCTTGTACCCCGGCTTGCACAAGGAACTGCTGGAAAACCACGGGATGGATTTCAAGTTCGAGCGCACCGGGCTCAAGTACGTGATTTATGACGATGAAGACCGGCTCTATGCCGAGCATATTGTCGCCAATATCCCGCATCTGGCCGATGAGGTGCGCTGGCTCGACCAGGCGGCCCTGCGCGAGGCGGAGCCGAGCGTCAGCCACGATGCGCAAGGTGCGCTGGAGTTTTTGTGCGATCACCAGGTGAGCCCGTTCCGGTTGACCGATGCCTACACCGAAGGGGCCCGGCAAAATGGAGTCGATCTGTACTTCAACACCAACGTCATCGAGGTCATGCGTCAGGGCAGCAAGGTGACCGGCGTGCGCACCGACAGCCAGGGCGCGTTCCACTGCAAAACCCTGATTAATGCCGCTGGCGCCTGGGCGGCAGAACTCAGCGTGATGGCCACTGACTTGAGTATCCCTGTGGCCCCGGTCAAGGGGCAGATTGTATTGACCGAGCGCATGCCCAAGTTGCTGAACGGCTGCCTGACCACCAGTGATTGCTACCTGGCGCAAAAGGACAACGGCGAAATCCTGATTGGCAGCACTACCGAAGACAAAGGCTTCGACGTGACCACCACCTTCCCTGAAATCACCGGGCTGGTACAGGGAGCGATGCGCTGTATTCCCGAACTCAAGGACGCCAACCTGAAGCGTACCTGGGCCGGGTTGCGGCCAGGCTCCCCCGATGAGCTGCCGATCCTGGGGCCCATGAAGGGGATTGAGGGGTATTTGAATGCCTGCGGGCATTTCCGTACCGGCATCCTGACTTCGGCGATCACCGGTGTCATGCTCGACGCACTGGTGCGGCAAGAGCCGCTGCCGCTGGAGGTCACGCCGTTTCTGGCGGAGCGTTTTGACTTGCAACCGGTGGCGCTGAAAAAAGCCGTGAGTGCCTGACACGGTCTGCTCGCGATGCGCTTGGCCTTCGCGAGCAGGCTCGTTGCCGCTGCTGACTTAGAAGGTGTACTTGGACGTCAGCATCAGGCTGCGTGGTTCGCCATAGTAGGTGGTGTTGAAGTTACCCAGCCCCGACAGGTACTTTTTATCGAACACGTTGTTGGCGTTGAGGTTAAACGTCAGGTGTTCGTTGTACTCGTAGCGGGTCATCAGGTTGACCAGCGCGTAGCTATGCTGCTCGATGATGTCGTAGTCGCCCTTGGCATCGTTGTAGATCTTGCCGTAGAACGGGCTTTGCCAGTTCACGCCACCGCCCACGGTGACTTTGTTCAGCACCCCCGGCAGGCGGTAAGTGGTGAACAGCCGCGCCACGTTTTCCGGCTTGGTGGTTTCCAGCGGGTAGCCGTAGACACGTTCGCCATCATCAGAGCGGGTGCGGGCGTAGGTGTAGCCGGCGATCAGGTTCCAGTCCGGCATCAGTTCACCGGCCAGTTCCAGCTCGATGCCGTTGGTGGTCGCACCATCAAGGGATTCATAAATGCCCAGGTTGGTGTTGGCGTTGGTGCCGACCTGAATCGGTACATTTTTCTGTTCGGTACGGAAAACGGCCGCACTGGCATTCAAGCGGCCATCAAAGTACTCGCCCTTCAAACCGAGTTCGTAGCTGTTGCCTTCTGTGGGGGCCAGGGTGGCACCGGAACTGCTCTGCTCGGTAAGAGGTTTGTAGATCGAGGTGTAGCTGCCGTACACCGAGTAGTTGTCGTTGATGTCGTAGACAACCCCGGCGTAGGGCGTCACCTCGCCGTGCTGTTTTGCCGTGGTCTTGTTGTCCTGGAACGTGCTGGTCTGCTCGTAGTACTTGTAGGTGCTGTTGTACTGGAAATCACTTACGCGGCTGCCAAGGATAATCGACCAGTCGTCTGCCGGCTTGAAGCGTGCGGCGATATAGGCGCTGTTTTGATTTTGGTTGGTTTCGTATTTGCCGTTTTTCGGGAAGTCCGGTCTCGGGTATTTGCCGTTCCAGTCAAAAATGCTGCTCGACAGCTCACGGAATTCGCTGCCGTCGAAGGTCGCGCCGGTCTGGCGGGAGGTCTGGGAGGTTGCGCCCACTACCAGTTCATGTTCGCGGCCAAACAGGGTAAACGGGCCGGTCGCATTGATATCGAAGGTGTTCTGGACGCGATGGCCTTCCCACTGGCCCCAGTAGAAGAACATGCCGTCACCCGTGACCGGATCTGGCATCCCGCCGCTGGCCGAACCCAGCAGGGTGTCGTGGTCGTTGGTTTGCTGGGTGAGGGTGCCTTTGACTTTCCAGTCATTGGCGAAACGGTGCTCCAGGGAGGCGAAGGTGGACTGGATCTGGACGTCGCGGCGGCTCCAGTCGGTGGCCGGGTTGAACGAGCGGCTGAAGTCGGTTTTGGTGTAGTTGGAGAAGTAATACGGGTTGCCGGTCCAGGACGAGCCGCGAGGCTTGATATTCTGGTAGTCCATGCCGAAGGTGAACAGGGTGTCGGGGGTGAGGTCGGCCTGGATGATGCCGTAGAACACGTCATTTTTACGTGAGTAGTGGTCGCGGTACGAGTCGGCATCCTGGTAAACCGCCACCATTCGCCCGCGCACGCTGCCATCGTCATTCAACGGCCCGGAGATATCACCTTCGGTGCGATAGTTGTCCCACGAGCCCGCGCTGGCAGTGACCGATGCCTTGAAGTCGCGGGTCGGTTTTTTGCGAATCAGGTTGACCGTGGCCGACGGCTCGCCCGAGCCGGACAACAGGCCGGTGGCGCCCTTGACGATATCGACGCGGTCATACAGGGCCATATCGACCTTGGTCGCACCTTCATCGAACACGCCGTCATACAGGGTGTTGACCCCGTCGTACTGAAAGTTGGTGATGGCATAGCCGCGGGCCGAGTACTCCATGCGGTCGCTGTCGTAGGCCTGGGTGGAAATGCCCGGCGCGTTGCGCAGTACATCGCCGATGCTCTGTGCGGCTTGATCGTCCATCAGTTGGCGGGTGACTACTGTGACGGTCTGCGGGGTTTCGCGAATCGACAGCGGCAGTTTGGTCGAGCTGTTGCTGGCGCCGGTGGTATAGGAATGGGTGTCTTCGGTGGTCAGCGAGTCGCCCAGGCCCTGGCCTGTGACAGTGGTTGCACCCAGTTCCAGACCTTTGCCTTGGGGGGCGCTCAAAATCACCGTGTCGCCGTTGAGCTGATACGAGATGCCGCTGCCCTGCAGCAGGGACTCCAGTGCCTTGACCGGCTCCAGCGAACCGCTCACTGGACGCGACTTGATGCCTTGCACCTGATCCGGGCTGTAGAGGATCTGCAGGTTGGCCTGCTTGCCCAGTTCATTCAGCGCGCTGGCCAGGGCTTGCGACGGAATGTTCAGGGCCACCGGCGCCGCGCTGGCAAGGGATGCCCCCAGCATGACCGAGGCCATCAGGGCACTGGACAGCAAGGTGTGACGTACCGTCCGGCGTTGGGTGGCGATCGAAAGAGGGGTCCGGCTCAAGTTGGGTCGTTGCATCGCGTGCCTAGGCTCCGAAGTAAGAAATTTCATTCTTGTTAATAGGAATAGTTATTAGACGCAGCACGATTGATAAACCAGAAACAAGTTTCTGATTTAGTTGGTTTTGCTCCGGCCATTACAGGCTTGACCCGCTGATGCAGGGCGGAATAATTGTTCCATCCATAGAACGATCAGTACCAAAAAACCTATCTAGTCTTATGGGTGAGACGAATCTATAGTTGTTGCCATGATTTACAGGAGGTGCAACATGAAAAAAATTCTTGGTGTTTATCAGGCCCCCCGCCCTCATTGGGTCGGCGATGGTTTTCCGGTTCGCACGATGTTTTCCTACGACAGCATGGGCAAACACATCAGCCCGTTTCTGTTGCTGGATTACGCCGGGCCAGCCGAGTTCACGCCCACTACAGAGCGTCGTGGTGTAGGCCAGCACCCGCACCGTGGTTTTGAAACGGTGACCATCGTCTACAAGGGCGAAGTGGAACACCGTGACTCCACCGGCAACGGCGGGGTGATCGGCCCGGGTGATGTGCAGTGGATGACCGCAGCGTCCGGCATCCTGCACGAGGAGTTCCATTCCGAGGCGTTTGCCCGCAGTGGCGGCCCGCTGGAGATGGTGCAGCTATGGGTCAACCTGCCTGCAAAGGACAAAATGGCCGCGCCGGGGTATCAGGGCATCGTCGACCGTGACATCCCCGACCTGGCGCTCAAGGACGATGCCGGCCGTTTGCGCCTGATTGCCGGTGAGTTCGATGGCAAACGCGGCCCGGCCCATACCTTTACGCCGATCGACGTGTGGGATATCCGCTTGAATGCGGGCAAGTCGACTACGCTGGATCTGCACCCGGGCCGCAACACTGCGCTGGTGGTGCTGCATGGTGCGGTCGAGGTCAACGGTCAGGACGTGGTGCGTGAAGGGCAGCTTGCGCTGTTTGAGCGTGATGGCTCGAGCATCCGCCTTGAAGCCAATAACGACGCCGTGCTGCTGGTCCTCAGCGGCGAGCCGATCGACGAACCGATCGTGGGCCATGGGCCGTTTGTAATGAACACCGACGCCGAAATCCATCAGGCGTTTGTGGACTTCCAGTCGGGCAAGTTTGGCCGCATGCCCGCGTAGCAATGCTGCACCGAAGCGCAATGCCAGGCCATGAGGGTCATGGCCTGGCCTTTTCTGTCTTATCCCAGAGAGGTAAACCCTGTGACAACTTCTTACAAGCGTTTGGACAAGGACAATGCCGCCGTTTTGTTGGTGGACCATCAGGCGGGTTTGCTGTCGCTGGTGCGGGATATCGAACCGGACAAATTCAAGAACAACGTGCTGGCGCTGGCTGATCTGGCCAAGTACTTCAAGTTGCCGACCATTTTGACCACCAGCTTCGAAACCGGACCCAACGGCCCGCTGGTGCCCGAGTTGAAGGCGCTGTTCCCGCAAGCGCCCTATATCGCCCGCCCGGGGCAGATCAATGCCTGGGACAACGAGGATTTTGTCAAGGCGGTCAAGGCAACAGGTAAAAAGCAACTGATCATCGCAGGGGTGGTCACTGAGGTCTGCGTGGCATTCCCGGCACTGTCGGCACTGGCTGAAGGCTATGAGGTGTTTGTGGTGACGGATGCGTCGGGTACGTTCAACGAAATCACCCGCCATTCGGCCTGGGATCGCATGTCATCCTCGGGTGCGCAACTGATGACCTGGTTTGGTCTGGCCTGTGAGCTGCATCGCGACTGGCGCAATGACATTGAAGGCCTGGGCGCGCTGTTCTCCAACCATATCCCGGACTATCGCAACCTGATCACCAGCTACTCCACGTTGACAGCCGGTAAATAACCGTTGGGCTCGTAGCGGCTGCCGAAGGAACCAGGCTGCGTTCGGCGGCAGTTGCTACGAGTTTTGGTCGTGTTTCACACCCGCTCGAAAATCACCGCTATGCCCTGGCCGCCGCCAATGCACATGGTCGCCAGGGCATAACGACCCTGTGTCCGATGCAGCTCATGGATGGCCTTGGTCGCGATGATCGCGCCCGTGGCCCCCACCGGGTGGCCCAGGGCGATGCCCGAACCATTGGGGTTGACCCTGGCCGGGTCCATATCCAGTTCCTGCATCACGGCACACGCCTGGGCGGCGAAGGCAATGTTGGCTTCGATCACGTCCATGTCACCGATCTTCAAGCCAGCCCGCTTCAATGCCAGCCGCGTTGCCGGTATCGGCCCCAACCCCATCAGCTCGGGTTCAACCCCTGCATGGGCGTAGGCCACCAGCCGCGCCATCGGCGCAAGATTGCCCGCCAGTACTGCCGCGCCAGTGGCCAGCACCAGCGCCGCCGCCCCATCATTGAGCCCCGATGCATTGCCTGCAGTCACGCTGCCGTCTTTCTTGAAGGCCGGTTTCATCAGCGCCAACTGCTCCAGGGTAGTGGCCCGCGGGTGCTCGTCCTGGCTGAACATCACACTGCCTTTGCGGCTGCGTACCTCGACGGTGACGATCTGGCTGTCGAAGTAACCTTGCTCGATAGCCCGGGCGGCGCGTTGCTGGTCTTCAAGCGCAAGAGCGTCCTGGGCCTGGCGGCTGATGCTGTTGCGTTGGGCGATATTCTCGGCCGTTACACCCATATGAATGCCGTGGAACGGGTCGTGCAAAATACCCAGCATGTAGTCGAGCATTGGCGTATCGCCCATGCGCGCACCCCAGCGGGCGGCGGGCATCAGGTAGGGGCCGCGGCTCATGGCTTCGGCCCCGGCGCCAATGGCGAAGTCGGCGTCGCCGAGCATCAGGGTATGGGCGGCAGAAATGATCGCCTGCAAGCCCGAACCGCACAGGCGGTTGACGTTGTAGGCCGGGGTTTCCTTGGGGATCCCGGCATTGATCGCCGCAACCCGCGCCAGATAGGCATCCTGGGGCTCGGTGGGAATCACGTTGCCCATCACCACATGACCGATGCGCCCGGGGTCGACCTGGCTGCTGTGCAACGCGGCCTTGACCGCAGTGCTGGCCAGCTCGGCCAGGGGCACGTCCTTGAGCGAGCCGCCAAAGGTGCCGATGGCCGTGCGCCGGGCGCTGAGGATGAAAATTTCAGGAGTTTGCATGGCGGGTCCTTATTGTTTTATCGGGCCAAATGCGCGGGATTATTTCACCGGTGTACGGTTTGGGCGTCGTCCGTTTGTGCGGGCAGGGCATCTACCTGGGCATCGAGCAGGGTCATAAAGGCATGGGCCGCATTGGACAAGGTGCGTTCGGTATGCAGGATATACCCCAGCTGGCGGGTCAGCTGGATGCCGGGCAGGGCAATCGATGCCACCTGTTCATCCAGCATGGTGCGCGGCAACACGCTCCAGGCCAGGCCGATGGAGACCATCATCTTGATGGTCTCCAGGTAATTGGTGCTCATGGCGATGTTGGGTGTCAGGCCCTGGGCTTCAAACAGGCGATGGACAATATGATGGGTAAAGGTATTGCCGCCGGGAAACACCGCTGGATGGCGTGCAATATCGGCCATGCTTACGGCTTTTTGCCGGGTCAGGCGGTGCTCCGGGGCCACCACAAAATCCAGCGGGTCATCCCAGACCGGTACCGCGCGAATCAGTGAATGGGGCTCCGGCGCCAGGGTAATCACTGCCAGTTCGGCACGCCCATGCAGAATTTCATCGTAGGCCACTTCTGAATCGAGAAACTGAATATCCAGCGCGACCTTGGGGTAAGTGCGGGTGAACTCGCGCAGTAAAGGTGGCAGTCGGTGCAGACCGATATGATGGCTGGTAGCCAGGGTCAGGCGCCCGCTGACTTCGCCATTGAGGTTGTTGAGTGCCCGGCGCGTGTCATCCAGTACGTTGAGGATCTGGTAAGCGCGCGGCAGCAAGGCCCGGCCGGCTTCGGTGAGGCTGACCTCACGGCCCAGCCGGTCGAACAGCCTGAGCTTGAGTTGCTGCTCGATGCTGGCAATGCGTTTGCTGATGGCTGGCTGGGTCAGGAACAGCCGTTCGGCGGCCCCGGAAAAACTGCCGGTTTCAGCAATTGCAATAAACGCATTGAGATTCGCGAGATCCATCTATTCGAATTCCTGTTGGTTATCCAAAGCATAAAAATTATGAATTTGAGTTATTCACTGTAACCCCATAGGATCGACCTCACAAGCCAAGTGGTTATTGGCACAGAAAAGTAGCTGATGAGGAAACCGTCTGATGGCCGGCAAAACGCTCTACGACAAGCTCTGGGATTCGCATTTGGTCAAGCAGCGTGACGATGGCTCGGCGCTGATCTACATCGACCGTCACATCATTCACGAAGTGACCTCGCCGCAAGCCTTTGAAGGCCTGCGGCTGGCCGGGCGCAAGCCTTGGCGTATCGATGCCAACATCGCCACCCCGGACCACAACGTACCGACCACGCCGGAGCGTAAAGGCGGGATCGAAGCGATTGCCGATCAGGTTTCCCGTCTGCAGGTGCAAACCCTGGATGACAACTGTGACGAATACGGCATTACCGAATTCAAGATGAACGACGTGCGTCAGGGCATCGTTCATGTGATCGGCCCGGAGCAGGGCGCGACCTTGCCGGGCATGACCGTGGTCTGCGGTGACTCGCACACCTCGACTCACGGCGCCTTCGGTGCATTGGCCCACGGTATCGGCACTTCCGAGGTCGAGCATGTGCTCGCCACCCAGTGCCTTGTCGCCAAAAAAATGAAGAACATGCTGGTGTCGGTCGAAGGGCAATTGCCGTTCGGCGTAACCGCCAAGGACATCGTACTGGCCGTGATCGGCAAGATCGGCACCGCGGGCGGCAATGGTCATGCCATCGAATTCGCCGGCAGCGCGATTCGTGACTTGTCCGTCGAAGGCCGCATGACCATCTGCAATATGTCCATCGAAGCCGGTGCCCGTGTAGGCCTGGTGGCCGCCGATCAGAAAACTGTCGATTATGTAAAGGGCCGTCCGTTTTCGCCTAAAGGCGCTGAATGGGACCTGGCGGTCGAAGCCTGGAAAGACCTGGTGTCCGACAGCGATGCGCAGTTCGACACCGTGGTTGAACTGGACGCTACGCAGATCAAGCCGCAAGTCAGCTGGGGCACTTCGCCCGAGATGGTTCTGGCGGTTGATCAGAACGTGCCGGATCCGGCACAGGAAACCGACCTGGTCAAGCGTGGCTCGATCGAACGTGCATTGAAGTACATGGGCCTGACCGCCAACCAGGCGATCACCGATATCCAGCTCGATCGCGTATTTATCGGCTCGTGCACCAACTCGCGGATCGAAGACTTGCGTGCTGCGGCAGTGATTGCCAAGGGGCGCAAGGTGGCGTCCACCATCAAACAGGCGATTGTGGTGCCGGGCTCGGGTCTGGTTAAAGCCCAAGCCGAGGCTGAAGGTCTGGACAAGATCTTTATCGAGGCCGGTTTTGAATGGCGTGAGCCGGGTTGTTCGATGTGCCTGGCGATGAACCCGGACCGCCTTGAGTCGGGCGAGCATTGTGCCTCGACCTCCAACCGCAACTTTGAAGGCCGTCAGGGCGCCGGTGGCCGTACTCACCTGGTCAGCCCGGCCATGGCCGCTGCCGCCGCCGTGAATGGTCGTTTTATTGATGTCCGTGAATTGATCCAGGGGAGCGCAGCATGAAGGCTTTTACTCAGCACACCGGTTTGGTCGCGCCTTTGGATCGTGCCAACGTCGATACCGACCAGATCATTCCCAAGCAATTCCTGAAGTCGATCAAGCGTACCGGCTTTGGCCCTAACCTGTTTGACGAGTGGCGTTATCTGGATGTGGGTCAGCCCTACCAGGACAACTCCAAACGCCCGCTGAACAAGGATTTTGTGCTTAACGCCGAGCGTTACCAGGGCGCCAGTGTGTTGCTGGCCCGGGAAAACTTCGGTTGCGGCTCCAGCCGTGAGCACGCGCCGTGGGCGCTGGAAGAGTACGGTTTTCGCAGCATCATCGCGCCGAGCTACGCCGATATTTTCTTCAATAACAGCTTCAAGAACGGTTTGTTACCGATCATCCTGAGCGACGCCGAAGTCGATGAGCTGTTTGCCCAGGTTGAAGCCGAGCCGGGTTACCAGCTCAAGATCGACCTCGAGGCGCAAACCGTGACCCGCCCGGATGGCAAGGTGCTGGGCTTTGAAATCGATGCGTTTCGCAAGCATTGCCTGCTCAACGGCCTGGACGATATCGGCCTGACCTTGCAGGACGGCGATGCAATTGCCGCGTTTGAAAGCAAGCACCGTGCGAGCCAGCCGTGGTTGTTTCGCGACGCTTGAATGGCCTCTTTGCGGGCAAGCCCGGCACCCACAGGGGAATGCATTTCAAATGTGGGAGCGGGCTTGCCCGCGATGACGGCAGTGTGGACAACCCAAGTCTTGACGCTAAAAGGAAGTTTTAATGACCAGTACCGCCCAGCACACCCAGGTCGTACAAAAGCAGTTCGGCGAACAGGCGTCGGCCTATCTGAGCAGCGCCGTGCATGCGCAAGGCACCGAGTTCGGTCTGCTCAAGGCCGAGCTGGCGGGTAAAGTTGAAGCGCGGGTGCTGGACCTGGGGTGTGGCGCGGGCCATGTAAGCTTTCATGTGGCTGCACTGGTCAAGGATGTGGTGGCATACGACCTGTCGCAACAAATGCTCGATGTGGTCAGTGCTGCCGCCAGCGATCGCGGGCTGGGCAATATCAGCACCGTTTGCGGCGCGGCAGAACGTTTGCCGTTTGCCGATGGCGAATTCGACTATGTGCTCAGCCGTTACTCGGCCCATCACTGGAGCGATCTGGGCGTGGCCCTGCGCGAAGTGCGCCGGGTGCTCAAGCCGGGTGGCGTAGCGGCATTTATCGATGTGATCTCACCCGGCAGCCCGTTGTTCGACACCTACCTGCAAAGTGTCGAAGTGCTGCGCGACACCAGCCATGTGCGCGATTATTCGAGCGCCGAATGGCTGCGTCAGGTCAGCGAAGCCGGTTTGCACGTGCGCAGCACACAGCGTCAGCGTTTGCGTTTAGAGTTCAGCTCCTGGATCGAGCGCATGCGTACGCCACAGGTCATGAGCGCGGCCATCCGCCAGTTGCAGCAGTCGATGGGCGCCGAAGTACGCGATTATTTTGAAATTGAAGCCGATGGTTCGTTCAGCACCGATGTGCTGGTGCTGTGGGCCGAGAATTAACCTGAATATTTCCGGGTGCGCCTGCGGGGGCATCAACAGACAAGAAAGAGGAACCCATGAGCAAGCAGATTCTGATTCTCCCTGGCGACGGTATTGGTCCGGAAATCATGGCCGAAGCGGTCAAGGTGCTGGAGCTGGCCAGTGACAAGTTCAACCTGGGCCTGGAGCTGACCCACGACCTGATCGGCGGCGCAGCCATCGACAAGCATGGCGTACCGTTGGCCGACGAGACCCTTGAGCGCGCCCGTGCGGCCGACGCTGTCTTGCTGGGCGCCGTGGGTGGCCCGAAATGGGACAAGATCGAGCGCGACATTCGCCCCGAGCGCGGCCTGCTGAAAATCCGTGCGCAACTGGGCCTGTTCGGCAACCTGCGCCCGGCAATCCTGTACCCGCAACTGGCTGATGCATCGAGCCTCAAGCCGGAAATCGTTTCCGGACTGGATATCCTCATCGTTCGCGAATTGACCGGTGGTATCTACTTCGGCGCCCCCCGTGGCACCCGCGAGCTGGAAAACGGTGAGCGTCAGGCTTATGACACCCTGCCGTACAGCGAAAGCGAAATCCGCCGCATTGCCCGCGTCGGTTTCGACATGGCCCGCGTGCGTGGCAAAAAGCTCTGCTCGGTGGACAAGGCCAACGTGCTGGCGTCCAGCCAGCTGTGGCGTGAAGTGGTCGAGCAAGTGGCCAAGGACTACCCGGACGTCGAGCTGAGCCATATGTACGTCGACAACGCGGCCATGCAACTGGTGCGCGCACCCAAGCAATTTGACGTGATCGTCACCGAAAACATGTTCGGTGACATCCTGTCCGACCAGGCTTCGATGCTCACCGGCTCTATCGGCATGCTGCCATCGGCATCCCTGGACACCCACAACAAGGGCATGTACGAGCCTTGCCACGGTTCGGCGCCGGACATCGCGGGGCAGGGCATTGCCAACCCGCTGGCGACCATTTTGTCGGTGTCGATGATGCTGCGTTACAGCTTCAACCAGACCGCTGCTGCCGATGCCATCGAGCAGGCCGTAAGCCTGGTTCTGGACCAGGGTTTGCGTACCGGTGATATCTGGTCGACGGGTTGCACCCGGGTCGGAACACAGGAAATGGGCAATGCAGTAGTCGCGGCGCTGCAGAATCTGTAATCTCTCGGGCCCGTTACTTCCTGTTGGTGGAAGTAACGACCCCACTTTTTGTTAAAGGTGTAGTTGCGATGAAACGTGTAGGTCTGGTCGGTTGGCGCGGTATGGTTGGTTCCGTGCTCATGCAGCGGATGCTGGAAGAGCAGGATTTCGATCTGATCGAACCGGTGTTTTTCACCACTTCCAATGTCGGTGGACAAGGTCCGTCCGTGGGCAAGGATATTGCCCCGCTCAAGGATGCTTACAACATTGAAGAGCTGAAAACCCTCGATGTAATCCTGACCTGCCAGGGCGGCGACTACACCAGCGAGGTGTTCCCCAAGCTGCGTGAGGCGGGCTGGCAAGGTTACTGGATCGATGCAGCGTCGACCCTGCGCATGCAGGATGATGCGGTCATTATTCTGGACCCGGTCAACCGCAAGGTCATCGACCAGCAGCTGGATGCCGGCACCAAAAACTATATCGGCGGCAACTGCACTGTCAGCCTGATGCTGATGGGTCTGGGCGGTCTGTTCGAAGCCGGTCTGGTAGAGTGGATGAGCGCCATGACCTACCAGGCGGCCTCGGGCGCCGGTGCGCAGAACATGCGCGAGCTGATCAAGCAGATGGGCACTACTCATGCGGCGGTCGCCGATCAACTGGCCGACCCGGCCAGCGCGATTCTGGATATCGACCGTCGTGTGGCCGAGGCCATGCGCAGCGATGCCTACCCGACCGAAAACTTCGGTGTGCCATTGGCCGGCAGCCTGATCCCGTGGATTGACAAAGAGCTGCCGAACGGTCAAAGCCGTGAAGAGTGGAAAGCGCAGGCAGAAACCAACAAGATCCTGGGTCGCTTCAAGAACCCGGTTCCGGTGGACGGTATCTGCGTACGTATCGGTGCGATGCGTTGCCACAGCCAGGCCTTGACCATCAAGCTGAACAAAGATGTGCCTATCGCCGATATCGAAGGTTTGATCAGCCAGCACAACCCCTGGGTCAAGCTGGTGCCAAACCAGCGTGAAGCCAGCATCCAGGAACTGAGCCCGACCAAGGTTACCGGCACCCTGAATGTACCGGTTGGCCGTCTGCGCAAGCTGAACATGGGTTCGCAGTTCCTCGGTGCCTTTACCGTGGGCGACCAGTTGCTGTGGGGCGCGGCAGAACCGCTGCGCCGCATGCTGCGGATTTTGCTGGAGCGTTAATTCGCCACTGGCAGGTTCAAGCCCGCGTCTCGCAAGAGGCGCGGGCTTTTTATTGGATGATCAGCTGCTACGAGTTGTCATCATCCATCAAATAGGCCGGGCGCGTTGCCTGTCGGGGTTGTGCCCGGTACAGTGCCGCTCCCCACGTTTCGCCTGAGGTAGATACATGAACCAGTCCTTTGATATCGCCGTCGTTGGCGCCACCGGCACTGTCGGCGAAACCATCGTACAAATGCTCGAAGAGCGTGATTTTCCGGTTGGCAAGTTGCACTTGCTGGCCAGCAGTGAATCTGACGGGCATTCGGTGCCTTTTCGCGGTAAAAACGTCAGGGTGCGCGATGTCGACACGTTCGATTTCAGCAGCGTACAGCTGGCATTCTTTGCCGCAGGCCCTGCCGTGACCTTGAGTTTTGCTGCCAAAGCCAGTGCAGCCGGGTGCATGGTGGTCGACCTGTCCGGCGCTTTGCCGTCTGCACAGGCGCCGCAGGTGGTACCTGAAGCCAACGCGCAGGTGCTGGCAACCTTGAAAAAGCCACTGCAAGTCAGCAGCCCGAGTCCTTCGGCCACCGCACTGGCCGTGGTGCTGGCGCCTTTGCTAAGAGTGCTGGAAATTCAGCGGGTCAATGTGACGGCCTGCATGGCCGTTTCCGCTCAAGGCCGTGAAGCGGTCTCGGAGCTGGCACGCCAAACCACCGCGCTGCTGAACCTGCATCCGCTGGAAACCAGCTTCTTTGATCGTCAGATGGCCTTCAACGTCCTGGCCCAGGTCGGCACGCCGGACGCACAGGGCCATGTGCCGCTGGAAAAACGTTTGGTCAATGAGCTGCGCGAAGTTCTGGCTATGCCTACGCTGAAGGTATCGGCCAGCAGTGTGCAAGTGCCGGTATTTTTTGGTGACAGCTTCAGCGTGTCCCTGCAACTGGCCGGGCCGGTGGATCTGGTTGAAGTCAATGCCGCCCTCGAGGCAGGTGAGGGTATCGAGCTGGTGGAAGCCGGTGACTACCCGACTGCTGTTGGCGATGCCGTAGGTCAGGATGTGGTGTATGTCGGTCGAGTGCGTCACGGTGTGGACGACACATCTGAACTTAATCTGTGGCTGACGTCAGATAACGTACGCAAGGGTGGCGCATTGAACGCCGTGCAGTTGGCTGAGTTGTTGATAAAAGACCAACTGTAAAAGATACTTGGCTGCTATACAGGTCTCGTGGGACGAGGCCTGTACCAATAAGGAAGAGGCTATGGTTCAGGTTCGCAAATTGGTGTTGGCAATCGCTGCCGCTTCGGCGCTGTCATCCGGTATGGCGCAGGCGCTTGAGCTTGGGGAGCTGACGCTCAAGTCGGCGCAGAACCAGCCGCTGCTGGCAGAAATCGAGCTGCTCGATGTCAAGGACCTGACTGCTGCGCAAGTGGTGCCAAGCCTTGCCCCCGAACAGGAGTTCAGCAAAGCCGGAGTTCCGCGCCCGGCGTTTCTGGATGATTTGCGCTTTACCCCGATCATCAACGCCGATGGCAAGAGCGTATTGCGCGTCACCTCCAGCCAGCCGCTGTCCGAACCTTTTGTGAACTTCCTGGTGCAGGTGATGTGGCCCAACGGCCGCTTGATGCGCGACTACAGCGTGTTGCTCGATCCCGCCCGGTTCTCGCCGCAGGCCGCGTCGGCGGCATCAACGTCTGCGCCTGCTGCGCCCGTTCAGTACACCACCACGTCCCGTGACACACTGTGGGAGATCGCCGCCAAGGCGCGCAACGGCGGCTCGGTGCAGCAGACCATGCTGGCAATTCAGGCCCTGAACCCTGATGCGTTTATCAACGGCAATATCAACCGACTTAAAACCGGCCAGGTGCTGCGCCTGCCAGATGCCTCGCAAAGTGTGCAATTGCCCCAGGCCAGGGCCATCAACGAAGTGGCGTCGCAAAATGCCGACTGGCGCAGTGGCCGTCGCACCGTACCCTTGGCCCAGCAACTCGATGCAACCGGTCGCAAGCCTGTGCCGGCGCCTGCCGCCAAGGCTGTGCATCAGGATGCCTTGAGTCTGGTTTCCGCTCAGGCAGGCAAGGGTGCTGCCGGGGATGCGAAAAAACTGGCTGACCAGCTGGCGATGACTCAGGAAGGTCTGGACAGCAGCCGTCGTGAAAATGCCGAGCTGCAAGACCGGATGAAAGACCTGCAAAGCCAGTTGGACAAGCTGCAGCGTTTGATTGAATTGAAGAACGATCAACTGGCCAGGCTGGAGGCCGGCAAAGGTGCGCCTGTCGACCCGGCAGTTGCGTTGGCCGGCGTGCAGGCCGCTGATGCGCCTGAAGCCGATATTGCGCCGGCAATCGAAGGTGCACCGGCCACTGCAGTGGCACCAAGTCCTGAAGACACCGGGGCGACGCAAGGCCATGAGCGAAACATTCAGGACCTGCTGAACAGCCCGCTATTACTGGGGCTTGTCGGCGGCGGGGCGGTCTTGTTGCTGCTCTTGCTGTTGTTGCTCGTGCGTCGGCGCAAGGCGCTGCAAGAAGCGCAAAAACATGCGCGAATGGCTCGGGATCTTGAAAATGAGTCCGGGTTTGCAGCCGATCTGGATCTGCCGCAAAGCAGTTTTGAGGGGCTTGAAACGCCGTCGCGCAGTATCGATCCTGCACCTGCACCTGCACCTGCACCTGCACCTGCACCTGCACCTGCACCGATCGTGGAGGCAGTAGCTCCGGTGGTCGCGCCGGTTACCCTGGCCAAGCCTGCGGCTGATGTGCTGGATCAGGCCGAGCGGTTGATTGAGCAGCGTCAGTTGAGCGAGGCCGTTGTATTGCTCAAGGCTGCGATCGATCGGGAGCCTCAGCGCAGTGATTTGCGTCTTGAGTTGATGCGGGTTTACGCCGAACTGGGTGATCGTGACGCTTTTATCGCTCAAGAGCGCCAACTGGTAGCCAATGGCAAGAATCACGCCCAGGTCGAGCAGCTCAAAAATCGTTATCCGGGCATGGCGGTGGCGGCAGCGGCCGGCATTGCTACCGCAGCGGTGGCCACCCAGCTGCAAGCGCAATTTGTCCAGGACATGATGCGCGACGATCGCGAGGTCGAACCGCAGCCGGAGCCTGCTGCACCTGCACCTGCAGCGTTCGATCACGATTTTGATCTGAGCCTTGATGAACTGGAAGCGGCTTCCCCTGCGGTCGTGACGCCAGAACCTGCAGGGCTCGACAAGCCGGCGGCAGACAGTTTCGAAGCGGTGCTTGAACAGCAGGCTCAGGTTCAGGCGGCTCACGAAGGGGCGTCGGACTTTGATCTGGACTTGCCGGCGGACTTTGACCTGTCCCTGGCTGAAGAAAGCGCTCCACCCGCTGTGGCGGCGGACAGCTTTGCCCTTGAGCTCGACAAGGTCAATGCCGAGTTGCATCGCCTGTCGCAAAGCCTTGAGCAATCATCGCTGGAACAGCCCTTTGCCGATGATGAACCGGAATTCGACTTCCTCTCGGGCGCCGATGAAACGGCCACCAAACTCGATCTGGCCCAGGCCTATATCGATATGGGTGACGACGAAGGTGCGCGGGATATTCTGACCGAGGTCATGGAGGAGGGTAATCCACAGCAGCAGGCCGAAGCCCTGGAAATGATGGCACGCCTGACCTGAGTGAAACTCCTTTAGATATTCTGTTGCCGGTCAACCCTCCCTGTGGGAGCGAGCCAGCTCGCGAACGACCTTCGCGAGCTGGCTCGCTCCCACAGTTGAAATGTCCTTTGGCAGCTGCTACGAAGCCTGGTTTGTCTGACGTTCCGGTGAAATGTTTCATGGCGTCTTGCCGGGTGCGCCCTATAATGGCCGCCTTTGCGTTTATGAGCAGGCTGCAAGTCCTTGGCAAATATAGATAACCCGGCCGCTGAAATGGCCGCGGAAGGTTTTTACCGAATCGCCCTTGGGGTGGAATACAAAGGTTCGCGCTACAGCGGCTGGCAGCGCCAGGCCAATGGTGTGCTGACCGTTCAGGAAACCCTGGAAAACGCCCTGTCCAAAGTGGCCGCCTCACCGGTCTCCCTGATGTGCGCCGGGCGTACGGATGCCGGTGTGCATGCCTGCGGGCAGGTGGTGCATTTTGACACCCGGGCCGAGCGCTCCCTGAAAGCCTGGGTCATGGGCGCCAATATCAATTTGCCCCATGACATCAGCGTCACCTGGGCCCAGGTCATGCCCGCGCACTTCCATGCCCGCTTCAAGGCCATCGCCCGGCGCTACCGCTATGTGATCTACAACGATCAGATCCGGCCGGCCCATCTGAATCAGGAAATCACCTGGAACCACCGCCCGCTGGATGTCGAGCGTATGGCCGAGGCAGCTCGACACCTGTTGGGCGTGCATGATTTCAGTGCCTTTCGCGCCGGACAGTGCCAGGCCAAATCCCCGATCAAGGAAATGCACCATCTGCGCGTGACCCGTCACGGCAACATGATTGTGCTGGATATTCGTGCCAGTGCCTTTCTGCACCATATGGTGCGCAATATCGCCGGGGTGCTGATGACTATCGGCACGGGCGAGCGGCCGGTGGAGTGGATCAAGGAAGTGCTGGAGAGCCGCGAGCGGCGCTCGGGCGGTGTGACGGCCCATCCCTACGGCCTGTATCTGGTGCAAGTTGAATACCGCGACGAGTTCCAGTTGCCGGAACGTTACATTGGTCCACATTTCTTGACCGGTTTTAGCGGCCTGGACGGCTGACGCCCGGATAAGCATTTGTTACCATCCGGGGCTTTCGCGTTCGGGGTGTTATCGAGATGTCCGTTGTTCGCAGCAAGATCTGCGGTATTACCCGCATAGAAGATGCACTGGCTGCGGTCGAGGCCGGGGCTGACGCCATAGGCTTCGTGTTCTACGCCAAGAGCCCGCGGTCAGTCACGGCCGCGCAGGCGCGGGCCATTATTGCCGCCTTGCCGCCTTTCGTGACTTCGGTGGGGTTGTTCGTCAATGCCAGCGCCTGTGAGCTGAACGAAACCCTGGATGCCGTGCCGCTGGATCTGCTGCAGTTTCATGGCGATGAAACCCCGGAGCAGTGCGAAGGCTATCACCGTCCTTATATCAAGGCGTTGCGGGTCAAGGCCGGTGATGACATCGCCGGTGCCTGCAAGGCCTATGCAGGGGCCAGCGGTATTTTGCTCGATGCCTATGTTGAAGGTGTACCGGGTGGAACTGGTCAGGCATTTGACTGGTCTTTGATACCTCAGGGTTTGCACAAGCCGATTATCCTGGCCGGCGGCCTGACGCCCGACAACGTTGCAGACGCCATCGCCCGGGTACAGCCTTACGCCGTGGATGTCAGTGGCGGCGTTGAAAAGAGCAAGGGCATCAAGGATCACGACAGGATTCGTGCCTTTATGCGGGCAGTGCGCACGGCAAACTGATGCGGATGTGACGGCTGGCACTCTGCCGCCGTCCATCAATACCGCTCTGCGAAGCAGGCGGGCCCGGTGAGAAGACGGGCAGAAATTTAAGTGGCGGCCGCTCTGGTGCGTGCTGTCGGTAAGGCTGAGGGTTGCAGGGTTTTGCTGGTTTGCCGAGTGCGGACCGCGGTTCCGGCAATTATCGCCACACACCTGATTAATTTAGCTCAAGGGCATACACGGGGCCTGAACTGAACTGTTCTGGCCACCGGTACTGGAGAAAGAAAGCATGAGCAACTGGTTGGTAGACAAGCTGATTCCTTCGATCATGCGTTCCGAGGTCAAAAAGAGCTCGGTACCTGAAGGCCTGTGGCACAAATGCCCGTCCTGCGACGCTGTGCTTTATCGTCCGGAGCTGGAAAAGACCCTGGACGTTTGCCCGAAATGCAATCACCACATGCGTATCGGCGCCCGCGCCCGCATTGATATCTTCCTGGACGCCGACGGCCGTGCCGAACTGGGTGCAGACCTGGAGCCGGTTGACCGTCTCAAGTTCCGTGACAGCAAGAAGTACAAGGACCGTCTGGTCGGCGCGCAAAAGCAGACCGGCGAAAAAGACGCCCTGATCTCCATGAGCGGTACCTTGCTGGGCATGCCGGTGGTGGTATCGGCCTTCGAGTTCTCCTTCATGGGTGGCTCTATGGGTGCCATTGTTGGCGAGCGCTTCGTGCGTGCGGCCAATTACGCCCTTGAACACCGCTGCCCGATGATCTGCTTCGCAGCCTCGGGCGGTGCGCGGATGCAGGAAGCCCTGATCTCCCTGATGCAAATGGCCAAGACCTCGGCGGTACTGGCGCGTCTGCGTGAAGAAGGCATCCCTTTCATCTCGGTACTGACCGACCCGGTATACGGCGGTGTTTCGGCCAGCCTGGCGATGCTGGGTGACGTGATCGTGGCTGAGCCTAAGGCGCTGATCGGTTTTGCCGGTCCGCGTGTTATCGAGCAGACCGTTCGCGAAAAACTGCCGGAAGGTTTCCAGCGCAGCGAGTTCCTGCTGGAGCACGGCGCCATCGACCTGATCGTTGCACGTCAGGAGCTGCGTCCGCGCCTGGGCAACCTGCTGGCGCAAATGATGGGCTTGCCGACTCCGGTGTTCGTGGCCGCGCCTGTTGAAACCATCGTTGTTCCGCCGGCACCTGCGAACCTATGACCCAGCGCACCCTTGGCGAGTGGCTCGCCTATCTTGAGCAGTTGCATCCATCGGCCATCGATATGGGGCTGGATCGCGCACGCGAGGTAACGAACCGCTTGGGGCTGCAAAAGCCTGCGCCTCGGGTGGTGACGGTGACGGGTACCAATGGCAAGGGCTCGACCTGTGCGTTTGTGGCTTCGTTGCTGCAGGCGCAAGGGTTCAAGGTGGGGGTTTACAGTTCGCCCCACCTGCTGCGCTATAACGAGCGCGTACAAATTGAGGGTGTTGAAGTTTCGGACGAGCTGCTTTGCGAGGCCTTTGCGGCCCTGGATGCAGGGCGCGGCGAGACATCCCTTACATATTTTGAAATGGGTACGCTGGCAGCCTTCTGGTTGTTCGAGCGTGCCCAGCTGGATGCCGTGGTGCTGGAAGTCGGCCTGGGCGGGCGCCTGGATGCGGTCAATCTGGTGGATGCCGACCTGGCGCTGGTGACCAGTATCGGTGTCGATCATATTGAGTATCTGGGCAACACCCGCGAATCCGTGGGTTTTGAAAAGGCCGGGATTTTCCGTGCCGGCAAGCCGGCCCTGTGTGGCGATCTGAACCCGCCGCATACATTGCTCGACAAGGCTGCAGAGCTGGGTTGCCCGCTGTTTCTGCGCGGTCGTGACTTTGATTTGGCCAGTACCGATCAGGTCTGGCATTGGCGTGGTCAGGATGCCCGGGGGCAATTGATCGAGCTGCGCGATATTCCGCTGCTGGATCTGCCGATGGAAAACGCGGCGCTGGCCGTGCAGGCCTATGCGTTGACCGATCTGCCCTGGCAGCCGGAGCGCATTGTCGCGGCGCTGGCAGGTACTCGCATCACGGGGCGCCTGGATCGTCGCCAGTTCAGCTGGAAGGGCAAGCCCTTGCATATACTGCTGGATGTAGGGCACAACCCCCATGCCGCCGAGTATCTGGCCCGGCGCCTGGCGCAGCGGCCGGTGGCAGGCAAGCGCCTGGCGGTGTTCGGTTTGCTGGCCGACAAGGACCTGGATGGCGTAGTGTCACAACTGACGGGCTCGGTCGCGCATTGGGCTGTTGCGCCGCTGGATACCCCGCGCACGCGCCCGGGCGCTGAAGTCGAGGCCGCGCTGCAGGGTTTTGGGGCGGCTGTTTCGGCTTATGCCAGCGTGGAGCAAGCGCTTGAGGCGCAGTGCGAACGGGCCACGACTGACGACGAAATCCTGTTGTTCGGATCATTTTATTGTGTTGCCGAAGCGCTCGAGTGGTTGGAGCGGCGTGCCACGCAGGAGGCTGCAAATGGCTTTGCTGGATAAGGCGTACAAACAAAGGATGGTGGGTGCCCTGGTGCTGGTGGCGCTGGCGGTTATTTTTCTGCCGATGCTGTTCTCCCGGCAGGACGAGCTGCGTCAGATTGAGGTGGATGCGCCGAGCGCCCCTGAAATGCCGGTAATGCCGCAGGTCAAGGTCGAGCCGGTTGCCGTGCCTGAGCCTCAGGTGATCCCTGAGGAACCGGCTCCGGTTGAGCAGCCGGTTGTCGAGCAGCGGGCGCCAGCCCCGGTCGCACCGGTCGTGGCAAAGCCTGCAGTGGCTGCGCCCAAGCCTCCGGCTGTCACGCCGGCGCAAACCGTTGCCCAGGCACCGGCCAAGCTGGACACCACGCAAAAGCGTGTTGATCCCAATGGCTTGCCAATCAGCTGGTCGGTGCAACTGGTGAGCCTGTCCAATCGGGCCAGTGCTGATAACCTGCAAAAAACCCTTCGCAATCAAGGCTATAACGCTTATGTGCGATCTTCCGGCGGGATGAACCGGGTTTTTGTCGGCCCATTGCTGGAGCGTGCAGAGGCCGATCGCCTGCGCGATTTGCTTGGCAAGCAGCAAAACCTCAAGGGTTTTGTGGTGCGCTTCCAGCCTGAACGTGGCTGACAGCGTAAAAAGGTTCAATCTGATTGCACAAGCACGGATAAATCGCCTTACCTGAGCGGCGGCGCTCTGCTAAAATGCGCCGCCTCATCTATCCGTAGGCTGAACTGTGCCATTTACCTGGGTTGACTGGGCGATCGTTGCAATCATCGCCATCTCCGCTTTGATCAGCTTGAAGCGCGGCTTCGTAAAAGAAGCATTGTCGCTGTGCACCTGGATCATTGCCGGGGTCGTTGCCTGGATGTTCGGCGGTTCGCTGTCGCAATACCTCTCCGGATACATCGAAACACCTTCCGCCCGCGTTATCGCAGGGTGCACCATCATGTTTGTGGCCACCTTGCTGGTAGGCGCAATGATCAATTTTCTTATCGGCGAACTGATTCGCGTCACCGGCCTGTCCGGGACCGATCGTTTTCTCGGCATGGCTTTCGGCGCTGCGCGTGGCGCATTGCTGGTGGTCACTGCGGTCGGGCTGTTGAGCCTGGGGCCGGTACAGCAGGACTCATGGTGGCAGGAGTCACGGCTCGTGCCACAATTTCTATTGGTTGCCGACTGGTCCAAAAACCTCATTCTGGGGTGGAGCAGTCAGTGGCTGGCCAGCGGAATCAGCGTACCCGCTGACATTCCGTTCAAGGAGCACCTCTTGCCGGCTACCCAGCCCAAGTGAGCGGTGTTCAGTTCAGATCCATTAAGTAGGGGTTGCGTCGCATGTGTGGCATCGTCGGTATCGTCGGTAAGTCGAACGTCAATCAGGCGCTGTATGACGCGCTAACCGTCCTCCAGCACCGCGGCCAGGATGCTGCCGGTATTGTGACCAGCCATAATGGCCGGTTATTTCTGCGCAAGGACAACGGGCTGGTTCGTGACGTCTTTCATCAGCGTCATATGCAGCGCCTGGTCGGCAACGTGGGCATTGGCCACGTGCGCTATCCAACCGCGGGCAGCTCGACTTCAGCTGAAGCTCAGCCGTTTTATGTCAACTCGCCGTATGGCATCACCCTGGCGCATAACGGCAACCTGACCAACGTTGAACAGCTGGCCAAGGAGATTTACGAATCTGATTTGCGTCACGTCAACACCAACTCCGATTCGGAAGTGTTGCTTAACGTTTTCGCTCACGAACTGGCGCAGCGCGGCAAATTACAGCCGACTGAAGAAGACGTGTTTGCTGCCGTGACTGACGTGCACAACCGTTGCCGTGGCGGTTACGCCGTGGTTGCGATGATCACCGGTTATGGCATCGTCGGTTTCCGCGACCCGAACGGCATTCGTCCGATTGTCTTCGGTCAGCGTCATACCGACGAAGGCGTCGAGTACATGATCGCCTCCGAGAGCGTTTCCCTGGATGTACTGGGCTTTACCCTGATCCGCGATCTGGCGCCGGGTGAAGCGGTTTACATCACTGAAGACGGCAAGCTGCACACCCGTCAGTGCGCGGTAAACCCGAAACTGACCCCGTGCATCTTCGAACACGTGTATCTGGCGCGCCCGGACTCGATCATCGACGGCGTGTCGGTGTACAAGGCCCGTCTGCGCATGGGCGAGAAACTCGCCGAGAAGATCCTGCGTGAGCGTCCTGAGCACGATATCGACGTGGTGATCCCGATTCCGGACACCAGCCGCTGCGCTGCACTGGAACTGGCCAACCATCTGGGCGTCAAGTTCCGCGAAGGCTTCGTGAAAAACCGTTACATCGGTCGTACCTTCATCATGCCGGGCCAGGCTGCACGTAAAAAATCCGTGCGCCAGAAGCTCAACGCCATCGAACTCGAGTTCCGCGGCAAGAACGTGATGCTGGTGGATGACTCGATCGTGCGCGGTACCACCTGCAAGCAGATCATTCAGATGGCCCGCGAAGCCGGCGCCAAGAACGTTTACTTCTGCTCGGCGGCCCCGGCGGTTCGTTACCCGAACGTGTATGGCATCGACATGCCAAGCGCTCACGAATTGATCGCCCATAACCGCAGCACCCAGGAAGTGGCTGAGCTGATCGGCGCCGACTGGCTGATCTATCAGGATCTGCCTGACCTGATCGACGCTGTCGGTGGTGGCAAGATCAAGATCGATGCGTTCGATTGTGCAGTGTTTGACGGCAAGTACGTCACCGGCGATATTGACGACAACTACCTGGAGCGAATCGAGCGTGCGCGCAACGATGCTTCCAAGGTGATTGCCCAGGGCGTCGGTGCGACGATAGGCTTGTACAACAACTAAGTGTTCACCAAACCGGCCCTGATGGGCCGGTTTGCGTTTATCCAATACAAAGTAGAGCAAGGAGTGGGCAGCATGAGTCAGGATTGGGATGCGGGTCGGCTGGACAGCGACCTTGAGGGCGTAGCGTTCGACACCCTGGCGGTGCGTGCTGGCCAGCACCGTACGCCGGAAGGTGAGCACGGTGATGCAATGTTCCTGACCTCCAGCTACGTGTTCCGCACGGCGGCAGACGCGGCAGCGCGGTTCTCGGGCGAGGTGGCAGGCAATGTTTATTCGCGTTACACCAACCCCACCGTTCGTGCTTTCGAAGAGCGCATCGCCGCCCTTGAAGGTGCCGAGCAGGCTGTAGCCACGGCCACGGGCATGGCAGCCATTCTGTCGGTGGTGATGAGCCTGTGCAGCGCCGGCGACCATATCCTGGTCTCGCGCAGTGTGTTCGGTTCGACCATCAGCCTGTTTGAGAAGTACTTCAAGCGCTTTGGCGTGCAGGTCGATTACGTGCCGTTGGCCGAACTGGCTGGCTGGGACGCGGCGATCAAGCCCAACACCAAGCTGCTGTTTGTCGAGTCGCCGTCCAACCCGCTGGCCGAGCTGGTCGATATCGCCGCGCTGGCTGAAATCGCCCACGCCAAGGGTGCCTTGCTGGTGGTCGACAACTGCTTTTGCACGCCAGCCTTGCAACAGCCGCTGAAGCTGGGTGCAGACATCGTGGTGCATTCGGCAACCAAGTTCATCGATGGCCAGGGTCGTTGCATGGGTGGGGTAGTGGCCGGTCGTGGCGAGCTGATGAAAGAAATCGTCGGTTTCCTGCGTACCGCCGGGCCGACTCTGAGCCCGTTCAACGCGTGGATCTTCCTCAAGGGTCTGGAGACCCTCAACCTGCGCATGCGCGCTCACTGCGCCAGTGCCCAGGCCCTGGCCGAGTGGCTGGAGCAGCAGGATGGCGTAGAGAAGGTTCACTACGCCGGTCTCAAGAGCCATCCACAGTACGAATTGGCCCAGCGCCAGCAGCGCGGCTTTGGTGCCGTGGTCAGTTTTGAGGTCAAGGGCGGCAAAGAAGGCGCGTGGCGTTTTATCGACGCGACACGTCTGATCTCGATCACTGCCAACCTGGGTGACAGCAAAACCACGATTACTCATCCGGCGACCACTTCCCATGGTCGCCTGGCACCGCAAGAGCGTGAAGCGGCCGGTATTCGTGACAGCCTGATCCGCATCGCCGTAGGCCTGGAAGATGTCGCTGACCTGCAAGCCGACCTCGCACGAGGCCTGGCCGCGCTGTGACCGACTGGATGCTCGAGGCGCCGGTAAGCGGCAATGGCCGTGTAGCACTGGTCACCGGTGCTGCGCGGGGCATTGGCCTGGGCATTGCAGCCTGGCTGGTCAGTGAAGGCTGGCAAGTGGTGCTCAGCGACATTGACCGCGCCCGGGGCACAAAAGTGGCCAAGGCGCTGGGCGACAGTGCCTGGTTTGTGCGCATGGATGTGTCGGTTGAAGACGATGTCATCCAGTGTGTCGCGCAAGTGCTGGGGCAGTTCGGACGGCTGGACGGGCTGGTGTGCAACGCCGCGATTGCGGACCCGCACAACACGCCTCTGGAAAACCTCGACCTGGAGCAGTGGAACCGCGTGCTGGCGGTCAATCTCACCGGGCCGATGTTGCTGGCCAAGCATTGTGCGCCGTATCTGCGTGCCCATTGCGGGGCGATCGTCAACCTGGCTTCCACCCGTGCGCGCCAGTCGGAGCCTGATACCGAGGCTTACGTGGCAAGCAAGGGCGGGTTGCTGGCATTGACCCATGCGCTGGCCATCAGCCTTGGCCCGCAAATCAGGGTCAATGCTGTCAGCCCGGGCTGGATCGACGCCCGTGATCCATCTGTAAGGCGTGCAGCGCCGTTGACGGACGCCGATCACGCTCAGCACCCTGCTGGCAGGGCAGGGGTTGTGGAGGACGTTGCCGCGATGGTTGCCTGGTTGTTGTCGCGCAACTCCGGTTTTGTCACGGGTCAGGAGTTTGTGGTGGATGGCGGCATGAGCAAGAAGATGATCTATGGCGATTAAGGCCAGGCCACTATTTTTGCTTGTTTTGAAAAAAACCAATCTTGTCCTTGACTTAGCTTCGATAGGTGCGTAAATTTCGCGGCCTCAACGAAGCAAAGGGTGATTAGCTCAGCTGGGAGAGCATCTGCCTTACAAGCAGAGGGTCGGCGGTTCGATCCCGTCATCACCCACCACTTCTTGAGATTCTCGCAAGAGAAAGGTCGTTCCGAAAGGAGCTGCCACCGACGCGCAGCGGTAGTTCAGTCGGTTAGAATACCGGCCTGTCACGCCGGGGGTCGCGGGTTCGAGTCCCGTCCGCTGCGCCATATTTGTACAAATCAGGTTCGCCTGGTTTGCGATTGAAAAGCACCGAAGCTCTTCAGTCACAGGTTTAAAAAGTTTCAAACGGACGCAAGTCCGAGCGATACGCAGCGGTAGTTCAGTCGGTTAGAATACCGGCCTGTCACGCCGGGGGTCGCGGGTTCGAGTCCCGTCCGCTGCGCCATATTTGCTTCAGGGCCCTTGAACTCCTTGAAGCTACAAAAAAAGCGACCCCAGGGTCGCTTTTTTTGTGCCCGGGATTTTGTACGGACCCAGCCATTGTGGGAGCGAGCCTGCTCGCGAAGATGCCGGACTTGCCGGATAACCGCGAAGCTCTTGGCGCCTTCGCGAGCAGGCTCGCTCCCACAGTGGGGTCGAATGCGGTTTCAGGCCGCGATCCACGATCAGACGCGACAAACTGCCCGCGATTATCACCACTTGATGCACAATACGCCCCGTACCGTTCTCTTCAGGATTTTCAATGCTTATGTCATTTCCCGTGCGTGCCGTGGTAGTCGCTCTCGTGCTGACTGGCCTGGCAGGTTGCTCGTCGAAGAAAACTGCCATCTATGAACATGAAAACTTCGATGACTCCGGTACGTTCTCGCGCAATTACCCGGTGACCGACAAGACAGCCTGCGAATCAGCGCGGCGCGCCTTGCTTAGCCAGGGCTATATCATCACCAGCAATGACCCGAAAATGATCAGCGGCCACAAGAGCTTCCAGCAAACCGGCGAAAGCCATCTGGAGATCAGCTTCAACATTGTGTGTGCCGACGATGGCGGTTCTGAGCATCACGCCACCATGTTTGCCAATGCGCTGCAGGACCGTTACGCCCTGAAGAAAGTCAACAACTCTGCCAGTCTGGGTGTCGGTGTGCTGGGTTCGGTGTCGATGCCGATTGGTTCAACCGATGATTCGATGGTCAAAGTCGCCAGCGAGACGGTGTCTTCGGCGCAGTTCTATGACCGTTTTTTTGGCCTGGTCGAAGTGTTCCTGCCCAAGCCCAAGGAAGTCGTGAAAGCGGTAAAGGCGCCGCAAAAAGCCAAGCCTGATCTGGGCGTGCCAGAGCCTGCGCCAGTGCCGACTGAAGTGATTGTGCCTGCACCCCAGCCGGTTATTGTGCCCGAGCCAGTTGTGGCGCCTGCCAGCGAGCCTGTGCTGCTGCCCCCGGCCGCAGCCGAACCTGTTCTACCTGTGCTGGAGGCCCCGGTAACGGTACCTGCAGTGGTGGCGCCAGTCACGCCTGTGGTCGAGCCTGTGACCGAGCCTGCCATCACCCCCCTACCTGCCGCCGTAGAGCCTTCCCCCGTTCAATAACTGTGCAGTAAATCTCAAAAGCTCTGCTACGTTTAACGATGAGTATTGACAGTGCCCGCGAAGGTGTCATTTTTCCTTCATGCGGGCACTTTATGCTCAGGCATGACTTAAACAAACAGACTGAAAAGGGATGCTGTATGGACGACTATCAGGAAGAGCTGCTTGAATACCAGGCTTTTGAACTGGACCCGCTGGAACCTGCCGACGATGCGACCGAGCTTTGAGCCCGGTGCAGCATCAGGCAGTCTGGCGCTGACGCCGTCGGTATTCTCCCGGCGTCTGCGCATTCCAGCGCTTGAAGGCCCGCTGAAACGCCTCGGCTGAGGCAAACCCCAACAAATAAGCGATTTCGCCGAAGGCCAGCTCCGTATCACGGATATAGGTCATGGCGAGGTCGCGGCGTGTGTCGTTGAGAATGGCGCGAAATTGCGTGCCTTCTTCGGCCAGCTTGCGGCGCAAGGTCCAGGTCGGCAGCTTGAGGCGTGCCGCCACTTCCTCCAGGTCGGGTTCGCGACCGCCATTGAGCAAAGGCCCCAGCAGTTGCGTAATGCGCTCGCGCAGGCTGCGGGTGCGGGTCATTTGCTCCAGTTCGCGCTCACACAGTTGCAGCAGGTAGGCCCAGGTGCTGGGGCAGTGCTGCGGGTTGCGCAGGTCGAGGGTGGCGTGATTGAGGCGCAGCTGGTTGGTTTCTGCACGAAACTGCAGGGTCGAGCTGCCCAGCCCGTTGTAGCATTGGGCGTAATCCGGTTCGCTGAATTCGATATCGATCTGCTCGCAGCTCAAGGGCCGGGCTGCAACCGCGGACAGGTGCTGCAACCAGCCGGCAATGATCGAGTCCACCACAAAGCGGTTATAGGCGTTGTACGGGCTGATGGAGTAAAACCGCAGCCAGGCACCCTGGGCGTCTTCGTGCAGGCTTGACTGCCCGCGGTAGTTGGAGCCGTACAAGGGTTCGAAACGTATCAGGGTGCGGGCCGCTTCGCGCACTGTGGGTGCCTGGGCTGCAGTGACGCCGGCCAGGCCCACCTGGCCCAGACGGCTGAGTTGGCCCATACGCAGGCCCAGTGCCGGCTCGCCGGTCAGCATAATTGCGGCGTGGCCCAGGCGCATATAGCGCGGGATCGACAGGCGTGCCAGAGGCTGGGCCAGACGGGCTGGGTCAAGGCCGAACTGGTCGAGCAGGGGGGCCGGGTCGTGGCCGCAACTGCGCACGGCGTCGGCCAGGGACTGAACGAACCCGACCGATAGATCGCCCAGACGCATCGGCAGCGGTTTCATCATTCTATAACCAGAGGTTCAGCAGTCGTGCACCGCTGCCAGGCTGGTCCGGGCTGGTCTGGCCGTTGCGGCTGATAAAGCCCTGGCCGGTGCTGTGCTTGTCCCAGAACTTGCCGCGCAAGAACACGGTGACGCCAGCGTTGGCGGTGCTGATGGGCAGGCTGCTGGTGAAGGTCAGGCGATGCCAGGCATCGCCCTCAGTGACTTCGCCGGGCTTGAGGCTGATTTCACTGGGCGTCGACACGCTTTTGTAACCGCCCCAGGGCTTGTCCCAGGTGGTCTTGCCGACGATAAACGCGGGCACTGCGATCAGTTGCGCGCCTTTTTCGTTCAGCGTGCGGTAGTTCTCGGGGTACCAGCTGTCGCTGCCGATCAGGATGCCCAGGCGCCCGGCCGGGGTGTCGACCACATTCAGCTCATGATCGGGGCTGGGCTGGATATAGCTCTGTTCTTCATAGGTGGGCAGCAATTGGCGCTGCGGAGTGCCGATGGCGGCACCCTCGCGGTCAAACACCACGCTGCTGTTGTATAACGCGCCGGTGCCGACCAGCAGTTTGCCGTGTTCAATGCGCGGGTCGGGCAAGGCGATGCTGCCGGCCACCAGGGTTACCCCGAACTCCTTGGCCAGGCCGCCAAACAGGGTCTGGTAATCGTCGGCCATGCTGTTGGCTTTCATGCGCAGATGAGCATCGTTGACCCGGCTTTCGCCGTCAGCGCGCAACCATGCATTGGCAAAGGCCAGCGGGTTGCTGATGGCCAGCCAGTGCATCGCTTGATTGAGGTTGGCGGCTTGATACAGCTGGCTTTTTTCACCGCGAAACATCAACCAGGAACCGATATGTTCCGGCAGTACCACTACGGTTTTGCCGTTGACCAGCCCGGCATCGCGGGCGCTGTTCAAGTAGGCCGCCAGTTTCAGATGGACCAGCGCCAAGCTTTGGTAGTCGCGGGGTGACAGGTCGGGCTCGATGCCCAGCAGGTTGCCGCGATCATTATTCACACCCTCGTTAATCGCGAGTTCGATGCGCAAGTCAGAAAGGTAGTGGCCAACATCCCGTTGCGTGGTCCACCAGGCATAACCGCCTGCAGCAGCGAAGAGGGCAATCAGTAAGGTGCAGCCAATTATTTTGCGCATATAAATAAAACAGACAGCTTTCAGCGGAATTCAATCTACAGGGTAGGCGGCGGTTGTTGGCTTGCCAAGGGGTGCTGCGCATTTGGGTTAATAATTTGTAACTTTGGGTCATTGAGTGGGGTCGGTTGAGTCTTTACTGTGCCTCAGATCAACGACGGGAGCCGCAGAGCATCCCGCGTTCCGTGATTTCGCCCGTTGTGGAGCCTACTGATGACCGCCACTCGCTACCCGCACTTGCTCGCCCCGCTGGATCTGGGTTTTACCACTTTGCGCAACCGCAGCCTGATGGGCTCGATGCACACCGGCCTGGAAGAAAAGCCCGGTGGCTTTGAGCGCATGGCCGCCTACTTTGCCGAGCGTGCCCGCGGTGGCGTGGGCCTGATCGTCACGGGCGGCATTGCGCCCAACGACGAGGGTGGGGTGTACAGCGGTGCAGCCAAGCTGAGTACGGTGGAAGAGGCCGAAAAGCATGTGGTTGTGACCCGCGCAGTACACGATGCCGGCGGCAAGATCTGCCTGCAGATCCTCCACGCCGGGCGTTATGCCTACAGCCCGCGCCAGGTCGCGCCGAGTGCGATCCAGGCGCCGATCAACCCGTTCAAACCCAGGGAGCTGGATGAAGAGGGCATCGAAAAGCAGATCAGCGACTTCGTGACCTGCGCCAGGCTGGCCCAGAGTGCCGGGTATGACGGTGTCGAAATCATGGGGTCCGAGGGTTACCTGATTAACCAGTTCCTGGCGGCGCACACCAACCAGCGTACTGACCGCTGGGGTGGCAGCTACGAAAACCGCATGCGCCTGCCGGTGGAAATCGTGCGTCGCGTGCGCGAAGCCGTTGGCCCGAATTTCATCATTATCTATCGTCTGTCGATGCTCGATCTGGTGGCAGGCGGCAGCGTCTGGGAAGAGATCGTGCAACTGGCCAAGGCGGTCGAATCGGCCGGTGCGACCCTGATCAACACCGGTATTGGCTGGCATGAAGCGCGCATCCCGACCATCGCCACCAAGGTACCCCGTGCGGCTTTCAGCAAAGTCACCGCCAAGCTGCGCGGTTCGGTGAGTGTGCCGCTGATCACCACCAACCGCATCAACACTCCGGAAATCGCCGAGCAGATCCTGGCCGAAGGCGATGCCGATATGGTGTCGATGGCGCGGCCATTCCTGGCTGATCCGGAGTTCGTCAACAAGGCGGCTGCCGGGCGCAGTGATGAGATCAACACCTGCATCGGCTGCAACCAGGCCTGCCTGGACCACACCTTCGGCGGCAAGCTGACCAGTTGCCTGGTCAATCCCCGAGCCTGCCACGAAACCGAACTCAATTATTTGCCGACCATTGCAGTGAAAAAAATCGCCGTGGTCGGTGCCGGCCCGGCCGGGCTGTCTGCGGCTAGCGTGGCGGCTGAGCGCGGGCATGAAGTGGTGCTGTTTGACGCAGCCAGCGAGATTGGCGGGCAGTTCAATGTGGCCAAGCGCATACCGGGCAAGGAAGAGTTCTTTGAAACCCTGCGTTACTTCAAGCGCAAACTGCAAACCACCGGTGTCGAGGTGTGCCTGAACACCCGGGTGGATGTGCAGCAACTGGTCGAAGGCAAATTTGACGAAATCATCCTGGCCACCGGCATCGCACCGCGCACGCCGGAGATCCCGGGTATCGACCACCCCAAGGTTCTGAGCTATCTGGACGTGATCCTGGAGCGCAAGCCGGTGGGCGGTAAGGTTGCAGTGATTGGCGCGGGCGGGATTGGTTTTGACGTGTCGGAGTTTCTGGTGCACCAGGGGGTGTCTACCAGCCAGGACCGTGAAGCGTTCTGGAAAGAGTGGGGCATCGACACCGAGCTTGAGGCTCGCGGCGGTGTGGCCGGGATCAAGCCTCAGGTGCATGCCCCGGCGCGTCAGGTGTACTTGCTGCAACGCAAGGCCAGCAAGGTGGGTGACGGGCTGGGCAAGACCACTGGCTGGATCCATCGCGCCGGGCTGAAAAACAAGCAGGTGCAGATGCTCAACAGCGTGGAATACCTGAGCATCGACGATGCCGGTTTGCATGTGCGTATTGGCGAGGGCGAGCCGCAGGTATTGCCTGTAGACAATATTGTGATTTGCGCGGGGCAGGATCCGTTGCGTGAGTTGCAGGATGGCCTGGTTGCAGCGGGGCAGAGCGTGCATTTGATCGGCGGTGCCGATGTGGCGGCGGAACTTGATGCCAAGCGTGCGATTGACCAGGGGTCGAGATTGGCGGCGCAGTTGTAAAGCGCCCTCACCCTAACCCTCTCCCGGAGGGAGAGGGGACTGATTTGTGGCGTTGCGATAATCTGCTTTGGCCTTTAGCCCCCTCTCACTTTGGGAGAGGGTTGGGGTGAGGGGCTTTGCTCTTAATGCACGATCTGGGCTAAAAACGCCTTGGCCCGCGGGCTTTTCGGGGCGTTGAAAAACTCCTCGGGCGGCGAGTCTTCAATCACCATGCCGCCATCCAGGAACAACACCCGCTCCGCCACCTGCCGGGCAAAACCCATTTCATGGGTCACGCACAACATGGTCATGCCACTGCCCGCCAGGTTGACCATCACATCCAGCACTTCGCTGACCATTTCCGGGTCCAGCGCCGAAGTCGGCTCATCGAACAACATGATTTTCGGTTCCATGCACAACGCCCGGGCAATGGCCACACGTTGCTGCTGGCCGCCGGACAACTGGCTCGGGTATTTATCAGCCTGGCTGGCAATGCCAACCTTGGTCAAAAAATGCTGGGCCAGTTCGATGGCTTTCTTGCGCGACAGGCCGCGCACCGACATCGGCGCCAGGATGCAGTTGTCCAGCACACTCATGTGCGGGAACAGGTTGAAATGCTGGAACACCATACCGATCTCACTGCGCACTTTCGCCGCTTCACGGGTTGGCAGTGCCAGGTCGGTGTCGTTGATCAGGATGCGACCCTGCTCGGCGATTTCCAGGCGGTTGATGCAGCGGATCAAGGTTGATTTGCCAGAGCCGGACGGGCCGCACAGCACAATCCGTTCACCTTCGCGCACCTTCAGGTCGATGCCCTTGAGCACGTGAAAAGCGCTGTAATATTTGTTCAGTCCGGCGATATCCACGACGACCTTGCGGGTGTCAGTGACTGGCGACACAGGATGAACGTAAGCAGGTTGTGCAAGCATGGTGTGTCTCCAGTGATCAGTGAAAACGCTCGGCGCTGTAGGGCGCAGGGTCGGTGAAAGGTTTTTCCCCGGTCATCATTTCGGCCAGCAGACGCCCGCTGACCGGGCCCAGGGTCAGGCCGTGGTGGGCGTGGCCAAAGTTGAACCACAGGCCCTTGTGGCGGCTGCCAGGGCCAATCACCGGGCACATGTCCGGCAGGCACGGGCGCCGGCCCAGCCAGGGTTCGGCATCCACACGCTCACCCAGCGGGTACAGGCGTTGGGCGCGCTCCTCGCAGCGGCGCAACTGGATTTCGTTGATCGGGTCATCGCTGTCGGCAAATTCGATCCCGGTAGTCAGGCGAATACCGCCCACCATCGGTGCCAGCACATAACCGCCCACTGAATCCAGAATCGGGTGCTGCATGGTGTGGCCGTCTTTGGCCGCGTAATGCATGTGATAGCCGCGCTTGATTGCCAGGGGAATGCGATAGCCCAGCGGTTCGAAAATCGCCCGTGCTTGCGGGCCGAGGGCAATCACCACTTCGTTGCCGACGATCAGGCCCTTCTGGCTCTCGACCTGCCATTGCCCGGCCGTTGCCCGCAGGCTGGTGGCGTCACCGATGACAAAGGTGCCTCCACGCTTTACAAACAACTCGGCATAACCACGGGTCAGGCCGCCCGGGTCACTGACGGTCTTGGGATCGAGCCAGTGAATGCCTCCGATCACATCGTTATGCAGGCCCGGCTCCAGGGCGTGCACCTGCTGTTCGCCCAGTACCCGGTAGTTGAGCCTGTAGTCGCTCAAGGCCGCCGCATCGCGTTGGGCCTTGTCGAAGTCGGCCTGGGTGCGATAGACCTCGATCCAGCCGCTGTCATCGATCAGCGCAGTCACCCCGGCGGGCTCGGCCAGCAAGTCGTGTTCGCTGACGCATTGTTCAATCAGCGGCAGCATGGCCCGGGTGGCCCTGGCCAGCGCCTTGGGAGCGGATTGCTGCCAGTACTTCAACAGCCACGGCCCGGCCTTGGGCAGGTGCTTGAGGCTGTAGCGCACGTCCGATTGCTGGTTGAGGCCATAGCGCAACAGGCGCGAAAGTTCCCGCGGGAACGAATAGGGGATCACGCTGGCGCGCTCGATCAACCCGGCATTGCCGTGGCTGGTGCCGCTGCCTGGCTGGGCGCGGTCAAGCAGCACGACGCTGCGCCCACGAGCCTGGAGTTGCAACGCGGTACTGACGCCGACAATGCCGGCGCCCAGAACGATAGTGTCGCAGTGCATAAACAAATCCTTAAAACAGGGGGCCGTGTGCGCAGCCCGGGCAATGGGCTTACTGCAAATGGCGGCCGAGGCGGCCTTCGATCAGTTTCAGGCTGCGCCGCACCACTTCCACGATCAGCAGATACAGCACGGCGGCCCACAGGTAGACCTGAAAGTCGAAACTGCGCGAAAACGCCATCTTGGTCACGCCCATCAGGTCGTAAATGGTTACCAGCGAGGCAATCGCACTGGCCTTGATCATCAGGATCAGTTCATTGCCCAGCGGGCCGATGGCCACCAGCAACGATTGCGGCAGAATGATCTTGCGAAAGGTGGTCCAGCGCGACAGGTTCAGCGCTTTGCAGGCCTCACGCTGACCCTGGGCCACGGAGAGGATACTGCCGCGCAGGATCTCGGCCTGGTACGCCGCCGTGTTGAGGGTGAAAGCCAGCAGGGTGCAGAACCACGCATCGCGGAAAAACCACCACAGGCCCACGTCCTGCCAGAAACCCTTGAACGAGCCGAGGCCGTAGTACAGCAAAAACAGTTGCGCCAGCAGCGGTGAGCCGCGGAAAAAGTACACGTAGGCACCGGTAAAACTGCGCAAGAAGCGGTTGCTCGACAAACGCCCCAGGGCGATCAGCAAGCCGAGCAAAGCCCCCAGGGTAAAGGAAATCGCCACCAGTTTGCCGGTGACCAGCAGCCCGTCGATAAACCGCGGGCCGTAGCGTTCCAGCAGGTCGGGGTTGAGAAACATGTTTTGCAGATCCGCCAGACTCATGGCTGCGCGCTCCGTTGATGGCGGCTGAAGTAGCGTTCAAGAAAGGCGAACAGACGCCCGGAAATCGCCGAGAAAAACAGATAGCCCAGGCAGGCGACGGTGTAGAACAGCATCGGCTCTTTGGTCACGCTGACCGCCAGGTTGGTCTGGCGCATCAGGTCCACCAGGGAAATGGTCGACACCAGCGAGGTGTCCTTGAGCAGCGACAGCCAGTTGTTCGACAGCCCCGGCAGGGCGATGCGTGCCAGTTGTGGCAGTACCACCTTGCGAAAGGTGGTGAATTTGCTCAGGCCCAGTGCCGAGGCTGCTTCGAACTGGCCCTTGGGAATGGTTTTAAACGCACCCAGCCAGATCTCGCTCGAGAAGGCGGCAAATACCAGGCTGAAAGCCACCATCGCAGCGACGAAGGTATTGATCGTCACCTGCGCGTCGTAGCCCATCATGGCGAGCAGCTTTTGTGCGGCGATCTGGCAGCCGTAATAAATGATCAGCAGGGTCAGCAGTTCCGGCAAACCGCGAAATACCGTGGAAAAGGTCGTCGCCCACGCCCGCAGCCAACGGTTTTTCGAGCGTGCCGCCACCGCCACGACCAGGCCCAGGGGCAAGCCGATAGGCAGGCAGCTCAAGGCCAGGGCAATGGTCACCAGCGCGCCGGCGAGCAACGCCGAGCCCCAGCCGCCACTGGCAAAAGAAAGAAGTGAGAGTTGATCGAGCATGCTCGAATCCCCGGGCAAAAGTGGGCCGAAATTCAGCCACTGCGCACGTTACGTGCGCAGGGCAGGGTCATTGGCAGGGAGGCCCTCAAGCGAGGGCAGGCGACTCAGTAAATGTCGAAGTCGAAGTACTTGCTGCTGATCTTTTTATAGGTGCCGTCAGCCACGATTTCGTCCAGCGCCTTGTTGAAGCGCTCGCGCAGCACGGTATCGCTCTGGCGTACGGCAATGGCGGCGTCGGCATTGGTGCCGTTGACGTCACCGATGATTTTGCAGCAGTCGTCGCTGGCTTTGTTGATCCATTCCAGCAGCGGGAATTTGTCGGCAATCACCGCATCGACACGACCGTTTTTCAGCTCGGCGTTGGCCTCGTCCAGGGTCGGGTACAGGTTGAGCTTGGCGCCGGCTTTTTCGTAGTGGTCTTCGGCGTAGATGCCCTGGGTTGCAGCGCCCTGGGCACCGATGGTGCGGCCCTTGAAGTCGATCTGCGCATCGGTGATATCAGAGTCTTTAGGCACGGCGATCGACAGCGGGGTGCGGTAGTAGTGATTGGTAAACGCGATCTTCTTTTTGCGTTCATCGGTCACGATCATCGACGCGACGATGGCGTCGTATTTTTTCGCCATCAGCCCCGGAATAATACCGTCCCAGTCCTGGGCAACGATCTTGCATTGCGCGTTCATGCGCTCGCACAGGGCATTGGTGATGTCGACGTCAAAGCCGGACACCGTGCCGTCCGAGTTGGTGGTGTTGAAGGGAGGGTAGGCGCCTTCGGTGGCGATAGTCAGCGTGTCGGCCTGAGCGTTGGCTGCAACGGCGGCCACCAGTGCGCATGCACTTGCAAAGCGAATGACGTATTTCATCTAGCACCTCGTTTTATTGTTTTGATCCGGGTGAGGATGTGTAGCCCACGAACTCATTGTGTAAGGCCGCGGTTGCCTCAAGACGCTTTTCAACGTCAGGCCCCAGTTGTTTGCACACTTCATTGATCAGCAGATGCACCAGCGACAGCATGGCCGCGGTGGACTCCCAGAACAGGTTGAACTCGGTGGGCACGCGAAACACTTCATTGGCGCTCTGGTCGGCCCAGTCGCAGAAGGTATCGGTGACCAGCGTGACTTCGATACCGGCCTCGCGTGCCTTGCGGCACAACAACTGGGCGTGGCGCGAGTAGCGACGGGCTTCAAACACCACCAGGGCGCAGTCTGCCGGCGGGCACAGCAGTACATCGGCGTAATGCCCGGCGGCGCCGTCGACCAGCTGCACGCCATCGCGCAGGTATTGCAGTAAATGCACCATCGAGGCGGCGATGCCGCGCTCGGTCTGGAAGCCTGCGACAAACACCTTGGGCCGCGTGGCCAGGCGCTGGCTGACGGCACGCCACTGCGGGGTGAGGCTGTATTCGTAGACCTTGACCAGCGCCCCGACTTCCAGCTCGAAGCTGCGCGGCAGGGCCTGCGGGCTCTGGCTCGACTGCTGGCGGAATTCTTGCAAGCGATCACCGACCAGCCACGGGCCATCGCCCAGGTCGTCCTTGAGATCGTTTTTCAAATCCTTGAAATGGCTGTAGCCCAGGGCACGGCAAAAACGCCCCACACTGGACTCGCTGACCCCCAGTTTGCTGGCGATGTCGGCGGCGGTCTGAAAGGGCAGCTCGTAGAGATTGGCCAGCATGTAGCTGGCAATCGCCCGGCCCGAGGGGGCGGCGGTTGACAGACTGCTTTCAAGGCGTTGTTTAATCGGCTGGCTCACGACTGCTTCCTGTTTTTATTTCAGCGCGTTGCAGAAAGTGAATGTTTTCTGTCATTAAGTCAACAATTGACAGAGAACTGTCATCGAAGGATAGTTTGCCTCAGACAAAAATAATCAGACTGGAGCCCCAGAATGTCATCCACGCAGTCGCTTTCCCTCGCCGAATTGACCGCTTTGCTGCAACGGATTTTTGAGCGTCATGGCACCTCGCCGGAGGTTGCCGGGGTACTGGCGGACAACTGCGCCCGGGCGCAGCGCGATGGTTCCTATAGCCATGGGGTGTTCCGCATTCCGGGTTATCTGTCATCACTGGCCAGCAACTGGGTCAATGGCCAGGCGGTGCCGGTTGTAGAAGACGTTGCCAGCGGGTTTATCCGCGTGGATGCGGCGGGGGGCTTTGCCCAGCCTGCATTGGCGGCCGCCCGCGAGTTGCTGGTGGCAAAAGCCCGCAGTGCCGGGATTGCGGTGCTGGCGATTCGTAACTCCCATCACTTCGCGGCACTCTGGCCGGATGTCGAGCCGTTTGCCGAGGAAGGCCTGGTGGCCTTGAGCGTGGTCAACAGCATGACCTGCGTAGTGCCTCACGGTGCACAAAAACCGTTGTTTGGCACCAACCCGATTGCCTTTGCCGCACCCTGTGCGGATGGCAATCCGATCGTATTCGACCTGGCCACCAGTGCGATTGCCCACGGCGACGTGCAAATTGCCGCTCGTAAAGGCCATTCGTTGCCTGCTGGCATGGGCGTAGACAAGCAGGGTGAGCCCACTGAAGACCCGAAAGCCATCCTCGACGGCGGCGCTTTGCTGCCCTTTGGCGGGCACAAGGGCTCGGCGCTGTCGATGATGGTCGAGTTGCTGGCGGCGGCGCTGACGGGGGGTAATTTCTCGTTTGAGTTTGACTGGTCGAAACACCCGGGTGCACAAACCCCGTGGACCGGCCAATTGCTGATCGTGATCGACCCGAGCAAATCTGGCGGCAACAGCTTTGCCCAGCGCAGCGCAGAACTGGTTCGGCAGCTGCATGCAGTAGGGCTTGAGCGCATGCCGGGTGACCGGCGCTTTATCGAGCGGGCCAAATCGTTGAGCGAAGGCATCCCGCTGGGGGCTGAAGAGTTGGCCAGGTTGCGTGAGCTGGCGGGGTAACTGCGCCAAGGATCCGTTTGGTAAACGCCGCTAAACCTGTGGGAGCGGGCTTGCTCGCGATAGCATCACCGCGGTTTGCCAGATAACCGGCGTGGCCTGCATCGCGAGCAAGCCCGCTCCCACAATCCACCTGCGCGCATCAGGTTTGGGGAGTGGCTTACAACGCCAGAAACTGCCGTATCAGATTGGGCGTACACCCCGTCCAGCGTTTCAGGGCCCGGCGAAAGTTCGCCGGGTCGTTGAAGTTCAGGTACTCGGCCACCGCTTCATTGCTCAGCCCCTTGATCTGGTAAAGATACAGCGCCATATGCTTGCGCGCCTGATCCTGCTGGGCCTGAAAGTGGGTGCCGTGCTTGTTCAGCTTGCGCTTGAGGGTGGCCTGGCTCACCGAAAAATGCTGCGCGGCCTGCTCAAGGCCCGGAGCCTCCCGGGCATTGTTGCGCAAGTACACATACAGCCGGTCAAGCAGGCTGGCGCGAAAGCCCAGGCTGTGCAACTGCTCCTGTGCCTGTTGATAGGCCACTTGGCGGGCAATGGCCGAGGCATTCGGCCAGGGCCGGGTCAGGTATTCACGGGGCAGGCGCATCATGTCCAGTTGGCAGCCAAACTGGGTGTTCTCCCCCAGATGTACCCAGTACTGCTCCACATAATGCGGCTCGGCATGGCTGAAACTGCATTCCCACGGCAGGCGCTCGCCACTGAGCCACTGACTCATGGCCATCAGCGCCGTCATACTGGCCTCCAGTACAAAACGCAATTGCTCCTGGGCCCCACAACTGTCGAGCCAGTACACATAGGCGTATTTGTCGTCCAGCAACAGCCGCGGGGTGAGCAAGGGGCTGAGCAGGGCGCGGTGATGGATCAGGGTTTCCAGGGCCTGCTGCAGGTTCTGTGCCTGCTGCAGGGCGTGGCTGGCCGGGCCGTAATGCCCCGGCCACAGGCGCTGGCCAAACAGAAAACTGCTGTCATCGGCTTCGAGTAAGCGTTGTGCATTGGCGATCAGGGTAAAACACTGCTGGGGGCTGAGACGCGTGTGCCCGGCGACGATGTCCTCGTAAAACAGCCCGGTACCGCGCAGCAGGCGATGGCTGTCGATATCCCGCGACAACGCCAGATCAATCAGGGTCGCAGGTTGATAATGCCCGGCAATAAAGCGGCTGTCGGCTTCGTACCAGCGGCTGTCCAGGGTCATGCGCGTTTGCTCCGTGGCGGCTTGGCCCGCACCAGTGTCAGGTTCAGGCGCTTGAGCAGCTCATCGGGCGCTTCGTTGACGGCCATCACCACCGCGGTACTGGCCGACAGATACACCCGTTCACCCTGTTGGCGGGTTTTGTGGGCCAGGCTCTGTACCGCCTGCTGCAGTTCCAGCGCCAGCAAGCGGGCCTGACTCTCGCCGGTATTGGGCAACAGCACCACAAAACGGTCACCGGCCAGCCTGCAGAGCAGATCGTGGCGACGCAGGTTGAGCAGCAGCAACTGGCTGAGGGCCTGCAACACGGCATCACCTTCGGCGTGGCCGTAATGCTGGTTGATGGACGTGAAATCGTCGATATCCAGCGCCAGCAGTGACAGCGGCTGTTGCTGCTCGACGCTTTGCGCCAGGCAGTCGCTGACCTGGTGCTTGAGGTAACCGGCGCCGCCCAGAGGGGTGAGTTTGTCGAACAGCCGGTGCTCGCGAAATACCCGCTCGCGCTTCTCCATCTGTTGATTGATAGCCTGCTGCTCGCGGTGCCAATGAAACAGGCCGATGGTCAGCAGAATCATGCCGACGGGCATGGGTGCCGACTCCATCCAGTGATCCCAGCCAATATGTTTGGGCAGGCGGATAAACTCGTCGAGCACATCCACCCACCAGGAAAAAAACATAAAGCACAGGCCGTACGCCAGGTAGTTGGTGACCCGCCCGGTGGGCCGGCTTTTAATCACCAGCCCCAGCCAGAACAGCATAAACAGGGCGGTGCCGCCTTCGCCGAAGATATCCAGCCAGTGCCATTCGCTGAAGGCCTTGGGGGTACCGAATGCCAGGTTGAGCAGTACCGCGGCATTGGCAGCCAGCAGCAGTAAACCAAGCTTGAAGCGATGGTGTTTAAGGACGTTTAACCAAGTCATCACAGTTCTACCCAAACCTATTGCCGGTCAGCAGAGCAGAGCGGTGTGACAACTGTATGACGGGGCTTGCGGGTCGAATCAGCTCAGGTGTGTGGTGAAAAAAAAGTTAAACGCAAGCTCGTGGTTGCCCCCGATTTCGTAGCAGCTGCCGAAGGAACGAGGCTGCGTCCGATTGCGCAGCACTCGTAAATGCGGGTTGTCGGACTGACCTTAAACACCGCACAACCTGACTTTACGACGGCTTCGCCGCCGGACGCAGCCTCGTTCCTTCGGCAGCTGCTACGGGGGGCGATCCTTTCGTAATCAGGTCAAATCAGCTCATTTACCCCTTTCTCACTGCTTGAAACCTTTTGTTTCGGGCGTTTCGCCGAACACTGTCACAGCGCTGTCATCCGCCGACCCTAGCTTTCGCTCCCAAGTTGTCGGGCCATTTGCCCGGCCTGACGTGCGATTTTGGGGGAGCACCAACATGTACAAGTGTCGCAGCAAGGCGCAGTGGGTCGGCTTTACGGTCAGTGCATTGGCCCTGGCAATCGCCAGCGAACGTTTGAGCGCCGCCGAAACATCGGCCATCGGTGCCACTGAACACGTCGAGGTAGTCGGTCAGGCCGTCAGCCTGGACAAGGCACTCAAGCAGCAACGCAACTCGGACACCATCGAAAGCGTGGTGCATGCCGATGGCGTGGCGCAGTTGCCCGACGCCAACGTGGCCGAGGCGGTACAGCGCCTGCCCGGTATCAGCATTGAGCGCGATCAGGGCGAAGGCCGCTTTGTCAGCGTGCGTGGCCTGGGCCCGGACCTCAATAGCGTGACCATCAACGGAACACTGGTACCGTCCCCGGAAAGCGCCCGCCGCGCCGTGGCCCTGGACGTCTTGCCCTCGGAACTGGTGCAGTCGCTGTCGGTGATCAAGACCCTGACCCCGGATATGGACGCCAACTCCCTGGGTGGCACGGTAGACGTACAAAGCCTCTCGGCCTTCGACCATGACGGCCTGTTTTTCACCGGCAGCACCGAGGCCGGATACAACAAGAACAGCCACAAGACCAGCCCCAAGGTGTCGGGCGCCATCAGCGACCGTTTCAGCCTGGGTGACGGTGTCGACAACTTCGGTGTGGCCGCAGCCCTGAGCTGGAACAAGCGCGACTTTCGCTCCGACAACGTCGAAACCGGCGGCGACTGGGACTTCACCGATGGCGCCCGTCTGAACAGCTTTGAACAGCGTGTTTACGAGATCAGCCGCGAGCGTGCCGGTGGCGGCCTCAACTTTGATTACAAGCCCGACGACGATACCAGTCTGTACCTGCGCACCCTGTACAGCCGCTTTGAGGACAACGAAACCCGCAACTCCACCGCCTTTGAATTCTCCGACCCCCAGGCCGAAGACGAGGTGGGTAAAACCAAGACCAAGCGCAAGCTCAAGCAGCGCGAAGAAACCCAGGAAATCCAGTCCTACGTATTCGGCGGCGAACGCACCATTGGCCTGTGGACCCTCAGCGGGCAGGCCGGTTACAGCGAGTCCAGCGAAGACAATCCGGGGGGCATCGCCGGCGCAACGTTCAAGGGCAGTTCCAGCATTGGCAACGGCGGTTTCTACGACACCGAAAAGCCCCGACCGATCATCGGCGCAGGCTTTTATGACCCCAACAACTTCAGCCTGGACAAGGTGGACTGGCAAGAACAGCACACCAAGGACACCGAGAAAAACATCCGCCTGGACCTGGCCCGCGATTACGACGTGCAGGGCTACGCCTCCCAGGTCAAGTTCGGCGGCAAGGTCAGCCGGCGCAACAAGGACAACGACCTCAATGCCTGGACCTACAAGGACTTCTCCGACCTGGGCTTCAGCGACGAGCAACTGAGCCTCAATGCGTTCAACAAGGGCAACCTGCACTACAACCTTGGCCAGTACGGCCCGGGCATCAGCGGCGGGGCGATCAAGGACCTGATCGGTGGCCTCAACCGCGACGACTTCTACAACGAGCAGGACTCGCGGGCCAATGACTTCAAGATGCGCGAAGACATCAATGCTGCGTATCTGATGAATACCGTCGATATCGATGACTGGCGCTTTATTGCCGGCCTGCGCTACGAGGGCACCGAGTTCGAGGCCAAGGGTACGGGCGTGCGCGATGGCGTCTTTGCAGACCAAAACACCCAGCGCGATTACCACCACTGGCTGCCGGGCCTGCATGCGCGCTATCAGTTGGCGAAAAACACCCAGGTGCGGGCGGCCTGGACCAACACCGTCGTGCGCCCGACCTTTGGCCAGCTAGCCCCGGGCTTTGTTATCGAAGATGACAAGGCCGAGTTCGGCAACCCCAACCTCAAGCCGCTGGAATCGAGCAACTTCGACCTCGGCATCGAGCACTTTATGGGGCAGGCGGGCACGGTGTCGGCGTTCCTCTTCTACAAAGACATTAAAAACTTCGTCTACAACAACGACCTGGCGGGCAGCGGCGAGTGGGTCGACTTCACCGAAGCCCACAGCTATGCCAACGGCGACAGCGCCAAGCTCTATGGTCTGGAACTGGCCTACTCGCAAAAATTCGACTGGCTGCCGTCACCCTGGAACGGTTTGATCCTGGGCGCCAACAGCACGTTCAGCCGCTCCAATGCCAGTATCAAGGGCGTTGACGCAGCGACCGGAGCCAGCCTCAAGCGCGATATCGATTTGCCCAACCAGTCCAAGACCGTCGGCAACCTGATGCTCGGCTGGGAAGACGACAAGCTGAGCCTGCGCCTGTCGGCCAACTACAAGTCGGACTACCTCTACGAACTGGCCGGGGTCAACGACAAGGCCCATGACACCTATGTCAATGCCCAGACCTTTGTTGACTTCAGTGCCCGCTACTCGCTGACCAAGAACCTGCAAGTCAAGTTCGACGCCCAGAACCTTACGGACCAGCCGTACTTCACGTACAGCGGCAACAGCCGCTTCAACAACCAGTACGAAGAATACGGGCCAACCTACTCACTGGGCCTGACCTACACCCATTTTTAAGGCTTCGATGCCCCCCCTTGTGGGAGCGAGCCTGCTCGCGAAGGCCATAAGTGATGTTGAGACCTTCGCGAGCAGGCTCGCTCCCACTGAAGCGCCATTGTTTTTTTGAACAGAATTCAGGATTGATCACTCATGTTTACACGCAAACCCCGCCTCCTGCCCTTGCTGGCCTGCCTGACCGCAGGCAGCGTCCAGGCAGCTACCGATATTGCTGCCCCGACATTGCAGCAATGGTCCACCAGCAAGGCCCAGGCCCTGAGCTTTTTACCCGGTAGCACAGGTGACGAGCGCCTGGCGGCAAGCAAGCGTGAAGGCCTGTTGTTGCTTGATAAACAGGGCAACACCCTGAGCCGGGTCCAGGGCGCCTTTGCCGGGCTGGACAGCCGCGCCCTGGGCGACCAGGTGCTGGTGGCCAGTAACGACAAGGACAAGCAGCAGGTTGCGCTGTTCAATCTCGACCCCAAGAGCCATCAATGGCAGGCGCCATCCTATCTGCCCACCCGCGACTACGCGGTGAATGGCGTGTGTCTGTACCAGGACGACGCGAGCAATATCTACCTGTTTACCGTGGGTGAAGAGGGCAGGGGCGAGCAATGGCTGGTTGCCGCTGAGAGCCGCCGTTTGCCGACGCCGCTGCTGGTGCGCAGCCTGCCCCTGCCGCCGCAGGCCAAGTTCTGCAAGGTCGATGACGCCGCGCAGAACCTCTTCGTCAACGAAGAGAATGTCGGTTGGTGGGCCTACCCGGCCCATGCCGAGGCCGACGTCGAGCGTGTGCCGGTGGCGATGGTCGAGCCATTTGGCAACGTAAAAAAATCCACCGGGGACATGGCCCTGGTGCCGGGCGGTATGCTCGGCCTCGATCCCGAGGCGGCACAACTGAATCTGTATCAGCAGCAGGGCAAGGGCTGGGCAGCCGTTGCCAGCTTGCCCCTGGCCGGGGTCCGCGAGCCGGAGCATCTGGCCCTGCGTCAGACGCCGCATGGCCTGCAACTGCTGGTGCAGGACGGTGCCAGCAGCAAAATGTACGAAGGCGCATTGGGCTGGAAGGCCACCCCGGCCAGCCACCCCCCTGTGCTGGTCAGCGTAAAACCTGCGGTGCAAACCGACGTGGTGATGAGCCAGGGTGATGCCGCGGATGACCCGGCCATCTGGGTACACCCGAAAACCCCTGCGCTGAGCCGGGTACTGGGCACCAACAAGCAGCAGGGCCTTGAGGTGTACGACCTGCAGGGCAAACGCGTGCAGCATCTGCCTGTGGGTCGCCTGAACAACGTCGATGTGCGCCCGGGCTTCGAGCTGGGCGGACGCACTGTGGATCTGGCCGTGGCAACCAATCGCGATCACAACAGCCTCAGCGTGTTCAGCATCGACCGCGCCACCGGCACCTTGCAGGAAGCGGGCGAGATTGCCACGCCGGTCACCGATATTTACGGCCTGTGCCTGTTCAAGGCCCCTACCGGCGAGATCTACAGTTTCACCAACGACAAGGACGGCACTTTTGTGCAGCACCGCTTGTACGCCAAGGGCGACAAGGTGCAGGGCGAGTTGGTGCGCCAGTTCAAGGTGGCCAGCCAACCCGAAGGCTGCGTAGCGGACGATCGCAACCAGCGGCTGTTCCTCGGTGAGGAGGATGTGGCGGTGTGGGCGCTGGATGCCCGGCCTGACCAACCGGCCACGCTCACCAGCGTGATCAGGGTGGGTGAACAGGTGCATGACGATATCGAAGGCATGGGCCTGTACCAGACCGACAAAGACAACTACCTGGTGATCTCCAGCCAGGGCAACGACAGCTATGTGGTGGTCGATGCCGAGCCGCCGTATGCCCTGCGCGGTGCGTTCCGGGTGGGGATCAATGCGGCGGCGGGCATCGACGGCGCGTCGGAAACCGATGGCCTGGAAGTGACCTCGGCCAACCTCGGCGGCCCGTGGCACAAAGGCATGCTGGTGGTTCAGGACGGTCGCAAACGCATGCCCGAGCAGGCGCAAAACTTCAAGTACATCCCCTGGGCTGAAGTGGCCAAGGCCCTGCACTTGCCATAACCCGGTCATTTAAGACGCTTATAAATACCCCTTTACTGGAGCAACAACATGCACGCAACCATGGAACATATGACGATCTGGGGCTTGATCAGCGACGCGAGTCTGCTGGTCAAGGGGGTGATGCTGATCCTGCTGCTGGCCTCGCTGTTGAGCTGGTTTCTGATTGTGCGCCGCAGCGCCATCCTGCGCCGTAGCGAGCGCGACATGGACAACTTTGCCGGGCGCCTGCGTGGCCAGGGCGAACTCAATGCCCTGTACCGCGAAAGCCGCGACGCCAGCCAGGAAGATGCCGGTGCCGAGCGAGTATTCGCCGCTGCCTACAGTGAATACGCCCAACTCAAGCAGCAGCCGGGAGTGGATGCCGAAGGCGTGATGCAAGGGGTGGAGCGGGCGCTGTATGTGGCCATCAGCGAGCAGGAGATTCGCCTGGAGAAAGGCCTGCAGTTTCTCGCGACCGTCGGCTCGGTGAGCCCCTATATCGGACTCTTCGGTACCGTGTGGGGGATCATGAACTCCTTTATCGGCCTGTCCCAGGTGCAACAGGCGACCCTGTCCACCGTCGCCCCGGGCATCGCCGAAGCCCTGATCGCCACCGCCATCGGCCTGTTTGCGGCGATCCCGGCCGTGATTGCCTACAACCGTTTCTCGGCCCGTAGCCAGACCCTGCTGACCCGTTACTACAGCCTCGGCAATGAAGTGCAGATGCGCTTGTACCGCAGCCTGCATGCCGGTTCGCGGAACATGTCCGCCGTCGCTTGAAAGGGAGTTTCATCATGCTTGCTCGACCACAGCGCAAACACGGGCCCAAGGCCGAAATGAACGTAGTGCCTTACATCGACGTGATGCTGGTGCTGCTGGTGATCTTTATGGTGACCGCGCCGATGTTGACCCAGGGGGTGAAAATCGAACTGCCGAAAGTGGCCAGTGAAGCGCTGGTCAATGACAGCCAGCAAAAAATCCTCACTCTGTCGGTCAAGGCCGAAGGCGGCTACTACTGGAACCTGGGCAATGAGCTGGACACCAAGAACCAGACCGACAGCGCCGTCAGCCTTGAAGAGTTGCAGGCCAAGGTCGGCCAGGTGGTGGCGCAGGACAGCAACACCCAGGTGTATATCCGCGCCGACAACGAGGCGGGTTATGGCAGCGTGGTCAAGGCGATGGCGGCCCTGCAGCAAGGTGGCGTGAGCAACCTGGGGCTGGTGACCGAGGCGCCACAATGAGTGCCGCGTTGATGCACGGCTCGATAGCCCCCGCGCAGCCGCTGCCCTGGTCGCGGATGTGGCACAACAGCCAGGCGCTGGTGGTCAGCGTGGCCCTGCACAGCGCCGTGGTGGCGTTCCTGGTGCTGGGCTGGAGCATGGAGCAATCGCTGCCGGAGCCTGTGCCATCGACCCTGAAAACCCGGCTGGTGATGTTGCCCGCTGAGCCGGTCGCGTCGCCCCCTGTGCCAGAGCCGCTACCGGTGATGGCTCCGGCGCCGGTGGTGGAGGTAAAACCCGAGGTGGTAAAACCCAAAGTGGACCCGCAGATCCAGGCGCGCAAACTGGAACAGGCGGCACTCGCACGCAAGCGGGTCGAGGAGCAGAAGCAGGCGCAAGTGGAGCAGCAAAAAGCCGCGCAGCAGCGCGCCGAACAGGTTGAAGCCCAGCGTCAGCAGGCCGTGGCTGAACAGGCCCGGGTTGCAGCGGCGGATAATGCCCGCCGAGCGCAACAGGCCGCTGCGGCGGATGTGCGTCAGTACCTGCCCATCAGCAAACAAGCCCCGGACTACCCGCAACGGGCACTGGACAAGGGCATTCAGGGCGATTGCACGGTGGAGTACTCGGTAACGCCGCAGGGCAAGGTCGACAACCCCAAAGTGGTGGGCAACTGTCACCCGGCGTTTATTCGTCCTTCACTGGTGGCGGCGGCGACGTTCCGCTACCAGCCGCGCATGGTCGATGGCCAGGCGGTGACGGTGCCGGGGGTGCGTAATACCTTTCACTACAAGATCCAGTAGCCCGAAGCCCCCTCACCCCAACCCTCTCCCAGAGGGAGAGGGGACTGATTGGCGTTGAGTTTGAATCCGCGTGCGGTCAGCTCCCTCTCCCTCTGGGAGAGGGTTGGGGTGAGGGTGCCTCTGAGCTGATCAATATCAAAACCCATCCGCCGCTCTTGACCTATGCTCCACGGGTTTTCAAGCTCAAGGAGATGGCCATGAATGCGCCTGCAACCAGCCCCACGCCTGCGACGGCAAAAGCAAAACTTCCCATTGGTCTGGTGATAGCAGTCCTGGTCATGATCGGCATTCTACTGTTGCCACTGCCCGCCGACTTGCCGGTAGCCGGTCATCGCATGCTGGCGATCCTGGCATTTGCCGTGGTGGTATGGATCACTGAAGCGGTGTCGTACGAAGCCAGCGCCATCATGATCACCTCGCTGATGGCGTTTTTAATCGGCATGGCGCCCACCCTGGCGGACCCGTCCAGGCTTTACGGCACCTCTGCTGGCATCACCATGGCCCTGACCGGGTTTTCCAATGCTGCCCTGGCCCTGGTGGCGGGCGCCCTGTTTATCGCGGCTGCCATGACCCACACCGGCCTTGACCGGCGCATTGCCCTGGTCACCTTGTCGCGTATTGGCACCAGCACCCGACGCATTTTGCTGGGGGCGATTGCGGTCACCATTTTGCTCAGCCTGGTGGTGCCCAGTGCCACGGCGCGCAGTGCCTGCGTGGTACCGATCATGATGGGGGTGATCCTGGCCTTCGGCGTGGACAAACGCTCCAACATTGCTGCCGGGATCATGATTGTCGTGGCCCAGGGCACCAGTATCTGGAACGTCGGCATTCAAACCGCGGCGGCACAGAACCTGCTGACCGTGGGCTTTATGGACAAGATGCTCGGTGCGCGGGTGAACTGGCTTGACTGGCTGATCGCCGGTGCACCCTGGGCCATCATCATGTCGGCGGTGCTGCTGTTTGTGGTGCTGAAAATGCTCCCGCCAGAGAGCGACAGCATCCCCGGCGGCAAGGAGGCCGTAGAAAAATCACTGGCCGAACTGGGCCCCATGACCGGCCCGCAGAAGCGCCTGATGGGCGTATCGATCGCCTTGCTGCTGGCCTGGGCCACCGAGGGCAAACTGCACAGTTTTGACACCACTTCGACCACCTATGCCGGCCTTGTATTCTTGCTGTTGCCGCGCTTTGGCGTGATGACCTGGAAAGACGTGCAGTCGCGTATCCCCTGGGGCACGGTGATTGTGTTCGGGGTGGGTATCAGTTTGGGTACGGCCTTGCTCACCACCCAGGCCGGGCAATGGTTGGGCGGGCAGGTGGTGGCCAATACCGGGCTGGATCAGGTAGGGCCGCTGGGGATCTTTGCGATTCTGGGCGCGTTTTTGATATTGATTCACCTGGGCTTTGCCAGTGCCACGGCATTGACCTCGGCCTTGCTGCCGATTCTGATCGCGGTGCTGCAAACCTTGCCGGGCGAATTCAACCGCCTGGGCATGACCATGTTGCTGGGCTTTGTGGTCAGCTACGGTTTTATCCTGCCGATCAACGCCCCGCAAAATATGGTGTGCCTGGGCACCCAGACCTTTACCGCGAAACAGTTCGCCAAGGTCGGGTTGATCGTTACGGCGGTGGGTTATCTGCTGATGCTGCTGTTCGGTGCCACGTACTGGAGCTGGCTGGGCTGGATGTAGCCCAGTGGGTGGGAGCGGGCTTGCCCGCGATGGGCGCACTGCGGTCTGACAGACACACCGCGTCGTTCCTATCGCGAGCAAGCCCGCTCCCACAGGTTCAGTTAGCGTTTTCGCTACGTCCGCCGCTGCTGACTTCCGCCGGTACATCCTCGCCTGCCATGCGCTTGCGAAACAACGAAGTCCGCGCCAGCAGCAAGGTGGTCACCGGTACGGTAATCGACAACAGGATCGGCATCAGCCAGGCATGCAGTACCGGGGTCGATTTAAGGGCGGAAAAGTACAGAATCGAGGCCAGGGCCACGCCCCAAGCGCCAAGGGTTGAAGCCAGTGCCGGCGGGTGCATGCGCTGAAAAAAATCCTTGAGGCGCAACAACCCGATAGCGCCGCACAAGGCAAACAGGCTGCTGAGCACCAGCAGCACAGCCACCGATATTTCGATCCAGAGACTCATTCGATCACCTCGCCACGCAGCAGGAATTTGGCCAGCGCAAACGAGCCGACAAAGCCAAACAGGGCAATCAGCAGTGCGCCTTCAAAGTAGGTGTCACTGGCGTATCTGATACCCAGCACCAGCATCATCAACATGGCCAGGATATACAGGTAGTCCAGCGCCAGAACCCGGTCCTGGGCCGAGGGGCCCTTGAACAGGCGGATCACGGTCAAGACCATTGCCAGGCTGAAAATAAACAGGCTGAGCAGGATGGCATTGGTGAGCAGGGCACTCATTCAAAAATCTCCATCAATGGGCGCTCGTAGGCGGTTTTGAAGTGCTCGATAAACGACGCCTCGTCATCCAGGTCGAACACGTGCAGCAACAGCACGCTGCGGTCCAGCGCCAGTTCCGACCAGATGGTGCCGGGCACCACGGTGGTGATCATCGACAGGGCGGCAAGACCGTTGGCATCGCGCAGGTCCAGGGGGATTTTGATAAACCGTGAACGGGGCGGATTTTTGCCGGCGCGCAGTACACCCCAGGCCACGGCAATATTGGAGGCCACCACATCGCGGGCTACCAAAAAGAACAGCTTGATAATCACCCCGGGACGGCGAATGCGCACCGGCAGCGGGCGCAGCGGCGCAAACATCACCGGCGCCAGAATGGCCAGCGCCGCGCCCAGCAGCAGATTGCCGGCACTCAGGGACAGGTTGAGCAACAGCCACAGTGCCCACAGTGCCAGGGACAGCCAGGGAGCAGGGAACAGGCGCCTCATGGTTGCACCTCCTGTAGTGCCGCCTTGGCCTGCGGGCTTGGTACAGGGCGGGTGGCGATCACGGCCATGACATAACGCTCGGGGTTGTTCAGGGTGTCGGCAGCGGCCTGGGTATAACGCAGGACCGGCTCGGCCTTGAACGTCAGCACCACACACAGCCCCAGCAGCAGCACGATGGGCAGGCATTCAATGCGGCGCAGGATTGGTGACGGGCGCTCAAGGGGGGTCCAGAAACGCTGGATGCCCATACGTGAAAAGCCGATCAACGAGGCCAGCCCGGAAAGAATCAACAAGGCCAGCAGGCTCCAGGCCGCGGTTGAGATTGGCGCATCGGTGGCATTGCCCAGCCCCAGCGGATTGAGCAGGGCATTGAGCAGGCCGAGTTTGCCGATAAAGCCCGACAGCGGCGGCATGCCGATGATCAACAGCGCGCAGGCGATAAAGCTCAGGCCCAGAAAGGCCATCGTCCACGGGATGACCAGCCCGACCACCACTTTCTGTTCGTCGTCCAGGTTGCTGCCCCGGGGCGGGGCCGTGGGCTCGCTGAGGCTGGGCGTGACCTCGACATCATCCTCAAGCACCGGGTCGGCAGAAGAACGCGAGCGTTCAATCAGCTCGGCCAGCAGGAACAGCGCACTCAGGGCCAGGGTGGAACTGACCAGATAGAACAGCGCGGCGCTGGTCAGGTTGGGCTGGGCGAAACCCACGGCTGACAACAGGATCCCGGCAGACACCAGAATACTCAGGCTGGCCATGCGCTCCAGGCGCTGGGCGGCGAGGATGGCGATGGCGGCGCAAACAATGGTGGCCATGCCGCCGTAGATCAGCCAGTCACCGGCAAAGTACGCCGAAGCCCCGGCTTGCCCGGAGAACAGCAGGGTCCACAGGCGCAGCACGGTATAGATACCGACCTTGGTCATGATCGCAAACAGCGCCGCCACCGGTGCACTGGCCGACGAGTACGCCGGTACCAGCCAGAAGTTAAGCGGCCACATGCCGGCCTTGGCCAGAAAGGCCACCGCCAGAATGGCCGTGCCTGCATGCAGCAAGCCGCGATCGGCCTCGGGCACCAAAGGGATCTTCAGCGCCAGATCGGCCATGTTCAAGGTGCCGGTCACCCCGTAGATCAACGCCGCACCGATCAGGAACAGCGATGAAGCCAGCAGATTGATCGAGATGTAATGCAGCCCGGCAGAGACACGCGCCTTGCCGGAACCGTGCAGCATCAGGCCGTAGGAGGCGGCCAGCAGCACTTCGAAAAACACGAACAGGTTGAACAGGTCGGCAGTCAGGAAGGCGCCGTACAGGCCCATCAACTGGATCTGGAACAACGCGTGAAAGCTGGCCCCGGCGCGATCCCAGCGGGCCATGGCGAACAGCAGGGCGCAACTGGCGATAATGCCGGTCAGCACCAGCATCAAGGCGCTCAGGTGATCGACCACCAGGGCAATCCCGAACGGCACTTGCCAGTTGCTCGGCAGGTACACGCCAATCGAAGCCGGAATCGCCTGCTCGCGAGTCCACAGCAACAGCATCACCGAAATACCCAGGCCGAGCAGGGTCGAGACCAGGTTGATCCGCGCCTTGAGCGGGCGGTGTTTTTCCCCCAGCAACAGCATGCAGGCAGCGGTCAGCAGTGGCAGCAGAATGGGCGCGACAATCAGGTGCGGCATTACATTCATTCTTTTGGCTCCCGGCCATCAACGTGGTCGGTACCGGTCAGGCCCCGAGAGGCCAGCAAGACCACCAGAAACAGCGCGGTCATGGCAAAACTGATGACGATGGCAGTGAGTACCAGTGCCTGGGGCAGCGGGTCGGTGTAATTGAGCAAGTCCTGGGGCACGCCGTCCTTGATCACCGGCTCCTTGCCGATAAACAGGCTGCCCATGCTGAAGATAAACAGGTTAACCCCGTAAGACAGCAGGCACAGGCCCATGACCACCTGAAAGGTTCGCGGACGCAGAACCAGCCAGGTGCCCGATGCGGCCAATACTCCGATAGCGATGGCGATGACTTCTTCCATCAGGCGGCTCCTTCTTTGGATGCAAGAGGCGGTTGCAGGGCAGGCAGCGGGGCAAGCTGATTGCTCGGGCGATGGGCGCGCACTGACTGGTGAGCCAGTGCCGTCAGGATCAGCAGCGTTGCACCGACCACCACCGCATACACGCCAATATCGAAGAACAGGGCGCTGGCCACATGAATATCGCCCAACAGCGGCAGGCTGAAGTGAGCGGTATGGGTGGTCAGGAACGGATAGCCCAGGGGGATCGAGCCAAGCCCGGTCAGGGTTGCGCACAGCAGCCCGGTACCCATCCAGCGCAGCGGTCGCAGGCTCATTTGCGCCTCCACCCACTGCGTGCCGGCAACCATGTACTGCAGGATAAACGCCACACTCATCACCAGGCCGGCGACAAAGCCACCGCCAGGCTGGTTGTGACCGCGCATGAACAGGTACATCGACACCACAAAGGCGATCGGCAGCAACAGGCGCACCAGCACCGCCGGCACCATCATAAAGCCCAGGGCAGTGTCACTGGCGCTGCGCGGGTTGACCAGGTCGGTCATCACGTCCTTGGCCAGCAAGCGCTGCTGGGCAGGCAATTGCATGCTCTCTTTCGAAGGGCGGAAGCGGCGCAGCAGGGCAAACACGGTCAGCGCCACGGCGGCCAGTACGGTGATCTCGCCCAGGGTGTCGAAGCCGCGGAAGTCCACCAACATCACATTCACCACATTGCTGCCGCCGCCTTCAGGCAGGGCGCGGCTGAGGTAGAACGAGGAGATATCGTTGGGTGTCTGACGGGTTAGCATCGCGTAGGACAGCAACGCCATGCCGCCACCGACCGCCGTGGACAGGAGCAAGTCGCGCAAGCGACGGACCTGGGCCTTGCGCAACGTGCCCGGCAGCGGTGAAACCTCTTCGATCCGTCGCGGCAGCCAGCGCAGGCCCAGCAGGATCAACACCGTGGTCACCACTTCAACCACCAGTTGGGTCAACGCCAGATCAGGCGCCGAAAACCATACGAACGTCACGCAGGTCATCAGGCCGCATACGCTGACCATGGTCAGGGCTGCGAGACGGTGGTACTTGGCTTGCCAGGCGGCGCCCAGGGCACAGGCAATCGCAATCAGCCACAGGGTGATAAACACGATCGAGCCCGGTATTTTCGGGCGGTCGCCCCAGCCCAGCCCGCTGTACAACATCGGGATCAGCCCGGCGATGACGGCGACCAGAATCAACAAAAACAGCTGGGTTTGCAGGCGCTGGGTGCTGATGCGGCGTTCCAGGCGCCGCGCGCCGCGCATGATCACCACCAGGCTGCGCTCGAAGAAGCGTTTGCCATTGAAATACTGGATCAGCGGCGGCAGCGGGAAGCGGTCGAGCTTGAGCTGCTTGCGCAACAGCACATACAGCACGATACCGCCGGACATGGCGATCAGGCTCATGATCATGGGGGCATTCAGGCCGTGCCAGATGGCCAGGCTGTACTCGGGCAACTCACCACCCACCACGGGTTGAGCCGCTGCAGCAAGCAGCGGGCCGACGGTTTGCGCCGGGAAAATGCCCACGGTCAAGCAGGTAAGCACCAGCAGTTCAACCGGGGCACGCATCCAGCGCGGTGGCTCGTGGGGTGTATGGGGCAAGTTGGTCGCGGGTGGGCCGAAGAACACATCCACCGTAAAGCGCAGGGCATAAGCCACGCTGAAGGTACCGGCGATCGTCGCAATGACCGGCAGGGCGATTTCTACCCAGGCCGTGGAATTGATAAACACGGTTTCGGCAAAGAACATCTCTTTGGACAGAAACCCGTTCAACAGCGGCACCCCGGCCATCGAGGCACTGGCCACCATGGCCAGGGTCGCGGTGTAAGGCATGAGCTTGAACAGGCCGCTGAGCTTGCGGATATCCCGTGTGCCAGTCTCATGGTCGATAATCCCCGCCGCCATAAACAGCGACGCCTTGAACGTGGCGTGGTTGAGGATATGGAACACCGCAGCCACAGCGGCCAGCGGGCTGTTCAGGCCCAGCAGCAGGGTAATCAGGCCCAGATGGCTGATGGTGGAGTAGGCCAGCAAGCCTTTGAGGTCATTTTGAAACATCGCGCAATAGGCGCCCAGCACCAGGGTGCAGGCACCGGCGCCACTGACAATCCAGAACCACTCTTCGCTGCCCGACAGCGAAGGCCACAGGCGCGCAAGCAGAAAGACCCCGGCCTTGACCATGGTTGCCGAGTGCAGATAGGCCGATACGGGGGTTGGCGCCGCCATGGCGTGGGGCAACCAGAAATGGAACGGGAACTGCGCGCTCTTGCTCAGGGCGCCGATCAGGATCAGCGGCAGCAGGATCGGATACAGGCTGTGGGCGCGGATCTTGTCGCCCGCAGCCAGCACGGCATCCAGATCATAGCTGCCGACGACATGGCCGAGCAGCATGACCCCCGCCAGCAGACACAACCCACCCGCGCCCGTGACCATCAGCGCCATATAGGCGCCGCGGCGGGCATCCGAGCGGTGGTGCCAATAACCAATCAGCAAAAATGAAAAGAGGCTGGTGAGCTCCCAGAAAAACACGATCTGGATCAGGTTACCCGACAACACCAGGCCCAGCATGGCCCCCATAAACGCCAGGAAAAACGCAAAAAAGCGCGGGACCGGGTCCTCGGGTGACATGTAATAACGGGCGTACAGCGACACCAGCGTGCCGATGCCAAGCACCAGAATCGAGAACAGCCAGGCGAACCCGTCCAGGCGCAGAACGAAATTCAGGCCGAGGCTGGGCAGCCACATGAACTCTTCACGGATAACCCCACCGTGGGCAATCTGTGGATAGAGCAGGGCTACTTGTACAGTACCGATCAAAGCAATCAGACCGGCCAACAGTGATTCACTGTTACGTGCGTTATGCGGCAAAACAGCCGCCAGACAGCTGCCGATAAAGGGCAGAAGCAGTAGAACTATCAGGGACATAGGCTTCTAATCTGCAGGAGTTTGTAAGCGATCATACGGGGCGGGCTGCAGATCACCAACAGCAAACCTGTGGCTGAATCCTACAAAGACTGTCGATAACCTGTCTGGTTTCCTACAGCTCTACCCCTATATAAGCGCTTGTAAGTAAAAAAAATCGTACCGTCTTTCAGGCTTGCAGCTTTAATCGCAGGCTTGATCGCCTTGCTTGTCCTCAAGCGCTTCGGGCTTTTTACCCTTGGTTTTTAACTCACTGACGATCACCGCTGCAACAATCAATACGGCACCCAGCAAGGCAATGCCTGGCAAACGCTCTCCCGCCAGGCGCCCGGCGATTCCTGCCCAGACCGGCTCGCCGGCATAAATCAGGGTGGCGCGGGTGGGTGAAACGCTTTTCTGTGCCCAGTTCATGGCCACCTGAATCACCGCACTGGCGCCACCCAGGCCGACAGCACTTGCTAACAATAGCCATGAAAAGTCAGGAATGGCCTCTTGTGTTGGAATAATCATCAAAAAGGCCAGAATGGACGCAGTACTGAGCTGCACCACCGTGACGCGGCGCACATCCACCTTGCCCGCATAAGCACTGATGAGAATAATCTCCGCCGCTATGGCAATGGCACTGATCAACGTGGCGATCTCCCCCGGGCTGAAATCCAGCGATGCGCCGCCGGGGCCGGACAGCAGCATCAGCCCGGTAAAGGCCAGCATGATCCCCAGGCTCGGCATCAACCCGGGCCTGCGCCCCAGCACCAGCCATTGCAGCAGGGGCACGAAAGGCACATACAGCGCGGTAATAAAGGCCGACTGGCTGCTTGGAATGGTTTGCAGGCCGATGGTCTGCAAACCGTAGCCGAGCATGATCGACACCCCGATAAACATCCCGGCCTTGAGCTCGAACAGCGTGATGCCACGCAAACTGCGCAGAGAAAACAGCGCGACCATGGCCGCCGCGGCCGCAAAACGCAGGCCGACAAAAAACATCGGCCCACTTGCCGTCAAGGCATGTTGTACCAATAGAAAGGTGATGCCCCAGACCATGGTGATCAGGATCAGCACACACTCCGCTTTACTGAAGCGGGACGTCAATGACAGCAACCCGGGTAGTTTCAATGACATTGCAACCTTGCGTGTGACGGGAATGGAGACGCACAATGCGCCAAAGCTGGGCAGTATACTGCGCAGCCCCACAAGGTGAGCAATATAGTGCCCAAAGAAAATTCACAACGCGCATCCGTTCTCCAGCACGTCAGCCAGAACGTACGACGTCTCAGGCTGCTTGCGCACCTGAGCCAGAGCGCATTGTCAGAACAGTCCGGGGTAAGCCGGCGAATGCTGGTGGCGATCGAGGCAGGCGAAAAGAACGTCAGCCTGAGCACCCTTGACCGCGTGGCGGAGGCGTTGAACGTAGCCTTTAGCGACCTGATCCAGGCCCCGGGTTCCGCGGACCCGAGCCGCATCAACGAAGTGGCCTGGACGGGCACGCGGGTGGGCAGCAAGGCAGTTCTACTGTCCAAGGCCAGCGCCACACGGGAAGTAGAACTGTGGGAATGGACCCTGGAGCCGGGTGAGGAATACCACTCCCAGGCGGATGCCGAGGGCTGGAGCGAACAGCTCTACGTATTTGAGGGTTGCCTGACCCTGGTGATGGACGACCGGACGCTGCATATAGCGGCGGGCGAGTTCCATATGTACGCCAGTAACCGCCCCCATGCCTACCGCAACGAAGGCGACGGACTACTGCGCTTTGTACGCAACGTCGTGATCTGAAAACGGGGGGCTGAAAAATAACTAAAAATTATTAGAATTCAGGGGGTTGCCAGCTTCCAGCTTCTAGTACATAATGCGCGCCATCAGCCCGGGGGCAACTACCTGAAGTGCTGAAGAATCAAATGCTTGTAGCGATATAGTCGCAGTAACAAACTCTTGTTTTTGATGTTTCCAAGGAATCATCAAGCACAATTGGCCGAATAGCAAAATGGTTATGCAGCGGATTGCAAATCCGCCCACGCCGGTTCGATTCCGGCTTCGGCCTCCACATTCGAAAGCCCCGTAGATTAACGTCTACGGGGTTTTTTTATGCCTGCGGAAAAGGGGGGATGTGTTCCGCATATTTGGTAGGTGTTCCGCATGGAGGTATCTAAGGCGGGAAGTCAAATGGGGGGGGGTGGTATTTCTGGCGGCGAAAACTGAATTTCTCTTTTTTTTTGCGAGCGCTAAATTACTACTCAGTGATTTTTTTGAAAGCTCATAGTCAGGATATTTTCTGGACATGGAGGCATTTGGCCATCTAAAATATGACGGTTCAGGTGTGCTAGGTATATTGTATTTAGAAAATTCTCTGAAGATTATTTTGATGTTTGATGCGGGAGATCACAGTTGGTCTGATTACTGTTGAATTCCTTAAGAAATAGTTAACGCTGGGCGATAATAATTATGACACCCGCAACTTATGCGGCGATACTGCCATTGTTGTTGATACTTGCTTCATTCATGCTTAAATTGTTGGTTGGTAAGTCTATAAAAGAGATAGAGCTACTAAAGTGTGTCGTAGAACTCCCTGTAGACATATCAGTTTTTTGTGTTTCGACAATCATTAGTTTGATTATAACGATAAAGACAGGAGAGGTTGTTGCGTCTACACTTGCTTTCTTGTTTGGTGCTTTCATATTGAAAGTTTTTTCTATTTCGTTGTGGCGGTACTGTCTCTCAGTATTGGATGGGAAGCCAGAAGGTGCTAAAGGGGTCGCTAAGATATATTGCACAACAGTGTTTAATCTGACGCTGACTAGCTTTATGGGATATTATTCTGTGATGTTGTTGCTGGGAGAGACTCATGCACCTTGAGTATATGTCTGATGCATTTTATTTTGCAGGTATTGTAGCTTTCGTGCTTTCTTTTCCGCTTGTATATTTGCTGGTTAAAGTTAAGCAATCTAAGACAAAGTATAATCATGCTCTTGGGAAGGTAGAGCTGGGGGCTGTGAGGTCCTCTCTAGAGGGGAGTATTTATAAAATAAATGAAAAGTTCCAGAAGGATCATGCAGGTTGGCAAGAGTTAAATCATTTAGTCGTTGATGGTGGAGATGCTGATATTAAGCACTCTGGAGCTGCTGAAAATAATCACGGTGTAGATCAATTCAGATTTATTAAAAATCTCGGTATAGACTTTCAAGCTATTCAAGAAAAAGATGATAAGGTATTTCTGATAACCCCATTCCATGATGCTTACAAGGATGAGCATTTGGCTATTAAAGAAGCCTGCGGGATGCTAGGGTTGGTTTGCGTGAGAGGGGATGAAGTTTTTAAAGAGGGGAATATTCTTAAGCATATTGTAGAGCAAATATTATCTGCAAGATATGTGATAGCCAACCTGAATGGACGAAATCCGAACGTTTATTATGAAGTAGGTATTGCTCAGTGCCTTGGAAAGGCTGTTGTATTGGTGTCATCAGGCTTCGAAGAAATCCCCTTTGATTTGCAGAGTCAGCGTATATTGACTTTTGTTGATTTGAAAGAGCTCAAGGCAAAATTATATGTAAAGCTTTTTCAACTTAATAGAGACTAGTTTCAGGGTTCGCTCTGCGAGGCTTCTGATATATTTTTGTCACCAATCACTTAATTTTGAAGCTGGTATTTTTAATGCTGGCTTCCACTTTGTATGATCGTGTTTTCTTGTGAGGGTGATTTGTTGGTTTTTATTGGGTGGGTCGTACAACCTCCCCAACCAGCCGATATACTTTGCGAGTCATTTCTTCTTTGGAATGCCCCAACAGTCGGCTGGCATGTTTTAACCCAATCTCACTGGCGGCTTTAGGCCGAATATCCCTGAATTGAAACTGTCGAATACTTGCTGCCAGTTCATGATTGTCATCAGCAACGGCTTGTTTAGCCGCTTTTAAACGAGCCTCAACCCAGCGGTTGCGCAACATTTGTGAACTCATGCATAACCCTCCGGAATTTGTGATTAGTCGGGAGTTCCGAATTCCGCTCAGCATCCGGCGCTCCATCAGGTTGTCTATAAATATACTCAGCTTGGTTGGACTGCCCCCTACACCATAGACATCTACAGCAGGGGCAGCGTGCCGTATTGAAATCTGAGGACTAAAAGTGAAATTGACTCCTGAACGCTTGGTCACGATAGCGATGACCAATCCGATTAACGCGCAGATTGCAGAGCGGTTGCCTTCGCTTGGGCTGAGCCAATGCATGCTGACAGCAGGCTGTCTATTTCAGGCCGTCTGGAATCACCACTCGAGTCTGCCACCGGAATCAGGCGTAAAGGACTACGACATTTTTTACTTCGACACGGATCTGTCCTGGGAGGCCGAGAACGACGTTATTCTCCGTACCCAGCAGCTTTTCCAGGATCTGGGCGCAAAGGTTGATATCAAGAATCAGGCTCGTGTCCATCTCTGGTACGGTGAACGCTTTGCTAGGGCTTATCCTCAGCTTGAGTCGGCCAGGGACGGAATTGACCGGTATCTAGTTGCGGGTACCTGCATTGGCCTGGACCCTGGTACGGGTGAGGTGTATACGCCTTATGGGTTGGATGATGTCGCACTGGGGTATCTGCGGCCCAACACCAAAAATATCCAGCCTGACTTGTTCCATCAAAAGACCACAAGCTATCAGTCGCGCTGGCCGTGGCTGCGGATCGTTTAGTCCAGCGGATAGGGCCAGAGCCTGTACACGTTGACTAAAACGATGGTTGATCTATCTCGATAGGGGAAACTGATGCTCATTGTTTTTAGCGGCCTGCCGGGCACCGGAAAAACAACTATTGCTCGCGCATTGGCGGCCAAGTTGGGGGCTGTCTATCTGCGTATCGACAATATTGAGCAGGCAATTCGTAATGCGGGAGTCTTGAGAGATGAAGTCGGTCGCAGCGGTTATTTTGTCGCGAATGAACTGGCGCTAAGCAATCTTGGGCTGGGGCAAACGGTCATAGTGGATTGCGTCAATCCCGTTGCCGAAAGCCGGGAAGCATGGCGCGAGATTGTCAGTAGGGCAGGTGTCCCATTAATGGATATTCAGGTGATTTGCTCGGACCAGGATGAGCACCGTCGTCGTGTGGAAACCAGGCAGGTCGGTGTCCCAGGACTGACTCCCCCAACTTGGCAATCTGTCCTGAGTCATGAATACGAAGTGTGGGACTGCGTGCCTTTTACTGTGGATACTGCAAACATGCCGGCAGATCAGGCAGTGGCGTTAATCAGAGGGAAACTTTCTGGCTGAGCGGTGACACGTGTTGAGGGTGGTTCAGTATTTTGACGCTCATCCCCACGTGTCTTTCAGCACTGAACGAAACAGGTCTGAAAGTAACGGTTCTACTCCTTTGCGGTCTCCACGTTGTGGTTTGATGCTTTCGAGCCGCTGCAGTTCACGCTCAACGAATTGTTGGATCGGTGCAATCTGGGGGGATAGCCCCATTTCTGGTGATGCTCGTTTGAGCATAAGCAAGTCGTCTATGGCCTGCTGGAGCGCTAGCTCCCGGTCGATCACAACGCGCAGTTTTTCAAACTCGATAGGGGCGGGCTTGCCAAATTCTTCAAGCCAGCGGACTGATAACAACGGGCGAAGCACGTAGAAGTACTTTTTTAGTGGTACTTGTGGGCCTTGCAAGTACCCCCTGTAATTGGTCTTGGCCATGCTGCGGTAGTGGTAAATACCGCTCTCGACCGAGTAAACCTCGGGTAATAACGCCTTAGCACGTTCGTGGAATGATCCGGAGCGTTCGTACACGATTGTCGATTGCACCCACTCAACAAACCCGGGGTTGGACTTCCAGAAAAGCCTCAGGGCTTTGCGCAGATCCCAGCCATTGATATCCATCTCGTCAATGATCGGGTACTCAATGACGTCACGTTGCTCTTCAAGGCCAACAGAAAGATACCAGTCAGGTTTATTGACGTAGATGAGCCGTGCGTCGTAGTCGCTATTGGGAGACGCGAACCCCCAGGCCCGGCTTCCTGACTCAACGGCCAAAAGCACTTTTACCTCATGCTCTTCCTCCGCACGGCGAAGGCGCTGTCGGACTTCCTCCCTAACTGCTGCAGAAACCATTACCTGACCCAATTAAGTGATATTTGACTTAGACGCTACTGCGCAGAAATCAGACTGTCTAGGGGGGGGCGTTCCAGGCTGGTTAGTTACTTCGTTAATGTATGTTTCATATTGAGAATCGAAAAAAAGTACTACATGGACGCTCTAAAACGGTTCCGCATCCAAAATCCGGATGGCTCAAAATTAGTTATTTCAGCCTGTCGATACAAACTCAAGTGTGGTTCCGTAACGATCGTAACTATATGAAAATAAACAATATTTACCGTGGAATGCAAATCCGCCCACGCCGGTTCGATTCCGGCTTCGGCCTCCACATTCGAAAGCCCCGTAGACCTTGGTCTACGGGGTTTTTTTATGCCTGCGATTTGGCGGATCACTTCCGCAATTTTTCGGATCGCTTGCGCAACCTGGGGAATGACCTAAATCATGCGGCTTGTGGTCAGCTCGATGAAATCAGCGTGGTAATTGTTTGGGATGCAAGTTGTTGAAGGCTAGGTGTTAAGCGGGAGGTAGAGCGCTCGTACCTCACTTTTTCGAGCGTCACACCACCTCTGACAAAATTGCGTCTGCTTGCCATTTCTTCGACCCGCCGGCCTTGGGGCAAAAGCGTGTCACCCTGACATAACGGACTAAAACCCGAAGGGTTGGTCGGCAATCTTTGAGCGCTGGCTGCGGATTATGGGCATTCGTCCATACCGAGCTGCAGCAGCCGGTTTTGCCAGAGTTGCTCTCTGTCCCGCCATGGCTTGTCGATCTCAATGGCGCAGGCCAAGCCTGTGCCTGGGCACACTCAGAACAGCCGCCCCTGCGACAGGTCGTCCTGGCGCGCGCTGATCACAGGCCTGGATCCTAAATAGCGGAGAAAAGCTGCTGGCGACTCGGTGGCCTGTTCGAGGTGGTTTCTCTGCTGCAGGGAAACGAAAAGTGCAACCGAGTAAGCCTGGCAATTGATGGATTTTTGCGGGCTGAACTCAATGTCGGTGAACGCAGAATATTCGGATAGCTGATCCGCCAGGTCCGCCCGGTGTTTCAGCGCGCTGATATACAGCCAGTCATAAAACGCTGTTTGCGGTTCCAGAGGCCATTGCACGTTGGCGAAATCAAAGCCTGTCAGCCTGCCAGAAACACGCAGCCGTTCATCTCGCTTTGCCTCGCGGGAGGACATTGCATAGATATCGGTGAAAGGCCCACCCTGAACGAATACCTTGCTGCCCTGGAAAGCGCATTCGACACTCAACGAGTGACCGAGCGCCGAGTGAGCAAAGCACAGATTGAAAGCACTGAGGGCGGCGCCCAGAGGTTCTGTGGATCTAGTGGACACCTCCAGCACCTTATTTATACCAGGTATTGCATGGGCTGCCTGATGCAGTGCGGTGACGGATTTCTGCTTCTGGGACAGGCTCAGACCTGCAAACCATCGAAAGTCCAGGGTCTGTGTACGCACCAGCGCTTGCCCATCAAGGTCAGGAATAAAAACGGGTCTGCTGGCCATCAATAAGTCCATCCGGTTTTGCGCGCATAAGTTCTTGCGCCGAGAAAGCCGTGGCTCTCAGTGTGCAAGTGCGCAGGCTTGCCCGCAATGCAGTCTTTATACGTTTGCAGGTTGTGCGGGTCACTGAAAATCACACCGTTGATAAGCTCGGGTAGTAACGTGTCGAAGATTAAAACCTCGGCTTGTACATCCGTAGGGTCGTAGGGCAGCAATCTGCTGTCCTCTCGAGAGGGCAGGGTACTCAGCGGCATAAAAAGGCTGTCGAAGGCCGCCAGGGTTTTAAGGTCGCAGAGGGGGCGTTGGCGAATTCGGTGATCTGCTGCGTTGTGATTGCAGAATGCCGTATCCAGTGACCATAAGGCGCAGCGATCAATCACAAGAACGGCCCAGCCTTGCTCGGGGCTTTTCCAGCGGTAACTGGCGAACATTTTGTCATTGGGATGGCCGATAGACAGGCAAATGGCATGGGGCTGACCTTCAAGGCGCAGATGATCGTTAAACCTGAAGTCGATCTGTTTGTCATTAAGGGTAGTGATGGAACACAGGCCATGCTGCATGATCGAGGGCAGGTTTTCGACGCGAGTGAAATGAACCAGATAGGGGAGTTCCAGCGCCCGCGCGCGAATCTGGAGCGCTTGTTTTAGCAGGAACCCTGGCAAAAAGCCGATTGATTCACGGCCCTGTAACACGGGTGTCGGGCGATCCGCCGTTGATGTCTGGACCTTGCCCAATACGGCTCCGAACGTAAGGCGCGCAAGGGGTTTGTGAGTGAATTCAGCCTGGCGAGAAATGCACGCCCAGGTCTCGTGGCCGCCCACCTTGCTCAGCTCATCAGCCATGGCAATGCGAAGAGGGAGATCAGCCCAGACTTGCTGAGCAATATCGCTGAAAAACCTGTCGCGTTCCCCTTGCAGCTGGCGTTTTTTGGCCTCTATGGCAATCGCCAGTGGGATATCACCCTCCCTGGGGGCGCTGGAAAAATCGATGTGCCTCCACTCGGGCAGTGGCGCGGCTACAGCGGCGTTGGCACTGGAGTCGAGCGCTAAGGTGTATATGGCCTGCGCTTGCAGATAATGCGCCCAGGCTTTCTCGCCATGCTCCTGGCGCCAGGCAGCCAGCTTTAAAGCCGCGTGCGCGCGCTCCAGCGCTTTTTCGGTGCAAAGCTTCTCGGTAAACAAGACGGCTGCGAGCGAGGCGGTTGCCTTTTGAACCTCAAGGCTCAAACAGACCGAGTCGTTGAAGGATGAGAGTGCATTGTTTAGGGTGTCGAGCGAGCGAAGAAAACCGCCGTCCGTGGGTGGACTCTCAAGAGGCGTTGAGGCTACAGGCACCAAAAGCAGCGGCGGGGTCGGCGTAGGGCCGGATACTGCAGGCCTCTTTTCGGCAGGCGTTGTTGCAGGTGCCTCTGCGGCGTGGTTTGTTTTGCGCTTCAGAAACCAATAACAGCCTGCCCACAGGGTAAACAGTTGGAGCAGAATCACGCCGGGCAGAAACCCGTTCGAAAGGCTGAATATGGACCATGCACAACAGACAATAACCAATGACTTTTTACCCAGGCGGCGCGCGAGGTAAAGAGTAAAAATAATCAAGATCTGAAAATAAAGAATGGCCATCCATTGCACCTGACAACTGGGTAAGGGCTGCCCTCGGCACCCGGGGTAGCAGGAAGGGGCCTCCTGACGGCAAAACAGCGAGCGTTAAAAAGTGCCAGGGGTTAATCGACAAGCTCTTCTGCAGCTTTTGCCGTGACCTGCAGGGCGGCGTCTGGTATTGGAACAGTTGCCTGGGTATAAGGCGTTAAATCCCCCGATGGCCAGCGCTGGAGCCGGTGCATCTTTACCCGAACCCATAGCCAATAGCTGAAGCTCAGGAACGCAACCCCGGCCCCTATCTGCAGGCTGAGGGTTTCCAGCAAGGGCACACCCTTTTGCGCATTGGCGCCATACCAGGACAGTACAGGCACCGCCAGCAAGGCCCAGGTGGCGAACCAGGCCAGCACGCCGGCAAGCAAGGTTCTGAACATCATTTTGTAAGGGCTGCTGAATGCGCGATTGCGCAGCACGTTGTGCTCTTGGCCGGCAGGCCGTACAGCGGCGATAACCAGCGCTTTATTGAACCCGGGGGCGTAAAACCAGACCCGGCTTTTACCACTGCGGTCAGCGCCCATCAGGTGGTGATAAAGGTCATGGGTCATGGCCAGGCGTTTGGCCGTGCGCCCATTGATACGGGCAGTGAACTCGTCACGGTGAAAGTCTATTTGTTTAAGATCGGTTACTACGCAGTCCGTATAAAAGAACTTCGGCACACAAAACATCCTGTTTGGGTGGGGCTTGCTTAATGAGGTGATATCATATAGCCATGTATGTTTTCTGTCGAGGAAGTGATGTTGTTTTGTTGAGTGGTTAGAGTGGGTTAATTAGAGGTTATATTGACGCCAATTTAATGGCTGGCAACTAAAGATGGATAAGAGTATTGAAGTTGCTATTGCGGAGGGGGTGTTGAGTGCGAATTTTAAGGAAGAGTCACGGAGGGAGTAAGGGGCGGGAGGTACGGGGGGAGTGAAGCTATTAAGTGGGTGGGAGCGAGCCTGCTCGCGAAGTTTTAAAGAACATCGCGAGCAGCTCGCTCCCACAGAGGTAGGGCGCTTTACCGTCAGTAAATATCTTTCGAGATCAAGGTAAGCGGGGTTTTGATCATGATTTTGATATCGAGCCACAATGACCAGTTGTTGATGTAGTCGAGGTCAATTTCTACCCGCTTCTGCATCTTTTCAATGGTATCGGTTTCGCCTCGGCAGCCACTGATTTGCGCCAGGCCGGTAATGCCGGGCTTGATACGGTGACGGGCCATATAAGCGTGGATCTTGCCGGTGTAATAGTCGTTATGGGCAACGGCGTGAGGGCGAGGCCCCACTAATGCCATATCACCATGTAACACATTGAACAGTTGAGGCAGTTCGTCCAGCGAGGTACGGCGGATAAAGCGGCCAACGGCTGTTACGCGTGAATCGTTGCGGCTGGCTTGCTTGACGTGTTTGTCATCATGAACTTGCATGGAGCGAAATTTCCACACCTTGATTACCTTGCCATTCCAGCCATGCCGATGCTGTTTAAACAGGATCGGGCCAGGGGAGGATAACTTCACGGCAATGGCAATCCCTGCAAGCACCGGGCTTAGGCAGATAATGGCCGCCAGTGACAGCGAGCGCTCCATCAATGCCTTGCTCAAGGCTGCGGTTGGATAGCTGGTAAGCGGGCTTTCATTCAAATGGATAGCAGGGCGGCCGCCAATTTCACTGACCGAATGGTTAAGCAACATCATGCTGTCCAGGTCAGGTACCCAGACAACGTCGACATTCAAATCAAGCAGGTCGATATACAGTGCTTCAATACGCTGAGCTTCTTGCAGGGACAGCGAAATATAAAGCCGGCGGATGTTATGTTCGGTAATCAGTGAGCGTAACTGGGTCAGTTCACCCACGATAAGTGGGGAATTGGTCGCGTCTTCAAAGGGGGAAGCGCTGACCACTCCGACTAATGGAAAGTGGTTTTGTTCAATAAAACTGTCAGCCAGTTTCAGGGCCACACCATCAGAACCAATAATAAGGCTGTTGTAATGATGGTTATTGCGCTGGTGATAAAACCTGGACAGCCGATGCAGGATCAAATACGGCGGCACTTGAATCAGAAAGCCCAAGGCGGCCCAACTGAGCAGGGTTTCCCGGGAAAATAGTGCGCCGGATTTTGTTACGAAGCCGATGGTGCACAGGCACGCCAGGGTCAGCATCCATCCGAGAAACAGACGGATGCAGCCGTTAAAAAGGGTGTGCCTTTTGTAGTAAACATGGGTGGCAGAATAGGCGGGCACTGATACCAGCAAGGTCAGAACGGCGAGGATGCGGTAATGGAAATCGACGCTGCCAAATTTGGTATAGACCAGTGCTACCAACAAGGCGATGACAAAGGCCATGGCGACAGACCACTGGCCCCAAAAAGTCAGCCCTCTGGCCACGGTTTTACGATCTAGACGTGTATGAATCAAGGTAGCAGCCTTGTGATAATGACTTGACTATAGGGGAGCAACTGACGTGAATAAATCACAGCACTCTTCCATGTGCAGGCGTTGAGTGGCGCTATATCTGTAAAGCTATCGGCCACACGAAACGTTGATAATAAAGGTTCTCAGTAACAAGGGTTCGACGTTTTATAACAAGGCATTAAGCGGATGTTATTTTTAATAGAGCGATAAAATACGACTTGCAGTGATGTCGATATAATAGCTAATTGCCTGTATCGGTAAGTTGCGTGATTGCTTTATGCCAGTTATTCGGCCATTTGCACATCTTGTACCAGGCAATAACCGCGGTTGCGTACCGAGCGAAACAGTCGCTCGCCAAAAACACCTTTAAACTTGCTCTGGAGTCGGCTGAGGCACATTTCCAGACCACTGTAGCTGTATGTATCTTTATTGATGCCGATAATAAGTTCCTGTTTGCTGCAAATACGCTCATCTCTTTGGGCCAGAGTCTTGATCAGCAGCGACTCTATAGCAGTAAGCTGTATGCAGGTGTGGTTATTGCACAGGCGATGTGCTGCTGAGCAAAACAACCAGGTATCAGGGCTGTTGGAATAGCGTGCGCTAGGCGCAAAGGCTGGAGAGGTCAAGGGAGTTTTCAAAGGAGGAATAACAGTCAGGCCCAGAGAGCAGGGGTGGATGTTCAGCAAGTGAGGCTTTATTGCCGTTATCAAGCTGGCTGCGTTAGATACATGATTGTTAGCAGGCACCATGCCACGCTGTGCATTTACCCAGCTATCCAATTGCAGCGTACGCCACTGCGAACTACTGCGTTCGCCGGTCTGTTGGCTAGCAGAGCTTTGTTTAAGGGCTGCGCTGGGTAAGCTATATGCAATCCAATTGTTATTGGCCGAGGGTATGTAAGCTGAGTATCTGAGTGTTACCTTCATGCTTCAACGTCTCCATTCGTCGGTGTCAGGCGGGTTCCAGTTGGCGAACTACAGCACGCTGCAGCGCAGTTCATGAAGTAATTGTTTTATTCCTGAATAGTGCCCCGACGCAGTCGATAGCCGAATGCGCGAACACTAAAGATCAATTCCAGGTGGTAGTATTTTTTTATCTTGGTTCTCAAGCGGCTAATGGTTTTTTCCAATGCTCGCGGGTCATAAAATACAATATTGGGGTCCAGGGTTTTAGCAATGCTGTCCTGACTCAGTACATGCTGCGGCGCCTGTAACAGTGCGTCGATAATGATCATTTCAGTGTATGAAATTTCAATTTTTTGACTGGCGCTGCACAATAAAAGCCGAGTGCGGTCAAGGGTCAGGTGGGTAGTTGTGGCCCAGTGTGACTCTGCTAAAGTGCGTGAGAGTAATGCCTGCTTTTCCAGTGGGTCCACCGGTAACTTTATACAGTGATCGGCGCCGGCAAGATAATAATGGGTGCTGTTGAAGGATTTGTTATGGGTTACCAGTATATAAATACAGGCGGCGTCATTGATTGTACGGATATGCTTAAGCAGTTCCAGGCTGTCATTAACAGCTTCAGGAGCATTCACCTCAATAAAAGCGGCTTCTGTGGTACTAAAATCGCAAGCCATATTCCCCAGCGTGTCGCAGGCGTCGAGATGCCTCACTTCAGCAGTGACTAGCTGTTTTATATCATCGACCAGCGCTTGGCTATAGACAAAATTAAGCGCTTTGGGGGCCTGAATATCGGTAGTGCATCCTGCAGCAAGCATATCACCTAACCCAAGTACTTAGAGGCTGTGGGATTTTGCCATACAAGACAATATCGAAGCAGACATTTTATAACATTTACTGCATTTGGTGTTATTTCTACTGGCAATTTTCAAGTTTGTGCATATCGAAGGTCGATTTATCGAGATAAACCGCGTTGTTGGCAGTATGAATGAACGGATCAAGCATGAATTCACACATTATTCAATGTAACTTTGCAGGTCCCGCGAAGCGCCAAGCTACTAGCAGGCCCAGTGCCACCCCGGCAGTATTGGCAAGTGCGTCGTAAAACGACACCGTGCGCAATGGAATAAGGGCCTGGGCATATTCAATCAACACCCCGACCAGCACGCAGCCGATGGCGATCCAGTGCAGCTTGACAGGCAAAAACGCAAGGCGGCAACTGAATGACAGGGCGAAAAAACCAATAAAGTGATGCAGCTTGTCTTCCTGGGCAAAAAGCTCTGGAATCGGCTGGCTGCGCAAGCCTGTAAACAGCAGGCCTGCGCACACGGCCATAAACAGCAGTGCACGCAGCCAAAATGGGAGATCAACCAGGCGCTGAATCAGCGGCTTCACTCGGTGATCTTCTCGAAGTTTTCATAGAAGGCATCACGATTGCGGCCATCGGTCATGGTGTGCAGCGAGTACTGGCGATGCAGCATGGCGCCACCGTCTCGAGTCAGCGGGGCCCAGGCGATATTGGCGCGGCTCATGGTCGACACGCTCATCATTTCGTCGAACGGAATCGAGATATAGATGCCCTTGTCGAAGCTACCTTCGCCGTATTCTTCCTTGGATGCCGTGGTACGTGTTACCCAGCCGCCGAACTTCACGCCATTGGTAAATTCGCGGGAGATATCAATGGTGGTACCCCAGTCACGGGCCAGATAACGACCTACGCTGACAGCGGCATCCAGATCAAAGGGCAGCTTGGTGTAAGAAGTGATATGGCCGGTTACTGTGCGGTAATCACGCAGGCCAAAGCCCTGGTCAAATTCCCGCTGGCGTACATAGTTCAAATCGGCACCGATCGACCAGCGTTCACCCATGGGGCGATACAAGAGTTCGCCGCCGACACCGGCATACATGGACTCCAGATAGCCGCCATAGACCATGCCATAAAGATCCTGATCCAGGCGTTTTGCCTTGTTAAGTTGCAGGGCTGGCATGGTGATATCAGAAGTGGTCGCATATTGCCTTAAGTCAGTTCGTACTCGCGGCAGATTACTCGCTGAATCGTATTTGAACTTGTCGTAGTTGTTTAGCAGGTTGGCACTGATGCCACCACTGGCCCAGGTGCCAGGGGTAAAGCGATATTGCCCTTCGGCATAGGCGCTGATCTGGTACAGCAGGAAGCCATCAGGTCCACCGAGGTTTTGCTGGTAGCCCAGGCCAAAACCATAGGTAAAGGGGTCAGGCTTATGCTGATACAAGGTTTTATCATAATGGGCCGTGGCACGGTTGACCTCGGTGGTGCGGTGCAAACTGACCAGATCCTGTTCATTATTGACCACATCGCGAAAGGTCGAGCGCGGGACGCTGATTTCTTCCACAGGCATGTCATAACGCTTGTTCACCATGGTGAACCACTGGATTTGATCATTGGCGGTATTGTCCAGAATACGGCTGGCCCGGCCTGCACCTTTGGCGGTGTAGAAATATTTAGATTGCTCGCCATACACCATCAGTTCGGAATCGCGCTGGGCAATTCGCTCAACCTTATAGCCTGCGTTTTTTTCAAGCTGTTGCGAAACGGCAGCCCAGTCGACCTCTTCCAGGGGCGCGACAGGTGCCTGTACTGGAAGTGGTTGCGCCGGCGGATCATAACTTTTGACCGGAGCCTTGCGGCTGACAAAGTTGGTATGCAGGGTAATACCGAACAGGGCGGTATTGCCGCGTTCCCAGCCTGCGGTCAAATCAATATTGTCGTTAAGCTTGTAGACCGCACCGAAGTTAATCGGCGAGTCCTGTACCTGGTTGTTATTTTGCGGCTCGTGTTTGTAATCGTTGCCGTCAAACTCGATTTTCAGGCTCAATGGTGCCCAGGGTGTCTGATATACAACCCCGCCAAACAAGGCCGGTGAGCCTCGGAAGTAAGTATTGGTGTTGACGTCGCCTACTGTCGTCTGTGTAGGCCGTGTGTCAAAGCTGTCATCGAGATAGCCCAAGGGGTTGTTCAAATCGCCCCGGTTGCCAATATAGCCCCAGGCAATGCCAAGGCTGAAGTCCAGGTTCTTGTAACGTTTGTTGGCTACAAAGTATTCACTGGAGAACAGGCCAGTACCGCCGACGTCTCGAAAGCCTAATGCTACTTCTGGCAGCCAGTGGCTCTCTTGCCAGAGCCGTGCTTTTACATCTACGGCCTTGTCCTTATAGCTCTGGTTACCACTCAAGGCTTCTGAGCCGTACATGCGGTTAGTGATGGAAGTATACCTAAACGTGCCTTCGAGCCAGTCAAGCGGTTGCAAGGACAGGCTGTAGCGTGAATAGGGTTCGGTGCGGTTGGCGTTCAGGCTCAGCTCGCCAGCAGGTGCCATGCGCGCGGTGGGTGTTTGTAAAAGGCCAACACCACCAAAGTCATTCTGGGTATAGCGCGGTTCCGCATGGGCCAGGCTATAAGGTAACAAGGCGACAACAACAAAACGTAACTTCAAGGTGCAACCTCAGCCAGCGGTTGGGTGGCGAGGAATTGCGCCAACTGCTCGTTTAAATCAGGTGTGGGCAAATCGGCATTGTCATTGCGCACGGGCACCAGGATCTTGCTGCCCGCCACGGCATATACGCCGTCCTCACGGTTCCAGGCAGCAATGGCAACACGCTTGAAAGTGCCATCAGGGTGAATCAACCACAAGAAATCCGCTTCTGCCTCTTTGAGGCGCGGGCAGCCGTCGAGATAGTCACGTACTTCCAGCAGGGGCTGATAGGGCAGGGTGCAGTCATGTTCAACTGCGCCTACCACGGTCACACTATTGGTGCGCGTAGGGTAAGTTACCTTATCGCCATCACTGAGCAGATAGTTGTGGGCAAAGCCGACTTCCAGCGCGACCGGGTCAAGGTTGACCACTTTGCGGCCAGTAACCGGTAATTGGCTGATGTCCTGGTGCAGGCGCGCCGCCACAGCCGCGAGGCTGACGTTGTTATTGAGCAAGGCGCCGCGTTGCAGCATTTTCAGGTCGAATAGCACACCAGCCTTGAGCCGTACCTGCTTTTCAACTTCTGGCTGATGCAGCCATGCGGCTGCCAGCCAGTAGCTTTCAGGGTTGGGCTGGGCCTTGCTGATCACATCCAGCAAGCGCATGCCTGGCTTGAATGTCATGCTGAGCGGCTTGAGCACATCACCGCTGACGGACACGGCGGCTTGACTGATTGCGGCATGACTGAGCAATACGCACAGTGCCAGTTTTTTCAAAGAGATCACTGGGCAGCCTCCCAGTCAGGTCGCAGATGCACAATGCGCAGCTCAAGCCCTGGGGTGACGTACTGCTCGCTTTGCAGTATCACGCCATCTGTGGGCCTGACCCAAAAATGGTTGGTGCCGCTAAAATCAAGGGCCGGAATTTCAAATTTTTCATCGATACGCTGCAGCATATAAGGCTTGTCGAGAATGGTCACGGTTTCCAGGCCTTTACGCACAAAGCGGCTATTAACCGCCAGGCCAACCTGCTCAACCTGATACATATCGATCCAGCGCGTGCTGCGCTCGCCGTCCGCCACCAGATGCAGGCCGCGCTTGAACGGTGACTGCCCGTCGAAACGGGTACCGTCCAGGGCGGGCTGCAGCCCGGTGGTACGAACCACCAGGCCGTTACGCATCAGCAACACTTGCTTGCCCGAGGCGACCCAGTACTGCAGATCGCCCTGTTGGCGCAGCCTGGCCATCACCCCCTCACTGGAGGGTGTGGTCACCAGGATTTGCGCATAAGGCACTGCAGCGACATCGGCTGCTGTCAATTGCAGCGGCTCGACGCCCTGAACGGCGGCCTTGAAGGTATCTAGCGAACCCTGCATCAGCGGGCTACAGCCACAGAGCAACAGGCACGCCACCAGGCATGAGCGGTTACGAAGAGTTTTCAAAACGGCTCAAACCTTATCGGCTGCTGGCTGCACTTATGTTGTTTTGAGCTGATGCCCCTGTCCCAAGAATACTTGCTGACGGAACTAATTGACTAATTAGTCGGTTCCAGCGGGTAACTTGCGCAGGGCCGACATAAACGATGTCCTGGGGCTTAAGTTCAAAATGGCTGGCAATGGCGAAGGCGGTAGGCGACTGGGCATCCAGCTGGAAAACCTTGGCCGATTCGGTTTCAATGTTTTCGGCGCCACGAATTACATACAGCGCATTACCGTTGGAGGTGGTTTGATTCAAACCGCCCACCGAACCAACCACATCTGCAAGGTTCATGCGCTTGGTCTTAAACTTGACTGCCTGCGGTGCAAGCACTTCGCCCATGACGTAAATCTTTTTACGATCGTTATAAGGCAGATACAGCTGGTCACCGTCCTTGAGGAACACATTGTTCAACTGCGCGCCCTGGCCATTAAGGGAATCTAGATCCAGCGTATATTCACGGCCGTCACGGGTCAAAATGAGGGAGGACAGATCTGCATTTAGCGGCTCAATACCAGCAGCGCCAATGGCTTCCACAACACTTATCGGTGATGTGGTAATGGGCATTGGGCCTGCTTTAACGACGGCACCGGCCAAAATGGCTTTTTGGCTAGCAAAACGCAACACACTTAGGTCAACCTGGGGGCTATCCACATATTGCGCCAAACGCTGGGCAATGGTGGCGCGCAATTCTTCGATGGTCTTACCCGCTGCATCGAGCTTGCCGATATAGGGATAGAAAATGGTGCCGTCCGGCCGCACCAGCCGACCGTTAGCGTCAATTTGTTGCTGGGCTCCAGAAGGCGCCGTCAATTCAGGATGGTCCCAGACGGTGATATACAACACATCGTTGGCACCAATCCGGTAAGCCTGTGGCTTGAATGCCAGCAATTCTGCTGGCACCGAGCTTGAGACGTATGTCGCCGCGTTTTGCGCAATCAGTTTTGGGGTGATGGGGATTAACTCGACCCGACTGCTTTCTGGAGAGCCTTCAGTTCCGATCTCACTGGTATCCAGGTACTGACCGGGCGCAAACATACAACCTTGCAGGGCGAACCCTGCAAGTACCGCGAGCGACAAACTACGAATCATCATTGAGGACACTTGTAAAGGAAACACATCAAAATCAAATGCCTGGAATTTTCCAGGTGGTTTAGTCCTTTCGACCTGGCAGGTACTTAGTTGGTACCGGTAGTGCCCGTGGTACCAGTAGTGCCTGTGGTACCAGTAGTGCCGCCATTGCCACCGCCACCACCGCCGCCACCTGAGGCTGCAGCTGCAATACCGGCTGCTGCGGCAACGCCCAAGCCAACTGCGGTAGTAGTGCTTACGCCACCCAGGACGCCGGTTTCTGTTGACAGGGAACCGGCTTCAGTAGCAGGTGTTGTGTCGTCAGCAGGTGCAGTCACGGGTTCGGCAGCAAAAGCGGAAGCGCTCAAGGTCAGTGCTAGTGCGGAGATGAGATATTTGTTCATTGATATGATCCTTTTGATAAATCGTTTGTGGTGTTTGTTTTCGAGGTCATAAGATAGTGCCGTAAGGCATATCACCACCTCATAAGTGATCCAAGTGCAATAATTTCATTATTAGATAAAGACTCTAGAATACTCGCGTAGCTAGGGTCTGGTGGCTGACGTTTTATAACATCACAGTTCTGAAATCCGACAAAAGTCATTGTGAAATGCGAGGAGCCGATAAAGTCGGAAGCGGAATAAGTCGCATTTTTTATGCCAGTTTCTCTATAAAAAATTATTGAAGTGCAAACTAGTTCGAAAATAAAAGAGATGTACATTTGGTAATAATTCGTAAACAGCTGAACTTTTTGGGTTGTTTGTTTTATGCAGTTGTTTGTTCAGGTGTCTAGCTATTAAGTAACCTATATAATAGGCTTTGATGGTTTTCTAGTGATAGCTATTTATGTTGGAAGGAAATGTTATTATTTTTTAGTGATGTTTGCACGTCTACAACTCTCTTGAAATTTTCAGCAAAAGTTTCTTCTGAGAAAAGTTTAGTATGTTTTTGGATCTCCAGATGGTCAAAGTTTGATTCGGAGTTCGTGAAAGTATTTATAGCATTGTTCAAGCTTTCGGCGGATTGCTCAGAAAAGTGTATGCCAGTTTTAAAGTTTATTACTGTTTCCGCAGTTCCTCCTAAGTCAAGACAAATTACGGGACAGCCAGTTGCTTGAGCTTCTAGAGGCGCTATTCCAAAATCCTCGATGCCGGCATACACAAAAGCCCTCGCGTCCCCTAAAAGTTGATTAATGGCAGGGGTCTGTAGGTAGCCTGTGAAAGTTATATTGTTGTTAGCCTTGGATTCTAGATTTTTTCTTTCGCTGCCATCGCCAACGATGATAAGTTTTAGTCCGTTTTTATTGAACGCATCTACAATCACATCAAATCTTTTGTATGGTTCAATTCTACCTACGGTTATAAAGAAATTTTCTTTGTGAGTGCCCAAAGAGAATCGAGCCAAGTCGATAGGTGGGTAAACTAGGCTGGCGGTAATTCCATAAACATCTAATATCCATTTTTGTACGAAGTTAGAATTGGCTATTATGTGGTCTGGATTAAAGGCTGATTTTTTATCAAGAAATCTAAGGAGTGGGATGAAAGGGCTGAATAGCCGTTTCCAACCGCTAAAATATATTTTAGATTCCTCCCAGATATATTTGGAATTTCTAGCCTGAAAATAGCAAATATGACAAGAGTTTTTTGGTGTTATTACAGACTTTGCAATGCAGTGAGAAGAACTTATCACTAACGTTGTGTCATTGGCGATTTTTAGTTTTCGTATAAAAAAAGGGAAAAAAGGTAGTAAGTATCTAAACTTCTTCCCGAAAATATTAAGATTTGTCGATTGTACGGATACTGGCTTTCCGAAGGTTTTAATATGGTCTTCGTCTGACATTATATCTACAAGCGCAAAAAACTCATCAATTGTATTGTTGTTGTTGATGGAAGCTATAACCCTTTCCGCACCGGCGAATTCATCCAGCCAGTCGACTACAAGTGCAGTTTTCATTCAGTATTTACCTGGTACTAACCTTGTGATTATAGGGAATATTATGAAGCTGTGCCTTAATGCTGAGCCGAAGTCAGGCTCGAATAAGCCTTGAACATAAAAAAAAGAAAGTACTAGTATGTAAAGAGTAAAGCTTTCTGATTTCTTCCTCTTTATTAAGCAGTATAAGAATATTATGCTTAGGGTCAGTTTGGGTATTGCTATCAGCCAGTGCCTGAACTCTAGCAAAAAAAGCTCTAGGGGTACGAAAAGTCTAATTGAATTAATGAAGCCGTTAACGAAAAACACAGCCATATTTGAATCGGGGATAAAGTTAGCAATTCCTGTATTTGCAGTCAAGAAGGCTGAAGGCTTAGCAAGTTCTTGCGGCATTGGTACAAAGTATGAAATCAGTAGTATTGGGATTGCTAAAATTAATGTCTTTTTAAATGTGAGCTTGGTTATTGCTATGTGGATTAGAAATGACATAAGCAAGAACGGTCTAAAAAAAGAGTAAGCGTAGGCTAGAAATCTAAAATTTATGTTCACGAACATCGTTAAATAGGAAATAACAAACACAAAAAAATCTTTGCTTGGAACTAGCATGTATAATGCTGAAAAAAGCATATACACGAACGATAAAATTGAGATTGTTTGATTTTTGCTGTATGTGTAGCTGTATAGTTTGACGCCTATGTAAAGCATTGTAATTAGCTGAAAGGAGAACACCAAGCTTATAATGTTGTATTCGCCATTTCTGAAGTCACTAAGTTGGCTTGAGTTTAAATTTTGTGAAAAGGTTATTATTTTGTAAAGGTAGGCAGATAATGTATAGGAGTCAAAGAGGCTAAAGCTTTGGCTTTCGTCATAGTTGTAGCTGAGTCGGTCGAGTATTTTTTCCGAGTCGAAAAATAAGTTGTCTGTGCCCACTTGTAAAAGTAAGGCTGCCATTATGCAGTAAAAAAATATGAATGCTAGTATTGATGTGGCTTTGAAGTATCCTTTGTTACGCATTAAAATATTCTTCTGTTTTTATTTCGGGAAATAAATAGTTTGAGAAGTAAGCGGTTGAGCTTTTGCAGTGATGCAGTGTTTTGATTGAGTGCAAGTTCTTTAGTATGAAAATCTCTGGTGGGCAGCCTATTTCATCAATGCCATTAATAAGGTTTGGATGATCTTTTAGTAAGATTCGCAATGAGTGATGATTGTTTGGGTATAGGTGAGTTTTGATTTTTTGTGCTGGAATATAAGTCGAGCCTAAAATAATTACGATGTCTTTATTGTTATTGTCTTCAGGTGCGCATGGTGGAAATATGTTATGTAATGCTTCAGGCTTTATATCTATTCTTTTGTTGTATTTGTGCGTTTCGAGATAGCTAGGCGATGGGTTTTTAAATATAGTAAAGTGCGTATCAAAGCTAATATTTTTGTTTGCAATCCGAAGAGCGGTTGAAGCGAAAAAGCTTAGATCTTTTTGTATGGCAGCTTTGTAATCTTCGTTGATTGTTGCGAAGCCATCGTCGATAAGGTGAAGAGTGCCAGCCCTTTTTAATGTAATGTAGAATGGTATTATTCTTTTGTGCCACGGGTTGCTTACGAAAACGCAACTGTACTTACTGCTAATTATTTTAAGCGGTGGGGCGGTGTTTTGAAATGGGACTATCTTTACGTTATATAGCTTTAAGTCTTTTTGTATTGATTCTGCTATTGATTTTGCTTTTTTGTGAGCAATAACTACTGTGCCAAAGTGATTGCTGCGTACAGAAATCAGGCTTAGGGAGAGTAGTAGGGAAAAAGCGTTGTGAACGATGTAAAGGTCTTGGGGCATTCTGGCTCTTACTCATAGCATGTGTCATGGGGGGCTGAATTAGATGAATGCCCTAAGACATTAACGAAGTTTGGAGGTGCGTAGATTTTAATATGTGTTTGTCGCGAATATGCTGGTTGTATTTATTTCTGTTTAGTTGTTTTCCATTAGGTTGAATGCTGTTGCAGTGTTTCGCGCTATGTCCTGGGCTGCTTTTTTCCCAACTATCATGTCCAGGTTTTTGGGTGGAAGTCCGAAACCTGGTCTTACACTCCGGATATCATTGTGGGTAATGATATCTCCACCTTTTAAATCTTTAACAAAATACAACGAGCGCCGAAACTTAGCGTTGCCTTGCTCGCTAGACTTTCTACCGTAATCTACTTGTCCCATTGCAGCCCAGGCTGTCTTGCTGTCACGGCATAATGCTTCCAATTCAGCCGGTTCCAACGAGAAGCTGTCATCAGGTCCGCCGCCGCTGCGGTCAAGGGTAAAGTGTTTTTCAATAAGCGATGCACCCATAACAACACTGGCAATGGCCGTTGTATTGTCCAAGGTGTGGTCGGACAGGCCAGTGACCAATCCGAAGCGGCTCATCATGTCCGGAATGGTGCGCAGGTTGTAATCTGCGGCAGGTGCAGGGTAGCCACTGACACAATGAAGAATTGCCAGCTCCTTGCAGCCGCCATCTCGAGCGGCCTGGATAGCTTCCTGAATTTCTTCTGCATCGGCCATACCGGTGGAGATGATCATCGGTTTACCTGTGCTTGCCACGTACTTGATCAAAGGCAGGTCAACTGCTTCAAAGGAGGCAATTTTATAGGCCGGTGTATTAAGACTCTCTAGCAAGTCTACTGCCGTGTTATCAAACGGTGAGCTGAAAATAGTGATGCCCAGTTTACGAGCATGCTCAAACAATATTGCATGCCATTCCCACGGCATTTGGGCTTCTTTATATAGCTGATAAAGATTCTTTCCATCCCAAAGGCCGCCATGGATTTGAAAGTCTTCAGAATCACAATCCAGTGTAATTGTGTCAGCTGTGTAGGTTTGCAATTTGACCGCATCAGCGCCGGCTTTTTTTGCTTCTTCGATAATCCTTAGTGCAGTTTCGAGCTTGCCATTATGGTTTGCGGAAAGCTCGGCGATGATATAAGGCGGGGCATCTGCGGCGATACGACGACCTGCGATATTGATGCTGGGAATATTTGACATAATCTGTTCTCTTATGTATTCGCGGGTCTGTCGGAGGCAAGAAGGCCGAAACATACAATGTCGTGGTACTGCTGACCATCGAAGTGCTGTTGGCGCAGGATGCCTTCCTGATGGAAACCCTGATTCAAGTGGAATTTTATCGAACGTTCGTTGTATGCAATTGCTTGACCACAAATCTTGTGCAGGCCTGCCTGACCGAAAGCATATTGCAGGGCAGCTTCACCAAGCCTGCGGCCTGTTCCCTTGGGCGCATCGGGTGCGGCGTAAAAGCCCCAATCAGCAATGCCGCCAGGAGCAATTTCGTGAATATTTATAAATCCAACTGGTACTGCGCCGCTTTCAAATACCAGTAAATGGCGGCTGCTGTCCAAGGTGGCTCGCTCGAACCAACGTGTGTGCTCTTCAAGGCTGATTTCGTGTTGCGTGTACATATAGCGGCGAACTTCTACATCATTACGCCAGCTGAGTACTTGCTCGAGATCCTCGCGGGTCATCGGTCGTACCCGTAAATGTGGTGGTACGCTTGCAGTCACTTTAGAACTCCAAATGTTGGATAACCCTTGCTACACCGTTACCATCAACAATTTTAGCGGCTGCTTGGCTCATACTTGTTCGCTGAGTTGCTGATTCAACAAGTTTGTTTAATAGCTCAGGTAGGCGGTCCGTTATTTCCTGCGGATCATGCAGTACATAAACCGCGTTAGCTTGGGCAAGGGTTTGGGCAATTTTTCGTTGGTTATCGGCCAGTACCAGCATTATGGTTGGTAAACCTAAACAGCAACGCTCCCATGATGTTGCTCCCGCGGCCCCTATGGCCAAGTCACTATCGGCCATCAATTGCGCCATATCACTGATGCCGACTTTTACTTCTGTTGGCCAGGGCATGTGGGTGGCCAGTTGGCGAATTTCTGTCAGCCAGGGCGCGGTGCTGCCCATCACCACGCTAATGCGACACTCCTGCGGCAGCGTTGTGGCTATAAGGGCTTCAAGGATTTGCCCGGTGGCATTGTCCTTGTCAACTCCGCCCATGGTGATGAGCAGGTGCTGAAGTTGCGGCTGCTCCCGGCGCTTGAGACTGTATTCGCGCAATGCCGCGAAGTCCGGACGCAGCAGGGAGTAGCGCGAACCACATAGCAGGGTGCTGGCCGCATGCGTCCACGGCGCATAATCCTTGGCGTCACGGCCAAATGTCTGATCCAGCAATAGGTCACAGCAGTGTGGCCGGTCTGCGAGGTCGTCTATGACCATCAGTTTCTGATAATCAGGCTTTAGCGCCATCTCCCAATAGGCATCGAGTGCATAGTGGTCAACGATAAGCCAGTGTGTAGTTAGCTGGTTGAGAATGGTGCTGCACTCGGCTGCATCCTGTTGTTGCGTGGCCCCCAACCAGCCTGCGTGAGCCAATCCGGTTTCAGTATTGTAAGCTTGCTGAGTTGTTGGCACTTCAAACGGTAGTATATGAACTTCAAAACCCTGATTGCGGATATGCCCAATCAAGTTGCCGGGATGCTCCCTGCAAATAAAATGACAATCGCTGCCCTGGTGTTTGAGCACGTTGGCCAGCGTCAGGCAGCGCATCACATGCCCTGTGCCCATCTGCAGTGAGGCATCAACGCGAAAGGTGATCTTGCTGGCAAGCCTGCTCACTGCGTCTCAGCCTGCATGGCTTTGAATAACCACTCTGCGCGTACCCAGTCTTCCGGGGTATCAATATCCTGAACGCGATGACGGGGCAGGGGTACAGGCTCTGAACCGCTGCTGAAGATCATCCGGCCCTGCAGCCAGGCATCGGCTTTACCCCAGTAGAACTGACCTGCATCGTGAAAGGCTTCTTCCAGGTCCTGCGAGCGGGTGTTGAAGTGTTCCGGGTTGAACATCTCAACCCGGCCTTCAGCATTGAGGCGAATGGCCCGCTGGATCGGAAAAGCGTAACTGGTCACTGAAAAGGCGTAATCGCTTTCGTTGCCGACCAAAGTGTCAAAGCCACGACGAATATCGTCTGGGCTGACAAATGGGGCGGTGGCATACAGACAGCAAGCTTGTTCCACGGATTGCCCTTGAGCATTGAACCATTCAATGGCGTGACGAATAACCGGAATGGTACCGGTATGGTCGTCAGACAGTTCGGCGGGGCGCTTAAAGGGAACCGTTGCCCCATAGCTGCGCGCAACCTCGGCAATCTCTTGATCATCGGTAGATACTATGACCTGATCAAAGCAGCCACTTTGCAGGGCTGCCTCAATGGACCAGGCGATCATCGGCTTTGCGCAGAACAGCTTGATATTTTTGCGTGGGATGCGCTTGCTGCCTCCGCGAGCTGGGATGATCGCCAGTTTCATGCTTGCACCGCTACGCGCAGGGCAGCAATTACTTCGTCCTGCTGCTCATCCGTCATGGTTTGGAACATCGGGATGCTGATTGCTTCCTGATAGTAGCTTTGCGACTGAGGGAAGTCGTCCGGTTTAAAGCCCATACGCTCATAATAAGGCTGGGTGTGTACCGGAATGTAGTGCAGGTTTACGCCGATACCCAATTCGCGCAGCGCTTCGAACACCTGGCGATGGGTCTTCTGGATCTTGTCCAGTTGCAAGCGGATTACATACAGGTGCAGACCGGAGTAGCTGTCGGTATGCTGCCATGGTGCGGTTACGGGCAAGCCGGTCAGCAGGTCGTCATAGCGACGGGCCAGTTGATGGCGGCGAGCAACGTACTGGTCCAGGCGCTCCATCTGGGTCACGCCCAGAGCGGCCTGCAGTTCGGTCATGCGGTAGTTGAAGCCCAGATCGATCTGCTGGTAGTACCAAGGACCATCCGCTTCGCGGGTCATCTGCGCCGGGTCACGGGTAATGCCGTGACTGCGCAGCAGGGCCATTTTATTGGCCAGTGCTTCATCGTTGGTCAATGCCATGCCGCCTTCGGCGGTGGTGATGATTTTTACCGGATGAAAGCTGAATACGGTGATGTCGCTGTAACGGGAGTTACCGATGAACTCACCCTGGTATTTGCCACCAATGGCGTGAGATGCATCTTCAATAATCTTGAATCCATAGCGCTGGGACAGGGCATGGATGGCTTGCATATCGCACGGCTGGCCACACAAGTGCACGGGAACGACGACTTTAGGCAGAGTGCCTTCGCGTTCGGCCTGTTCCAGCTTGAGGGCAAGCGCCTGCGGGCAGAGGTTGTAGGTGTGTGGGTCGATATCGACAAAATCCACGTCGGCGCCACAGTACAGCGCGCAGTTGGCCGAAGCCACGAACGTGATTGGCGTTGTCCACAACCGGTCGCCCGGGCCAAGCCCGAGGGCCAGGCAGGCAATGTGCAATGCCGAGGTGGCACTGTTGACAGCCAGGGCATGGGTGGCACCCACATGCTGCGCCACACTTTGTTCAAAGCGGGGGACCATGGGGCCCTGGGTCAGAAAATCGGATTGCAGTACCCCCACGACCGCATCGATATCGGTCTGGGTGATGTCTTGGCGGCCGTAGGGAATCATGCTTTAGATGCTCCCGATCTTGGCGCGGTTGATTTCGATCCAGTTTTCCAGATCGGCATCGCTCATCCACTCAGTGTTGTTGTCACTGGCGTAGACGAAGCCTTCAGGTACCCGCACACCATCCTTGATGCGTTTAGGGCAGTCTGCCCAACCGTTGATGGTCGGCAGGATCTTGAAGTGTTCCGGGTATTCGTAGGTGTAGTAGGCGTCTTCAGCGCTGATCATCTGCTCATGCAGTTTCTCGCCCGGGCGTATACCGATAACTTTTTGCTCTGCTTCAGGGGCAACTACGCGGGCCAGATCTGTGACTTTCATCGACGGGATCTTTTGAACGTAGATCTCGCCACCTTCCATATCTTCAAAGGCGTGCCATACCAGTTTCACTGCATCTTCCAGCGAGATCATGAAACGGGTCATGCGCTCATCAGTGATAGGTAGTACACCTTTGTCCTTGATGGACATAAAGAATGGGATGACCGAACCGCGCGAGCCCATTACGTTGCCGTAACGCACTACGGAGAAGGTTGAGTCATGGCTGCCGGAGTAGGAGTTGCCAGCCACGAACATTTTGTCGGAGGCCAGTTTGGTGGCGCCGTACAGGTTGATCGGGCTGCTAGCTTTGTCAGTGGACAAGGCAACGGTGCGATGAACGCGCTTGTCGATACAGGCGTCGATAAGGTTCATGGCGCCATTGATATTGGTTTTTACGCACTCGAACGGATTGTACTCGGCAGTCGGTACAATTTTGGTCGCTGCGGCATGTACCACATAATCCACGCCGTCCAGAGCGCGGTAAAGACGCTCTTTGTCACGCACATCACCGATGAAGAAGCGTACACGGGAGTCGCCTTCAAACTTCTTGGCCATATCCCACTGTTTCATCTCGTCACGGGAGAAGATGATGATTTTTTTCGGGTTGTACTTGGCCAGGGTCATCGGCACGAAGGTATTACCGAAAGAGCCGGTGCCGCCAGTGACAAGAATCGTTTTGTTAGTAAGCATTCAACAGGTTCCTTTGTGAAATTCTAAAACAGTTGGATAAGGCATTACCGGTACTGCGCCGGAGTCAAGCGTATAAAAGCCAGGCATTTCCACAGCAAGATAAGCAGGAAAGCTATGCACAGGCCTGCAGGTACTGCATGCAAGGGCCAATAGTGGGACAACAACCATGTAACGGGGAAAAAGATCAGAAAGCTGGTGATATGGCTGTGAATTATTGGGCGGTCGAGGCCCTGTGCATACAGTGCGTAGTGCGGAATCATGCCGATCGAATAGAGCAGGGTGATCAACAATGTCCACGGGAACAGATCTTTATGTTCCAGGTATAAAGGTTTGTCTAGCCAATTGAGCAGTGGATCTACGATAAGCAGCGCCAATATCGTAAATGCCCCAGCAAATATCAGCGTCTGTAGTAACAAGCCCCGCAGTTTTAAACGGAATTCTTCGCTGTCTTTGTTGTGGTAAGCGCTGATCAGGCCCGGGTATATAAACGCGAAAACACCGGCATCAAGAAACGACACCAACGCGCTGCTGATGCCCATAAACAGTACATAGGCACCCAGGGTTTCAAGGTTTGCAAGATCGGCAAACCAGTATCGATCTACTGTAAATAGCCCGCGCAGTGCCAAGGTGGCAATCAGCAGCGGGATGGCAATTTTCAAACCTTTGCCTATCCATTGCCAATCAATTTTCTTGCGCCAGCCTGATATGTTCATTTGTTTAAGGCGATAGACGCCCAGTACTAGCGCCAACAAACTGCCTAGCGTCCATGCCCCGAGTACTATATTCAAATCGCGGGTATCTGCGCGGAAAAACATCAGCGCCGTGACAATTACCGCCCAAATGCCAGACCGCATAAAAAGCATAAGGCTGGCAAGTAGCTGCTCGGAAATAGTGACCAGCAACCGACTTATTTCTTGAGTCAAATGTTCAAGCACCAGCAAGACAAAAAACCAGCCAGCGACGCTCCAGGGTAAAAGCCCCTTGAGAAAAATCATGCTAAGCAACGGCAGAAAAATGCAATATAAAATGAACGACAGTGCGCCTTGATCCTTGATCAGGCCACCCCATTCGCTACGCTTTTGCTTGAGGATTTCTCGGGTCGTGTAGGTGTAAAAGTCAAATCCGAGTACATAAATCGCGTAGCTGATAGTGACTGTCAGCAAGCCATAAAGGCCTAGTTCTTTTGGCTCGAGAAATTTAGCCAGAAAGAAAATCAGCAGAAACTTGCTAGCGAGTGTTATGCCGCGCAGTGCGATATTGATAAAGCGTGTAAGGCTTTGCTTCGGCATTAGTCGTGGTGTCTTTTAATAATCATTAGGAATGTCAGGTATCGCCAATGCGATGATTGCGCTGTGCCAGCTTATGGAGTGTTTGGCTCGAGAGTCATTCAGACACGCTACCGCCACAGGATTATGCGCCATTCCCTGAGGGCGTTTTGTTTCATCGAGATGTGATGTTGCTGTGAGTTTTAGGCATTAAAAGAGCACCCTAAAATTGTAGGGCGCTCCAGGTTGGCTATGGGGACTGTTGTTAAACGCTGTCAGACTTGTATTCGTAGTTGTAATAACCATAGGCGCCATAGCCATATTTGGCGGATGCCCGTTTTTCTACACCGTTAAAGATCGCGCCTTTAAGATCAATACCATTTTGGGCAAAACGACGCATGGTCAGCTCTACTTCACGGGCCGGGTTTAGCTCAAAGCGGGTCACAATCAAGTTGGTACCGGACTGGCGGCCGACAATGGCGGCATCAGTCACCGCGAGGAATGGCGGTGTATCGAGAATGACTTGGTCGTAGTTGGCACTTACATGCTCAAGGAACTCGGTAAAGTTCTTATGCATCAGCAACTCGGACGGATTTGGCGGAATTTGACCTCGGCCAATAACATCAAGGTTTTCAACTTCTGTTTTATGAGTGGCGGTGTTCAGATCGCAGCGCTTGGCCAATAGATCGGACAAGCCATTTTCAACCGGGATACCAAACATTTTATGGATATAGCCTTTACGCATATCCACGTCTACCAACAATACTCGCTGGCCGGATTGTGCAATGACTGCGGCCAAGTTGGCAGAGACAAAGGATTTACCAACCTTGGGGCTTGGGCCGGAAATCATCAGGCGATTATTGTCCGCCTCCAGCATGGCGAAGTGCAGGCTGGTACGCAGGCTGCGCAACCCTTCAATTGCCAGATCTGTTGGGTGGCTACTTGCCAGTAGCGGTGTGGTACGCGTACCGCGGCCACCTGGACTCTTTTCATCTTCTACTTTTTGTAGCGAGCTGAAGGGGATCGAAGCGTATACCGGGAGGCCGAGCTTTTCGATATCGTCCGGGTTTTGCACACCCCGGTTCAGTGCCTTGCGGAACAGCACGTAACCGATGGCAAGGAAGGCGCCGAGCAAGGTGGCGATCAGTACGATCAGGGCTTTCTTGGGTTTGACCGGGAATCGCAGGTCTACATCGGCAGTATCGATCAGACGAACGTTACCGACTGCGCCGGCGCGCATTACATCCAGCTCCTGGGACTTGTTAAGTAACTGAGTATAGATCTCGGTGCTGACTTTCAGGTCGCGGGTCAGGCTCAGCAGTTCTTGCTGTGTGCTTGGCAAGCCTTCAACTTGTTTGGCCAGACGGTTTTGTTTGGCGGTCAGTTCAGCCAGTTGACCCATCAGCGCGCGGTACGCTGGATGCTGAGGCGTAAACTTGCGATCCATTTCGGCTTGTTGCAGTTTCAGAGTCGAGATGCTGGTATCCAGTGCCACGATCTGGTCGAGGATGGCTTTGGCTTCCAGGCTGATATCGATCGACTTGCTGCGAATCTGGAATGCATTAAGAGCGTTTTCGGCCTTTTCCAGATCCTTGCGAACCTGTGGCAGCTGGTCTTTCAGAAAGCCCAGGCTTTGTGCGGCTTCGGCCGAAGTGCGTTCAATATTCTGCTGTACATAAAGGCGGGCGATTTCATTCAGCGTCTGGATGGCGATTGCAGGATCTGTATCTTCCAGTGCCATGCCGATCATGCCGGACTCTTTGCCACGTTCAGCGATATCCAGCGCTTTCTGATAAGCCAGGATGGTGGTGAGGCGGGGCTGGCGGACAACACTGAATGTTGTTCCGGGGTTGGCTTGCAGGGTTTCTACCAGCAGCTTGACGCCATTTTCATTAATGGGCGTGCCCACTTGGCCTTTGGCCAGTTCATTGTCGTCTTCATCCAGCAGGGTAAAGCTGCCAGCATCCCCGCTGATAAGCGTGAGTTGTTTGCCCAGCAACTCCTTCGGCAATTCCAGCTCAGCAATATTCAGCTTTTCGCCACCCCACGCATAGCTGCTCATACCAAACAGCGGGCTGGCTACGGCATTTTCCGCATCGGGCTTGAAGCGTCGTGCCATAAACTCGCCGATTAGCGGAAAGCGGTTGGGTACTACCTCGATATCCAGCTTGAGGTTATCAACTGCAGCACCGATATTTCTGCGGGACTTGATCAGCTCGATTTCTGTAGCCGATGGCGACTCTTTACCCAGCATGCTGCTGATATCGGAGAAGCCCATTGGATCATTCTTCTTGGCCTCCACCTGAATCAACGCATTAGCCTGGTACACCGGTGTAGCCAACAGGGCGTAAGCAACCCCCGCAGCCATAAACACGCCCGTGACGCCGGCAATCAGCCATTTATGGTCGATCAGCGTACCCAGCAACCCCATCAGGTCGATTTCGTCGTTGTCGTCATCTTGTTCATGGGGCTTTGTCACGGGTGTTTGCTGCATAAGTCGGTTTCTTATCTTCACAGGTAATTCGAGGAATGACTCAGCGTTTGATCCGCTGGGCCCATGCATTTACGGCGGCGTCAATCAGTGCGTACGCATGCACAAAAGCAGGCTTGCCCTGGCGGTACGGGTCGTTGATTTCGCGGTTGTCTTGCCATTTGCCCAGCAGAAAAACTTTGCCCCGAGCCTCTGGAGCGAGGCTTAGGACACCATTAATATGATGTTGTTCCATGACCAAAATAAGATCGGCTTCATTTATTTTGGCGGCGGTCAGCTGGGTGGAGATATGTTCAGGCACAGTGTGGCCATGTTCTTCTAGAACGGCCGCCGCTGTGGCTTCGATGGGCTTGCTTTTTACGGCGCTCAGGCCTGCGGAACTCACGACGATGTCGGTAGGCGCAAGGGCGACCCGCAAGAGATGCTCGGCGGTAGGGCTGCGGCAAATATTGCCAATGCAGACAATCAAGATTCGTTTAAACAAGGCAGCTTCCTTTGTGCCATACATGCTCAGCCGGCGAGAGCACTTAACGAATCGTCACGACCAATACTCCCTGTCCAGGGAGTGGCTGTGCCTATCAATAAAGGCTGCCGGCATCAGTATGATGTGGCGATGGCCTGGGCAGGAGCACAGTTGCTCCGGCTTTATTACAGATAAAGGGTCGGTACGAAATTGAACGGGCAAAATATTAACTGCGAACCGATTGCAATATCAACCTTTAAATCTGCAGGCGATTTTGTTTGAGCTATATAGCTGTATTTCAATATCTATTGCTCGACAATAAATAACATTTCGGCCATTTTCGACCAAAAATAACTCCGCTCAATGGCAGGTCTCTTGAGCCGGGCCCTTTGTTGGCGGGCGCTGCCGCGGACTTGGGTGCGGCCCTTGCAGGGGCCGTGTACAGACGGGTGGTGTGCGCAGGCCGGTGTTCAGGGGCCCGAAATCGGGTGTTTTTACCGCAGGTTTGTGGCACGGCCTAGCCCTGCCAGGGCTCGGTCGGGCGGGATAGTGGCACTATGATATGTCTGTGTAAATAGTGTTTTAGAACTTGTTTCGGGGCATGGCTGGCATGGCTTATAACCCTAGAATAATAGTTCTGACTATAAAGCTATATAATTTAAATGATGGCTTAGTTGCTGCGTTAAGTTAGTGCATGTTTCAAAGTTGTGCCCGGGATTGTGTCAGTACAGTGACTTGAATATGGCTTATGGTCGCGATAGGGGCGGCGCAGGGGTGAATATTCACAGTTTGCTGCTTGGGAGGTGGGTTGTCGTTGTTGGGTGGTACGGGGCCAGGAGGGGTTTTTTGACCTTTGTTTTCAGGCGTTTCGTACGACGTTTCGCTTTCATTGCCGTGAAACATCCTAGAAAATCCCCCTGGCTTGCGCCTGTCCAGTTCGGGGCATAGTCTCGGCCCATCGCTGCCTTTCAGCGGTCGGGTTTAGTCGCCCGGCTGGTAAACTTGACGCAAAATGCCATTGTTATGGTGGCCGTGCGTAGGGCACCTTCGTGTGCGCCGGTTTCCAAGTTTTCCGGTCGACTAACCTGCGTACGGCTGCCTTCCCATTCGTTTAGTCGCGATCAAGGGCAGCTCCATAAATTTGGAGAACCCCATGAAAAAGATCACCCCCGATCCACCCGTGTTAGCCCTCGCTGCTGCTGAGGCTAACGACCCGTTGCTGGACCGTGCCGCCGCTGAGCGCGCGCTCAATTACTACCTGCAAAACCATAAGCCTCTTCGCCCCTTGGGCACGGCCTTGTTTGCCATCCCGCACAGTGTCAATTCAGAAGCGGCCCTGGCCCAGGCGTCAGACTTGTTGCGTTGTGCGGGTGCCTGCGCGAATGAGGCGGGGAATGGCCTGAGCGGGCCCGCGCGCGATCTGGTGTTGTCGGTCATGCACTTGGTGGAGCTGGCCAAGGGGTATGTCGACAAGTCGCTGGATACGCTGGCAACGCACTGAAGCAGCACGCGCCTGATTGGCGACAGGCGCGTTATTCAGGCTTGTTGGGGTCGTAATACTACTGATCCACTGCGTACATATCCGGCATTTGTGTCTAACTGGAATATTGGTTTCGCTCTTACAGCGAGTCCCTTTTGGAAGGACCCAAAATGAACCAAAAGGTCCTCGCCCTATCGTACGGCCTTCGCTGCGCTCAGGTTCCCTCGCTCCGGTCCTGCTCCGTGGGCTCGCCGTCACGGGCCATCCATGGCCCATCACGGCTCTCCCGGCATCCATGCCGGTCGACCCACTCCACAGAACCTCCTCTCGGCCTCCCGGGAGGGCAGGCAGATCAAAAGCACTGCGCCCCTAGGCGGCCGACCGGCCGGCCTGTTCAGTTCGCGTGTACTGCTCTATTGCTGTAGTCGCTGACGAGGAACGAAGGCTGCGTTCGGCGTGATGCGGCACTCCGACTAAGTCGTCGCAAAATCAGGCAATGTGTTGTGTCTGTTAAATCAGGTTCTCAGGGTTTACGGCTGCTGCGCAGTCGATCGCAGCCTCGTTCCTTCGGCAGTTGCTCCAGGAGCGGGGCGCTTGGCTGCGGGTTATGCGCAAAAGCACAACACTTCACGCGTAAAAGCCGGATAATGGCCGCCATTATTTGTTAGCAACTCTGGTAATCCCGCATGGAAATCAAGGTCAACTTTCTCGACAACCTCCGACTTGAAGCCAAGTTCGATGACTTCACCGTGGTTGCCGATCAGCCCATCCGCTACAAGGGCGATGGTTCGGCTCCTGGTCCGTTCGATTACTTTCTGGCTTCGTCGGCGCTGTGCGCGGCTTACTTTGTGAAGTTGTACTGCTCGACGCGCAATATTCCCACCGAGAATATTCGCCTGTCGCAGAACAATATTGTCGACCCCGAAAACCGCTATAACCAGATTTTCAAGATTCAGGTCGAGTTGCCGGCGGATATTTCCGAGAAGGACCGTCAGGGCATTCTGCGTTCCATCGACCGCTGCACGGTAAAGAAAGTGGTGCAGGCCGGGCCCGAGTTTGTCATTGAAGAGGTGGAAAACCTCGACGCCGATGCCCAGGCCTTGTTGATGCCGGCGTCCGGTTCTGAAGGCGGTACCTTTATCGCCGGCAAGGATCTGCCCCTGGAGCAGACCATCGCCAATATGTCTGCCATTCTGGCGGGCCTGGGGATGAAGATCGAAATCGCTTCGTGGCGCAATATCGTGCCCAATGTGTGGTCGCTGCATATTCGCGATGCGCAGTCGCCGATGTGTTTTACCAACGGCAAGGGCGCTACCAAGGAGGGCGCGCTGGCGTCGGCCCTGGGCGAGTTTATCGAGCGCCTGAACTGCAACTTCTTCTATAACGATCAGTTCTGGGGCGAGGAGATCGCCAATGCCGAGTTTGTGCATTATCCGGACGAGCGCTGGTTCAAGCCGGGGCCCGAGGATGAGTTGCCGGGCGAGATTCTCGACCCGTACTGCCTCAAGGTTTATAACCGCGAAGGTGAGCTGCGCGGCTCCCATCTGATCGATACCAACTCGGGTAATGAAGCACGCGGGATCTGTTCGCTGCCTTTCGTGCGCCAGTCAGATGGCGAAGTGGTGTACTTCCCCTCCAACCTGATCGAAAACCTGTTCCTGAGCAATGGCATGAGTGCCGGTAACACCCTGGCCGAAGCCCAGGTGCAGTGCCTGTCGGAGATTTTCGAGCGGGCGGTCAAGCGCGAAATCATCGAGGGTGAGTTCGCCCTGCCGGATGTACCCCAGGCTGTGCTGGCCAGGTACCCGTCGATTCTGGCCGGGATCCAGGCGCTGGAAGAGCAGGGCTTCCCGGTGCTGGTCAAGGATGCGTCGCTGGGCGGTGAGTTCCCGGTGATGTGCGTGACCCTGATGAACCCGCGTACCGGTGGGGTGTTCGCTTCGTTCGGGGCGCACCCGAGCCTGGAAGTGGCGCTGGAGCGCAGCCTGACCGAGTTGCTGCAGGGCCGCAGCTTTGAGGGGCTTAACGATTTGCCACAGCCGACCTTCGAAGGTCAGGCGGTAACCGAGCCGAACAACTTCGTCGAGCACTTTATCGATTCCAGCGGTGTGGTGTCGTGGCGCTTCTTCAGTGCCAAATCCGATTACGAGTTTGTCGATTGGGATTTCACCAGTCAGGGCGAAAACGCCAATGCCGAAGAAGCCGCGACCCTGTTCGCGATTCTCGAGGGCATGGGCAAGCAGGTGTATATGGCGGTGTACGAGCATATCGGCGCCAAGGCCTGCCGCATTCTGGTTCCGGATTATTCGGAAATCTACCCGGCTGACGATCTGATCTGGGACAACACCAACAAGGCGCTGTTTTTCCGGGCCGATATCCTTGACCTGCATCGCCTTGACGAAGAAGCGCTGCAGGGGCTGGTCGAGCGTCTGGTGGAAAGCGAGTTGGATGATTACACCGATATCACCACGTTGATCGGTATCGAGTTTGACGACAATACCGCCTGGGGCCAGTTGACCATCCTGGAGTTGAAGCTGCTGATCTGGCTCGCCCTTGAGCAGTATGAAGAGGCGAAAGAGGCGGTGGAGATGTTCCTGCAGTACAACGACAACACCGTGGAGCGCGGTTTGTTCTACCAGGCGGTGAATGCGGTGCTGGAGATGAAACTGGACGAAGATCTGGAGCTGGAAGATTACGAGGCCAATTTCCGCCGTATGTTTGGTAACGAGCGTATGGACGCCGCCATCGGTTCGGTGAACAGTACGGTGCGTTTCCATGGTTTGACCCCCACCAGCATCAAGCTGGAAGGGCTGGACAAGCATCTGCGCCTGATTGACAGCTACAAGAAGCTGCATGCTGCGCGGGCCAGGGCAGCGGGCCTGGCCGGCTAACCCGCAGCGCAGGCAAAAAAGCACCTCAGGGTGCTTTTTTTGTTTTTGGCGTTCATGGTGAAGCGCGGGTATCGGTGCTTTACTGGATCTTTAAACGGGCACGGGTCGCTAGCCAGGGAGGCCGGCGGATCAGGCACCTAACAGCCTCTTATTTGAGCGCGTTCCATGTCCAATACAGCTGCCACACTCTTGATCGTGGATGACGATGTTCATGTTCGCGAGCTGCTTGAAGCCTTGCTGCAAGAACAGGGTTACCACACGCTGACGGCCAGTTCGGGTGAGCAGGCCTTGAGTACGGTTGCGCAACAGCAGCCGGATCTGATTTTGCTCGATGCGATGATGCCGGGCACTGACGGTTATCAGGTTGCCCGCCAGCTCAAGGCCAATTCATCCACGGCCAATATCCCGATCATCATGCTGTCGGGGCAGGGCGAGCAGAGTGCGCGCCTGCTGGGGCTGGAAGCGGGCGCAGAAGACTTCCTGTGCAAGCCTGTGAGCAGTGACGAGTTGTGGTTGCGGGTGCGCAATCTGTTACGGCTCAAGGCGTTTGGCGATTATCAGGCGGTGCATACCCTGATGCTTGAGCAGCAGCTTGAAAAACGCACCAGCGATCTGGAGCGTTTTCGAACGGCAATGGGGACTGATGAGCGGCTGCTGAAGATGGCCAATTACGACCCGCTGACGGGCTTGCCCAACCGCGACCTGTTTTACACCACCTTGCAGATGGGCCTTACCCAGGCGGTGCTGCGCGGCTGGCAGCTGGCGGTGGTGACTGTTGGCCTCAATGACTTCAAGAATATCAACCTGACCTGGGGCCATTTAATGGGGGACAAGGTGTTGGCCGAGTTCAGCCAGCGCCTGTCCAATTGCCTTAATGTCAGCGACACCCTGGGGCGGATGGACGGTGACGAGCTGGCCTTGATCCTGATGATCCGCAAGGGGCAGCCCGGCCCGCGGCAGATGGTTGACCGTATCCGCGAGGTGCTGCGCGAGCCGTTCAGGCTGCAGGGGCATGACACGCCGATGACGGCCAGTTACGGGATTGCCCTGTATCCGGATGACGGTGCCGAGGCGCACCGCCTGATCAAGCACGCCAATACCGCCATGGGCCTGGCCAAGCAGGCGGGCAAGGACACTTACCGGTTTTACACGGCCCAGATGAATGTCGAGGTTCTGGCCCGGCAAGAGCTGGAAACCGCGCTGCGCGATGCGGTGCGCAAGCAGGCCTTCGAGGTCTATTACCAGCCCAAGATCAGCCTCAAGGACGGCAGGATTTGTGGCGTCGAGGCGCTGTTGCGCTGGCACCGGCCAGGGGTTGCGACGATTTCGCCTGCGGTTTTTGTGCCGCTGCTGGAAAGCCTCGGGCTGATTTCCCGGGTGGGGCAGTGGGTGATTGACCGGGTCTGCAGCCAGATTGCCCAATGGCAAGGTGCGGGGCTTGGCGGGGTGGAAGTGGCGGTCAATGTGTCGGCACAACAGATTTGTGAAGGCGACCTGGTCAGTGATATCGAGCGTTCGCTCAAGGCCCATCAACTGGATCCGCACTTGCTCGAGGTGGAGCTGACGGAGGGTTCGCTGATGGAAAACACGCCCCATACCGTGGCCAGCCTGCTGACGCTGCGCGATATGGGGGTGAAAATTTCCATTGATGACTTTGGCACGGGGTATTCGAGCCTTGCTTACCTGAGCCGTTTCCCCATCGACAAGTTGAAGATTGATATTGCGTTTATCCGTGAAGTCACCTTGAGCCCTCAGGATGCGGCTATAGCCCGGACGATTATCGAGTTGGCGCATAGCCTGAGCTTGCAGGTGATTGCCGAAGGTGTAGAGACCCGTGAGCAGCTGGCGTTCCTGACCGACAACGGTTGCGACCAGGTGCAGGGTTATCTGTTTTGCCGACCTTTGCCGGCCGAGGAGCTGGAGGTCTTGCTGCGCGAGCCGCGCAGTTTTATCTAAGCCCTGGGTCTGTAGCAGCTGCCTCGTTCCTTCGGCAGCTGCTACGGATATGGATATGGATATGATTTCAGTGACCATGCACTAGCCCGTTACCCCAGGTTACGGCCGAAAATTCCTTTAACTGTTGCCTTGACCCAACAGTGAAGGATACCCCTGTGAATACTGCCGATTTACCCGACACCCGGCTGCTCCAGCAAGCCGTGGCCAGTGAGTTTGCCTTGCGCCCCAATCTGCGCAGCGTGGTTCACCAGTTGCTCCTTCAACAATTGACCGAGGCCTTCGCGCCGCAGGTCTTCGATATTTTTCATACCTGGCTGGTGCATACGGTGGCCCCGGACGGTACTGCGCTTGAGCAGCCCGGCTATCGGTTGCTGAGCAATGTGCTGCTGGAGCATATCGCCAGCCAGCAACCGCTCAACGACGACTACTACTCCGGCGAAGAGTGTTTTATCGGGGTAAGAACCGCCCATTCGCAGATGAGCCCTGTCGCGCCCATCAGCCGGGTCGTAGCACTGATGCGCAACGTGGTGCAGGGCTGGCGTGTGGCGCTGCAACAAGCCCTGGTCGAGTACTGGAATCAACCCGCCGATGCCGGGCCGAGCCGTCTGATCTGGTTGTCGCGCATCATTCAGGATCAGCTGCTGGCCAGTGCCGAGACCACGGTTAACCTGAGTGCCCGGCAGCGCGCCGTGCTGCGCTCGGTGTTCAGTTACCCCGACCGGCTCGATCGCTACGGTTTGCCCGGCCTCGACAGCAGCACCCGGGTCTACACGGTGGCCGCGAAGATGATGGCCGCGGGCAAGACCTGGGAGGTGCTGACCCCCGATGTGCTGATTGTGCATGGGCTCAGTGGCGAAAATGGCGTTTTCCACTGCAAGGTGGACGGTACTATTCAGGCTTTCGCGTCCATCAGCGGCTTTACCCAACACTGGGGCGGCGACATGGCGGCGCGCTATGCACTGGACTCCATAACCCGCGTGCTTTATGAGCCTGAAGGCAACTTCGTGCAGGCCCAGGCCATGTGCATACTTGAACGTCATCTGGATGCCATTATGGCGCCTGTGCCGCCGGCAAGTACTGATGCCCTGGAAGTTCAGGTGCTGGACATTACCGACACCTCAGCCGTGTTCAGCGCCACGCAAGCACGTGCGCCGCGGGACCTGTCGAGTCTCTACACCAGCCTGCCCGAGTGGTTGCGCCAGGCATCTGCAGCCGACCGGTTTGCGTATCGCAGCCATCTGACGGCGTTGGCCAGCACCAATCAGCAGGCCAATGGCCGTCGTTTCAACGACGATATCCCCAGCTTGCACGACTTCACCGTCGATGCCCTGCGCCGGCGGATGGGCCGGGATCAGCCACTGGCACCGGGCTATAACCCTGATGAGGTCGTGCTGACCTTTAACCAGCCGCTGGGCCCGGGCGGTGAGGGCACGGTCGGCACGCTCAACCCTTACACCCTGACCCTGACCGAGCTGGCCGTGCAAAACCTAAGGGGCGCACTGAGCCGCCCGGTGCGCATCAGCCATGCCAAAGGCCAGTTGATCCAGGACTGGTGGATGACCCCGGACTATGTCCGGCGCCTGGTTCAGGCGGTCGATATTGGCCAGAACTACCCGCAATGGATCAGGCGCTGCCTGCTGGGCAACCCCGAGCATGCCCAGGCAAGGGAGCGGTTGTTTGTCGATGAGCTGCGGGTGCACTTACCTTTGCAGGCGCTGGAATGCAAATTGCGCCAGCGCTGCAACTTTACCGAACGCGGTTATCAGTGCGTAAAGGGCCTGATGATGCTCGACCCTGCGTTGCGCACGATGCCCGGGCAGGCGGTGGTGATCCGGCCGCTGGCTTTTTTGGCAGCGCCCACGGCGCGGGCGGATGTGGTGCGCAACATGTTCGTGATCGGCCCGCAACAGGTCTCGGCGGGGCCCCATGTGCTTTATCGGCCCTTGTATAAGGATGCGCTGGTGGAGTTTCCGTCCTGGGCGGCACTCAGTGCATCCATTGTGGCGCCGGGGCCGCTGCAGCAGAGCGTCCTTGACTGGCTGCCTGCCGGTGTTCGGGAGGGCTATGCGGTCACTGGCTTCAACCGCGCTTTCCCGGCATCGTCATGGGTGTTTGACGAGTTTCCCGTGCCGCCTGTTTTCCGCCCGGCCCAGCTGGGCGAGGACGCCCTCAAGGGCGACTTCGGGCATACGTTATATACCGAAATGGCCCTGGCACTGAGCGAGCTGGCAGACCGGCAAACCCTGTCCAACAGTGAGCGACGCTGGGCCTCACTGCAGGAGGGGGGCTGGCTGCTGTTCAATACGGTGGTGCCCATGCTCAAGTTGCCATGGGCGCTGCATGTGCTTAATGCGGTGGTGATGACGGTGCTGGCGTTGCAAACGGATATGCAAAGCCTGCGCAGCCCTGACTCAACCTCCAGGGCGCCGGCGCTGATCGATCTGCTGTTCAATGTCGGGCTGACTCTGTTGCATCTGCGACCCACCCAGTTACCGTTACCGTTACCGGCAAGGGTGCTACGCCCCGATACCGCGCTGCTGCCGCCTGAATTTCAGCAGCGACGCATTGCCCCGGAGGCCGAACCCCCGGTGCCTGCAGCTATCCGCGAAGGTGTGACTTTCTTGCCCGCAGTGCCGTTGGGCAACCATAAAAGCCAGCTGGACCATGCCTGGTTCAACAACAATTGGGTGCATATCAAGCCTTCCCATCTCGAATGGCTTGATCGCAACCGGGGGGAATGGTCCGCCACGCAAAATATGTATGTGCAGGAGGGGGTCTATAAGGGGTTGTACATACTGAACGGCAAATGGCATGCCCTTGTTGAGGATTTCCCCTATCAAATCGGAATGGATTCGTCAGGGGTCTTTCTGGTCAGTCCACGTAACCCTTCCGAGCGGGGGCCGCGTATTCAGGGTGATCACGAGGGGGTGTGGCGGTTTTCCCGCGAGGCAGGGCTGCGGGGAGGCAGCGATGAGCCCCAGGTTCTGCCCAGAGGCGTCGCCCGTATCAAGCGCATCAATGAATTGCGCAAAAAAATGGCGCTCTACAATGAGCGGGTGCCGGTTCTGCAGGCTGAAATTAACCAAGCGACCCTGGCTTATGAACAACTCGGCGCCCAGGGTGCGCCACCGACTGCCTGTATCCAGGCGCTGGAGCGCTGTATTGCGGTGTTTGAAAAGCAGCTGCCGGAATACCTTGAGGCGCTGGATCATCTGCTGCAAAAGCACGGGCTGCTGGTGGAAGACCATGACCATGTGATCGTGTCGCAGCAGTACAAGAACCTGATCCTGCTGACGGCGCATCTGTTCGACTCGAGAGTGAGTATCTGCCGTTCTCTGCAGGAAATGCACCCCGAGGTGTTCAGGGGCGAGAAGCAGGTAGTGGATGCCGCGATGTTCAAAACGGGGGCTTATCGAACCGATTGCCTGAGGATTTTCGAACAGCTGGAGGGCGCCGTTAATGACTTCAAGGCCATGCAGGGGTATCTGGAGAAGCTGCGCGGGGTGCCAAAGTCGGGTTTCAGGGAGGCGCAGGATGCGCGCAGGCGCTATTTCGGCTATGAGGTCGAGATTGAGGGTGAGACGGTCACCCGTTACCGCTCCGATGTGCTGTGCCGATCCCATCAACTGGTGGTGCTGCGTGATCTTGTACCGCTGGAGCCGCTGGGCGATGACCGTCGCGCCGTGGATGAGATTGTCGGGCCGCTGTATTTCAAGGCTAAAAACCAGTCCGAACTTGAAGACGAAACCTTGTTCAGCCGCAGTGAACGCCTTGAAGTCCTCAGTGATGTGCGCGAGCACTACGCTGCGGCTGATGATGCGTTGAGCATTTTTCTTATGCGCCCGGGGACACGGCTCGATCAGCGTCAGGTTGGGCAGGTCAGGGCGGTGATCAAGGCCCTGGATACCCGGGCCGAGGCGATGCAACTGGAGCAGGCCCGGGCCCGGGATGAATGGCTGCCGGCGCAGCCGGGGCCTTCCCGTGTGCCTAACGCCAGGCGCAAAATCGTGCGCACGCGCAACAAGGGACTGCTGATCGGAACCGTCAGGGCCAGCCAAGTACAGGGCGAGGCGTCAATTGTCGATATCGGCGACCTGCCGGTGGCCCGTGCGGCGGGTGGTCTGTCGACGAATGTCTCGACGGCCTATCAACAGACGGCGGCGGATCAATGGGTCGAGCTGCACACACCTGAGGTCGCGCCGGTACGCCCCTATGGCACGGTCAGGACCCAGGCTGCCACCCTGTTAAAGCAGGTCAATGGCGAAATTCATCGCGTAAAAAGCCACGTCAAACGCACGAAGTTCCCGCCGGAGCTGTATGGCTCTCTGGATCGCTTTGCCCATAACCTTGACCGGCTCGTGGCTGAAATCAAGGCGTTGCATCCCGATCGGGGGCCCGTGGCGGTGCCCGTGCCCGATACGCCCCAGGCATTGATCGGTCGTCTTGAGGCCGCATCAACCCGGTTGCGCGCCGAGGGGCTGGGCATCCTTCTGGGCATGCCGCCGACCTCGGTGACGGTGGATTTTTTGCTGAAGCAGGGCCAGGTGCAATTGGCCAAAATCAATCAGCGCATCGCCATGACCGGTGAGCGGCAGGATTTCGTGCAGGAATATGCCGTGCAGGATCGCGCCGGTCAGGTGCTCTGGTACGCGCATTTGCACTATGCCCAGGCGCGTGGCGGGGACGAGCACCCGACGGCGGCCCACTTCAAGCTGCCCGGCCAGCGCATGGACAGTAAAAAGAGCCTGGAGGCCAAGGCCGGGCCCGGGCAGAAAGTGCCCGAGGTGTATTACGCAACGATCAGCGAACAGTTGCTCAAGACGCATTTTTTTGGCAAAGAAGCCTGATCGCGTATCGGGTACGTGGGTTCCCGTGCCCAATTGACCTATCATTACGCCTTTCCAACAGGTGATTGATCAATGAGCGATTCAAACCAGACCTTGCGCACAGCCCTTGAAACCAGCGATATGCTGGTGATTGACGGGCTGCATGCCTGGGATTTCTCTCTGGACGATGTGCAATTGCTCATCAAGTGCATGGACGGACGTGCTGAAAAGCGCTGGCATTTCACTGCGCCACAGATTGACGCGGCGCAGTTTGACCAGGGTTTGCAAAGCTGGACCCTGGTGGGCGACTCGGGCGAGCATCGCCTGGTTTGCCTGAGCGCCTTGAGCGCAAACAACGACGACGATGAAGCCGAGGCTGAAGATGAAGTTTAAATCGCTGCCAATGCTGATGGCGCTGAGCGTGGGCGCCATGTCGGCCCAGGCCGAGTCCCGCGATGAAGTCGAACTGCTGGTGGGTTCCTATACCCAGGGCAAAAGCCAGGGTATCTACCGCCTGCAGTTTGACAGTGCCAAGGGGCATATCACCCCTGAGCCGCTGCAAGTGTTCAAGGCTGCCAACCCTTCGTGGCTGACCCTGTCCAAAGACCAGACCCGCCTGTTTGTGGTCAATGAAAACGGTCAGGGCCAGGCCGATGTGGTCGGGCGCGCCAGTAGCGTTGCCATCGATCCGAAAACCAATGCGCTGACGCTGATCAACCAGGTCAAGACCTTGGGCGAAGAACCGACCCACTCCAGCCTGAGTGCCGACGAGCGTTATCTGTTTGTGGCCAACTACGGGGTTCACGCCGACCCTGGCGGCAGCCTGGCGGTATTGCCGATCGACGCCGAAGGTCAGTTGCAACCTGTGACCCAGATGAGCAGCCACCCGGCCAGTCGGGTCAACCCCGAGCGGCAGATGTCGGCGCATGTGCATTCGGTGGTGTCCTCGCCCGATGGCAAGTTTGTGTACGCCAGTGACCTGGGTGCAGACAAGGTGTTTGTCTATCGTTACGACCCGGTAGCCAGCCCGGAGCATCCACTGGTAGCCGCGGCACCGGCCTTCATTGAGTTGCCGGCAGGTAGTGGGCCGCGTCATCTGCTGTTTTCCAAAGATGGCAAGCATGCGTACCTGACTACTGAAATGAGTGCCCAGGTGTTTGTGTTCGACTATGCCGATGGCCAGCTCAAGCAGCGTCAGGTGGTGGAGCTGGCTCAGGGTATGCCTGCGCAAAACCGTGCCGCCGGTGCTGTGCATGCTTCACCTGACGGCCGTTTCCTGTATGTCAGCAACCGTGGCAAGGCCAATGAAATCCTGGTGTTTGCGATCGATCCGGGCAATGGCGAGTTGACTGAAGTCCAGCGCCGCTCGGTGGAGGGTGATCACCCGCGCGAGTTTGCCCTGAGCCCCAATGGCAAGTTTTTGCTGATTGCCAACCAGATGAGCAATGCCATTGTGGTGCTTGAGCGTGATCCTGCCAGCGGCAAGCTGGGCAAGGCCGTGCAGTCCCTGGCAATGGACGCGCCGTCTGATGTGAAATTTATCAACCGCCCGTAATCAAGGGCGTGCTGGCCTCTATCAATTGCGCTGATAGAGGCTAGTGCTGCAATGAATTTCTGCACGATCGCCCTTGGCGTTAAGTTGGTTGCACGGCCTGAAAAGGCAAGCAAACCAACTGAATCGTCGAGGGTTAGTGCCATGAACTTCAATCTGTTCTCTGTAATTGCTGCTTCAGCCATCTCCGCTACTGTGGCTTTGCCTGCCAGCGCAACCCCGGTGCTTGGCGACAAAAAGTCTGCGGCCTATACCCAGAAATACCTGCAACAAAGCGCCCATTTTTATGCAGCGCTGAATCATAAAACCCGCTCTTGAGAGCACGCTATCCGTAGCAGCTGCCGAAGGAACGAGGCTGCGTTCCTTCGGCAGCTGCTACGTACTACTTGTGCGCCGTTTAAAGCTTCACCGTCTCCAGCAACCCGGCCGGGCCAACCATGGCGTAGTTGTAGCCAGGGCCGGACCAGTACTGGGCCTGCAGTTCGCCATCCTGGCGGTTACCCCGTGGCAACAGGCTGTTGTGCGGCCCAGGCGGACGGATATAGAAGCTGATCTGGCGCCCTTGCCGATCCTGGTATAACACCATCGCTGCGCCGCCCTGGTCGGTGGTCAGCAGGCGACTGCTCACCGGTCTGAAGCCTGCGCCCGTCAGATCCGGCAAGCGTTCGGCGTGGCTGAAGTAACGGTCAACCCAACCTTGCATCTCGCTGCTTTGTACGACGTTATAGTCCGCGGGCAAAAAACCCTGCTCGGCAAACATGCGATGGGCTGCCAGGGCGTCGCTCATGGGCAGGTTGCCAGGCTGGATGATTTGTCGGGCTTGCCAGCCCCCCAGCCCACCCACACTCACGGCAATCAGCAGCACCGCCGCACTGGCCCAGTGGCGCCGTGATTGTCGGCGCTGGTGCTGGCGCAGGGCCGTTGGGTCAAGTGCCGGGTTGGCCGGTTGCAGCAAGTCTTGATTCAACGCAGAGCGCAGGTTCTGTGCATCGCGCTGCCAGGCTTCGACCTGGGCGGCGATAGGCGGGTTGGCTTGCAGATAAAGCTCAACTTGATGGCGTTGAGCATCGCTGAGCGCGTGATCGACGTAAGCATGAAGATCGCGCTCGCTGGGCGGGATGCTGATCATTTGAGTCTCCGCAGGGCAGGGCGGGTGATTTCGCCCTCGCTGAGTTGGCGCAAGGCGTTGCGCGCTCTGGACAGGCGCGACATGACGGTGCCGATCGGCACGTCGAGTATTTCGGCCACTTGTTTGTAGCTCAAACCCTCCACCGACACCCACAACAGCAGGGCGCGCTGTTCGGTGGCCAATTGGTCGAAGGCTTCGAGTGTCGATTGGGCAAGTACCGTGCGCTCAGTCGAAGGCTGGGTGTCATCGCGGCCGGTAAAAAATTCCAGCATGCGCGCATAGCGCCGTGACCGCCGGTGGTTGTCGACAAACTGGCGATACAGGATGGTGAACAGCCAGGCGCGCAAGTCACCGTCAGGGCGTTTATCGGCAACGCTGCCGAGGGCTCGCTCCAGGCAGTTTTGCACCAGGTCGTCGGCATTGCTGGCATGACGGGTCAGCGACAGGGCGAAGCGCCGCAGGCGCGGGATCAGTTCACGCAGTTGCTCATCAAGTGAGGTCATCGTCTGGCCAAATGACTGGGTGGGTGCAGGCAAGACGTTCAGGATGAGGCCTTATTCCCGGTGTTGTCGAAAAAAATTAATCGTTCATGGCTGGAATAAGGTTTTGCGGCCTGCGTCCTATAGGTCATTCACCTCACGGTCCTGTGGCCCCGGAGTTTTATATGGTCGATCAATTGCCGCCTGTGCGGCCCGCCACACCCCCCTTGAGTCCTGCCAGTGTGCTGTTGCGCCTGGCGGGCATCGGAGGGGTGGTGGCGGTCATTCTCGGCGGGTTCTATTACGTCAACGGCACGCTGGACCCGCAGCGTTTGAGCCCCGGCAAGCTGGTCAATGCGCTGGAACACAATAACGGCGTGCATCCGGGTTACCGGCGTAACCATGCCAAGGGCCTGTGCGTGGCGGGTTATTTTGAGGGCAGTGGTGCTGCGCAGGGGTTGTCTACCGCGCAGGTATTCGGTACCGGGCGTACGCCGGTGGTCGGGCGTTTTGCCTTGCCCAGTGGCAACCCCTATGCCCCCGACAGCAGTGTGCCGATCCGCAGTTTTGCCCTGCGCTTTACCCAGGCCAATGGTCAGCAATGGCGTACAGGGATGAACAGCATGCCGGTATTCCCGGTGGGCACGCCTGAGGCGTTCTACCAGATGCTGCAAGCCGGTGCCCCAGAAGCGGCCACGGGCAAGCCTGCGCCCGGTGCCATGCCGGCGTTTTTTGCCGCGCACCCGGAAACGGCGGCCTTTTTGCAATGGGTCAAAACCGCGAAACCCTCGGCCAGCTATGCCACCGAGAGCTATAACGGGATCAATGCGTTTTATCTGGTCAACGCAGCCGGGCAGCGGCAGGCGGTGCGCTGGGGTGTGGTGCCGTTGGGGCAGGACGCGCCGGGTGCTGCGGCGCCCGACGATGCCGATTATCTGGAGCAGGATCTGGATAAACGCCTGGCGGCGGGGCCTTTGAAATGGCAGTTCAACCTGACATTGGCCGAGGCGGGTGACCCGACCACTGATGCCAGCAAGGCCTGGCCAGCGGGGCGCAAGGTGGTGGATGCAGGCACCCTGGTACTGGTTAAGGCCCAGGCGCAGAACGATGGCGAATGCCGTGATATCAATTACGATCCGCTGATTTTGCCCAGTGGCATAGAGGGCTCGGCTGACCCCTTGCTGGCGGCGCGCTCGGCGGCCTATGCCAGTTCCTATGTACGACGCACCAGTGAAGTTGACCAGCTACCCAAGGAGACACGGCCATGAGCGCACCCACTAAGCATTTCGCCCCGGTGGCGCGCCTGCTGCACTGGCTGATGGCGCTGATGATTATTGCCATGCTGTTTATCGGCGCAGGTATGGCGGCTTCGGTGTCGCAGCGGCATGAATGGCTGCTCAATCTGCACAAGCCCTTGGGTATCGCCATCCTGTTGCTGGTGGTGGTGCGCCTGTTTGTGCGTTTTGCTACCCGCCAGCCGCCGTTGCCTGCAGATCTACCCGGGGTGCAGGTGCTGGCGGCCAAGCTGTCCCATCTGTTGCTGTATGCCTTGATGCTGGTGTTGCCGCTGGTGGGCTGGGCGATGATTTCGGCAGCGGGGGACCCGGTCATGCTGGGCGGTTCATTGCAGTTGCCGGGTATTCTGCCGGCTGATCCCAGGGTGTTTGCATCGTTGCGCAAAGCGCATACGTTTCTGGCGTATTTGCTGTTTTTTACCGTCCTGGCCCATTTGGCAGCGGCGCTGTTTCATGGCTGGGTGAGGCGCGACGGGGTGTTGCAGAGCATGGTGCGGGGCAAGCAGGGTTGAGCCTGAGTCAAAAGCCTCTCACCCCAACCCTCTCCCGGAGGGAGAGGGAGCTGATTATCAGTGGTCTTGAAGTCGCGTGTGCTCAGTCCCCTCTCCCTCCGGGAGAGGGCTAGAGTGAGGGGCTTTTGGCCATCGCCGAAGCAAACAGGTCAGAAGCCAGAAACCGCTCCAGCCAGGCATTCAAGTGAGGCAAGGGCGCCTGCGCAAACCACTCGCGATCGACATGGGCAAACTGTCGAACAAAGGGCGCCAGAGCCACATCGGCAAGACCCAGCGCAGACCCTGCAAGGTACGGCGTGTGCGCCAGCACAACTTCCAGCCGCTGCAAATACTCGACACCCTGAGCCCGGTAATGCTCCATCGGATGCTCCGGATAGCGAATGGCGTATTTGTAGCGATCCAGGAGTACCTTGAACACGCTGTCATTCGCCTCGATCAGCCCCCTGTGATCCGCTTGCAACCAGTTGTCCGGGTCATGTTGGCCCAGCGCCCAGAGCATGATTTCCAGGCTTTGTTCGATTACCCGACCATCAGCACAGACCAGCACCGGCACCGTGCCCTTGGGCGAGGCCGCGAGCATTGCGGCCGGCTTGGCCTTGAGGCTGACTTCGACAATCGATAACGGCACGCCGCTGTAACGCAAGGCCATGCGGGCCCGCATGGCATAGGGGCAGCGACGGAAGGAATAGAGCAGGTGCCGGTTCATTTCACCTCCACGGTGCTCAAGCCGTTGCCCTGGCGCTGCACCTGGATTTGCACCGGGATGCGTTCATGCATTTCCTGCACATGGGAAATCACCCCCACCTTGCGCCCCTGGGCCTGCAGGCCGTCCAGGGCGTCCATGGCCAGTTGCAGTGATTCGGGGTCGAGGCTGCCGAAGCCTTCGTCGATAAACAGCGATTCGATTTTCAGGGTGCTGGAGGCCATCGACGCCAGCCCCAGGGCCAGGGCCAGCGACACCAGGAACGTTTCACCCCCCGACAGCGAATGCACCGAGCGCAGCTCGTCACCCATTTCGGTGTCCATCACCAGCAGGCCAAGCATGCTGCCGCCACGCTTGAGGCGGTAGCGGCGTACCAACTGGCGCAATTGCGCGTTGGCGTGATGCACCAGCAGGTCGAGGTTGTAGGCCTGGGCGATCTTGCGGAATTTGTCGCCGCTGCCCGAGCCGATCAGCTCGCTGAGGCGCGCCCAGCGTTGCCATTCGCTATCGGCTTGGGCGATACGTTGCCCAAGCGCCTGATTGACTTCCTGGCGCCTCTGGTCTTCTGCCTGTTGTGCGCGCAGTTCGGCGATCTGCTGTTCGCTGGCGCTGATCAGCGCAGTGAGTTCGGCCAGTGCCTGGTTGAGGGCGTCGGCGTCCAGGTTGCCATTGGCTTGCGCCTGGTGTTGGGCCAGGCGCTGTTCGCGCTCCTGCAGCAGTACGCGGGCTTGCTCGACGGCTTTTTCGCCGTTTTGCAGTTGCTGACGCAGTTCGCGCACCTGTGTGTCGTCGTAACTGAGCAACTGTTGCAGTTGGTTGTCATCAAGTTCGCTGTGCAGCGCGCGCCATTCGCTGAGCCGGGCGCTCAGGTTGGCGTGTTCCTGCTGCAAGGCCTGCAGGCGCTCCTGGCCGGATTTGAGCTCGGCGGCCAGTTGCAGCAACTGGTTGGCGGTGACCTGCAAGGTTTGCCCGGCCTGGGTCTGGACCGTGCGGGCCTGTTCGACAGCCTGCTCCAGGGCCTGCTGCCACTGTTCGGCGCTGCTGTAGTCACCCAGCAACGCCTTGAGGCTGTGCTGGCTGGTCTGTTGCTGGGCCTTCAGTTCGCTGACGCTGCGCTGCAGGGCGTCCAGTTCCTTGCTGCGATTGGCTTGCTGATACTGCTCGCGCTCGATGCTGCTGGCCCTCTGCGCCTGCTCCGCCTGTTCGTCGCGCTGCTGATCGAGTTGGGCCACTCGCTCAGCCACTTGCTGGTCGAGGCTTATAAAGCAGGCGGATGCGTTGTCGCGCAGGGCATTGAGGGTGGCCGGTGGCAGCAGGCTGGCAAATTCGCGCAGCTCGTCCTCAAGGCGCTGGCTGTCGGCATTGAGGTGTAATTGCTGCTCTGCCAGTTGCTGGCCAGCGAGCTGGCTGGTCTCGCTGCAGCGCTGCACTTGTTGCTGCAGGTGGGCCGCTTCCTTTTGCAGGCCAAGCAGGACGTTCTGGCGCTGCTCGTCCTGGCTGATACTGTGCTGCAACTGGTTCAGGCGCAGGGTCAGCCATTGTGCGCGCTTGTCCGGGTCCTGGGCCTGCCACTGTTGATGCAGTGGATGCGCTTCAAGGCTCGGCGCGAGGGCCTGTTGTTCTTCAATGAGGTGTTGATGTTGCACACGCAGTTCCTGGATCTGCGCTTTCATTGCGCTGAATTTATCGCGCAACTGATCCAGTGTTTCTTTAAGCCCGTCTACGGTTTGACGGGCGTTGGTTTCTTCCCGTTCATCGTGGCGGGACAAGCTGTGCAACAAGGCTTCGGGCTGGTGGTAGGGGTGTTCGTGGCTGCCGCATACCGGGCAGGGCTGATCGTCCTGCAGTTGTTCGCGCAGCTCTTCAACGCTGGCGCTACGGGCCAGGCGCTGGCGCTCCAGTAGCTGGCGGGTGATTTGCAGGGCTTGCTCGGCAGCCTCGTACTGACTTTTGGTCTGGTTGCCTTGCTCGACCAATGTTTCGCGCTCTGCGTGCAGTGCCTGCAGTTTGGTGTGTAACGCCAGCAGGCGATTGTCGAGGGTCTGCCGGGTGCTGCTCAGGCGTTGCAGCTCTTCAAAGGCGCGCTGCTGCTGGCGGTTGTCCTGGAGCAGGCTGCCCAGGGTCTGGATTTGCTCGTTGACCGCATGGGGCTCGGCGCCTGCTTCCTGGAACAGGATTTCCAGGCTGTTGCGCAGCTCGGTCAGTTGTTGCGTGGCCTGCTGGGCGCGTTGTTCAAGGCCGGGCAGTTCCTTGCGCCCGGTAGTGAGGTTATTGCTCAGCCGCACCAAGTGTTGCAGCCGGGGGCGATAGGCGTCCCAGGCGCTGGCCAGTGGCGCCAGTTCGCGGCTGTGTTCGAGTTGTGTGGCTATGTGCGCCAGGCGTTCGGTGCCTTGCTGCTGGCGCTCAAGCAGGGCATTGAGTGCCTGCTGCCCTGTGCTGCAGGCCTGTTCAGCCTGCTGCTGGAGGGCTTGTTGGGTGCTCAGGGCCTGGGTCAGGCGATCGAAGTTGGCTTGTTCCAGCAGGGCTTGCTGGACCTGCGGTGCGGCTTCCCGTTGCTGCGTCTGTGCCTGGGTTGCCGCCAGCGTGGCGCTTTGCACCTGGGCTTGCAGCTGGACCTGGCGCTGGCTCAGTTCGGTCTGTTGCTGCAGCTGGGCGCCGATGTGCTCGGCCAGCGGGTTCAGTTGCCCATTTAGCTCGGCAAGGCGGGCAAATTGATGCCGTTGCGGTGCCAGTTGCTCAAGCAGATGCAGGGTCTGGCGCTGTCCGGCCTGGCTGTCGAACAGGGTTTGTGCCTGTTGCAGTTGCTCGACCGCGCTCTGGCGCTGTGCTTGCAGTTCGCCCAGGGTGTTGAGCCAGGTCTGTTGCAGCTCTAACTGTTTGAGCTGGCCCTGCCGGTTTTTCAGCTGTTGCTGCGCTTCGTTGAACTGTCGGTCCAGTTCGGCACGGGCTTCGGGTTCCAGGGGGGTAATACCCACAGCCTGGTCTTTGAGTTGCTTGAGCGCTTCCCGGGCTTCTTTGGCCTTGTCGAAGGCACGTTTGCCCAGGCGCGTATAAAGGGCCGTGTCGGTGAGCTTTTCCAGCAGTTCACTGCGCTCGTTGTCATCGGCCTTGAGAAAGGCGCTGAATTCGCTTTGCGCCAGCATCACCGCACGGGTGAACTGTTCGAAGTTCAAGCCCAGGCGCGCTTCGAGCTGGACTTTGTAATCGCCTTTCTGGCTGGCCAGCAATTGATCGCTGTCCAGGTCGCGCAGGCTCTGGCGGCTGGCCTGCAGCTTGCCGGTGGCCTTCTCGCGGGCGCGGTTGGCTTCCCAGCGAGCGCGGTAGCGGCGCCCGTCGATACCGACAAAATCCACTTCGGCATAGCCTTCACCGGTGCCGCGGCGCAGCAGGGTGCGCGGGTCGCCGGTGGCGATTTCTCCGTCGGCATCCGGCACTTTGGCATCGCGACCGGTGTTGTTCAGCCGTGGCACGGCGCCAAACAGGGCCAGGCACAGGGCGTCGAGCAGGGTGCTTTTACCGGCGCCGGTGGGGCCGGTAATGGCGAACAGGCCGGCACTGGCCAAAGGTTCGGCGGTAAAGTCCAGTTCAAAGGGGCCCGCCAGGGAGGCAAGGTTTTTCAGGCGAATGGCGAGGATTTTCATGGCTGTTCACCTTCTAGCTGTACTTCCTGCAGCAACACGGCAAAGTCCTTGAGGGTCTGTTCGTCGACTTCGCTGCCGTAGTTTTCCTGCCAGGCGCGGCTGAACAGTTCCTGGGGGGTGAGCTGGTCGAGTTCGATCAGGCGGGTGGCATCGTCATCGCCGTGGCGGCTGCCGCTGCCGGCATAGTCGGCGGCGATGCGCACCAGGCGTACCGACTTGCCCTGCAGCGCGGTTTCGATCTGCTGGCGTAAATCGGGCTGCGGTTCGTCGAGGGTGACCCGCACTTCAAGCCAGGGCTGGCGCTGGGTATCGGCGAGCAGGTCGATATCAGGCAGTGCGGCCAGGTGGGTGAGGATTTCAGCCAGTGGCAGCGGGCCAATGCGTTGCAGGTTGACGGCGCGGGGAATCAACAGCGGCTCAACGCTGACCAGGGTTTCGCCTTTGAGGGTGACATCGAGGATCTGGTGCTGATAGCCAATTTCCGAGAAGGACAACGGGATCGGCGAGCCGCAATAGCGGATGCGTTCTTCGCTGTTGACCCGCTGCGGCTTGTGTAAATGGCCCAGGGCCACATAGCTGATATCGGGGCCGAAGAGGCTGGCGGGCAGGGCTTCGGCATTGCCGATGATCAGGCTGCGCTCGGAGTCTTCGCTGACCGAGCCGCCCGCCATATGGGCATGGCTGATGGCGATCAGGGCCTGGCCCGGCTTGCGTTTGGCGTTGGCGGCTGCGATCAGCCATTCATGCACCTGGCCGATGCCGCGCAGGTAGTCATCGCCCAGGTGGGCGCCGGTGACTTCGGCGGGGCGCAAAAACGGCAGGGCCAGGCACCAGGCGGCAATTTTGCCCTTGGCATCGGGCAAGGGGATCAGCAGGCGTTCGGCATCGAGCTGGCCGTCGTCGAGCCACAGCACCCGGCCCAGGGCATGGGTGCGCAGGCGGCGCATCAAGGGGGCGGGCAGTTCGATCCGCGAGCCGGAGTCGTGGTTGCCGGCAATCATCACGATGGTCAGTTTGGGCTGTTGCTCATGGGCGCTGACGATAAAATCGTAGAGCCGCTCCTGGGCTTTGACCGGCGGGTTGACGGTGTCGAAGATATCACCGGCGATCAGCAACACATCGGGCTTGTGTTCTGCCAGCCGGGCCAGTAGCCAGGTGAGAAAACAGGCGTGTTCGAAGTCGCGGTCCTGGCCGTGGAGGTTTTGCCCCAGGTGCCAGTCGGAAGTGTGAAACAGGCGCATGACAGAATCCGTTTTCAAAGGTGCAGGCAGCCCGTTCGCACAGGCGGTTCAGGGGCTGCCTTGAATTTATTTGGGGTAAAGCGGCGGCAGGCTGCTCGGCTCGGCGTTGTCTTGCTGCTCACGCTCGGCGGCAGGAATGCTGCGGATGGCCTTCCACAGTTCTTCGCCTTGCCAGTGCTGGCCGGTTTCGCTGTAGAGCGCCCCATTGAGGCCGTCGAGGGCATCGGACAGTAATACAAAACGAGCGGCCATGTCGGCCAGGGTTTCCGGCTGTTGCCGCGCCCAGGCATCCAGGGCCTGGCGGGTGGCTTGCGGGTCGTTGGCCAGGCTCGCGCGCTTGAGGTCGTCCAGCAGGGTGCGCGGGCTCGGGCCGGTTTGCGCGGCGCGCAGGATTGCCGGTTGCCAGCGGGCACGCCACCACAGGCCCAGGCTCGCCAGGGTGGTGAATGCCAGGAGCAGGGTGCTCAGTTGCCAGATCCACAGCGTAGACGTTTCGTTCAGGGCTGCGGGTGTGCCGCTGGCAGGCGTGTCCACGGCCAGATTGGGGTTGGCCGCCGCCATCAGGGTGCGGGCGGGCAGGTAAGTGCGCTCCAGATGATCTTCGTGGGTGTTCCACCACACCACTTCGACTGCGGGCAGTTCAATCTGGCCAACCCGGGTCGGGACCAGTGCTTCGCGTTCTTCGCGGCTGCCGATCAGGCCGTTTTCGGTGATCTGGTTGCTCAGTTGCGGCAGGTCAGGGTAGCGCCGCAGGCCGTTGACATCGGTGGCAGGCAGGGGCGGCAGCTGGGCGCTGGACAGGCCTTCGGCCTTGAGCGTGAGGGTGCGGGTCAGGGAGTCACCGACGAGTGTATGGTCAGGTTCCGGGTTCCAGGTTTCGCTTATGCTCAGGCTGCGCGCAGGCAACCAGGGAGCCGTGGCTGGCCAGGCGTCGGGCTTGGGCAACACGTTCAGGGGGATTTCAGCCGAGGTTACGTGGACCATCTTGCCGGGTGTTGGCCCCAGCGGGGCAGGGGCCGTGGCTTGCTGGCTGTCGACCTGGGTGGCGCTGAAGGTTTGTGCCGGGATGATCAGTTCGCCGCTGCGCTGCGGGTAGATGCCGTAGCGGCGTTCGATCACACCATGGCGCACGCCGTTGATAAGCTTTTCATAGGTGCGCGACTCGCCCAGTTGCTCGACGATGGCGTCGTCCAGGTGCAGGGTGGTCAGGCTGCTGTCGTCGTACAGCGCTACGGAGTGGTAAATGCGCAGAGTCAGCAGCGCCTGTGCCTGCACATAGACCTTGGGCTGGTCGAGGCTGGCCTCGATAAACACCGGTTCCAGTTCGCTTTCGCTGGCCACGCTCTGGGTCACGGTGAGGGTGATCGGCTGGCTGTGGTAGTCGCCGATTTGCAGTGACGGGATGATCACTGTGCCGGTCTGTCTGGGTTGCAGGGTGATGATCCAGCGGGTGGTGCCCTTGTTGTCGTCGCTGAGGCTGTTGAGCTGGTTGACCTGGCGAGTGCCGCGCACTTCGAACAGCCCGTCCAGCGGGGTGAGGTCGGGCTTGCCGAACTGGGTGACGTCGTCGGATTCCAGGGTCAGTTCGACGGTTTCACCGGAGTTGAGCTGGTCGCGATCAACACTGGCGATCAGGCCCAGGGCGTTTGCCGGCAAGGTCCAGCAACACAGCAAAATAAGCAAAACACAGAGGCGGTTCATTTGGGCGTGTCCTGATGGAGCTGCTGTTCGTACCAGAATTTGCGGCGTAACAATTCGGCAGGGTTGTCGGGGATCTGTCTGAGCCATTGTTCCAGGGCCTGGCGCTGTTCTTCTGCGGTCTGGTTGGCGGCCGGGGCGGCCGGGGCGGGCGGGCGCGTGGTGGGCCCGTCGTCCGGTTCGCCGTCGGCGTGCGGAGCAGTGTCGGGGTCGAGCTGCTCGTGCGGCGCAGGCTCGGTGGTGGGGCTGGTGGCCGAGCTGTTGTCTTCATTGCGGGTGCTGCTGGTGGCACTCTGTGCGCTGCTGCTCAGCGGGGTTTCAGTCTCGGCTGGCGCGGGCGGCTCGGGGGGGTGTTCGGCTTCGGCTTCAGCTTCGGCCTGGGCGCGTTGCTGCTCGAGCAGCTGTTCGACCAGGGCTTTGTTCTGTGCCGCAGCCTCCAGCTCGGGTTGCAGTTCCAGCGCCTGTTCCCAGGCATCGATGGCCGCTTCCAGCTCGCCGTTCATGGCCAGTGCATTGCCGCGATTATAGTGCGCGCTGGCGCTGTTGACTTCGGCAAAGCGTCGGGCTGCACCCGCATAGTCGCCTGCCCGGTACAGGGCCACGCCCTGCCAGAGCGGGTCAGTGAAGTGTTCCACGGCCAGCAGCGGCTTGTTTTGCTGCAACAGGCGCAGGCCCTGTTGGTCGGGACGCAGCCACAGGTCGGTAAAGCTCATGGCCTGCGCCGGCTGCGGTTGCAGCATAAACAGCAGGGGCAGGCAGAACAGCCAGCCACGGCGGCCCGCGCAGGCCACCAGCAGCAGAAGCGGCAGCAACAGCCAGTAACCCTGGTCGGCCCAGGTATCCAGTTGCAGGGTCTGGCCGTCATTGCGCAGGTTGCGCGGGCCGTCGAGCAGGCCCAGGCCGCGCAGGTCGTTGTCATCCAGACGCGCCTGGCGGTAGCGGCCACCTATATCGAGGGCAAAGGCGCGCAGGCTCGGGCTGTCGAGACGCGGCAGGAGAATGGCACCCTGGTCGTCCTGGAGAAACTGCCCGTTTTCATCCACCACGGGGGCGCCTTCGCGACTGCCAATACCCAGTATCAGCAGTTGCGGTGCATGGCCGCTCAAGGCCTGGCGGATGCCGTTGCGCTCCTGCTCACTGAGCGATGAGGTGATCAGCAGCAAGCGGCCCTGGCCCAGTGCGCTCTGATCCAGCAGTTCAAGGGCTTTGCCAATCGCCAGGTCGGCGCGATGGCCCGGCTGCGGCATGATCGACGGTTTGAGGGCTTCAAGCAGGTTGCGGCTGGTGGCCATGTCATCGGACAGCGGCACCAGGGTATGGGCGCTGCCCGCGTAGACAATCACGGCGGTTTGCGCGTCGCTGCGGTTTTGCAGCAGGTCGTAGATTTTGCGCCGTGCCTGCTCAAGACGGTTGGGCGAACTGTCGGTGGCGAGCATTTCGGGGGTCAGTTCGAGCATCACCACCAGCGGGTCTTCGGGTTTCTGCGAGGACTGCTCGACGCGCTGCCAACTGGGCCCGAGCAGGGCCAGCAGGGCCAGCAGCCAGCCGAGCCCGAGGGCGATCCATGGCAATTTGCTGCTACGCCCGCTGCCGCCGCTGAGCAGCACCCGATGAAAAGCCGGCGGCAGGATTTTCTGCCAGCGGCCCGCGCGTTTTTCCCGGTGCCAGCGCTGCCACAGCAACCAGCCGAGCAGCGGCAGGATGAGCAGCCATTCGGGGCGGAACCAGTGCGGCCAGAGCGTGCTCATCGACGCCTCCGCAGGCGCAGGCGTGTGAGGCGCGCACGCCAGTCAGGATGTTGCTGCAGAAAATGCTCCTTGCTCAGCCAGCGCTGCACAGGGTTGTTGGGCCACAGTTCGCGGATCACCAGCAGCATACTGAGCAACAGGGCCGCGGCCAGCGGCCAGCTGTAGAGTGCCTGCGCCGGACGCGCCTGGGTCGGTTGTTGGGCCACAGGCTCCAGTTGGTCGAGGGTGTCCTTGATGGCCGCCAGCTCACCGCCGTTGCGGGCGCGGAAGTAGCGGCCACCGGTGACTTTGGCGATTTCTTCGAGTGCCGGCTCATCGAGGTCGACCCCGGGGTTGATGCTGAGCAGGCCCTTGCTGCTCTCGTCCGGGTCTGCGCCGATGCCGATGGGGTAGATTTTGACTCCCTCTTCGGCAGCCAGGCGAGCGGCGGTCAGCGGGTCGATATGCCCGCCGTTGTTGGCGCCATCGGTAATCAGGATCAGCACCCGGCTTTGTGCCGGGCGTTGGCGCAGGCGCTTGAGGGCCAGGCCAATGGCGTCGCCGATGGCGGTGTTTTTACCGGCGATGCCAATGCGAGCTTCGTCGAGCCAGGTATGCACGGTGTGGCGGTCGAAGGTCAGCGGCGCTTGCAGGTAAGCCTGGCTGCCGAAGAGGATCAGGCCGACGCGATCGCCCTCACGGTTTTCGAGGAACTCGCCGAGCAGGTTTTTGACCAGGTCCAGGCGGGTTACGTCTTCGCCCTGCCATTGCATGTCGGGGTAGTCCATCGAACCCGAGACATCCACCGCCACCAGCAAATCACGGCCGCTGGCGGCAATCGGCAAAGGTTCGCCCAGCCACTGCGGGCGGGCAGCGGCCGTCAGCAACAGCAGCCAGAGCAGGACATGGGGAATTTGCTGGCGCCAGGAAGGCAGGGTGGCGCGGGCCTTGCGCCGGGTCAGTTGTTCAAGGTCACTCAAGAAACTGACCTGCAGCGCCGCCTCCCCGCTGTCGGCAGGCGGCAGCACCAGGCGCATCAACCAGGGCAGGGGCAGCAGGATGAAGATCCACGGCCAGGCAAATTCAAACATGTTTGCGAATCCAGGTTTCGACCGCCTGATTGAGCCCGGCAATGGCCTTGTCGTCGAGCTTGCACTCGGGCTTGTAGGCACCTTCGACCAGCACCATCCAGCGGGTCAAGCCGGCAGCCGGGCAGCGGTTGTCCAGGAACGCCAGCCACTTGCGGCCATTGAGGGTGTGGCTCTGGCTGTAGGGGTAGTGGTTGCGGCACAGGCGCTTGAGCAGGCCGTTGAGCTGTTGCAACCAGGCGCCGGCCGGTGCGCCATCGTAGGGTTTGGGGAACCGGGCCAATTCTTCCAGGGCAGCCAGGCGTACCGGGTCGAGCGGTTGTTCGGTGCGTGCCGGCAGGCGTTTGGCGGGCAGGTAGCGACGCAGCCACCACAGGCCCCATCCCAGGGCGGGCACCACGAGCAATAATAGCCACCAGCCCGGCGCTGGCGGCCAGATGCCGAGTGCAGGCGGCAGGATCAAGGGTTGCAGTTGTTCAAGTTCTTTCATGAGGCTTTGCCGGGGCGTTTGGCGTTCAGGTATTCGCGCAGCTGTTCGACCATCTCGCTTTGAGTGCTCAGCGGCATCAGCAACACCCGCAGTTTTTGCGCCAGCAGTTCCCAGCGGGCGATGCGGGCCTCGGCCTGGGCGCGGTAGGCCTGGCGCAGATCATAGTTGAGGGTGTCCAGTTCCAGTTGCGCGCCGCGCTCGGCAAAGCGCAGCAACCCGGCCGCGGGCAAGGCGTGGTCGAGAGGGTCGGACAACGGCAGTAGCATCAGGTCGCAATGGCGTGACAGCAGGCTCAGTTGCTGCTCGGCGGCGTCGGTGAGGCCGCGTTCATCACAGATCACGATCACCAGACTGCCGGGGCGCAGTACTTCACGGGCGCGGATCAGGGCCATGCCCAGCGCGTCGCGGTCCGATTGCACTTCGGTGTGCAGCGACTGGTTGACCCGCACCAGGCGGTTCAGCAACTGCAGCAGGCTCTGCTTGCTGCGCCGCGGCTTGATTTCGTAGTGTTCATGGTCGCCAAACACCAGCCCGCCAACACGATCGTTGTGGCCCAGGGCGGCCCAGCCGATCAGGCTGGCGGCCTGGGCGGCAAGCACCGACTTGAACATCAGCCCCGAGCCGAAAAACAGCCGCCGGCTTTGTTCGGCAAGGATGAAAATTGGCCGCTCGCGTTCCTCATGGAACATCTTGGTATGCGGTTCCTGGGTACGCGCCGTGACGCGCCAGTCAATGGTGCGCACATCGTCACCGGCCTGATAGACCCGCACCTGATCGAAGTCGACCCCGCGTCCGCGCAGTTTCGAGTGATGCAGGCCCACCAGCGGGCTGCGCTGGCTGGGCGAGGCGAACAGCTGCACTTCACGCACCCGATGGCGCATCTCGATCAGTTCCGCAAGGGTGACGCGGATGCCGGGCTCGGCGGGCAGGGGGGTGTTCATGGGTCAGGCAACGGCCACGACGTCGAGGATGCGTTGCACCACGCGGTCCTGGTCGATACCGGCGGCTTCGGCTTCAAACGACAGGATGATGCGGTGGCGCAGCACGTCAAACAACACAGCCTGGATATCTTCGGGGCTGACGAAGTCGCGCCCGGCCAGCCAGGCGTGGGCCCGTGCGCAGCGGTCCAGGGCAATCGAACCGCGGGGGCTGGCGCCGTAGGCGATCCACTCGGCCATTTCCGGGTCGAACTTGCCCGGGGTGCGGGTGGCCATGACCAGTTGCACCAGGTACTCCTCCACGGCATCGGCCATGTACAGGCCGAGGATTTCCTTGCGCGCGGCGAAGATGGCCTGCTGGCTGACCCGGCGCTCGGGCTTGGTTTCCCCGTTAAGGGCTTCGCCACGTGCCTGCTGCAGAATGCGGCGTTCGACGGCGGCATCCGGGAAACCGATTTTGACGTGCATCAGAAAGCGGTCGAGCTGGGCTTCGGGCAGCGGGTAGGTGCCTTCCTGCTCAATGGGGTTTTGCGTGGCCATGACCAGAAACAGCGGCGACAGCTCATAGGTACTGCGCCCGACACTGACCTGGCGCTCGGCCATGGCTTCAAGCAGCGCCGATTGCACCTTGGCCGGGGCGCGGTTGATTTCGTCTGCCAGTACCAGGTTATGGAAGATCGGCCCTTGCTGGAACACGAAGCTGCCGGTTTCCGGGCGATAGATCTCGGTGCCGGTGATATCGGCAGGCAGCAGGTCGGGAGTGAACTGGATTCGATGGAACTGCGCTTCAATACCTTCTGCCAGCTCCTTGATGGCCTTGGTCTTGGCCAGGCCGGGGGCGCCCTCGACCAGCATATGGCCATCAGCGAGCAAGGCGATCAGCAGACGGTCGATCAGTTTTTCCTGACCGAGGATCTGGGTTGAAAGAAAGGTTCGCAGCGCCAGTAGCGCTTCACGATGTTCCATCGATGACTGTTCCTGAAAAGGACACCGGCGGCGCAGAAATTACACCGGGGCTGGGGGCGTTACTTTAATCCATTGGAGGCATTGCGGACTAATGGTGGTGGGAGTTTTTGTAGGAAAATACTTAAATATGCTCGGTTGTTGAGAATGGTGCTCATCTGTGTGGGGCTTGGAGGGGATGTGAGGGATAAACGTGGGGGCAGACGCTGCACGAGTCCTTAGCGGATACAAAGGGTGTGGGCACCCTCGACATGTTTCGCCAGTCATGCCGCACAGGCATCGCGCGGCCCTTACAAGTGTGTTTGGTTGAACTTGGAATCGGGTGTCTTAGCGATGCAGGATGGCCCCGGGTTAACAGCGTGTCCCCGGCTTGTTATATAACAGTTTGATCCAGTTACTAATATTGGGCGGGCGTGCATAAAGAGGCGGATGTTCTGCCGGGCAGAAAGTTTGCGATAGGTTCGCTCAAAGGCTAAGCATAACCCTTTGCGAGTTGGTTTGACTGGACGGGCTTTGCCTGGTGGATCAATAAAGATAGTTAGCGTGCTTCTTTTGTTGGAGGTTAAAGCATTATATTGCGAGGTGTATATAAAGTTTGCCTGGATAAACTACGGGTGGTAAGGGGGATGTATTATTTTTCCTGAAAAAAACACCTGCCTGAATCTCATCTATAGTTATTTCAGGAGCATTCTGTAGATGAGATGGAGTGGAAATAGCTTTGTTGGCCGATCAAAGACAAACCGAGTAGTTGAGCCATGATCAAACAGCCGAATTTGAAATGTGTTTCATTAACTGCCTGTGCGATTGCCATGCTGACAGTGACCTCCACACAGGTGTTGGCCGAAACCGTAGATTTAACGGTGGTAGGCACCATTAGTCCTGCAGCCTGTACCCCTGCGTTAACTGGCGGTGGCATTATCGATTACGGTGTTATTAGCCCTTCCACGCTCAGTCCCACGGCGCTGACTGTCTTGCCAATAAAAACGCTAACATTCAGCATTGCATGCACGGCGCAGGTAAAAGTAGCCTTGTCGGCTATCAATGGCCGCGTCAATACGGCGGCCGGTGTGGCAACTCCTGGCACCAACAGCGATGGCCTTACCCCTGTAACGCTGTTTGGGGGGACTACTACCGGGGTTGCAGGGTTAGGCCTTGATTCTGTAAACAGTGCAAAAATTGGCGGGTATGCAGTGCGCATTGATCCTGGCTCAGTTATTGCTGATACGAACAGTGTGCTCAGTCTGCGTAAAACTGTAGCGGCGAGTACCTGGATCAATGATTCGCAGTCGGGTGATTTGTATGATCCCGCCACCACGCGACTGATTTCCTGGGCCGCCGCCAGTACAACCGTCCCTGTCGGAATCACTAACCTGAGTGGCACTCTGAGTGTTCAGGCCTACCTGAATAACTCGACGCAGCTCAGTTTAAATCACGTCATCACGTTGAATGGTTTGACCACCATTGAATTGAGCTATTTATGATGGGTTGATTCGGCTTCGTGGAAGCTGCTTGTATGGGGGGCAGGATAGGGGGGCGTACGTATGACTTTATGTCGGTATTCTGGACGTGACTCAAGACTGAATATCGGGTCGGCGGCCATATGATCAAGTCTCACTATTCGTTTGTACTTGCCCCGGGCATGTTAATGTTTTTAAGCCTGCCAGTGCCGGCAGAAACTGTAAGTGTGAGCATTATCAGTGCGTTGGCTCCTACCGCCTGTACTCCGACGCTCACTGGAGGGGGTGTTGTCAACTACGGGACTATATTGGCCAGCCAATTGAGTGCCACTGTGTTTACCGCCTTGCCCATCAAGCAGATAGGTTTGACGATCAGTTGTAATGCGCCGGCCAAGGTGGCAATCAGGACTCTTAACAGTCGGGTAGGTTCTTTGGTGGGGGCAACCGAGAGCGCTCAAGGGGTCGGGACAAACCCAGTGGCATTGTTGGGCGTTGCCAGTGGTTTTCCTGTTGTTGGGTTGGGTTTCGATATTGACGGTACAACTAAAATTGGCGGGTACGCAGTAGGCACTGTGGGCGGCAGCTTCACCAGTGATAATGGTCCGGTTGATATTATCGGTCAGCGCTCGGCGACTACGCCAACAACTTGGGTTAGTCAAAATGTCAGTGCCAGTGCCGGCAGTTCTCTTTATACATCTTTCAGTAATCAGTTTAAGTACGTGTCGTGGGCCAGTACGGGCACGTTAATCCCGGTAGCATTCATGACGCTTAGCGGAACGCTTCAGCTTCAAGCTTATTTGAACAGGACTACGGCATTCAATTTTAATCATCCTATCCATTTGAATGGGTTAAGTACGCTGGAAATCATCTATTTGTGAAGTGTCGGTTGCTCAGTGTGTTTAAGTAATGCCTTGTTCCATGCGGGCGCTTTTACCATGCCTTTTTGATTGGTTTTTTATAGGTGCATTGGTCATATAACGACTTTGTCGTAGGGGTGATTATTTATGAAGCTATTACAGTTGTTTGTAATCTTTTGCATTGCTTTATTAGCATCGCTCTCTGCCCATGCCACCGGTATGGTGCCTGAAACATCGGTTGTAATCGTCGAGCAAAGTGATGGTGAGGGGGCCATTAACCTGAAAAATACCGATGACGTCCCCATGTTGCTCTTAACGAATCTGCAAAATATACCCGATGATAGCCAAACGTTATTGGCTGTTACGCCTCCTGCTGCTCGTGTCGAGCCCGGCAAATCACAGCGTGTACGATTTATCGTGACCGCCCCGCAGCCGTTGAAAACAGAGCGTTTGAAACGGGTTGTATTTGAAGGCGTACCACCACAGGGCAAAGGCGCAAACGTAGTGCGCATGACCTTGCGCCAAAATTTGCCGGTGATTATTCGCCCTGCCGGCCTGAAAAAAGACCTGGCGCCCTGGAAGCACCTGATCTGGACGCTGAACGGCAGCAACCTCACTGTCAACAACCCGTCTGCGTATGTGGTTCGGTTGGGACAAGGCGTAAGAACACTGCCGGGTAATGCCGATTGGGTTTTGCCAAACAGTTACATCCTTCCAGGGCAGACGCTGACCTTGCTGGCACAGCAGGGCAGGTCCGTGGGTGCTGTCCAGCAGGTAAGGATTTCCCCGGCAACAACCTGGGGTTATAGCGTTGATACTTATGATGCTGCATTGAGCAAGTAAAACGTGATTCTGATATTAAACACCTCACCTGAACTCTCTCAATGGTTAATCCGTTCATTGGGTTTGGTGGCCGCATTGACTGTTTTTACGACAGCCATGGCAACTGAAAGTGAGCAGGCTGAGGGCACTCTATTCGATGTGGAGGCGCTGAAGTCGAGGGGGGTTGATCCACGAGTGGGTGAATTGTTTCGAAATTCCCCGCGTTTTTTGCCCGGCGAATCCACTGTCGCGTTGACTGTCAACGGCTCTGCCCGGGGCAAGGTCAAGGCCCTTTTTGATCAAGACGCTCAGCTGTGCGTCGACAAGAGTTTTTTGAAGGCCGCCGGCCTGATAACGCCGTCAGGGTTTCCTGATAAGACGCCCTGTTTTGATTTGAAAACAGCATGGCCTCAGACCGAGTGGCATATAGATCCGGGTGAGAGTCGGGTCGATCTGGTCGTGCCCTCAGAGGCCGTTTCTGCGCCGGGGGCTGCGGATCAAAATTGGAATCACGGCGGTTTCGCCGGGATGTTCAATTATGATGCCTCGTATCTGGACTCTGCCGGTGCGGGAGCAGGCGTCAACTTCCTGCAAGTGAACACCGAGGCCGGTTTCAACCTCAGCGACTGGATTGTGCGCAGCCGTCAGTCGTACTCGCGTCTGGATGGTAAGGGTACTCTGCAGTATCAGGCCGCTTACGCGCAGCGCACGTTTGCCGAGCGCAAAGAGGTGTTGCAGGCTGGTCAGATCAGTTTATCCAACTCGATGTTCGGTACGGGGCAGGTGATGGGCTTTCAAGTGTTTCCGGAGGCTGCCTTGCAGAATAACTGGGGGGGCGCAGGGCTGGTTGAAGGTTTTGCGGACAGCCAGTCGGTTGTTGAAGTTCGACAGTCCGGTGCGCTGGTCTACACCACGACTGTTCCGACAGGCCCTTTCAGGCTGCAGGGCTTTCCTTTGCTCAACACGCGTTCTGACCTGAGTGTGACTGTCATTGGCAGTAACGGGGACAGGCGCCAATTTATCGTACCGTCTTCGGCCTTGTTGTTGAGTGGTCCTGCCGTAGCCCCTGGTTTGTCGTATGGTGTGGGGAGGCTCGACCAGCAAGGCAGCAGTGAATCTCCGCTGATCGGCACTGTTGCCAATGGCTGGCTGCTGAACCCCATGACCACGCTGAATGCCGGATTGCTGGGCTCATCGCCTTATCGTGCACAAGCACTTGGGCTGAACAGTCAGCTGTTGAGCACGACCGCTCTATTCGCCCAAGTGACCCTGGCGCAAGATCAAAAGCACGGTGACAAAGGGGTTTCTGGTCTTGTGGCGTTGAACCATAACCTGACCGAGCGTATCGGCCTGAGCCTGAATGCTTCACAGCAGACAAGTGGCTATCGTGAGCTGAGCGACGCTGTGCAGCGTGACGATGGTAACACCCTGAGCCGCAGTCAGCGTCAGATTGGTGCCGGTGTCAGTTGGTCCCAGGAAACGCTCGGCACTATGTCGCTGTCCGTGAGTCGCAGCACCGACTCCGATGGCGCCAGTACCCGCTATTTGCGCGGTGGCTGGAGCAAGGCTTTTGGCAGCGTCTTTGTGGGGGCCAGTCTGGAGTACGACACAGGCTACCAGAACAGTGACGTTGACAGTCAGTACAGCGGTTCGCAGAAGCGCTTCTATTTGACGGTGAGTATCCCGTTAGGCCAGGGGCGCAACCTGAACAGTTACCTTAATAACAGCAGCAGTGGCAGCCGTCTCGGCACCCGTTTCAGCGACCGCACCAACCGGGATTTTGGCTGGAGTCTGGCCAGCGAGCGCGATTTTGGCAGTCGGCGTACCACCGGTACGGGCAGTCTGGATCTTGTCACGCCAGTGAGCCAGCTCAGTGGCAGTATCAGCAGTGATAACAATCACTATACAACCTGGTCGGCGAATGCCAGTGGCGGGGGGGTTGTGCACGACAAAGGCATCACCTTTTCTCCCAACCGTATTGGTGACACCTTTGGCATTGCCAAAGTAGGGGAGGAGAGCGGTGTGCGGATGGACACGCCGGGTGGCCCTGCCTGGACCGACAGCCGCGGTTATGCAGTGCTGCCGAGCCTCACCGGCTACCGGCAATCGACCATTCAACTGGATACGCGCACTTTGGCTAAAAATGTTGATATCAGCAACGCCTGGCAGGATGCTGAGGCTGCGCGCGGCTCGGTGAATTACGTGAACTTTGATGTGGTACGGACTCGTCGGGCGCTGGTTGCGGTGACGGACATCAAGAACCAGCCGTTACCCTACGGTGCCAGCATTTTTGATGACGCCGATCACTTTGTCACCGTGGTCGGGGAACAAGGCAGCGTATTTATCCCGGACGTCGCGGCCAGAGGCAGATTTGTTGTTCAGCAATCCGGCAGCACGCTCTGCTCGTTTACATTGGCATTGCCGCAGAAAGCCGATGTGAGCGGATTTTATGAAACGGCCAGTGCGGTGTGCCGTTAAGAAGGAGGGTGTCATGAACCGGTTTATAACGACAGGTCTGCTGTGGGGGGTATTGATTTATCCGGGCGTGGCGATGGCTGACTCCGAGATCCCCGGGGTTGGCATCCAGCCAGCTTTACCGGCGGATACTCGCTGCAGCCTGTCTGCCGGGGCACCGGTGATTGATTATGGCAGTCAGTCACGAGGGCAGCTCCAGGCTGGGGATAACCCCCAGGCCCTGTCGTTGGGCAAGCGCACACTGATGGTGAATATTGGCTGTCCTTTCCCCCAAAACATGCGTCTGGCATTGCGCGGGGCGCAAGGGGTAAATGGTGATTTGCTCCATGGCGATCGTGGCAGTGTCAACGTCCTGGTGCTGGATGCGCAAGTCGATGGTCAGGCGGTGTTGTTGTCAAGAACCACGCCAGACGGGGTACTGCAGGGGGGCGCAGAGACCGGCTTGCGATTGCAGCCTGGGAATAACTTCGCTGCCACGCAAAATGGGCATTTTGTTCAAGGTAAAAGTTTTACTGCGCGGATTGAAATTGAGCCCGTTTTTCCTGAAAGCGCTACACGTGTGTCTGCCCGACAAACGAGTGAATCACTCTTGATCCTGGAACTCGTGAAGTAAGCCCGCAACCGGCGAGCCTGCCAGGGGTGTTATTGATAAAACGTTCTGGCGTTATGCCACAGGGCTTTGTGTGCGCCGTCTTCGCCAAGGGCCTCTACCAGCAAGGCGATATCGTTGTCCTCAAAGGCACGTGGCGCCCGGGTTGATGGCAGGTCCGTAGCAAACATCAGGGCGTCGGGGTTGATGCTATGGATCTGTTGCAGTACTTGCGGCACGGCAAAATCAACCCGGCCAAAACCGCAGGCCTTGATCCGCACGCCGTGCTCCGCCAGGCGCAGCAGGCTGGGCAGGCCCTCATGGCTTAAACCCAGGTGGTCGATGCTCAGCGCCGGCAGGCGTCGCAACCGGTCTTCCAGTCCTGACAGTTCCCGTGAGTCAACGTACAGCTCGGAATGCCAGCCCACTTGTTCATGCACGCGCATGGCCAATGATTCGAGCTGGTCAAGTTGTTCGGAGCCTCCGCGCTTGAGGTTGAAGCGCAGGGCGCGGATGCCCTGCTGGCGCAGGGTCTGCAGCTCGGCATCGGTGACACTGGCGGGCAACTGGGTCACGCCCACAAACCCCGGGCCTAAACGCTTGAGTGCAGCGATCAGGTAGCTCTGGTCGTAGCCCTGAAAGGAACCCGATACCACGGCACCGCCCACGATACCCAGGGGGGTGGCCCGGGCCAGGTAGTCATCGACACTGAAGAACTCGGGCACATAGCCATTGTTGGGAATCAGCGGGTAGGCGCTGTCAATGATATGGCAGTGGGCATCGAAGATCGGGCGCATGGTGGTGAGCTCCAGTGGAAGTGTATGACTGTGGGAGCGAGCCTGCTCGCGATGGTATCAGTGCGCTGGGCCAGACAGATCGCATCGCCTGCATCGCGAGCAGGCTCGCTCCCACAATGTGCCCTGCAAGACTCCCTTCCTCATGGAGGATTAATTCAGCTCGCTGATATAGGTACCGGTGCCCTTGAGGATGTTCTGCAGGGTCTCTTCGACTTCGCCAAGGTCTGCCGCAGGGGTGTTGTGGAGGATTTCCAGGTGGTCATCGCCCTTGAGAACATCCGCATCACCCGCGCCGATTTCGATCAGCAGGCGGGTAGGGCTCAAGGTGACCTTGACGCCGTCCAGGGTCGAAGGCTCATCTTCCAGGGTGATTTCCAGCTCGTCTTCGTCCGGGTAACGGGTCATCAGAAACATTTCGCCGCTGTCGGTGTGGCAGCACAGCATGGCCATATTGTCTTCTTCGTCGTCGCACGGGTTGGCGAGCAGGTGGTCGGTGGTCATTTGCATGGGTAATTCCTGGCGCTCTGGGCGCGGGTAGGTCGATCAGAGGCCAATTTTGCCAGCCTGAACCGATTTGTGCAGGTTTGAATGGAACAACTGGGCAAATGGTCAGTCATTTCTGGTGCTCGCTACGGAAACTACGGTGCTTTTATGAAGGTTTTTCGCTTGCCGATGCTAGGGTTGTTCTATGACCGCCCTGGCGGTTGCGTCCCGATGACCGAATATGTCGCCGCACCGTAAGCAGGCCGTACAGCGCAATCGTTAAGCTGCGCGGTGATTGTTATCTCTAAAGACACAGCCTGTTCAACCGGCAGTCGTTTTTGTAGATCACCATCCTTGCAGGTGAATGTGACCCGTGGGTCACGGCCAGCTTCACCTCCTCACGCGGGAACAACACGCGACGCTTCTCTCAATAACAAGCCCAAGCGGAGTACCACAGATGGCGTTCTTCACCGCAGCCAGCAAAGCCGACTTCCAGCATCAACTGCAAGCGGCACTGGCGCAGCACATCAGTGAACAGGCACTGCCACAAGTGGCGCTGTTCGCTGAGCAATTCTTCGGCATCATTTCTCTGGATGAACTTACCCAGCGGCGCATGTCCGACCTCGCCGGCTGCACGCTGTCGGCGTGGCGCCTGCTGGAGCGTTTCGACCCGGCCCAGCCGCAAGTGCGGGTATTCAACCCCGACTACGAGCGCCACGGCTGGCAGTCCACCCACACGGCAGTTGAAGTCCTGCACCACGACCTGCCGTTTCTGGTGGACTCGGTGCGTACCGAGCTGAACCGTCGCGGTTACAGCATTCATACCCTGCAAACCACGGTGTTGAGCGTGCGTCGCGGCGGCAAAGGCGAGTTGCTGGAAATCCTGCCCAAGGGCACCACGGGGGAAGGCGTCTCGCAAGAGTCACTGATGTACCTGGAAATCGATCGCTGCGCACACGCCGCCGAATTGAATGTGCTGAGCAAGGAACTGGAGCAGGTTCTGGGTGAAGTACGGGTTGCCGTGGCTGACTTCGAGCCGATGAAGGCCAAGGTGCAGGAGCTGCTGGCCAGTGTCGACAACTGCCAGTACGCCGTCGATGCCGATGAGAAAGCCGAAGTCAAAAGCTTCCTGGAATGGCTGGTGGGCAACCACTTCACCTTCCTGGGCTATGAAGAATTTGTGGTGCGTGACGATGCCGATGGCGGTCATATCGAATATGACCCTGACTCGTTCCTGGGCCTGACCAAGCTGTTGCGCGCCGGGCTCACCGCCGAAGACCTGCGTATCGAAGACTACGCCGTCAGCTACCTGCGCGAGCCGACCCTGCTGTCGTTCGCCAAGGCCGCGCACCCGAGCCGCGTGCATCGCCCGGCGTACCCGGACTATGTGTCGATTCGCCAGATCGATGCCAGCGGCAAGGTCATCAAGGAGTGCCGCTTTATGGGCCTGTACACCTCTTCGGTGTACGGCGAGAGCGTGCGGGTGATCCCTTATATTCGTCGCAAGGTGGCAGAAATCGAGCGCCGCTCGGGCTTCCAGGCCAAGGCTCACCTGGGCAAGGAACTGGCCCAGGTGGTGGAAGTCCTGCCCCGTGACGACCTGTTCCAGACTCCGGTGGATGAACTGTTCAACACCGTGATGTCGATCGTGCAAATCCAGGAGCGCAACAAGATTCGCGTGTTCCTGCGCAAGGACCCGTACGGCCGCTTCTGCTATTGCCTGGCCTATGTACCGCGAGATATCTATTCCACCGAAGTGCGGCAGAAAATCCAGCAGGTGCTGATGGAGCGTCTGCAGGCGTCGGATTGCGAGTTCTGGACCTTCTTCTCGGAGTCGGTGCTGGCCCGCGTGCAGCTGATTCTGCGGGTTGACCCGAAAAACCGCATCGATATCGACCCGCTGTTGCTGGAAAAAGAAGTGGTCCAGGCCTGCCGCAGCTGGCAGGACGACTACGCCAGCCTGGCGGTCGAAAGCTTTGGCGAGGCCAATGGCACCAAGGTGCTGGCCGATTTCCCCAAAGGTTTCCCGGCAGGCTATCGCGAGCGCTTTGCTGCACATTCGGCCGTGGTCGACATGCAGCACCTGATGAACCTCAGCGAAAAGAACCCGCTGGTGATGAGTTTCTATCAGCCGCTGGGGCAAAGTGCCGGTCAGGAGCTGCATTGCAAGCTGTATCACGCCGATACGCCGCTGGCCCTGTCCGATGTCCTGCCGATTCTGGAGAACCTCGGCCTGCGCGTGCTGGGCGAGTTCCCGTACCGTTTGCGGCATGCCAATGGCCGTGAGTTCTGGATCCATGACTTCGCCTTTACCGCTGGCGAAGGCTTGAACCTGGATATCCAGCAACTCAACGACACGCTGCAGGATGCGTTCGTGCATATCGTACGCGGCGATGCCGAGAACGATGCGTTCAACCGCCTGGTACTGACTGCCGGCCTGCCATGGCGCGACGTGGCGCTGCTGCGTGCGTACGCGCGTTACCTGAAGCAGATTCGCCTGGGTTTTGACCTGGGGTATATCGCCAGCACCCTGAACAACCACACCGACATCGCCCGCGAGTTGACCCGGCTGTTCAAGACCCGCTTCTACCTGGCGCGCAAGCTGACGGCCGAAGACCTCGAAGACAAGCAGTTGCGTCTGGAGCAGGCGATCCTGACAGCCCTGGACGATGTGCAGGTGCTCAACGAAGACCGCATCCTGCGTCGCTACCTGGACTTGATCAAAGCCACGTTGCGCACCAACTTCTACCAGCCGGATGGCAACGGTCACAACCGTTCCTACTTCAGCTTCAAGTTCAACCCGCACCTGATCCCCGAGCTGCCAAGGCCGGTGCCGAAGTTTGAAATCTTCGTCTACTCGCCGCGGGTTGAAGGCGTGCACTTGCGCTTCGGCAACGTGGCCCGTGGCGGCTTGCGCTGGTCGGACCGTGAAGAAGACTTCCGCACCGAAGTGCTGGGCCTGGTAAAAGCCCAGCAAGTGAAAAACTCGGTCATTGTGCCGGTGGGCGCCAAAGGCGGCTTCGTGCCGCGCCGCCTGCCGCTGGGCGGCGGCCGTGATGAAATCCAGGCCGAGGCGATTGCCTGCTACCGGATCTTTATTTCCGGCCTGCTGGACATCACCGACAACTTGAAAGACGGCGCATTGGTACCGCCGTTGAACGTGGTCCGTCACGATGATGATGACCCGTACCTGGTGGTGGCTGCCGACAAGGGCACCGCGACCTTCTCCGATATCGCCAACGGCATTGCCATCGATTACGGCTTCTGGCTGGGCGATGCGTTCGCTTCGGGCGGTTCGGCCGGTTATGACCATAAAAAGATGGGCATTACCGCCAAAGGTGCCTGGGTTGGCGTGCAGCGTCACTTTAAAGAGCGCGGGATCAACGTTCAGAAAGACAGCATCAGCGTGGTCGGTATCGGCGATATGGCCGGTGACGTGTTCGGCAACGGCCTGCTGATGTCCGATCAGTTGCAACTGGTCGCGGCGTTCAACCACCTGCATATCTTTATCGACCCGAACCCGGAGCCTGCCAGCAGCTTCGCCGAGCGTCAGCGCCTGTTCGATCTGCCGCGTTCGGCGTGGTCGGACTACGACACCGGCATCATGTCGGCGGGCGGCGGGATCTTCTCGCGCAGCGCGAAAAGCATCGCCATCTCCGCGCAGATGAAAGAGCGCTTCGCGATTACCGCTGACAGGCTGACCCCCACCGAACTGCTCAATGCCTTGCTCAAGGCCCCGGTGGACCTGCTGTGGAACGGCGGTATCGGCACCTACGTCAAGGCCAGTAGCGAAAGCCATGCCGATGTCGGCGACAAGGCCAATGATGCATTACGGGTCAACGGCAATGAGCTGCGCTGCAAGGTGGTAGGCGAGGGCGGCAACCTGGGCATGACCCAGCTGGGCCGTGTCGAGTTCAACCTCAATGGCGGCGGCTCCAACACCGACTTTATCGATAATGCCGGCGGTGTGGACTGCTCTGACCACGAAGTGAATATCAAGATCCTGCTCAATGAAGTGGTGCAGGCCGGCGATATGACCGAGAAGCAGCGTAACCAGCTGCTGGGCAGCATGACCGATGAGGTGGGCGGCCTGGTCCTGGGCAACAACTACAAGCAGACCCAGGCCATTTCGCTGGCCGCGCGCAAGGCCTATGAGCGGATTGCCGAATACAAGCGCCTGATGAACGATCTGGAAGCCCGTGGCAAGCTGGACCGTGCCATCGAGTTCCTGCCGTCAGAAGAGCAGCTCAACGAGCGCGTAGCGGCGGGCCACGGCCTGACCCGTGCCGAGCTGTCGGTGCTGATCTCGTACAGCAAGATCGACCTTAAAGAGGCGCTGCTCAACTCCCGGGTGCCGGATGACGACTACCTGACCCGGGACATGGAAACCGCGTTCCCGCCGATGCTGGTGAGCAAATTTGCCGAAGCCATGCGTCGCCATCGCCTGAAGCGTGAAATCGTCAGCACCCAGATTGCCAACGATCTGGTCAACCATATGGGCATCACCTTTGTCGAGCGCCTGAAAGAGTCGACGGGGATGAGTGCTGCCAACGTGGCCGGCGCCTACGTCATCGTGCGTGATATTTTCCACCTGCCACACTGGTTCCGGCAGATCGAGGCGCTGGACTATCAGGTACCGGCTGAAATCCAGCTGGCGCTGATGGATGAGTTGATGCGTCTGGGTCGCCGCGCTACACGCTGGTTCCTGCGCAGCCGTCGTAACGAGCTGGATGCGGCGCGGGATGTGGCGCATTTCGGCCCGCATCTGGCGGCATTGGGCCTCAAGCTCGACGAACTGCTGGAAGGGCCGACCCGCGAAGGCTGGCAGACCCGCTATCAGGCCTACGTCGAGGCGGGCGTGCCGGAGTTGCTGGCGCGCATGGTAGCGGGTACCACGCACCTGTATACCCTGTTGCCGATTATCGAGGCTTCGGATGTCACCGGGCAAAATGCTGCGGATGTGGCCAAGACGTACTTCGCCGTGGGCAGTGCGCTGGACCTGACCTGGTACTTGCAGCAGATCAGCAACCTGCCGGTGGAGAACAACTGGCAGGCCCTGGCCCGCGAGGCGTTCCGCGACGATATCGACTGGCAGCAGCGGGCAATTACCATTTCGGTGTTGCAGATGACCGAGGCCGGGGAAAGTATCGAGGCACGGCTGGCGCTGTGGCTTGAACAGAACCACTCGATGGTTGAGCGCTGGCGCTCGATGCTGGTGGATCTGCGTGCCGCCACCGGCAGCGACTATGCCATGTACGCGGTGGCCAACCGCGAGCTGCTGGACCTGGCGTTGAGCGGTCAATCAGGGCTCTGACAGCCTGAGTTGCAAAACAAAGCCCCGGCTCATGTGCAATGAGTCGGGGCTTTTTTGTTTCTGGGGGTTACCGGAAATCAGATGCCGATATTGCCCAAGGTTTGCACGATGCTGCGCAGGGTAACGGCGAGAGTGGGATGATCGACCTCAAAGCGCTCTACAGCGAGGTTGACGCTGTCGGCAAGGCTGGAATCGTTGGTCGCTTTTTCGATGTCGATCTGAGCCTGGATTTGTGTGGCGAGCTGGTTCAAGTGTTCACGCTCTTCCTGGGTGAGCGGCGGGTTCTGTTCCAGTTGCTCGCGCAAGGTATTGAGTTGTTCTTGCAGATCGCGGGCAGGCATAGCATTCATCCTTTATTGATAGGCTCTGGTGTAGACCTTCGAAGTGAGCAAAAGGTCTGTCTCTAGATTAATCCACTCGCGGGCGAAGTGCATGATCTCTATCAAAATCCCCGGTGCGTGTTTTTGTCGTTCAGGCGGGTGGTTTTAAAAGAATCGGCAGCGGGGGGAACGTCTATCTTTTATACAAGTCTGTTTAGGCGATTGCTTGGGGGCTGCCTAAAAGCCATTTGCCGTTATACTGATGTTCAGACTCAGGGCATAGCGCCCAAGTGTTGAGTAACTTCAGGGAGTTTTGCTATGCGCTGGACTGTTCGTCTCGCCCCATTGTTTGTCTGTGCCGGTGTGGCCATGATGCCGTTTGCTGCCAATGCCGCCACCGAGGATGACCCGTGGGAAGGGTTTAACCGCGTTGTGTTCAAGTTTAACGACACCCTCGACACCTATGCCCTGAAGCCGATTGCCCAGGGCTACCAGTTCATCACTCCGCAGTTTCTGGAGGATGGCATCCACAATATGTACCGCAACGTCGGTGACGTGCGCAACCTGGCCAACAACGTGCTGCAGGTAAAACCCCACGCTGCGGGCGTGGATACCGCCCGTTTGCTGATGAACACCATTATCGGTGTCGGCGGCTTCTTTGATGTGGGCACCAAGATGGGCCTGCAGCGCAACGACGAAGACTTTGGCCAGACCCTTGGCTACTGGGGGCTGAGCAGCGGCCCTTACCTTGTATTGCCGCTGCTGGGCCCTAGTACGGTGCGAGATGCCCTGGGCATCTACCCGGACTCCTATGCCGAACCTTACCGCTACATGCATGACGTTTCAGCACGTAACACCGTTGCCGGGATGAAAATCATCGATGCCCGCGCCAATCTGCTGTCGGCCGAAAAATTGATCACGGGGGATAAATACATCTTTATCCGCAATGCGTATCTGCAAAGCCGTGAATTCAAGGTCAAGGACGGGCAGGTTGTCGACGACTTCTGAGTCGTTTGACCGATGCGCAAAAAACGGCCCTTGTGGCCGTTTTTTGTATGGGTGCAGATGAGAATCAATCGGCTTTGCGGCCTTTGTTACCAAGGTTTTAGTTGCCGTAAACGTGGTTCTTATAACCCGCAGTAATTTAACGTGACGAACACCTCAAGCCGCTATCGGCCTGAGCTTGAAACACCCCGCGGATGGGAGTACCGTCTGCGCCTTACACGGGCACCTTTGTAGGATCGAGCAATACAGTCGATTTGAATCAGGGATGTTCACAAGCCATTTCAGTTGTTGAGCCCGACGTTTACGAGCTTCAACGACAACCTAATTCTGGCGCCATTTGCCCACATGCAAAAAACCAGTGCCACGCTGCTGATCATTGATGACGACCAGGTAGTACGCGCAAGTCTGGCGGCCTACCTGGAAGACAGCGGCTTCAGCGTCCTTCAGGCCAATAATGGCTTGCAAGGCCTTCAGATGTTCGAGCAAGAGCAGCCAGATCTGATCATCTGTGACCTGCGCATGCCGCAAATGAGTGGCCTGGAGGTGATTCGCCAGGTTGCCCAGCGGTCGGCGCAAACGCCGGTGATCGTCATCTCGGGCGCAGGCGTGATGAGCGATGTGGTCGAGGCTTTGCGCCTTGGCGCTGCCGACTACCTGATCAAGCCGCTGGAAGACCTTGCCGTGCTGGAGCATTCGGTTCACCGAGCTCTGGATCGTGCGCGGTTGCAGCTTGAGAACCAGCGCTACCGTGAGAAGCTGGAGTCGGCCAACCGGGAACTGGAAGCCAGCCTGCATTTGCTGCAGGAAGACCAGAACGCCGGCCGGCAGGTGCAGATGAACATGCTGCCGGTCAGCCCCTGGACCACTGATGAGTTCAATTTTGCCCACAAGATCATCCCGTCACTGTATCTGTCCGGGGATTTTGTCGACTACTTCCGGGTTGACGAGCGTCGGGTCGCTTTTTATCTGGCGGATGTTTCCGGGCACGGCGCCTCTTCGGCCTTTGTCACGGTGCTGCTCAAGTTCATGACCACGCGCCTGCTGTTCGAGTCCAAGCGCAATGGCACCTTGCCGGAGTTCAAGCCCTCCGAAGTGCTTGGGCATATCAACCGTGGCCTGATCAACTGCAAGCTGGGCAAGCACGTGACCATGGTGGGCGGTGTGATCAATGAAGAAAGCGGCGAGCTGACCTACAGCATTGGCGGGCACTTGCCGCTGCCGGTGCTCTACACTCCAGACAGTGTCCGTTATCTGGAAGGGCGGGGTTTGCCCGTTGGCCTGTTCAACGAAGCCACCTATGAAGACCAGGTTATGAAATTGCCTGAAGCTTTCAGCCTGACTCTGATGTCTGACGGTATCCTGGATCTTTTGACCGAGCCGACGCTCAAAGAGAAAGAAGCTGCTTTGCCGCAACGGGTAAAAGCAGCAGGCGGCAGCCTGGATGGTCTGCGCAAAGTGTTTGGATTAGCTACGCTAGGGGAGATGCCGGATGATATCGCCTTGTTGGTGTTGAGCAGGAATCTTAAATGAGTACCGGTAGAATTCAGTTCGCCGAACAGGACGGCACTTTTGTCCTGAAGTTTGTGGGTGAAGTGCGTCTGACGTTGTGTTCGGCACTGGATGCGACGATCGAGAGGATTTTCACGGCGTTGAATTTCAATGCCATCGTGATTGACCTCACCGAAACCCGCAGTATCGACAGCACCACCTTGGGTTTGCTGGCGAAACTGTCGATATTGTCGCGCCAAAAAACAGGCCTGTTGCCGACTGTTGTCACCACCCACGAAGACATCACCCGGCTGCTGGAGTCGATGGGCTTCGATCAGGTGTTCAACATCATCGGCAAGCCGATCCCTTGCCCGGATTGCCTGACCGACCTGCCTTCGCAGGATCAGACAGAAGAAGTGGTGCGGGTAAAAGTGCTGGAAGCGCACAAGATTCTGATGGGGCTCAACGACTCCAACCGTGAAGCTTTCCATGATCTGGTGAATGCACTCGAGCGGAATTGATTTCCGGTCGCCTTATCCCGCAGGTTGTCAAAGATCAAAAGCCCCTCACCAACCCTCTCCCTCCGGGAGAGGCGTGGTGAGGGGCTTTTAGCTTTTTATGTCACAACCAACCATGGTATTTCCCGGCGCTGATAACGGTGCGCGCGGAAGATCGCGTTGTTTTCACCCGGCAGATAGGCTCTGGAGGCTGCATCCGGGTACGGGGCAAAGAAGGGATTGATATATTCCCAGACCACTTCTCCCGTCGGCGTGATTTCAAACAGTCGACCAAAATTGGCCTCGGTCACCAGCGTATTGCCGTTGTGCAGGCGTTGCGCGCCGCCCATGAACGGGGTGAAAAAGGCATAGCCCGGGGTATCGGCGTACTGCCACACGATCTGTTGGCTCAGTGGCTCTATTTCCAGTATTCGTGAGTGCGGCATGCTGGTATGTGGCCGAAAGATGCCGTTGTCGAATACCAGCACGTTGCCGTTTTCCAGCTCGCTCGGGCAGTGCTGTTGCGCAACCAGATCATGGCCCAGGCGCCACAGCACCTTACTGCTGCTGCGCGAAATGGCAATCACCGCAGAGACGCTGCGCAGGCTGAGAATGATCTTGCCATCGCGGCCCGGCGAGACGGCGTTGGTCATCGGCCAGTGGTAGCGTTCAAACGCATCATGCAGCGGATAGTCTTCAGGGCGCAGGTGCTCCCAGCTGCGCCACTCCCACACCACATGGCCCTGGCGGTCGACTTCTTTGACCACATCGGCATAGATCACCCCGCCGGGTGCTTCGCTGCCAGGAATGCCACCCACCACGCGCGCGGCCAGATGCGGGCTCAGCGGTTCAACGGTGGTGTAGAGCAGATGACCGTTGTCCAGCCATTGGGCATCGTGATGGTGCATCAGGTCAGTGTGTTCCCACACCACTTCTCCCTCGGCAGTGACTTCGCTGAAGGCGCCGCCGTGCCAGACTGACCAGCCCGTAAACAACTCTGGCGAGTCGGGGTGGTTGCCGTTGTATCCCAGGTTGCCGTTACGCAGTATTACGGCGTCGCGGCCGGGGCGCCAGGGCAGCTTCCAGCGGTGTACGATTTCGCCTTCCAGATCGATCAGGAATACATTGCCATCTGCCGTTTGCGGGGCGAACAGTGTGTAGCCACCGGCGCTACGGGCGTGGTCGACGCCGACCAGACCGGTCTTGTGGCGCTTCAGGGTGGTGTTGTGCAGTTTTGACATGGTGCCACTCCCACTAGGTTCCACTGGTATTGTGCGCGGCAGGGGAGCATTGTCGGTCTCCCCTGTGTGCGTGGAATCGAGTATGTCGAGGCAAACCGTGGCGCTCCATGCCAAACACCCCTCTTTTGCTGCCATGCCGGACGCCACGCCGCGTACGGTGGTGGTGCTGGCATTCGATGAGCTGTTGTTGCTCAACGCCGCGGGGCCACTTGAGGTCTTCGCCGCGATACCGCGGCTGTTGGGCGGCACTTTTGCCAGCGATCCACCTTATCGGCTGTTGCTCGTATCGCCCATGGGAGGCCAGATAACCTCGGTTTCCGGGATCAGCGTCAATACACTGTCCCTGGAACAGATCGACCAGCAAGCGGACGTTATCGACACCCTGATCGTGGCAGGGGGGCCGGGTGTGGCAGCACTTGAAGCCAGCGTACCTGTGTGCAGCTGGTTGCGCCGCCGCGCCACGGCCGTACGCAGGCTGTGTTCCATAGGTACTGGCACATTCGCCTTGGCCGCTGCCGGTCTGCTTGAGGGGCGCAAGGTGGTGACCCACTGGAAGTTTGCCGAAGAACTGCAAGCCCGCTACCCGGCGCTCCAATGCCAGACTGAAGGGTTGTACCTGCATGACGCGAATCTGTGGACGTGCGCGGGAGCTGCTGCCGGTATCGACCTGGCGCTGGGGTTGGTGGAGCAGGATCTCGGCCCCCATGCGGCATTGGAGCTGGCGCGCTATTTCACCGTTTTCGTATGGCGCTCGGCGGCTCAACCCCAGCTCAGCGCTTCGCTCAATGCCCAGTCCCTGGCCTTGCGTACCGCCCCTGACGTGCGCCTGGTGCGTCTGCATGCCTGGATTGCAGCCAACCTGCAAAGCGACCTGCGTGTGGAAATACTGGCGGAGCAATTTGGCATGAGTGCGCGCCACTTTGCCCGTGCCTACGTGGCCACTACTGGCCATACACCTGCACATGCGGTAGAGCTCTTACGTATTGAAGCTGCCTGCCAGATGCTGAAAACCACCAGCGAGCCGATCAAGCGGATAGCCGAAACCGCAGGTTTTGGTCGGGAAGAGCGTATGCGGCGAGGGTTTCACAAGCACTTGGGCATCGGCCCGCAGCATTACCGCAACCAGAGTCGATGCGCTGCACCGCAAGGCTGATCTGACGGCTTATCGCATGCCGGGTCTGATCGCTGGCCAAGGATATCGGTGCAGGACTAATTGCCTGGCTCAACGCTCTTGTGATGCTCCAGCACCCTGTTGATCAAGGCCCGGGTCACCTTGGGCAGTGCCTGCAGGTCGCGCACCAGAATGCTGCGTTCGCGCACCCGCCAGGGCTCGTCCAGTTCTATCACCGACAGGCCCATGGTCTGCTGGTGACGACGGGCCGAAGACTCCGGCAGGATGGCGATACCCACCCCGGCTTCGACCATCCGGCACATCGCTTCGAAGCTGTAGACCTTGATGCGCATGTTCAGGGTATTGCCGTGCAGGGCGACCTGTTCATTTAAAAAACGCAGCAGGGTAGTGCCTTCGTGCAGGCCGATATGCGGATAGGCCAGGGTTTCGGCCAGCTTGATCGACCTGGAGTGGGCCAGGGGGTGATCCAATGAGGTGACCAGGATCAATTGGTCGGTGCTGAAGTGGATGACCTGCAGGCTGTCAGCCTCGACCGGACCGGCGATGATGCCCATATCGGTTGAGCCATCCATGACCCCGCGGACGATATCGCGGCTCAGGCGCTCTTGCAGGTCCACTGTCACACCGGGGCGTTCGGCAAGAAAACCGGCCAGGATACCGGGCAAGAATTCCGTGGCTGCCGTGGTGTTGGCAAAAATCCTGATATGCCCCGACGCGTCGGTGTCGTACTCGGTGAACTCGCTTTTCATATAGTCCACCTGGCGCATGATCATCCGCGCATGGTGCAAGAACAGTTCACCGGCGGGGGTCAGTTCAACCCCGCGGCTGTCGCGGTACAACAGGCGGCTGGCCAGGTTCTCTTCCAGGCTCTTGATCCGTGCACTGGCGGCTGGCGGCGAGATAAACGCCTTGCGCGCACCCTGGGTGAGGCTGGGGGATTCGGCGATATGAATAAACAGGCGCAGGTCGACAAGATCAAAATGCATGGCTGATTTCCGTTGGGCTTGAGCGTTAAGCAAAACCGAACGCCCCCTTACCGAAACGCAGATTCACAGATCGCCCGGCTTTTGGCAATCATGGCCAAAATAACAAGCCACGGGGCAATCACCGATGAGCGATAACGCACTGGCCGACTGGATCGGTCGTACTGAAGAAATCCATGACGCTCTTAGCCTGAACCTGGTCACCCGTATCGCCGCGACCTTCGGTGAGAAGGTGCCGCAGGCCGGGGAGCCTCTGCCGGCGTTGTGGCAGTGGTGTTTCTTTCAGCCCACGGTAGAGGAACAGGGGCTGGGTGATGATGGTCACCCGGCCCGGGGCGGCTTTTTGCCTCCGGCCCACAACCGCAACCGCATGTGGGCGGGCGGGCGTGTCGAGTTCTTTACTCCACTCAGGGTGGATGCCAGGGCGACGCGTTTTTCCACCATTCTCGATGTTCGGGAAAAACTCGGTAAAACCGGCTCGCTGCTGTTTGTCACTGTCCAGCATGACTATCTGCAGGACGGCCAACTGGCCATTCGCGAAGAACAGGACATTGTCTACCGCGAACCAACCCCGCCCAAGCTGGCAGAGGGCGAGCCCTTGCCTGCGGGCATCTGGCAGGAGTCGATCACGCCGAGCCCCACCTTGCTGTTCCGCTACTCGGCGGTCACCTTCAATGGCCATCGCATCCATTACGACTGGCCTTATGCGACCGCAACGGAAGGCTACCCGGGGCTGGTGGTACACGGGCCGCTGATGGCCACCCTCAGCCTGCGCGCTTTTTGCCGCGCCAATCCCCAGGCCCAAGTGCGGCGCTTTGCCTATCGCGGCGTGCGGCCGTTGATTGCACCTCAGCCCTTTGTGCTGCGGGGGCGGGTCGTGGCGGCGGGCAAAGCCGAGTTGTGGGTGGGCAACGCAGAGGGTATCGCCCAGCAGGGCGAAGTGAGCTTCGACTAATAACGACAACAAGGAGCGCTAATGAATCCGTATCTGAACGAAGACTATAACGCCATTCGCGAGGGTGTCCGCGCCCTGTGTGCGGAGTTTCCAGCCGAGTACTGGCGCAAGATTGACGAAGACAAGGGCTTTCCTGAAGCCTTTGTCGCCGCCATGACCGAAGCCGGCTGGTTGTCGGCGATGATCCCCGAGCACTACGGCGGTTCGGGCCTGGGGCTGGCTGAGGCCTCGGTGATTCTTGAGGAAGTGAACCACTGTGGCGGCAACTCCGGCACCGTACATGGCCAGATGTACAATATGTTTACCTTGCTGCGTCACGGCAGCGAGGCGCAAAAAAGTTATTACCTGCCCCGGCTGGCCAGTGGCGAGCTGCGTTTGCAGTCGATGGCAGTGACCGAGCCAACCACGGGCACCGACACCACCAAGATCAAGACCACTGCCGTGCGCCAGGGCGACACGTATGTGATCAATGGCCAGAAGGTGTGGATTTCGCGGGTTCAGCATTCCGACCTGATGATCCTGCTGGCCCGCACCACGCCGTTGGCCGACGTGCAGAAAAAAGCCGACGGCATGTCGATCTTTCTGGTCGATCTGCGCGAAGCCATCGGCAACGGCCTGACCGTGCAGCCGATTGCCAATATGGTCAATCACGAAACCAACGAGCTGTTTTTCGACAACCTGGTAATCCCCGCCAGCAGCCTGATCGGCGAAGAGGGCAAGGGCTTTCGTTATATCCTCGACGGGCTCAATGCCGAGCGCACGCTGATCGCCGCTGAATGCATCGGTGATGGCCGCTGGTTCAATGAAAAGTCTGCACAGTACGCCCGTGATCGTGTGGTATTCGGTCGTCCGATCGGGCAGAACCAGGGCGTACAGTTCCCGATTGCCGAAGCCCATATCGAGCTGGAAGCCGCCGACCTGATGCGCTGGCGCGCCTGCGAAGAATACGACAGCGGGGGTAAAGCCGGGGCGGCGGCCAATATGGCCAAGTACCTGGCAGCCAAGGCCAGCTGGGAAGCGGCCAATGCCTGCCTGCAAACCCACGGCGGTTTCGGTTTTGCCAATGAGTATGACGTCGAGCGCAAGTTTCGCGAGACCCGTCTGTATCAGGTGGCACCCATCTCCACCAACCTGATCCTGTCCTATGTGGCCGAGCATCTGCTCGAGTTGCCGCGTTCCTTTTAATTAACGGAGACAGAACATGCAGATCAGTCATCTGGACCATCTGGTCCTGACAGTACGGGATATCCCCACAAGTCTGGATTTTTACAGCCGGGTGCTGGGCATGCAGCCCGTGGTGTTCGGTCAGGGCCGCCATGCCCTTGGGTTCGGCCAGCAAAAGATCAACCTGCACCAGGCCGGTGCCGAGTTCGAGCCCAAGGCCAGCCAGCCACTGCCGGGTTCGGCAGACCTGTGTTTTATCGTCGCGACCCCATTGGATGCTGTGATCGAGCAGCTGCACGGCCTGGGTGTTGCCATCCTCGAGGGGCCGGTCATGCGCACCGGTGCCCAGGGGCCGATTCGCTCGATTTACCTGCGTGACCCGGATCTGAACCTGATCGAGTTGTCCAATCGAGTGGAGAGCGCGGCATGAGTCAGCACACGCAAGCGCTCACCCGTTTTTTGGCCAGCCTGGATTACCAGCAATTACCCGAAGCCGTTATCAGCCGTACTGAAGAGCTGTTTCTCGACTGGCTGGGATCGGCCCTGGCCAGTCAGGGCGCGCACCCGATCCCGTTGTTTGAACGCTACGCGGCGAAGATGGGCCCGGGCACCGGCCCTGCCGGTATTCTGGTCAACGGCCAGACCACCTCGGCGTATTTTGCCGCGCTGGTCAATGGCGCCAGCTCCCATTTGGTGGAGCAGGACGACCTGCATAACAGCTCCGTGCTGCACCCGGCGACCGTGGTGTTTCCTGCGGTGCTGGCGGCGGCACAGGACCTGGGAAAATCGGGTCGCGATCTGATTGTCGCCGCCGTCGCCGGTTATGAAGCGGGCATTCGCATCGGTGAGTTTCTTGGTCGTTCGCATTACCGCATCTTTCACACCACGGCTACAGTCGGCACCCTGGCGGCAGCGGTGGGGGTCGGCAAGCTGATGGGGTTCAACCCGCAGCAGTTCACCCACCTGCTGGGCACTGCCGGGACCCAGGCCGCGGGCCTGTGGGAGTTTCTGCGCGATGCCGCGGACTCCAAGCAGCTGCATACCGCCAAGGCCGCCGCTGATGGTTTGCTGGCTGCTTACCTGACGGGCGAGGGTCTGAGCGGTGCGCAAAATATTCTTGAGGGTGAGCAGGGCATGGCTGCCGGCATGTCCAGCGACGCCAACCCGGCGTGCCTGTCCGATCGCCTGGGCAGCCGCTGGGCGCTGACGGAGACTTCGTTCAAGTTTCACGCCTCGTGCCGCCACACCCACCCGGCGGCCGATGCGCTGCTGGCGTTGATGCAGCGGGAGGGGCTTGGAGCAGAGGACATCGCCAGTGTCACCACCCGCGTCCATCAAGCCGCCATCGATGTATTGGGCCGCGTAGAGGTGCCGCAGAGCGTGCACCAGGCCAAGTTTTCCATGGGCACGGTGCTGGGCCTGATTGCCGTCTATGGCAAGGCCGGCTTGCCCGAGTTTCATCAGCATGCGCTGAGCGATGCGCGCGTTGGCGCGTTTCGCGACAAGGTGCGTATGGTCCTCGATAACGACGTTGACGATGCGTATCCACAACGCTGGCTGGGCCGGGTGCTGGTGACCACGGTGCAGGGGCGCAGCCTGCAGGGCAGCATCGATGAGCCCAGGGGCGACCCGGGCAATACGTTGAGCCGCGCCGAACTGGAAGACAAGTTTCGTCGCCTGCTGGCCTTCTCGGGAGCGCGTAGCGACGAACAGGCCAGCGGGCTGCTCGAGCAGGTCTGGCACCTGCGCCATCTTGACGACTTGAGTGTACTGACCTGCATCGGGAGACCATCATGACCGCCACCGCGCACAAACCCCGGCCGCTGGACGGCATTACCGTGATCAGCCTGGAGCACGCTATCGCCGCGCCGTTTTGCACCCGCCAGCTGGCTGACCTCGGTGCACGGGTGATCAAGATCGAGCGCCCCGGCTCCGGCGACTTTGCCCGCGACTATGACGGGCGGGTCAATGGTCTGGCCTCGCACTTTGTCTGGACCAACCGCTCCAAGGAAAGCCTGACGCTCAACGTCAAGCAGCAGCAAGCTGCGGACGTGCTCGACAAGCTGCTGGCCACGGCCGATGTGCTGGTACAGAACCTGGCGCCGGGCGCAGCAGAACGCATGGGGTTGTCATTTGCAACCCTGCATGAGCGTTTCCCGCGGTTGATCGTCTGCGATATTTCCGGTTACGGCGAAGGCGGACCCTACGAGCAGAAAAAGGCTTACGACCTGCTGATCCAGAGTGAAGGCGGGTTTTTGTCGGTGACCGGCGGGCCGGATGAACATGACATGGCCAAGGCCGGTTGCTCGATTGCCGATATCGCTGCAGGCATGTATGCCTACACCGGAGTGCTTTCGGCGCTGCTGCTGCGGGACAAGACCGGGGAGGGCAGCCGTATCGATGTGTCGATGCTCGAAAGCCTGGTGGAGTGGATGAACTACCCGCTGTATTACGCCTACGACGGTGCCGCGCCCCCGCCGCGGGCGGGGGCCGCGCATGCCACCATCTACCCCTACGGCCCGTTCCCTGCCGGCGACGGTGGCACAGTGATGCTTGGCCTGCAGAATGAACGCGAATGGCAGCAATTTTGCGACAGGGTGTTGCTACAGCCAGACCTGGCGAGCAACCCGCGCTTTAATGCCAATGCGCGGCGCTCAGAGAATCGCAGCGAGTTGCGGGCCATCATTGTCGAAACCTTTGCCGGAATGGGTACCGATGAAGTGATTGCCCGGCTCGACGGGGCATCGATTGCCAATGCCCATGTCAACGATATGGCCGGTGTGTGGGCTCATCCGCAACTGGCCGCCCGTAAACGCTGGCGCGAAGTGGACAGCCCGGCGGGCAAGTTGCCGGCGCTGCTGCCACCGGGGTGCAACACCGCTTTCGAGCCACGTATGGAGGCGGTTCCCGGTCTGGGCCAGCACACCGACAGTCTGCTGGGTGAACTGGGTTATGGCGCGGACGAGATCCAGCGTCTGCATCAACAAGGAGCGGTATAAGGCATGGAGCATCGTGATGGATAACACCAGCATACGTTCAGCGCTGTTCGTCCCGGCTACTCGCCCCGAGCGGATACCCAAGGCGCTGCAAAGCGGCGCCGATCAGGTGATCGTCGATCTGGAAGACGCTGTGGCCGAGGACCTCAAGGCCCAGGCCCGCGCCAGTCTGGATGCTTTCCTTAATGACAATCCGCAGGCCAGGGTGCTGGTGCGGATCAATGCGCCGCAGCATCAGCAGCAGGCAGCCGATATCGAGTTGTGCCGTCGCCAGCCCGGCGTGGTGGCGGTATTGCTGCCCAAGGTCGAAAGCGCTGCACAGGTCGAACAGGCTGCGGCGTGTGGCAAGCCGGTGTGGCCGATTATCGAAAGCGCCAGGGGCTTGCTTGAATTGCCGGCCATTGCCAGGGCTCGCGGGGTGGAGCGCCTGAGTTTCGGTGCGCTGGACCTGGGCCTGGACCTGGGCCTGGCCAGCGATACGGCTGGCGCGCAGCGCATTCTCGATCAGGCCCGCTACGCCATTTTGCTGCACAGCGTCCTGGCGCAACTGGCGCCGCCGCTGGACAGTGTATTTGCGGACATCAACAACAGCGCCGGCATGGCCCGCATGGCCGCCGATGCCAGGGATATGGGCTTTGGCGGCCTGCTGTGCATTCATCCGGGCCAGGTGGCAGTGATTCACGCCGCTTTTATGCCGCGTCAGGACGAGCTGGACTGGGCGCGGCGGGTTCTGGATGCGGTTGCATCCACAGGCGGGGTGTTTGTGCTTGACGGGCAAATGGTCGATGCCCCGGTCATCGGCCTTGCCCGGCGGGTATTGCGCCGGGCCGGTCTGCCTTGTAACTGAGGCCAGGCGAAGCGGTTAAACGCAGCACAGGCAACACCAGGCACTACCAAATCTATAACAACAAGAGGTATGTCCCATGTTCAAGCACACTCTCAAGGCTCTGGCCTGCGCATTGCCATTATTCGCAGGTTTTGCGGGCGCTGCCGACCCCATCAGCATCAAATTCGCCCACGTTGTCGCCGAGCACACACCCAAGGGGCAGGGCGCGCTGTTGTTCAAGAAACTGGCCGAGGAACGCCTGCCCGGGCAGGTCAAGGTCGAGGTCTATCCGAACTCCTCGCTGTTTGGCGACGGCAAGGAAATGGAAGCGCTGCTGCTGGGTGACGTGCAACTGCTGGCGCCGTCGCTGGCCAAGTTCGAGCATTACTCCAAGCCGATCCAGATTTTCGATTTGCCCTTTCTGTTCACTGATATCCAGGCCCTCGACCGTTTCCAGCAAAGCCCGCAAGGTCAGGCTCTGCTCAAGTCGATGGAGGGCAAGGGCATTACCGGGCTTGGTTACTGGCATAACGGGATGAAGCAACTGTCCGCCAACAAGGCGCTCTATGAGCCCAAGGACGCCCGCGGCCTGAAGTTCCGCGTACAGGCTTCCGCCGTGCTGGATGAGCAGTTCAAGGCCCTGCGCGCGGCGCCACGCAAGATGAGTTTTGCCGAGGTTTATCAGGGCTTGCAGACCGGTGTGGTGAATGGCACCGAGAATACCTGGTCCAACTACGAAAGCCAGAACGTCTATGAGGTGCAGAAGTTCTTCACCGAGTCCAACCATGGCGCCATCGATTACATGGTGATCACCAATACCAAGTTCTGGAATGGCCTGCCTGAAGAGGTGCGCAACACCCTGGATGCGGTCATGGCCGAGGTCACCGTGGAGGTGAACAAGCAGGCCGAGGCGCTTAACCAGGCTTCCCGCCAGCGCATTGCCGATTCCGGCAACAGCGAAATCATCATCCTTACCCCGGAACAGCGCGAGTTGTGGCGTGAAGCCATGCGCCCGGTATGGAAGAAGTTCGAGAGCGACATCGGCCCTGATGTGATCGCGGCCGCCGAGCAGGCCAACCAAAGCAGTTAATAGTCGCCAGCGCTGATTGCCGTCGGTGGTCCCGCAGGGGATCGCCACGGCAACCTTTGCTTTGTCGTTTCTCGACCGTTCTTTCAAGGGAGATTACCCATGCACGCAGCCGTTCGTGTCTGGAATCACGCGGAAGAAATGCTGGTGGCATTCCTGCTTGCAGGCATGACCCTGGTCACCTTCGCGTATGTCGTATTCAACAACCTCTATGGTGTTTTCTATTCCCTGGGGGACTCGCTGCCGTTCGCCAACGAGACCCTGCTCGGCATCGGCGACAGTATTCTCTACGTCGCCCAGGAGATGACCTGGAGTGTGGCCCTGACCAAGGCCATGTTCGGCTGGCTGATTTTTGTCGGCCTGGCCTGGGGCGTGCGCATTGGCGCGCATATTGGCGTCGACTTGCTGGTGCGCCAGTTCAAGCCTGCCAATCAGCGGCGGGTGGCCTTGCTGGCAGTGGCCATTTGCCTGGGCTATTGCGTGCTGATGGCGTACTCCAGCGAGCAGTGGGTGGCCACGTTGTATGCCGTTGGCACCAGTGCCGAAGACCTGGACCGATTCGGTATCAGGCAATGGCAAATCGTGATGATCGTGCCGATCGGTTTTGCCTTGATGTTTGTGCGTTTTCTGCAGGTTTTTATCCGCATCATTCAGGGCAAGCAGCAAGGCCTGGGCTTGCACAGTGAAGTGGACGACGCCGTCAAGCTGGCGGAAAACGACCAGCAGGGGACTCCAAAATGACTATTGCCTTCCTTTTTGTCGCCCTGTTCGTGCTGATGTTTGTCGGTATTCCGGTGGCGATTTCCCTGGGCTTATCCGGGGCCATGACCATTCTGTTCTTCAGTAACGACTCGGTGCGTTCGCTGGCGATCAAGCTGTTTGAAACCAGCGAGCACTACACATTGCTGGCGATCCCGTTTTTCCTGCTATCGGGTGCATTCATGACCAGCGGCGGCGTGGCCCGGCGCCTGATCGATTTCGCCAACGCCTGCGTCGGGCATATCAAGGGTGGCCTGGCCATCGCCGCAATCCTGGCCTGCATGCTGTTTGCGGCGCTGAGTGGCTCTTCTCCGGCCACGGTGGCGGCGGTGGGCTCGATCGTTATCGCCGGCATGGTCCGTTCTGGCTACAAGCAGGATTTTGCTGCCGGTATCGTCTGTAACGCCGGGACCCTGGGCATCCTGATTCCGCCGTCGATCGTCATGGTGGTTTACGCTACCGCCACCGAAACCTCGGTGGGCAAGCTGTTTATGGCCGGTGTTGTGCCGGGTCTGTTGCTGGGGCTGGTATTGATGGTGACCATCTACATCCTGGCGCGGGTCAAGGACATGCCATCGCTGCCCCGGGCCTCGTTCAAGGAAATCGTCACCGCCGGGCGCCGTGCCGGCTGGGGCCTGATGTTGATCGTGATCATTCTCGGCGGTATTTACTCGGGCATGTTCACCCCTACCGAAGCGGCTGCTGTGGCAGCGGTGTATGCAGCGTTCGTGGCGATCTTTATCTACAAGGACATGACCGTCCGCGAATGCCCGAAGGTGATTGTCGAGGCGGGCAAGCTGAGCGTGGTGCTGATGTTTATCATTGCCAACGCCATGCTTTTTGCCCATGTGCTGACCACCGAGCAGATCCCGCAGTCGATTACCGCCTGGGTGGTGGAGCAGGGCTTTACCCCGATTGAGTTCCTGTTGGTGGTCAATATTGTGCTGTTGGTTGCAGGGACTTTTATGGAGCCTTCGGCAATCATCCTGATTCTGGCGCCGATCCTGTTCCCGATTGCCATGCAACTGGGCATTGATCCGATCCACCTGGGCATCATCATGGTGGTGAATATGGAAATCGGCCTGATCACCCCACCCACCGGGCTAAACCTGTTTGTCACCTCGGCGGTCACGGGCATGCCGCTCACTCGAGTGGTCCGTGCGGTATCGCCGTGGTTACTGGTGATGCTGGCGTTCCTGGTGCTGGTGACCTATGTGCCGTTTGTGTCGCTGGCGTTGCCGAATTGGCTGGGGATGTAGCGGGCGGGCGCAGGGAATAGTGTGGGAGCGGGCTTGCATCGCGATGCAGGCGACGCGGTCTGGCAGGCTCACCGTATGGATGCCATCGCGGGCAAGCCGCGCTCCCACAGGTTTTGTGGCGTACTTAAGAGCTGCGGTTTGCAGGATTCATTGTGATGCAGGCGGCGCGGTCTGGCAGGCTCACCGTATGGATGCCATCGCGGGCAAGCCGCGTTCCCACAGGTTTTGTGGCGTACTTAAGATCTGCGGTCTGCAGGATCCATGTGGGAGCGGGCTTGCTCGCGATGCAGGCGGCGCGGTCTGGCAGGCTCACCGTATGGATGCCATCGCGGGCAAGCCGCGCTCCCACAGGTTTTGTGTCGTAGTTAAGAGCTGCGGTTTGCAGGATTCATTGTGGGAGCGGGCTTGCTCGCGATGCAGGCGGCGCGGTCTGGCAGGCTCACCGTATGGATGCCATCGCGGGCAAGCCGCGCTCCCACAGGTTTTGTGGCGCACACATGAGTTGATGCCTGCATGCACGCTACTTGGGTCAAACGCGGCCGACTGCCGCAATCAATTCCTCAGGCTCCACCCGTTGCGCGTAGTCCAGGTTGACGAACGCTTCGCGTATTACCGCATCCTGGTCGATTACAAATGCACTGGCCAGTGGCAGTGTCAGCGAGTCAGACCCGTTGACGCTCTTGAGGTCCGCACCCAGGGAACGGTAGATTTCGTCCAGTTCGTCCTCAAGCTCGAAAACAATGCCGTACTGACGGGCAAGGTGGTTGTCGATATCACTGAGCAGCAGGTAAGTGATCCCCAGCGCTTCACGGGTTTTACCCGTGAACTGCGGCGTCTGCGCCGAGACGGCAACCAGCGTCGCCCCCGCGGCCGTTAGATCACTGACCATCTGCTGGTATGCACTCACGGCCCCATGTCGAGAAAATCGCGCAGATCGACGTTCTGCCCGTTCTCGTCCTTGAGTATCGCCAGCGGCGCCTTGTCGTTGGCTTGCAACGCTTTGCTGCTCAAATGGCTATCGACCAGCTTTTGTAGCGAGGTCGAGCGTTTGGCTGGCCGAGAGGCAATAGATCGACTCGGCCAGGGCCTGGCGTTGCCCGGGAGGCAAGTCCTGGATCATTCCGCTGATCCAGGCGGTATGCTCGACAAAAACGTCATCGACCACGCGCTTGCCTTGCGCGGTCAGCGTAATAATCAATTTGCGCCGGTCCGTCGGGTCGGTTTTGCGCTTGATCAACGCGGCGCGCTGCAAACCATCGAGCAGCCCGGTGACCGTTCCCGTGGTAATCGACAATCGGGTCGCCAGTTCCAGAGGGGAGAGCTTGCCTCCCGCGTTTTTGAGGGTCAGCATGATGACAAAACGGCCCTCCGACAGGTTGTAGCTGGCCAGCCGTGTTGCGCAGGCGCGATTGATCGCCGCTGCCGCCGAGAGCAACTCGAAACACAGCTTTACGCTGTCCCTGACCTCGGGCGCTGCGCTCTCTAGTTCACGCAGCATGATGTGGTGCTTGTTCTCTAAAGTATTCATAAGGCGCAGTTTATCTTGGCGCCTTACTAAGTCAAACGGTTAGGCCGCAGCCCCGCCTGGGGTATACTTTGCCGCCACGCAATTCAGCCAAATCATACGTATCGGGATTTCCATGAGTCGTTCTCTTTCCATAACCCCTGGGCGCAAACCGCTTGCGCCGCTGTTGGCCTTTATCTTGTTGCTGCAGGGCGCTGTTTTCCTGCAAAACAATGTCGGTACGCGCCAGGTGTTGTTGCTGATCGTCGGCGCGGCGCTGGGCTTGACCCTTTATCACGCTGCATTCGGTTTTACCTCGGCCTGGCGAGTCTTTATCAATGATCGCCGTGGTGCAGGCCTGCGCGCGCAAATGGTGATGCTGGCCGTGGCTGTGGTGCTGTTTTTCCCCGCGCTGGGAGCGGGCACCCTGTTTGGCCAGCCGGTCGTCGGGCTGGTGGCGCCGATCGGTGTGTCGGTGGTGTTCGGTGCGTTTATTTTCGGCATCGGCATGCAGTTGGGCGGCGGGTGTGCGTCCGGCACCCTGTTCACTGTCGGCGGCGGCAATGCGCGCATGCTGGTGACCCTGTTGTTCTTTATCTGCGGATCATTAATCGCCACTCAGCATGTTGACTGGTGGTTTGCCCTGCCTGCGTTTCCGGCGACCTCTATCGTTAAAAGCTTCGGGGTGGTTCCCGCCTTGCTGCTGAGCCTGGCCGTGTTCGCGATCATCGCCGCAGTGACCGTACGCCTGGAGAAATCCCGTCACGCCAGCCTTGAAGCAGGGGTGACCAGTGAACATCAGGGCCTGCGCCGCTTTTTGCGTGGGCCGTGGCCTCTGGTCTGGGGGGCGATAGGTCTGGCGCTGCTGAACTATGCCACGCTGGCACTGGCCGGGCGGCCGTGGGGTATTACTTCGGCGTTCGCGCTGTGGGGCGCCAAGGCGGCAAGCGGACTGGGGGTTGATGTTGGCAGTTGGGGGTTCTGGCAGATGCCGGGCAATGCCAAGGCACTGGCCGCGCCGGTGTGGGAAGACATCACCAGCGTAATGGATATTGGCATCGTTCTCGGTGCGTTGTTGGCCGCCGGCCTGGCCGGTCGTTTTGCTCCCAGCCTGAAAATCCCGCCGCGCTCGCTGCTGGCGGCAGTGATTGGTGGCCTGCTGCTCGGGTATGGCTCGCGTCTGGCCTACGGCTGCAATATTGGCGCGTACTTCAGCGGCATCGCCTCAGGCAGCCTGCATGGCTGGGTATGGCTGGTGGCAGCGTTTATCGGCAACACGGTGGGCGTGCGCCTGCGACCACTGTTCTTTACCGGCGAGCGGCCACAGGCGGCGTTGAGCGGCTGCTAAAAAAGGTACAGGGGTTGCTTTCTCGGCAGCCGTTTTTTTCAGCGACGATAGTCGCGGTGATGGTTGTCGTAACGCTGGTGCATGGCCCGGTCATGACGGCGGCGCTCGGCTTCGCGGCGGGCTTGCTCCCGACGCCATTGATCGCGACGCCAGTTTTCTCTGCGGCGATCGTCTCTGCGAGCTTGCCAGCGGTTGTCATACCGGTGGTGGTCGTCACGGGCAAGCAGGGGTGCTGTCTGTTCACCGGCCAGCCTTGGCCAGGGATTGGCAGCCGTCGTCTGAACGGCTCCAGGTTCAGTAGCAAAAACCGCGGGCGGGGTCTTTGTCGGTGTAGCTGATGCCGAGCCCATTGCCGCAAACGCGAACAGGCTCAAAAGCACCATCCGTGGGGCGTGGAATTTCATGAGCGAAGATAACCTCTGAATATCATTCGAATGTGTCGCCATCTGCTGACTGACGCCTGGAGCTCGCGCTTGTCGCGCAGATACGCGTACTCACATAGACAGATAAACAGGGAAAAGTTCGCAAGCTGGCTGCTTGTGTAAATCGGCGCAGTATGCAAAACGGCGCCTGAGCGCCGTTTTGCCAGGTTTAAGGCAGGTTAGTGTTCTTGCTCGAAGCTCTTTTTACGCAAGGGCGGGGACTGTTCGTAGTGCTCGTCCGACTCCACCACGGGTACTTCCTTGCCATTGCAGTCGAACAGCTTGCCATCGCGAAATACATCGCCATCGTTGAGGCAGCTGATATCCCGGGAGCGCAGGATACGGTCGCTGGCGGCGACGAATACCGACTGCTGGTCGGAGTTGCCGGCCCGCAGATGGTTGAACAGCAGGTTGAGCAGGATGGCCATGATTGCGGCCGAGCTGATGCCGGAGTGGAAGATGGTCTCGAACCAGGTCGGGAAGTGCTGGTAGAAGTTGGGCGCTGCAATGGGGATCATGCCGAAACCGATCGATGTGGCGACGATGATCAGGTTCATGTTGTTGCGATAGTCCACCTGCGCCAGGGTGCGGATGCCGCTGGCGGCGACGGTACCAAACAGGACCAGACCAGCACCGCCAAGCACGGCAGTGGGCACGGCGGCGACCAGGCGACCCATCACCGGCAGCAGCCCCAGTGTCACCAGGATCAGGCCGCCGGTGGCCACCACATAACGGCTCTTGATACCGGTCACGGCGACCAGGCCAACGTTCTGTGCAAAGGCGCTCTGGGTAAAGGAGCCGAACAGCGGCGCCAGGGCACTGGAAATCATGTCTGCGCGCAGGCCGTTGCCCAGGCGTTTGGCGTCGACCTTGGTGTCGATGATTTCGCCCACTGCCAGGATATCGGCGGAGGTCTCGACCATGGTCACGATAATCACGATCAGCATCGACAGGATGGCTGCGAGGCGGAACTCGGGCATGCCGAAGTGCAGCACCTCGGGCAGTGCGACCAGCGGGCCTTCCAGCACCCGGGAGAAGTCGGTCATGCCCACGGCCGTGGCAACCAGTGTGCCGATAATGATAGCCAGCAGAATCGACAGGCGTGAAATACTGGCGCTGCCCAGCTTGCTGAGCAGCAGCACGAGCACCAGGGTGATTGCCGCCAGGCCGATGTTGGCCATGCTGCCGAAGTCAGGTGACTGACTGTTGCCGCCCATGGCCCAGCGCGCCGTGACCGGCATCAGGGTCAGACCGATGGTGGTGATGACGATGCCCGTCACCAGGGGCGGAAAGTACTTGGTGATGCTGGAAAACAGCGGTGTGATCAGCAAGCCGATCACGGAAGCCACGATCACCGCCCCGAACACCACCGGCAGGCCTCCTGCGCCGTCACCGCCAATGATGGCGACCATGGTGGAGACACCGGCGAAGGACACCCCCTGCACCAGCGGCAGGCGACAGCCAAAGAAAGGGATACCCAGTGTCTGCAACAGTGTGGCCAGGCCACCGGCGAACAGCGAAGCGGCGATCAGCAGGCCAACGTCGGCCGATGAAAGGCCGGCTGCCTGGCCAATGATCAGGGGCACCGCAATGATGCCCCCATACATTGTCAGGACGTGCTGCAGGCCGTAGGCCAGGTTGGCGCCAGTACCGAGGTTTTCGTCTTCTGGACGAGGGGAAGCGGTAGAAGTCATGGTGAGTAGCTCGCTTTTGTTATTTTAGATGCGTCTAACAGCACGTTCTCAGTTGCATCCGTTGAGCCCTGTCAGGAACTCAACGGCCTGAAGGGGTTATTCACCGCTGACCAGCTGGTGGGCCAACTGGTTGTGGCGTTCCAGCACCCGCGGCAGGTCGACGGTGGTGAGGTGGCCATCCCTGACCACCACGCGACCATTGATCACGCTGGTATGGACCTGGGTCGGAGTACAGAACACCAACGCTGCCAGCGGGTCGTGATGGGCTCCGGCGTAGGCCAGATGGCCCAGATCGAAAGCGACAAAATCCGCCACCATGCCCGCTGCCAGTGCACCAATATCATTGCGGTTAAGCACCTTGGCGCCCCCCAATGTGGCAATTTCCAGCGCCTCGCGAGCGGACATCGCATCGGGGCCAAAACCCACCCGCTGCAACAGCAGGGCCTGACGTACTTCACCAATCATGCTGGCGCCATCGTTGGACGCAGAACCGTCAACCCCCAAGCCCACCGGCACGCCGTGGTCGCGCATCCTGCGAATCGGCGCGATCCCCGAAGCCAGGCGCATGTTCGAGCACGGGCAGTGGGCGACCCCAGTACCGGTGCGGGCGAACAGCTCGATGCCGTGCTGGTCGAGTTGTACGCAATGGGCGTGCCAGACGTCGTGGCCGACCCAGCCCAGGTCTTCGGCGTACTCGGCAGGGGTCATGCCGAACTTCTCGCGGCTGTAGGCGATGTCACTGACGTTCTCGGCAAGGTGGGTGTGCAGCGAGACCCCGTACTGGCGGGCGAGTACTGCGGCCTCGCGCATCAGGTCGCGGCTGACCGAGAAGGGCGAGCAGGGCGCCACGACCATGCGCAGCATCGAGCCATGGCGGGGGTCGTGGTAGTCCTCGATCAGACGCTGGGACTCTTTGAGAATATGGCTTTCTTTCTCAACCACCGAGTCGGGCGGCAAGCCGCCCTGGCTACGGCCCACGCTCATGCTCCCGCGTGCGGCGTGAAAGCGCATGCCGATCTCTGCAGCGGCATGGATGCTGTCGTCCAGCTTGCAGCCGTTGGGGTAGATATACAGATGGTCACTGGAAGTGGTGCAACCAGAGAGAATTAGCTCGGCCATTGCTGTTTGGGTCGAAACCGCGATCATTTCCGGCGTGAGTCGCGCCCAGATTGGATACAGGTTGTTGAGCCAATTGAACAACTCGCCGTCCTGGGCTGCCGGTACAACGCGGGTCAGGCTCTGGTACATATGGTGGTGGGTGTTGACCAGGCCCGGGATAACCACCTTGCCGGTCATGTCCAGAATCACGTCGGCCTGTTGCGGCAGGGATTCGCTGGGGCCGACCTGCTTGATCAGGTTGTCTTCGATAAACAGGCCGCCGCGCCGGATTTCCCTGCGTTCACCATCCATTGTGACCAGCAGTTCGGCGTTCTTGACCAGTAAAGTCTTTGCCATGGGTATTCCTCTTCCGTTTGGAGTTTGCTTTCAACGTGATGCGGTTGCAGGCATCGGTTTTCGGCTTGAGCCAAGCCCTGGCAGCCGGATGCAGCATGGCTGGGCAGGGGCGGTCGGTTCACTGGCACACCCATGGGCGCAGTGAATACGCGATGACATGCGCCGGTAAGGCGCGTTGAATTGAAGCGGCTGTGCAAGCTGCATGGTGTTTGACCATCGCAATACGCAGCGGCGATTGCCGGAGTCGTAGGCGTGCAATGATGTAACCAGAATTGGTTATTATTGTATACAACTAAAAATGCAGTGATGTTGTCGATTGTGACCGGGGGCTGGCAGGGGAGAAGATTTTCTGGAATCTGGAGAGTCGATCAGGAGCGGGTGCGGGGGCGGGTAATGTGGGAGCGAGCCTGCTCGCGATGCAGGCGACGCGGTCTTTCGGGCAATGGGGATGTCTTCGCGAGCAGGCTCGCTCCCACAGGAATTGCGGGGTGTTTTTACCACCCGGTGCGAGGGCGGGACCTATGAGCGGCGCTGCTCACAGATCCCGCCCATGCCATCACGTCAACGCTGGTGTACGCGGTGGGATCATGCGCTTGCTGCCGGTTGCCTCAAATGCCGAAGCAAAGCGCAGCAACGCCGAATCGTCATAGGCGCGACCGGCAAACGTCAGCCCCACCGGCATGCCGATGTCGGCCATCACGCCCATGGGCACGGTCACGGTCGGTACGCCCAGATGGCGGATGGCCAGGTTGCCGTTGGCCACCCACACGCCGTTGCTCCAGGCGATATCCGCCGACGCCGGGTTCACATCCGCATCTGCCGGGGCCACATCGGCCACGGTCGGGAACAGCACGGCATCCAGTCCCAGGCGGTCCATCCAGTCTTCCAGGTCGATGCGCCGGGTTTTTTCAAGGCCGCGCAGACCGTCTGGCACGCTACTGATCTGATCCCACGGGGTAATCCCGCGCTGGGCCATGCGCACGTATTCGTCCATGCCTGCCGCCAGTTCGTCTTCACGGTTGGGCAGGGTGCCCGGGTCGTGAGGGAAAATCAGCGGCCCATCAACGTCGGCCAACCGGTTGAGTTTAGGGTCACCGTTGGCGCGCAGGAAATCATCGAACGCCCACGCGGACAACTCCCAAAGCTCGTCATGCATAAACTCTTTGGACACCAGCCCGCGGGTGAACACGGTTGGCGCGCCGGGGCGATCGCCTTCGCAGTTGGAAACCAGCGGGAAGTCCACTTCAATCACTTCGCCGCCCTGGGCTTCGATGGCCTTGCGCGCGGCTTGCCACAGGTCGATCACCGAGGCACGGGTGATGATGCGTTGCCCGGTGGGGCCGCCGATGCCCGGTGCTTCGGATGTGCCGGCCTCGGGGTCGGCATTGATATACATGCGCGGTACGCCAAAGCGTTTGCCGGCCAGCGCTTCGCTGCCGGCATTGAGTTGTGCATAGGAGGCCGGCCGCACCGAAGCCACACTCGGAATCGGTACCCAGGGCTGCAGGCGCCACAGGTCTCCACGGGTATCAGTATCTTCAGCGACGACCACATCGAGCACTTCGAGCAAGTCGGCCATGGTGCGGGCAAAGGGCACCACCACGTCCATGGTCGGCGTCAGCGGCCAGTTGCCACGTACCGAAATCACGCCCCGTGAAGGGGTGTAGGCGCACAGGCCGTTGTTGGACGCCGGGCCGCGCCCGCTCGACCAGGTTTCTTCCGCCAGGCCGAAGGCCGAGAAGCTGGCCGCCGTGGCCGTACCCGCACCGTTGGACGAGCCGGAGGCAAAAGGTGCCGTCAGGTAGTGGGCGTTGTACGGGCTTTCAGCGCGGCCATAGACCCCGCGCTGCATACCGCCGTTGGCCATGGGCGGCATATTGGTCTTGCCCAGGCAGATGGCACCGGCACCGCGCAGGCGCTCGATGGTGAATGCATCGCGGTACGCCACCAGGTCCTTGAAGGCGGGGCTGCCCGACGCGGCGGTCAGGCCCTTGACCAGGTAACTGTCCTTGGCGGTATAGGGGATGCCGTCCAGCGGGCCGAGGGTCTGGCCCTTGGCCCGGCGGTCGTCGGAGGCCTGCGCCTCGGTCATTGCCAGGGGGTTGCGCACCACCACCGCATTGAGGGCGGTGGGGGTGTCAGCTGTGTCGTAGGCGTCGATCCGCGCCAGATAAGCCTGTACCAGTTCTACCGCCGTGGTCTGGCCGGATTCGAGCGCGGCGCGCAGTTGGGCTATGGACACCTCGGTGACTTCAATCATGGGCTTACCGCTTGAGGACAATGGGAAACCGCAGAGCTTAGCGAAACTCCTGCCTGCACAGCCAGCCCATGTCGCATGTGTGGTCGCAAATAGTCACCACCATTTCCAGGTGTAATCGATATTGAGCCGCAGCTCGTTGTCATCGCGGTGGCTGGCCTGGGCGGTGAAGTCGTTGCGGTAGCAGGCGTTGCGCAGGCGCAGCGACAGATCCTTGAGCGGGCCGCTTTGCAGGACATACCAGACTTCGATGTCTTTTTCGCTCTCGCTCAGGTTCGAGCCGCCAAACCTGGCCAGCTCGATATTGTCGCCACTCACGTAGCGCAGCATGCCGTTGAGGCCCGGCGCGCCCATCCCGGCAAAGTTGTAGTCGTAGCGCACCTGCCAGCTGCGTTCCTTGGGGTTGAGGAACTCGGAACTGAGGGTGCCCTCAGTGATCACCAGCGGTTCGGTGCCAAACAGATACGGCATGCCAGTCTTGCCAGTCAGTTGCATATAACCGGCGCCGAATTTATGGGCGCCCAGGCTGTAGGTCAGCATCAGTGCGGCATTGCGGTTGTCCACCGCCCCGGCTTTGGCTGCGCCGTCTTCGCCAGTAATAAACAGGCGAAAATCGCTTTTCAGGCTGCCGGGGCCCAGCTTGCGATTATCGACTAAGCCGTAAAAGTCCTTGCGGTACAGTTGCGCGAGTTCGGCGTGGTAGTACTTGAGAGTCAGTTGCGCTGACCAGGCATAGTCGCCGCCGATAAACATAAAGCGGTTGGACTCGGCCGCACCATTGAAGCGGCCATTGGGCGAGCCGACAGACATTTTCTGGTAGTCGGTTGAGTCGCGCAGGTTGATGCGGTCCAGCCAGCCGACGTGCAGCGTCAGTTGATCGATGTCCTGAGACTTCAGGTAGGCGCCGCGAAACGTCTGTGGCAGGAGGCGGGTAGGGCTGGCGAATGCGATCGGCAAAAAGGTGCTGATGGTGCCCACTTGCAGCTCGGTTTGCGAGGCGCGAACCTTGGCGGTCAGCCCCAGTTCCGAGTACTCATCGGCAGGCTCGCGGGTGTTGGCGTCATACGGCAGCAGGCCGGTGCCGGTGCGGGCGCGTGAGGAATCCAGGCGCACACCGAGCAAGCCTTGCGCGTCCAGGCCAAAGCCCACCGGCCCTTCGGTGTAGCCCGAACGCAGGTTGAGGATAAAACCCTGTGCCCACTCTCGGGCCGCAGCCTGCGGGGTTGCATTGACGTAGTTACGATCGAAGTAATAGTTGCGCATCACCAGGTCAGCGTGGCTGTCATCGACAAAATCGCTGGCCACAGCCGTGGTCATGGATAAAACCCAGGTGCAGGCGCTGAGCGCCCGAAGAACAGTCTTGAGCATGGCAGGTTCACTTTTATTGTTATGGGGGGTGGAGCACTGCGCGCCTTTCGGCGCGCAGGTAGTCAGTCGGGTGATGCTGCGTTGCGCCGCACCGATAGGTAAAACATGGCCACGGCTGCAATCACGATGCCTGGCGCCGACGCCAGCATCACCCCGGCGGTGCCGGTGCCCAGCGCGAGCATCTTGCCGGCCACCAAGGGGCCGCTCATGGCACCGAGGCGACCGATGGCCACTGCGCTGCCCACGCCCGTGGCGCGTATCGAGGGGCGATAGAAATGCGGTGCCAGGGCGTAGAGCACGCATTGACCTCCGGTGGCAAAAAAACCGGCAATAAAGCCCGCCGCCAGCATGCCCGGCAGATGGCTCGCCAACCCAAGGGCGGTCAGTGACACCAGGATGCCCACATAGATCAGTGCCGATAGCGCCCAGGCGGGCAGGCGGTCCATGACCCAGCCCAGAAACAGGGTGCCGGCTGCTGCGCCAATTTGCAGGGCAAGCATCACCCAGCTGGCCTGGCGCCCGGTGAACCCCTGGCCGATCACCAGGCTGGGCAGCCAGTTGATCAGGATGTAGACCACCATCAGGGTAAAGAAATAGCTAACCCAGATAAGCGTAGTCGGCAGTGCCGCGCCCTCGCGAAATAAACCCCGAACCACACCGATGGGCGCCTCGCCCTGAACGTTGCGAAACTGCTGCGACTCGGGAAGGTAGAGCCCCAGCAGCGGCACGATCAACAGCGGCACCACGCCACCGACGTAGAACACCACTTGCCAGCCACCGGCCAGGTCGGCGATGCCGATCAGGGCGGCCAGCGCGGCGCCCAAAGGCACGCCGCAATACATGAGGCTTACCGCCGTACCGCGCAGGCGCGGGCCAGCCACTTCGCTGGTGAGGGCGATCAGGTTGGGCAGGGCGGCACCGAGGCCAACGCCGGTGAGGCAGCGTGCGACCAGCAGGCTGTTAATGTCCCAGGCCAATGCGGTGGCAAGGGAGAACACCCCGAACAGCCCCACCGAGGCCATCAGCACCCGTTTGCGGCCAATGCGGTCAGCCAGCCACCCACCGGCGAACGCACCGGGCAACAGACCGAAAATTCCGGCGCTGAACACCCAGCTCATATGTAATTTATCCAGTTCGAACGCGGCAGCCATGCCTTGAGCAGCGATCCCTGCGGCCTGTAGATCGAGGCCTTCCATGAGGGCAACGAGAAAACACAGGCCGATGGTGCGGGCCATTTGCAGATTGAGTGAAGTCATGGGCTGTACCCGTTTTATTGTTGTTATGGATGAAGCAGCGTTAACCCCTGTTTCTGTGGGAGCAGGCTTGCTCGCGATTGGATCAATGCGGTTCGTCAGGTAAACCGCGTTGCCTGCATCGCGAGCAAGCCCGCTCCTACAAGGGGGGGGTAAGGAAGGCCTTAGCGTTTGAGCAGGTCCAGCGCCACGTCGACGATCATGTCTTCCTGGCCGCCCACCATCCGCCGCTTGCCCAGTTCGACCAGGATGTCCAGGGTCTTGAGGCCGTACTTGGCCGCAGCGATTTCGGCGTGGCGCAAGAAGCTCGAATACACCCCGGCATAACCCAGCGCCAAGGTCTCGCGGTCGACCCGCACCGGGCGATCCTGCAACGGTCGGACAATGTCATCCGCGGCATCCATCAGCGTGTAAAGGTCTGTGCCGTGGTTCCAGCCCAGACGCTCGGCGGCGGCGATAAACACTTCCAGCGGGGCATTGCCGGCCCCGGCCCCCATGCCCGCGAGGCTGGCATCGATCCGGTCGCAGCCTTCTTCAACCGCCGTAATCGAGTTGGCTACGCCCAGCGACAGGTTGTGGTGGGCATGCATGCCGGTTTCGGTTTCAGGCTTGAGCACGGCCTTGAACGCACGGAAGCGATCGCGAATGTCCTGCATGTTCATCGCTCCGCCCGAGTCGGCCATGTACACGCAGGTCGCGCCGTAGCTCTCCATCAGTTTGGCCTGGGCCGCCAACTGATCGGCAGGGATCATGTGGCTCATCATCAAAAAGCCGACAGTGTCCATGCCCAGTTCCCGGGCGTACTCGATGTGCTGTTTCGAGACATCGGCTTCGGTGCAGTGCGTGGCGATGCGCACGACCCGGGCCCCGGCGTTGTACGCAGCCTTGAGGTCATGCACCGTGCCGATGCCGGGCAACAGCAGGGTGGTGATTTTTGCGTGGCTGATCACGTCCGCCGCCGCTTCGATCCATTCCAGATCGGTATGGGAGGCGAAACCGTAGTTAAAACTCGAACCTTGCAGACCATCGCCGTGGGCCACCTCGATGGCGTCGACGCGGGCCTTGTCCAGGGCGCGGGCGATGTCCTGCACGTTCTGCAACGAGTACTGGTGGCGCACGGCATGGCTGCCGTCACGCAGGGTGACGTCGCTGATATAGATCTTTTTATCGTTCATGGTTTTCCCCTCAGACGTTGAGCATCGACAGCGCCATGCGCTCAGCGGTGGCCAAGGCTGCAGAGGTCATGATGTCGAGATTTCCGGCGTAGGCCGGCAGGTAGTGGGCGGCGCCTTCGACTTCCAGAAACACCGAAGTCTTGAGCCCGGAATATCTGCCCAGTCCGGGAATGGTCAGCGGCCTGTCTTCAGGGATTACGTCAAACTGCACGCGTTGCTTGAGGCGATAGCCCGGCACATAGGCTTGCACGGCTGCCGCCATTTCGGCGACAGACGCCTCGACCAGTGCCTGGTCTGCGGCTTCGCTGAGTACAAAAACGGTATCGCGCATGATCAGCGGCGGCTCGGCAGGGTTCATCACGATGATCGCCTTGCCCTTGGTTGCACCGCCAATCACTTCGATGGCCCTGGAGGTGGTTTCGGTGAACTCGTCGATATTGGCGCGGGTGCCGGGGCCGGCAGATTTACTGGCAATCGAAGCGACGATTTCGGCGTAATGAACCTTGGCCACACGGGACACGGCGGCGACCATCGGAATGGTTGCCTGGCCGCCGCAGGTCACCATGTTGACGTTCAACTGGTCCAGGTTCTGCTCCAGATTGACCACCGGTACACAGTACGGGCCGATGGCCGCCGGGGTGAGGTCAATCAGGCGGATGCCGGGTTTGATCGCGCGCAGAAAAGCGTCGTTCTTGACATGGGCACCGGCCGATGTGGCATCGAACACGAAGTCGATGTCCTTGAACACGTCCATGCGCGTAAGGCCTTCAACGCCTTCGTGGGTGATTGCAACACCCATGCGCGCAGCACGGGCCAGACCGTCGGAGGCCGGGTCGATGCCAACCATTGCGCCCATTTCCAGGTGCCGGGCATTGCGCAGGATTTTAATCATCAGGTCGGTGCCGATATTGCCGGAGCCGATGATGGCGACCTTGAGTTTCTTGTTCATTATTGTTGCCTCAGTTGCACGCAAGTCGCCGATTACTCGGCGCTGCCGTGTTGCGAGAAGTCCACACCGACACTGCCGATGCCTTCGATATGCGCTTCGAAACGATCACCGGCGGCCACGGCCACCATCGGCCCCAGTGCGCCGGTCAGGATGATGTCGCCCGCTTGCAGCGGATTGCCCAGGCGCGCCATGGTGCAAGCCAGCCATACGGCCGCATTGAGCGGATGGCCCAGGCATTGCGCGCCGCTGCCACTGGAAACTTCTTCACCATTGCGGGTCATGCACATGCCCGCATTGCGCAAGTCCAGCCCATCAAGGCTGCGGGCCGGGCCGCCGAGTACGTAGCAGCCGCTGGAGGCGTTATCGGCCACCGTGTCGACAAAGCGGATGTTCCACTGCTGCACGCGGCTGCCGACGATTTCCAGAGCCGGCATCACCCAGCCGGTGGCGGCCATGACCTCGTCGAAGGTGGTGTCGGAGTGGGGCAGGTCATGTTTGAGGATCAAGGCGATTTCAGCCTCGATCTTGGGCTGCAACACGCGATCGATGGGTACGGTCTGGTTGTCGCCGTAGCACATGTCGGCGAACAGAGTGCCGAAGTCCGGTTGGTCCACGCCCAGCTGCGCTTGCACCTTGGGGTTGGTCAGGCCGATTTTTCGGCCCACTACCCGGCGTCCATTGGCGACGCCGTGGGCGACATTGATCTGCTGGATGGTGTAGGCGGCTGTCGCGTTGTCCTCACCGATCAGCTCGCGCAGGGGGGCTATGGCACTGCTGTGGGTTTCGGCGTGGCGCAGGTCGGCGGCCAGTTGGGCCAGTGTTTCGGGAGTCGGGTTCATGGCGGTCTCGGTTATCAGTGGGTCAGGAAGTCCAGCACCATGCGGTTGAAGGTGTCGGCGTGTTCCCATTGCGCCCAGTGGCCGCAGCGGTTGAACACGTGCAGCTGCGCGTTGGGCAGCCCTGCCAGCAGGCGCAAGCCGGTATCCATCGGCACAAAGCGGTCTTCGCGCCCCCAGACCAGCAGGGTTTCGGCGCTGATTTCGTGCAGGCGATGGCTGAAGTCGGGAAACTGTTTGGGATTGATGGTGCTGCTTTTTACGAAGTTTTCCAGGTGGTCGCGGCGCGCCAGGAGGTTATCCAGACGGGTCTGGAACAGTTCTTCGGTCAGGCTGCTGGTGTCGAAAACGAAGACGCTCATCATCTTTTTCAGGTTCTCGATGGTCGGCTCGCGGTACAGCGCACCGATCAGCTTGATGCCTTCGGTGGGCTGGGGCACAAATGCGCTCGGGCCGCCGGTGCCGCCGCCCATGAGGATCAGTTTGCCGATGCGCCCGGGGTTTTCCAGAGCGAAGGCCACGGTGCTGTGGGCGCCCATCGAGTTGCCGATGATGTGCACGCGGTCAAGGTCCAGCACATCGAGCAGGCCCTTGAGCGCCGACGCATTGAGGTTGGAGCGTGAGCCTTCGCTCACCACCGGGTCGCTTTTGCTCCAGCCCGGGCAATCGAGCAGGATCACCCGGTAACCGGCAGTCACCAGCGGTTCGATGTTGCGGTTGAAGTTGGCCCAGCCGCTGGCGCCGGGCCCGGAGCCGTGGAGCATGACCACGGTCTCGGCACCCTGGCCGACGTCGTTGTAGTGCAATTGCAGGTCCAGGTCGCCTTCCTTGATACGGGCAAAGCGGCTGGTCGAGGCTTCAGTGAATACGCTGGCAGTGGCAGTCATGGCAGTGATCCTTGAATTCAAAGGGGGTGGGTCAGCGGCTGCGCGCCAAGGGCGCCGAAGCCTGCAATCCATTCGGGAATCGGGCGGTAGTAGCGGCCTTCGGTTTGGTAGGGGCCAAAGGCGGACAATGCGGCGAATGCGGCGACCCAGGTTTTCACCTCGTGGGTCGATTTACCGGCGAGCGCCGACAGCGCGTCATTGCCCAGTGCATCGAGGTCGCTCAAGCGGCCCTGCTCCAGCGTGTCGAGAAACTGCTGGTCCCAGACCGGGTTGAGCGGGTGCAGGCTGTTCTGGTCCTCGACGAAGTGCCGGGCGGCCTGGATGACCCGCTGCTGGCGTGCGGCGCGTTCATCGGCGGGCAACTGGCGGCCGCTGCCCATCAAGCGGTCGGCCATGCGGGCATCGACCTTGGCCAGTTCTGGCACCGGAGGCTGATGGGACAGGCCTCCGGACGCCAGGAACAGCACGCGCAGGTCCAGTGATCTGGCCCACTGGCCGATGGCCTCGCCCAGCAGTCGTGCCCGCTTGAAACCGGGCAGGGGCACGGCTACCGAATTGATGAAGACCGGAATCACCGGGCAGGTGCGCAACCCGCCCAGCAACAGTTCCAAGGGTTGGGCAAAGGCATGATCGACTTGCATTCGGTAGGACACGGCGGTGTCGATACCAGCCTCCATGACGGCTTGGGCGCAGGCTTCGGCCAGGGCTTTGGGTACGTCGAGGGGGCCGGCTGCGGTGTCGAAATCGCCGATGGCATCGGCGGCCATGCCAATGCAAAAAGGCGGCATGACGTCGTAGAAAAAGCCGTTGTAGTGATCGGGCCCCAGGAGCACGATCAGTTGCGGATTGAAGCGGGCGATGCGTTCGCGGGCATTGCGGATCATGCAGTCCACTTCGGCCAGCACTTCGGGGGCCGGGTCGACGTAGCCCACCAGCGGCGTGTGTGACAAACAGTGCAAATAGGCGCTCATCTCAAGCCACCTTGCTGACGGCTGGCGTCATCTGGATGTGTGGCTGCACGTTGAGCGCCAGGGCCAGCTCATTGCAGGCCTTGCCGAGCGTTTGCGGTGTGGCCAGCCCGGCGAGGAAGCGATCAGGGCGCAGCAGGGCAATGGACGATGAGCCGCGGGCGAACCACTCGCGCAGGCGGCCAGTGCTGTCGCCGACCCGAATCACGTCGTTGCCGGCGTCGCTCGGGGCCCTGAGCTGGACATCCGGCAGCACTTGAATAAACCGCGTACCCAGGGTTTTCCATTGAGCAATCTGCGCCGTCGTAAGGCCCCAGGTCGGGTCGCAGCCCCAGGCGATAAAGGCGAAATTCTCGCCGATCACTTCATCGAGGAGCACGGTCGCACCGGCGTCGGTCAGTACCTTGGGCTGAATGAACATCTTGCCCACCGGCGAGCCTTTTTCGCTCGGCACGATCAGAGCGCCACGGCTGTATTGCGGCATGGGCTTGAAGCGCATCTCGACGAAATAGCGTTTGACCGGCGGCACATAGTTGAGCAGCCACGACACGCCATCGCGCAGGGTGCCCTGCCAGCGCTTGGGGGGGGCCAGTACGTGGCCGGCCAGTACCGAGAGGTCGATCATGGCCTTGGCGTGATCCCGGCGCTCCAGCTCATAGCTGTCGAGCAGGCGGTCATTGGCCAGGCCCTTGATCACCAGTGACAGTTTCCAGGCCAGGTTGGAGGCATCGCGCATGCCGCTGTTGTAACCCTGGCCCTGCCAGACTGGCATGATATGCGCGGCATCCCCGGCCAGCAGTACCCGGCCCTGACGGAAGCGGCCTGCGAGGCGGGCGTTGTGGGTATAGACGCGGCTGCGAATCAGCTCGATGCGATCCGGGTCCGGCAGCACTTTGGCCAGCAGCTTGCGCATGTTTTCGGGCTTGCTCAGCTCGGCCTCGGTCTCACCGGGCATTACCATAAACTCAAAGCGACGCACCCCGTGGGGCAGGGCGGCGGACACGTAGGGGCGCACCGGGTCGCAGCACAGGTACACATGGGGTGTGCTCAGGGGGTCGTTGGCGATATCCACGACGATCCACTGATTGGGCGCAGTCTTGCCTTCAAAACTGATGCCAAGGCTGCGCCGCACCAGGCTGTTGCCGCCATCGCAGCCAATCAGGTACTTGGCCTGCAGGCGTTCGCTGCGACCCTCGGCGTTTTTCAGTGTGAGTTGCACACCGCTGTCGCTTTGCTCGAAGCCATCGAGTTCGCGACCGAACAGTACCTTGACGTTGTCAAAGCGTTGCAGGCCTTCGAACAGCACGCGATCAGCCAGCGGCTGAATAAAGGCGTTACGGCGGGACCAGCCAAACTCATCGGTCTTGGGCTGGATGTCTGCAAAGCAGCGACCTTTGGGCGTCATGAAGCGCATCGCATGCCAGGGCGTGGTGTGCGGCAGCACGTTATCGGCAAGGCCGACGGCCTGGAATGTGCGCAGGCTTTCGTCGTCCAGGCCAATGGCGCGCGGGTAGTCGATCAGGCTGTCGAGCTTTTCCACCAAGGTGACGTTTACACCACATTGGCCCAGGTAATTGGCGATCATCAGCCCGACAGGACCCGCTCCGACAATGGCGATATCGGTGCTCAGGTCCAAGGTGGAAGCAGTGGGTGCAGAACTCATGGGTATCTCCGTACAGCGCTTTTTTTGGATTTCTTGTTGGGCGCAGTATGGAAATCGCGAAGCTGGTGAACAACGAGAACCCTTGCTAGGGTGCACTCAGTGCACATCGTTGATTTACCGATAAAAATAATGGGAAACACATGAGCGAAACCGAATACAAGGCCGTGCGGGGCCTAATGCGCGGGTTGTTACTGATCAACGGTCTCAACCGTTTTGACGGGGGCGCCAGTACGGCTCAGTTGGCCGAGCAGAGCGGTTTGCACCGTACTACCGTGCGTCGTTTACTGGAGACGTTGCAGGCCGAAGGCTACGTGCGCCGCAGTGAATCGGATGACAGCTACCGGTTGACCCTGAAGGTGCGTGAGCTGAGCGAAGGCTTTCGCGATGAACAGTGGATTTCTTCGATTGCTGCGCCCTTGCTGGGTCAATTGCTCCAGCAAGTGGCCTGGCCCACCGACCTGTGCACCCTGGATGGCGACGCGATGGTGATTCGCGAAACCACTCACCGTTTCAGTCGCCTGTCGTTTCACCGTTCGATGGTGGGGCGCCGCTTGCCCTTGCTGATGACCGCGACCGGGCGGGCATACTTTGCGTTTTGCCCGCCGGCCGAGCGGGAAGAATTGATCGAGTTGATGATCAGTCGGGACGACTCGCAGTCGGCGCTGGCGGCGGATCGCCGATTCGTCGAGCGACTGGTGGAGCACACACGCAGCAAGGGCTATGGCGAAAACAACGCGCACTGGGGAGAAGAGCGCAAGATCGCGGCGATTGCGATCCCGGTGATGCATGAGGAGCGGGTGATGGGTTGCCTGAACCTGGTGTATATCGCCAAGGCCATGCCGGTCGAGGAAGCTGCACGGCGGTTCTTACCGGCGATGCAGGAGGTGGTGGAAAAGATTCAGGTCGGGTTGGTTCAATAGCCTTCTCAGGCTCATATGATTTTCACGGGGTTAAGGCACAGGCCATGTGAACAGTGCCAAACCTGTGAGAGCAGGTTTGCCTTCGATGCAGACGCACGGTGCGGCAGGCAAACTGCGGTGCTGCCATCGCGAGCAAGCCCGCTCCCACAAAGGGGCTTGCTCCTGGCTCACGGTTGTTGCGCCAACAGCGTGAAGGCTCTGGGAGTGTGAACAGTGCCAAACCTGTGGGAGCTGGCTTGCCTGCGATGCAGACGCCTCGGTGCGGCAGGTAAACTGCGGTGCTGCCATCGCGAGCAAGCCCGCTCCCACAAAGGGGGTGCGTGTGGCTAAAGGCGCTGCCAGAGCGCTTCTGCCTGGGGGTTGCGGTTGTCCCGCCAGCGCACCAGGATCACTTCCAGATGGTCGGACTCCATGTCCGGGTACACGCGCACCAGTTCACCGCGCTCAATCAGCGGCGCCACCATGCTGTGGGGCATGCACGCCACCCCCTGGCCACTGGCGACCATCGGTTTGAGTGCCTCGGACACCGTGGCCTCGAATACCTGCAGCAAACGCTGAGGCTGGGGGTGACGGTTGATCTGGGTACGCGACAGTTCATGCAATTGCGCACTGCGCGAATAGCTGAGCAGCGGGATCGGTTCGTCGGTCTGGCTGCAATGCGCCGCCAGTTGCGGAGTGGCCACCCAGTACAGCTCGTCATGACCCAGGGACTTGACCTCGAACTCGCTCTGGCGCGAGTAGGGTGCGGTCTTGGTGTCGCGATAGAACAGGATGAAGTCGCAGCGCCCGGACATCAGCGCCATGTAGTAGTCGTCGGTGCTGCGATAGCCCGTGTCGATACGGGTGAACAGCGGCGCCTGCGGGCTGTTCAACTGGCTGATCCAGCCCGGGAAAAAGTTGCACGCCAGGGTATGCAGCGAGGCAAAGGTCAGCGGCCGGTTGAGCACTTTGACGCTTTGCTCGCAGTCGCGGGCCATGCGTACCAGCTCAACGGCATTGGGCAGCAGCGCTTCGCCAGCAGCGGTCAGGCGCACCGGGTTGCGCTCGCGGTCGATCAGGGTCGCGCCCAGGTGGGCTTCCAGCAATTGAATGCGTCGGCTCAGCGCCGATTGCGATGAGTTGCGCATGCTGGCCGCGGCCGTGAACTTGCCGGTATCGGCCAGGGCGAGAAAATCTTCGTACCAGTCAATGTTCATAGACTTATTCCAATATTCGATAGCCCGTCCAGCATAGTGGATCAATTGCCGCTATCCGCGCCATGCCGCCGTCTTTATTGTGCACCTAAACCGCCACCTGCCGTTGGATTGTGGTTGACAGGCATAACAAGAAGAATTTTAAAAGGGCAATGATATGCACAAATTGAATAGGGCCAAGCTTTTGCTGGGGGCTCCGCTGTTGGCCCTGCTGTTGACCGGTGCCCAGGCTGCCCAGGCAGGTGTGCTGGACAAGGTCAAGGCCCATGGCAGCGTGCGCTGCGGGGTCGCAGGTGACAAGCCGGGGTTTTCGCTGATCGATGACAAGGGCCGCTGGACCGGTATGGACGTAGACCTGTGCCGCGCTGTGGCCGCTGCGGTGCTGGGGGATGCAGACAAGGTCGAGTACCTGACCACCACCGCCAAAAACCGCTTTACCGCTCTGGCTTCCGGGGAGATCGACATTCTGTCCCGTGCCGCTTCCTGGACCGCTGAACGCATAGCCAACCTGGGCGTGGACTTCACCACGGTCTGGTTCTACGACGGCCAGGGCTTTATGACCCACGCTGCCGACGGCATCGAGAAACTCACCGACCTGGACGGTGCCACTTTCTGCCTGTCACCGGGCACCACCTCCGAGCAAAACCTGGAGGACTATTTTGGCCGCCGTGGCCTGACTTACAAAACCGTGGTCATCGAAAAAAGCCCCGAACTCTACGCTGCCTTCCAGCGCGGGCGCTGTAACGCCATTTCCAATGACTCTTCGGGGCTGGCGGCGCGTTTGGCGCTGATGAACAACCCCAAGGACTATGCGCTGCTGCCCGAGGTGATTTCCAAGGAGCCGTTGGGGGCCTTTGTCGCACAGGGTGATACGGTCTGGCGCAATATTGTGACCTGGACCGCCTATGCCCTGATGACCGGCGAAGAACTGGGCGTGACCTCGGATAACGTCGACGAGTTGCGTGGCAACAAGAGCGCATCCACCGATATCGCCCGTTTGCTGGGCACCGAAGGCACCATCGGCAAGTCCTTTGGCCTGGACAGTGACTGGGCCTATCGCGCTCTCAAGCAAGTCGGCAACTACGCGCAAATCTACGACCGTAACCTCGGCCAGCAGACGGCATTGAACATCCCGCGCGGCCTCAACCGCAGCTGGAAAGACCATGGCCTGATGTACGCGCCGCCGATTCGCTGAGGGGATTTCTGTGATGTCGACCCATCGTTCGTCCAATCTGCGCCTGTCGAGCGTGCTGCAGCAGGGGCTGGTACTGGCTCTGGTTGCCGCGGTGTTTTATCTGCTCTCCAGCAACGCTGCGCTGAACTTGAAGAACCTCAATATCGCCTCGGGATTCGGTTTTCTGTCCCAGCGCGCAGGCTATGACATCAGCTTCTCGCTGATTGATTACACTCCGGATGCAACCTATGCCCGCGCCTATCTGGTGGGCTTGCTCAACACCTTGCTGGTGTCGGTGCTGAGCATTGTGCTGGCGACCCTGCTGGGAGGTGCGCTGGGCATGGCGCGCGTCTCGGACAACTGGCTGATCAAGCGCCTGAGCGGCACCTGCATCGAATTTTTGCGCAATGTGCCGCTGGTGGTGCATCTGGTCTGGTGGTACGGCCTGGTACTGGCGCTGCCCGGGGTCAAGCACTCGGCCTCGCTGTTTGGCGTGGTGTTTCTGAACAACAACGGCCTCACTCTGCCCTGGCTCGAACAGGGCAGTGTGGTCGGCTGGGGGCTTTTCCTCATGCTGCTGGGCACGTTGCTGGCTTATGTGTTTTGTCGCTTGAAGGAAGCCCGCGGGCCGTGGCGCGGTTTTGCCTGCAGACGCTGGCCCGCGCTGTTGGCTGGGGCGGTGCTGCTGCCCGTGCTGGTGTATGCCTTGAGTGATGCCCATGTGCAATGGGAAGTACCGGTGCAGCGCGGTTTCGGTTTCAAGGGCGGAATCACCCTGGTGCCGGAGATGCTTGCGTTATGCCTGGCCTTGTCGTTCTACAGCGCCAGTTATATCGCCGAGATTGTGCGTGGCGCGATTGAGTCGGTACACCGCGGCCAGTACGAAGCGGCCAGGGCGCTCGGCTTCAAATCCGGTTCCACAATGCGCCAGTTGATCGTCCCCCAGGCCATCTACCCGATGATCCCGCAGATCACCAACACGTACCTGAATATCGTCAAGAACTCTTCACTGGGGGTGGTCATCGGTTTTATGGAACTGGTGTCGTCCACCGGCGGAACAACCCTGAACCAGACCGGCCAGGCCATTGAATGCATCGCGCTGGTGATGGGCACTTACTGCCTGATCAGCCTGGTGATCTCCCTGGGGATGAACATCTACAACCACCGTATCGGCCAGAGGGGGCACTGAACATGACCGCAATGAATCAGGCACTGGCAGTCCCGCTGGCACCGCCGCGCTTGCCCTGGGTACAGCGCGCCGCAGCCTGGAGCCGCAGCCAGTTGTTCCCCAGCGTGGGCCACAGCCTGCTGACCCTGGGCGTGCTGGCGCTGCTGTGCTGGTGCATTCCTGCTGCGCTGAACTGGCTGGTATTCGATGCCACCTTCATCGGCAGCAGTGCCAAAGACTGCAACCCCGGCGGCGCCTGCTGGTTGCCGATTACCCAACGCTGGAACCTGTTTGTGTACGGCTTCTATCCGCAAGCCGAACAGTGGCGGGTAAGCCTGGCCCTGGTGCTGGCAGGGGCGGCGTTTGTCTTGCTGTTTTTCAAGCGCCTGGACCGTCGCCTGCTGCTGGCGTATCTGGCGTTGCTGCCGATCGTGATGTGGTGGCTGCTCAAGGGCGGTGCCGGTTTGCCCGAGGTGTCTTCGACCAAGTTCGCCGGGATGCTGGTGACAGTATTCCTGGGCACCGCCGGGATGATTTTCGCGCTGCCGCTGGGGATTTTGCTGGCGCTGGGCCGACGTTCGAAACTGCCGGTGGTGCGCATGCTTTGCGTGCTCTATATCGAGCTGGTGCGCTCGGTGCCGGTGATTTCGCTGCTGTTTATGGCTTCGCTGATGATTCAGCTGTTCCTGCCGCCGGATTCGGCCTTCGACATCCTCTTGCGGGTGCAACTGGTGCTGATCCTGTTTACCGCCGCCTATATGGCTGAAACCCTGCGCGGCGGTTTGCAGAACCTGCCCAAGGGCCAATACGAGGCGGCCATGGCGCTGGGTTTTGGTTACTGGAAAACCATGGGCCAGATCATTTTGCCGCAAGTGCTCAAGCAATCCATTGCGCCCTTGCTCACGCAGTTTATCGGCCTGTTCAAAGAGACCACGCTGGTGATGATCGTCGGCGTACTGGACATCGTCGGTATCGCCATGAGCACCGCCGTCGCCCCGGAATGGGTTGAGTACGGCCACGAAATCTACGTCTTCCTGGCGATCTACTTCTTCGTCATCTGTTTTGCACTGTCGCGCTATGCCCGACACCTTGAACAACGTATGGAGCAAAGCCGCTCATGATCAGCAAACCCAAGGCTGATGCCGCCGCAATGGTACGCATCGAACAATTGAACAAGTGGTTCGGCAATGCCCATGTGCTGAAAAACATCTCGCTGAATGTCCATGCCGGGGAAAAAGTAGTGATCTGCGGGCCTTCGGGCTCCGGCAAGTCAACTCTGATCCGCTGCATCAACCAGCTGGAACAACACCAGCAGGGCCTGGTTGTCGTGCTGGGCGAGGAACTTGACGGCAACCTCAAGGGGCTTGAGCGCATCCGCCGCCAGGTGGGCATGTGCTTCCAGCACTTCAACCTGTTCCCGCACCTCACGGTGCTGAAAAACTGCACGTTACCGCAGACTTCCAACCTGGGCGTGCCCGAGGCTGAGGCCATTGAACGAGCGCTGGGCTTGCTGGACAAGGTCAAGATGCGCGACCACGCCAACAAGTTTCCGTCGCAGTTATCCGGTGGCCAGCAGCAACGAATCGCCATAGCCCGGGCGCTGTGCATGAAACCCAAGGTCATGCTGTTTGACGAGCCGACCTCGGCCCTGGACCCGGAAATGATCGCTGAAGTGCTGGACGTCATGACCGGCCTGGCCCAGGAAGGCATGACCATGATCTGCGTGACCCACGAAATGGGTTTTGCACGCAAGGTAGCCGACCGCATTGTCTTTATGGATCAGGGTGAAATCATTGAAGAGGCCCCCCCGGAGCGGTTTTTCTCAGCCCCTGAATCACCTCGAACCCAACGTTTTTTGAGCCAGATCATCAATCACGGAGTGCATGCCCAATGACCCAATCCATTGCGATGGCCTTGCATGGCGGTGCCGGTGTGCTGATGCCCGGTGTTTTGACCCGCGAAGACGAACAGGCGATCCACGCAGCACTGCTGCAGGCGCTCAAGGCGGGTGTCGATGTCCTGGAAAAGGGCGGCAGCAGTCTGGATGCGGTACAGGCCAGTGTGGTTGAGCTTGAAGAGTGCCCCTGGTTCAACGCCGGCAAAGGCGCGGTGTTTACCCACAGCGGTGACCACGAACTGGACGCCGCGATCATGAACGGGGCCAACCTGGAAGCCGGAGCCGTAGCCGGCGTGCATCATGTGCGCAACCCGATATGCGGTGCGCGGGCGGTGCTGGAGCACAGCGAGCATGTGCTGCTGGCCGGTGCCGGGGCAGACTTGTTCCTGTCCGAACAGGCGGGTCTCGAACATGTCAGCAATGACTGGTACGACACGCCTTTGCGTCGTCGCCAGTGGGCTGCGCAACAGCAGCAACCGGAGACGGTGTTGCTGGAGCCGGGAGGTGTGGAGAAAAAATTCGGCACTGTGGGGGCTGTCGCCCTGGACCGTCACGGCCATGTAGCAGCAGCCACATCCACCGGGGGCATCACCAACAAACGCTACGGCCGGGTGGGTGACTCGCCACTGATTGGCTCCGGCACCTGGGCGGATGACCGCAGCGCGGCGATTTCGGCGACTGGCCACGGCGAGTTCTTTATGCGCACCGTGGTGGCCCACAATATTGCATCGCGCATTCGCCTGGTGGGTTCGAGCCTGGCAGACGCCTGCGAGCAAGTTGTGCAGGGCGAGCTCAAGGAGCTGGGTGGTAACGGCGGCGTGGTCGCCGTGACACCGGGCGGCGAGACCGTGCTGAGCTTTAATACGCCGGGCATGTACCGCGCCTGGCTGGATACTGACGGCGGCCTGCACACCGCCATTTATGCCGAGGACGACTGCCTGCATCGACTTTGAGTGAATTGACCCACGGGGCGGCTGGAGATTAGTCTCGATCTCCTTTCGCCCCGTGGAATGCATCGATGATCACCTGCTACCTGCGTTACGTGATTGACCCTTACCAACTGGCCGAATTCGAGGCCTATGCCAAAGTCTGGATCCCGCTGGTAGCCAAATTTGGCGGCCAGCATCACGGTTACTTCCTGCCCTCGGAAGGTGCCAATAACATTGCTCTGGCCATGTTTACCTTCCCCAGCCTCGCAGCCTATGAAGACTACCGCGAACGCTCAAAAACAGATGCCGAATGCATTGCCGCGTTCAAACTGGCTGAAGATAATCGCTGTATCCTGAGTTACGAGCGCAGCTTTTTCAGGCCGGTTTTCGACTAACCCCCACTTCTTCAAAGAGGCATGCCCCTATGGCAACTGCATCCGCATTTATTGATATTCCCGCTTCACCCGATCAGGTCTGGCAATTGATCGGTGGTTTCAACTCGCTGCCGGACTGGTTGCCCCTGGTTGCCGTCAGCGAAGCTGGCGAAGGCGGGCGCTTGCGCCATCTGCAGACCGTGGATGGCACGGTGATCGTTGAGCGCCTGCAAACATTCGACAATGCCGGCAAGACCTACAGCTACTCCATTGTCGAGGCGCCGTTTCCGGTGACCGACTACCTGGCGACCTTGCGCGTTGAAGCGCTGGGCGACGGCGCCCGTGTGACCTGGTCGGGGCAGTTCACCCCGGCAGGTGTAAGCACTGAAGCTGCCGAAGAGCTGTTTACCGGGGTCTATCAGGGTGGGCTGGCGGCGCTGAGCGGCAATTTCGCAGGCTGATTTGTTGTGGGAGCGGGCTTGCCCGCGATGGTATCGACGCGGTTCGACGGGCACACCGCAGCGCCTGAATCGCAGGCAAGCCAGCTCCCACAGGGCATGTTGTGCTCACATAAATGAGGTTTGCCTGATCATTATTGTGGGAGCGAGCCTGCTCGCGAAGGTATCGACGCGGTGTACCAACTGAACCGCGTCGCCTGAATCGCTCGAGCCCAGTTCCCACATTAAATGCAAGCGCAAAAGTGGGTTGAAAATACCCGTTATCCGTGCCGTGATGGCCATTTCAAATCAACTAAATCTTAAAAAGTGTGGCTATTTAATGACTTAGGTCAGTATTGCCTTGAAATAAAATGTGCAGAATCACTTGTTACTGATTGTTACGATAGGGTAAGATCGCCCTGCGTTCACCTACCACGGTTTATGCATTTTTAAGCCCCAAGTTTCCATCAGCTACTTGGGCTTTTTTTTGCCTGAAATTTGATATTGGATCCAATTTTCGGGCAAGAAAAAGGCGCCAATCGCTGGCGCCTTGTGGCAGTTGCCACGCTCTAATAAGCGACTCAGCGCACCAGGCAGGGTTTTTTGTTGTCGTATTTCCAGCCGGGAATCATGTACTGCATGGCCACGCTGTCATCCCGGGCACCCAGGCCCATGCCTTTGTACAGTTCGTGAGCCTTGGCCACGGCGTCCATGTCGATGTCCACGCCCAAGCCAGGCTTTGTCGGAACCTTGATATGGCCGTCGACAATTTTCAGCGGTTCACGGGTCAGGCGCTGGCCGTCCTGCCAGATCCAGTGGGTATCAATGGCGGTAATATCCCCCGGCGCTGCAGCCGCAACCTGGGTGAACATGGCCAGGGAAATGTCGAAGTGGTTATTGGAATGCGAGCCCCAGGTCAGGCCCCATTCGTGGCACATCTGCGCAACGCGTACCGAGCCCTGCAGGGTCCAGAAGTGCGGGTCGGCCAATGGGATGTCCACGGCCTGCGATTGAATCGCATGGCCCATTTCGCGCCAGTCGGTGGCAATCATGTTGGTGGCGGTGCGCAGGCCCGTGGCGCGGCGGAACTCGGCCATGACTTCACGCCCCGAATAGCCGTTTTCGGCGCCGCAAGGGTCTTCGGCATAGGCCAGTACCCGGTGCTGGTCGCGACACAGGGCGATGGCTTCCTTGAGAGACCAGGCTCCATTAGGGTCCAGAGTGATGCGGGCATCGGGGAAACGCTCGGCCAGTGCAGTGACCGCTTCGATTTCTTCGCCGCCGCGCAGCACGCCGCCCTTGAGCTTGAAGTCGTTGAAGCCGTAACGGGCTTGTGCCGCTTCCGCCAGGCGCACGATGGCCTGTGGGGTAAGGGCTTGTTCATGGCGCAGGCGTGTCCAGTCATCGCCATCCGCTTCACTGCGGTAGGCCAGATCGGTGTGTTGACGGTCGCCAATATAGAACAGATAGCCGAGCATCTTCACGGCATCCCGTTGCTGGCCTTCACCGAGCAAGGCGGCTACCGGCACGTGCAGAAATTGACCGAGCAAGTCGAGCAGGGCGGCTTCCATTGCCGTCACGGCGTGGATGGTGATGCGCAGGTCGAAGGTTTGCAGGCCGCGCCCCGCCGAATCCCGTGCGGCGAAGGTGCTGCGCATGGCGTTGAGGACAGCCTGGTAATTGCCGATGGGCTGGCCAACCACCAGGCTGCGGGCGTCTTCCAGGGTTTCGCGGATGCGCTCGCCACCGGGCACTTCACCCACGCCGGTATTGCCGCTGCTGTCCTTGAGGATAACGATATTGCGGGTAAAGAAGGGGCCGTGGGCGCCGCTCAGGTTGAGCAGCATGCTGTCATGGCCCGCCACCGGGATCACCTGCAGGCTGGTCACGATCGGAGCTTGGCTGGCGTGGTGTTGATGGTCGGCATTCATGGTCTGGTCCTTGTCAGGCAGTTTGCAGGGCGGTGGGGGTCACGGCCGTGGGTGTGGGTTTGGTTTTGGCAAAGAACACAATGAGTGCCGCAATGATCGACGTGCCGGCCAGGCCATAGAGCCCGCCCTGGATCGAGCCTGTGGTTTGTTCCAGAAACCCGAAGGTGGTGGGGGCGACGAAGCCGCCGAGGTTGCCGATGGAATTGATCAAGGCGATGACTGCCGCCGCGATACGTGCATCCAGGTAGCCCTGGGGAATGGGCCAGAACAGCGCCGAGGCCGACTTGAAGCCGATGGCGGCAAAGCAGATGGCGATAAACGCAAAGATCGGCCCGCCGGTGGTGGACATAAACATGCCGATGGCGGCAATCACCAGGGCGGCCGCCACCCAGGCCTGCTGGAACCTGAATTTGCTGGCCAGCGAGGCAAAGGCATACATGGCAATGATTGAAATCAGCCACGGGATCGAGTTGTAGAAGCCCACCTGGATATCGCTCAGGTCACCCATTTTTTTGATGATGCTCGGTAGCCAGAACGTGGCCGCGTAAATGGTCAGCTGGATACAGAAGTAAATCGCGCAGAACAGCATGATCTGGCGGTCCTTGAGCAGCATGCCCAGGGTCGGCTTGACGGTGTTGGCGGCATCGCGTTCACGCTGTTCGCGGTCAATTTCGTTAACCAGCGCATCTTGCTCTGCAAGGCTGAGCCATTTGGCGTCATGGGGTTTTGAGTCCAGCCAGAACCACACAAACACGCATAGCACCACCGAGGCCATGCCTTCGATGATGTACATCCACTGCCAGCCGTGCAGTCCCATGCCGGTGATTTGCAGCAGCAGGCCGCTCAGTGGTCCCGAGATCAGCGAGGCCAGTGCCGAGCCGCTGAGGAAGATGGCAATCGCCTTGCCGCGTTCGGCGCCCGGCAGCCAGCGGGTGAAGTAATAGATCACGCCCGGGAAGAAGCCCGCTTCGGCGACGCCAAGCAGAAAACGCAGGATATAGAAGTGGGTTTCGTTCTGGATAAAGGCCATCAGGGTAGCGGTGATACCCCAGGTGAACATGATCCGGGTGAGCCAGATGCGGGCGCCAACTTTTTGCAGCAGCATATTGGACGGCACTTCAAACAGTGCGTAGCCAATGAAAAATAGCCCCGCACCGAAACCATAGGCGGCGGCACCAATACCCAGATCGTGCTCCATGTGGCTGCGTACGAAGCCGATGTTTACCCGGTCGATGTAGTTGACGATAAACATGATGACGAAAAGTGGCAGTACATGCCTCTTCACTTTTTGGATCGCACGCGCCAGGACGGGGTCGTTGGCGTGTGCAGCAGACGGATTGCTGGAAGTGTTCACAATTCAAAGCCCCACTGATTATTTTTATGCGGGTTGTGTGTGCTGCAGATGGCTCTGCAGTTGCCAGACATCATACGAGTTGGCTTTTTCCCTAGCAATGCCATGAAACAAACGAAAAAGTTATAAAAGATGCAGCTTTAGATACCTTTTATGAGGTTTTATGGCTGTTTAGAGCGTTTTAAAGCCTGATGTCAGGTTCGGAAACGTATCTGCCTGGGAGGCTGAGTTCGTTCAAAACCCAAGGTTTTCTGAGATTTATATAACTTGTCATACATGTTGGGGTGCTAGTATCAAGCGGTCTTGTACGAATGGATTTGCCCCATGCATGACCCCCAGAGTGCGCCGCTGCGCAAGCGTTCACCGGGCCTGGCCCACGACATCGTGGCCGAGCTGACCCAGCGAATTTTGCTGGGCCAACTGGCGCCCGGCGAGAAGCTGCCTTCCGAGTCGGCCATCGTGCGCGAGCACGGTGTAAGCCGCACGGTGGTGCGTGAAGCGATTTCAAAATTGCAGGCATCCGGGCTGGTCGAAACCCGTCACGGCATTGGTACCTTCGTGCTTGAGCGCGATCCGCGCCAGGGTATCCACCTGAGCCGTGATACCGCAGCCAGCGTGCGCGGTATCGTCGAATTGCGCCTGGGCCTGGAGACCCAGGCTGCGGCGCTGGCCGCGAGGAGGCGCACGGAGGAGCAACTGCTGCAGATGCGTAAGGCGCTGGATGACCATCAAAGCTCACTGGCCAACAACGACAGCAGCGTCGAGCCGGACCTGCGTTTCCACCAGTTGATCGCTCAGGCCACGGGCAACGCTTATTTCACCGATATCATTGCCCAGTTGGGGCGTTCGGTGATTCCGCGTACCCGGATCAATAGTGAAGAGCGCGGTGATGCCGATCTCAAGCAGTTGGGGCAAATGGCTGTGCTGGAACATGAGGCGATCTTGCGCGCGATCCGCCGTCAGGACCCCGACGCCGCCCGCGCCGCCATGCTGCTGCATTTGAGCAACAGCCTGGAGCGCATGGCGGGGGGGTGAGGGCTGTCACTTCAACGCCATATCCTCAGGATTGATCTGTTTCCAGGCTTGCAGCACCACCTGCGCTTTGGGCTCCTGGCCGCTGTCGAGGTAGAACTGGATCAACGCCAATCGGGCATCGCGAAACGCCGGCTGGCGCTTGAGCAGTTCTTCCATTTGCGCGCAGGCCTGTTCGAGCTGGCCGCTCTGGTGCAGGGCCACCGCCAGCACATAGCGGTACTGGCTGTTGTCCGGTTCCAGTTTTACAGCCTGCTGCAAAGCTTTCATCGCTTGTTCGGGCTGGCCACCGCGAATCAATGCCAGCCCCAGGCTGTGTTGCAACAACGCTGCCTGCGGTTGTGCCTTGATCGCGTCGTTGAGCAGGGTCGAGGCCTCGGCACTGCGCCCACTGGCCTCCAGCCATTGGGCCAGAGTGACCAGCGCCGGGTAGAAGTCCGGGTCGCGCAGCAGGGCGGCGCGCAGTCTGGCCTCGACCTCGGCATTGCGCCCGCTGGCCTGATACAGCATGGCCAGGTTGAGGTTGGACTCGGCCCGTTCGGCCAGGCTCAGCTGCACGCTTTCGTATTCACCGATGGCCTTGTCCCACGCCACTTGATTCGTGCCCAGGCCATTGCGCGCAGCGCCCTGCAAGTTGCGCGCGGCGATGATGCGCACTGCACGCACGCTGTCACTCAACAATGGGCTGAGCAACGCGACCCGCTCTGCCGGAGGCAAGAAAGCGCTCACTGCCCGCACCGCGCTTTCACGCACTTGCGGGGCAGGGTGGTTGAGGTCCTTGCTGGCCAGCTGCAGTGCGGATTCGCTGGGGTAGTTGGCCAGTTCAGCCAACAACGTGGCGCGTTGAATCGCTGGCAGGTTGCTGCGCCGCAATTGCTCGTAGAGCGCCTGCGCAGCACCCGGCCGGCCGCCGCGGATCAGCCACAGGCTTTCATCGTACCGGGCTGCTTGCGGTGCATCGTGGGCGGTCCAGAGCTTGAACTGCTCCGTCACCCTGTCACCGACCTTGCCCTGATGGCAGCCCAGGCAGGCATCCGTTGTGCCCAGGGCTTTGGCCCGCACCGGGTTGGGGATGCTGAAGCTGTGGTCATGGCGATAGTCGTTGCCCATGTAGAACTTGCCGGGCATATGGCAATCCACACATTGCGAGCCCGGTTGGCCTTCGGCATGGCGATGGTGGTCGATGGCGTCATAGTTCTTCGCTTGCAGGCCCTTGCCATCAATCCCGGCAATGGCTGCTTTGCCGGCCGTGTTGTGGCATTGCAGGCACAGTGCATTGCCCGCTGCCTTGAGTTCGGTGCTGTGAGGGTTGTGGCAGTTGCTGCAACGCACGCCCTTGTCGAACATCTTGCTTTGCAGGAACGAGCCGTGTTCGAACACCTCGTCCTTGATCTTGCCGTCCAGTGCGTACAGCTCGCGGGTCAGTACGCTGGGCAGGTAGTCGTCCATCAGCCGCTTGCCCACGGTAAAGCCATCGCCCAGCGGGGCGCGGCGGGCATGGCAGCGGGCGCAGGTTTCGAGTTCTACCGTGGCGTCCTTGCTTTTAAGGTCGACGTCAAAGCCGCTGTGGGGCAACGGGTTGTTTTCCGTGACAGCGCGCAGATGGCTGGACGCCGGGCCGTGACAGGCCTGGCAACCGACGCCGAGACTGTTCCATTGGCTGTTGAAGCTGTTGCTGGCGGCATCAAAGTTACGTTTGTAGCCGGTGGTGTGACATTCGACGCACATAAAGTTGGCGTTCTGGTTCGGTTTGCTCCAATGCAGCGGGTTCTTGAAGCTCACCCCCTGGCCTGGGTACAGATGGAACCAGCGGTGTTTTTCGGTATCCCAGGCCACCCCCAGGGCTTGCAGCCTGCCGTCGCCAACTTCGATCAAATACTGCTGCAACGGCGCAATGCCGAAGGTGTAAGCGACCTTGAAGTCGGCGGGTTTGCCATCCAGCCCCGGCGTATTGACCCAGAACTCGTCGCCCTGGCGAAAAAACCGGCTGTTTTCGCCTTCGCCCTTGAACGTGGCATTGCTGAAGTCGGCCAGTACGGTCTGCGGCGCGGCCACCTGCATGGCCAGTTGATGATGAGAGCCTTGCCAGTCCTTGACCTGGGCGTCGTGACAACCCTGGCACTGTTGCTCGTCGACCATCTGCGCCGGGGCGACGGGCTCGGCCACCGCAGCCGTGGCCAGCACCTTGGGCTCATACACCGGCGCCGGGCGGCTGAGATAAAACCATAACCCGCCCAGCACCACCAGCAACACGGCAGCGCTTACGGGTAACAGGTAACGGCTCATCAGGGTGGGGCGCGAATCAGGTGGGTTTGCAGCTTTTATAGTTTTAGTTTTGGGCATTGCGACTTCCGTATCCAAAAGGCTCTAGCGTTCACCGACAAACCAGCGGTAATAGGGGTTGGCGCCATCGCCACGCATTACTTCACGGATATCCCGGCTCCATGCCTCGCGGTCGCCATCATAGGCATGCAGGCTGGAACGGTAAAACTGCATCAGGCGTTGCTGTTGGCTGTGCATGCGCTCGACAAACTCCGGGGCGGCGTTGAGCAACGGTATCGGTTGGCGCAGATCGAGCAACGTCGGCAGCACCTGGCTGATTTCTTTGCTGCGCACCCACGAAGCGTACTCGATACGCGGTTGGTCGTCCGTGACGGCCGGCGCATCTGCAGCAAAGCGCACCAGCCCTTCACGGTCGGTCACCCAGGTTGCCAGCAGTGCCGCTGGCGAAGCGACGCCCACATCCTGCAGGGCACTGCGTACACCCGGTTGCCCGAAACGGGCGCTGATGCGCGCGGCATCCAGTTCAATGGGCTGCAATGAACCCACCAGCAGCATTTCGTGAAACTCGCTGGTCCATAGCGTGGCGTAAGGGAATACGTCGAGAAAACTGCGCACCAGCGAACGCGAGTCGTCGATATTCTGCGTCGGCAACGGCAGCCATTGCGCAACTATCCCTTGCGGGTGCAGGCGCTGTGCAGCCAGTTGATAGAAGTCCCGCGAGTACAGATTGACTACGCCGGCGGCGGAGGGCGGTGGTGGTTCGAGGGTGATCAGGTCATAGCGCTGTTCGCTGCGCAGAAGTTCCTGGCGACCGTCGCGCAAACGCACCTGCAAGCCGGGGTTGGAAGCCGCAGCGAAGTTGCCTTTGAACAGGGTTGAAGCCTTGACCACCGAGGGCAATAACTCGGCCACCACCCGTTGTTGCAGTCCCGGGTAACTCAACAGGGCCCCGGCAGTGATCCCGGTGCCAAAGCCGATCACCAGCGCCGAGCGTGGTTCGCCGTTGTGGATCAACAGCGGCAACAGGGCCTGGATACGCATGTAGCGCAGTGAAGGCATGGCATCACCGGTGTTGGACACGCCCTGGATATACAGGCGATGGAAGCGGCGTTCACCCTTGCCCTCGGCCACGACGGCGACGGTGCCGCCGCGACCTTCCTGGTAAAACACCAGCTCACCGTTACGGGCTCCGGGCAGCAGTTCGGCGAGGCGCTCAACCGGCGTTAAGACGGCTACCAGCAGCGCTGCCAGGCTGAACGCAACGACTGCCTGGCGATGGCCTTTCTTGACCCGGTGCCCCTGCTGTACCGCGATCAAACCTACTGCAGCGGCGATGACTGCCAGCATGCCGAGCGTATGTACCAGCCCCAGCCAGGGGATCAGGACAAAACCGCAGAGGGCAACGCCGACGATCCCGCCCAGCGTGTTGAACGCCACGACTGCACCGACATCCCGCCCGATCCGGCCGGGGCCGACGCACAGGCGCAGGGCTATCGGGAACGCTGCGCCCAACAGCAACGTAGGGATAAACACAATGCTCAGTGCAGCCACTGCGAAGCGGGCGCTCATGCCCAGCAACACACTGCCACCCAAGGCCAGTGCCGCAGTCTCTGCCTGGGTTTGCAGCAGGATCAGCCAGCGTCCGAGCAGGGCAACTTCCAGCAGGGCAACCAGTCCGGCCCCGGCAATCAGCAAGGCAAACACACCCCAGGGATCGCGTAGCCGATCAACCCGGCGCGCCATCAGGCTGCTGCCGATAAACAGTCCGGTCAGGTAAGTGGCCAGCACCACGGCAAAGGCGTAGGTACGGGTGCTCATGAACTGAACGATCGATTGCGACCAGACCACTTCGTAGCCCAGTGCCACACCGCCCGCGATGGCATACAGGGCCATGGCCAGCCGGGCCGGATTGTGTGCCGCGCTGGTCGCCACCGGATCGGCGACAATGGTGTGCTGCCCGCGTTGCAACCACAGGGCACCCGCGGCGGCAATCAGGTTGAGTACGGCGGCTACAACGGCACTGGCGAAAACACCGAGGCTGGCAATCAGGATAAAGGCGGTCAGCAGAGTGCCGACAATCGCCCCGCCGGTATTGGCGGCATACAGGCGGCCACCGGCCTGGCCCAGATGTTGCGGCTCGGATGCCAGTGCGCGTATCAGCACTGGCAGCGTGCCGCCCATCAAGAGGGCGGGCAGCCCCACCAGCAGCAATGGCAGCAACCAGGCGGGCAGGCCGATCCGTTGTTCGAGCCAGGCAAATGGCGCCGCGGCCATACCCAGCCCCAGCGTGGCGCCGATGCCGAGCACGGCCACACCCACTTCAAGGCCCGCATATAACAGCAAGGGTTTGCCCAGGCGGTCGGCGCAGCGGCCAAACAGCAGCCCGCCAAGGGCCAGCCCGGCAAAGAAGGCGCTGATGCCGGTGGTGATGGCGTACACCTCGACACCGATCACCAGCGACAGTTGTTTGATCCACAGCACCTGATAGATCAGGGCGGCAGTACCGGAAATAAATAGCAGCAAGGCAGTGGCAGACAATGCAGTACGGCTGGGCGGTAAGGGTGACGGCATTGCGCGGGAGCCTTGTGCAGAAGGAATTCGGGAAGGAGTCGTTACCCCGTGTGGGAGCGGGCTTGCTCGCGATGGAGGCGGCGCGATCTGACAGATGCAGTGCGTCGAGACAATCGCGGGCAAGCCCGCTCCCACAGGGCAGGTTTACTGCGCTGGCTGATTTTTCATTTTTTCCGCAATCTTGGCGTCTACCGCTGCCCGTACCTGATCGATACTGAAGCTTGGCGGCTTCTGGCTTGGCGGGTAATCGACGAAGGTTTCCAGGAAGTTGGCCGCCTTCATGATTGCCAGTTCGTTCAAGTAGACGTTTTTCGTGCTCCAGTCGTAATACTGATCGGAGACCACGTCAGCCCGTTCGAACGGGTCCATGCGCAAGTTGAAGATTTTCGGCACCCGCAGGCACACGAAAGGTTCGCTCCAGACCTTGAAACCGCCCGGTTCGCGTTGCTCGCAGAACACCACTTTCCAGTTGTCGAAACGCATCGATACCAGCATGCCGTCATCGTTGAAGTAGTAGAACTCGTTGCGATTGCCCTTGGGTTGTTCGCCGGTCAGGTACGGCAGCTGGTTGAAACCGTCCAGGTGCACCTTGAAGTTGTTGCCACCTGCCACCGGGGCCCAGCCCTTGAGCAACTTGTCTTTGACATCGGCATCGCCAGCCACCGCGAGCAGGGTCGGGAACCAGTCCAGCCCCGAGAACATCTCGTTACTCACTTCGCCAGCCTTGATTTTCCCCGGCCAGCGCACGATTGCCGGGACACGGAAGGCACCTTCCCAGTTGGAGTTCTTCTCGTTCCGGAACGGCGTGGTGGCCGCGTCCGGCCAGGAGAACTGGTTCGGCCCGTTGTCGGTGGTGTAGACCACGATGGTGTTGTCGGCGATTTTCAGGTCATCGAGGGTTTTCAGCAGTTTGCCGACGTCGCCGTCATGCTCAAGCATGCCATCGGCGTACTCGTTGCCGGGCATACCACTCTGGCCCTTCATCGAGTCGCGCACGTGGGTAAAGACGTGCATGCGCGTGGTGTTCATCCACACAAAAAAAGGCTTGTCGGCCTTGGCCTGCTTTTCGATGAACTCCTGCGCGGCCGCGGTGGTTTCGTCGTCGATGGTTTCCATGCGCTTGGCGGTCAGGGCCCCGGTGTCTTCAATCTTGCCGTCGGCAAAACTGTGGATCACGCCACGGGGCGAGGTGGCCTTGACGAAAGCCGGGTCATCCTTGGGCCAGTACGGGCGTTCGGGTTCTTCCTCGGCATTGAGGTGGTAGAGGTTGCCGAAAAACTCGTCAAAACCATGATTGGTCGGCAAGTACTCGTCGCGGTCGCCCAGGTGGTTTTTACCGAATTGTGCAGTGGCGTAGCCCTGGGATTTGAGCGCCTGGGCGATGGTGATATCGCGCTTTTGCAGGCCTACCGGTGCTCCCGGTATGCCGACTTTGGACAGGCCTGTGCGCAGCGGCGTCTGCCCGGTGATAAACGACGAGCGCCCGGCGGTGCAGCTGTTCTCTGCGTAGTAGTCAGTGAACATCATGCCTTCTTTGGCAATCCGGTCGATGTTGGGGGTTTTGTAGCCCACCACACCCATGGAGTAGGCGCTGATATTGGACTGGCCAATGTCATCACCAAAGATCACCAGGATATTGGGTTTTTCGGCGGCCACGGCGGTGGCGGACAACGCCATCACCGAAGCCGCCACGAGGGCTAGCCGGGGGAACCACTTGGCTGTTCGAGTCATGCAACTTGCTCCTTGTTGACCTGGTTGGTGCACTGCTGACGGCTGTTTTTCTTATTGCTGTTGCTCGTTGGCACTGGTCTCGAACGGGTAGATCCGTCGCCATTGCGACGCCATATCGACGATAGTCCAGTCCTGCTGTTTTGCCTGATCGAGCGCCTTGTCCAGGCGGCCGATTTTCGAGTCCTTGTCATAGGCCCATTCGCGTTTGGCGTCGGTGTGATGCACCAGCCCCATCAGGCGCGGGCCGTCGCCGGCGGCGGTCCACTGGAGCATCTGCAGGTCGCCGTCGGAGTTGCCGAAGGCGAGGATCGGTCGGCGGCCAATCACGCTGTCGATACTTACCGGCTTGCCGGGGCCGTCATCGTTGTGGGCGATTTTGGCGGTGCGCAGGATTGACGGTTTACCGTCCTTGACCTGGTATTCGGTGACAAACGTGGAACCGATCACGTGCTCTGGCGGTATGCCATAGACCTCCTCGGCAAATACGCGCATAAAGCCGGTATCGCCGCCGGACACGATGTAGGGCTTGAATCCCTGGCTGCGCAGGTAGGTCAGCACTTCCAGCATCGGCTGGTAGACCATCTCGGTGTAGGGCTTGCCGCTGGTGGGGTGGCGTGCACTGCTTAGCCAGCGCTGGACGTTGTCGCGGAACTCATCAGTGGTGAGCCCGGCGTGGGTCGTCATGAAAATGTTCAGCAGGCCCTCCATGCCGCTTTCGGCCAGGGCCTTGTGGTCGTTTTCCAGCACCGCCTTGAACGGTTGCTGGTCTTTCCATTCCGGGTGTTGGGGGGCCATGCGTTTGATTTCGTCGAAGGCAAACAGCTCCTCGAAATAACCCGGTTGCTCGCTCCACAGGGTGCCATCGTTGTCGAACACGGCGATACGCGCTTCGGGTTGTACAAAGCCCTTACTGTCTGGCGTGGTAACCGTCTCGACAAATTCGATGATGCTTTTTTTCGCCGGCCCTTGGTTCCAGGAGGGCAACGGGTCGGCAGCCAGGGCGAACAGGGGCAGGGCGAATAGCAGAGTCGCTGCCGTTCTTGCCGAGATCCTTTTGCTCCAGTGGGAGCGAGTCTGCTCGCGAAGGCCATTCGCGAGCAGGCTCGCTGCCACGGCTACAGTTTTTTGTTTATTCATTTTTGGAAGTCCTTTTCATGTCTTGGGTTGAGCGGGCGCAAACCATAGTTTTTGCGCGGCGGGCGGTTGTGTTTCCACTGACGCATGGCATTGAAAGCGTGGAGCAAGCGCCGCCGGTTCACAGCCAGGGCAACGGCCAGCAGCAATAACCCGATGCCAACCAGCAACGTGGCGGGCAGCCGCAGCCGGGTGGGTTGGCCCATTTGCCTGAGGTCGTCAACGATCGAGAACACAGGGGTGTAGCTGCTGCTGGCAGTGGCCTTGAAGGTGACGGCCGGGAGTTCGCCGAAACGGATTTGGCGGTTCACGCTGTCCCACCATTTGACGCGGATTGCCGGCAGCTCGAAATCGCCTTCGCGCTCGATGCGATAACTGACCCGGTCAATGCGCTGACCGCCATTGAAACCGCCCCGGCCGTCGTCCAGATTGCTCACCTGCGGGGTCTGCGGGTAGGCACCGAGTCCGGCCACCGAGCCCCGGGGCGGAGCGGGCAGGGCCAGCCCCGGGGTACCGTCGGCCTGTAACGTCACGCTGCGGGTCAGGCTGTCACCCACCTTGAACGGGCCGCCTGGCGGGGTCAGGGTCTGGCTCAGGCGCAACGCGCTGGCCACCAGTATCGGTTCGCCGGGGCTGAACCCTTCGGGCAGACTGGCACGAAAGGTCAGCACCGGGGTTTGCCCCGACAGCTCATGGCTGGCCTGCGCCGGGGTCGCGCTCACTGTCAGTGGCGCGATCGAGAACGCTTGCGCCTGCGTCGGGGTGATTCGATAGGTGTAGCGCAGGCCGCTGAAGGTCTGGCCCTGAATCGTCTGCGACAGGTGCCCGGCCTCACCATTGGGCGGTGTCACATCGGTACCGTCCAGGTTCAGTTCGGGTAATGACGCACCACGGGTGAACCAGCTGTCGGTGAGCACATCGACCTGCAACTGCAAGGTCTCGCCCACCACCACGGCATCACCCGGTACCAGCCGGGCCTGCACCAACAGTTGCGGTTCGTTGGCCTGTGCCAGGCCGACGAACATCAGCAGTACCAGGGCGCAGGGCTTCATGGCGCCACCTTTTGGTCTTGCAGGCTGAATTTTTGCCGCAGGAAATTGGCCGGAGAGGTGGTCAGGTTTTGCAGCCATTGTTCGTCGCTGGCCGCCTGCGGGGTTTGCAGCGGTTTGCTCTGGCCTTTGCCTGGCGGCTTGTCGAATTTGATCGCGTCAGGTTTGACTTCGGGGGTGTTCTGCTCGGCGCTGTCGGTATCTTTTTCCAGGGCAATGGCCAATGCCAAATTGGCACTGGCTTCGGGGAACTGCGGTTGCAGGGCCAAGGCCTGGCGATAGGCGGCAATCGCCTGATCGAACTTGTAGCGGCGTACGTAAATATTGCCCAGGTAAAAGTACGCCGGGGCGGTGTTCAACTGGGCAAAGCTGGCCAGTGCCAGATCGAAATCGGCGGCGTTATAAGCTGCGATGCCTTTCCAGTAAGGATCGACAAATAACTCGGCTGCTGCGGGGTAGTGCTGGTGCTCAAAGGCCCAGCGCCCTTGTTGGTCCCGGGTGAAGAAGGCATCGGTCAGTGCGTTGGCCTGCGCCGGTGACGGTTGCAGGGCCAGCCCTGCGCCCAGCAGCAGGACGGCGTTCCAGTTGAGGCTCCAGCCACGGCGCACCGAGAACCAGGCAAGCAATAGCAGGGGCCCGCATAACCAGTAACCGGCGTCTTTCCATTGCAGCTCGCGCTGCTCGTCGCTGGCGGCCTGGAAGTGCTGTTGGGCGTGGCCTTCGACCCAGTCCAGATCATCGTTGTTTATGGTCAGGCTGCCCAGCGGTGCATCGGTGGCCGCGGCCAGTTGCTTGAGCGCGGCGCTGTCGAAGCTGCCCAGTTGCGGGCGACCGGAACTGTCGGTGCGCGGTTGGCCGCGGGCATCACGAATGATCCCGCCATTGCTGCTGCCCACTGCCAGTACCAGTACTTGCAGGGCATTGTCTTGCAACAGGGCTTTGAGGCTGTCCAGTTGCGAGGTGTCGGCGCCATCGGTGATCAGCAGCAGGGTGCCCGGAGCTTTCTCGGCCTGCAGCAGGCGCCTGGCCTGTTCGATCACCGCCGCCACGTTTTTGCCGGGCCGGGCAATCAGGTCGGTGCCCAGGGCCTGGATAAAACTGTCGAGCAGCGCCGGGTCGTCGGTGGCGGGCAACACCAGATGGGCGCTGCCCGCGTAGGCAATCAGGGCCGTGCGGGCACCGCTGCGCCGGGCAGTCAGGTCATGCAATTTGTGCTTGGCGGCTTCCAGCCGCGTGGGCTGCACATCGCTGGCATCCATTGACGGGGACAGGTCGAGGGCAATGATCAACGGCGCGCGGTTTTGCAGGAATGCCGGGCGGTCCTGTTCCCAGGTGGGGCCTGCGGCCGCAATGGCGCCGATGATCAGCAGGGCAGCGGTCAAATGCACCGGGCGCAGGCGGTGGCTGTCGGGCGGGGTGACCAGCAAGTGTGGCAACAGGTGGGGAGCGATGATCGCCCGCAAACGCCGTTGCTGGTCATGGCTGCGGCGCCACATTAGCGGTAGCAGGGCACCCACAATCGCCAACAGCAGCCAGGCCGGGCGCAGAAAGTGGAAGTCACTCAGGCTGATCTCCATTTCAGGCCTCCCGCGGTGGTGAGCGCGGGTGGCGCCGTGAGGCCAGCAGTGCGAGCAGGTGATACAGCGTCATCAGGCTGATGGCGGCCGCTACGGGCAACCAGAACAGGTCACGTTTGGGATGGTGGCTGAAGGTTTGCACCCTGTGCGGGGTGATGCGGTCCAGGGTGGCGTACACCTGGTTCAGGCTGTCACGGTCTTCTGCGCGAAAGTACTGGCCGCCGGTGCTGTTGGCGATGCTCTGCAGGGCTGCAAGGTTGACCTTGGCTTCACCATCGGCTTCCGGGTCGCCTATGCCGATGGTGTGGATCACTACCCCTTTGGCCGCCGCCATGGCCGCGGCACGGGGCACGGGGATGGCGCTGCTGGTGTCGTTGCCGTCGGTGAGCAGGATCAGTACTTTCTCCTGCTCGTGGGCCTGGTCGAGCAGTTTCAGGCTCAGGCCGATGGCGTCGCCGATAGCGGTGTCGGGCCCGGCCATGCCGATGCCGGTGTCGTCCAGCAGCAGCGACAGGCTGGCGTGGTCGAGGGTCAGGGGCGCTTGCGGGTAGGCAGCGCTACCAAACAGGATCAGGCCGATGCGGTCGTCCTTGCGCCGGGCAATAAAGTCCTGCACCACGTGTTTGACCGCGCTCAGGCGGTCGATCCTCTGCCCGCTGGCGTCGGTGAAATCGGTGGTTTGCATCGATTGAGAGATATCGATGGCAAGCATCAGGTCGCGCACCGGTTGCTGGCGCTCGATGGGTTTTTCGACCCATACCGGTCTGGCCACGGCCACCACCAGCAATGTCCACACCAGCAGGTTGAGCAGCAATTGCCAGATGTTGTGCTGCGCACCTGCGATCTGTGGTGCTTGATCGACAGCGCGGCTCATGGCGTTGAAAAACGGTACGCGTACCGCACTGCGGGCTTCGCGGTAAGCGGGCAGCCAGCGGTAGCCGAACCACGGCAAGGGCAGCAACAGCAGCAACCAGGGATAATCAAACTGCCACATGGTGCAGCTCCACCCAGCGTGTACAGGTGTCGACCAACTGCTGGCGTTGTGCGGCGGGCAGGGCGAGCAATTGCTCATCCTGGGCGTAGGCCAGAAACGCCAGTTGCTGGCTGAAATCCTCGGGCACAGGCGGCGGGCCGTGGCGTTGTAAAAAGTCCTGCCAGGCCTCGCCCTGCAGAGGCGCCGCTGCCTGCGGGACGGGCATGGACAGTGCCACCCGTTTAAGCAGCGTGGGCAGTTCGCGCAAGGTGCCCAGCGGGTCGTTGGCCGCGCGCAGTTGTGCCAGCCGTTGCAAGGCCTCGCGCCGGTAGCGGTCACGCCGCCACTGCCAGCAGGCGCGTGCCGCCCAGACCGCCAGGCCGGTCAGCACAACCCCAAGCAAGGCCCACCAGCCCCAGGTCTGCGGCAGGTAGCTGACGGGTGCAGGCAGGGCCAGGGTTTGCAGTTGGTCAATGCTGGGGATAGTACTGCTCATGGCCGCGCCCCGCCCAGTTTGCCCAGTTCGATCCGCAGCTGGCTGTGAGTATCCTGCGCGGTACTGAACATCATCAGCGGCACCTGGCTGCGGCGCAGCAGGCTGGCGATGTCCTTGAAGCGCCCGCTGAGGAAGTCGCCCAGCGGCTGGCGTACGTGTGCGTGCTCTACCGCCAGCTCCACTTGCAACTGGCCCTGGGTAACCAGCAAGCGCCCGGTGTCGGGCAGGTCCAGCGCCAATGGGTCGTAAACCTGCATGGCGATGACATCGTTGTGCACTGCCAGTTGGCGCAGCAACTGCAGGGTGTGCGGCCCGGCCCCGGCGAAATCGCTGATCAGGCAAATCAGGTGGTCATGCCCGGCAATGGCCAGGCAATGTTGCAGGACCTTGTCCAGTTGATCGGCGTCTTCGCAGTCCGGTTGAGTGGCATTGAGTTCCTGGTTTTGCCGGGCAATTTTGCTGCACAACGCCTCCACCCGTTTGCGGCTGCGCAGCGGGGCAATACTGTCGATGCGTTGATCGTTGAATACCAGGGCGCCCACCCGGTCACCGGCGTTGAACACCATCCATGCGGCCAGTGCACCCAGTTCGGCAGCGGTGGCGGATTTGAAGCTGCGGCTGGAGCCAAAAAACATCGACATGCGCTGGTCGACCACGATCAAGGCCGGGCGGTCGCGTTCTTCGGTAAAGGTACGCACCACTGGCTTGCCAGTGCGCAATGAGGCGCGCCAGTCGAGGTGGCGCAGGTCGTCACCGGGTTGATAGCGGCGTAGTTCGTCAAAATTCAGGCCGCGGCCACGCAAGCGCGAAGCATGGTTGCCCGAGAGGATACTGCCGTGGGGTTGGCGGGCGACAAAACTCAACGCCCGCGCTTTGAACTCCAGCGCCATCAGTTGCGCAAGCGAGACGTATACCAGGCCGTCGGCCTCCTGCCGTTGGGCGTGCATCAGGCAGGTATCGCGACTTTGTCGAGTATGCGTTGCAGTACCTGATCAGCGCTGACGCCATCGGCCACGGCGTCGTAGCTCAGTTGCAGGCGGTGGCGCAGTACCGGATACGCCACGGCGCGCACGTTGTCCGGGGTGACAAAGGCCTGGCCGCGCAGCCAGGCGTCGGCACGGGCGCAGCGGTCAAGGCCGATACCGCCGCGGGGGCTGGCGCCGATACTGATCCAGCGGGCCAGATCGGCGTCATAATCGGCAGGACGGCGGGTGGCGTTGATCAGGTCGATCAGGTAAGCATCGATGGCGGGGGACACGGCCACTGTGGCGACTTCGCGGCGAGCCGCGAAAATCACCTCCTGACCCAGGGTAAACGGCGGGGCTGTATCGGCTGTGGCGTGCTGCACCTGTTCTTCAGCGCGCAGCATACGCAGCACCCGGGATTCATCTGCCGGGCTTGGGTAGTCGAGCAGCACTTTCATCACAAAGCGGTCCATCTGCGCCTCGGGCAGCGGGTAGGTACCTTCCTGTTCGATGGGGTTTTGCGTAGCCAGCACCATAAACAGTGCGGGCAGCGGGTGGCTGTTGCCGGCGACGGTGATCTGCCGTTCTTCCATGGCTTCAAGCAGGGCCGCCTGCACCTTGGCCGGGGCGCGGTTGATTTCGTCGGCCAGGATCAGGTTGCCAAACAGCGGCCCGGGTTGAAAACGGATCAGGTTCTGGCCGTCCACCTGGTGCAGCACCTCGGCGCCGGTGATGTCCGATGGCAGCAGGTCAGGGGTGAACTGGATACGGCTCATCTGCGCCTCCAGGTGCCTGGCCAACGCCTTGACGGTGCGGGTCTTGGCCAAACCCGGCAGGCTTTCGAGGAGCAGATGACCGTTGGCCAGCAAGCCGACGATGATCTGGCGGATAACCTCGTCCTGGCCCAATACCGCTTCGGCGATGCTGGCTTGCAGGGCATTCAGATCGTTGAGCGCTGTCATAAAGCATTCCTTGCTTGAGCACGATTACCAGGGGGCGGGGACCACCACAAACTGCACGTTGCCACCTACATAGCGGGGCTGATACCAGGTTGGTCCGCAGTGTTGATACGCCACATTGTTGGCCACGACCGATACGCAGTCCGCAGGCACGCTGGTGACTTGCGAGCCGATGGCTATTGCCGTGGCCGTGGTTGCACCGACCACGGCGGCGGCTGCCCACGGGTGATACCAGTTGTCCGGTGGTGGTGGCGCAGGCAAGGGCCGTGGCGGAGGTGGCATGGGCCGTGGTGCCGGGTAGGGATGCGATTGGGGGGCCGGCTGCGGGTAGGGGTGCGGCCCCGGCTGTGGATGCGGCTGTGGCTGTGGCATGGGGTGCGGCGCTGGGTGTCCGCCAGTGTGCGGCAGCACAAAAGTCCGTGCGCCGCCACCACCGCGCAGTTGCCAGGCCAGGGCGACAGAGGTGTGCAGCAGGCAGGCGCTGAGCACGCCACAGAACAGCCAGTGCAGACGCTTCATGGTTGCGCCTCCAGGCTGTATTTGCTCGGGGCCCACTGCAACGGCACTTCCTGGGCACCTGCGGGCGGATCAAAATCAAAGCTGTGGGCGCTGATTGCCGGTTTGAGCTGCCAGGTAAAGTCGACGCTGTGACGCGGCTGCTCGGGTATGTCGCGGCGGGTGATGGTCAGGCGGCACGGCAGGCGCTGTTCGCCCTCACGCAGCCACAGCTGCCAGTCGATAGCATCCTGACGCAAGGCGTAATGATCACAGCGCTGGCCGTCCAGCGTCTCACTGCCAATCAGCACGGCCGAACGCAAACCGGCCTGTCTGACGGTGTTGGCGTTCCAGCGAAACAGGTCGGCCAGCGGCAACTCGATGCCATAGCGACTATTGAGCAGGTCGATCAGTGCGTTGATGTTCGCCGGAGCGGGGGCGCTTGCGTAGTAGGGGCTGGGGCTCTGGTAGAGGGTGAAGCGCTTGCCGTTGTAATAGAGGGTGCGGTGTATGCCCTGATTGTCCACCGAGACCAGCAGCTTGTCCGGCGGTTGGGCCAGCAGTCGGGTGGTGTGCCGAAATTCGACGGTCTGGCCGTTATCCAGTACCTGGTCTGTCTGGCTGCGGGCCTCGACGCCAAACTGCTTGAGGCTGCGCAGGTAACTGCCCATCTGCTCCAGGGCCTGCACAGCCGCGGGCTCGATGGCGGACGGGTCGCCGGCATGGGCGTGCAAGGCCAGGGCCAGTAACAGGCCTGGCACTACGCGACGTACCCGAGGCATGGTCACGACGCTTACCAGACGTACTGCATGCGCAGCGTCCAGGTGGCGATATCCGGTGAGCCTTTGCGCTCGCTCACGGTGTCGGTATAGGCCAGCAGGCCGCCGAATTGGGGGGTGAGCATAAAGCCCATGCTGGCGCCTGCCAGGGTGCTTTCCTGTTTGTTGTCCTGCCAGTCGCCGTCAATTTTTGTCTCGCCGCCCCGGCTATAGGTGGCGTCCAGCGAAGCCCACAGGGCGCGGTTGAAGTCGTAGCTGTAATGGCCTTCGATGGCATACAGGGGTTTTTGTTCGAGCTTGCTGTTGCCCTGGTATTCATCGTTGGACCCGAACAACGACACCATGGTGTTGATCTCCAGCCAGGTGGGGCCGATGGGGGTGCCGAAACCCAGCTCGGGTTTGTACACCCAGCGATTGGCACCGATATTGATCACCCGGTTCTTGTCATAGTCGCCGGTGGGGGTGGTGACTGTCAGGGCTGCCGTGAGAAAGGTCTCGGGAGTCCATTTGGCGAACTCCTCCTTGCTCAGGGCGGGGCCGCCAAAGATGTTGTGTGCGAACACCAATTGGGTGTCACCCATGCCACCGTTGTGTTTGGTACCGGTGAAATAGCGGGCGTTGTCGAATGATGCGGATAGATCGGCGTAAGGCTGCAGGATCTCGAAGGCACTGTTGCGCCCGTCGATACCGAAGCTACGGGCATAACGCAGGATATACAGGTCGGCATTGAGGGACAGACCGTCGATGGGTAGCGAAGTGTCGATGGGGGTATTGGAGTCGACGCGGTTGTAATAGCCGAACAGCATGTTCAGGTCGGTGGGGGTGTTTTGCCAGTCACGGGCGTTGTCGGCCCAGCCCGCCAGCGGCGTCAGGATCAGGGTGAGGGCGGTAAAGCTGGCCTTGCGAGCGGTACTTGCTCCCATCGTAGTGCTCCTTCAATCGCTCTTTGGCGGTTTATCGTCCGATGCCCGGCGTGTTTATTTGTTTACTGAAGCTAGCAGCAACCGCGAAATTCGCTGGCTGGTGACGCAAATGCTGCTGATTCTGTGGGCTGGGTCTCTTTTAAATGACGAGCGGTTATAGGTGTTGCGCTCGGGGAGCAGGGTTGGTGTTGTTCAAATTTTTGCTTTTGCTGTAGCCACCCCCATGAATGGATTTGTCCCCGGTGGTTTTAACTGCAATACCGGCGACATATTTTCTCTATGGGACCAAGCCCATTCAGCGGACTACTGGTTATTTAGCCACCTATGAGCACTGGCTGCGTGATATCGTATTGACCTTTATCCAGAGGCTATCCAATGCGAATGCTGATTAGCGTCATGAGTCTGGCCATGCTGGCCGGTTGTGTGTCTCCTGCGATGGACACTGCCCGTAGCCAGGCCCCGACCCGGGTGCTGGCTTCGGAAAAAGCCACGGCGCTGGTCGCCGAATGCATCAAGTTTTCCTGGCAGGATGAAAGCGTGTTCGGGGTCGATGCCAGTGCCTATATCAATAACGACAAGGCTGGCAAACAGACCGTCTACACCCGTGGCGCCGAGTCCTTTGCCGATCTGACGCCCCAGGGCACCGGCACGGCAGTGAGCTACTACGCCCAACAGCCGGGTGATGCTGCTGCCATGCGCCGCCTGGCGATGCTGGCGACATGCCTGTAACCGCGTAATGGACTTGAGGCAGGGCTTTGTCCTGACCCGGCACTGGCGTGATACGCCGTCGGGTATCGAGGTCGACTTCTGGTTGGCCACCGATGACGGGCCGCAGCAGGTGCGCCTGCCTTACCAAACCTGCACCGCGTTTATCCCCAAGATTCAGCTTGGCCAGGCCCAGGCTCTGCTGCAGAACGAGCGCGATATCGAATGGCGTGAGTTGGCGCTGTGTGATTTTCAGTCGCGCCCGGTGATCGGCCTCTACTGCCGCCAGCATGCCCAGTTGATGGACATCGCCCAGCGCCTGCGCCGCGCCGGGGTCGATGTGTACGAGGCCGATATACGCCCGCCGGAGCGGTTCCTGATGGAGCGTTTTATCACTGCGCCGGTGAGCTTTGGCGGCCGTGTACAGGGCGATGGCCCGCTGCTGGACGCCCGGATCAAGCCACATCCCGACTACCGGCCACGGTTGAAACTGGTGTCCCTGGATATTGAAACCAGCGAGCAGGGCGATCTGTATTCCATTGCCCTCGAGGGTTGCGGTCAGCGTCAGGTGTATATGCTGGGAAAGCCCACCGCGGCCGATACCCCGGTGGATTTCGACCTGGAGTTCTGCGCCAGCCGCGGCGACCTGTTGCTGCGTCTTAACCAGTGGATGGCCCGGCATGACCCCGACGCGATCATCGGCTGGAATGTGGTGCAGTTCGACATGCGGGTGTTGCACGAGCATGCCCGGCGCCTTGGTATCCCGTTGCTGCTGGGGCGTGGCAGCAGTGAAATGCAGTGGCGCGAACACGGCACGCGCAAAAACCATTTTTTCGCCAGTGCTGCGGGCCGCTTGATCATTGATGGCATCGAGTCGTTGCGCTCAGCGACTTGGTCGTTCCCGTCTTTCAGCCTGGAAAACGTCGCCCAGACCCTGCTTGGCGAAGGCAAGGACATCAGCACGCCGTACCAGCGCATGGACGAAATCAACCGCATGTTCGCCCACGACAAACCTGCGTTGGCGCGCTACAACCTCAAGGACTGCGAACTGGTCACGCGGATTTTCGCGAAAACCGAGCTGCTGACCTTTTTGCTGGAGCGCGCCTCGGTCACGGGGCTGGAGGCCGATCGCAGCGGTGGCTCGGTGGCGGCCTTTTATCACCTGTATATGCCGTTGATGCACCGTCAGGGCTTTGTCGCCCCCAATCTGGGGGACAAACCGCCCCAGGCCAGCCCCGGAGGCTTTGTCATGGAGTCCGAGCCGGGGTTGTATGAGTCGGTGCTGGTGCTCGATTACAAAAGCCTGTACCCGTCGATTATCCGCACTTTTTTGATTGACCCGCTGGGGCTGGTTGAAGGCTTGCGCGAGCCTGGCGATGAAACCTCGGTACCGGGCTTTCGCGGTGCGCGTTTCTCTCGCACCCGGCATTGCTTGCCGGCCATTATCGAGCGCGTGGCCAAGGGGCGCGAAGTGGCCAAGCGGGACAAAAACGCGCCCCTGTCACAGGCCCTGAAAATCATCATGAATGCGTTTTACGGGGTGCTGGGCTCCAGCGGTTGCCGGTTTTTTGATACGCGGCTGGCATCCTCGATCACCCTGCGCGGGCATGAAATCATGCTCAAGACGCGGGCACTGATCGAGGCCCGGGGCTATAGCGTGATCTATGGCGACACGGACTCCACCTTTGTCTGGCTGCGCAGTCAGCACAGTGAGGAGGACGCGGCGAGTATCGGCCGTGAGCTGGTGCAGTACGTCAACGACTGGTGGCAGGCCCATGTGCGTGACGAGTATGGGCTGACCAGCGCACTGGAGCTGCAATTCGAGACCCACTACAGCCGCTTTTTCATGCCCACCATTCGTGGCGCCGAAGAGGGCAGCAAAAAGCGCTATGCGGGGTTGGTGGTGCACGCCGACGGCCGTCGGGAGATGGTCTACAAGGGGCTTGAGACCGTGCGCAGCGACTGGTCACCGCTGGCCCGGCAGTTCCAGCAGGCGTTGTACCTGCGCATCTTCAATCGTCAGCCCTGGCAGGCCTACGTGCGTGACTTTGTGCGTGCCACCCTGGCGGGTGAGCATGATGAACTGCTGATCTACCGCAAGCGCCTGCGCCGCCCGCTCAGTGATTACGAGCGCAATGTGCCGCCCCATGTGCGGGCGGCGCGGCTGGCCGATGAGTATAACGACCGGCAGGGGCGGCCCCGGCAGTACCAGAATGGCGGGACGATCAGCTACGTGATCACCGTGGCCGGCCCCCAGCCGTTGGAGAACCGCACCGCAGAAGTGGATTACGAGCACTATCTGTCGCGTCAGCTGCAACCGGTGGCCGACGCGATTCTGGTGTTTGTCGATGACAATTTCAGCGCCCTGGTGGGCGGGCAACTGGGGTTGTTCTAAGCGTCGCTGGCAGGGCTGGCGGCGGCCTTGGAGCGGGCACGATCCTTGGCGGCCTTGGCTTCGGCGGCCAGGCATTCCAGGCAGAACTGCTCGGCATAGCTCATCAGGATTTCGGTGGTGTCGCCCTTGATCGTGCGGGACCCAGCGAGGATATAGCGCATGCGTTTTTCCGTGACCCCGAGGCGCAGGGCAATCCAGGCCGGGGTCTGGCCGATGCGGTCGACCAGTTTGTTGGCGTATTCGGTGGAGTGGTTGTAGCGTTCAGCGTTGGGAAACATAGGGGTTCCATGGGGCGGTAGGATGAAGCCGGAGGGCATGGTACTCCTTTTCACCCGCGCCCATGATTTTGCCTGCCCCGGCGGTCACGACTTGACCGGCTTGATCAGACTCTCTGCCGGGATGCCAAACATCTCATGCAGCTTCCAGATCATGGGCAGGGTCAGGGAGCGCTTGCCGTTGAGCACTTCATACACCCGGTTCTGCCGGCCGATCGCAGGCACCAGGTCAGCCGCTGACAACCCGGACTGCTCCATCCTGAAGCGGATGGCATCCACCGGGTTGGGCAGGTCGACGGGAAAGTGCTTGGCTTCGTAGGCTTCGATCAGGGTGATCATGACCTCCAGGTAGTCGCCCTCAGGTGTCCCGGGCTGCGGTTCATTGTCGAACAGCGGCGAAACCGACTTCAGTGCGTCTTTGTAGTCCTGCTCTGTGCGAATTGGACGAATATTCATGGGTTACTCCATTTCCACGGTGTTGGCATCGATGGCGTCGTACTGCTGGTGAGTGCCTGCGAATTTGATATAGATGGCGCTGAAGCGGTAGGCCACAGCTACCACGAGCCGATAGTCGTTACCTTTGATGTTGAACACGACCCGGTTGCTCTTGAGAATGCTGGCATGGCGAAACTGCCCTTGATGTCGGCCGGCGTTTGCCAGTTCGCCTTTTTCGCTTCATCTATCCAGCAGAGGAAGGATTGCTCTGAGCCTGGGTGCTGTTGCCAAAAAATCTTGAGCTGACTGACTGCGATGATTCTCATAAAACGATCCTGGTCCCATGATGGGACTTTTGCAAGTTGGCTTTACGTCCTGTGCTGCTCAAATACCCTGCAACTCTCAGGAGCGCCAGTTTGAAAGCTTGAGCAAATATGAGCTGCGCCATTCAGGCCTCACTGCCCCCGGCATGGACTCTTCTGTAACAGCGAAAGACCCGGCCCAAGTCATGCCCGCCCGCTGTTTTATGAACTAGAGTTTCCCCCACTCACCAACAGACACGAGAGGGACTTTCATGACTGCGCTGGATGTTTTCTGGGTCGGGCTGGGGGGCGGGCTGGGCTCGCTGTTGCGCTGGTGGATCGGTTTGCGGGTAGGGCAGTTCTATAAGGGGCCGTTTCCGCTGGGTACATTTTTGATCAACGTCAGCGGCGCCTTTGTAATCGGTTACCTGAGCATCCTGTTTACCGTGGACTGGCGCGACCGCTACGGCGACTTCCTCAGCGCCGCGGTGCTCACCGGTATCCTGGGCGGTTACACCACATTCAGCAGCATGCAGCTGGATGCCTCGAAACTGGCCAAGGCCAGGGATCGTGCATGGGCCGCAGGTTATCTGATCATCTCGGTACTGGTCGGCCTGGCCGCCGCCGCTTTCGGCGCCTGGCTGGCGCGCTGACTCAGGAGTCACACCATGCTCAACATGATTATTCTGATTTTCGTCGGTGGTGCGTTCGGCGCCATGTGCCGCGAGTTCGTCATGCTCTCGGTGCCGCGCCTGGCCGATGGTTTTCCCATGGATATCTTTGTCGCCAATATCGTCGCCGCGTTCCTGCTGGGCGTGGCCACGTCGCTGTTCAAGAGCAACCGCATCAACCAGTACGTGCACGTGATGGTCGGCACCGGGATCATGGGCGGGTTATCCACGTTCTCCAGTTTCGTGTTTGGCGCAGTCGAGATGATGCAAGACCCGGGCAGTGTTTTTGTCTCCATCTGCTATCTGGTGATCAGCCTGGTAATCGGTTTTGCTGCCGTCGAACTGGGTCTGATTGCCGGGGCCAAGGTTACGCCGCTGCCTGCATCCGATACCCCGCAATAGGCCCTTGCAGCACCCATGAAAAAGCCCTCGTCAGAGGGCTTTTTTTATCCTGCCATGTCTCAGGCCAAAGACGTACGCTTGCCGAAGAACATCTCGGTGATCAGATCATTGTTGATTTGATCGCCCTGCAGGGTACGCACCAGCAACTCACTGCCCAGCAATGGCAACGACAGCACCATGGTCGGGTTGACGCGTTTGACCTTGGGCATGTTCCGCGTTTCGTTGACCAGTGCGATGATCTGGGTTTCGTCGCCTGCCACTTCCTTGGCCGCGAGGATGGTGAACACGTTTTCGGCGTCGCTGTCGCACAGGGTGACGATGTACTTGGCGTCCGCTGCACCGGCCAGTTTCAGGGTCGACGCCGCCGACGGGTCACCTTCAATGATATCGGCCTTTTCCGGCAGGTCATGCTGGCTGCCGGCCGCGCATACCACCGTGACGTGTTCGCCGCGATCGGTCAGACCTTTATAGACGTTTTGTGCCAGGGAACCAACGCCAACGAGAATGTAGTGATTTTTACGCGCCATATGGGTAATCCTGCCTTTAACAATACGTTGGATGTTGTTGCTGATCAGCGGGCCGGCAATGGACGCCACCGAAATCGCGAAGATGGTGATGCCCAGGATGATCACTGTCAGGGTGAAAAAACGCGCATCGGTGGTATGCGGGACGATGTCACCAAAGCCTACGGTGGACATCACCACGATGGCGAAGTAGAACGCCGATGGCAGGTCCGTCACCGGCGGTGCAAAGCCATCACCGATGTAGAGCGTGCCCAGCGTGCTGTAGACGATCAGTGAGGCGATGCTGACCACCGCAAAGAAGCTGCCCGAGGCCAGGCTGTAGTGGTCAAAACGGCGCCAATAGAAGGCCAGCACGGCAATGGTGACCAGCGAGAAGAAGGTCACGCCGTCAGGTTTTTTCAGAATGAAAAAATCCACGCAGACCGTGGCCACCAGCAGCAGCAGGGAAAAAAACCAGCTGATGCGTGACTTGATCAACAGCCCCAGTGACATCAGCAGGAGTACAAGCCCCACCACAAACCCGGGGATTTCCAGCAAGGCTAAAAAGCTTAATGCCTCCTTCCAGGTATCAAAGGAGCCGGATTTGGCATTGGCATGGGCAACGCCACGTTCCAGCACCGGCAGAAACAAAAGAAAGCCGTTGATCGCAACCAGCAAGGCGACCCCATAGGCAAAGGAGATCCGATTTTTTACGTCCTGTAATAAAGTCATGGCACCTACGACGCGTCAGTTAAGGGGTGAGGGGAGTGTAGGTCAGGTTTATCGGGCTGCCACCAGCAGCCCGTGTGCTTGAGCCTCTGATCAGGCGTTGGCAGGCAGTTGGTCATAGCCGCGGATGTAGTAATTCAGGGCCGAAATCAGCCAGCACAGGACAAACATCCCGATGATCCAGTAGCCAATCTCGCCGAAGTTTTCACTGATGGCATTGATCGGCGTCCATATCCCGCCGGTGAGTTGCAGTTTTTCGGCAATCAACCCCAGCGCTTCGACACCACCAATAAACAGGGCCACCACCACCGAGGCGGCAGTGATGGTGATGTTGTAGTAGAGCTTGCGCACCGGTTTGGAAAACGCCCAGCCGTAGGCACCGATCATCACGAAGTTGTCCAGTGAATCGATCAGGGCCATGCCCACCGCAAACAGCACCGGGAACACCATGATTGACCACAGGCTGATGCCGTGGGAGGCGCTGGTGGCGCTGATGCCCAGCAAGCCGATTTCGGTGGCAGTGTCAAAGCCCAGGCCAAACAGAAAGCCCACCGGGTACATGTGCCAGCTTTTGTTAACCAGGTTGAACACCCGACCAAAAATTCGCGCCATCAGGCCACCCTGGTGGGTGGTGATCAGGTCCAGTTCTTCGGGGGGCAGGGTGTGGCCGGCCTTGACCTGTTTGAACTTCTTGTACACCGAGATCAGGATGACCAGGTTGAGCACGCCGAACAGCAGCAGGAATACCGAGGACACCAGGGTGCCGATCAGGCCGCCGGTTTCATGGAACCACTCCATATCGTCCTTGAACGCCATTGCCGTGGCCGCAATCGCGAAAGACGCCAGCACCACAATGGTCGAATGCCCCAGGGAGAACCAGGTGCCTACGGCTATCGGGCGTTTGCCCTGTTGCATCAGCTTGCGGGTGACATTGTCGATGGCGGCAATATGGTCGGCGTCCACGGCGTGGCGCAGGCCGAAGCCGTACGCGAGCAATGCGGTGCCCATCAAGACCGGGTTGTTGCCGAACTCGATAAAGGCCCAGGCCCAAGCCAGCAGGTTGGCCACGATCAGGCCGGTAAGCAGATAAATGGCGCGCCGTGTGGTGTTCGACGGCTCGGCATTTGTCAGGGGGTAGGCAATCGCGGTCATGGAAAGACTCCGGCAAAGGGATCGAAATTATTGACGGTGGGCCGGCATGACGTCTTTGTTGGGCACCAGAAACAGCCAGGAAGCCAGTACAAAGGGCATGGTCAATGTCGGGATGCCAACCGGGGCCAGTACTGTATTCAAGGCGCCTTGCACAAATACAGTGAAAACCACGCCAATCAGGGTGTAGATCAACACGCGCCAGCTGGGCTTGTTGAAGGTCGAACCCAGGGCGATGGCAGTCAGCACGGCGCTGAAGGCATACAGGCCGTTATTGATGCTGGCGTGTTCGGCTTGCAGCACCACGGCCACCAGCACCGCCAGCAGCGAGCCCAGCAGGCCGAACACCGCGGCCCACAACGATGACACCGCCAACCCGGCGAGAAACAGCACGCTGCCGATCACCGTGCTGATCAAGAACACTTCGGAGATCCCGTAGAACGTGCTCTTGAACAGGTCTATACCATCGAACAGGCTGGTGTTGTACGCGACCAGATCATGGGGCAGGTTGGGCACGGGCAGGGCGCTGGTGTTCAGGCCGCCAAAGGCATAGCTGGCCAGCAGCATGGTCCAGGTCACCAGCACGAAGGGCGCCGTGAGGGCGGCGACTTTCCAGGTCTTCAGAATATCGGCGATGCAGATGGTGACGATTACCGAGACCACACTGCCGAGGATAATGCACAGCCACAGGATGGGTGTGACAGCGAGGAAGGTAGGCAGGGCAGCGCCGACCAGGCAGCCGTTATAGCCATAGAGGCCGGCCTTCCAGGAAGTGCGGTCCTTGAGGTGCATACCGGTAAGGGTTGCCACGACCGTGCCCAGCACACTGCCGAAGGCCATGGCCGGGTTGCCTTCGCCAAACGCGCCGACAAAAATGGCGGCAAAAAACAGTAGCCCGGTCAGCGGGTTATTCTGGAACATGACCTGAGCACAACCACGCAGGGTGACGTCGACAAACTCAAGTACGACGTTGCCATCCACGATTTTCGACCACTTGGATGCAGCTTCCATATTGACTCTCCCAATTGAGCATTTGGCCAGGATCAGCTTGCGTAGCAGCTGCCGAAGGAACGAGGCTGCGTTCGGCGGCGCAGCCGTCGCAAAATCAGGCACTGCGGTGTGCCAGTCAAACCCTGTCCTCAGGAATTACGACGGCTGCGCCGCCGGACGCAGCCTCGTTCCTTCGGCAGCTGCTACACAGCTACTTCCACAAAAACGCCGGTTGCAGGGTCACGCCCAGGATTTCTTCGCGGGCCACCTTCCAGAACTCGCGGATTTGCGCCTTGACCTCGCCACTGTCGTTGCCCAGCACCTTGAATATCAGCCCGCAGTCGTTGGGCAGGCGGGTCACCCCGCTGGCCAGCCCGGCCTGCATGTCAAACAGCGCCGGGATGCGCTCGACAATCCGGTCGTGATGCTCCCTGGGCGTGAGCAATACCACGTTGCCGAACACATCGAAGGTCTGCATCACGCCAATGGCGTCCAGGCTCTCTTTTTTTGGCTCAAGAATGTACTTCTCGACAAACAGCTCGCGACCCTCGAGGTTCTCGGCGCGCACCCGGGAGGAGTACACGTCAAAGCCGAAACGCTCATCCACATGATGATACTTGCGCCCCGACATCAGGATTTCGCAGTAGATGGCCGTCGCCGTGGGGTGGATCCTGATTTGCGTGTCGGTGATAAACCGTGCATTGCGATGGGGGATCAGCGGGTCGGGCATAAACTCCAGGTAGCCGCCTTCTTCGATCGTGAAGTGCTGGATTTGCGAGGCGTAGTTGGCATTCATCGAATGCACTTTGGTCGCCGACTGGGTGGTGACGTGCCCGCAGGCACCCACCCCCACGTTGACATCTGTGGCCAGGCGGTCGCCCTGCAGCACGCAGCCCGAAGTTGAAATCATGGTCACACAGGGCAGCTCGGGCATTTCCTCGTCCCAATACAAGGCCCGTTGCACCAGCGATGGTACGCGGCGCTCCATGTCCGCCAGCACGCTGCGGTTACCGCGCTTTTCAAAACCCAGGCGCAGGTAGCCGCTTTTACCCACGGCACCGCTGTGCATTTGCGCCGGTTCGTCCTGGTACTGCGACAGCTCCGGCGCATCAATGCCGAGTGAGTGAGCGCGTAGCCGTGACGGGTTGTTCACGATCTGGCTCTGCGCTGTCATGCACTGACCCCGCTTTTGACCGCCGGTTTTTGTGCGAACAGGAACATGTGCTCGATCATGTCCACCAGTTCTTCAATGCCCTGACCGGTCTTGCAGTTGGTGAGGATATACGGGCGGTTGCCGCGTACCACTTTGGTGTCGCTTTCCATCACATCAAGGCTGGCGCCAACGTAGGGGGCGAGGTCGATCTTGTTGATGATCAGGATATCGGCCTGCACCAGCCCCGGGCCATTTTTGCGCGGGATTTTCTCGCCTTCGGCGACGTCGATCACGTAGATATAAAAGTCGGCCAGGGCCGGACTGAAGGTCAGGGTCAGGTTGTCGCCGCCGCTCTCGATCATGATCAGGTCGCTGTCGGGGAACTTCTCTTCCATTTCCTCGACCGCGGCAATGTTCATACTCGGGTCTTCACGCACGGCGGTGTGCGGGCAGGCACCCGTTTCCACACCGAGGATCTTGTCTTCATCGAGGATACCCTTGAGGGTACGTTTGACCTGTTTGGCATCTTCGGTGGTGACGATATCGTTGGTGATGATCAAGGGCTTGTAGCCACGGTTGATCAGGATCGGAGTGATCACTTCGATGATCGCGGTTTTACCTGAACCGACCGGGCCGCCAATACCAATACGAGTAATCTTTTTCACGGTTATTTCCTTACCAGATAGGGGAGCGGAAGCTGCGTCGACACATGCCGACGCAGCCCGGGGTGTCAGTTCATGAATAGCCGTACATGTGCCTTGACGTGCACGGCGGCGAGCACATCGACTATCGGGACATAGGAGGACATCTGCTCGATATCGCCGACTTCGGCGATATCGCAGAACGCTTCAATGTCGTGGTTGAGTTCGAACAGGATGTGCTGGGTGTCCAGGTGCGTGACCCGCATCAGGCGCATGGCCGCGCTGAGGATGGTCATGGCCACGCCGTACTGGTGCATCACCACGACCTCACGGGCACCGATGCCCTGGGTCGACATCACCACGGCCTGGGTGACGGGGTAGGTGCCTGCCGCGTTGCCGGCCTTGATCTGTTCAAGCCACCAGCGCACCAGCGGTTTTTCGACGACATGGATCGACATTTCCGCCAGTTTTTTGCCCATGCGCGTGGCCATCAACCGGCTTTCTTCATTGAGCTTGCGGTTATTCACCGCCCAGTCGGCGCGTAAAATGCCGTCGCGGTCTTCTGCCACGGCAGCCCGGTGCGCAGCGACCACGCCCATGCCGTCACAGCTGGCCGCCTGCTTGAGGGCGGTGAGCACAAAACCCTTCAGGGTCGGGACATCGTGGACGATGCCTTTTTGAATGGCCGATTCCACGCCGTTGGAGAACGAAAAGGCACCGACCGGCAATACGGAATCGCCAAACTGCATGATGCGAATTAGATCTGATGCGTTCATCTATGCGCCTTCTTGCCGGGTTCAGTGCTTATGGCTGTGAAACGTATGGCCGTTGTCGTGACTGTGACTGTGTGCGTCATGGCTGTGCACGCCCTGGATCTTCAGGGCGGCAGCGTCCAGCTTGTCTTGCGGGCTGGCCACGTGAACATGGGTGTCGGTTTCTTCGGCACCGCCAAACAGCAGGCGCGCCTCGGATGTGGTCAGCAGCGGCAGGATTTCGGCGCCGCCAACAAAAGCGTACGGCAGGTGTTGAAAGCCGTGGGTGCGCATCACCGAGTCCATCATTTTGGTTTCGACGGTGAGCGGGATATAGACCTCGTTGTTTTTGGTCACGGCTTTCCAGTGCTGGTTGCCCAGGGCATGGCCGAGCTCGAAGCTGGTTTTGATCAGCACGTCCAGGGGCTGTTTTTTCAGCTCCTTGAGATCGATGACCATCACGTCGCGCAGGTTCAGTTGCACCACCACGGCGGTGTTGGAGCCTTCATCCCAGAGCAGCACATCGCCGTCCGAGAGCACCACGTTACGTTCCAGCGAAATGCCCAGGTCAAGACCGCCGAGGCTGGTGCGCCGGCAGCGACTTTTTTGCGCTTCACGCTGGTCGAGCACCAGCAGGTCAACCTTGGCGCCTTCGAGTTTGTGTTGCCAGTGCGGGTCTTTCTTGGCGTTGCCGAGTATGTGTTCAATCAAAATCACGTCGCAAACTCCTTCCCTGAATCATGTGCCGGGCGTGTGCCACCGGGTGCAGGTGCCCCCGGTAGCGGCCCGTTCAGGCATTAGCCAAAGAAATAACGCTGGTTCATGGTGGCCACATCGATGGGCTTGCACGTGGCGTGTACGCCGTCGACTTTTACCGCGAAAGTTTCCGGATCAACGTCGATATGCGGGGTCTGGTCATTGCGCACCAGGTCCTTTTTGGACACGGTGCGGCAACCGCGCACCGCCATGACCTGACGCTCCAGCCCGGCCTTTTCTTTCACGCCGTCTTCCAGCGCCGCTTGCGACACGAAGGTCACGCAGGTGTCTTGCAGGGACTTGCCGAAGGCACCGAACATCGGACGGTAGAACACCGGCTGCGGGGTTGGCAGAGAGGCGTTCGGGTCACCCATGGCGGCCCAGTTGATCATGCCGCCCTTGATCACCATTTTCGGTTTGGCCCCGAAGAAACGCGGATCCCACAGCACCAGGTCGGCCATCTTGCCGACTTCCACCGAGCCCAGCACATGGCTGATACCCTGGGCCAGTGCCGGGTTGATGGTGATCTTGGCCACGTAACGCAGCACCCGGAAGTTGTCGTTATCGGCGCTGTCTTCCGGCAGTTTGCCACGCGACACTTTCATCGCATGGGCGGTTTGCATCACCCGCAGCCAGTTTTCACCGACCCGGCCCATGGCCTGGGAGTCACTGGAAAACATGGAGATCACGCCCATGTCCTGCAGCACGTTTTCGGCGGCAATGGTTTCCGGGCGTACGCGGCTTTCAGCAAACGACACGTCAGCCGGCACGTTCGGGTTGAGGTTGTGGCAGACCATGATCATGTCGAACAGCTCGGCCTGGCTGTTGACGCCGTAAGGCAGGGTCGGGTTGGTCGAGCTTGGCAGTACGTTGCTCTGGCTGGCCACCTTGATGATGTCGGGGGCGTGACCACCACCGGCGCCTTCCGTGTGGAAGGTGTGAATGGTGCGACCTTCGAAAGCATCAATGGTGTCTTCGACGTAGCCACATTCGTTCAAGCTGTCAGTGTGCACCGACACCTGCACGTCCATCTCGTCGGCGGTACGCAGCGCATGGCGCAGTGCGTTTGAGGTTGCGCCCCAGTCTTCGTGAACCTTGAGCCCGGCGACACCGGCGATGATCTGTTCGGCCAGCGGCTCGCGGCCAAAGGAGTTGCCCTTGCCCAGCATGCCGACGTTGATCGGCAGCCCTTCGAGCGAACGCAGCATCTGGCGGATGTTCCAGGGGCCGGCAGTCACGGTGGTGCCGTTGGTGCCATCGGTAGGGCCGATACCGCCGCCGAAGAAGGTGGTGATGCCGTTGGACAGCCCGTGGTAAGCCTGCTGCGGCGAGATCAAGTGAATGTGGGTGTCGATCCCGGCTGCAGTCAGGATCAGGTGCTCGCCGGAGATGGCGTCGGTGCTCACACCCACGACCAGGCCGGGGGTCACGCCGCTCATGATGCCCGGGTTGCCGCTTTTGCCGATCCCGACGATCTTGCCGTCACGGATACCCACGTCGGCTTTGATTACGCCCTGGATCGCGTCGATGATGGTGACGTTGGTGATAACCAGGTCCAGTACGCCGTTGTCGCGGGTCAGGGTATTGTCGGCGCCCATGCCGTCGCGCAGGGATTTGCCGCCGCCGTAAACGGATTCTTCACCGTAACCGCGCAGGTCCTTTTCAATCTCGACAAACAGGTTGGTGTCACCCAGGCGGATTTTGTCGCCCGTGGTTGGGCCGAACAGGCCTGCGTATTCTTTGCGTGAAATGGTTGGCATCGGTGGCTCCTTTTCTAATGCCGCGCGAGCGTCAATGGTTCAACGGCGCGAGTGCAAAGTATGAGAATGCGTGGTTACTTGTCGTTGACGGGCTTGGACGGCTTGGCCGGCTCGGAGAACTTGAAGCCGCGATCGACTGCGCGCTGGATGGCCTGCAGTTTTTCCGGGCGCTCATGGTTGCTGGTGAGCTTGTCCGGTACCCAGCCATCGACCAGGTTGTTGAAGCCGTAAAGCGTTTGCTTGCCACCGTAGGGGATCAACGGCACTTCGATTTCGTCGCCCGGCTCGAAGCGGATGGCTGTGGTGGCCGTGATGTTCAGGCGCTTGCCAAAGGCGGCGGCGCGGTCGAATTCCAGGGCACGGTTGACTTCAAAGAAGTGAAAGTGCGAGCCGATCTGGATCGGACGGTCACCGGTGTTGCGCACCTTTACCTTGGTGACGGGGCGGTCTTCGTTAAAGGTGATGGGCGTGCTGGCGTAAATCGTGCCGCCCAGAGGCACATCGGCTTCATTGCCCTTGCTGACGCCACCGGGGTTCTTGGCGTGGGGGATGCTGTGGTTCGGGTGAGTATCCTGGTGCGGGCCTGCTGTCTCTTTGGTGCTCATGACTGATTCCTCAAAACGTGAAAGTTTTGCGTTTACCGGGTTTAAAGCAGACGGTTACTTGATCGGGTCGTGGACCGTGACCAGACGACTGCCGTCGGTGAAAATCGCTTCAACCTGAACGTTGGGAATAAGGTCGCTGACGCCTTCCATCACGTCATCCTTGGTGAGTACTTTGCTGGCCTCGGTCATCACATCCTCAACCGACTTGCCATCGCGTGCGCCTTCCAGGGCGGTCACGGTGATAATTGAAACAGCCTCTGGATAGTTCAATTTCAAGCCGCGAGCCTTGCGCCGGAATGCGACGTCCGACAGGGTGTAAACCATCAGCTTTTCGACTTCTCTGGGGGTGAGCTGCATAAGCCCTCCTATCTACAGTGCGGTAAGAATTAACGTTCTGGAGTGCCGCTCAGGCGTGCGCGCATGCAAAACACTCCACACGATGGGTACGTGTGAAGGCGGGTTGACGTGTGAGTGGGGTTTTTTAATGCCTGTTGTCGTTTCATAAGCTCAACCGTTCAAATCCATTAATACGGGTGCGAGCAGAGCCTAGACCATAATTTCAGGCAGGCCAGGTGTTGCAGGCGTGCGGTTCAGAGGTTGTTGACACGATATGAAATCCAAGGATTTGTTAAAAACTTCTTATAAAACAATTTGTTATATGTTTTGAGTTTGCGGTTTAAGCGTCGTTAATCGCTGAAAATTCCATGTTTATGTACGAAGATTCTTCATCTTTAGTGCGATAAGTCATCTAAATGAGTCGGATGTAACTTTTTGCTGTGGGTGTTACGTTATTTTTCGTCGGGCAACTTGTCGTTTTTAAACAAATGCCGATGGCCGCAGTGGTACAGCGCGGCATGCAACTGGTCATTGAGTTCGGTCAATTGCCTGAGCATCTCCAGGCTTAGCCAGACATAGGCATAAAAGGGTGTCTCGGTGATCTTGCCGTCCAGGCTCTTGAGCACAAGCTCCTTGAGATCGTGGGCTTTCTGGCGCAGTTCGCCGCTGATCTGGTTGTTGGAAATGCCCATACACAGCTTGTTCTGCAGCGATTCGAGCGCTTGCGGGATCAACTGGTGCAGACCGTTCAAGGCGGGCTCGCTTTCGATCAGCAGGTGGCTTTCCCGTGATGACCAATACGCATCGATCATCAGGCTCATGGTGGCCAGCAGGTTGCGGTGCAGGGTTTGCAGGGACTCGAACACTTGTGGCTTGAGGTTGCTTTCGTTGCTGGCAGGGGTGATGTAGTTGCGCAACTTGATGACCGCGTCCAGTTCGTTCTTCAGTTGATCATCCAGATTGGGGCGTTCGGGGATTCGCGGGGAGAAGTATTGCGAATACAGGGTATTGATCTTGCCCAGGCTCTCGCTGAACTTGATCCGCAGGTCGGTATAGGCCCGCTGTGGGTAAATGCTGGTGTAGAGCATGGCCAACAAAGAACCTGCCAGCACATAGCCGCTGCGGGTGAGTGCCGACTCCATGTCATTGGGCGGGGCGCAGCTGACCACCGCCAGGGTTGCTCCGATCAGCAGGGCCATATAGGGGTGTTTGCCCAGGGTCAGGTAGCCGGCAATAAACATCATCACCGCGCACCAGAGCAGCATCAGGCTAAAAGAGTGCATCTCCAGATACAGCGCCACCAGCCCGGACAGCGCGCCCAGTACTGTGCCGCCGGTACGCTGCAGGGCCCGGGAGAATACGTTGCCCCAGTAGGGCTGTGGTCCCATGACAATGAGCATGGTGATCAGGGCATAGGAGGCGCCGTCGAGCTTGAAGAAGCGGATGACAACAAAGGTAATCAGGAACGCCAGGCTGATGCGGGTGGCGTGGATCCAGCGGTAATTTTTGCAGACCAACTGTTCCAGATTCGAAATCTTTTTACCCAGCCGCATAAAGTCCCCAATTGCTGTAGTGGATTGGGCTGGCAGCGTAGTTCAGGTCTGGCGGGTCCACCACTGGGGATGGCTCTATCGTGGGGCAGGAAAAGCGGCAGGCGTAAAAAAGGCCATTACCATCATGGGGATCCGGTAATGGCCAAAAATCTCAACCAAAGAGAGCGTCAGGCGCAAACCTGACGAGCGGCAATGTATCAATGCCACTCTTAGTTAGCTAGCTAAGAGTGAGCGAAACTGTTTTACCTGCTGCGCAACAATGGTGCATTGCTGGTTGGCTAGGCAGGGGGAGCGTTAGCCGATACCCTTTGCTCCATGCAAATACCTGACTTGAATCTACTGGTTACCTTGAATGTCTTGCTCGAAGAGGGCTCTGTGGTGGGTGCTGCCCGACGCATGAACCTGAGTGCCCCGGCCATGAGCCGCACCCTGACCCGGATTCGCGAGGTCTTGAACGACCCCATTCTGGTGCGTTCAGGGCGTGGCCTGGTGCCCACGCCCCGTGCCCTGGAGTTGCGTGAACAGGTGCGCGGTGTGGTGGAGCTGGCGCACGGGGTGTTCACCCAGAGCCAGAACAGTGATTTGCGTGAGCTGGAGCGTACGTTCAGCATTCGCGCCAATGACGTGTTTTTTGGTGTGTATGGCGCAGCACTGCGCCAGCAAATGGCCCTGGAGATGCCCAAGGCTACGTTGCGGGTGGTACCTGAGGGTTTTACTGATGACGAGGCACTGAATGAAGGTCGCATTGACCTGACTATCTGCGCCACTAACCGCTTCAGCCCGGATATCAAGGTCCAGAGGCTGTTTACCTGTCCGTTTGTGGGGTTGGCACGGGAAGGGCATCCGATTTTCGATGAGCCTGTTACGGCCCGGCGCTTTGCCAGTTTTGACCACATCAGTGTGTCCCGCAGGGGCCATGCCCGCGGGCCGATTGATGCGCTGCTGGCCGAACTGGGGCTGGAGCGTCGGGTGTCGTTTACCACGCCGACGTTCTACTCGGCGATTTTTGCCCTGGCAGGGGAGGATCTGATCCTGCCGCTGATGCCCCAGGTGCTGCTCAAAAACCTGGAGCCACTGGGCCTCAAACTGCGCCCGTTCGAGCTGCCGATCACCCTGCAGCCGGTGGATATTGTCCAGGCCTGGCATCCGCGGCTGGACAACGACCATGCCCACCGCTGGCTGCGTCGTACCCTCAAGACCTTTTGCGACAACGCGGTGATTTGACCGCAACCTCTGTAGATACTCTGTTGCAGGTCAAGCCCTATTGTGGGAGCGAGCCTGCTCGCGAACGACCTTCGCGAGCAGGCTCGCTCCCACAGTTGCAGTGTTCCTGCAGCTGCCTCGTTCCTTCGGCAACTGCTACGGGGAGGGAGTCAACATTACAATGGTTGCGTCTGACGCACTCCACAGTTAGTTATTTATCAATTTTTATAGCTATGCCGGCTGATTAAACTTTCTGTCATCTATCAAGACGACGGAGTCAGCCATGTATTGGCGGTTTGACCATGGGCGCAGTCTGGCGCCTGGAGCTGCGCTGTGACGGCGCTGGTTGCGGGTGCCGTGGCTCCCGCCCCGGCCCCGGCCAGCAGTGCGGCGTTTGGCCTGCGGATTTTTACCGGTCTGCTGGGCGTTTTGCTCGCCGTGCTGGTGTCGGGGTTCAACGAGAATGTCACCAAGGTGGCCATGCCCGATATCCGCGGGGCGATGGGTATCGGTTATGACGAAAGCACCTGGCTGCTGGCGGTGTATTCGGCCACGTCCATCAGTGCCATGGCCTTTGCGCCGTGGTGTGCCGCCACCTTTTCCCTGCGCCGTTTTACCCTGTGTGCCATCGGCGCCTTTTTACTGTTGGGCATTCTTTGCCCTCTGGCCCCGAATGTTGATGCGCTGATGCTGCTGCGCACCTTGCAAGGCTTTGCCGGTGGGGCCTTGCCGCCGATGTTGATGTCAGTGGCGTTGCGCTTCCTGCCGCCGGGCATTCGCCTGTATGGCCTGGGCAGTTATGCGCTGACGGCCACTTTCGGGCCCAGCTTCGGCACGCCGTTATCGGCCTGGTGGGTGGAGTACGCCGGGTGGCAATGGGCGTTCTGGCAAATCATCCCCCTGGGCCTGTTGTCGATGGCCTGCGTGGCCTGGGGCTTGCCGCAAGACCCGTTGCGTCTGGAGCGTTTCAAGCAGTTTGACTGGCGCGGCCTGCTCCTGGGTTTGCCGGGGTTGATCATGCTGGTACTGGCGCTGGAGCTGGGTCAGCGCCTGAACTGGTTCGAGTCGCCGATGATCCGTTTTTTTATCGTCGCCGGCACGGCCCTGATGGTGCTGTTCTTTATCAATGAGTGGTCCCATCCGCTGCCGTTTTTCAAGCTGCAACTGCTGAAAATCCGCAATCTTGCCCATGCATTGTTGACGCTGGGCGGGGTGTTGTTTGTGTTGCTGGCAGTGATCAAGATTCCGTCCAGTTACCTCGCTCAGGTGCAGGGCTATCGCCCCCTCGAAACCGCGCCGGTGATGTTGCTGGTGGCCTTGCCGCAATTGATTGCGCTGCCACTGGTCGTTGCGTTGTGCAATCTGCGCTGGGTCGATTGTCGCTGGGTGCTGGCCATTGGTCTGGGGTTGCTGGCGCTGGCCTGCGGCATCGGTTCGCAAGTTACCTCGGTGTGGAACCGGGAAAATTTTTACGGCTTGCAGGCAATACAGATCATCGCCCAGCCCATGGCAGTGATTCCTCTGCTGATGCTCGCCACCGGCGGCCTGAACCCGGCGGATGGCCCGTTTGCATCGGCCTGGTTCAATACCGTCAAAGGGTTTTCGGCGGTGGCAGCAAGCAGTGTGCTGGGGGTGCTGACGCTCAATCGCGAGCACTACCACTCAACCATGTTGCTCGATCGGCTGGGCAACTCGCCGCTGGTCAATTCCGGCACAGACCTGGCGCGCCGGGTTCATCAGCAGGCCGTGGTGCTGACCAGTTCCGATCTTTATCTGTACATGGCCGTCCTGGCGCTTTTTCTGATTGTGTTAATTCCTTTTGGCCCCACGCGGATCTACGCGCCGGGCACAGCTGCTGGAGTTGTGAAATGAGTACAACAAACGGGCGCAAGCCCTGGGTTCTGGTCGGCGCAGTCGCGTTGGCAGTGATAGTGCTGTACGGGTTGTGGCGGTTGGTCTTTGCCACGGGCACCGTGCAGAACACCAATGATGCCTTTGTCAGCGCCGATTACACCTTGATTGCGCCAAAAGTGGCGGGGTTTATCGACGAGGTGCTGGTGCAGGATAACCAGCCGGTCAAGGCCGGTCAGTTGCTGGCGCGGATCGATCCGCAGGACTACCGCGCTGCCGTGCAGGCTGCGCAAGCCAGCGTGGCGACGGCACAGGCACAACGGGTCAATGCCCTGGCGATGCTGGAACGCCAGCGTTCGTTGATCGAGCAGGCCAAGGCCACGGTCGATGCGGATCTGGCGCAAGTCGAATTTGCCGAGCATGAGTTGCAGCGTTATCAGCATCTGGCCGGGCAGGGCGCAGGCACGCTGCAGAACTCCCAGCAGGCGAAAAACCGTTCGCTCACCGCGCGTGCCGAGTTGGCACAGCACAAGGCTGCACTGGAAGCTGCTCGCCAGCAAACCCGGGTGCTGGCCGCCCGGGCTACGGCCGCGCAAGCCTCGGTGCAGTATGCCGAGGCCTTACTGGCACGGGCCGATCTGGACTTGTCGCATACACAACTGCTGGCACCGTTTGACGGTGTGGTGGGGCGTCGCAGTGTGCGCCTTGGCGCTTACGTCAAACCCGGCGACACCGTGCTGGCGGTGGTGCCGCTGGCCGACGCCTATGTGGTGGCCAACTTTCTCGAGCACCAGCTCACCCACATGCAGGCAGGGCAGCGTGTGACGATCAAGGTCGACAGTTTTCCGGGGCAGACCCTGCAAGGCACCGTGGACAGCATAGCCCCGGCCACGGGGGTGACGTTCTCGGCGATTGCCCCGGATAACGCCACGGGCAACTTCACCAAAGTGGCGCAACGTATTGCGGTGAAAGTCACTCTGGATCACGGGCAGTTACTGGCCAGCCAATTGCGCCTGGGGATGTCGGTGGATGCCTCCATCGACACGGCAATGGCTCACGATCAGCAGGTCAGCACTCGATGAACAAAACTGCAGTGGCCCTGGCTGTGGCCTGTTACAGCGTACTGAGCCTGAGTGGTTGCGTGGTCGGCCCGGACTTCAAGGCTCCCGTGCCCAAGTTGCCTGCGAACTGGGCGTCGGTACCCACTGAGGCGGGGCACAACCATGCGCTGCAAACAGCGGTGGACCTGCACTGGTGGGACCGTTTCGGCGACAGGCAATTGTCGGCGCTGGTGCGCGAGGCGCAGCAGCGCAATTTTGATGTGCAACTGGCTGCAAGCCGCTTGCAACAAAGCCTGGCTATCCGCCGTCAGATCAACGCCGATACCTTGCCCGAGGTGGGTGCAACGGCGGCTTACAGCCGGAGCCGTAACAGCCAGAAAGGTTTGAGTGACCCTTCCGGGCACAGTGGCAAGCAGGCTTTCAACCTGTGGAATGGTGGCCTTGGGTTCAGTTGGGAGGCTGACCTCTGGGGCCGGGTCAAGCGTTCGGTGGAAGCGGCTGATGCCTCGGTACAAGTGGCGGTGCAGGACCGCAACGCGGTGCAACTGTTGGTGATCGTGCAGACCGCGCAGCACTATATTCAGTTGCGCGGCACTCAGCAGGCATTGGCCGTGGTGGAGCAAAACCTGAAAATCGCCCGCCGCAGCCTGGAACTGACCCGGTTGCAGCTGCGGGAGGGCGTGGCTACGGATTTGCAGGTGTCTGAAGCTGGCGCCCAAGTGGCCGAGATCGAAGCACGTCAGGCCCCCTTGCAGCAACGCAGTGCACAGTTGATCAATGCCCTCGGCTTGCTGCTGGCCCGCGAGCCAAGAGCCTTGCAGGCGCAATTGAGCGCAGCGGCAGGGGTGCCGGCCTATGGCGCCGATGTGCCGATCGGTCTGCCCAGCGAATTGGCGCAACGGCGGCCCGATATTCGTCGTGCCGAGGCCCGATTGCATGCAGCCACTGCAGCGATCGGCATGGCCGAGGCGGACTTCTATCCGCGGATTACCCTGTCCGGCAGTATCGGTTTTCAAGCCACGCAGCTGTCGGATCTGGGCAGTTGGGGCTCGCGCAATTTTGCATTCGGCCCGGGCTTGAGCGTACCGGTGTTCGAGGGCGGGCGTTTGCAGGGGGCCTTGCAGTTGCAGGAAGGGCGCCAGCAGGAGGCGGGCATTGCCTACCAGCAAACCGTATTGCGCGCCTGGCATGAGGTGGACGATACGCTGGTGGCGTATCAGGCCAGCCAGCGCCGGCGCGACAGCCTGCAGCAGGCGGTGATGCATAGCCAGCGGGCGCTGGACAGCGTGCACCAGCAATATGCCCAGGGTACGGTGGACTTTCTCAACGTACTCACGGTGCAAAACGCGTTGCTGGCCAACGAAGCGGCGCTGGTGGACAGCACTGCGCAGGTCTCGTTGTCCCTGGTGGATGTGTTTGCGGCGCTGGGTGGGGGGTGGCAGGGGTAGTTGCCCACAGGTTTTGCTATGCTCGCGCCTTCGACCGCAAACGCCAATATAGGCGTGCCCCGTTCATATTGAGCCTATTTATGTCTGCCGATACCCAAGCCACAACGGTGCGTTTTTCCCGTTCCGACTACAGAACCCTGGGCCTTGCTGCCCTGGGCGGGGCGCTGGAGATCTACGATTTTATCATTTTCGTGTTCTTTGCCCTGACCCTCAGCCAGCTGTTTTTTCCCCCGGACATGCCCGAATGGCTGCGTCTGCTGCAAAGCTTCGGGATTTTTGTGACCGGCTATCTGGCGCGTCCGCTGGGCGGGATTCTGATGGCGCATTTTGCCGATCACCTGGGGCGCAAACGGGTATTCAGCCTGAGCATCCTGATGATGGCGCTGCCCTGCCTGCTGATCGGCATCATGCCCACTTACGCCGAAATCGGTTACTTCGCCCCGCTGATCCTGCTGGCCCTGCGCATCCTGCAGGGCGCAGCGGTCGGTGGCGAAGTGCCCAGTGCCTGGGTGTTTGTGGCCGAACATGCGCCGGCCGGACGCCGCGGCTTTGCCCTTGGTTTTTTGCAGGCCGGGCTGACTTTTGGCTACTTGATCGGGGCCTTGACCGCCACACTGCTGGCACAGCTGTTTACCCCGGCAGAAATCCTCGATTACGCCTGGCGCTTTCCGTTCCTGCTCGGTGGTGTGTTCGGCGTGATTGGCGTGTGGTTGCGCCGCTGGCTCAGTGAAACGCCGGTGTTTCTGGCCCTGCGTGAACGTAAAGAGGGCCGGGCCGAGTTCCCCTTGCGCACAGTATTGCGCGAGCACCGGGCTTCATTGCTGCCGGCAGCGCTGCTGACCTGCGTGCTCACCAGTGCCGTTGTGGTGTTTGTGGTTATCACGCCGACCGTGATGCAGCAGCGCTTCGGCATGACTGCCAGCCATACCTTTGCGTTGAGCAGCCTGGGTATCGTATTTTTGAATATAGGCTGTGTGCTGGCCGGGTTGATCGTTGACCGTATCGGCGTATGGCGCAGCATCGCACTGTACAGTGTGCTGCTGCCGCTGGGCATTGGCGTGTTGTATGCCAGCCTGGTCGGGGAGTGGGTTTTGCCCGGCCTGGCCTATGCGTTCGCCGGCTTGACCTGCGGGATTGTCGGGGTGGTGCCGTCGGTGATGGTCGGACTGTTCCCGGCACCGATCCGGGTTTCGGGGATTTCCTTTACCTATAATATCGCCTATGCGCTTTGGGCCAGTACCACGCCGTTGCTGCTGATCGCGCTGATGCCGTGGAGTCCCTGGGTGTGCCTGGGGTTTTGTGCGCTGATGGGGCTGGTTGGCCTGTCAACTGCATGGCGTTACGGTTTCAGCGGTGTTACAGCGGTTGAGAGGCGTTTGCTGGCCAAGGCCGAAATGTAGTGCGAAGACCTTCTGTCATCCGGGTGATTGCTGGCTCTAATAGGAAGCATTACTATTCGCGCCCCACCTGTGCAGTCCTGTGCGATGACTCAGAAAGTGCCCCGCAGAACGGGCTTCTTTGAACACTACGAAGAGTTGATCGGCACCTGGACCCGGCGCCTGCGCAATCGGCAGCAGGCGCAAGACCTGGCCCATGACACCTTTGTCCGCGTGCTTGAATCCAACCCGGATGCGGTTGAGCAGCCACGCGCCTATTTGCATCAGACTGCACGCAATATTGCGGTGGACGGTTTTCGCCGCCAGGAGTTACGCGACGCCAAGGAGCTGGCTGCCGTTCCCCCAAGTTCGTCGCAAACCGGCGATCCGGAGCAGTATATGCGCGCTATCCAGTTGGCTGAGTCGGTCGAAAGGGCTTTGCAGGAACTGCCGCTCAATTGTCGCAAGGTTTTCGTCTGGCAGAAAATCGAAGGCCTGACCCAGGCCGAGATTGCCGAACGCCTGGGGCTGTCCAGGAACATGGTGGAAAAGTATATGATCCGCACCCTGCGCCATCTGCGTGAACGGGTGGAGGCGCCGTGATGACATCGGTAAAGGATTGCAGGATGGATACACGAGACTGTACCTGTGGCAGCGTCAACGTGCGTGATGCGGCGGCCACCTGGTTTACCCGCGTGCAAGCACAAACCCTGGGTGCGTGCGAGCAGGCCGAGTTTGAAGCCTGGCGTACGCAGCATGCCAGCCATGAGGCGGAGTATCAGTGGCTGGCCAGCCTGTGGTCAGCCGCCGATCTCTTGCCCCGGGCTCGCATGCGGGCGCTGTGTGAAGTCCCGGTGGCGAAGCCGACACGCCTTTCGTTACTGGCTTGCGGGCTGGCCGCAGGTATTGTGGCCGTGGCGGCCGGGGCGGGTGTATGGATGCAACTGCAGTCGTCGGCGGGTTATCACGCCGAATTTGCCACGGTGTTGGGAGAGCACCGCACCCTTGATTTGCCTGATGGCTCGAGCATTGAACTCAATGGTCGCAGCCGTGTGCGCGTCAGCTTTGCGCGTGAGCAGCGCAATGTTGAACTGGAGCAGGGCGAAGCCATGTTCAGTGTGGCCCATGATCCGGAGCGGCCATTTGTGGTGCAGGCCGGGGCCGGCAGGGTAACGGTGACCGGTACCCGTTTTGATGTGCTGCGCGAAGCCGAGCAGACGCGGGTTGCGGTGGAATCTGGGCATGTGCGGGTCCAGGGAGGCCATCCGGATGCACAGGTCAACCTGACTGCCGGGTTGGGCACCGTGGTCGATGCCCGGGGCCATGTAGCGGCCGCGCAGGCAGTCAATACCGGGGCGTTGACGGCCTGGCGCAAGGGGCAACTGGTATTTGAAGATGCCAGTCTGGGGGAGGTGGCCGCCGAGGTCTCGCGCTATCGCGACAAGCCGCTGCACGTCAGCACCCCAGCGCTGGCGCAAATGCGGCTTTCCAGCGTATTCAAAACCGATGACACCGATGCCCTGCTCAAGGCGTTGCCGCAGATCCTCCCGGTGGCTATCAAAACCCGCGCAGATGGCAGCCAGGAGATCATTGCCAGAAAATAATTGCGCTGGGGATTCAGGTTTTTTTCGAGTTCTTCGTCTTCTTGATCAACTGCAACTGGTTTGTATTAACAGTTGCACTCAAGTGCGATCCATAGGGCAAGACTCGACGTGAAAAACAACAATCTTCGTGGGCGACTATCCTCGCTTGAAACACCCCTGAACATTCCATCTTCTGTCGCCCGGACGCGCCTGCTACCGCTGGCGTTGGCCCTGGCGGTGAGCGCGGCAATGCCCTGTGCTTTTGCCGGCGAATCTGCGCCGGCTGTGATCCATATTCAATCTCAGCCCCTGGGCTCGGCCCTGAGCCAACTGGCGCAGCAAACGGCATTGCAAGTGTTTTTCAGCCCGCAGCTGGTGGCTGGCAAGCAGGCTCCGGCGGTGAATGGCAACCTGTCGCCAGAACAGGCGCTGGCCCGACTGCTGCAGGACAGTGGCTTGAGCTACGAGCTTGACGGTGATGCTGTAACCCTGCGCGCGGCGCCCACGGTCAGTGCTGCTGCGCCAGCGTCCGGGCCGCTGGAACTGGGGCCGGTGGATGTAAAGGTGGTCGGCAACTGGCTGAGCGATGCCAATGACGCGGTGGTGCAGAACCACCCGGGGGCGCGGACAGTGGTGCGCCGCGAAGCGATGGTCGAGCAGGGCACGATGAACGTCAGTGATGCCCTCAAGCGTATCCCGGGTGTTCAGGTGCAGGAGTCCAACGGCACGGGCGGCAGTGATATCTCGCTGAACGTGGGGGTGCGGGGTTTGACGTCGCGTCTGTCGCCGCGCTCCACCGTCCTGATTGACGGTGTTCCGGCAGCGTTTGCGCCCTACGGCCAGCCACAATTGTCGATGGCACCGATTTCATCGGGCAACCTGGACAGCATCGACGTGGTACGCGGTGCCGGCTCTGTACGCTACGGGCCGCAAAACGTGGGCGGGGTGATCAACTTTGTGACCCGGGCCATTCCCGAGACCTTCCAGGGCGAGGTCGGCACAACCCTGGAAACCTCCGAGCGTGGCGGCTGGAAACATATTGAATCGGCATTTCTCGGCGGCACGGCAGACAACGGTATCGGTGCTGCATTGCTGTATTCCGGGGTCAAGGGTGATGGCTATCGCGCGCGCAACAACGACAACGATATCGATGATGTCTTGCTCAAGACCCACTGGGCACCCACCGATCAGGATGATTTCACCCTCAATTTCCACTACTACGACGCCACCGCGGACATGCCCGGCGGCCTGACCCAAAAGCAGTTTGATGCTGACCCGTACCAGTCGCTGCGTGACTACGACAACTTTACCGGGCGACGCAAGGATGTGTCTTTCAAGTACCTGCGTCAGATCGACGACCAGACCCAGTTTGAAGTCCTGACCTATTACACCGACAGCTTCCGTGGCAGCAACATTGCAGCCCGCAATCTGCAAACCCTGGCTTCGTATCCGCGCAGTTACCACACCTTCGGTATCGAGCCGCGGGTGTCCCATGTATTCACCCTGGGGCCGGTCACGCAGGAAGTGGGGCTGGGCTATCGCTACCTCAAAGAGGCGATGCATGAAGAGGCCAGCCAGGTGTACCTGGTCAATAACGTGCCTGTGCCGGGGCCCGGGGCAGACGGTCATGTGTATCAGGATCGCACAGGTGGCACCGAGGCCAACGCGTTCTATATCGATGACAAGATCGATGTGGGTAACTGGACTGTGACACCGGGTATCCGTTTCGAGCGCATCAGCACCAATTGGCATGATCGGCCAGTGCTGGCCAACAACGGTGTGCCAGTGCTTGAGAAGAATCGCAGCATCGACAGCAGCGAAGCACTGCCGGCCCTGAGCGTGATGTATCACCTGTCGGACGCGTGGAAACTGTTTGCCAACTACGAGACCTCGTTCGGTAGCCTGCAGTACTTCCAGCTGGGCCAGGGCGGTGTCGGCGATGCGACCGCAGCAGGTTTGCGTCCTGAAAAGGCCAAGACCTATGAACTGGGTACGCGTTACGACAATGGTGTGTGGGGCGGTGAAGTGACGCTGTTCTACATCGACTTTGCCGACGAGTTGCAATATGTGAGCAACGATGTGGGCTGGACCAACCTGGGCGCAACCAAGCACCAGGGGCTCGAGACGTCGGTTCACTACGATATGTCGGCACTGGATGCACGTCTTGACGGCCTGTCGGTCAATGCGGGCTTTACCTACACCAAGGCGACGTCCGAGGGTGACATTCCCAACTTCAAGGGGCGTGACCTGCCGCTGTATTCGCGCCAGGTGGTCAACCTCGGGGCGCGGTATGTGGTCAACCGCTGGACCTACAACCTGGACATGTTTGCCCAGTCCCAGCAGCATGCGCCGGGCACTGGCGGGGTGTACATCACTGATCCGACCCCGGATGGCCAGTACGGTGATATTCCTGGGTATGCGACCTGGAGCACCCGAGTCGGCTACGACTTCGGCCCTGAAGCGTCAAACCTGAAAGTGGGAGCGGGGATCAAGAACCTGTTCAACCAGGAGTACTACACCCGCTCCAGCGACAACAACGCGGGGATTTACCTGGGCGAGCCGCGTACGTTCTTTGTGCAGGCGAGTGTGGGTTTTTAAGCCAAAAGCACCCTCTCCCGGAGGGAGAGGGGACTAAAAGCAGAAGCAAATTTGTGCAACACCACCCATCGGCCCCCTCTCCCTCCGGGAGAGGGCTGGGGTGAGGGGCTCGCTCTAAACCCGCAAAATCCGCCCGCTGATGGCTACGGCTATCAGCATGGCGGTGATCAGCAAAAAGGCCGCGCCCAGGCTGCTGGCATGGGCGATAAAGCCGATGGCCGCAGGCCCTGCCAGAATCCCCGCATACCCCAGGGTGGTAATGGCTGGCACGGCGATATGTTCCGGCATTACGGTCTGTTTGCCCACGGCGGTGTACAGCACCGGCACGATATTCGAACACCCTGCGCCCACCAGCGCATAACCGAGCAATGCTGACTCCCAGTTCGGTGCCAGGGTTGCCAGGGCCATGCCCGCGGCGGCAAACAACCCACCCAGGACAATCACCCGGCGCGCACCCAGGCGCTTGACGATGGTATCGCCCATCAGTCGGCCCGCGGTCATGGTCAAGGCAAATGCGGCATAGCCCAGCCCGGCATAGGCATCGCCAATACCTTTCTCGGAGGTCAGGAATACGGCGCTCCAGTCGAGCATTGCGCCTTCGGCCAGGAACACGGTAAAGCACAGCAAGCCGATAAAGAGCACCACGCCGTGGGGCACGGCAAACGCCGGGCCGTTGCTTTCGCTGCCATAAGGCAGCAGGTGCGGAGCAGCCTTGAGCAGGGCTGCGAGGATCAATGCAATCACCACCACAATCGCCCACAGCGGCGTCAGGCCCAGCGCCAGCAGGGCGCTGACCCCGGCCGCACCGGCAATTCCGCCGACACTGAACAGCCCATGAAAACCCGACATCATGGTGCGCCCGCTGGCACGCTCGACGATCACGGCCTGCAAGTTGACGGTGGAGTCGACGGCGCCGAGCCCAGCGCCAAACAAGAACAGTGTGGCGATCAGTAGCGGTATGGCACTGACCGTTGCCAGCAGTGGCAGCGCGAGGCAGATCAACAGCGTGCCGCCCACCAGCACCCGGCGGCAGCCATAACGGCTGGCGAGGATGCCGGCAATGGGCATCGCCAGGATTGAGCCCGCGCCCAGGCACAGCAATAACAAGCCCAAAGTGGCCTCGTCCAGTCCCGCACGGGCTTTGGCGTAGGGCACCAGTGGCGCCCAGGCGGCGAGGCCAAAACCGGCGATGAAAAAGGCAATGCGGGTCGACATTTGTTCGAGGCGCCCCGGCACAAGGGGCATTTGGGTGGTGATGGCAGTCATGGTCATCCTTGGAAAACGGCTTTGGTGCGCTGCGGCGTAACATCCTTGCATATTTGCGGCCTGTGTCGCGAGGGCGCTGGCGTACGGCTTGGCGAGAGTGGTTGAATAGCGCGCTTGCTTATCCCACTGCCACTGGTGCGTATTTTATGGACAAGAATTCTGACTCCGCAGTGCTATTGCTCAACCCCGCCGGGCTGTATGACCCTGCGCCCAACGGTTACTCCCATGTTGCCCGTGTGGCCGCGAATGTGCGGCTGGTGTACACCGCCGGCCAGGGCGGCGAGAACGCCGACAGTGAGCTGTCGACGGACTTCGCCGAGCAGGTGCGCCAAGCCTTTGCCAACCTGCAGATCGCCCTGGCAGCGGCCGATGCGCAGATCAAGGACGTGGCCAAGATCACCGTATTGATCGTGGATCACAGCCTGGAGCGCTTGCAGATTCTGGGCGCCGAAGTGAAGCGGGTATGGGGGGAGCTGCCGGCCCCGGCCTGCACCTTGATCCCGGTGCCGCGCCTGGCGCTGGATGAGATGTTGTTTGAGGTCGAGGCGGTAGCGGCGGTAGCCGTCTGAGAGATTGCCCTGTGGGAGCGGGCTTGCTCGCGATAGAAACGGCGCGGTTAACCTGATACACCGCATCGATCCAATCGCGAGCAAGCCCGCTCCCACAGGGACAATGTGGGGCGTTAAACCTGCAATAACCGCTCGCGCAGTTTGCCGATTTCGTCGCGCATTTGCGCCGCCGCCTCGAACTCGAGATCGCGGGCCAGGGCGTACATTTTTTCTTCCAGTTGGCGAATGCGCTTGCTGATCTCGCTGGGCGAGCGCAGCTCGTTCTCGTACTTGGCGTTTTCTTCCGCGGCCTTGGCCATGCCTTTGCGCTTTTTGCTGCGCGAACCCGGCACCACCGCACCCTCCATGATATCCGCGACATCCTTGAACACGCCTTTGGGCGTAATGCCGTTGGCGAGGTTGAAAGCGATCTGTTTCTCGCGCCGGCGTTCGGTCTCGCCAATGGCGCGTTCCATCGAGCCGGTGATGCGATCAGCGTACAGAATCGCCCGGCCATTGAGGTTACGCGCCGCCCGGCCAATGGTCTGGATCAACGAGCGTTCGGAGCGCAGGAAGCCCTCCTTGTCGGCGTCCAGGATCGCCACCAGCGACACCTCGGGCATGTCCAGCCCTTCACGCAGCAGGTTGATCCCCACCAGCACGTCAAATACGCCCAGGCGCAGATCGCGGATGATTTCGACGCGCTCCACGGTGTCGATATCCGAGTGCAGATAGCGTACCCGCACGCCATGGTCGGCCAGGTAATCGGTGAGGTCTTCGGACATGCGTTTGGTCAGGGTGGTGACCAGTACACGCTCTTCCAGCGCCACGCGCTTGGCAATCTCGGAGAGCAAATCGTCGACCTGGGTGAGGGCCGGACGCACTTCGATCTGCGGATCGACCAGGCCGGTGGGGCGCACCACCTGCTCGACCACGCGGCCCGAATGTTCGGCTTCGTAGTTGCCAGGGGTGGCGGAAACAAAAATGGTCTGCGGGCTGATGCGTTCCCATTCGTCAAAACGCATCGGCCGGTTGTCCAGTGCCGAGGGCAGGCGGAAGCCATATTCCACCAGGGTTTCTTTACGCGAACGGTCGCCTTTGTACATGGCGCCCACTTGCGGCACGCTGACGTGAGACTCGTCGATCACCAGCAGCGCGTCGGCCGGCAGGTAGTCGAACAGGGTCGGTGGCGGGGCCCCGGACTCGCGGCCCGAAAGGTAGCGCGAGTAGTTTTCGATGCCGTTGCAGTAACCCAGCTCCATGATCATTTCCAGATCGAAACGGGTGCGCTGTTCCAGGCGCTGGGCCTCGACCAGCTTGTTGTTGGCACGCAGGTACTCCAGCCGCTCCTTGAGTTCTTCCTTGATCCCTTCCACGGCGTCGAGCAGGGTTTCGCGCGGTGTCACATAGTGGCTCTTGGGGTAGAAGGTAAAGCGTGGCATCTTGCGGATGACTTCGCCGGTCAGCGGGTCAAAGGCACTGATGCTTTCGACTTCATCATCGAACAGCTCGATGCGCACCGCCTCCAGATCCGATTCGGCAGGATAGATGTCGATCACATCGCCGCGCACGCGGAAGGTGGCGCGGGCAAAGTCCATATCGTTGCGGGTGTATTGCAGATCGGCCAGGCGGCGCAGCAACTCGCGCTGGTCGAGCTTGTCGCCACGGTCGACGTGCAACACCATCTTCAGATAGGTCTCGGGGCTGCCCAGGCCATAAATGCACGACACCGTGGTAACGATGATCGCGTCCTTGCGCTCCAGCAGGGCCTTGGTTGCGGACAGGCGCATCTGCTCGATATGGTCGTTGATCGAGGCATCCTTCTCGATAAAGGTATCGGAGGAGGGCACGTACGCTTCGGGCTGGTAGTAGTCATAGTACGAGACGAAGTACTCCACCGCGTTGTTCGGGAAGAATGACTTGAACTCGCCGTACAGCTGGGCAGCCAGGGTTTTATTGGGCGCCAGCACCAGGGTGGGGCGGTTCACATGGGCGATCACGTTGGCAATGCTGAACGTCTTGCCCGAACCGGTTACCCCGAGCAGGGTCTGGTGCGACAGGCCGGCTTCAATGCCTTCAATCATCTGGCGAATGGCTTCGGGTTGATCGCCTGCGGGCTTGAAGCGGGTAACAAGCTGAAAATCGGGCATGAAGGACCTCAGGTTTGCTTCTATAAAAGCAGTAGCCTTTATAAGTGCATGCGACTCAGGCCGCAGGAAAAAACAGGATACGGCTAAATATGGAGGTCATGTCCGACTGTTTCAAGGTACAGCTCTGATACGGGCATATCGGCAAAGATTGCAATTAGACCAGTGGCCTGAAAATAAACTCAAATACTTGGGTAAAACCGGCAATAGGCTGTTGCCCGAATCCTGATCGGGCTTATACTTGCTCCCCGTTTGTGCACCGCTCTAGTGCAATCGGCTGGAGCGTTGTCACCCCCTCCATTCCCCATTCAGAGCCGCCGTAATAATGAGCCTGTTCTCCGCTGTCGAAATGGCACCACGCGATCCTATCCTGGGCCTCAACGAAGCATTCAACGCCGATACCCGTACCAGCAAAGTGAACCTGGGGGTTGGTGTTTACTGCAACGAAGAGGGACGAATTCCGCTCTTGCGTGCCGTTGTCGAAGCCGAAACGATCCGGGTTGCCCAGCACGCGTCGCGCGGTTATTTGCCGATCGATGGTATTGCCGCGTACGACCAGGCCGTGCAAAAGCTGTTGTTCGGTGCCGAGTCGCCATTGCTGGCAGCTGGCCGGGTGATCACCACTCAAGCCGTTGGCGGTACGGGCGCGCTGAAAATCGGTGCTGACTTCCTTAAGCAACTGCAGCCAGGCGCAGTAGTCGCGATCAGCGATCCAAGCTGGGAAAACCACCGTGCACTGTTTGAAGCTGCCGGTTTTCCAGTGCAGAACTACCGTTATTACGACGCCGCCAGCCATGACGTCAACCGTTCCGGCATGCTTGAAGATCTGAATGCCTTGCCCGCCGGCTCCATTGTTGTGCTGCACGCTTGCTGCCACAACCCGACCGGTGTCGATCTGACCCCGGCCGACTGGCAGAACGTGCTGGACGTGGTCAAGGCCAAAGGCCTGATCCCGTTCCTGGACATGGCCTACCAGGGCTTTGGCGACGGCATCGACGAAGACGCAGCAGCAGTACGCCTGTTCGCCGGCTCGGGCCTGAGCTTCTTTGTTTCCAGCTCGTTCTCCAAGTCGTTTTCTCTGTACGGCGAGCGTGTCGGTGCACTGTCGATCATCACCGAATCGAAGGAAGAGAGCGCCCGTGTGCTGTCCCAGGTCAAGCGCGTGATCCGTACCAACTACTCCAACCCGCCGACTCACGGTGCAACCATTGCTGCAGCCGTGCTTAACAGCCCTGAGCTGCGTGCGATGTGGGAAGACGAGCTGGCAGAAATGCGCCTGCGCATTCGTGGCATGCGTCTGCAAATGGTTGAGCTGCTGTCGAAAAAGGCTCCTGGGCATGACTTCAGCTTTGTTGCACGTCAGCGTGGCATGTTCTCGTACTCCGGTCTGACCGTTGAACAAGTAACGCGTCTGCGTACCGAATTCGGTATTTATGCCCTTGATACCGGCCGAATCTGCGTGGCTTCTTTGAACCAGCGCAACATTGAGGCGGTAACCGACGCCATTGTTCAGGTCATCTGAATAATGCAGGGAGAAGTCAGCAAAAGTGTTGACTTCTCTTTTTATATCAGTAAGATAGACGCCATTCCGCGATAGCTCAGTTGGTAGAGCAAATGACTGTTAATCATTGGGTCCCTGGTTCGAGTCCAGGTCGTGGAGCCAGATAGTAAAAAAGCCGCTAGCGATAGCGGCTTTTTTTTGCCTGAAATTTGGCAAGGTACTGATTCTCCCTCCTGGACCTGGACCTCAGCAAAACAATGGCTTATGGCCATTTTCCTACAACCTGAAACGTTTTTTTTAAGATGTTCGTCACGAATATCGCTATTCGATAATAAAAATCGTTTACCTATATCTGAGAATGATTATTATTGGCGCCAGTGCTGCCTCGCTAAAAGGACCTGTGTCAGTGATAAAAACTTCTCCGGTTTTTTCCCGGCTACAAGACGGGAAAGTTGTTTATGGCATGCTCAACTCCCTGCCTTCACCCATGCTTTGCGAGATGCTCGCGTTTGCCGGCTACGACTTTGTAATTCTTGATCTGGAGCACTTGCTGCGCTCCGAAGAAGACATCATGCATTGCGTTCGGGCGTGTGAGGCCGCAGGTATTTCGCCCTGGCTGCGCATGGCGCAAGTGGACGAGAAACTGATCGGCAGGGCGCTGGACGCCGGTATCGAAGCCATCGTGCTGTCACGCACCGAAAGCGCCGTACAGGTTCAGCGCGCCATTGAGGCGGCCTTTTTTCCGCCCCTGGGCAAGCGCGGCATGACCGGTGGGCGCATCACCGGCTTCGGTCGCCTGCCACTGCCCGAATACATCGATCTGGCCAACCGCCAGACCCCCATCATTCCCATGATCGAAAGCCGCGCCGGTGTTGACGCGCTGGGCGACATCCTGCAACTGGACGGGGTCGGCATGATCATGGAAGGCGCCCTGGACCTGGCCCTCGATCTTGGCCTGGGGCCTGATCCTCTCAATCCTCGGGTCTGGCAAACCCTGCAAGGCATGGCCGAGGCCTGTCTTGGCGCCGGCGTCGCTTTTTGCGCCAACCCCCGCACCGTCGAACAGAACGCGCTATGGCGCGCCCGCGGCGTGCGCAGTTTTCTGGCCGGTGAAGACCGTGGCTTGCTGCATAACGCCCTCAAAGCCCGCCTGCATTCTCTCCAACAGCAATAATGAGTCGACGTAGTCCAATGAAAACAATATCCCTACACTTTTCACTGAGCCTCATGACACTGGGTATTTGCCAGGCTGCCATGGCCGCCGATCAACAACCCCCCGGCCACAGCGTTGAGCTGGCGCCCATGACGATTGAGGGCGATGTACTGGGTGCCGCCAGCGATCAGGAAGTGCGTACCTATGCCGGGAGTCGCAGCGTCATCGATTCCAGCGACCTGAAAAAAGCCAGCACCCGTGGCCTGGATGATGCGCTGCAACGGGTTCCGGGCATCAAGATTTTCGACGAGACCGGCACCGGTGCGCTGCCCCAGATTTCGGTACGTGGGCTGTACGAGAGCCGCAGCGGACGCATCCAGGCCTTGTCGGACGGCATCCCGCTCGCGCTGGCACCCTATGGCCAGACCGGCCTGTCGCTGTTCCCAATGACCATGGCCACGGTCGACCGGGTTGATATCGTGCGCGGGGGCGCAGCGGTGCAATACGGTCCGAACAACGTCGGCGGGGTGATCAACTTCATCAGCAAGCCGATTCCCCGCGAATGGGAAACCACCCTGCAGGAGAAAACCACGTTCAATGCTGGCGGGCGCCAGTTGTGGGATACCTATCTGGGCACCGGCGGTTACCTGACCGACAACTTCGGGCTGCAACTGGACATCAATACCCTGAGCGGCGAATACGGGCGCGAACACTCTGATACCGATGTGCAGAACTACCGCCTGCGCGGCCAATGGAACATCGATGATGACCGGGATCTGAGTTTTGGCGTTCAGCATTACAAGGCCGACATGGACCTGGCCGGAGCCCTCAGCGTCAAGGACTACAAGGACGACCCGCGTCAGTCAACGCGCCCGCTGGACCGCTTCGAGGGTGACACGGATCGTGTGTGGGGCACTTACACCCAGCGTCTTGGCGCCATGGGGCCGTTCGATTCGGTGGAGTTCAGCTGGACCAACTTTGCCCACAACAGCTACCGCAATTTCGTCGTAGGCCTGCCGTTCACTCCGGACGGTACGGCCGTGACCAAGCAGGACGGCCCGCGTGACTTCAAGGTCTGGGGTTCGGAGCCGCGCATCAGCGCCACCATCGATGGCGACACCGTCGGCCAGACCTGGCTACTCGGTGCCCGCTATGTCAGCGAAGACATCAGTTACAAGGTCAACCGGCAGAGTCTGGCTACGGGTGTGACTGCACCGTTTCGCGACTGGAAATTCGATGACAGTGCTCGTGCCTTCTACATCAGCAACGCCATCAGCCTGCTTGATCATCGCCTGACCATCACCCCCGGCGCGCGCTATGAAAACGCGCGCATGAACTACAGCGATGGCATCACCGGGTTCGAGCGCGAGAACAAGTCTGAAGAATGGCTGCCGGGCCTTACCGTGGGTTACCAGGCCAACGACGCCTGGTATGTCTATGCCAACGCCCAGAAGTCCCTGCGTCCGCCTCAGGTTACGCAGATCGTCAAGGAAGGTGCGGTCGGTGCCGAGCTGGCCTGGAACTACGAGACTGGCGTGCGTTACACCCCGTGGGAGGGCATGCGTGTCGACTTCAACCTGTACCGCATCGACTTTGATGACCAGATTGTCTACAACGCCACCACCGACCGTTTCGACAACCTTGGCAGCACACGTCATCAGGGTTTCGAGACCGATATTTTCTGGACCCCGCAGGCCATGCGTGATCTGGACCTGCATGCCGGTTATGCCTACCTCGATGCCAAACAACGCAACGGCACTTACAAAGACAACGAAGTGCCGTACTCCTCGCGAAACCAGTTCATGGTGGATGCCCGCTACCGTTTTGCCGAGCACTGGACCTACAACCTCGACGGTCTTTACATCAGCAAGGCCTACACCGACGCTGCCAATACCCGCGAAGAAAACGCCTCTGCCAGCGTGGGTGAACTGCCTTCTTACTGGGTGTGGAACACGGCTATCGAACGTGAGTTCCCGCTGGCCGACAAGAGCATCCTGACCGCCTCGGCGGGCATCAGTAACCTGTTCAACCGCGAATACTATTTCCGAGGTATCGACACCAGCCCTTGGGGTCGTCAACCCGCGCCAGAGCGTTCGCTCACCTTAGGCGTCAATTACCGCTTCTAAACCGCGCACACGCGCTTTTGTAAATCAGTTGCCCATCCTGCGGGACGGGCAACTGTTGCCCCCAGGAAAGTGCCATGCAACGTCCATTCGTCATCCTTGCTCACGTCGCACACCCAGCCATTCTCGAGGGCTTTATGCCAGCCGCGCAGCAGCGCGGGCTGCCAATTGTGCTGATCACCGATCATGCTCAGGAACATCGTCGCCTGCTTGCCGGCTCGTCTCTTTCGCCGGACCGGCTGCAGGTGATCGAATGTGATGTATTCAACCCGCTGGCGGTCATCGAAACCCTCAATGGCCAGGGTTTGCGCCCGGTTGCCGTATTTTCCAACAGCGATCACCTGCAAACCGCGACAGCAGTCGTGGCGGAGGCGTTCGAGTGCCCCGGCAAGAACTGGCGGTTGTGCCATGCCGCCAAGAACAAGGCCGCCATGCGTGAGCGCATGCAGCGTCTGGGTCTGCCCGGGCCGTGGTTCCAGGTGCTTGCCTCGGGCTGCGCGTTGCCTGCTGATGCGCCATGGCCAGTGGTGGCCAAGCCCCGTGAAGGGGTGGCCAGCCTGGACGTGCGCTTGTGTCACAACGCCGCTGAGCTGAGTGCTTACTGTGAACGGTTCTGGGAGCAGCAACCGGACCGTGCACTGCTGCTGGAGGCTTACCTGGAAGGGCCACTGTTCACCCTTGAAACCCTCGGTGACGGTCGTAGCCTGCAAGCCATTGGCGGCTTTGACGTAAGCCTTTCTGCGCCGCCCCATTTTGTCGAACTCGCTGCCCGCTGGAATGGCCCGCTAAGCAGCGCACAGCGTACCGCGGCGCTGGCGCAAGTGGCGGCATTCGGGGTCAATTTTGGCGTTTGTCACAGCGAATTCATCCTCACCGCACAAGGCCCGGTGCTGGTCGAGATCAACTATCGCAGTATCGGTGACGGCCGCGAGTTTTTGCTGGACCGGCTGCTGCCACAGGGCTGGTTTGACCGAATCGTTGCCCTGCATCTGGGGCAGGCGCTGGTCGACGCACAACCGGCTCGGGCCCAGGCAACCGTGCACTATCTGGTGGCCGAGCGTTCGGGGCGGCTGGATCAGGCCAGTGCCAGTTTCAATGTCGAATCCGCAGACCACTGGTGCGATTACCGGGCGCTGCAACATCCCGGCGACACGGTGACCATCAGCCACTCCAACAAGGACTACGTCGGCGTATTGCGCCTGATTGCCCCGGATGACGTGAGCCTGGATGCGCAATTGCATTCGACCCTCAACGACCTGAAATGGGTGGTGGCATGAACCTGCAACCAGAAGCTGCCGATCAGGCCTACATCACCCGCCGCATCATCGATTGCTGCCTGCGTGAAGATATCCGCGGAGTTGTCAGTCAGGGCCGGATCTGTCCGCTGCCCGAGGCGTTGCATCAGCTGCTTGCGCATCAACCCAGTGGCATCTGGCTGCGGATCACCGATCTGGCGGCTGACGAGTTGTGGCTGCCAGTGGTCAAGGCGTATCCGTTGCAGGATTGGAGTGTTACCGGCGATGCCTGGATCCGGGTATCGCGACAGCACCCGCCTGAGGTCCAGCGTGGCTACTCACTCTGGCTTGGCCACCTGAGCCAGGGGCTCGACACTGAAAGCCTGGGGTTGTTCGAGGCGTATCTGAAAGAGGCCGATTGCGCCACGCAACACCGGACCCTGTGCAAGCAGGCCGGTCAACGCAATGCCGCCGCGCTCGGCGATGTGATCGGGCTCCAGCACTGGTCGCAGCGCCTGTTGAAGATTGACCAGCTAGCCAGCTATCTGGACCACCCGTACTACCCGACTGCACGGGCCAAAAGCGGCTTCGATGGCGCAGCCCTTGAACGCTATGCGCCGGAGTTTGCACCGCGTTTCGAACTCAACTGGCTGGCGATCCCCAAGCAGGCCATGACCCTCACCAGTGTGCAGCCGCCGCACTGGCCGGGTTTCGAGGAAGTAGGCTTGCCAGGCACTTTGCACAACAGCCACTCACTGCTGCCGGTGCATCCGTTGACCTGGGCTGTGCTTGAACAGTATGGCTTGCCTGAGGGCGCACTCAAGGCGCCACGCACGGCCATGCAGGTTGAGCCGACGCTGTCCGTGCGTACGGTGGTGTGCATTGATCAGCCCCATTGGCATATCAAATTACCGTTGCTGGTCACTACTCTGGGCGCGCGCAATCTGCGTCTGATCAAGCCGAGCACCCTGTACGACGGCCACTGGTTTGAAACCACCTTGCAGGCGCTCGCCAGGCGAGATCCGGAGTTGGGATCACGCTATTTGCACGTAGATGAACAACACGGCGGTCATGTCGCCCAAAGCCGTCATCTGGCCTATATCGTGCGCCGCTATCCGGCGGGGCTGGAGCACACCACACTGGTGCCGGTGGCTGCACTGGCCAGCCCTCTTGCGGGTGGGCGCCTGTTCCTCGAACAGCTGGTCGAGGGTTTTTATGCCGGCTCCCTGCAACACTGGCTCGACGACTACCTTGACCTGTTACTGCAGGTTCATCTACGGCTGTGGCTGCGATACGGCATCGCGCTTGAGGCCAACCAGCAGAACGCCGTGCTGATATTCGAACACGGCCGGCCAATGCGCCTGTTGATGAAGGACAACGACGCCGCGCGCCTTTGGCCGCAACGTTTCGCTGCAGCTTGTGCGGATCTGGCCGGGCTGCCAGCCGCCTTGCAGGATGAGCGCATTCGTGTCAACAGCAGTCAGCCTTTGGCCGAGATGTTCTGCACCATCACACTGCAACTGAATATCGTCGCTATTTTGCAGGCCATTGCGGCAGCGGGGCTGGCGCCTCAAGCCAGCCTGTACGACACACTGCGCCGGCGCTTGAGCGGTTGTCTGCAGCAGCTCGAAGCCGAAGGCATCAACTGTGACGACGCACGCCGCTGGTTGCTCGACAGCCCAAGGTTGCCGGTCAAGTACCTGCTCAGCGCCGGCAGCCTGTTCAGCAAGGCGCATTCCGGTGCCAGTGATATCAACAAGTTCTATGGCTACAGCGCGGCGAATTTCCTGCTGGAGGAGGCACCATGCAGCGCCGGTTGATTGCCAGCGTCTTGCTGGGGCATTACCTGTCGGCCTTTACGGCGCTGGGGATTCCGCTGTATCTACCGCGCATCCTGGGCGACCTTGCGCCCGGCACGTCGGGATGGGCCATCGGCGTGCTGTTTGTCCTGCCAACCCTGTGCACCGCCCTGGCCGCACCAGTATGGGGGCGCTGGGCCGATCGCAACGGCTGTCGTCTGTCGTTGCTGCGCGCCCATGCCGGGTTGTTCGCGGGTTTTCTGCTGGCAGGCTTGAGCCCCAATCTGACCGTGTTCGTGCTGGCATTGGTTATCCAGGGCACCTTCGGCGGAGCAATGGCGGCCTCCAACGCCTACCTGTCGACCCAGCTCAAGGGCTCCGGGCTGTCCCGCGCCCTGAACTGGACTCAGTATTCGGCACGGCTGGCAATGATCAGCGGCCCGATCCTGCTGGGGCTGCTGACCTCCCGGGGCTTGGGCATCAACCTTTACAGCTGGCTGGCGTGGTTGCCGCTGCTGGCATTTGTTCTGGTGTTGGCGCTGCCCAACGACAAGCCCGGGCATGCCCTGGACAGCAAACAAAAACCGCCGCCAGGCCAACTGCCAGCCGACATGGCGCGCCTGCTGGCGGTGCAGTTTCTGTTCAGCTTCGCCATGGTGGTCACCTTTCCCTACTTCATGCCATACGGTGAACAATTGGGGATAGGTAACGACACCTTGATCGGTGTGCTCTACAGCCTGCCGCATTTGGTTTATCTGCTGGCCTTGCCCTGGGTCCACAAGTATCAGGGCAACGTCCTGTTGCCGGGGCTGGCGCTGCTGGCGATCAGCAATGCGCTGCAATTCTGGAGCGTGCAGGCAGAGCCGTTGTTCGCCCTGCGTCTGCTCAGTGGCGCGGGCATGCTGCTCAGCTTTGTCGGGCTGCACCGCTGCCTTAGTCAGCGCAGCCGGCAAGGCAGTGCAGGGCGCCTGTTCGGCTGGTTTGACTCCAGCGGCAAATGGGCCGGTACCGCTGCCGGTGTTACGGCTGCTCTGGTCACTCAGACCTGCGGCATTGCATCCCCCTTTCTGGTTGCCTGCCTGGCTGCCATGGCCGCCATGGTCATGGCGCGCCCTCTAATGATCACTTCCCGGGAGATTCCGGCATGACGTTCGTTCCCAATACCTTGTCCCTGAATGACCATGCCCTTGATGGTGAAGCCCAGCGCCATGCCATCGAGTGCCTGCTCAATTGCTATTTGCGCGAATATGCATTGCCGCGCAACGAAGCCGATCTGAACTACCAGGCACAGGATGTGCCGATGAGTCTGCGTCAGGCCGGCGCTCGTTGCATCAGCATCAACCTGCCGGGCGGCCGTTTGGTGGTGCGCATCGACAGCGCCAGCCTGTTGGGCCGCTGTCATTACATCGGCGCGCCTTATTTCAAGGGCAACCAGCAGGGCTGGCGGCCACTGGAGGCCCAGGAACTGGCCAGCCTTCTGTGTACGCCACTGAGCGGTGCCGGGCGTGTCGGCGAGATGCTGCAACAGTTCGCCAACAGCCTGCAGATCACCCGGGCCTTTTTGCGTCATTCCCGTCCGGCCAACGAAGCTGCCGACAGCCTGCTCGCATCCGAGCAGCATCAGCTCTGGGGGCATGCCCTGCACCCGACACCGAAAAGCCGCGAGGGTATTTCCCAGAACGATTTGCTGGCCTGCTCGCCTGAGGTCGGGGCGTGTTTTCAGTTGCACTGGTTCAAGATCGACCCGGCGCTGTTTCGCCATCAGGGTGAGGACCCGCGCAGTACCCTGCAGCAACTGTCGGGGCGCGACGACGCCTATCCGTGTCACCCCTGGGAAGTCGCCCGCATACTGGCCGATCCGCTGGTGCAGCGGGCGCAACAGCAGGGTCTGATCGAATACCTCGGCCCTCTGGGTCAGGCCATGTTCCCGACCTCGTCGGTGCGTACGCTCTACCACCCGCAACTGGCTTATTTCATGAAGTTCTCGATGCATGTGCGGCTGACCAATTGCGTACGCAAGAATGCCTGGTATGAGCTGGACAGTGCCGTGGCCCTGACTCATCTGCTCCGGCCGGTCATGAGCGAGCTGGCAATCCGGCAGCCGGGCTTTTTGCTGATGCCCGAGCCCGCAGCCTCCAGCCTTGATCTCGGTGCTTTGGGTACGCTGGAGCAGGCCCGCGAAGTCACCGAATGCTTCGGTATCGTTTACCGGGAAAACCTGTCCATGGCCGATCGCGGGGCGTATCAGCCGCAGGTGGCAATGGCGCTGTTTACCTGGGACTTGCAAGGTCGCAGTGTCTGTCGTCACCAGGTTCGACGTTATGCCGACATCACCGGCCTGGGCATTGAGCAGGCCACGCTCAACTGGCTGGATGCCTATGCCGCGAAAATGCTCGGCGGCGTGCTGCACTGCCTGTTCCGTCAGGGGGTGGCGCTGGAGCCGCATTTACAAAACACGGTTGTCGGCTTTGCTCAGGACGGCTTGCCGAACCGGGTGTGGATCCGCGATCTGGAGGGCACCAAGCTGGTTCCTGAAATCTGGCCGGCAGAACGCTTGAGCGCGCTCGACGAGCGTACCCGCAACTCGGTGTACTACAGCGCGCAAAAGGCCTGGCAGCGGGTGGCTTACTGTGCACTGGTGAATAATCTGGGCGAGGCGATTTTTCATCTGGCCAATGGTAGCGATGCTCTGGAACAACAGTTGTGGACGCGCACCGGCGAGCTGTTGCACGAACAGTGCGCGCTTCTCGGTCATCCGCAGCAGCTGCGCGAGTTGTGCGCCGGTGCGCCATTCCCCGGCAAGGAAAACTTTATGACCCGTCTGATGATGCGCGCCGATCGCGAAGCGGGTTACACCCAGCTGCCCAGCCCGTTGGCGTTTATTGCAAAGAGTAAGTGCGCATGACTCTTCCTGTCGCTGTCACCCGCTGTATCGATCAGCTCAAGGCTGAACACGAGGGGCCATTGTGTGCCTATGTCTACGACTTGCCTGCCCTTGAACAGCATATAAAGGCAATGCGCGAGGTGCTGCCCGTTAACTGCGAATTGTTCTATGCCGCCAAGGCCAACCCGGAGGCGCGGGTGTTGAAAACCCTTGCACCGTGGGTAGACGGTTTCGAAGCGGCCTCGGGCGGGGAGCTGGCCTGGCTGCATGAGCAGTGCCCCGACGAGCCACTGATCTTTGGCGGCCCGGGCAAGCTTGATCGTGAACTGGATATCGCCATGCAGTACAGCGTCTCGGCGTTTCATGTAGAGAGCGTGACCGAGCTTCGCAGTCTGGCGCGCATCGCTCGCCAGCGTGGCGTGAGGGCTGCGCTGATGTTGCGCTTGAACCTCAAGCTGACGCAGGCACCGCAGAGCAGGCTGGTCATGGGCGGCAAGCCCACGCCGTTCGGGCTGGACGAGCAGGGGCTGGCAAGTGCACTGCAATTGTTGCGCGAAGAGCCGTCTCTGGAGCTCAAGGGGCTGCACTTTCATATGCTGTCACACCAGCTGGATGTCGATGCGCACCTTGAGTTGATACGCAGCTACTTCCTGACTTTCCGCCAGTTGTGTGTCGACCACGACCTGCAACTGCCCGTGCTGAATGTCGGAGGCGGCATGGGCATCAACTACCAGAACCCGGCGCAGTCGTTCGACTGGCCAAGGTTTTGTCAGGGGCTCAAGGGGCTGGTTGATGAGTTCGGCATGGGCGCGACCCGAATCCGCTTCGAAATTGGTCGCTTTATCAGCGCAGCCTGCGGCTATTACGTCATGCAGGTGCTGGATATCAAAAGCAGCCACGGCGAGTTTTTTGCCATTGGTCGAGGCGGCACTCATCATTTCCGCACGCCTGCAGCGCAAGACCATAACCATCCGTTCACGGTTATGCGGGGCACAAATCCCCCGCAGATAAGCGGTCAGGACGTCACCCTGGTAGGCCAGTTGTGCACGCCCAAGGATGTGCTGGCCAGGCAGCAACCTGTTGCGCAACTGGCGATTGGTGACCTGCTGGTGTTTAGCCTGGCGGGTGCCTATGCCTGGAATATCTCGCACCAGAACTTCCTGATGCACGAACCGCCTCTGAAGGTGTTTATCGACGGGTGATGCCATGGAGTTGCCAGCCAGGGTGCCGGCAACTCCATCCTTGGCAATCAGCCATCCACGCTGGATGCTGGCTGACACGCTGATTCCTGGTATGCATCGAAATCTATAAAAAGCACGGTTATCAGGAAACCCACAGGGCCACGCAATACGGCTTTGCCCGGGTTTTCATGCGCAAGCTGCTTCAAGCCCAAGCTGGATACTGAACAGCCCATAATGATGCAGGCTGTTCAGTTGAAGTCATCACCCAGGTCGGCCAGGGCTTTACTCCCCCAGTAAAGCCCTGTTGAGAAAGTCATATCCCAATTTGATCGATGGCACGCTGATGCAAATGAAGATGATGCCGAACTGCCAGTGAACAATCTTGCCCTGGGCCTCCAGCGCAGTAATTGACGAGCGCAGTTCGAGGCCTTGTTCCTTGACGGATGACCTGAGCTCTACACCTTGCTCCCTTATCAGAACGCGCAGTTCAGCGCCCAATTCTGAAATGGAGGCTTTCAGGTGCCGTTCGGTTTGCCCCAGGTCTGATTTGGAGGCGAGATCTTTCACTTCATTCTCCCAGGCTTCGACAACGGCTTTAGTTTTACCTGAAGGCATACTGATGGATGTCAGCGCGTCGTAAAGGGTAATGGATGATTTCATATTGTCTCCTGCGATTGGCAAGTGACGTCGGGCCGCCATCTGACGCCTGACTCCTGTCACTGTGAGGGCGATTCACTCCTTGCCTGAGATTCTACTTTTATCCCGAATCAATACAGTCAGACCTTTCTTAGCGTTGCGTCAGTCGCGGTGGTATTTCTGGTGACCGATTATGATTACGAGGAGAGCAGCATCGTGCTGGCGCAAAAAAGCCTGCAGTCAGCAGGCTCTTTGCATGAGTCAGGTTGCAGCACGCAGCATCAGCGTGGCGTCGGTTGCACCACCGGCTGTGGCGTCATCTGCGGAGCGTTGTGAGCAGGCAGCATTTCCCAGGCATCACGGGGCTCGTCCAGATCTCGGTTGAGGGTTTCCGGGGTCTTGAAGGTGGTGTACAGGGTGATCAGCGTCAGCAGCGACAGGTAGCAGGCAATCGGCAACCAGGCGCCGATACCGGCGCTGGCATCGCCATCGTGGCTGGCCACGACCAGAGCGATCAGCCCGGCGCCAATCAAGGGCGCAATACCGCCAGCAATCACCGCCGAGGCTTCCCGGGCAATGGATACGCCCATATAGCGGTGGCGCGAGCCGAACAGTTCAGGCATCAGCGCCGCCTGGGTGCCGAACATGCCCCAGGTGCCGATGCCCAGCGCGATAGAGATAGCAATAATGCTCGCGATCACATTGCCCTGGCTCAGTATCCACCATACCGGGAACGCCAGTGCCAGTTGCAGCAGCGCAAAGGCCCGGTACACCACTACACGGCCAAAACGGTCGCTGAGTTTACCGGCAATCGGCACGGTCAGAGCACCCAGGCTGGCGGCGCAGATCAAGGTGAGCACGCCCACCGGCCCTTGCAGGCCGACCACGCCAACGATGTAACTCACCGCCAGGGCCTGATAAATCGAAGACCCGCCGTTTTCTCCCAGGCGTAGGCCAATGCCCAGCAGCAGCGTCGGTTTTGAGTGTTTCATCGCACTTTTTAGCGGGTTGTCGCAGACGCGCTTGAGGGCCTTGAGGCGGATAAAGGTCGGCGATTCCTTGAGCGACAGGCGCATGTAAAGGCCCAGGGCGACGATCACCACGCTGCTGAAGAACGGTATGCGCCACAACCCGCTTTCGAGCACGTTGTCACTGCTGCTGATAACCATGAAGTACACCAGAGCGGCAAGGATGGTGCCCAGTTGAATGCCAAGGAAGGGCAGGGCAGCGTAAAAACCGCGTCGACCCGGGGGTGCATACTCGGTCATCATCACTGCCGCGCCGGCCTGTTCGGCTCCTGCACCGAGGCCCTGGAGCAAACGCAGCACCACCAGCAGCACCGGGGCCAGGTAGCCGACTTGATCAAACGTGGGCAGGGCACCGATCAGGGTGCTGGAAATACCCATCAGCAAAACCGTGGAAGTGAGCACGAACTTGCGTCCCACGCGGTCGCCGATCATGCCGAACAGCACACCACCCAATGGCCTTATCGCGAAGCCCAGGAAGTAGGTGCCGAAGCTGGCAATCAGGCTCATGGTGCGGGTTTGTTCAGGAAAGAACAGCGGCCCGAAAATCAGCGCCGCTGCCAGGGTGTAGAGGGCAAAGTCGTAGTATTCCAGCGCACTGCCCAGGGAGCAGGCCCAGGCGGCGCGGTGCAGGTCTTTTTTGTGTTCCGGGCTTTCGGGGACCAATTCAATATCAGATGAAGTATGATCGTGAGTCATGTTGGTACCTTCTGGTAGGCGCCTTTACGGCATCTTGTTATCGATAGGCAGCAGGATTTCTTACAATTTCAACCTCTGGATTTCGTCGAGCATGGCCTGCTCCATGATGTCGATGGGTGCCTCCATGCCGGTGTACAACTCGATTTGCCGGCAGGCCTGCTGCACCAGCATGCGTGTGCCGGACACGGTGCGGCAGCCCAGCGCGGCGGCTTGCAGAAGCAAGGCGGTACGCACGGGCATAAAGGCTACATCCATGACGATCAGATGGCTGGCCAGCAGCCCGTCCAGCGGGTTGCTGTCGGGCTGCTTGAAGCCCACGCTGGTGGCATTGATCACGATGTCGAAATCCCGGGCTGCGAAGGCCTCGACACTGCCGCCCCAGCGTGCACCCAGATCTGCGGCCAGCGCCTGGCCACGCTCACTGCTGCGGTTGAACACCGTGACCCGGGCTGCCGCTTGCAGGCAGCCAAAGACCACGGCCCGCGCTGCGCCACCGGCGCCGATCACGGCAACACGCTGGTTGTTGAGTTCGCAGACTTCCTGCAGGGCGCGTACTGCACCGAGGTAGTCGGTGTTGTAGCCGGTGAGAACGCCGTCGATGTTATTGATGGTGTTGACCGCGCCAATGACCAGCGCGGATTCATCGATCGCGTCCAGATGCTCCATCACGACGGTTTTGTAGGGCATGGACACGTTCATGCCGCGCACACCCAATGTGCGGATGGCCGCGACGCCCGCCACCGGGTCCTCGATGCCGAAGCAGACGAAGGTGTAGTCCAGGCCCAGGGCCGCGTAGGCCGCATTGTGGATTTTCGCAGAGAGAGAAAAGGGCGAGCCCATGATCGAACCGCACAGGGTTGGCAGGGACTGGGGCATGCGTGCCTCCTAGTATTGGATTTATGAGTGGGGCAATAAGCCCACTTTCAACCCCTGCAGCGCAGTGTGCCAATCGTATATGGTGATGCCGTGATCACGGATGCTGATCACCAGCTGAGAGTTGATGATTGACGATGTCTGCAGCACATTGTGCTTCTCCCGGTGTTATGGTGCTGAATCCTTCCTGCCAACGGATTTGTTGTGATGACTACACCGCGTGCTGCTGTCGGCCCGATCAAGGCCGTGATTTTCGATATGGACGGGTTATTGCTGGATACTGAGGGTATTTACACCGAAGTCACGCAGATCATCGCCGAACGCTACGGTCGCACCTATGACTGGAGCATCAAGCAGCACATCATCGGCCGTGGCGCCCTGGACCTGGCAGAATTTCTGGTCAAGGCGCTGGAATTGCCGATCACCGCGCAGGAATTTCTGGTTGTCCGCGAGCCGTTGCTAAAAGAACGCTTCCCCAAAGCCACGGGCATGCCGGGTGCCGAGGCGCTGGTGCGCCATCTCAAGGCCCACAAGGTGCCAATTGCCGTGGGCACCAGTTCATCGCAACATTCCTTTGCCCACAAAACCACCTTGCATGGTGAGTGGTTTGAGCTGTTCGACACCATTGTCACCGCTGACGACCCTGAAGTGGGGGCAGCCAAGCCTGCACCGGATATCTTCCTGACGGCGGCACGGCGCCTGGGTGTTGCGCCCGAGCACTGCCTGGTATTCGAAGATTCGCCTTTCGGAGTAACGGCTGCCAAAGCCGCCAACATGACTGCGATTGCCGTACCTGATGTAGCCATGGCCGACAGCAAGTACACGCATGCCGACCTGATCATCCGCCAGCTGGCCGACTTTGATCTGGCGGCTTATGGTTTGCCGCCGATGCGATAAGTGCTAGCCAGATCCCTTACACGCGATTATTGCACCGGCAGTTTTTCCAGTGCCGCACGCAATTCGTCGGCGCTGGAAAACTCTTGCTGTGACATTAGTTTGCCACTCTCCAGTTGCAGCCACAGTACCTTGTCTTCGGCACCGGGGTACTGGGCGGCAACAGTCCCGTCGCGGTCAAGCACAACACGGTAGCTGTAGTCACGCATGGCCGGGATGGCGATAAATTTGCCGATCAGCGAGGGCATGCGCTGCACATCGGCGAGAAACACCACATTGCGTGCTTCCAGGTAGCCCTTGGCCTGGTTTTCCAGCGCAGCCTTGACCAGCTTGGAGCCGTCCATGTTGCGCGCCACCAGTAGCACGCGGGTTTTTTCGTCCAGCGTGTAGGCCTGGTCATGCTGGTCGTTCAGGGTCCATGGCGTCAGGCGCTCACCGATATTCGCGGCCTGGGCCAGCATGGAAAACGCGCTCAACAACAGCACAAGTGCAATTCTCACCGTTTGATACCCCTTCAGTTAATGGTTCTGGCCTGACAGGTTTCAGGCATGGCCGGTATGGTATCCCACAGCACAAGGTAAAAGGTCTGAGACGCATTTAGCTACAAATTGCTCTATGGTTAAGCGCTACCGGCCCAAGGAAACGCCAAGATGACGCGTCTGACAGCGAAAGACTTTGCCCCTGAATTACTTGAGCTTTATGACTACTACGCCCACGGCAAGATCAACCGTCGCGAGTTTCTTGACCGTGCTGCTGTATTCGCCCTGGGCACCACTGCGTTATCGGTGCTGACGGCGTTGAGCCCAGACTACGCACTCGCCGAGCAGGTCTCCTTTACCGACCCGGATATCATTGCCGAGTACATCATGTACCCATCGCCCAGGGGCAACGGCCAGGTGCGCGGTTATCTGGTGCGGCCAGCCAAGGCAGCGGGCAAGCTGCCAGCCGTGGTGGTGGTGCATGAGAACCGTGGGCTGAATCCTTACATCGAAGATGTTGCCAGGCGCCTGGGCAAGGCGGGATATATCGCTCTGGCACCCGATGGCCTGACGTCAGTGGGCGGATATCCCGGCAATGACGAGCAAGGCCTGGCGCTGCAGCAAAAAGTCGACCCTGCCAGGCTGATGAATGACTTCTTCGCGGCGGTGGAGTGGTTGATGCAGCATGATGCCAGTACCGGCAAAGTTGGGATTACCGGGTTCTGCTATGGCGGCGGGGTGGCCAATGCGGCGGCAGTGGCCTACCCGGAGCTGGGAGCTGCAGTGTCGTTTTACGGGCGCCAGCCCGGTGCAGACGAGGTCGCCCGTATCCAGGCACCGTTGATGCTGCACTACGCCGGGCTGGATACACGGATCAATGACGGCTGGCCAGCTTTTGAGCAGGCGTTGAACAGCAACGGTAAAGTCCATGAAGCGCATATCTACCCGGGAGTGAATCACGGCTTTCATAACGACTCGACGCCTCGCTACGATGAAACCGCGGCTACTCTGGCCTGGAACAGGACCCTGGGCTGGTTCGGCAAGTATCTGGCGTAGCGGGCTTAGCCGTTCTTCTTGCGCAGGCTCTTGAGGCGAGCGCTGGCGCGCTGCACGGCGGCCATTTTTTCCGGGCGCTTCATGCCCCGCCACTTGCGGATATCTTCCCGGGTTCGACCGCAGCTCACGCATAGCTCACCACTTAACTGGCAAACTGCAATGCACGGGTTTTCAATGTCTTTTGCCACGGTTCAACTGCGTCCGGTCTGTTTTTGCGCCAGGCGCTTGGGCCAGTTGCCGCCACAACTGCGCTGGCACTCTTCTTCTGAATCGAAGAATACATGGGCCGAGCCGTTACGCACCTTTACGCCGGCATCCGCCAGCGCCTGGGCCGTCAGCTCACCCATATAGCGCGCCTCGCCATCGGCCAGGGCGAAGTCTTTGCTGGCTTGCGTATCGAACACCCAGACCACCTTCAGGCTGGCCGGGAAGGCCTCGTAGTCAACAACATGGGTCAACCAGGCAAACCCCGGGATCTGTGATTTGGCCGTTTCACAGGCCTCGGTCAGGGAGGTGATCAGGCGACGTTCGATCTGTGCCTGGGTGCGTTTGCTTAAAGACATGGGTGAATCCTGTTGATAGGCGGGGCAAAGACACGATTATACCTGAGCGCGGGGCTTGGCTACTGCTGCTTCGCCCAGAGTGCCACCTGAGGTAGAATGTCGCGGTAAGTCGGCTGGCCGCCCTGGAGCGTCATGCCCACGCAGGTTCCCCGGAAGGAGCCGCGAGCAGGCCGGACATCAAGGGAGTCACATCCGCTGTACCCAAAATGTTACCCAAGTAGCTGAAGCCAAGACCAACAAGAGATCAGCGCCCAAGGTACATGAAGTGAGGTCTGTAACGTGCACAGGCCTTATATGTCTGCCCGTTCGGGGCTTGAAGCTGGCTCGATTGCAGGTGACCGTCTGTAGTGGGTCAGGCAAATTCAGGCACTGAGTGCCGGGCAGATGGCGTTTTATCTTAGGTACTACAACATGTTAAAAAAAATGAACAAGGGGCTACTGGGCCTGGCGCTGACCATGGGGATTACCTCCGTGCATGCGGCAGAACCTAAACACGTGGATGTACTGCTGATCGGCGGCGGCATCATGAGCGCTACTCTGGGTGTATGGCTCAACGAGCTGGAACCCGGCATGTCCATGGAGATGATTGAACGTCTCGATGGCGTTGCCCTGGAAAGCTCCAACGGCTGGAACAACGCAGGTACCGGTCACTCCGCCCTGGCTGAGCTGAACTACACGCCGGAAGACAAGAACGGCAACGTTGAAATCCCGAAGGCCATTGAAATCAATGAGGCTTTCCAGGTATCGCGTCAGTTCTGGTCGTGGCAGGTCAAGAACGGCGTACTGAAAGATCCGCGCTCGTTTATCAACTCCACGCCGCACATGAGTTTTGTGTGGGGCGATGACAACATCAAGTTCTTGAAAAAGCGCTATGAAGCCCTGCAGGCCAGCCCTCTGTTCGCGGGCATGCAGTACTCCGAAGACCCGGTGCAGATCAAGAAGTGGGTTCCGCTGATGATGGAAGGGCGCGATCCCAACCAGAAAGTCGCGGCCACCTGGTCTCCGATCGGTACTGACGTGAACTTCGGCGAAATCACACGCCAGTTCGCGGCTTACCTGCAAACCAAGCCTAACTTCTCGCTGAAACTGTCGAGCGAAGTTGAAGACATCAAGCGCAATGAAGATGGTTCGTGGCGCGTGGTGTACAAAAACCTGAAAGATGGCAGCAAAACCGAAACTGACGCCAAGTTCGTCTTTATCGGCGCTGGCGGCGGTGCCCTGCACCTGCTGCAGAAGTCCGGCATTCCTGAAGCCAAGGAATACGCAGGCTTCCCGGTTGGCGGCTCGTTCCTGGTAACCGATAACCCGACTGTTGCCGAGCAGCATCTGGCCAAGGCCTACGGCAAGGCTTCGGTTGGTGCGCCACCGATGTCGGTTCCGCACCTGGACACCCGCGTGCTGGATGGCAAGCGCGTTATCCTGTTTGGCCCGTTCGCGACTTTCTCGACCAAGTTCCTGAAAGAAGGTTCGTACTTCGACCTGCTGACCAGCACCACCCCGCACAACATCTGGCCAATGACCAAAGTGGGTATCGAACAGTACCCACTGGTTGAATACCTGGCCGGCCAGCTGATGCTGTCGGACGAAGACCGCTTCAATGCGTTGAAAGAGTACTTCCCGAACGCCAAGTCCGAAGACTGGCGCCTGTGGCAGGCCGGTCAGCGCGTGCAGATCATCAAGCGTGACGAAGAGAAGGGCGGCGTGCTGAAACTCGGTACCGAGATTGTCAGCGCCAAAGATGGCAGCATCGCCGGTCTGCTGGGCGCATCCCCGGGTGCCTCCACGGCTGCACCGATCATGCTGACCGTGCTTGAAACCGTGTTCAAGGACAAGGTTGCAACACCGGAGTGGCAAGCGAAGCTGCACCAGATCGTGCCGAGCTATGGCACCAAGCTGAACGGCGATCCTGATCGCGTTGCCCAAGAGTGGGCCTACACGGCTGAAGTCCTGCAATTGACTCCACCACCGGCAATCCCGGCGGCAACTCACACTGCAACGCCTGCTACGGAGCCGGCAAAGCCTGCTCCAAGCAACCCAGCGGCTGACATGGCGCTGTAAAAAAACGGCCCCACCCGACGCTGCTCGGGTGGGGCTGCTTTATCTCGCGTTACCGCCTCGCTCAACCCCTTCGCAATACCTCACTGCGTCCCGAACAGGGCCGTCCAGTAAATTCCTGCATCACTTTTTGGGTCTACCGCGTAGGCTGCGCCCAGCTCGCGAAACCCGGGATTCATCACGTTGGCGCAATGACCAGGGCTGGCCAGCCAGCCGTCGACCAGCTTGCGAGTGGTGTCCTGCCCGGCGGCGATATTTTCACCGATCTGCTGTGCGATATAGCCCGCCAGTTCCGCTCGATCCCCTGGAGTGCTTCCATCGCGGCCCTTGTGATCGAAGTAGTTATTGTTGGCCATGTCCCGTGAATGACTCTCGGCAGCGCTAGCCAGGGTGGTGTTCCAGGTCAGGGGCGCGGCAGGGCCGAAGGCCTGGGTGCCGCATTGGCGGGGTTGGTTACGGGCGCTGTTGAGCATCTCGAGGACCTTCTGGCCTTCGGCCTGCCAGTCTCCCAGGCGTGCCGCCAGCAGCGGACGGGCCAGAACGATGCGCCAGTCACGCTGGTCGTGGCTGACGCCGATATCGACAAATTGCGGGTCCAGCACCACGCGGCAAAAGCTTTCCTGCACGGCTTTCATGGCGGCCTGGGCGTCACGGGGGCCTGACAGGTTGATCGCCTGTACGTTGACCATCGGGTATGCCGCCTGTGCCAGGGCTTGCTGCAAATCGCCAAAACTGCTGGCCGGCAGCACCAGGCGGGTGTCGGCCGACAGTGGCGGCAACTCTTGCGAGGCCTGCCCTGCGCACAATTGAATCTGGCTGCGGTAAGCATTGATCGAGTCGATCAATTGCGATTCTTCGCTGGCCACGGCGCCAGCGCTGAACACCAGACTCAGTGTCAAGGCGCCGAGACGGGGCAGGGTGAAGTGAGCGCGCATACGGGTTCCCTCTTAACGGAGTGCAACCATGATGCGTTATTTCGCCCCTTTAGTCTTTTGCCAGGGCCACAAAGGCTTTGGCCCGGGCGGTCAGTTGATCGATCTGGCGATCACGTTTCTTCTCGGCGTCGAGCATGGCCTTTTTGCCGTTGCGTTGCAGCAGGTAGGTATGGATCTGGCGCACTTCGGTGGACTGGTAGATCGCGGCGACGTCGAGCACGGCCATCAGGCCGTCGCTGCTATGGTCACGGGTGTTCATCAGCACTTGCGGTCCGCGGGTACCGATGACTTGCAGCCCCATTGCCTCGAATTCCGCAACCTTGGTCACACTGCAAGTCAGCTCGGTGTGAGGGTAGCGGCGCACGACTTCCTCGAGCATCGAACGGGTCACCCCCAGATGGCGGTGGCTGGCCAGCTCGGCCATATAGGCAATGCCGCAGGCCTGGGGGTCGTCCTTGAAAGGCAGGTACAAGGCGAAGCCCGTTACTTTTTCCGGGTCCTGGGCATCGGTGGCGACAATCAGCTCGACCGCAATGCCTTTGGTGCCGTCGAGTGCCTGCAGGTACAGATGCACTTCAAAGCCGATGGCGTACTGATAAATGCTGTACAGCAGATTGCTCGGGGCGATTTCCATCGCACTGATATCGCTCAGGTGATCGACCACGAGCTGCAGGATCTGGCTGTTGATCGGTTCGCTGACCGGGGAATCGTAATGGCTGAGGGTGGTCATGGGGATGGTTTCTATAGTGTGCCGCAGCACAATTCGTAGCAGCTGCCGAAGGCTGCGTCCGATTGCGAAGCGATCGTAAATGCGCAGTGCAAGGTTTATCTGGATAATCGCGGTGGCTGATTTTACGGCGGCTTCGCCGCCGGACGCAGCCTTCGGCAGCTGCTACAAAATCAAAATCAGCTTCGCCGAGCTCAGCGCTGGCTCAACCAGAAGTCATGCAGCGCCCGGGCCGCAGGGGCAATGGCGGCAACGCTTTGCTGGTGGGCGGCAACGTCGAGGTCGTCGGGCAGTTCGAAGTTGTCCTGCTCGGCGCAGTCGGCGATGGCCTGGAGCAAGCGTGCTTGCGGCGCCGGAAGTGCTGGCCAGTTGCTGATGGCCACCGCACGGGTGTAACCAAAACACCATTCTTCCGCCAGGGTTACATCCTGGCCCAGATGTTCGGTCTGCTCGAAACGCGGAATAAATGCGCTGCTGTCCTCAGCCAGTTGCCGGGCCAGGGTATTGATATGGCGAACGCTCAGTTCGATGAACTGTTTGGCTTCCTCAGGGTTTTCCCAGGCCGGGTTCTGACCGCCCCAGATTGCCGGGAACCAGTCGGCGATATCGACCTGAGTCGGGCTTGAAACCAGTGCGGTGAAATAACCGTCGAGCTCCGAAGGGTTGAGCACGGAGTGATCGTCGCCGTATTTGAGCAGCGTGTTTTCGATCACGTCAAAGTCGCTGGCGTTCAGGGGTTGCGATTGCATGTTCGGGCTCCTTGGTGTGGCGGCAAAACGGGCAGTCTGCGGCAGACTCAGTCCACCGAAACAATAGACTCGAGTTCAAAGTATTTAAAGCCAGCCTTGGCCAGGGCTTTTTTCGCCTCTTGCTCGGCGTTGAATCGGCTCAAATCCTTGGAGTCATGGACAAACAGGCTTTCATCGCCGTCAAACACCTTGGTCACCCGCATGGTGACGCGCAGGACAGGCCCGCTGCGCTTTTTCGGCACAGGTGATGGCGCTTTGGCAGGTGCCGCAGCTTTTTTCGGAGCAGGGATGGTTTTGGCAGGAGCCGGTTCAACTTCAGGTTGAACCGGGGCAGCAGGCAGATCAAGGCCGAGCGCTCTGCGCATGTCGTCCTCGGTGAATCCGGCACTCATTGGTATGACTCAGTTAATTTAAAAGACGCGCTTATAGGGCAGAGATTCGGGTTATGGCAAGCGAATTTGTTCATATGCCGCAAAATATGACCTTTTCCGGGGTTAAAGCCCTTGTTCAGAGCCGATTCAGGGGTCGCTAAACAAGCCGTGACCATCCAGCAGTTTCCAGGCAATTTCTGGTCGTTTCTCCAGCGCCCGGCGGATGGCGGCCGGGATTGCCTGTCGGGTTTTTCGGCACAGGCCCGGTTGCTCGGCGAGGTGTATCGCAATGCCTCGCATGGTACGCACTTCTGTGACGCCGGGGTCGATCAGCACTTCAATGCCCAGTTGCTCGTGCATGCGGCGCTGCATATGTTCAAGATCGTCGAAGCTTTTCAGGTTTTCCAGCCGCTCGATCAGCACTTTCTCGGCCTGACGCGTGAGGTTGAGGATGCGCAGGTCGGTGCCAGGTGTCGCCAACAGTTGCTCCCGCTCGCAGATGCAGGCGCCGGGTGGGCAGGGTGAGCGCAGCGACGCAGAAGAAGTCATCAGGCTCAGCATAGCTGCCCCGGGATTTAGTCGTCCAGACGCAGGGCCATGATCACGGTGCGCTCGTCCCCATGGAACTCGTCGCGTACTTTCGCAAAGCCCAGTTGCGCGTAGAAGGACTCGGCCGTAAGCGAGGAGGGTACCCGCAGCTCTTGAATCTGCGCAACAATGGCCGCCTCCTTGATGCGTGCCATCAATTGCTGGCCTATGCCTCGGCCCTGATGGCCCGGATTGACGAACACACTGCGCACCACCGCGTGATCCAGGCTGGCAGTTCCCACTACATGGTGTTCGTGTACGGCCACGTACATCTGGCGCTGCTGCATCAACTTCAGAATCGAGGCCGGGCAGAAGTTCTGCCCGATCCGGGCGATCACCTCGGGGGAATAGTCCTGGGCATTGGATTCGCGCAAGGCGGCAATCACCACCTTGCTAATGGCCTGGGCATCGCCCGGTGTGGCGCGGCGAATCAGGAACTGCATACACACTCCTTTAGGTCATGCGTCAGCGCTGTTGGCCAGAATGGCGGCATACAGCAGGCGGTCAATGTTGGCGCCGCTCAGGATCAGTGCAACCCGGCGCCCTTTTTGCCTTGAGCGCTCGCTGATCAGGCCGGCCAGCGCGGCGGCGCCTGCGCCTTCAGCGGTGTTATGGGTGGTTTCATGGTAGACCCGAATCGCATGGGCGATCTGCTGGTCGGACACCCGAATCACCCGCGCCGCGCCCTTGGCAATAATTTCCAGCGCCTCGGGCAGCGGTTGGCGACAAGCCAGCCCGTCAGCAAACGTGTGGGCCGACTCGGTGCAGACCACACGGCCCTGCTCGACACTTTGCGCATAAGCATCGGCGTGCGCAGACACCACACCGACAATCTCGGTCTTCAGGCCCAGCAAGTCGCGGGCCTGGATCAGCCCGCAAATGCCCGAGCCCATGCCGATGGGGACATACACTGTGTCCAGTTCTTCCACTGCTTCTAGCAACTCCAGCGCATAAGTGGCCACGCCGCGAATCAGGTCGGGATGGAAGGCGGGGACCAGGTGCAATTTATAAGTGTGCGCCAGCACCGCCGCATGGGTGCGGGCCTCGTCAAAATCCTTGCCGCATTCAATCACGGTAGCGCCGAGGGCCCGCATGGCGGCATTCTTTTCCACCGAGTTGCCTTCCGGCACCACGATCCGGATTGGAAGGCCTACGCTGCGCGCTGCCAGTGCGAGGCTCTGGCCGTGATTGCCGCGTGTGGCTGTGACCAAGCCTTTGGTGCCCGGTTCGCGGGCCAGCAAACCCTGCACATACAACAGGCCGCCGCGCACTTTGAAGGCACCGGTGGGCGTGTGGTTTTCATGCTTGACCCATACCGTGCAACCCATGCGTTCGGTCAGCAAAGGCCAGGCCAGTTGCGGTGTGGGCGCCAGGGTCTGGTGCACGGTATGGGCTGCAAGGCGAAGGGCATTCAAATCAAACATGGCACACCGTCATCGAGGGATTTGACTCGATTCTAGGCACGACGCATTGTATGGGCCGACCCTTATATTGCATGGCCAACAATAAATGTGGATGCCAACCCTCAATGACACAGACCAGCCGCGCTATCTTGCACTGGTCGATGCAATCACCCGGGCCATCGCCTGCGGCGAACTGCAACCCGGTGCACGTTTGCCACCCCAGCGGCGTCTGGCCTGGGCGTTGGGCTGGAACCCCAGTACCACGATGCAGGCTTATCGCGAGGCGGCCAGGCGGCATCTGGTTTCGGGTGAGGTAGGGCGTGGTACCTATGTACTGGCCAGCAGCCAGGAGGCGACGCTGTTCAGGCTGCAACACGCCGATGAGCAGACACCCCGTATCGACCTGCGAACCAACCTGCCCGCCATTGACCATCTTGGTGAAGAGGATGGGTTGGCCTTGTCCTGGTTGCTCGACAGTAACCAGGCGATCCGCTTGCAGGTTTATTTGAGCGCTGCGGATCTGTTGCAGGCACGGGCACAGGGCGCGGCCTGGCTCAAGGGCCGCGGGCTGGACTTGAGCGTGGACAACATCATGCTCTGCACCGGCGCCCAGCAAGGGCTGTTTACGGTGCTGCTGTCGTTATGCCAGGCAGGCGATGCGGTACTGGTTGAAGCCTTTACTGCGCCGGGAATCAAGGCTGCCTGCGCACAGTTGCGTTTGCCCATGCATGGCGTCGCGATGGATCGGGAAGGGATCCTGGCGCAGGACTTCGACCGGATGATCCGCGCCACGGGTGCGCGGGTTGCCATACTGACCCCGACCCTGCAAAACCCGACTTCGGCGGTGATGAGCGTTGAGCGCAGGCTGGCGATTGCCGATATTGCCCGACGCCATGGTGTGCAGGTGATTGAAGACGATGTCTATGGTGCGCTGACCGACAGCCCGCCGTTGTACCGCTTTTTGCCCGAGCTCGCAGTGCTGGTCACCAGTTTGTCCAAGACCGTTGCGGCGGGAGTGCGCCTGGGCTGGATTGTGGCTAACCCACAGCTGCTGGCGCGTATTGATCCCTATGCGCAGTCGGCGCACTGGGGGGTATCGCCGCTGTGCCAGGCCATCGCCTGCCAATGGATCAGTGATGGCACAGCACAAGCGCGGCTGGAGTGGCAAACCCTGGAAGTGAGCCGGCGCTGGCGCCTGGCAAAAAAGTTTTTGGGGGCTGCGATGTATCAGACAGACACGCCATCACCGCATATCTGGGTGACTGTGGAAGACGGCGCCGAGGCGTGTCGCGCCGTTGGCGTTGAGGTGGTGCCGGCGGATGTATTTGCGGTGAAGTCCAGCGCTGGCCATGCGGTGCGCATCAGCCTGACGGCGGCTGCCAGTGTCCAGGCTTTAAAAGTGGCGCTGGAAAGGATTGCGGGTTTGCAGCCCTCTCCAGGAGGGAGAGGGCACAGGCCGCAACCAGCAAACAAACTTTAGCGTCCCCCAATCAAGTCCCTTTTCCCTGCCGCAGCGCTTTAGGGTTAGGGGCTTTTCATCTGGCTAACCAAGGAACCCCTATGCGCAGAGAAATCGGCTACTGGCACCGCGAAGGTCGCGAGTTGTTCTACTACCTGGAATTCAAACCTGAAACCGCCGAGTTCTACCTGACCTGCGAACACACGCCCGCCGAAGGCGAGGGCAGTGTGCGCTCGGTATTGCTCAGTGAGGCTCGCGGCGAGCGCTACTACGAAGATGCGCTGTTGATCATCAAAGAGGAACTGTTCAAGCAATACACCCTCTGAAGGTTGCTGGCAAAACCTGCCACGCGCTGGTCACGCCGAGCATGGGCTTGTGCAAAGCACGGTTTTCCCTGCGGTTCACAGCCTGAAGTCCAGGGACTTCAAAGGCTGGCCTGAAGAAATCGATCAGGTGACCCGTTCGCCGGAATCCCTGGCCTTATCTTGGCACTTCGCTGAGCTGCAGGACCCAGGTAATCGCCTGCGCCTTGTCATCCCATACATATCTCAAATGCTGGCCCTGAACCGGTAGTGAAAGTGCTGGAGGGCGAAACGCAGCCACGCATTCGTGGCCGGTCAGGCGCACGCTGTTGTACAGCAGGCCCCAGGCGCCATCTGCCCGCAATGGCTGGGCGAAGGCCTGGGGCAGGCCATATCGGGCAGGTGAAGGATCGTGCAGTCGGGCAACGCCACGTATATCGATCATCGGCTTTACCACGCGATTGATATAGGTGCGCAGGGTGATTTCAATACTGGCTTCCCGGGTGGCCCGCCAGAATTGTTCCTGATGAAAGCAGGTCTCAGCAATGGCGGCCTCGAGGCTGTTGGCACAGTAGTACACACCATAAGTGCCATCGGTAAAACGACTGGCCCGGCCAATATGGGTAAAGGCGGCCATTATCGGCGTCGAGCCTTCGCCGCACAGACGGTCTTCTGGCGTTACCCGTTGCAGCGCGCCTGCCTGGTCACGCAGGCGGTCATTGGTCAGGCTTTCGAGGGCGAAGGCGATTTCAAGATCTGCTGGATCCAGGGTGTCTTCAAATACCGAGATGGGCGGGAAGGCGCTATTGATGATGCGGTAAGCCTTGGTCCATTCAGGCAGCACTGCATCTGGCATCAGCCGCGTACTCCATCCAGATAACGACGCACGTCTGCCAGATCGACCACCTGACCGGCGAGCATGTAGCCCAGGGCGCTCTGGCCATTAAAGGGCGCTGCTGAGTTGGGTTTGTGTACCCATTCGTAGGCCCGCTCAGGCTTGTTGCTGAACAGGATGCGCAGAGCTTTGTGTACGCCCATCAAGTACGAAATGCGTTCCAGAGTGTCGTGGGGCAAGCGCACGTTCGGCAGTTTTTTGTATTTGAAGTAGGTGGTATTACCTATGGCGCCGAGCAGGGTGCACTGTTGATCCTTGGTGCAACCCCAGTGCTCCATCAGGCTGAAGAAAAAGGTCAGGGCAACACGACCTGCATCGCCGCTGGTGATGTCGGGCTCAGGATTTTGGGCGACTAGATGCATGACTGCCTCCGATACAGGTATAAATCCAGCCTACTCCGGATATGAATAAATTCAAGACGACCGTTCGTAACTGAATGTTTGCCCCAGTGGCCCGGCAGTGAGTTTTTGCCCCGTGGGGGATTGCCTGTGCGTTGGGCTGTCAGTCTTTGTCTGTCAGTGAAGTTTTCGTGCCGCGCCACGCTAAGCACACCGCCCGGGCATGATCTACGCTTTACTAATGAAGGCTTTCAAAGCTGGAATTTTCAATGCGTAGCCCATCTGAAAACAGCCTGCACACTGCGTTGAAAGCCTGCCGGGAAAGCTTTCTCTCCGTTGGTTTTTTCAGCTTCTTTATCAATGCGTTAATGCTGGTTCCCACGTTCTATATGTTGCAGGTCTATGGGCGCGTGATCACCAGCGGTAGCCTGACCACCCTCAGCATGTTGACGCTGATCATGACCGGTCTGGTGATCACCCTCGGCTGCCTTGAGTGGACCCGATCACGGATCATGGTCCGGGTCAGCAACCGCCTGGACATGCTGCTCAGCCGCCAGGTCTACAAGGCCAGTTTCAAGCGGGCCCTGGAAAGCGGCGGGATGGACGCCTCGGCCCAACCGCTGAATGACTTGACCGGCTTGCGTCAGTTTCTCTCCGGTAACGGCTTGTTTGCCTTTTTTGATGCCCCCTGGCTACCCATCTATATCGCCGTGATGTTTATGTTTCACCCCTGGTTTGGCTGGGTGGCGACGGGCAGTGCGCTGTTGTTGCTGTTGCTTGCGTTTGTTAATGAAAGATTGACCGGGCCGACGCTGGCCCAGGCCAACAAGGAGCATATTGGCGCTTCGCTCTACACCACGAAAAACCTGCGCAATGCCGAAGTCATCGAATCCATGGGCATGCTTGAAACCTTGATGGACCGTTGGTGGACCCGGCAAAAAAATGTGCTGTTGCTGCAATCCCGGGCCAGCGATAAAGGGGCCATGATCAGCACCCTGTCCAGGTCGTTCCGGATTCTGGTGCAATCGCTGATTCTCGGACTGGGGGCCTATCTGGCCGTTGATCATCAGGTGGGGGCAGGGCTGGTGTTTGCCGGGTCGGTGCTGCTGGGCCGGGCACTGGCACCCATTGATCTGATTATCGGCAGCTGGAAAGGCTTTATTGCGGCGCGCTCGCAGTACGCCCGGCTTAACGCGATCCTGGCCAGCCAACAGGCTCAGCCCGAGCGCATGTCATTACCGGCGCCCAAGGGCGACGTGCAGGTTGAGAACCTGACCGTTGCGGCTCCCGGCTCGAATATTGCCATCATCAAGAACATCAGTTTCAGTGTGCCGGCCGGTTGCGTGGTCGGCATTATCGGCCCCAGTGCGGCGGGCAAGTCTACCCTCGCCAGGGCGCTGCTGGGCATCTGGGCACCGCTGCAAGGTGTGGTGCGCCTGGATGGCGCGGATATCAGCGCCTGGGATAAACATGAACTGGGGCCCCATATCGGCTACTTGCCCCAGGACATCGAGCTGTTCGAAGGCAGCGTCAGCGACAACATTGCCCGTTTTACCCGGGTCGATTCCGAGAAAGTCATTCTTGCGGCCACCACGGCCGGTGTTCACGACATGATCCTGTTGTTGCCCGATGGCTACGACACCGTGATTGGTGGTGACGGCGTGGTACTTTCCGGCGGGCAGCGCCAGCGCATAGGGCTGGCTCGCGCCCTGTACGGCAGCCCGCGGCTGATCATCCTCGATGAGCCCAATTCCAATCTCGACGAAGTCGGTGACCGAGCCCTGATAGCTGCCCTTCACAGGATCAGGCTGTCAGGTGCCACCCTGTTTGTGATTACCCATCGCACCAATATTGTGTCCCAGCTTGACCGGCTCATGGTGATGAGCAACGGCGGCCTCAGTCTGTTCGGGCCGCGTGAGCTCGTGCTGACGGAGCTCAACGCACAGCAGGCGCCAAAACAGACCATGCAGGCTGAAACCGCCATGGCTGCGGTGGCTAACGGCAAGGACGGTTCCGATGAACCCCATGATCCCAATTCCATCAACTGACAACTTTGCCGAACTGACCACTAGCGATCGAAAAATCCGACGCCTGGGTTTTGTCATTGTGGTGCTGACTTTCGGCGTGTTCGGCACCTGGGCTGCGTTCGCGCCGCTTGATGGCGCGGCCTATGCACCGGGTGTGGTGACCGTGCAGGCGTATCGCAAAACGGTACAGCACCTTGAAGGCGGCATCGTCAAAGAGGTGCTGGTACATGACGGTGATACCGTCAAACAGGATGACCCGCTGATCATTCTCGACGATACGCCGCTGCGCTTCGAATACCAGATGACCCGTGGGCAACTGATTGCCGCCAAAGCCATGGAAGCCCGGCTTGTGGCAGAGCGCGACAATCTGCCCGAGATTGCTTTTGCACCGCTGGCCACAGCCGACATCCAGCGGGGCGGCGAAGCGCGCCAGGGCGAAATCCGGGTATTCAACGCCCAGCGAGGCTCGCGCCTGGGGCAGATTGCCGTGCTGCAAGAGCGCATTGACCAGTTGAATGAACAGATCAATGGCACCCAGGCGATTATTGGCGCCAAGGGGCATCTGGACAGGTCCTACAGTGGTGAAATTGTCGAATTGACTGACCTGCTGGCCCAGGGCTTTGTCGACAAACAGCGTCTGCTCGAGCAGGAACGCAAGCGCCAACTGCTCAGGTCGGAAGTGGTCGAGCACCGTTCCGCAATCACCACCAGCCGCTTGCAGATCAATGAAACCCGGCTGCAGATCCTGCAGATCGACAAGGACTTCAATGCCGAAGTGGTCAAGCAACTGGCAGAGGTCCAGAGCAAAATTTACGACCTGCAGGAGCGCGCCAGCGCCCTGGAAGACCGCCTGGGCCATATCGTGATTCGCGCCCCCGAAGCGGGCATGGTGATCGGCATGACCGTGCATACGATTGGCGGCGTGGTGCGCCCGGCGACCCCGTTGCTAGATATTGTGCCGTCAGTCTCGGGGCTGGTTATAGAGGCCCAGGTGGCGCCGGTGGACATTGATCGTGTTGCCATCGGCAGGCGCGCGGATATTCGTTTTGGCGCATTCAACAGCGCCACCACACCGGTGATCGAAGGCGAGGTCAGCAGTGTTTCGGCAGACCGGCTGATCAATGAAAAAACCGGGGCCGGTTATTACCTCGCCCGGGTCAAGGTGACCAAAGCCGGTGAGCACACCCTGGGGGAACGCAAGTTGCTGCCGGGCATGCCGGCGGACGTGTTGATCATCACCGGGCAGCGCACTCTGCTGCACTACCTGATGCAACCGGCGCGCAATGCCCTCTCACAATCGATGATTGAGGAGTGATCATGCAAGTGACTGCACGCGTGCTGGGTGGTTTGTTCGGGCTTGCCGCGGGGGTTGTCCTTGCGCAAGGCGCAGTGCTGGCGGCGCAAGGGGTCAGCGCATCGACATTCACCACTGACCTGATGCAGTTGTATCGCGAGGCCCGTTTGCAGGACCCGCGAATATTGGCCTCCCGTGCGCGGGCGCAAGCAGGGCAGGAGTACCAGCGTGAAGCCATGGGCACCCTGTTGCCGCAGGTATCGCTCAACGCCGGGGTCAACCGGATTCACCAGGAAAACGAGCTGGTGCAGCAGAGTTTCGACAGTGAAGTCTACAGTCTGGTATTGCGTCAGTATCTGTACAACAAGTCCACCTGGGAGAATTACCAGAAGTTCAAAAGCATGGCCAAACAGTCCGATTCCGAAGCCCTGGAGGCTCAGTCCGAGGCCACGGTGGAGCTGGCCCGGCGGTACTTCACGGTATTGGCCGCCGAAGATGAACTCGAACTGATTCAGGCCGAGCTGCGTACCACGCAAAAAAGCCTGGACCGGGTCAACGCGCTGTACGCCAAACAGCTGGCCCTGATTACCGATCAGCTGGACCTCAAGGCCCGTGTCGACGGCCTGGCAGCGCAGGTCCTGGATGCCCGTAACCAGGTCAGCGTCAGTCGCGCAGCGCTGGCCGAGATCGTCGGACGGCCGGTCAAGGAGAAGCTCAGTCGCGTGCGCGACGATGTGCAGTTACGGGTTTCGACGCAGAGCCTGGAAAGCTGGGTGCGCGAAGGGGTTGCGCAAAACCCGGCACTCAAAGCCAATGAAAGCGGGGTAGAGGTGGCTGGCGCGGCCTTGCGTAGCGGCAAGGGCGGGCACTATCTGACTCTGAGCCTGACCCTCAGCGCGCAGCAGTCCAACGAAGGCTATAACAATGCCCTGGTGCCGCGCACCGACAGTTATGTGGCCGGGATCGGCCTGCAGGTACCGATATACAGCGGCGGCTCGACCTCGGCACGGGTGCGCGGGCTGTATCAGGATCAGATCGCGGCCGAGCAACAGCTGGAGTCGGTACAGCGGCGGGTGGTCAAGGAAATCACCAGCGCCTACCTGACGGCCGATACCAGCGCAGAGAAGATCAGCGCCAGTCGCCATGCCCTGGCTTCGGCACAGCTGTCCAGAGCCGCCGCAGAAAAAGCGTTCGGTTACGGGATGGTGAATGCCGTCGATGTGCTGACCAGTGTGCGTAACGAATACCGGGCTCATCGGGATTTGCTCAAGACCCAGTACGACTTCGTCACCAATGTCATTACGCTCAATCGCTGGGCGGGCAAGCCACCTGGTGAAAGTGTCGCAAGCGTGAATCTGTGGCTGAATCCGGGCAGTCCGGCGGCGGACATTGCGGATCCGCGATAACGCCATTTAATTGACCTTGTGCTTATCTGTTAACCTGGTGTTACACCATCTGTCTGTTTTTTTGACACGCATGATGCCTGTCATACATGTCGCGTCCCCCCTGCAGCACGCCTAAGGCCTTGATTTGCGTGGTCTGCTGGCCGCATGCAGGAATAAACACGAGGTGCCTGATTAAAAAACGGATTGCCCGATTGCCGTTCTGGCAGGCGGGGCAGCACGCAGGTCTGTCCTAGACTTACCAGACAGCCCGAGGAAGAACATCAACAGGCGCAAGCTATTGATAAGTACTCCTGATTGTTTTTGCTTCTACTCGAACGGGCAGCGGGTAGAGGTGATTGATGGTTCAAGGGAGTCAGGAAGGTAATGCCCCCCCTCAGAAAACCCATACGTGTGATGCTGATCGACTGTCGCCCGCTTGTTCTCAGAGGTCTTCACGACTTGATCAATGCCAGGAAGCCTCAAATGGAAGTGAGTGGCCAGGCCACCACCTATACCCATGCGCTTGACCTTGCCGATCAGTTACGACCCCATGTCATATTTTTTAGCTTCTTTCCGGACGCGCTGAACCCGCTGGCGGTCATCACCCAACTCACCCGCAGTACCGGGATTAAAGTGCTGGTGCTCAAAGGGCTGTACGAGGTCATACCCGCAACCCAGGCAATGGAAGCGGGTGCTCGTGGCATCGTACTGGCGGAAGACCCGACCGAGTCGATCATCCTTGCCATCATCAAGGTCCACCATCGAGACACCGGGCTCAACAGGGCCTGGACCGGCGGCCTGTGCGACTATGCTGCGAGCGGGCATACGGCCTTGAAACACAATCTGGAACTGGAGAAACAATCGCGTCTGACCTTGCGCGAGAGAGAGCTGATTCGCGCCATCGTGGGTGAGCCCTCGGCCAAGTACATGAGCATCGCCGGAAGCCTGGGCATCAGCGAGCACACCGTGCATAACCATCTGAGCAACATTTACCAGAAGCTTGACCTGATCAACCGTACGGACTTGCTGATGTACGCAATCAAGCACGGGTTGTTTGACAGCAAATAAAGGCCCGACAAAAAAGGCCTGGCTCCTTGTGGGAGCCAGGCCTTTTTACCTGCTGCGACATTTACACAATGTCAGTCGGGGCGATATCCGTCACACCCACCAACTTGATAATGCCGGTGATCCCCGTGCCGTCACCGTCGTATGCCAGATAGCCGTCGCCTCCAACGACGCCAAAGAAGTAGTTGGTGGTGCCATTGAGCGCCGTATCGGCGGCGGTAATAAAGGCTGCCACGTTGGCCGCGGGGGCCGCCACTTCCATATAGTTCGCCCCTGTGCCTGCGGTCGGGAAGTTCAGCGTGTCCACCCCGGAAGTGAAGCCGGAGGAGATCACTGTCGTTGCCGCAGTCAGTGAGCTATCGGTATCCAGGCCGCTGAAGTTGAAGGTGTCGGTCCCCACACCACCGGTGAAGGTTTTGTCCCCTTCGATGGTCACATTCAGGGTCTGGGCTGCGGTTGAATCGGCATCCGCATCCGTCACCACGACGTTGAAGGCCAGATGGGCATCCGGGGTGGTCGAGGTGACAAAACCCAGGTCAGTGATCTTGATCACATCGCCATCCCAGGTTCCCGCTTCACCGGCTTCTACAGGGTTGCTTTTACTGCCCTCGCCGGACTCGTTGCTGAAGGTCAATGTGCTGCCGGTACTGACCCCGCTGACGCCCACATTGCCATTGAGGTTGTAGCCGCTACCGCTGACACCCTCGGTGGAATCCAGCACCTGCAGGCCCTGGATCAGGTAGTTCTCGCTGCCGAAGTTGTAGTCGTTGCTCTCGATAATCACCGCACCGTCGTTCTGATCCAGGGTGATCCCGTAGGCTGCGGGGTTGGCAATCGGATGGAAGTTATTGGGTGAAGTCGAGGCGTTTTTTATGATGATGTCTTCGCTGTCGACAATGATCGCCCGGGTGATCTGGCTGTTGTCGTCAGGATCGATAAGCTTGAGCACCAGTACCAGGTCCTCGCTGCCGATGCCGTCGAACTTGACGTAGATCCCTTTGCTGGTGGCTGTGGGCGCTGCGGCTGTATCACCGAACGGGCTGGCAGTGAAGAAGTCCAGGTCCATTACCTCGCCTTGCTGGATGGTGTCACCGGCCACGCCGGCGGCGGTCCCGGAAACACTGACCCAGGAGGTGGCGGCAGAGAACAGCTCACCGGGGACGAAGGCGCTGTTGCCACCGGCCATGATGTTATTGGCACCGGTGCCTGAACCCTGTTCGGCGAAACCGCTGAACTGCACAAAGAAGTCGTCGGCCAGCTTGGCCACCGACACCGGCGGTTGCTGGTTGATTGGCGTTGTGCCGCCAATGTTGTAGCCGGTGAAGCCTTGTGCTGCGGAGGTTTTCAGGATGCTGAAGCTGTCGATATCGTCCGTCAGGCTCAGGGTGTAGGTGTCTGCCACCTTGTCAAAGGTCATGGTGCCGGTTGCGTTGGTCAGCGCGCCCAGCGTCGGGTTGTTGGAAACATAGGTGAAGGAGAGGTTGAACACCGCACTGGTGTCTGACTCCGAGGCCCATGTCACCACTTTGTTGCTGATGGCGGTGGTGCCCACCGTGCTGTCTCCCATGCTCACGGACAGGTCGCTGTTTGCAGAGCTGTAGACCGTTCCCAGGCGCTCATCCGCGCCGATGTCATAGGCAAATACGCCAGTGCCGCCTGGAGTCGGGTTGCTGGCGTTGGCATAGACCACATTGGACTTGGCGGTGACCACGGGCGAGTCGTCATCCACGGTAATCAGCAGGCCGTTGGCGGCGGCCGTGATGCTGTCGCCGTCATAGTCCGTGGCGTTGATTGCAGTGCCCAGAGCGATGTTCAGATCGTTCTCGTTCAGGCCGGCGGCATGGTCGAGTTGATCGAGCAGCATAAAGGCATAGGCCCCTGTCGCCGCTTGCACGCTGAAGGTGAACACCGAATTGCCGGCCCCGGCAGAAGCGGTCAGCAACCAGGTGTTACTGCCCGCGTCATAGGCAGTGGCATAGGTCACCGTGACCCCGCCGCTTTTCAGGCCCAGGGCTGACAGGCCATTGGTGGTCAGGGAGTAACTCAGCGGCTCGTCTGCGCCGGACTGGAACAGGGCGCTGACATTGCCGCTGGCCAATACGATTTCCCCGGCGACGTCCCCGGTACCGCCCGGGATACCATCACCGGGGCCAGAGTCGGCCGCGCCTTCAAGTACACCGTCTTCGTCCACCGTGCCGGTGAGCAGATTGATCGATGCGAGTGGCGTGTCGTCATCCACCGTGATCACCAGGCCATCGGCCGCTGCCGTCACGCTGTCGCCGTCAAAGTCGGTGGCGTTGAGGATCGTGCCGAGGGCGATGGTCAGATCATTCTCGTTCAGGCCGGCGGCATGATCGAGTTGATCTACCAGGGTAAAGGCATAAGCGCCGGTTGCAGCGTGCAGGCTGAAGGTGAACACCGTATTGCCTGCTCCGGCTGAGGCCGTGAGCAGCAAGGTGTTGCTGCCTGGGTCAAAGGCGACCGCGTAAGTGACGGCCACGCCGCCGCTCATCAGGCCCAGTGCTGCCATGCCGGTGGTGGTCAGCGAATAGCTCAGGGCTTCGTCTGCACCCGACTGGAACAGGGTACTGACATTGCCGCTGGCCAATACGATTTCCCCGGCCACATCCCCGCTACCACCGGCGATGCCATCGCCGGGGCCGGCGTTAGCCGTGCCTTCCACCACACCGTCTTCGTCCACCGTACCGGTGAGCTGATTGATGGAAGCGATCGGTGAATCGTCGTTCACCGTAATCACCAGGCCATTGGCCGCTGCGGTCACACTGTCGCCATCAAAGTCGGTGGCATTGACGGCAGTGCCGAGGGCAATGCTCAGATCGTTTTCGTTCAGGCCGGCGGCATGATCGAGTTGATCCACCAGGGTAAAGGCATAGGCGCCGGTTGCGGCGTGCAGGTTGAAGGTGAACACCGTATTGCCTGCTCCGGCCGAGGCCGTGAGCTGCCAGGTGTTGCTGCCTGCGTCAAAGGCGACCGCATAGCTGACGGCCACGCCGCCGCTTTGCAGGCCCAGGGCCACCATGCCATTGGTGGTCAGCGAGTAGCTCAGCGCTTCGTCCGCGCCGGACTGGAACAGGGTGCTGACGTTGCCGCTGGCCAATACGATTTCCCCGGCCACATCCCCGGTACCACCGGCGATACCATCGCCGGGGCCGGCGTTAGCCGTGCCTTCCACCACACCGTCCTCGTCCACGCTGCCGGTGAGCTGATTGACCGTGGCGACAGGGGTATCATCGTTCACCGTGATCACCAGGCCGTTGGCGGCTGCCGTTACCGTGTCGCCATCAAAGTCGGTAGCGTTGATGGCGGTGCCAAGGGCGATGGTCAGATCGTTCTCGTTCAGGCCGGCGGCATGATCGAGTTGATCCACCAGGGTAAAGGCATAGGCGCCAGTGCTTGTGTGCAGACTGAAAGTGAACACCGTATTGCCTGCTCCGGCTGATGCAGTGAGCAGCCAGGTGCTGCTGATGGCATCAAAGGCGACCGCATAGGTGACGGTCACTCCGGCGCTTTTCAGCCCCAGGGCTGACAGGCCATTGGTGGTCAGCGAATAGCTCAGTGGCTCGTCCGCACCGGAGGCAAACAGGGTACTGACATTGCCGCTGGCAAGCACGATCTCCCCGGCCACATCACCTGTGCCGCCTGCGATACCATCACCGGGACCAGCGTTAGCCGCACCTTCGAGCACACCGTCTTCGTCCACCGTCCCCGTGAGTGGGTTCAGTGTGGCGATCGGGGTGTCGTCATCCACGGTGATTACCAGTTTCTGCGCCGTAGCGGTGACCGAGTCACCATCCTTGTCGGTGACCTTGAACACCGAACCCAACTGCAGCAGCAGTTCGTTTTCGCTGTTGTCGCCACCCACGGTATCCGGGTGGTCGAGTTGATCGAGAAGGGTGAAGGTATAGCTGCCGTCAGAGGTATTGGTCAGCTCCAGCTTGAACACCGCGCGGTCAGTGGCGGCGACGTATTCAGCAGCGGCACCGACATAGCCCCACAGGGTGTTGCCGATCACGTCATATTTAACCGCCTCGCCCTTGGAGGCCAGCGCCACCGCAGTCGCGGCGCTGTCAACTACTTGCACGGCGGAAGTGTCGTTGGACAAGGAGTAGCTTGCCGGCGCATCAGTACCGGATGTGAATACAGTGGCCACAGTGCCTGAGGCCGATGCCGGAACCAGCAGGCCCGCGTCGCCGACACCGCCATCGATGCCGCCAATCAGACTGTCTTCATCCACCAGTGCCGTTACCGGCAGCCCCGCGGCGGCAGGGCCGTCGTCTTCAAAGTTAAACAGGCTGCCGACTTCCTGAGGCACGGCCACCACATTGGGCAGATGGAAACCGCCGATATCGAACGTGGAGTTGCCGGTGCCGCTGTTTTCAATTACCACGCGATTGTGGGTGCCATCAACGGTGTATTGCAGGGAGAAGTTGGCTTCGAAGCCGACAATCGTTGCGGTGCGGTCAAGGCCGCCATTGCTGGTGTTGAAGGTCACACTGATGCTGCCTAGCGTGGTGTTGGTCGTGACCCCGGTCAGACCGGCGATGGCAACACCATTGGCACCGATCACCGTGATACTGGCGATATAGCCAAGATTGTCTGCCCCGTTTACCGCATGGCCATTACCGTCAAGCAGGCCGTCATAGTAAGCCGATCCGACCTCCAGGCCGGTGGTAAAGGCGCTGATAGTGGCCGCACAGGTTTTCGGGGGGGTGGCCTGGGCGATGACAATGGTTGCGCCGCTTGCCGCGAAGAGCCCGCCAAACAGGATGTTGCTTTCGTTGGTCGCCTCACCATGGGTCAGGTCTGGCACGGTGTAACGCGCGTCCGGGTTGCTCACAAAACTGAAGATCATGCCTTCGCCAGCCTTGATCCCCTGGCTGTTGGTGCCGATGGTGGTAGGGCCGGCACCCTGGCTGGTATTGACGGTGTCAGCCTGATTGGCGGGTACCTGATCCGGGTCCATGCCGGTAACGATCAGGCCGGTGGTACTGCCACCTGCCTTGAACATCAGAAAGCCGTTCTGCCCGGAGGGCAAACCGGCGAAATCAAAAGCCAGATCCTGGCTGGCGGTTACCCAGAGGTGGTTGCTCATGTCGACCACATCATCGGGGTTGGCGGTGTCCGGGTGCAGCAGCGGTTCTTGCTGCACCATCCAGACCTTGGCCCCGGTTGCGGTTTCCTCCAGATAGGCAGCAAAAATAAGAGTACCGCCCGGATCTGCCAGGTCGTCCTCGGGTGCGGGTGTCGCCCCTTCAGTGCCAGCACGGCCCAGCACGATATTGTTGGTCGTGTCCGTATAAAGAAAGATTCTGGTGCCATCGAGGGTATACAGGCCGCTCCAGTCCGAGCCGCTGTTGGCGTTGGTCGGGTCGCCCAGCGCCTTGCCCTGGGCATCGGTAAAGGCCAGGTCCGCGTAGGTACCGGTGATGGTGATCAGGTCGGCACCGCTGTTGCCGGCGGCGCCGGTATAGCCACTCAGCGCCGCATTCTTGACCGGTGTGGCGCCCAGCAGAGTGAACAGACGGGACTCGAATGCGAAGGGCAGGTCGCCGGTATCATCGGTACCATTAATGGCCGCGACGGGGATGTCGTTATCGTTGATATCTTCGATATCGGTGGAGGTGGCGGCGTTCTGCAAACCGCTCGTTTCATCGACCGTGATACTGCTGTTCAAGATGATAGCCATGACGCTCTCCTGGCTGATTCCGGTCACAGAGCTGACCGCTGGGGATTTATTGCGACAGATCTCAACTATGGGTTTGTGCGTCAGGTTGCGCATCGGCCGATACTCCCAGGCGGTCTGGGAGTATCGGCCTATCAGGGAGGGGAAGCAGGAGAGCTGAGGCAGGAGCTTTTTCACCTGCCTACGGTTAGCATTGCGCCTTATAAATACACAAGAAACGGATCGAATCTTGACCGAACGACGTCAATTCAGCACCGGCATGAAGGGCAAGAACCTTCGCTACCTCAAAGACAGTGCCATAGAGCCAGGGCCCATGGTGCGTACCGGTTTTGTGTTGCTTGAGCATTTCTCGCTGCCGGCCTTCACCCAGGCGCTGGACACCATCATTACCGCCAACCTGCTGCGTGCCGGTTTGTTTTCTTCGCGCACCTATGGCTTAAGCGACGGTGAGGTGGTCAGCGATCTGGGTTTGGTGATCCGTCCCGATGCGTGTATTGATCCGGCGATGATCCATGAACTGGACCTGCTGGTGATCTGTGGGGGGTACCGGACCGAGTTGAAGCTCAACGATGAGTTGAGCAGCCTGCTCAGGGCGGCTGCGCGTGCGGGTATCACGCTGGGCGGGTTATGGAACGGCGCCTGGTTTCTCGCCAGTGCCGGGGTGCTGGACGGTTATCGTTGCGCAATCCACCCAGAGCATCGCCCGGCACTGACCGAAGTGGCCAAGGCAGCGCAAGTCACCAGTGAACCCTATGTTATCGATCGTGACCGGATGACCGCCTCCAGTCCTGCCGGAGCCTTCCAGATGGCTCTGGGCTGGATCAAGAGCCTGCATGACAAGGCACTGGTGGAAGGCATCGAGGATATTCTGGCGTTCGAGGAGTCACGCTACCGACGGATCAAGCCGGCAGAAAATATCTGCGTCAGTGCGCCTTTGCGCGAAGTGGTCAAGCTGATGGACGCCAACCTCGAGGACCCTCTGGAGCTTGAACAGCTTGCGGTTTATGTCGGCCGGTCCCGACGTCAGCTCGAGCGCCTGTTCAAGGAGCAACTGGGTACCACGCCGCAGCGCTATTACCTGGAACTGCGCATCACTGAAGCGCGACGGTTGCTGCAGCACACCGAGCTGTCTCAAGTCGATGTTTTGGTGGCATGCGGGTTTGTCTCGCCCAGTCATTTCAGCAAGTGCTACAGCGCCTATTTCGGCTATCGGCCGTCCAAGGAAGTGCGCCTGGTCAAATAACTCAGCCCGGCACAGTGCCGATCCTTGACTATGCTGTGGGCACTTACTGCGCAGGCAGATGCTCTGGTTAGAGGGGTTGGGATGATTTCAGAATGGGAAATGATTGGCCGTTTGCTGCTGGCAGCGGTGCTCGGCAGCTTGATTGGCTTGCAGCGCGAGCATCAATTCTGGACAGCAGGTTTGCGGACGCACATGTTGGTGGCGACCGGGGCATGCTTGTTTATGACCGTGTCGGCCTTTGGTTTCCAACAGGCGCTGACCCAGCCGGGCACGCAACTGGATCCTTCGCGGATTGCTGCGCAAATTGTCACCGGCATCGGCTTTCTCGGGGCCGGGTCGATCATGATGCGCGGCGAAGTAATCAAGGGGTTGAACACGGCGGCTAGCCTGTGGGCAGTAGCGGCTATCGGTATGTCCATTGGCGGCGGCATGTATGTGCTGGGCGTAGCTGCGACCGTGTTGATTCTGGCCATTTTGATTGCCATCGGGCCTATCGAGCACCGCTATCGCGATTATATAAAGGTCCATGTGATCAAGCTGGTGGCCCCTCTTGGGGTGGTGAATCGCCAGAGCCTTGAGGAGTTTCTCGGTGAGGATGCTGCGCGACTCAAGCAGGTGGTGGTTGAGCAGGGGCCGGACATGGGGACCGAGAGCATCACGGTGGAGTTCAAAAGAACCAGCCGGGTTGAGACGGCAGAGCTGTTGAAGCGGATTTTGACCATTCCGGATGTCAGGGAAGAGCAGGCGCCGCATTAATTCAAGGCCTGTTGCCCTGGGTTGTAGCCTGCAAATCAATACCCAGGGAGTGCATCACTTTGATCACGGTTTCAAAGCGGGGCTTGGCACCGGCAGCGAAAGCCTTGTACAAACTGGCACGACCAAGCCCGGTGGCATTGGCTATTTGCCCCATGCCACGAGCTTTTGCAACGTAGCCAACGGCACGGATCAGTTCGTCAGTGTCACCGTCGGCAAGCACTTGAGTCAGGTATTCGCTGATGGCCTCATCGCTGTTCAGCAGCTGTGCCATGTCGAAGGGCAGTAGCGTAGTGGTCATGTTAAATCTCCTTTGCCATTTTATGCGCCTGGCGGATATCGCCAGGCTGTGTGGACTTGTCACCCCCAGCCAGCAAAATCACGATCGAGACCTCGCGCAGGGTGAAATACACCCGATAGCCTGCGCCGATATCAATGCGCAGCTCAGATACGCCATTGCCCACGGATTTGAAGTCACCCAAGTTGCCGGTTGATACCCGGTCAATTCTTCGGGCGATGGCGATCCGTGCACGCATGTCTCTTAAATTCAGCAGCCAATCAGCAAAAATTATGGTTTGCCGTATCTCGTGATTCATCAATGATTGTCTCCATTTGGAGACGATTTGCAAGCCTTGTTGTATGTCAGCATGATTTGCTCCGATGAGTGGTTGCGGCTTGGGTGGTGGTCTTGAAAAAGACTAGCCACCGGCCTTCATCACAGCAGGACAAATATGTGAGCGGCCATGACAAATCATGCCCTTGATGCAGGCGACTACGCGGGCAGGGCCATGGCTGGTGTTTGACGCACCGTCACAGCCCACGCAGTTGGTGGACACCGCCACCGATCAGCCGCTGGCCTTGATGCAACCGGTGGCTGCGGATGGTCGGGTGATTGGGCCCGGGCAAATCCGGGTAAAAAAATCGAGGTGTGAAGTCTTGAGTCCTGCAGCCGCTGCGGCTTCAGAGTTCACACTCGGATCACGCTTGCACCTGTAGATACTCTGTTGCAGGTAAAGTCCTATTGTGGGAGCGAGTGTTTCTGTAGTCGCTGTCGAGGAACTACACACGAACCGAACAGGCCGGCCGGTCGGCCGCCTCGTGGCGCAGTGCTTTTGATCTGCCAGCCCTCCCGGGAGGCCGAGAGGAGGTTCTGTGGAGTGGGTCGACCGGCATGGATGCCGGGAGAGCCGCGATGGGCCATGGATGGCCCGTGGCGGCGTGCCCACGGAGCAGGACCGGAGCGAGGGAACCTGAGCGTAGCGAAGGCCGTACGATGGGGCGAGGACTTTTTGGTTCCTTTTTGGTCCTTCAAAAAGGGACTCGCCGTAAGGGCGAAAGCAAAATTCCAGTTAGACACAAATGCCGGATATGTACTCAACGTATCAGTTAAAAAACAAGATCAAGCAGATCACAACCATCACACAACAATTGACAACCTGTGCGAAAAATCCTGAAAAAAAGTGAGCTGGCAGTCTCTGGAGATACTCTGTTGCAGGTCCAGCCCTATTGTGGGAGCGAGCCTGCTCGCGAACGACCTTCGCGAGCAGGCTCGCTCCCACAGTTGCAGTGTTTCTGTAGTCGCTGCTGAGGAACGAAGGCCGCGAGTCAGCTGTTACAGAGCCCTTGACCGGTAACAGAGTAGCTACAGGAATTTCGGTTAAAACTGCATCTCGGGCACATGCTCGGGGACGATCAGTTTGCCGGCGGTTTTGCTGACGATTTCTTCAACACTGACACCCGGGGCACGTTCTTTGAGGATGAAGGCGCCGTTGTCGATTTCCAGATAGGCCAGGTCGGTCAGCACGCGCTTGATGCATCCGGCGCCGGTCAGTGGCAGGCTGCAACGCGCCAGCAGTTTGGACTCGCCGTCCTTGGACGCATGGGTCATGGTGACGATGATGTTCTCGGCACCGGCCACCAGGTCCATCGCTCCACCCATGCCCTTGACCAGTTTTCCGGGGATCATCCAGGAGGCGATATTGCCCTGTACATCGACTTCAAATGCGCCGAGCACGGTCAGATCAATATGGCCACCCCGGATCATTGCGAAGGATTCTGCCGAGGAAAAAATCGACGCCCCGGTGCGCGCAGTCACAGTCTGCTTGCCGGCGTTGATCATGTCGGCGTCGGCTTCACCGACGCGGGGGAAGGCACCCATGCCGAGCAGGCCGTTTTCCGATTGCAGCATGACTTCCATGCCTTCGGGGATGTAGTTGGCAACCAGGGTCGGAATACCGATACCCAGGTTGACGTAGAAACCGTCCTGCATTTCACGGGCGACGCGCTGTGCCATTTGTTCTCGGGTAAGAGCCATTTTTGTTCTCCGTGCTCAGGTTCAAAAGCTTGGGGCAGGGGGGCTGAGGATCAGTCGCGCTCGGTGAGCTGTTCGATGCGTTTTTCAAACGTGCCGCAAATGATCCGGTCGACGTAGATGCCGGGAGTGTGGATCTGCGTCGGGTCCAGTTCGCCGGGCTCGACGATTTCTTCGACTTCGACCACGGTGATCCTGCCGGCCGTGGCGGCCAGGGGGTTGAAGTTCTGCGCGGTGTGGCGATAAATCACGTTGCCGAAGTGATCGGCTTTCCAGCCTTTGACAATGGCAAAATCGCCGGTGATGGACTCTTCCATCAGGTAGGCACGGCCCTTGAATTCACGTGTTTCCTTGCCGTCTGCCACGGGTGTACCCACTCCGGTCGCGGTGAAAAACGCCGGGATACCGGCACCGCCGGCACGCATTTTTTCCGCGAGCGTACCCTGCGGGGTTAGCTCCACTTCAATTTCGCCGCTGAGCAACTGTTTTTCGAACAGGGCGTTTTCACCGACGTACGAGGCAATGACCTTGCGGATCTGACGGTCTTGCAGCAGTACGCCAAGGCCGAAACCGTCGACTCCGCAGTTGTTGGATACCACGGTCAGGTCACGGATGCCCTGGCGCTTTATCTCGTTGATCAGGTTCTCCGGGATGCCGCACAGGCCAAAGCCGCCAGAGATCACGGTCATGCCATCCTTGAGCCCGGCCAGAGCTTCTTCATAGGACGCCACACGCTTGTCGAAACCTGCCATATGCACCTCTTTTATTGTTCGCCGGCTGTGCTCAGCCATTGGTGATGAGTGTTACTGCGTATCATTGATTTGATAAGTTGATTTTTGCGTCGGATTAATAGATAAAACAAATCAATAAGCCTGAGGCCTAGCCATGACCGTAAAACAAATCCGTGCCTTTCTTGCGGTGGCCCAAAGCCTGAGTTTTGCCGTGGCCTGCGAACGTCTGCATTTGTCGCAGTCGGCCCTGAGCCTGACCATCAAGGCGCTGGAACAGGGCCTGGGCGGGCGATTGTTCAGTCGCACCACGCGCAATGTCGCCCTGACCCCGGAGGGCGAGTCGCTGTTGCCGCTGGCCCGGCGTTTGATTGCTGACTGGGACAATGTCGAAGACCAAATGCGCCAGCGCTTCACCCTGCAGCGCGGGCGCGTCACCCTGGCCGCCATCCCGTCGTTTTCGGGCAACTTGCTGCCGGCCATTGTGAAAAATTTTCGCGCGCGGCATCCCAAGGTCAACGTCACGGTCAACGATGTGATCAACGAGCAGGTACTGGAGATGGTGCGTGACCGGGAGGTGGAGCTGGGTGTGGCCTTCGAGCCGGCAGGCGCTTCGTCGCTGACGTTCACCCCGCTGTATCTGGACCGTTTTGTCGCCGTGGTGCCCCGTGACTCGGCACTGGCCGGGCTTGACTTGATCGACTGGCAGACCCTGCTGGAACAGCCCTTTATCACTCTGCAACGACCGTCTGCGGTGAGGGTGCTGCTGGAAGAACACTTGCAGGCGCGGCAGATGAAATTGCCGGTTGAATTTGAAAGCCATCAGTTGGCCACGGTGGGCCGCATGGTCGCCAGCGGGCTGGGCGTGAGCGTGGTGCCGGCCCTGTGTGCCGAACAGATGCGTGAGCTGGGAGCCTGCTGCATCACCTTGCATGAGCCGGTGGTGGAGCGGGCCATTGGCGTTTTGACCAAGCCAGGCCATGAGCTTTCGTCGGCGGCCCAGGCGATGTTCGACAGCTTGTTGGAAAGAACCTGGTAATCGCGGTTGTGGGAGCGGGCTTGCTCGCGATGGCATCGACGCGGTTCAACCGCTATACCGCGCCGCCTGCATCGCGAGCAAGCCCGCTCCCACAGATGAACCGCTAGGCCTCGCGTCCGGCTTTGTGCCCGGCGCTGATTGCGCCTTCGATATAGCCGATACTGTGGCAGTCGCCGATGCTGCTGGCGCTCAACCCCGCTCGGGTCAGTTCGTCGAGCAGTCCGGTATCGGGCTGGGCGCCGATGGCAAGTACCACGGAGTCGGCGTCACTCTGCGCCGAAGTGCCATCGGCCAGTTGATAGCGCACGCTGTGGCCGTCGATCGCCGTAACGCTGGCCCCGGTGATCAACTCGCCGCCATGCACACGAATTTCATGCAGCACCCGCCAGCGCCGCACAATGGCCAGCTCCCGGCCCAGGTGAGTACCGCTTTCCAGTACGGTGACCTGACGTCCGCGGGCAATCAAAAATTCCGCCAGCTCCAGGCCTACCAGGCCGCCACCGATAATGGTCACGCGCTTGCCCAGCGGCATCCACACCCGCGACAGTTTTTCCATGGCTTCACGGCTGTCAGTAACGCCAGTCAGGCTGCCGGCCTTCATCAGTGCACGCTGGGTGAAGGACAGTTTGCGTTTGGCTATTTCTTCAGCACGGTCACCCGTCATCAAACGGCGCAGTTCGTCGCCACTCCAGACATGGTCCTGATCGGCGCCGGGGATGGCCGGTGCCGCACGTTCGGCACCTACGGCCACCAGCACCTGGTCGGCACCCAGGTCGCGCAGCAGGGCAGGGCTGGCCAGGGTGTTGAGGCGGATATCAATCGCCGACTGCTGCACCTGCACCTTGAGATTTTCCAGCAGGCGGGCGTTTTCGGCATAGGCGAGGCCGGCGAAAAACAACGTGCCACCGAGGCGGTCGCTGCGCTCGAGCAGGGTCACGCGATGGCCGCGTAACGCGGCGATGCGTGCGGCTTCCATCCCGGCAGGCCCGGCTCCCACCACCACCAGATGCTTGGGTGTGGCAGTGGGGCCGATGACGTATTCGAACTCATGGCCGGTCATGGGGTTGACCGCGCATTTGACCCGCTCGTTGATAAAAATCTGGCTCACGCACACGTAGCAGTAAATGCACGGGCGGATACTCGCTTCCTGGTCGTTGAGCAATTTGTTGGGCAGGTCCGGGTCGGCGAGGAACTTGCGGGCCATGGCAATGAAGTCGCAGTCGCCGCGCTTGAGGGCGGCTTCACCGACCTCCGGCTCGATCCGCCCCACGGCAATCACCGGGACTTGCACGCTACGCTTGAGCGCAGCGGTCCATTCCAGATACCCCCCGGGCTTGTGCACCAGTGGCGCCTCGGTAAACACCACGCCGCTGGTGATGCGCGCAGTGGCCGAAACGCTGACCGCATCTACACCTGCCGCCTCGGCCATGCGTGCCACGGCGATGGCATCTTCAAGATTGATGCCGCCGGGGGTGTGCAGTTCTTCGGCATCCAGGCGCAGCCATACGGCAAATTCATGGCCGACTTTGGCCCGTATTGCAGCGATGATTTGCAGCAGCAGCCGGGCACGGTTCTCCAGCGAGCCGCCGTACTCGTCTTCACGCTGGTTGTAATAGCCGGAGAGGAAACCGGCGATGATGTAGCCGTGGGCCGCATGGATTTCCACACCGTCGAAACCCGCTCGCCTGGCGCGGTCGGCGGCACTGGCAAACCACTCGATCATCTGCGCGATATCGGCGCTGTCCATTACACGGATCGGTGAGCCTTCGGCGCGACGCTTCATGGAGCTGACAAAGTTGGCCAGTTCTTCGGGCGTCAGCGCGGCCATCATGTCGCTTTGCAGCACCGGCGGCACCGAGGGCACCCATAGTTGCCGGCCTTCGGCCATGTCGCGCACTGCCGTCTTGCCGGCGTGCTGCAACTGCATGGCAATTTTTGCGCCGTGCTGGTGGACGCGCTCGGCGAGTCGGCTCAAACCGGGGATAAACTCATCGCTGGAAACGCCGACCTGGAATGGCTCGGCGGTCCCGGCCGGAAACGCCACCGAGCACACCCCCATGATCAATAGCCCGGCGCCGCCACGGGCGCGGGCTTCGTAATAGGCCTGAATGCGCTCGCCACACTGGCCATTGGCCTCGGCGAAGTTGGAGCCCATGGGCGCCATGATGATGCGGTTGCGCAGTTCAAGAGAACCTATGCGACCGGGTGCCAGTAACTGAGGGTATTTTGTCATTGTTATTTCAGCCCGAGCGGGTGTCTGGAAGGGCTACGGCCGCCCGCAGGCAGCCGCAGGTCATGCAGGTATACGGTTAGCCGCGCAGGAACTCCAGGCACGCCTTGTTGAACATGTCGCGGTGTTCGACCTGTACCCAGTGGCCGCACTGATTGAGCATGATAAAACGCGCATTGGGAGCGTGGGTCAGCACTTTAAGCGCGCCGGATGCGGGGTTGAAATTGTCGTCGGTGCCCCAGAACCCGAGGATCGGTGCCTGCAGCTCTTCAAGGCGCTCGGTCATGTTGGGCACCATCATGGTGCTGAACAGATTGCGCGGCTGATGCACGGCCACGGCCACGCGCTCGGCCAGCAGGTTGTCGTCCAGTAGCGCGGTGTCGAACAGTTGCAGGCTCATGATCCGGCGCATTTGCTCGATGCCCAGCGGGCCTGCGTTATACAGCTCGACCATGCGCTGGATGCCGATCATCTTGAAGTAGGTTTCGCGCTCTTCAACACCGCCTGGCGCCATGAGAATAAGTTTTTCGACGCGCTCCGGCTCAGCCAGCGCCAGGCCCAGAGCAATCGCACCGCCCAGGGAATTGCCGAGCAAGGTGGCGCGCTTGACCCCCACTGCCTTGAGAAAGCCCGACATGGCGTTGACGAAGAACGCCAGGTCGTAGTTCACATCTTCCGGTTTGTCGGAGCGGCCGAAGCCCGGCAAATCCACCACCAGATTGCGAAAGCCGTTAGCCACAAACTGCGGATAGTTGCCCTTGAAGTTGCTGTAGCCACTGGCGCCCGGGCCACTGCCGTGCAACCACAATACGACCGGGCCGCTGCCCTCGTCGAGAAAGTGCAGGCGCAGGCCGCTGTCCAGTGTCACAAAGTGGCCGATGGGCAGGGGAAGGTCTTGTTCGGTCATCACTCAATCTCCAGTTGTCAGGCAGTGGCCGCGTCAGCCAGCGGTGCTGGGGTCGGGGTCTTGTTCATCAGGTGGTTGCGGTAGCGCGGCAAGGCCATGGCCAGAAACACCGAGGCCAGAACCAGCAGCGAGATACAGGAAGCCAGGGCATAGCGCAGGCCTTCGTTGCCCAGGGTATGGGCAAAGCCGTCACTGAGCATGCCGATCAGCAGCGGCCCGACACCGACCCCGAGCAGGGTCATGGCCATTACAAAAATTGCAGTGGCCTGGGCCAGGCGGGTGGCTGGAAACAGATGGGAGATGGCGCCCAGGCAGGGCGTTGCCCACCAGGTGCCAAAAAAGCTGAATACGCAATAAAACAGAAACGCGGTCGGCATGGGTGTGCTGCCCATATAAAATGCAGTGCCCACTGGCCAGAGGAAATACGCCAGACCGAACGGGATGCTGATCAGCGTGCCCAGCAGCGGCACCCCGATTTGCCAGCCCTTGTCGCGACGCACCAGGCGATCACACAAAATGCCGCAGGTCAGGGTGCCGATGGTTGCCCCGGCACCGCCTGCGACCCCGGCCAGCAGGCCCGCGTCCTGCAGGCTCAGGCCGTGGGAGCGGATCAGGAAGCTCGGGCTCCAGGTGCCGATGGCATAACCGGCAATGGCCGCCGAGCCGCCGGTGCACACCAGCCAGAGAAAGGACGGTGTCTGGAACAACTCGCGAACCGTGACCAGCCAGTGGTCTTGCGCGACCAGATTGGGGCTGACCAGCATCGCCGGCTTGGGTGCCCGCACGGTAAACAGCAGGATCAGGCCGAGCAAAATCCCCGGAGCGCCGATCACCACAAAAGCGAAACGCCAGCCGTAATGCTGGGCAATCCAGCCGCCCAGGCCGAGGCCGAAAATCGCCCCTAGACTTGAGCCCAGCATCAACACTGACAGGGCGGTCGAGCGGCGTTCGGGCGGGTAGAGGTCTGAGACCATGGCCATTGACGGCGCGGTGCCCCCGGCTTCGCCGATAGCGACCCCGATCCGGGCGATCACCAGCATGGTAAAGCTGGCGGCAAAGCCGCAGAAAATGGTCATGACGCTCCAGGCAATACAGCTGAAGGCGATGACTTTTTTGCGCCCGATCCGATCGGACAGGCGCCCCAGCGGAAAGCCGAAAAGGGTGTAGAACACCGCAAAGGTCACACCTGAAAGCAGACCTATACCGGTATCGGAAATGCCGAACTCGGCCTTCACCGGTTCGATCAAAATGGCCATCAGCAGCCGGTCTATGTAGTTGAAGATATAGATGGCTGCCAATACGCCCAGTGCGTAATGGGTTCGCCAGGTGGGGCGCAAGGGTATGGACACGACGGGTCTCCCGGTTTTTGTTCTAGTGAGTGAGTTATTCCACGAACCGGCTGGAGGAACATCGTCCATTTAGACCAGCCGGTCATGCACAGAATCTCTCTGGGGATGAAAGCTGTAGATACTCTGTTGCAGGTCAAGCCCTATTGTGGGAGCGAGCCTGCTCGCGAACGACCTTCGCGAGCAGGCTCGCTCCCACAGTTGCAGTGTTTCTGCAGCTGCCGTAGGAACTAGGCTGCTCGTCAGCTGCTACCGTCGTCATCCGCTCTTGAGCTGCTTAGTCCCATCGGACGATGTTCAGCTTTTAGCCGCAGTCAATGATTGCTCCCATACACCGTCCGGGCTTACCGGCGGGCCGACTTCGGGCAGGTGGGAGAACAGGATGAAATTGCTTAACAAAGTGGCGTTTGTAACCGGTGCAGGCCAGGGCATGGGACGAGCGATTGTTCGTCACTTTGCCGAGCAGGGGGCCAAGGTTGTCGCCGCCGACATCAACCTCGATGCCGCGCGTCAAAGCATTGAAGGGCTGGGCGAAAAGGCCCTGGCAGTGTCCTGCAACGTCGCTGACAGCGACTCGGTCGCCACCGCGATGGCTGCCGTGCATGCACATTTCGGCAGCCTTGATGTGCTGGTCAATAATGCCGGTATCGGCTCCATCGATGCCTTCGCACAAACCCCGGACGAACACTGGCAACGAGTGATCGGGGTCAACCTGACCGGGCCGTTTTTCTGCAGTCGTGAAGCGGTGAAGCTGATGCTCGCCGCTGCCACGCCCGGCGTGATTATCAATATCTCCAGCACCGCCGCCCTGACGGGCGAAGGTCCGAGCCATTACTGTGCAGCCAAGGCCGGGGTAATGGGCCTGACCCGCAGTATGGCGCGCGAACTTGCAGGCAACGGCATACGGGTCAACACCATCGTTCCCGGCCCGACCAACACGCCGATGATGGCTGACATCCCGGACGACTGGATGCAAAGCATGCTCAAGGCCATCCCCCTGGGTCGCATGGGTGAAACCGATGAAATCGCTCGCGTCGCGGCCTTTCTGGCCAGTGATGACGCAGCGTTCATCACCGGTCAGAACCTCGCGGTCAACGGCGGCATGGCGTTTATCTGAGTGCCGCGCACAGCAATGGGAGAGCAGATCATGGGTACTCGTTTACAAGACAAAATTGCCTTTATCAGCGGCGCCGGTTCAGGCATCGGCGCGGCCACGGCGTTGCGCTTTGCCGAAGAAGGCGCGCTGGTGGTGCTGTGCGGGCGGCGCATCGAGCCGCTGCAAGCCGTAGCGGCACAGATCCGTGACAGCGGCGGCCGTGCCGAATGCGCGGTGGCCGATGTCAGCAATGAAGCCGCTTATGTCGGCGCCATCAGCGAGACGGCACAGCGCCACGGCCGTCTGGATATTCTGGTCAACAACGCCATGGCCTACAGCTGGGGCGCGATTGACAGCACCTCGACCGCTGACTGGCATTCGAACTTCGCCACCACGGTGGACGGCACCTTTTGGGGAACACGCACGGCCATGGGCCTGATGCGCGCCCAGGGCAGCGGTTCGATCATCAACCTGGCTTCGATCTGCGGGCAGTTCGGTACGCCGTGGATGGCCGGTTACTCGGCGGCCAAGGCCGCGGTGATCAACTTCAGCCGCGCTGCGGCCAGTGAAGGTGCCAGCCACAACATCCGTTGCAACGTGGTCAGCCCGGGTGTGGTCGAGACACCGGCCACGGCAGGCATGCTCACCGATGACAAGACGCGCACCAATACCGAAAAACTGATCCCGCTCAAGCGCGTCGGCCAGCCGGTGGAAGTGGCCAACGCCATTCTGTTCCTGGCCAGTGACGAAGCTTCATACATCACCGGTGCTTGCCTGCCGGTGGATGGCGGACGCAGCAGTGAGCTGTACACGGTATTGGAATAAGGACCCTTTTATGGAACAGAGCGCTTTGTTAGCCCGTCTCGATCGGCTGGAATCGATTGATGAGATCCGCCAGCTGGCTGGTAAATATTCGTTGTCGCTGGACATGCGTGACCTCGATGCCCACGTCAATCTGTTTGCCGAAGACATTCGCGTAGGCCGCGAGAAAACCGGGCGTGCGCACCTCAAGGCCTGGGTCGACGACACGTTACGCGACCAGTTTCATGGCACCTCCCATCACCTGGGCCAGCACCTGATCGAGTTCACCGACCCGGACCATGCCGTGGGCGTGGTGTATTCCAAGAACGAGCACGAGACCGGCCCCGAGTGGGTGACCATGCAAATGCTCTATTGGGATGACTATGAGCGCATGCAGGGGCGCTGGTATTTCCGCCGTCGCCTGCCGTGCTACTGGTACGCCAGTGACCTCAACAAACCGCCGATCGGCACGCAAAAAATGCGCTGGCCGGGGCGCGAACCCTACGCCGGTACGTTCCACGATCTGTTCCCGTCGTGGACCGAGTTCTGGGCCAGCCGCCCGGACAAGGAGCAACTGCCGCAAGTGGCGACAGCGGCTCCGCTCGAGCACTTTCTTGCCACCCTGCGCCGTGGGGCTGGCGCACCGAAAATCCGCGTGCGCTGAGGAAATACCATGAGCATTCTGTTTGAACCCGTGCGCCTGGGTGAGCTTGAACTGGCCAACCGTATCGTCATGGCGCCCATGACCCGCAGCCGCGCCGATCAACACGGGGTGCCGACGGCCGAGATGGTCGAGTATTACCGTCAGCGCGCTTCGGCCGGACTGATTGTCGCCGAAGGCACGGCGCCCTCGGCCAGTGGCCTGGGCTACTGTCGCACCCCGGCGATTTACTCCCTGGCACAAATTGCCGCCTGGAAAGCCGTGACCGATGCAGTGCATGCCGAAGGTGGCCTGATTGTGCTGCAACTGATGCATGTGGGGCGTGCAGCCAGCGCCCACAACAAACCGGCAGGCGCCGCCACGGTAGCGCCGTCGGCCTTGCGCGCCCGCACCCAGCTGTTTACCGACACTGCCGGGATGGTCGATACCGACGAGCCGCAGGCCTTGTCGCCGCACGACATCGAACAGGTCATCGAAGATTACCGCCAGGCCGCACTCAATGCACGCCAGGCCGGTTTTGATGGCGTCGAGCTGCACTGCACAAGCGGTTATCTGCCGATGCAATTCATGGCCTCGGGCAGCAACCGGCGTGAAGACCAGTACGGTGGCAGTGTTGAAAATCGCGTGCGCTTCCCGCAGCAGGTGCTGGCAGCGATGGCTTCGGCTATTGGCCCCGGGCGTGTCGCCTTGCGCCTGTGCCCGGGCAATCCGTTCAACGATATCGATGACGAAGACCCGCTGGCCACCGCAGTTGCCCTGTGCAAGGCCGCCGAGCCGATGGGCCTGGCTTATGTGCATATCATGCGCTCACCGCTGGCGGAACTGGATGCCTTTGCCCTGGCCCAGCGTCATTGCAGCAACGGCCTGATCCTCAATGACGGTTTTGACGGCGAATCGGCACAAGCCGCGCTGCAGGCCGGGCAGGGCGATGCGGTGTCGTTTGCCCGGCACTTTATTGCCAACCCGGACCTGGTCGAGCGCTTGCGCAAGGGCTTGCCCCTTGCCCGCTTCGACCGCAAGACCCTGTACTCACCTGGCCCGGAAGGCTACAGCGATTACCCGCTGGCCGAGGCGGTGGCGCCATGAACGACATGTCCCGCATCAGCACCCTGACGGCAGTCAGACAACAGCCCGTGCCCCGTGATCAGACTCAGGCACTGCTGGATTTGCGTTCTGCGGCCAGCGGCCAGATCAAACCGGCGGACCTGTATACCCTGGCCGACCGTCTTGAAGGGCAGGCCCGTGCATTCCCCGATCGGCCTTTTTTGATCGACGGCGAGCAGCGTGTCACCTACGCCGCCGTAGAAGCCCAGGCCAATCGCATGGCCCATGTGTTTTACGCCAAGGGCCTGCGCCCCGGGGATGTGTGCGCGATTGCCATGGAGAACCGTCCGCAGTTTTTCTACAGCTGGTTCGGGCTGGTCAAGCTCGGTGTGGTGGTGGCGTTTATCAACACCCAGGTCAGTGGCAAGCCACTGGTGCATGCCTTGCAATCCACGGCGGCCAGGGCGGTGGTGGTGGGCGAAGAATGCCTGGCCAATCTGCTGGGCACTCAAGGTTTGCCCGATGTCCCGCTGTGGCTGGTCAACGATGCACTGAACCCCTTTGACGGCGAGCTGCCGGCCATTGTCGATATTGACTTTGAACAGCACGTCGCCGCTGCCCCGGCCACGGTCTTCGCCCGTGACGTGCGTGCGGCGATTACGGCCGAAACCACCACGCTGCTGATATTTACCTCGGGCACCACCGGCCTGCCCAAGGCGGCACGCTATAGCCATATGCGCTGGTTGTCCTCGGGTGACGTGATGGAAGTCACCCTGGGGGCCACCTGTGACGACGTATTTTACTGCTGCCTGCCGCTGTACCACGGCGCGGCGGCCACTTCGGTGACGTCCACGGCACTGCGCGCAGGTGCGAGCATTGTGTTGCGGCGCAAGTTCAGCGTGCGTGAGTTCTGGCCGGATGTGCGCCGCAACCGCATCACCGTGTTTCAGTACATTGGAGAAATCTGCCGCTACCTGCTCAACCAGCCAGTGGTGACCGGTGAGCGCGAGCACAGTTTGCGCCATATGCTCGGCGCCGGGCTCACGCCTGAATCCTGGCAGCGCTGGCTGGAGCGTTTTGGCCCGATCCAGGTGTTCGAGGGCTGGGGTGCCACCGAAGCCAACGCCAACCTGATCAATGTCGATAACTATGTGGGCTCCTGTGGTCGCGTGCCGGACTGGAGCCGCACCAATCTGCGCCTGGTGCGTTACGACGTGGAAAGCGACAGCCATCCGCGGGATGCAAACGGTTTTTACCAGTTGTGCCAACCGGGAGAAATCGGCGAGGCAATGGGCTTTATCGTTGATCACCCGCAGATAGGCGGTGGGCGTTTCGAGGGGTACACCAGTACTGCGGCCAGCGAGAGCAAGATCCGCCGCGATGTGTTTCAACGTGGTGATGCCTATTGGAGTTCGGGTGATCTGCTGCGTTATGACGACGACGGCTATTTCTATTTTGTCGACCGCATCGGCGACACCTTCCGCTGGAAAAGCGAGAACGTCTCGACCCTGGAAGTGGCCGACACCCTGAGTGATATGCCGGGGCTTGAACTGATCAACGTGTACGGCGTGCAGGTACCTGAACACGAAGGCCGTGCGGGGATGGCGGCGATCTTGATGCAGCCCGGGCATAGCTTTGACCCGCAGGCTTTTTATGAGCTGACGCAAACCCGTTTGCCGCGTTATGCCGCGCCGGTGTTTGTACGGGTAACACTGGCGGCGGACCTGACCAGCACCTTCAAGCTGCGCAAGGTTGATTTGCAGCGTCAGGGTTACGCGCCGCAGTTGTTTGCCGATCCGCTATTTGTGCGCGATGAAAGTAGCCGCACCTATCAGCCGTACTCCCTGCAAGTGCTGGCCCGTAACGGTCTGCTGCCGTTTGCAGGTGCCGGCCATGAATGAACTCGACGCTCAAGGCCATCAATGGCGTGACGGCCTGCGCTACCCCTGGCCACAGGCCCCGGCCAGCGGCCAGGTGCAGGAAGTGGCCGAGGGCGTGCTCTGGCTGCGCATGCCGCTGCCGTTTGGCCTCGATCACATCAACCTGTATCTGCTGCGTCACGGTGACGGCTGGGTGGCGGTGGATACCGGGCTGAACAGCGATCAATGTCGCGCCGTGTGGGAGCAGGTGTTTGTCGAAGCCATGGCTGGCTTGCCCCTCAAGGCGGTCATTTGCACCCATTTTCACAGTGACCACACCGGTGTGGTGGGCTGGCTGGCCGAGCGATTTCGTTGCCCGGTGCTGATGACCCATGGCGAGTTCGAGGCGCTGCACCATGGCCCGCCGCGAGCGACGGCACCGGACTGGGCGTTTCTGGATTTTTATCAAAAGGCCGGCTTCAGCGCCGAGCGCGCGACGGCGTTGCTGCCGCTGATCCAGGGCGAGCACTTTCGCCCGCAACTGGTGGCGGGGTTTACCCGGCTGAACCAGGGCAGCCAGTTGACCATCGGCGGGCGGCGCTGGGAGGTGGTGATGGGGAACGGTCATTCACCGGAACACGCCTGTCTGTATGCGCCGGACGATGGTTTGCTGATCTCCGGCGACCAGGTGTTGCCGCGCATCACTTCCACCATTGCCGTGTATGTCAGCGAGCCTCAGGCCAACCCTTTGCGGGACTGGCTGGACTCGATCGAACGGTTGCGCACGATCCCCGACCACGTACTGGTGCTGCCGGCCCATGAACGGCCGTTTTACAACCTGCATCTGCGCCTGGACCAGTTGCGCGACCACCATCGCCAGCACTTGCAGCAGTTGCTGGCAGCGTGCGAACAACCGCGCACCGGGCTGGAAATGATGGGGGTGCTGTTCAAGAAACTGTCAGGCCGTTTCGACGAGCTGATGGCGCTAGGCGAGACGTTGGCGCATGCCAATTACCTTATGGCCGAGGGGGCGCTCGTTCGTGAGGAAGAAGGAGGGCTGCATCGTTATCGACAGGCCCCGACAGGAGTCGTGAAGTTCGACCCGCTTGAGTTGCTTTGAACACAACGCAATGACGCTTGAACCCATCGAAGCGGCCACCGAGTCGCTAATCAGGAGAGGCAGAGTGATCAATAAAAATAACAATAATTGTTCAGGGCAGCGCCCGCACAACTTCCAGGCCAGTGGCCTGGCCGTTGCCGTGGCGCTGGTCTGCAGCCCGCTGTGGGCAGGGGACACCATCGAGTTCGATGACGGCACCACGATTGATTGGTCGGTCACCACCAGCTATGGCATCGGTACGCGGCTGGGCAATCCCAGCGGCCGGTTGATGGGGGTCAACGTCGATGATCCGAACCGCAACTTTGATCAGCACAGCCTCACCACCAACCGGGTGGGCGCGCTGGGCGAAATGATCCTGCGCAAAGACAACTACGGTGCGGTGGTGCGCGCCAGTACCTTTTACGACGATGTGTATCACCGCAAGAATGACAACGATTCACCGGCCACCGTCAACAAATACGGCGACAACGACGAGTTCACCAGTGACACCCGCTACTACAGCGGTGGCCGCACGCGCCTGCTCGACGCTTATGTGTTTGGCGGCTGGCGTTTTGAAAACGACACCATGCTCGACGTAAAAGCGGGTCGGCATATCGAGTCATGGGGCGAGAGCCTTTACTACCCTGGCGTCAACGGCGTGCAGAACCCGTCCGATGCGGTCAAGGCCGCGCAGCCGGGGGTTGAGGTCAAAGAGGTGCTGCTGCCGGTGGGGCAGTTCTCGGCGTCTTACCGGATCAACCCGCAAATTACCCTGGGCGGTTATGTGCAGTACGAGTGGAAGGGCACCGAACTGCCGCCGGTGGGCAGCTTTTTGTCGACTTCCGACGTGATCGGCCCGGGCCGCGAATTTTTGTATATGGGCGCCAACAAGGTGCCTTACCTGGGCACCGACGAGCCGCGCGACAGCGGCCAGTGGGGTGCTCAGGTCCGCTACCGGCCGATTACCGACCTGGAAGTTTCACTGTTCCATGTCGTGTACCACGACAAAAACCCGGCCACTGCGCTGGTGGGCTGGGACCCGATACCGGCAGGCCCCGGTGGCCTGGCTTACAAGGCCAACGGCTACCGGGTCAAATATTTTGAAGACATCAAACTCACCGGTATCAGTGCCACCACCAAGCTTGGCGAGTACCAGCTTGGTGCGGAGTGGTCGTACCGCGACGGTGCTCCGGTGATGGTCAATACCGGTCTGGGCCCGGTGCCGGCCAAGGGTAAGGGCCAACAGTTCCAGTTGTCGGCCATGCGCATCCTGGGGGACCGCCCCTGGGCCAGCCAGACCACTCTGACCGGTGAGTTTGTCACGGTGCGTGCCGACCACGCCGACGAAACCTCTGCCGCGCCGAACCTTGAAGGTGTGGGCCTGTTGCCGTCGCTGGTGCCGTCCGTGCAACCGTCCGATCAGTACACCTACAAAACGGCCACGGCCTGGCGTACCCGCTCTTCAAGCGCTTACACCGTGGGCGCCTCGTTCAGTTACCCGGGCGTATTCCAGGGCTGGGACCTTGAAGTGCCGTTCACCTTCTCCAACGTATTCAGCGGTGCGGCACCGATGTCGGGAACCATTGCCGGGGTGGCGGGGGACAGGCGCCTGAGTGCGGGTACCACCTTCAAATACCTGGGCAACCTGGAAGTATCGCTCAGGTATATCGGGTACCTGGGCTCCCCCGACCCGATCTACCGCCCGCTGGCAGACCGTGACTACGCCACGTTCTCGATGAAATACACGTTCTGACGACTTGCCTGCCCCTGTGTGGGAGCGGGCTTGCTCGCGATACAGGCACTGAGGTTTTGCAGCAGAACCGCGTCGGTGCCAGCGCGAGCAAGCCCGCTCCCACGGAACGGCCTGATTTGCACTTTTAAAGAGAGAAAACCATGGGTCTTAAAGGTCATGCCGCCATTGTTGGCAGCGCTCAGTACAAACCGGAGAAATACGCCACGGCCCCGCGCATGTTCCATCTGGAACAAGTGGCTGACCTGGCGGCCCGGGCGTTACAGGATGCCGGCTTGCAGGCATCGGATCTCGACGGGCTGGTGATCAATGGCCCGCATTTTCATGAAGCCTCAGTGTTCGTCCCGGCCATGGCCGCCGAGTACCTGGGCTTGCGCCTGAATTTTGCCGAAGTGGTCGACCTTGGCGGCTGTACCTCGGTGGGCATGGTCTGGCGCGCTGCCGCTGCGATTGAGCTGGGTTTGTGCCAGGCGGTGCTGTGTGTGCTGCCCGCACGCATGGCGCCCATGGGCCCGGATGAAGACGCCAGCTGGATGGCCCGGGCCATGCGCTTTGGCGGCCACAGCACAGCGTTCGGTGCACCTGAAGCCGAGTTCGACTTGCCGTATGGGCATATGGGCCAGAACACCGGCTACGCGATGATCGCCCAGCGCTATGCCGCGCAATATGGTTATGACCCGCGGGCACTGGCAAAAATCGCGGTCGATCAGCGCACCAATGCGCAGTACAACCCAGAAGCGATGTTTTACGGCCAGCCGCTGACCATCGAGCAAGTGCTGGCCAGTAAAAAAGTTGCCGACCCGCTGCATGTACTGGAAATCGTCATGCCGGTGGCCGGTGGCGCCGCGATGATTATCGCCTCCAAAGAGGTGGCAGCACGGGCGCGCAAGCGGCCATCGTGGATCACCGGCTTCGGCGAGCACCTGGCGTTCAAGTCGCCGTCCTATGCCCAGGACATGCTGCACACACCTATCGGGCCTGCCTCGCAGCGCGCATTCGCAATGGCCGGGCTCAAACCGGCCGATGTGGATGCGGCACAAATTTACGACTGCTACACCATCACCGCCTTGCTGACCCTGGAAGACGCCGGTTTTTGCGCCAAGGGCGAAGGCATGAACTTTGTCCGTGAACACGACCTGACCTGGCGCGGCGATTTCCCGATGAACACCCACGGCGGCCAGCTCAGCTTTGGCCAGGCCGGCGCGGCGGGGGGGATGAGTCAGGTGATCGAGGCGGTGACGCAAATTGCCGGTGAAGCGGGCGAGCGCCAGCTCAAACGCTGCGACACGGTATATGTCTCAGGCACCGGTGGGGTGATGAGTGAGCAGGGCGCATTGATACTTCAGGGAGCATAAATCCGATGTCGAACAACAAACCAATGCCGGTTCCGACCGAGATTTCTGCACCGTTCTGGGAAGGCCTGAAGGCCGAGCGCCTGCTGATTCAGCAATGTGAACGATGCAGCCACTGGGTGTTTTACCCGCGCAGGCACTGCCCGGCGTGCTTTACCCATGCCCTGACCTGGCGTGAAGTCAGTGGTGGCGCGACGCTGTACAGCTTTACCGTGACCCGCATCGCGACCCTGCCGGACTTTGCTGATGAAATGCCGCAGATACTGGCGGTGGTCGAGCTGGATCAGGGTGTGCGCATCAATACCAATTTGGTCGGGCTGGACGAGTCTGAAGTCAAAGTGGGCATGCGCCTGCAACCGGTATTTGCCGAGGTCGATGCCAAGGGCAACCGGCTGCTGCGTTTTACCGGGCTGGACAAGGATGCCGAGGCGTTGAAGACGCTGCGTACGGTTGAGCAACCGGTGCCAGAAACCGCAGTGCCAGTGCGCCAGATTGCCCTGGATGACGAAGAGGGCCTGCAGGCGCTAGTCAGCGACGAGTTCAGCCCGTGGAGCAACCAGGTGGTGGTCGATCAGGGCCTGATTGACAGCTTTGCCCAGTTATCCGGGGATGATTACTGGATCCACACCGACCCGGAGCGTGCGCGCAAGCAAAGCCCGTTTGGCGGCACCATCGCCCACGGTGCGCTGGTGCAGATCCTGCAGTCACGGATGAAACTCAACCTGGGTTACGAGATCACCGGTTTCACCAATATGGTCAACTATGGTTCGGATCGCCTGCGCTTCCCGGCACCGGTGCCGGCGGGCTCGACCATCCATGCGCGGGCCCGGGTCAAGCGGGTAGAGCGGGTCAGAAGCGGTACTCAGCTGACCCTGGAACTCAATACCCATGTGCTGGGCAGCGAGCGGCCGTCGGTGATCAATGAACTGGTGATTTTGTATATGTGATGCCCTGTGGGAGCGGGCGTGCCCGCGATGCTATCGACGCGGTTTTAATGACACGCCGCGCCGCCTGCATCGCGGGCAAGCCCGCTCCCACCGGTTTAAGGCGCCCCACCCGAGCGCTTTAGTCTCAACGGACGATGAACCCCACCCCCATCCTTCCCATACTCCTCCAAGCCAATAAATACAGGCATTGAGGAGCAGGCACATGATCGACATTCGTGGTTTGAGCTACTTCGTTGCAGAATCTGCAGATCCCGTTCAATGGCAGCGTTACGCCGAAGACGTGCTCGGGATGATGGTCAGCGAAGCACCCGCCGGCGGCTTGTACGTGAAGATGGATGAGCGTCCGTATCGCATGCTTATCGTGCCGGGCGGTGAGTCGCGGTATCTGGCTTCCGGTTGGGAGCTGGCCGGCGAAAAGGCTTTCAACGCCGCGATCGAAGTGCTGGATCAGGCCGACGTCAACTGGCGCCTGGGCAGCGCCGAACAGTGCGATCAGCGCGGTGTGCAAGCACTGCTGCACGTCACCGACCCTTCAGGTAACCGCCATGAATTGAGCTGGGGCCATCGCTCCGATTGCCAGCCCTTTGTCTCGCCCCAGGGAGTGCCGGGTTTTGTCACCGGTGATATGGGCCTGGGCCACACCGTACTGCCCGCGCCAAATTTCGATGCCACCCTGGCGTTTGCCAAGGATGTGCTGGGCTTTGAGCTGTCGGATATTTTCAACTTCCGTCCCGACCCTTCGGCACCACCGATCCGCATCCATTTTCTGCATTGCAAAAATAGCCGTCACCACAGCCTGGCCCTGGCCGAGTACCCGGTGCCGTCCGGCTGCGTGCATGTGATGGTCGAGGTCGAGTCGATGACCGAAGTGGGCCGCGCCCATGACCGGCGCATCGCGCATGACGTACAGCTGTCGGCCACCCTCGGCCAGCATCTGAATGACCGCATGACCTCTTTCTATATGAAAACCCCTTCAGGTTTTGACCTGGAGTATGGCTATGGCGGCTTGTTGGTGGATTGGCAGGACCACAGCGCTTTTGAATTCACCCGGGTAAGCCTGTGGGGCCATGACTTCTCCGCAGGACAGTCGTAAGGAGCACTACATGAACAAGCAAATGACAGCGGCAGACGTGGTCGGCCAACTGCGCGACGGCATGACCATCGGCTTCGGCGGCTGGGGCCCGCGGCGCAAGCCCATGGCGATCGTGCGCGAGATCCTGCGTTCTGACGTCAAGGATCTCACCGTGGTCGCCTATGGCGGTCCCGAGGTCGGCATGCTCTGCGCTGCCGGCAAGGTCAAAAAACTGATTTTCGGCTTTGCCACCCTCGATGCCATCCCGCTCGAAGCCTACTTTCGCAAGGCCCGCGAGGCCGGAGAACTGGAGCTGATGGAACTGGACGAGGGCATGCTGCAATGGGGCCTGCGGGCCGCCGGCATGCGTCTGCCGTTCTTGCCGACCCGTTGTGGCCTGGCCACCGATGTCAGCCGCCTGAACCCCGGGATCAAGCAGGTGCAGTCGCCCTATGCGGATGGCGAGGTGTTGCTGGCCATGCCGGCGCTGAATCTGGATATCGCCTTTTTGCACGTCAACGTTGCCGACCGCCTGGGCAATACCCTGGTAACGGGCCCCGATCCTTATTTCGATCATTTGTATGCCCGTGCCGCCAAACAGTGCTTTGTCTCCTGTGAGCGGATCGAGGAGCGCTTGAACCTGGATGCTGCCCAAGCCCGCTTCAACACCTTCGAACGTTATCTGGTCAGCGGCGTGGTGCATGCACCCTTTGGTGCGCATCCGACAGCCTGCCCGTCCGACTACGGCTGGGACCTTAGCCACTTGAAACGCTACAGCGCCAGCGCTGCAGAAGAAGGTGGCTGGGAAGGTTATGTAGCCGAGTTTGTGACCCCGGGCGAAAGCGCCTACCAGGCCAGCAATGGCGGGGTCGATCGATTGAGCGCTTTGCCGCTGCCCGTGTTTTGAGGAGTGTGGACATGACTGCTACTAGCGAATTTACCCTGGCTGAACTGTTGATCGTGGCCGCCTGTGAAGCCTGGCGCGGTAACGGCGAAGTGATTGCTTCGGGCCTGGGGGTAATCCCGCGCCTGGGCGCGAGCCTGGCCAAACTGACCCATAGCCCGGAACTGTTGATGACCGACAGCGAGGCATTTCTGGTGGAAGAGCCTATCCCCCTGGGGCCGCGTGGAGATTTTGTACCGCGTTATTCGGGCTATCTGTCGTTCGAGCGGGTGTTCGAGTGCGTGTGGGGCGGGCGTCGCCACGCCATGATCGGTCCGACCCAGATCGACCGCTGGGGCCAGACCAACCTGTCGTGCATTGGCGACTACCAAAAGCCCAAGGTGGCAATGCTCGGGGTGCGCGGTTTGCCGGGCAACAGCATCAACCATATCAACTCGTTCTTCGTGCCGTCGCACAACACCCGGGCGTTTGTCGCCGGGGAAGTGGACATGGTCTCGGGTGTCGGCTTCAAGCCCGAGCGCTGGGAAGAGGGCATGCGCAGCGACCTGATGGACATCCGCCTGATCGTCACCGACCTGTGTGTGATGGACTTCGGCGGACCGGACCGGGCCGTGCAGGTGCGTTCCCTGCATCCGGGCGTGAGCTTTGAAGAGGTACAGGAGAAAACCGGTTTCCCGCTGCTCAAGACCGCCGACCTCAAGCAGACCGTGGCGCCGACGCCGGAGCAACTGGCGCTGATCCGCCGCCTCGATCCCCATGACTATCGCGCCTCTGCGCTCAAGGGCAACCCGCCCGGCATTCGTCAGGCCTGATGGCCAGGAGTTCATATGAGCAGCGACAGCGAATTTGTGCAGCGGGCTGACACCGCTGTGTATGAAACCGAGGACCCGGTGCTTTATGGGGTGGCCGATGGTATCGCCACGCTGACCATGAACCGGCCGACCGTCAATAACGCGCAAAACTCGCAGATGACCTACGCCCTGGACGACGCCTTGCGCCGTGCCGTCAATGACGATGCGGTGAAGGTCATTGTGCTGCGCGGCAATGGTAAGCATTTTTCCGCAGGGCACGATATCGGCACGCCGGGGCGCGATATCAACAAGGAATTTGAGCGCGCCAGCCTGTGGTGGGACCACACCAACAAGCCGGGCGGCGAGTACCTCTATGCCCGCGAGCAAGAGGTGTACCTGGGCATGTGCCGGCGCTGGCGCGAACTGCCCAAGCCGACCATTGCCATGGTGCAGGGGGCGTGCATTGCCGGCGGGCTGATGCTGGCCTGGGTCTGTGATTTGATCGTGGCCAGTGACGATGCTTTTTTTCAGGATCCGGTGGTACGCATGGGCATTCCGGGGGTTGAGTATTTTGCTCACCCCTATGAACTGAACCCGCGCATTGCCAAGGAGTTTCTGTTTACTGGCGATCGCATGAGCGCCGAACGCGCCTACCAGATGGGCATGGTCAATCGCCTGTTTACCCCCGAAGGGCTGGAGGCCGGTACCTATGCGCTGGCAACGGCCATCGCCAAACAGCCGCGGATGGGCCTGGCCCTGACCAAGCAGGCGATCAATCACGTCGAGGACTTGCAGGGCAAGCGTACGGCGATGGACGCGGTGTTTGCCTGGCATCACTTCGCCCATAGCCATAACGAGCTGCTGTCCGGGGACAAGCTGGGCGGCTATGACGCCAAGGCCATGATTGAAGCGAACAAGAGTGCTGCGGGAGAGCGTGGATGAGTGACTATCTGCAAACGGCGTTGACCGATGCCCTGGGCTGCCGTTACCCCATTGTGCAAACCGCGATGGGCTGGGTAGCGGACGCCAATCTGGTGATCGCCAGTACCCGTGCGGGGGCCTTCGGTTTTCTGGCCGGAGCGACCATTGCGGCGGATCAGCTGGAGGGCCAAATCCTGCGGGTGATCGAGGCCACGGGGGGGAGTAATTTCGGCCTCAATTTCCATATGTTCCAGGAAAACGCCGCGCAGTGCGTGGACCTGGCCATCAAGTACCGCCTGCGAGCCGTCAGCTATGGCCGCGGCCCCGACCGCCAGACCATCGGGCGTTTCAAAAAGGCCGGGGTGTTGTGCATTCCCACCGTGGGTGCGCTTAAACACGCACTCAAGGCCGTGGAACTGGGCGCGGACATGGTCACCGTACAGGGCGGCGAGGGTGGCGGGCATACCGGGGGCGTGCCGAGCACCATTTTACTGCCGCAGGTGCTGGATGCGGTGCGGGTGCCGGTGATTGCCGCGGGGGGCTATTCCACCGGGCGCGGGCTGGCCGGAGCGCTGGCCACAGGTGCGGCCGGGGTGGCCATGGGCACGCGGTTCCTGATGACCCAGGAATCGCCCACCCCGATCGCGACGCTGGAGCGTTACGTGAAAGTGACCGACCCACAGCAGATTCGCGTGACGACGGCAGTGGATGGCATGCGCCACCGCATGATCGAAAACGCTTTTATCAATCGTCTGGAAAAAGCCGGTGCCTTTGGCCGCCTGCGCATTGCCCTGGGCAGCGCCTGGCACTGGAAGCAACACACCGGCATGAGCCTTGGGCATATGCTCGGTGTATTTGCCAAATCAATAAAAGAAGACCCTGCTGCGCTGTCGCAGACGGTGATGGCGGCCAATCAGCCGGTGCTGTTGCAGCGCTCGATGGTGGATGGCGTACCGGATGAGGGGATTTTGTCCAGCGGGCAGGTGGCCGCTGCCATTGGCGAACTGAAAAGTTGCCAGAGCCTGATCGACGAGATGGTGCAAGAGGCCGAGCGCTGCCTGATAGCGGTGAATGCACGTCATCAGGCAGCGCGCTGTAAGGCGGGGGAAGCGGCAGCCATCTGAAACGGCTGGCTCTGCTGTAATTTAACTTATCTGGATACAAAGCCTGTCCGCTCTGGCCCGTGGGGCAAGCATTCTGATCACTACACTTTTTAATTATTGTGCAGTTCAGGAAGCTGATTTATGCCCCAAGCCTTGCATCGCCATACTCCCTTGCTAACCGCTTATGACCCTCGCGGGCTGGCCATCTGCACGGTGGCCTGTCATCGGCGCACTGCGGCGCAGGAACCTGAAGCGCGGATCAGCCGCCAGGTGTTTGGCCCCAGCGGTTTTTTGACCGAACAGTGGGATCCGCGTCTGGTGGCATTGCGCCGTAAAAATCCGACTACGGTGCCCAATCAGCGCAATCGATCTTCGCTGTCGGGGCGCCTGCTGCGCAGCGACAGTGTTGACCGCGGCGTGCGTATCAGCCTGGCAGGGGCGGGCGGGCAACTGCGCTTTAGTTGGGATGCCCGGGGTACCCGCAGCATCTGGGAATACGATGAACTGCTGCGCCTGAACGCCGTATTCGAACAGGGCGCCGGAACTGAGGTTGCGCATTGTGTCGAGCGTCTGACCTATGCCGACAACAGCGCTGTGCATGCGCGCCAAAATGGCTGCGCCCGGCTGCTCCGTCATGACGACCCTGCCGGCACGCTGTGGTTTGAGGGCTATGACCTGCTGGGGCATGTGACGAGTCAGTCACGGCGATTCGTACGTGACGCATCCCAAGCGCCCAACTGGTCGCCGCAGGCCGGGTTGCGTGAGCAGCACCTTGAATCCCGAAGCTGGCGCACTCAATGGCGCCGTGATGCTGTGGGCCAGTTGGTTGAGCAAATCGATGCCCAGGGCAATCGGCAGCGTATGCGCCATGATGTGGACGGTCTGCTGGCTGCGGTGATGGTCAATCTCGGCAGCGGTCGCCAGCACAGTGTGGTGCAGCAAAGATCCTATAACGCGAGCGGCCAGATAGAAGTTGAACGGTCGGGCAACGGGGTAGTGCGTGCCCTGGCCTACAGCCCGTTGGATGACCGCCTGCAGCAACTGAAAACATGGCGCACCAGTAATCCGGGTGAAGCCTTGCAGGACTTGAACTATGTCTATGACCGGGTTGGCAATGTGCTGAATATCCGTGATGCAGCGCAACCTGTGCTGTGGTCTGATAATACCCGGCTGCAAGCATTGAGCACTTATACCTACGACTCGCTCTACCAGCTGATAGAAGCCACGGGCCGTGAAAACGCCAGCAATCTCAATGGCCCGCAGCTGCCCGTTGCTGCGGGCCTGGGTGCGGCCAACGGTCAGCGTATGCGTAACTACCGTCAGTCGTATACCTACGATGCAGGCGGCAATCTTGCCCTGCTGCAACACATGCCCAGCCACGGTTCTGGCTATACGCGACAGATGAACGTGGCTGACCACAGCAATCACGGCCTTGAACAAAAGTCGGGGCTGCCCGCCCGCCCCGGGCTGGCAAGCGGCTTTGACGCGAATGGCAACCAGCAGGTACTCGAACCGGGGCAGTGGCTGAGCTGGACCCTGCGCAATCAATTGCAGCGAGTTACCCGTGTCACACGCCAGGACGGTGCCAACGATGATGAGGCCTATGTCTACGACAGCAGCGGGGCAAGGGCGCTTAAAATCAGACAGTCCCATGGCCATCGTCAGACCCGTCGTGAAGAGGTGTATTACTTGCCCGGTCTCGAAGTCCGGCGCAACAGCGCCACGGGCGAATGGTTGAATGTGCTGACGGTGGCCGGTGATCTCAATAGCGCGAGCATATTGCAGTGGGAGAAGGGGCGCCCCGAAAGCATCGATAACGAACACATGCGTTTGAGCCTCTCGGACCATCTGGGCTGCAGCATGCTGGAGCTGGATGGCTCTGGGCGGTTACTCAGTCAGGAAAGCTACTACCCCTATGGAGCCACTGCCTGGTGGGCGACGAAAAATACCCTTGAAGCCCGTTATAAATTTATTCGCTATTCGGGCAAGGAGCGCGATGCCAGCGGGCTTTACTATTACGGCTTGCGGTATTACGCACCGTGGCTGGCGCGCTGGATCAGCGCCGATCCGGGCGATGATATTGATGGCATGAACCTGTACGCGATGGCGCTGGGCAATCCCGTCGGCAGGGTCGACGAGCAGGGCCTGCTGAGTTCGGAGGCGGCTATTGGCCGGTTTGCCGGATTGCACTCGGCCATCTCCGGGCTGTCCAGGCAGATCAGGTCGCGGTGGCAGGCTTCGAGTGCCGCCGCGATTCGTGATGGGCTGGCAACCTGGATCAGTAATGTTGTCGGGGTGGGGGTCGACCTGGCCCTGTTTGAGGGTCGTCAACCGACTCACGGGCTCAATGTTGCCTTGCGAAGTACGGTAAATGCCATTGATGCACTGGCCGTCATGCACATGGGTACCGGGCTTTTTGCAAACTTGACTCACTGGAGCCCCTTTATCGGTTTTATTGCCGCAAACGTTACGCACAGGGGCTTTGAAATGCGAGGTGCCAGCGAGGGGGCGGGTTCTGATGAGGTTTGGGATCCCGTGGCTCGAGTGAGGCTGGCGGGGCATGTGCGATCACTTACACGTGAAGTCCTGCAGCAGACCTTGAGAGGTTACGGTGACAGCGTGTCCTGGGGCCAGACCCCGGTAAGCTCCAGAGTCATGCGAACGATGATGAGCGCAGGTGCCTATGGCCTGGCTACTGTTCCCAACGCGGTCTATGGTCAATTTGTGCCAGGGCCACTGCAGCCGAATATAGCCCCTGTGATCGAGGCTTATGACGGGGCGGCGGGTACGTACATTCGCGCGGGCCATCAATCTGCTCAGCTGGATCGTCACGTGAATACGCTGCAGATCCCGCCAGGGATGGCCACGTTTCATGGAGGCATGAGCAGGATGTTCAATCAGACGTGGGTTTACTGGGCCGGGGTCGGGATCGAGGCCATCGCCGCGTATGTCACAGGTTCGCCGATAGCGCAGCAAAGTTCACGTGCCAGGGCCTGGGTGGGGGCTGCCAAAGGGGCGGTATCGGCACTGACCGAGGTGCGTGGGCTTTTGCTGCAAACGGCCAGAAGTGGTTACAACAGCCTGTTCAAGCGTTGGAGACCGGTCAAGCACTGATGATGGATAACCTGCGGCGGCGGGCCTGTTCGCGATGATAGTGCTCCGGTTTGGTGTGATACGCCACGCTGCCTGCACCGCAGGCATTGTGCTGCCCACGCTGTCTGAGGCTTGCCAGATCATCGTGGCAGCGCTTGGCATCAGGACAGAAATCCGCCATCTACATTCAGCGAGATACCCGTGGTGTAGCTCGATGCATCGCTTGCCAGATACAGCACAGCCCCGGCCATCTCGCCGGGGGCGGCGACGCGTTTGAGCGGGATGTGTTGCAGGGCGGTCTTGAGAATGGCGTCGTTGCTGACCAGCGCCGAGGCAAACTTGGTGTCGGTCAGCCCCGGTAGTAACGCATTGCAACGAATGCCGAACCCTGCACATTCCTTGGCAAACACCTTGGTCATATTGATCACCGCTGCCTTGGTCATCGAATACACACCCTGGAACACTCCCGGTGATACGCCGTTGATCGAGGCTACGTTAATGATGCTGCCGCCGCCGTGCTCGCGCATCAGCTTCCCTGCCTCCACGGACATAAAGAAATAGCCGCGAATATTTACATCGACGGTTTTCTGGAAAGCGCCAAGGTCGGTGTCCAGTACGTTGCAGAACTGCGGATTGGTCGCGGCGTTGTTGACCAGAATATCGATGCGGCCAAAGTCTGCGCGTATGCGCGCAAAGGTCTGAGTGATCTGTTCCATTTCGCCAATATGGCAGGCGATGGCAGTGGCCTTGCCGCCCTCGGCGATGATTGCATCGGCCACTGGCTGACAGCCTTCGAGTTTGCGGCTGGAGACAATGACGTGGGCACCTTGTTGGGCCAGCAGCCTGGCAATGGCTTCACCGATGCCGCGGCTGGCACCGGAAACAAAAGCGATTTTGCCATCAAGGTCGAACAGTTGAGTCCTGGACATGTTGATTCCCTGTTATCTGGGGCTTAGAGGCTGGAGCGGCGAATGACGTTGAGGCTCATCTGCTCCAGCAGCGCGTTCATTTGTATGAACTGGGCAAAACGTTTGTCTGCGGTCTGGCCGTGGTAGTAGCGGTAGTAGATCTGCTGAACGATACCCGCCAGACGAAACAGGCCGTAGGTGTAGTAGAAATCGTAGTTGTCTATCTGAATCCCGGAACGCTCGGCGTAGTAATCCACAAATTCGCGGCGGGTCAACATACCCGGAGCGTTGCTCGGCTGGCGCCGCATCAGTTGCACCGGTGCCGGGTCATCCGCCTCGATCCAGTAGGCGAGGGTGTTGCCCAGGTCCATCAGCGGATCACCCAGCGTAGTCAGCTCCCAGTCCAGCACGCCGATGATCTGCATCGGGTTGGCGGGATCGAGGATCACGTTATCAAAGCGGTAGTCGTTGTGAACGATAGCCGGGGTCGGGTAGTCGGCTGGCATTTTGGCGTGCAGCCAGTCTTTTACTGTGTGCCAATGGGGTGCATCCGGGGTCAGGGCCTTTTCGTAGCGCTCGCTCCATCCGCTGATCTGGCGCTGCACGTAGCCTTGCGGCTTACCCAGATCGGCCAGGCCGCAGGCGTTGTAGTCAACGCGATGCAACTCGACCAGTTTGTCGATAAAGCTCTTGCACAGGGTTCGGGTGGCGTCGGCGCCCAATGCCAGTTCCTGCGGCAGATCCGAGCGCAGGATGATGCCCCTGACCCGTTCCATGACATAGAACCCGGAGCCGATCAGACTTTCGTCGGAGCAGTGGGCGTAGGCCCTGGGGCAGTAGGGGAAGGCGTCCTTGAGCTGATTGAGGATGCGAAACTCGCGGCCCATGTCGTGCGCCGATTTGGCCTTTTGGCCAAAGGGCGGGCGGCGCAGCACCAGCTCTCGACCCGGGTATTCAATCAGGTAAGTCAGGTTCGAGGCGCCGCCGGGGAACTGGCTGATCGCAGGTTCTCCCACAAGGCCAGGAATATTTGCCTTGAGGTAAGGGTCAATGCGGCTGGCGTCGAGTTCTTCGCCGGTGCGGATGCGGGTGGACGAGTCGGTAAGCGCCATGTTTATCTCTTCTGTTTATAGTTGAGGCCTGACAACATTCGCTAATCTAATGGGCGGCCCGGGTCTCGACAAGTCGGCTGCTGCCTTAATAGGCAGGGCTGTTAGCAGGGGATCAGCGTCTTTGATGGCCACTGCCTCAATAAACCGCAGGGCAAAAAAAACCGAAGCGCGTGGGCTTCGGTTTTCGGTGCTGCGTGTGGCTTAGGCCGGGAACAGCTCGCTCAGTTTCATGGCCAGCATCATGTCGCCTTCAGCGCGCAGTTTGCCGCCCATAAATGCCTGCATGCCATCGGTTTCGCCGCTAACGATGCCTTCCAGGGTCTCGCCGTCCATCACCAGGGTGACCTGGGCGTCAGGGTTTTCACCTTCTTTGAGTTCACAAGTGCTGTCTTTAACGATCAGCGAGAAGTGTTTATCTTCATCGATGCGGAAACCAAAAACCAGGTCCAGGCCTGCAGCAGCGGCTGGGTTGAATTTGGCTTTCATTGCTTGAACGGCATCAGCTACAGAAGTCATGGTTCGATCCTTATATAGGGTGGAGTACGGCGGCCCGAAGGCCGCGGTTGCCGACGCTCAACGATAGGTGATGAGTGACGGCGTCTTCAACAGTTGCAAATGCACATGACTGTTGAAGGAAGCCAGGGTGACCTCGCGGCCATGAAACTTGAGCTGGCTGAGCGAGGTATTGACGATTTGCCAGCCGAGCTTGAAAGCATCGGTGGCCGGAATTCGGGTCAATAGGTGGACCAGGGCCGTAATGGTGCCTGCAGAAGTGAACACGACAATGTTCTGCTGGCCTTTGGCAAGGTCAAGAAGGCGATTGAGTCCGCCCTGAACCCGTTCGACAAAGCCCAGCCAGGTTTCCAGGCCGGGGGTGTCCCAGGTGCCGCTGAGCCAGCGCTCGATGATCAGCTCAAAGATACGCTGGAACTCGGCCGGATTGTGGGCGGCATTGTTCATCGCCGTCAGGGCCTCTGGCTCGTCCGGCAGCAAGCCGGGAAGCAGGGCATCAAGGATGGCGTAAGCATCGAATTCGTTGAAGGCAGCGTCTGTTTCCAGTGTAGGGGCGGGCAGCCCGGCGGCGTGCAGTTGTGCCAGGGCATGGCGTGCGGTGTCTTGCTGACGTGTCAGATCACCGGCCAGGCAACGGTCAAAGCGCAAATCCAGTTCGGCCAGATGCTGACCGGCAATTTGCGCCTGGTGCACGCCCAGTGGTGACAACTTGTCGTAGTCATCTGCACCAAAGGAGGCCTGGCCATGTCTGATCAAATAGATGCTGCCCACGTGCGCGTCATTCCTGAGCACTGAAAGTCAGGCGAGGTTAGGAGGATGGCAAGTGGCTGTCAATGAAAAAACATACGCTTGTTTGAATTGCTGCCAATGCCCCTGATCAAGGTGTTTCACGGCTGGCAGGCCCCGGTTGGCGTCGGTATGCTGGTTGTCATTGCGCGGCCCTGACCCTCGGGCTGCAATCGTTTTCAAGGAGAGGCTGTGGAATTTCTTGCCGAGTACGCCAGTTTTCTGGCTAAAACCGTGACTCTGGTGGTCGCCATTGTGGTGGTGCTGGTGACTGTTGCTGCATTGCGTGGCAAAGGGCGCCGTTCTACCGGGCAATTGCAGGTCACCAAGCTCAATGATTTCTACAAGGGCCTGCGTGAACGCCTGGAGCAATCGCTGCTGTCCAAAGACCAGTTCAAGGCACTGCGCAAGCAGACTGCCAAGGCCGACAAAAAACTGAAAAAACAGCCAGAAACCAAGGCAAATGTCTTCGTGCTGGATTTTCACGGTGATATCAAGGCTTCGGCGACAGAAAGCCTGCGCCATGAAATTACTGCCTTGCTGACCCTGGCCAGGCCGACTGACGAAGTGGTGCTGCGTCTGGAAAGTGGTGGTGGCATGGTGCACAGCTATGGCCTTGCGTCGTCGCAATTGGCACGTATCCGTCAGGCAGGCATTCCGCTGACGATCTGCATCGATAAAGTTGCTGCCAGCGGTGGCTACATGATGGCTTGTATCGGCCAGAAGATTATCAGTGCACCGTTTGCAATTCTGGGTTCCATCGGTGTGGTGGCGCAGTTGCCCAACGTCAATCGCCTGCTCAAAAAGCACGACATTGATTATGAAGTGCTGACGGCGGGCGAGTACAAGCGAACGCTTACGGTATTTGGCGAAAACACTGAAAAAGGTCGTGAAAAGTTCCAGCAGGACCTGGATATCACCCATCAGCTGTTCAAGAACTTCGTGTCCAAGTACCGCCCGCAGCTGGCGATTGATGAAGTGGCGACCGGCGAAGTGTGGCTGGGCGTTGCTGCGGTCGATAAACAGCTGGTCGACGAATTGAAAACCAGCGATGAATATTTGTCCGAGCGGGCCGCGAATGCACAGCTGTATCACCTGCACTATGCCCAGCGCAAAAGTTTGCAGGAGCGTGTGGGCCTGGCTGCCAGCAGTTCGGCGGAACATGTTGTTGACTCATTGTGGAGCCGTTTGACCCAATCACGCTTCTGGTAATTAGTCAGTCGCTGTTGTAAGTGTTACAACAGCGCCTTTATGTGTGTCTGGTGCGGTAGTTAATTATCGTTTAAAACATGTTTTTTAATAAGTAACCTGATTCTTTATCAAGTAATCAGCCGACTATTTTTTAGTGTTGTCTATAAGCTGAAGGCACGAATCCCTATCGAGCCTTTACCATGACCGATGCTATTAGTTATCCGTTATCAGAGTCTGAACGTTCCGTTGTCGACTATGCCCGTCGATTGGCGAATGTGCCGGTTGAAAACCAGCACGAAACCTATATTGCGGGGTTGCTTGCACCCTGGTTTAAACATGCGTCGCCGACGTTGCGCGAAAGATTACTTAACAGTTTCAAATTAGGGCAAATGGCTCAGCGCGAGGTCGCGCGCGTGCTGGCCCAAATCAAGCCGATAGAGTCGTTCGCCGAGCCGTTGCTCAAGGAGGCGCTGAAGGCACGTGGCTGGACAGATGCTGACCCCAAGAGGTATGGCATAAAACAGGTTCGCTTGTTGAGTAATCTGTTGCTGTTTTTTGCTCGGCAACAATTCAGGCTAGTTGATTCTCTGATCCAGTTTGCCTTGCCCGAGAAGTTCACACCTGAGTCATTGGAGCTGAACCTGGTATCGAGCGTCAGTCATCACAGCCTGCTGCAGGCAGCGTTGCAGAACTATGAGGCTTTTGAGGCTGTTGAAGGCGGCTTCGACCAGGGGTCGTGCATTTATGCACTCAGAGGTACGCAGCAGATTGAACAGGCCGAATTAAAACCCGAAGGTTTCGCGCAGATCTGCCGCGACCTGAACCTGGGCATGCAATATCAATGGCATTTGACGCGTGTGTTTGAGCCGGCGGATGATAATTTGCCTGCCGATAATGCCAATTCAAAGGCGTATAAGTTGCAAGCTGTATTTGTGCAGAATCTGCGCCAGGAATTTGCCTGCGCCTTGCATGCGGCCTATATGAAGGCGGAGGTCACGACACAATCATATCACTATATATTGAATTTTTTGATTCCGCCGGGTGCCCTCTTTTCGTATATTCATTCAGGCCATAGCACGCTTCATATCATGGGCTTTGAGGTCCCCGGAGTTATTGTTTTTTGGCCGCAGAGAAAACCGCCCGAAGAGGCGCAGCCCTGCGTGCTTTATTTGCCGAACAGTTCCGGCAAGGCGTTTCACGAATTCGAGTCGTTTGATTTATTAAAGGCAACGCTGCGCGAGTGGTTAAAAAATAGCGATTTTGCCACGTATTTCTTTCAATTGGTTCCCTTGCGTTACCGCGCCGAGTTTATGCGGCGCACGGACTTGAAAAATATAACCTGGGATTCGTTGTTGTTACGCCGCCCACCGATCATCAATGAGCCTGCATTGATGTCCGAAACCCGGCATCTGCCCAAGTTTGACGATCCATTTTTGATTGCCTGGGGGCTGCAGTTGGCCAAAATTAAAGATGATGCCAGGTTGCTGATCGTCCCCACGGAAGATGAAGACTCTAAAAGTCGTTTGGCACGTCAGGCCTCTTTCTTGAATCTGGGGGTGAGCTTGTTGATGGTTGCGTTGGGTTTTGTCCCTGTTCTGGGTGAGATCTTGCTGGTAACCAGTGTCATGCAACTGGGGGTTGAGGTGTATGACGGTATCAAGGCATGGCAGCGGGGAGACCGTGCCGCCGCGCTGGAGTACTTATTCGATGTTGCCGAGAATTTTGCGCTGGCTGCCAGCAGCACTGCAGCGGCAAAAGCACTCAGGCCATCGCCGGTCGTGGATGCACTGGTTGCAGTCACGTCAGTTAAAGGTCAAAAACGATTGTGGCGGCCGGATCTCAGGCCCTACCAATACCCAAACCTTGCGCTGGGTGATGCCGAGCCCGATGCGCGAGGGCTCTATAGCATGGGTAACAAGCAGTTTATCAAGCTGGAAGACAAGGTGTATCAGGTCAAAATCGATGCTGCGACACAAAGGTGTCATATCCAGCACCCAACCGAGCCGTACACCTACACACCACGCGTCAGGCATAACGGCAGCGGTGCGTGGGCGCATGAACTCGATGATCCGATGCAAATGTCGCGCATGCAGTTGTTCCGTCGGTTGGGCCCTGCGGCCCAAGGGTTATCGGACGCTATGGTCGAGCGTGTGCTGGCTGCATCCAATACCAGTGATGATGCGTTGCGCAGGCTGCACATGGATAACCTGCCGCCACCTCCTGCGTTGGCAGACAGCATGAGGCGCGTGCAGTTGAGTCAAATGATCGAACGTTTCATCGTACAAATGCAGCAGGGGGGCAAAGTGTCTACCGATACTGCGCAATTGCAACTGGAGCTGTTGACTCGTCTTGATGGCTGGCCTGCGGACAGAGTTTTACGCGTGGTGAACATGCGCGGGTCCATGGTCATGGAGTACGGGCCTGAAGTGGAGTCTTCGCATCCCCGCCTGCAAGTTACCGAAGCCCAGATCAAGAACGCAGAATTGCTCAAGACCACGCTGGAGTCCTTCTCCTCGGCGCAAATCGAGGTTTTGTTGGGGCAATCTGTCGATGGCCTTGAGCAACAGGAACAGGCATTGGCGCGCCAGTTGGGTCGCTTTGCCCAAGCTACAAAGTCTGACCTGTTCTCGCATCTGTATAAACGGGGCGAGGTGGTGACAGCCCGGATGGAGCTGTTGCAAAAACAGTTTCCGAGTTTGCCGGCAAGTGTGATGGGCGAGTTGATGGATCAACTTGCCCCGGCCGAAATGGCAACAGTGCAGAGCACCGGGCGCCTGCCGCTGCATATTCTGGAAGAGGCGCGCAGCTACACGCAGGTATTGCGTTTGAACCGGGCACTGGAGGGACTCTATTTCGAGGCTCTAAGTAACGTTGATAGCAATACATTGGCATGGCAAACCCTTACCCACTTGCCTGATTGGCCGACCAGTCAGCGCTTGGTATTGCGCGACAGAGCCACAGGTCAAGTACTGAGCTCCGTAGGTAATCCGTTGTCCAGATACAGCCAGGAGATTTTTAAAAGCGCGGGCGAGTACCATTTTTTGGGCCTCGCGACAGATGATATATACAGCAGCCCTTATCTTTGCAGATGTGTGGCCAAAGCCTTGCCGTCTTCCGCGCGTATGTCGCTTGGGCTTCCCGACACTGACCCGGGGGTGTTTTTAAGCTGGAAAATTGCATCCCATGCGGCCGGTCATCGCGCGCAAAGTGCCAATGCGCTGGGGATGCAGCAGGTTAAACCCTGGTTCAAATCGCCCATGCGCCTGGCCGATGGGCGGGCAAGCTACAGGCTCAGCGGTCGCTCAGGCCATGCCGCGCAAGCGAGCAGGCCATTGGTGATAAAGGATCTTGTGATGGATCTTTTTCCGTTGATGAGTGAGGAAACGGTCAGCCAGTTTTTATACCATCTTGAACTTTCACCTGCGTTGACCACCCGGGTACTGGCCAGGTTCAAGGCCGAACTTCAAACCTTGCGTAGCGATCTTGAGCGCTGGGTGGACTCGCCGGTCTGGAGTCAGCGGCGCAATGGCCCGCGGGTACTGGTGACGACCCAGGACAAGCGTGCAATCAGCCAGGCTTTGCTCCATGTCTGGCGCCGACAGACCGCAACCGTGAGCGTGGGTGAGCACACCGGATATGTGCTGAACCTCAATAGTTGGCCAGTTGATTGCTTGCCTGAGATATCGGCAGATTTTTCCCATGTCAGTGCACTGCACTTGAGCAACTCACCCAATGGAAAGTTTCCCGGTTCATTTTTGGAAAAGTTTCCCAACTTACGCATCCTGTCCCTGAAAAGTAACCAGCTCAGTGAGTTGCCCGTGGAAATTGCCGGTATGTCCGAATTGGTCAACTTGAACTTGCAGGACAATCATATTGTATTGAGCGGGCGAACCGCTTCGGCTCTGGCGGGACTGACCCGGTTGAAATCTTTGAATTTAACGGGAAATCCCTTGGGCAGGCGTATTTCGGTGACTCGCATGGTTGACCTTGAGCGTTTGTATCTACGCTACAGTGGTCTGCTGACTTGGCCTGAAGGGGTTGAGTCGCTCAGCCACCTGCAGACCCTGGATATGCGTGACAACAATATTAGTCGCATTCCACTGGAGGTTTTGTCACCTGGCAGAACAGCGATCAATAGTGTTACTCACCTGCATGACAATCCTTTGAGTGCCGACTCGTTACGCCGCCTTGAGAATTATCGGCGAGAGTACGGCATCAGTTTTGGTATTGCTCCGCGACGTCGGCATGTTGACCAGGTACGCGGCATCTTTCACTGGGCGTCCCGGCCAACGTTCACAGAGACGCGTGTATGGAACAGCTTGAGGGATATCGCCGGGTCGAGTGATTTTTTTCGCGTGCTGGAAGACCTCAGTGCGTCCTCCCAGTATTTGCATGGACGTGAAAGTTTAAGCCAACGGGTCTGGCAAGTTCTCAATGCCATGCACGATTTCAGCGAATTACGTAACCAGCTGTTTGAGGTTTCAGCCAATCCCAATACCTGCGCCGATGGGATTCCGATGATTTTTTCGGATCTTGAACTTCGTTACCGGATCTTCATTGCGCAAAGCTCGGTCAATGCCGAAGCAGAGCTGCTGCAACTGGCACAAGGACTTCTGCGGATCGAACTGCTGGATAAACATGTACAGGGGGTTGTTGAGGCGCGAATTGCTGCAGTCCATGCCGAGCAATCAGAGTACGTGCGCCAATTGCAGGGCTTGATTGATGAGGTCAGCCCGGATTTTGCATCTGAGCCCTTGGCGAACATGACGGCGGAGGAACAGCAGGGAGTGGCTTATCGTTTGGGTTCGGCACAAGCGCTGCGTCTGGCGCAGAGGCTCAGCCCGGCTGATTTGCAGGCGCGAATTGCAAAGGTTGATCCGCTGGAGATACAGATGTTTTATCAGGTCAAACTGGCTGCTGACCTTGGCTTGCCGGCGCGGCCCAAGAGCATGATTTTTGAAAGAGTCGCCAATGTCACGCTCGAGCAGCTTGAAGCCGCCAAGCTGTATGTTTTGACTGAGGATACAGCGCAAGCGAGGATTGCTTACATTGAAAAGCAGGGGTTCTGGGAGCGCTTTCTGGAGAAGAAATACCCCGAGCATTTTCAGTCGGTTGACTCACCGCTGCATGAACGCATGCAGGGGCTTTACCTGGCTAGGGAGAGGCTGTCCAGTCAGGAGTATGTGTCGAAAACCCAAGCTGTAGGGGAAAGTCGTTTGCTGGCCAGGCAAGAACTGATCAGCCAGTTGACCCGTGAAGAAGTTGAAAAACACCCTTTCGACCAGGAGCAATCTTGACCCTGCGCAGGGTTATGCAGGCGCTGGCCCTGGGTAACCAGGGCCAGCCACAGCATCAGCGACGACGGAACAGCGGCATCGGCTCGTCGGTTGAAGACTGGTAGGTCACCGAGAAGTCCTTGAGGCCTTCCAGCGCTTCGTAAGGGTCTTTATCGGCACGGATGGCGAATGCGTCAAAGCCACAGCGATGCAGATAGAACAACTGGTCGCGCAGAACATCGCCAATGGCGCGAAGTTCGCCTTTATAACCATAGCGGTCACGCAGCAAACGGGCGTTGGAATAACTGCGGCCATCAGTGAAAGCCGGGAAGTTCAGGGCAATAACCTGAAAGTTCGCCACGTCCTCGCCCAGCTCTTCAGCTTCTTCGTCGCTGTCCAGCCACACGCCCAGGCCGCCGTCGCGGGCCTTGAGTGCGTGGCCGTGTTCGCGCCACATCACCAAAGGCACGATCAGGTCGTCGCAGTTGGAGATTTCGTCAAAGCTGGTTTCCTTGGGCAGCAAGTGCCAGGTTTCATCGATGACCTGGTTGTTCTTAATTATTCGCTGCATAGACGCGCTCCTTGAAAGGGTCAATGCCGATACGCTGGTAGGTATCGATAAAACGTTCGTCTTCGGTACGTTTTTCAACATAGACGTCGATCAGCTTTTCAATCACATCCGGCATGGCGTCCTGGGCAAAGGACGGGCCCAGAATCTTGCCGAGACTGGCATCACGGCTGGCACTGCCACCCAGGGATACCTGATAGAACTCGGCGCCTTTTTTATCTACGCCGAGAATACCGATATGCCCGACGTGGTGGTGACCACAGGCGTTCATGCAACCGGAAATGTTCAGGTCCAGTTCGCCAATATCGAACAGGTAGTCCAGGTTTTCAAAGCGGCGCTGGATCGATTCGGCAATCGGGATCGACTTGGCGTTGGCCAGGGAGCAGAAGTCACCACCAGGGCAGCAGATCATGTCGGTCAGCAAACCGATGTTGGGCGTGGCGAACCCATTTTCGCGCAACTCGCCCCACATGGTGAACAGCTGGCTCTCTTCGACATCGGCCAGGATAATGTTCTGCTCGTGGGAAGTACGCAGTTGGCCAAAGCTGTAACGGTCGGCCATGTCGGCGATGGCATCCCACTGCTTGTCGGTCACATCGCCCGGGGCTACACCTGTAGGTTTGAGCGACAAAGTAACGGCGACATAGCCCGGTTTTTTGTGGGCCAACGTGTTGCGTACGCGCCAACGGGCAAAACCCGGGTGCTGCTTGTCGAGTTCGGCCAGTTCGGCGCCGAAGTCGGGCAGGGCTTTGTAGTCAGGATCGACGAAGTGCTTGGCGATACGCTGCACTTCGGCTTCGGTCAGGGTGTTCGAACCGCCGCGCAAGTGAACCATTTCGGCCTCAACACGCTCTGCGAACACTTCAGGCGTCAGCGCCTTGACCAGAATCTTGATCCGCGCCTTGTACTTGTTGTCACGACGGCCATAGCGGTTGTAGACACGCAGGATGGCCTCGAGGTAGCTCAACAGGTCTTGCCACGGCAAGAACTCATTGATGAAGGCACCGATTACCGGGGTACGGCCCAGGCCGCCACCTACCAGTACACGGAAGCCCACTTCGCCGGCGTCGTTGAGCACCGGCTCCAGGCCGATGTCATGCACTTCAATGGCTGCACGGTCAGATGTCGAACCGTTGATTGCAATTTTGAATTTGCGTGGCAGGTAGGCGAATTCCGGATGGAAAGTCGTCCACTGACGCACGATTTCGCACCAAGGGCGCGAATCGATCAGTTCATCCGCAGCAACACCGGCGAACTGGTCGGTGGTGACGTTGCGCAGGCAGTTGCCGCTGGTCTGAATGGCGTGCATCTGCACGGTGGCCAGTTCTTCCAGGATGTCCGGGATGTCTTCCAGCGCAGGCCAGTTGAATTGCACGTTCTGGCGGGTACTGATGTGGGCATAGCCCTTGTCATAGTCACGAGCGATTTTGGCCATCATTCGCGCCTGACGCGAAGTCAACTGGCCATAAGGCACAGCGACCCGCAGCATTGGGGCAAAGCGTTGAACATAAAGGCCATTTTGCAGGCGCAGGGGGCGGAACTCTTCTTCGCTCAGCTCACCTGCCAGATAGCGTCGGGTCTGATCCCGGAACTGCTTGACGCGGTCCTCGATGATCTGCTGATCGTACTCGTCATATACGTACATATAGGTCCTGTTCTCAGGCTGCTAACAGCTTATCTGCGCGCACGGCCGCGCACTCCCCAAGGAGCGGGGCACGATACCAGTTTGTAGTTATGCGCAAAAGTGATGTTTAAGCATATGCAAAGAACCAAAACGACTATAAGCGTTTGATTCTCAATCCCTTACTTGTGGGAAGGGCATTGCTGGACTTAACTGTTTTAAGGACTTCAAGCAATCACCCATAAAACCGAAAAAAGGCGATGCGATGAGTACTCCAGTCAAAGCGCGTAAAAGCGACAGCAAGGTCGATGCATGGGCCATTTTCTTTCTGATCATTCTGGTGGTTTCTACTGCCGTGTACTGGGTCAGCCACCAGTAGCAAGCGTGCAAGGTCGAGGCTGATGAGGCGGATGTAGCCGCTAAAGAGCTTGTCGACATTACCTGGCGCCGCCCTCGCTGCCGTTGGCATGCTCAACAATGCCAACGTTGTGCATGGCCCCCAGGCCTTCGCGTGCCCGGCACTCAGGTACGCGCCGCCAATTTGCCTCCCTAAACCCCCGCCAGATGAACCACCAGCGTGACAATCCCGTACAGGGTCAAGGCAAACACCAAGGTAAATAGCAGCCCCATGATAAGGAAGTGGGAGGCTTTTCCGTGGGAAAAATCCCGAGTCCTGTTTTTTCCGCTTTGCACGCCAAAGGCAGCGGCCATGACGCTGTGCAGCATTTGCCAGAAGCTCGGCGGCTTGTTGTCGGCAGGATCGTTCATAGATGCCTCGGCTGTCTGAGGTTGGAACGGCTACATCCCATAGCGTAGTCAACTTCAAGGCCCATTAACTATCTACCACCCATGCCCGGGCACTGTCGGTTGTACTGAGGCGCTCATTCACATGCGTTTCAGGAAGAAGCCGGTCATGGAAAGTTCGTACATTGTCTCGGGGCCGGGGCCCCACGCAGCCTTCATAAAATCCAGAATACCCGCCTGGGTCAAACACAGCGCTGTGGCAGATATCAAACGCCTCAAGCCGGGATTGTTTCCGGCGCATGCTTCAGAGGCTGGAGCAGCCGATGGGCTCGGCCGCGCACCACGGTGGCTGCGTCAGGCCCTGCTCGACAGCCAGGCTCGCAGCCGGGCTGCCAATCAGGCCTTGGCCAGGGCACTGAAAGGCCTGCAGGGGATCACCCAGTTTGCCGAGCCCCGCTTGCAGGAGGCATTGCACAGTCACCTTGGCCAAGGCCGGGCAATGGACGTCAACACAGACCGGCTGTTTTATCTGCGCCGCAATCAGCCCGTGCGCCAACACAGCCTGTTACAGGCTGCCTTGCTCAACTTTGACGGCAGTGAAGATTTTTCCCAAAGGGTCGCAGGACAACTTAGCGCGTTGGCGCCGCAGGGCGCTTTGCCTGTCGAACGGTTCCAGCCAGACAAGGGCCCTGATCAACTGGCCATTGTGTCGGACACCCTGGTGCATGGTTCTGGGGTTGTGGCACACAGATTCCGACAGGAGTGGGAAAGTCTTCGGCCGGTTCCCGGTTTTGCTTACCGCGAAACATTACCCATGTCACCCGAAGTGTTCTCACAGCTGTGCAGATCCCTGGATTTGGGGCAGCAGTACCAGGCCCATCTGCAGGGGGTTTTTGCTCCACCAGCGGTGCGCGCCCTAATGATCCGGGCGCAAAAAGCACTGCTGGCCGTACGCTTGCATCGGGCACTGCTGCAACGGCATATCACTGACTCTGGTTTTGCCATGATCAGTACGTTGCTGGAGGAGCAACCGCGCGTGTCGTTATATGCAAAACCTGTAGTGTTCAGCCAGCTCCAGCTCTATGGCCAGGTCTTGGACGAGGTGTTGATTATCGGCCCGGATCGTTCCAGGTGGCCGGTTCTGGAATGGGAGCGCACCGGATTGAGCGGTGTGCCGCTGATGAAAAAACCTGAGGTTGAGCCCGTGGTGGTCTATATCCCGGGGGCACCGTTCTCGGCACTCAAAGAATACCCCTCGCTGGAAGCATTTCAGTATGAGCTGGGTCTGAATTTGCGTCTGCCCGCGTATCAGCAGCTGTTTGCCAGTCTGGTCCCCCAAGGGAACGGCGCACTTTTTTTGCAGCGATTGAATCATCAGTTGTACAAGACCACGCCTGATCCGAGAGGTATCGAGCCAGCAGATTATGTTGATGAGGTGGACCTGAAGCTGGAGCTGGTAAGCATCGAAACGTCATCAGCAGGGCTGTTCACGGCCCTCAATACCCTTCATCTGGACAGGCTCAAAGCCAATGCCCGGGCACTTGCAGTGCCCACAGCCGATGCCGACAGCAAGCGCTTGCAGCAGCGTCTTGATGACTACCTTGGCCTTGGTCTTGATGTGTTGAATGTGGCAGCGTTTTTAATCCCCGGTGCAGGGGAGGTCATGATGGCAGTGATGGCTCTACAGATGAGTATGGACATCTACCAGGGCATCGAGTCGTGGCAGGCAGGCGATGTCGAGGATGCCTGGTCGCATGTGGAGTCCGTTGCGCTGAATATCGTGCTGAGTGGTGCAACAGGGGTTGCAGGCCACGTAGCCAGTGGCAGGTTGGCGACTGACCCCGCCGGGATCGACAGGTTCAGGCAAATCGTCTTGCCCAACGGTGAAACCCGTCTGTGGCGGCCCGAAATCGAGGCCTATCAATGCCAGTTGCCGCTCAATACCCGGCTTGAGCCCAATGCTCTGGGCCAGTATCGGGCAGACGGCAAAACCTGGGTCCAGGTGGGCCGACAGTTCTACGAGCAGGCCTTCGATCAGCAGCTTAATGCCTGGAGGATAAAGCATCCGAGCGACGAAAATGCTTATCAGCCAATCCTCATGCATAACCATGAAGGAGCCTGGCGTCTCGAGCATGAACAGCCCTTGCAATGGGAGCGCCCGACCTTGCTGCGTCGACTGGGGCACGTGACCCGCATGTTCGATGATGAAGAACTGGGGCAGATCGGCGACATCAGTGCGGTCAGTGACGAAACCTTGCGCAGGGTGCATGTGGACTGCCTGCCCGTGCCTGCTTTGTTGAGGGACACATTGCAACAATGGCGGGTTGAGCGGGAGCTGGGCATGCTGGTCGATGGCACAAGAGCGGGCAAGCACGCACTGCTTGCCCGACTGACCGGCACAGGCCGGACGGCTCAAGCGAATGTCGAATTAGTACGTCGACGATTTCCCATGCTGTCTGAGTCTGCGGCTCAGGAAGTGCTTGAGCTTGCCGTTGAGAATGATGTGGCACGCCTGCGCCGGACAGGTCGGGGGTCGAGGCGGCTGGACCGGCTGGCGCGTGAGTACGCGCAACAGGGCCGTTTGAACCGGGCGCTGGCCGGCCTGTATGTGCCGGGGCTGGCGAATCTCGACAGTGAGCGCCTGGCCATTGAGGCAATGTTGCACCTGAGCGCCAGTCAAGACGTCGTCAGCCCGGCTGCAGTGGCTCGCTACGCCACTTCGCACCGCAGGGAAATGGCCCGCACGCTGAAATTGCATCCTGTGGTTGCAAGACCCGCCTTGCAGAGAATCAATGGTCGGATCGGCTATGCCTTGTCGGGCAAAGGGGCAGCCTTTGACGTGAGTCCGTCGTTGATTAGCCGTGTGCGCGATATTTGCCCGCAAATCAGCGACGAACAGGCCGAGGCCTATGTGCGCAAGCGCATCGACGATGGAGAGTCTGCCCAGCATATCTTCGATTTTCTAGCCAGTCGCCAACGTGAGCTGGACACATTGCGTAGCACACTGGAACTGTGGTCGAGCACAGCCAGCGGGCCCTTTAACCAACGGATGCGGCGCTTGACGGCTGACCGGCTGGTAGGTTGTTGGCGGGAGGGTGTACTGAGTCGTATTGAACCTTTTGCTTATCTGGATCTTGAATTTGACCTTAGCTGGGCGAGTGAATTTCCTGTACTGGACGCTGACTTTTCCCATGTGCGGACATTGCGGCTGAGCGCCGACCTGATGGTGAGCGAGCCCGATGCCGGATTTGTCAAGCGCTTCCCCAGCGTGGAGCGCCTGGAAATAAGCCTTCAGCGATCACAGATGATGCCCGTTGCCGATGCATTGGCGCAGTTGCCCACGGTCAGCGAGCTGTCACTGGAAGCCGACTGGCAGGGCTTGACCCGTGAGTTCATGGACCGGCTGACAACCCTTGGGCAGATCGAATGCCTGTCTGTGCAGGGGGCACTGGAAACGCTGGATGTCAGTGGCTGGCCGCGGCTGCGGCAATTGCAGATCAAAGGACGACTTGTTCAGTGGCCAGCAGGCCTGTTGGATCTCACTGATCTTGAAACCCTGGACCTGTTTGGAACCTCGATAACAACGTTGCCCGATGAGCTGTTCACCGGACATCAGCAGTTATGGGCGGGCTTGCTTCTGGATTGGTCAGGCATTGAGCCGTCAACGGCCATGAGAGCCTACGAGCGCCTGCGTACCCATCCTGTGCGAACGGTGGATCTGGAGAAATGGACAATCGCTTACTGCACAGGTTGCCTGACCCGTTTCATGCCCCATGACCGACTGTTTGCCAGTACGGTAATTACGCGTTGGTCCCTTGGCGAACAAGCCGTGGCTGAGCTGATGCGGCGCGTTAACGGCTTGCATGAAGAGCACTACAGGTTTGCCGAGGCTCTGGAGGCCTGGGTGTCTCAGGATCCTGAGACGACGCAAACGCTGTTGCGCAGGCAAGCGGCTGACAAGATTCAGCGCTGCTGGCGTGCTGGAATTTCACCCCGACTGGGGTTGGAGGATGCTGGCGCCGGGCCTTCCTGGCGGGTCAGTACTGTAAATCAGGAGCTGGATCTGGCAGACGAAATAATCAGTTCTCTGCCACCTGTGCCGGGGGGGCAGGCGTTTGCCCACGTCCATCGTCTTAACTTGAGCGAGCTGGAGGTGGCTGTCGAGGAAATGGATCGGTTTCTGCAGGCGTTCGGCCAGCTCCGGGAGTTGGACCTGAGCCGCAACGGCCTGGATTTGCTGCCAAATGCTCTGGGTGATTTGCGCCAGCTCACAGACCTCAACCTGGCGCACAACGAGTTGGTGATGAGCCCCTCGTTGCAGATGCACTTGAGTGGCCTGCGTGGGCTCGTGCGCTTGAATCTGCAGGGCAACCGGGTGACAGCGCTGGATATCGGGGCGCTGACCAAGCTGGAGTCGCTTGATCTCAGTCATACGGCCATTCGCAGCTGGCCAGCCGGGGTTTTTGATCTGCCCCGGTTGCGGTTTCTGGATATGAGCAACAGCGCAATCAGGACGGTCCCTGCGACGGCTCTCGTGGGTCATGAGGCACTGATGCAGGGGGTGAAGTTGAATGGTTGCCAGCTGGATGCGCAAAGCTGTGCCGATTTGCTGGCTTATGCCCAACGTTCGGGACGCGACACGGCAGGCAATATAGCGATCGGATTACTGGCAGCACGCAGGACCGGGGGAACGCCCGAGTTTTTCCCTGCCATTGTCGCTGACAGGCCGGACCTGTTGTTGGCGGCCGCTCCAGTGTTGAAGACGGATGAAGTCTTGTTGAGCCCCGCACTGATATTTCAGCCCGGTGCCCCGGAATTGAACCGGACCACGCTGCTGCAAAGGGTCCATCCCGATCTGAGCCTGCATGATGCAGTGCAATACCTTGAACAGATGCAGGCCCGTGGCATGGGTGTGCTGGAAATCGACGCCCGGCTTGCCGAGTGGAATCACCAATACGACGCTCTGGTCCAGCGCCTGAATGGCTGGATCAATATTCCGGGCCACAGGGAAAGCGGACGCTGGGTCAGTGCCGTCGATCGCAGGCGTGCGGCTGACAGGATCATGCAGGCCTGGCGCGATGGGCTGGAGACCGTCACAACGACGCAGCCCGAGTCTGTGCATACCCTGGACTTCTCGGACCTGTGCCTGGGGGATATACCGCCGCTGAATGTGTCCCAGACGCATATCACCACACTGAACCTCAGCGGTGTACGCATTACTGCCGGAGGCTCGCAAGGGTTTATCCGCGAATTTCCCGGCTTGCGCACCTTGCACCTCAATAATAATGAGCTGACCCGTTTGCCGGAGGGTATCGGCTCGCTTGAAAACCTCACCCGGCTGGAGGCTGCCCACAACCGCTTGCAGGACGAGGAGGGCTTGAGTCGCCAGTTGCAATCACTGGCGCACCTGGAATGGCTGGATCTGAGCTACAACAGGCTCGACACATTTGACCTTACTGGCATGAGCGAATTGCAAACCCTGAACCTGAGGGGGAACAGGCTGGTGCGCTGGCCGACCCGGGTACTCACAACCCCGACCCTCAGAACCCTCAACCTGAGCAACAACCAGATCGATACGATCCCTGTTGAGCTGTTTGAGGGCGATAACGACGCATTGATGGCTCATACTGATTTGTCCCATAACCTGCTCTCCACATCAGGCTATGCAACCTTAAGAGACTACAGGAGCTTTTCGGGCAATGACCTCGGATGCTCCCTTGAGGACATTGAAGACGGCCTGGCCTTCTCCGATAACGCTTCGCTCAGCAGTGATGAGCCTGAGTACGGGGCCGCTGGTGTCGACGAAAACCTCGATCATCTGGAGCACCTGACACCCGAGCAACTGGCCGAGCAAAAGGCCCGCTGGTGTGTGGGGGAGCCGCAAGGCTCGCCGAGGCCAGTGATCTGGGACGACCTGCTGGCGCAAAAGGAGAGCAGGGGGCTGTTCTATTTGCTGGATCAGCTGCAATTCACCCAGGACTATATCCAGGACAGACCGGGCCTGACCCGGCGGGTCTGGAATGTGCTGCAGGCAGCTGCATCCGATAGCCAGTTACGCGACGAGCTATTTATCATCGGTCATTCCGATGTGACCTGTGGCGATGGTCGGATCCTGCTGTTCAGCGATCTGGAAGTGAAGGTGTTTGAGTTCAATGCCCTGCGCTCAGTGGTGGCTGGCCAGGAAGGGCCTGCGTTGCTCGAGCTGGGCCGGCGCCTGTTTCGCTTGGGGCAAGTGGAGGAGGTCGCGCAATTTGCCTATCAATCACGCCGTGGAGCGGACGCTGCGGAGGTTCGACTGGCCTATCGCATTAGCCTGAGCGAGCGCCTCGACCTGCCTGCGCAGCCCAGGGGCATGCAATACAGCCATGCGGCGAAAGTCACTGAGCAAGAGATTGAAAGTGCTTATTTGAAAATAAAGGCAGCCGAAAATTCGCCGGCCTTTATGGAGCAGTTGATCCTGCAGGGCTACTGGATCAATTACCTCAAGCGCCAGTATCCAGAGGAATTCCTGGCCCTGGAGGAGCGTTTTGAAGTGGAGCATAAAGCGCTGGAAGACCGACATGCCGATCTCGGGGAGGTGTATCAACAGGAGCTCGGCGCTCTGGATGAGCGCAAGCGCAGCGAAGAGCAACTTTTGCGTGAGCGTCTCTCGGGAGAGGTTCTCGCAACGCTGTCCACGCAGCCTGATTAACCCATAGTGACTGTCGTCGTTGCCGGACATTGCGATCGATTGGTCATCGATCGCATCCGGCAGCGACTGCAGGGTGTCGGAAGCGTTGCTACCTGTTAGTTGTCATACCCCAGGTTTGGCGCCAGCCAGCGCTCGGTCACGCTCAAATCTTGCCCTTTGCGCGCCGTGTAGCTTTCGATCTGGTCCTTGTCGACCTTGCCCACCGCAAAGTACTGCGCTTGCGGATGTGCGAAGTACCAGCCGCTAACCGCTGCCGCCGGGAACATGGCGTAGTGCTCGGTCAGGAACACGCCGCTTTTGCCCGCACGCATCTCTTCGGCCTCCGGATCCAGCAGCTTGAACAGGGTGGCTTTCTCGGTGTGGTCCGGGCAAGCCGGGTAGCCGGGAGCAGGGCGGATACCGCTGTATTGCTCCTTGATCAGCTCTTCATTGGCCAACTGCTCATCCTTGGCGTAGCCCCAGTAGTGGGTCCGCACCTGCTGGTGCAGCCACTCTGCGCAGGCCTCGGCGAGACGATCGGCCAGGGCCTTGACCATGATCGAGTTGTAGTCGTCCCCCGCGTCCTGATACGCCTTGGCCACTTCTTCGGCACCGATGCCTGCGGTAGTGATAAAACCGCCCACGTAGTCGGTCACGCCGCTGTCCTTGGGTGCGACAAAGTCGGCCAGGGAGAAGTTCGGCTTGCCGTCGGTCTTGATGATCTGCTGGCGCAAGTGATGCAGTTTGGCCAATTGCTGGCCATCGTCACCGTACAGTTCCAAATCGTCATCGTTAACCTGATTGGCCGGCCAGAAACCGAACACTGCCCGGGCGCTGATCAGCTTCTCGTCGATCAGTTTTTTGAGCATTTCCTGGGCATCGGCATACAGCGCCGTGGCTGCTTCGCCGACGACTTCGTCGGTGAGGATGCGCGGGAATTTTCCAGCCAGGTCCCAGGAAATAAAGAACGGCGTCCAGTCGATGTACTCGGCCAGTACCTTGAGGTCGATATTGTCCAGTACCTTGGCACCGGTGAAGGTCGGTTTGACCGGCTGGTAGCCGGCCCAGTCGAACTGCGGTTTTTTGGCGATCGATGCCGGGTAGCTCAGGCGCTCGGTGCGGGCACTACGATTGGCGGTGCGTTCGCGGACCTCAACGTACTCTTCGCGGGTTTTCTGAACAAAGGCCGGTTTCAGTTCCTTGGACAGCAATTGCGTGGCCACGCCCACGGCGCGAGAAGCGTCGGTGACATAGATCACGGCATCGTTCTGATACTTGGGTTCGATCTTGACTGCGGTGTGCGCCTTGGATGTAGTCGCACCGCCGATCATCAGTGGCAGGTGGAAGTTCTGACGCTGCATCTCGCGGGCAACATGCACCATTTCATCCAGCGACGGCGTGATCAGGCCGGAAAGGCCGATAATGTCGCACTTCTGCTCTTTGGCTACCTGCAGGATTTTCTCTGCCGGCACCATCACGCCCAGGTCAACGATGTCGTAGCCGTTACAGCCAAGCACCACGCCGACAATGTTCTTGCCGATGTCATGCACGTCGCCCTTGACCGTGGCCATCAGGATCTTGCCCTTGGCTTCCGGTTTGTCGCCTTTTTCCAGTTCGATAAACGGGATCAAGTGGGCCACGGCCTGTTTCATCACGCGGGCAGACTTGACCACCTGGGGCAGGAACATTTTGCCCGCACCGAACAGGTCGCCGACGATGTTCATGCCCGACATCAGCGGGCCTTCGATCACTTCGATCGGGCGCTTGAACGACAGGCGCGACTCTTCGGTGTCTTCAACGATATGGGTAGTAATGCCCTTGACCAGTGCATGCTCCAGACGCTTGTTGACGTCCCAGCTGCGCCACTCTTCGGTTTCGGCTTCCTTGACGCTGCCATCGCCCTTGTACTTGTCGGCAATCGCCAGCAGGTTGTCGGTGGCATCCGGGGTACGGTTGAGCACCACGTCTTCCACGGCATCGCGCAACTCGGCCGGGATCTGGTCATAGATTTCCAGCTGGCCGGCGTTGACGATACCCATGGTCAGGCCGTTGCGGATCGCATACAGCAGGAACACCGAGTGGATCGCCTCACGAACCGGGTTGTTGCCACGGAACGAGAACGATACGTTGGATACACCGCCCGAGGTCAGGGCATAGGGCAGTTCGTCGCGGATATAGGCACAGGCATTGATGAAGTCCACAGCGTAGTTGTTGTGTTCTTCAATGCCGGTGGCCACGGCAAAGATGTTCGGGTCGAAAATGATGTCTTCCGGCGGGAAGCCCACTTCGTTGACCAGAATGTCGTAGGAGCGTTTGCAGATTTCTTTTTTGCGCGCCTCGGTGTCGGCCTGGCCGGCTTCGTCGAAAGCCATCACCACCACGGCGGCACCATAGCGCTTGCACAGTTTGGCGTGATGAATGAACTGCTCGACGCCTTCTTTCATGCTGATCGAGTTGACGATGCCCTTGCCCTGGATGCACTTGAGGCCCGCTTCGATCACTTCCCACTTGGAGGAGTCGATCATGATCGGTACGCGGCTGATATCCGGCTCGCCGGCGATCAGGTTGAGGAAGGTCACCATGGCCTTCTTCGAGTCCAGCATGCCCTCGTCCATGTTGATGTCGATGATCTGCGCACCGGCTTCAACCTGTTGCAGGGCCACTTCCAGGGCTTCGGTGTAGTTGTCTTCGCGGATCAGCCGGGCGAAGCGGGCAGAGCCGGTGATGTTGGTTCGCTCGCCGACGTTGACGAACAACGAGCTGCGATCGATGGTGAACGGTTCAAGCCCGGAGAGACGGCAGGCCTTTGGAATATCCGGGATCGGGCGCGGAGCATAACCGGCTACGGCGTTGGCGATGGCCTGGATATGCCCCGGCGTGGTGCCGCAGCAACCGCCGACAATGTTGAGGAAACCGCTCTGGGCGAACTCTTCAATGACCTTGGCGGTTTCCGCCGGCAGTTCGTCGTACTCGCCGAATTCGTTGGGCAGGCCGGCGTTGGGGTGCGCCGAGACGTAGGTGCTGGCCTTGTTCGACAGCTCTTCGAGGTACGGACGCAGTTCGCTGGCACCCAGGGCGCAGTTTAAACCCACGGAAATCGGTTTGGCGTGGGCCACCGAGTTCCAGAACGCTTCGGTGGTCTGGCCCGACAGGGTACGCCCGGAGGCGTCGGTAATGGTGCCGGAAATCATGATCGGCAACTCGACACCCAGCTCTTCGAAAACGCCCTGTACGGCGAAAATCGCGGCCTTGGCATTGAGGGTGTCGAAGATGGTCTCGATCAGGATCAGGTCGGCGCCGCCTTCGATCAGGCCTTTGCTGGCTTCGGTGTAGTTCTCCACCAGCTCATCGAAAGTCACGTTGCGGTAGCCGGGGTTGTTTACGTCCGGGGACAGCGAGCAGGTGCGGCTGGTCGGGCCCAGTACACCGGCAACAAAGCGTGGTTTGTCCGGGGTTTCCAGCGTTTTGGCATCAGCCACCTTGCGCGCCAGGCGGGCGCCTTCTACGTTTAGCTCGTAGGCCAGTGCCTGCATGCCGTAGTCGGCCTGGGAAACCTGGGTAGCATTGAAGGTGTTGGTTTCGAGAATATCGGCACCGGCATCCAGATAGGCCTTTTCAATCGAGCCGATCACGTCGGGGCGGGTGAGCACCAGAAGGTCGTTGTTACCCTTGACGTCGCTCGGCCAGTCGGCGAAGCGTGTGCCACGATAGTCGTGTTCCTCTAGACGGTAGCTTTGGATCATAGTGCCCATGCCGCCATCGAGAATCAGAATGCGCTCTTTGAGGGCTTGCTGAAGTGCTTGGAGACGAGCGCTGCGGTCAGACATAGGACTACCTGTTAGAGCCATGCAAAAGATGCGAAATCATAACAAACCTGCGTGGGATTTGAGCGTCTGCTGATTTACATGAATTTGATTCATGTTGCGGCCTTTGTTCGACGGGTAGAATCGCGACATATTTTTGATATCAGGACAATGGCACATGTTTTTTCGCCTACTCACCAGCGCCGTGACGCTGGTGGTGTGCAGTACAGCGTTGGCACAGGCCCCGTTGGTCAGCCCGGCTATTTCCTATACGCGGGATATCCAGCCGATCCTCACCGAAAAATGCGTTGCCTGCCACGCTTGCAATGATGCGGCCTGCCAGCTCAACCTCGGCAGTGCAGAGGGCGCGACCCGCGGTGCCAGCAAGGTTCCGGTCTACAAGGGCGACCGGGTGGATGCCGTGGCACCAACGCGGATTTTCTACGATGCCAGCGGCCCCAATGAATGGCGCAACAAAGGTTTTTACTCGGTGCTCGACGCCCAGGGCGCTCAAGCAGCCCTGATGGCCCGCATGCTGGAGTTGGGGCATAGCACGCCGTTGACCCCGAATGCCAAATTGCCCGAAGACATCGTCCTGGGCCTGAACCGCGAAAACGTCTGCCCCGCGCCCGGTGAGTTCAATGCCTATGCCCAGAGCCATCCCAGGGAGGGTATGCCGCTGGCCGTTACCGGCCTGACCGACCAGCAATACAGCACCGTGCAGACCTGGCTGGCGCAGGGCGCTAAAGTTGATCAGCAGGCCATCAAGCCCACAGCGGTCGAGGCTGCGCAAATTGCCGAGTGGGAAGAGCTGTTCAACCGTCCGGGTTCCACCGAAGCACTGGTGGCGCGCTGGTTGTACGAGCATCTGTTTCTTGCCCATACCTATTTTGACAACGGTGTGCCGGGGCATTATTTCCAATGGGTGCGCTCGCGCACGCCCAGCGGGCAACCTGTCGACCTGATCGCCACCCGTCGCCCCAACGATGACCCGGGCACGGCGTTTTACTATCGCTTGCAGCCGGTGCAGGGCGTGATCGTGCACAAGACCCATATCACCTACCCGATGGGGGCGCATAAGCTGGCGCGGGTCAAGCAGCTGTTCTACAGCGGCGACTGGCATGCCACCAAACTGCCGGGTTACGGGCCACGCGGGCGTGCCAATCCGTTTGAAACCTTTGAGGCTATCCCGGCAGTCGCGCGCTATCAATTTATGCTCGATAACGCTGAATACTTTGTGCGCACCTTTATCCGCGGGCCGGTATGCCGTGGTCAAATTGCCACCGATGTAATCCGCGACAACTTCTGGACCGTGTTTCAGGAGCCTGCCCGGGACCGTTATGTCACCGACGCGGTGTATCGCGGCCTGGCAACGCCCTTGCTGGCAATGCCCGGGCAGATCGACGACGTTGGCAGCGTTATTTCGCTGTGGCACAACTACCGCGACAAGCGTAACGACTATGAAAAGCTGCGGCAAAAGGCCTATGCCGATATGCCGCCTCCAAGCTGGTCGACCCTGTGGGCGGGCAACGATAACGCCTTGCTCACGGTATTCCGCCACTTTGACAGCGCCAGTGTCAGCAAGGGCCTGATCGGCGAGATCCCGCAAACCATGTGGCTGTTCGACTACCCGTTGCTGGAGCGCACCTACTACCAGTTGGCAGTCAACTTCGACGTATTCGGCAATGTCTCGCACCAGGCTCAGACCCGTCTGTACTTTGACTTGATCCGCAACGGTGCCGAAGTCAACTTCCTGCGCCTGATGCCCGCCGATTCCAGAGCGTCGATCCTCAGCGACTGGTATCAGAACAGCGGCAAGCTGAAGATGTGGATGGACTACCAGAAAATTGACACAGACACCCCGACCGGCATGAAGCTCGATCCGGCCGACCCCAAGCGTGACTTCGCCCTCAAGCTGATTGAGCGCACCGGCACCCTGAATGCGCGCCCCGACCCGATCAACCGCTGCTCGGGTGCATACTGCTCACGGCCCAATATTGCGCAGGAATTCAAATACGCCGAGCAAGCGCTCAGCCGTTTGACCTCGCGGCCTGCTGCCGGGCTGGACGTGATCAATCAATTGCCTGAAGCCACCATGCTGCGTATCGAAGGTGCAGACGGCAAGCGCGAGATGTACAGCATGTTGCGCAACCGTGCTCACACCAACGTGGCCTTTATGCTGGGCGAGGAGTACCGCCTTGAGCCGGGGCTGGACACCTTGACCATCTACCCGGGAGTGCTGAGCAGCTACCCCAATTTCATGTTCAACATCCCTGCGGATCAGGTCGAAGCCTTTGTCGAGGCCATGGAGCAATGCAAGGATCAGGCAACGTTCGACACCATCGTCGAGCGTTGGGGCATCCGCCGCAGCCACCCGCAGTTTTGGCAGTACTTCCATGATATAGGCCAGTACATCAATGAAACCGACCCGGTTGAAGCGGGCGTACTGGACATGAACCGCTACGAAAACCTGTAAAGGGGCGGTTGAAATTGAACGAATGGGACGCAGCTTTCCTGACAAAAATACTAGGACTTTGTCAGGCGCGCCGATTGGCGTAAACTGCGTCCCATGTCTGCGAGGAGATTCCATGAGCGCCATAACGATTACCGACGCTGCCCACGATTACCTGGCTGATCTGCTGTCCAAGCAGAACACCCCGGGTATCGGTATCCGCGTTTTTATCACCCAACCCGGTACTCAGTACGCTGAAACCTGCATTGCTTATTGCAAGCCGGCTGAAGTCAAACCTGAAGACACCGCCATTGGCCTGAAAAGCTTCACGGCCTGGATCGATTCTTTCAGCGAACCGTTCCTGGACGATGCCGTGGTGGATTACGCCACCGACCGCATGGGTGGTCAGCTGACCATCAAGGCGCCAAACGCCAAAGTGCCGATGGTCAACGCCGACAGCCCGATCAACGAGCGCATCAACTACTACCTGCAAACCGAGATCAATCCCGGTTTGGCCAGCCACGGTGGTCAGGTCAGCCTGATCGAAGTGGTTGAAGATGGTATCGCGGTGCTCAAGTTCGGTGGCGGTTGCCAGGGCTGCGGCCAGGCGGACGTGACCTTGCGTGAAGGCATCGAGCGCACCTTGCTGGAGCGTGTGCCGGAGCTCAAAGGCGTACGTGACGTGACCGACCACTCGCAGAAAGAAAACGCCTACTACTAACAGGGCGTTCGCTGCGAAGCTGAAGAAAAAACGGTGCCCCGTGAGCACCGTTTTTTTATGGTTGTTTAAAAGCCCTCAGGCCGCACTCAAGGTCGATACAAGTGTGCATGCCCCGCCCGGTACAGCGACGACTCGGCGAAACTGTCATTGGCCAGCACCCGGCCCACCAGAATCAGCGCGGTACGCCGGAAGCCCTTGGCCTGAACCTTGGCCGCAATATCCGCCAGCGTACCTTGCACCCAGTCCTGATCTGGCCAACTGGCACGGTGAATCACGGCAATAGGGCAGTCGCTACCGTAGTGCGGGATCAGCTCGGCAACGATTTTGTCCAGATTCTTGACCCCCAGATGAATCGCCATGGTTGCCTTGTGCTGTGCCAGGCTGGCCAGTTCTTCGCCGGCGGGCATCACGGTTTTCTCCGCATAGCGGGTCAGGATCACGGTCTGGGAAATATCAGGCAGGGTCAGTTCCGCCCCCAAAATGGCTGCGCAGGCCGCCGTGGCTGTCACTCCCGGAATGATTTCAAAAGCGATGCCCAGCTCGCGCAGGCAGCGTATCTGTTCACCAATCGCGCCATACAGGCTCGGGTCGCCGGAGTGTACGCGGGCCACATCCTGGCCTTTGGCGTCGGCCACCTTGATCAGCTCGATGATCTGTTCAAGGTGTAGCTCGGCGCTATTGATCACTTGCTCGGCCTGGTGGCCTGTCAGGACCGCTTGCGGCACCAGTGAACCTGCATAAATGATCAGCGGGCAGCTGCGAATCAGGCGCTGGCCCTTGACAGTAATCAGCTCTGGATCGCCGGGCCCGGCGCCGATGAAATAAACGGTCATGGCAGTCTCTTGAAAAGGTCGAGATAGAGCTGTTCGTGAACAACGCTCATAGTGAGGCGGGGGATTATCGCGGGTTTTACCGGGCGCAGGCTAACGCAAAGGTGGCCATGGAGGTTTTTTTACGTGTGATCAACAAAGTCGCCGGTGCCCCGGCCAGCTGTGTGGCCAGGGCCAGGGCAGCACTTTCGGCAATGCCAAAACAACCGGTTTGAGCGAACGCGGTAGCCGAGTGATGGCTGAGCCGGGGTGAAAACTCGGCCATTTGCGCGGCGCTGAACAGTTCCAGTTCGAGGTTTAGCTCTGTTGCCAGTTGCAGCAGCCCGGGCTCGTGGCGCTTGAGGTCAATACTGGCCAGGGCACGGATCGCACTCAGTGCAATGCCGGCCTGGCTCAGGCTGTCTTCGATCAACGCCAATAGCGCTTGTGCGCTGCAACCCCGGCGACAACCCAGGCCAATCACCAGGCTTGGCGCTGCGCCGGTCGCTGTCATGCCGAGTACTGACCTTCAGGCTTGCGGCGGAACAGCCAGGCGCTGATCACGCCCAGGGCCAGCCAGAAGGCCAGGTTGGTCAGTTGCGCGGCAATTTTGAACTGCGACTCCAGTGCCTCAGGTGCCAGGCTTGAATGCACCAGCGGCTGCGGCGCGCCAAAGAGATGCGGCACCAGCACAATCGCCACACCCAGCACTTTGAGTGCCCAATGCTTGCCAAATACCAGCAAGGCAATGGCCACGGCCGTCGAGGCTGCAGTGCTGACCCACCAGAGCTGGCGTTGCAACAGATCCGCCGCGGCAGTGCCCGGCAGTTCAGGCGGCAAGCCCATGGTCGGCGCCAGGCAGAACACGGCATAGCCGGCCAGGCCCCAGAGCAGGCCCTGGGATGTGCGGGCGGGTGCGCGCAGGGTGTACAGGCCCGCCAGCATCAGGGCAAAACCCACCGCGACCACCAGGTTGCCACCGGTGGTGGACAGCACGCGCTGCCAGCCATCTTCCGGCTCCCAGGCCTCGGCGTCATGCTCATGTGCAGGCATGGCCATGTCGGCATGTTCGTGCACTTCGCTAGCAGCGGGTTTTTCGTAGGTTTCGGCCTGCAGAATCATCGGGGCAACCCAAAAGCTTTGCAGCAGGGTCAGCAGCAGGGCGGCCAGCAGGCCGGTAAAGCCTGCCGTTCGAGCGATACGCTTGATCATGGCAGGCAGTCTCAATGGCACGGAAAGGCGGAGCTGTGACGGGTGTCATGAGCTGCGTTGTGCACGGCATCGATATGCGAAAAACCGGCGAAGTAAACGAGCAAAGCGCCCAGTACGGCAGCGCCGACAGCGGCCACGATACGTTGGCTTTGGGTGGTGCTACTCGCAGCGGAGTGGGTACGGCTGGTGCTGATGGACATGGCGCTTGCCTCGGGTCGGACGACGGGCAGCAAAGCGCAAGAAAACCCCGCGAACGAAGCTCGCAGGGTTTAACAGCGCCCGCCCACCGCGGGTTTGTTATTCGAAATAATCAGGCCGGTCTCCGGGCTTGCGAGGGGCTCATGGGCTGAACCTGCAAACATCTCCTTCCCATGCCAGTGGCACAGTGGACGTGATGTTTCTCTCGCTTACCGTTGCGGGGGCAGCGCCGGACTTGTCAGGGCAAAAGCCTGACGCACCGGTTTCCCGTTTCACCCTGTGAAGGGCACCTGATACAAGATGTGTAGGAAACCACAGCCCTGTGGGGCCGTCAATTGCAGAGGTATGCCTGGCTTTTGATTTTCATGTGTGTGGCTTGCCTGCGATGCGGGTAACGCGGTCTTTCAGGGGCACCGCAGTGACGCGATCGCGAGCAAGCCCGCTCCCACAGACTTCTCATGCATTGATCAGCATGCTTTTGACTTTTGCGCGCAGTTGGTCAATGGAGAAAGGCTTGCCGATCACCGCCATGCCTTCTGCAATCTCCAGGGTCTCGGCGTAGCCGCTGGCAAACAGCACTGGCAATGTCTGGCGCAGTTCGCGGGCCTTGGCAGCCAGTGTGCGGCCGTCCATTCCCGGCAGGCCAACGTCGGTCATCAGCAGGTCAATGTTGCGGGCTGTGTCCTCAAGCAGTTCCAGAGCGCGCTCGCTGCCATCGGCTTCAAGCACGCTGAACTCCAGTTCTTGCAGTACATCAACGATCAGCATGCGAACAATGGCGTCGTCTTCGACCACAAGGATGGTGGAGGGTGTTGCGGACATAATCATGATCTCGATAAAAATTTAAGCGCAGTTGCCACAGCGAGTAAGCATAGCCTTCACCTGCCTCCCTATGTGTGTAAAAACGTATTTAAAGGTAAGAAATTAGAACTATTGCTCGATAATCCGGCAAACTCCAGTTTTTTATGACTGTCACGGGCCTGAAAATGAACGCACCTGCATCAATCGACGAGCGAAGCTTTCGCAAGCTCCTGAGTCGCAACGTCGGTTTGCCTTTGGCCGTCGGTGTGCTCAGTGCTGCATTGTTTGTGGTTATGGTCAGCTATTTGCTGTCGGTGATCAGGTGGGTCGAGCACAGTGATCGGGTCATCAGCAATGCCAATGACGCGGTGCGCCTGACCGTCGACCTCGAAACCGGCATGCGCGGTTTTCTCATCACCGGTGATGAGCATTTCCTCGACCCCTATGCCGTCGCCAAGCCGCAAATCAATGTGCAATTAAAAGGTTTGCAGGAGCTGGTCAGCGATAACCCCCAGCAGATTGACCGCCTCAAGCGTCTTGAAGCGTTGCAGGATGAGTGGAATGTCTACGCACAGTCGATGGTCGACCTGCGCCGCCAGGACGGTGACTACCGTTCGGCAGTGCAGGCCGGACGCGGCAAGCGCCTGAGTGATGAAATCCGTAAGGAATATGACGATTTTATTCAAATGGAGCAGCAGCTGCGCATGGCGCGCAGTGAAGACGTCAGCCGTACCACGATTATCTGTATCGCCCTGTACCTGTGTTTTGTACTGGGCTTGAGCGGCTTTCTGGCCTATGTAGGGCGTCGAGATTTAATAGAGCTTTCAAATAGTTACAACAATGTCTTCGAGTCGCAGATCAAGACTGCGCAGCGCCTGGAGCAGCAGGCGTGGTTACGCAACGGTCAGACTGAACTGGCCGAACAGGTGCTGGGGCGTCTGACCCTGAATATGCTGGGGCGCAATATCCTGCAATTCTGCGCCCAGTATCTGGGGTCGGTGGTGGCGGCGGTTTACGTGCGTGAAGATCATGGCGGCCTGAAGCGTGTGGCCAGCTACGGTTTTTCCCGTGAGCAAGAGGTACAGGACCAGCTGATTCACAACGACGAAGGCATCGTCGGGCAGGCCGCGCAGCAGGACAAGCTGATTCGTCTGGACAATGTGCCTGCCGACTACAGCCTCAAAGTAACCTCCGGGCTGGGCCAGGGCAGCCCGCACAGTGTGCTGGTGGTACCGACCAGTGATGATGACCGGGTCAACGGGGTGATTGAGCTGGGGTTTCTGCGCCCGCTGAGCGCGCGCGATATCGAGCTGTTCGAACTGATTGCCGACAATATCGGCACTTCGATCGAAGCTGCCCGCTATCGTCAGCGCCTGCAGGAAGTGCTGGCCGAAACCCAGCAGCTCAACGAGGAGCTGCAAGTCCAGCAGGAAGAATTGAAAACCGCCAACGAAGAACTCGAAGAGCAGTCGCGCATCCTCAAAGAGTCGCAAACCAGCCTCGAAACCCAGCAGGCCGAACTTGAGCAGACCAACGAAGAGCTGGCTGGCCAGCGTGACGCGATGGATCGCAAGAACACCGAGCTGAACCGGGTCCAGATCCAGCTTGAAGACCGCGCGGATGAGTTGCAGCGCTCCAGCAAGTACAAGTCGGAGTTCCTCGCCAACATGTCCCATGAGCTGCGCACGCCGTTGAACAGCTCGCTGATTCTGGCCAAGCTGCTGTCCGAGAACCCGCAGCAAAACCTTAGCGCAGAGCAGGTGAAGTTTGCCGAGTCGATTTACTCGGCGGGCAATGACCTGCTCAACCTGATCAACGACATTCTGGATATTTCCAAGGTCGAAGCCGGCAAGCTTGAAGTGCGCCCCGAGAACACCAGCGTCGGGCGTGTGGTTGAAGGCTTGCGCGGGATGTTTCAGCCACTGGCAGGTGAAAAATTCCTGGGCTTTGACGTGCAAGTTCAACCCGGCACGCCGCCGATGATCTACACCGACAGTCAGCGTCTGGAGCAAATCCTGAAAAACCTGCTGTCCAATGCGGTCAAATTCACCGAGAAAGGCCAGGTCAGCCTGGTCGTGTCCCGTGAGCCGGGAGAAGGAGTGGCCTTTGCTGTGACCGATTCGGGCATAGGCATCGCCGCGGATCAGCAGGAAAGCATTTTCGAAGCCTTCCGCCAGGCTGATGGCACCAGCAACCGCCGCTACGGCGGAACTGGCCTGGGCCTGTCGATTTCCCGCGACCTGGCGACCTTGCTCGGTGGTTCGATCACGGTCAGCAGCGAGCCGGGGCAGGGCAGCACCTTTACCCTGGTGCTGCCGGAGCAATATGTGGAGTCGGCCGAGGAGTTGGCGCAACTGTCCGCCACTGCCGCGCCACGGCCAGCACCCGCGGCCCTCAGGTCTCAGCCGTTACCCGTCGTTGTGCCACCGGTAGAGATTGCGCGCTTTATGGATGATCGCGAGCAGGCGCCGTTTGCCACGCGTTGCATCCTGGTAATTGAAGATGAGCCCAACTTTGCGCATATCCTCTTCGATCTTGCACATGAACTCGGCTATCGTTGCCTGGTCGCCCACGGTGCCGACGAAGGTTTCAGCCTGGCCGCACAGTTTATTCCCGATGCCATCCTGCTGGACATGCGCCTGCCGGACCACTCGGGGCTCACCGTGTTGCAGCGCCTCAAGGCCCTTGCGCCGACCCGGCATATACCGGTGCATGTGATTTCCGTCGAGGATCGGGTCGAGGCCGCGATGCATATGGGCGCGGTGGGCTACGCGGTCAAGCCGACCACCCGTGAAGAGCTGAAAAATGTTTTCGCCCGCCTGGAAGCCAAGCTGACCCAGAAGGTCAAGCGCGTGCTGCTGGTAGAGGACGACGACCTGCAGCGTGACAGCATTGCCCGCCTGATCGGCGACGATGACATTGAAATCACCGCCGTAGGTTTTGCCCAGGAGGCACTGGACCTGCTGCGCGACACGATCTACGACTGCATGATCATCGACCTCAAACTGCCGGACATGCTCGGCAACGACTTGCTCAAGCGCATGTCCACCGAGGAAATCTGCTCGTTCCCGCCGGTTATTGTTTATACGGGGCGTAACCTGACCCGCGATGAAGAGGCTGAACTGCGCAAGTATTCGCGCTCGATCATCATCAAGGGCGCCCGCTCACCGGAGCGCTTGCTCGATGAAGTGACATTATTTCTGCACAAAGTTGAATCTCAGTTGTCCCATGAGCGGCAAACGATGCTCAAGACCGCGCGCAGCCGCGACAAGGTGTTCGAAGGGCGCAAGATTCTGTTGGTGGATGACGATGTCCGCAATATCTTTGCCCTGACCAGCGCACTGGAACAAAAAGGCGCCATTGTGGTGATCGGCCGTAATGGCCGCGAAGCCATCGAACGCCTGGATGAAGTTGAAGACATCGACCTGGTGTTGATGGACGTGATGATGCCGGAAATGGATGGCTACGAGGCCACCGTCGAAATTCGCAAGAACCCGCGCTGGCGCAAGCTGCCAATCATTGCGGTGACGGCCAAGGCGATGAAGGACGATCAGGAGCGTTGCCTGCAGGCAGGCGCCAATGATTACCTGGCCAAACCTATCGATCTGGATCGACTGTTTTCGTTGATCCGGGTCTGGCTACCGAAAATGGAACGACTCTAAGTGCAACGAAACACCGATATCGAGTTACGGTTGCTGATTGAAGCGATCTATCTCAAATACAGTTACGACTTTCGCGATTACTCCGGCGCTTCGATCAAGCGCCGGGTCAATCATGCATTGCGTCAGTTCGATTGCCAGACCATTTCGGCCTTGCAGGAGCGCATCCTGCATGACCCTACGGCCTTTATGCAGTTATTGCAGTTCCTGACCATTCCAGTGAGCGAGATGTTTCGCGATCCGGAACACTTCCTGGCCATTCGCCAGGAGGTGGTGCCCATCCTCAAGACCTACCCGTCGCTGAAAATCTGGATTGCGGGGTGCAGCACCGGTGAGGAGGTTTACTCCATGGCCATCCTGTTGCGCGAAGAAGGCTTGTTGGATCGCACTATCATTTACGCCACTGATATCAACCCGCGGTCTCTGGAAAAAGCCAAGCAGGGGATTTTTTCCCTGGAGAACATTCGCGCCTATACCCACAACTACCAGAAGGCCGGTGGTCAGCGTTCGTTTGCCGATTACTACACCGCCGCCTACGACTACGCGATTTTTGACAAGACGTTGCGTGAGAACGTGACCTTTGCCGACCACAGTCTGGCAACGGACAGCGTGTTTTCAGAAACCAATTTAATTTCATGCCGTAACGTATTGATTTACTTCAATAAAGATTTACAAAACAGAGCCTTTGGCCTGTTTCATGAATCGCTCTGCCACCGTGGCTTTCTGATGCTGGGCAGCAAGGAAACCCTGGATTTTTCGAACTACAGCAAACAGTTCACCCCGGTGCTCAAGCAAGAACGGATCTACCGCAAGCTATGACAGCCCGGCACAGCCTGATGGCTGCACACAGACCAGTAGAAGCCGTGGTGATCGGTGCCTCGGCGGGCGGGGTCGAAGCCTTGCTGGCCCTGCTGGGCGATTTGCGACCTGGCTATTGTCTGCCGATCATCGTGGTGTTGCACTTGCCCGACGAGCGCCGCAGCCAGCTGGCAGAAGTGTTTGCCAAGCGCGTGGCCCTGCCGGTGCGGGAGGTTCAGGACAAGCAGCCGATCGAGCCGGGTACCTTGTATTTTGCCGCGCCCGGCTACCATGTCTCGGTGGAGCAGGATCAGAGTTTTTCCCTGAGCCAGGAGGAGAGGGTGCATTTTTCGCGACCTGCGATTGATTACCTTTTTGAGTCTGCGGCCGACGTGTATCAACAACGCCTGGCCGCGATATTGCTCACAGGTGCCAATCGCGATGGTGCGCTGGGGCTGAGCCAGGTCAAGCAGGCGGGCGGCCTGACCATTATCCAGGACCCGGACGAAGCCCATGTATCGACCATGCCCCGCGCAGCCCTGGAGCTTTTTCAACCGGACTGCATCCTTCCCTTGCGCGGCATTGGCCGTCTGCTTGTCGAGCTGGAACATATCCAATGCTGCTAAATGATATTCAAGCCAAACTGCTGATCGTCGATGATCTGCCGGAAAACCTGCTGGCCCTTGAAGCGCTGATCAAGCGTGAGGATCGCCTCGTCTACAAGGCCCTGTCTGCCGACGAGGCGTTGTCGCTGCTGTTGCAGCACGAGTTCGCAATGGCCATTCTGGATGTGCAGATGCCCGGCATGAACGGTTTTGAACTGGCCGAGATGATGCGTGGTACGGCCAAGACCAAAAACATCCCCATCGTGTTTGTCAGTGCCGCCGGCCGTGAGATGAACTATGCCTTCAAGGGCTACGAAAGCGGTGCGGTAGACTTTCTGCACAAGCCGCTGGATATCCATGCGGTCAAAAGCAAGGTCAGCGTGTTCGTTGAGCTGTATCGTCAGAGCAAGGCCATGAAGCAGCAGGTCGAAGCGCTGGAGCAGAGCCGCCGCGAGCAGGAGACCCTGCTGGCGCAGCTCCAGTTGACCCAGGTGGAGCTGGAGCATGCTGTGCGAATGCGTGATGACTTTATGTCGATCGTCTCCCATGAGGTGCGAACGCCGCTCAACGGGCTGATTCTCGAGACCCAGCTGCGCAAGATGCACCTGGCCCGCGACAACGCCGCGGCATTTACCCTGGACAAAATGCAGGCCATGGTCGAGCGTGACGAACGCCAGATCCAGAGCCTGATTCGCTTGATTGAAGACATGCTCGATGTGTCGCGTATTCGCACCGGCAAGCTGTCTATCCGCCCTGCGCCGGTTGATCTGGCCCAGGTCGTTGCACAGTTGCTGGAGAGCTTCTCCGCACAGATCAGCGCAGCGCAATCAAGTGTCAACTTCACGGCGGTGCAGCCGGTGGTGGGGCAGTGGGATGAGTTCCGGATCGAGCAGGTAATCAGCAACCTGCTGACTAATGCCCTACGTTATGGTGCGAAAAAGCCCATTGAGGTATCTGTTTACATTGACGACGATCAAGCCGTGGTCGATGTGCGCGATCAGGGCATCGGCATCAGCGAAGCAAACCAGCAGCGGGTTTTTCAGCAATTCGAACGGGTTTCAGCCAGCCATGTCACTGCAGGTCTAGGCCTGGGGCTGTTTATCTCGGAGCAGATTGTGGCTGCGCACAGCGGCACCATCAGCGTGCAGAGTACATTGGGTGAGGGGGCATTATTCAGGGTTTGCCTGCCGTTGGTACAAAAGACATAAATTGGGCGCAACCTATGACCGCGCCTGGGGTCATACTGGCAGCGATGGCATGAATTAAGGTTTCCTATGAGTGAAGATGCGCAAGATGTTGTTTTGATTGTCGAAGACGATCCTTCAATCCTGATGGTCCTGAGCGCCTATCTGTCGGGCGAGGGCTACAGGGTCTTGCAGGCCGAAAACGGCGAACAGGCGTTCGAGATCCTGGCGAGCAAGCCGCATCTGGACCTTATGGTTACCGACTTCCGTTTGCCGGGGGGGATTTCCGGGGTACAGATCGCCGAGCCTGCGCTCAAGCTGCGCCCGGACCTGAAAGTCATTTTTATCAGCGGTTACCCGGCCGAGATCCGCGACACGGGCAGCCCCATTACCCTGACGGCGCCGATCCTGGCCAAGCCGTTCGACCTCGACACCTTGCAGGCGCAGATCCAGAAGCTGCTGGCCTGAGCATCTGATTCATGCCGAAACCTGTGGGAGCGGGCTTGCTCGCGATGGCATCACCCGCGCCCCTCAGACAGGCCGGCTTGCCTGCATGGCGAGCAAGCCCGCCACTGCAGGTTCAGTGCTTCACAAGCCCTGTTGCAACGCCGGGTCATCCGGGTTTTGCTGCTCCAGTTGCGCGAGCAGCACCTGCACATTCTGCAATTGCCCGGCCTCCTTCCAATAGCGAATCAACAACACGCGAGCCTTGCGATTGGCAGGCTGGCGTTGCAGCAGCTCTTCGAGCTGACGTTGCGCGGCTTCCAGTTGGTCGAGGTCGTGCAGGGCTGTGGCCAGTTTGTAACGGTAATCACTGTTGTCGGGCTCCAGCTCAACGGCCCTGGCCAGGCCAAGCAGGGCGTACTCGGTCTGGCCGTGATTGAGCAGCCAGATGCCTAGGGCATGCTGCAGATAGGCTGAGTCAGGATGGGCTTGAAGTTGTCTGGCCAGCAATTGCCGGGCCTGGTCGGCTTTACCGCGCTTGTCCAGCAGTTCGATTTGCGCAACGACGGCCTTGAGGTTGTCGGGGTCCAGGCGGGTGACTTGTTCCAGTGCAGCCTGGGCGTCGTCCAGCTGGCCTTCATGCAGGTACAGCCGGGCAAGTTGGCCTTGAGCCTGCGGATCATTGGGGCGGGTCTTGAGGTCGCGTTCGAACTCGTCGACCACTTGCTGCAAGGGGCCGAAGTACAGCCCCTGTTCATCTGGCGACAGACCAAGCAGGGCATTGGCAGCCGCAAAACGCACACTCTGTTCACTGTCATCGAGCAATGGTCCCAGCAATAGCGTGCGCTGGGCGTTGGGCACCAGCCCGACTATGCTCTGGATCGCGGCTTTGCGTACCAGGGGTGAAGGATTATGCAAATCGGCGTCGGCCAGCTTGAGCGCTTGCGGGCTCGGGTAGTTGGGCAGTTCTGCATGCAGGCCCGCGCGGCGGGTATCGGTCAAGTCGGTGCGAGCCAGTTGCTGGTAAAGCACGCGGGCGGCACCGGGTTTGCCGTTATGGGCCATATCCAGTGCGATGGAGTAGCGCTGGTTTACCGAAGGAGTAGGGGCGGCAGGATCAGGGCGCATCGAATACCAGAGGCCGCCGGCAACAAGTGCTGACACAAGGCTGATTACGAGGTAACGGCGGGGCTGGGTCATCCAATATCCAGAAACAGGCATGCATATGGGGTGCAAGAGTGGGTGACTCGGGAGCTCGAGTCAAATCGCCATGGCCACCCTCACCCTGAGGGCGAGGGTGCGGCTTTCAAACATGCGGCGTGGCATGGCCCTTGACCTGCGGGCTGGCGTACTGCGGCTTGAGCAGGCCCTGGTTGTCCAGCAACCAGGCATCCATCACCTTGCGCACCACCGGGCCGGCCACCCGGCCACCGGCTTCGCCGTTCTCGATCATCACCGAAATCACGATCTGCGGATCTTCCGCCGGGGCAAAGCCAACAAACAGGGCGTTGTCCCGATTGCGCTCGGCGGTCTTGAGGCGGTTGTAACGCTCGCCCTGCTTGATTGCCACCACCTGCGCCGTACCGCTTTTGCCGGCAATCCGGTATTGCACGCCCTGGGCTGCTGCCCGGGCAATACCGCGCGGGTCGTGCATCACCAACTGCATGGCGTGATTGACCTGATCCCAGTCCCGCGGATCACGCAGCACCAGATTGGGGATCGGGTGTTCATCCACCGGCGGCGTACCGTCCACGGTCCTGGCCAGGTGCGGACGGTTCCATACGCCCTTGTTGGCAATCAGCGCGGTGGCCTGGGCCAGTTGCAGCGGGGTAACCTGCATATAACCCTGGCCGATGCCCAGGATCACTGTTTCGCCAGGGAACCATGCTTGACGGCGGGTGCTGCGCTTCCACTCGCGGGACGGCATCAGGCCAGATGACTCTTCAAACATGTCCAGCGAGACTTTTTGCCCCAGCCCGAATTCGGCCATGTAATCGTGCATGCGGTCAATGCCCAGCTTGGATGCCAGGTCGTAAAAGTAGGTGTCGTTGGAGCGCATGATCGCCGCGTTCAAATCCACCCAGCCGTCACCACTGTGGTTCCAGTTGCGGTATTTGTGGTCGACATTGGGCAACTGGAAATAGCCGGGGTCAAACACCCGGGTCGAGGCGGAAATTACGCCGCTGTCCAGCCCTGCAATCGCCACTTCGGGCTTGATGGTCGATCCCGGTGCATACAGCCCGCGCAGGGCCCGGTTGAACAGCGGTTTGTCGATGGAATCGCGCAAGCCCGAGTAGTCCCTGGAGCTGATACCGGTCACGAACAGGTTGGGGTCGAAACTCGGTTTGCTGACCATCGCCAGCACCTCGCCGGTTTTCGGGTCCAGGGCAATGATCGAGCCACGGCGGTCGCCCAGGGCATCCTCGGCGGCTTCCTGCAATTTGATATCCAGGCTCAGCACGATGTTCTTGCCCGCCACCGCATCGGTGTGGCGCAGCACGCGCATGACCCGGCCCTGTGCATTGGTTTCGACTTCTTCAAAACCGACCTGGCCGTGCAGTTCGTTCTCATAGAAGCGTTCGATGCCGGTTTTGCCGATCGATTGGGTGCCACGGTATTGAGTGGCATTCAGCTGCTTGGCTTCTTTCTCGTTGATGCGCCCGACATAACCGACTGAGTGGGCAAAGTGATCGCCCTGCGGATAGTGGCGTACAAATTGCGCCTCGACATCGATACCTGGCAGGCGGAACTGGTTGACGGCCAGCAGGGCGATCTGATCTTCCGTCAGCTCGTACAGCAGGGTTGAAGGGTCAAACGGGTGGCGCGCCTGTTTCATCGCCTTGGCAAATACGGCGCGATCTTCTTCGGGCAAGTGCAGGATGCTGATCACTGAATCCAGCACCTTGGCGGTATCGCCAGCCCGCTCGCGGGTGATGGTCATATTGAAGCTGGGCTGGTTATCGGCCAGCAGCACGCCGTTGCGGTCATAGATAAAACCGCGCTCCGGGGGGATGGGCAACACGTGCACCCGGTTGTTCTCGGAGACCGTGGAGTTGTAGTCGAACTCGGTGACTTGCAGAAAATACATGCGACCGATCAGGGCGCAGCTGATAGCCAGCACCAGCGCCGCACAGGCGATCAGTCTTTTATTGACCAGCCGTTTTTCGGAATCGTGATCTTTAAGAGGGATCGGCTCAGGCATGTCCGGGGTGTCTCGCGTCAGAAAACAGATAGCAGCAGCCAGCAGGTCGTTAGCTGGCTACGAAATTCGGCGCACACCTTACCAAGAAGCCTGTGCTTGAGTCAGTTTATTGGCCGAAATGTGGATGAAAGCCGACGGGCAGTGGGCCTGCTGAGTGGCTTTGGACTCCGACCAAGAAAGCGTGTAGTCCTCTCCTCCCTTCGAGCGAAAAGGACTACAGCCAAGCCACGCTTAAGCTGGCGGGGATACACGTGCCCGCAGACTGTTAATACATTTATTGAAATGTATCAGCCACTGTAAACGGGATATCCAGTTGGGCACCCCAGGCAGGTAACTTCCAATCCCTTGCAGCGAGTTGAATACGGCCTCTTAGGTTGCCTTTAAGCCCAGGATTGTCTTGAGGGTGGTATTCGATGTTCCAATAGCTGTAACCCTGTTGAGCACAGCCAGTCGCGGAGTTTAAAGAGCGTTTTGCACAGCCCCCGTTGCTGCGTGTGCCCCGGAAAGTGAGGTAACTGATTTTATTTGATTGATCCCAGGCAGGCACGATCAGTTTCGTGTAGTTGGAGTCTGCCCATGTCAAGTCCACAGGGCCTTCATTGATGTTGTATGCGACGTATGCAATATTTTTTGCACTACCATCCTGCATCTGGCCATGTGTTGAACTTGCACTGTTTGCCGCGATAGCCCAGTTATTGCGGGTGTCAGCTCCTACAGGTTGTAAAGGTTGTGCCAGTTCCATGTTTGCGATGGTCTTGCTGGCTTCGGCTGAGTAAGCCACCCCCCATTTGTCGAAAAAGCTTCTTAGGTCACGGCCGGAAAAACGACTGGCATTGACAACGAACCAATCTTTTTTCTTGGCGTTGGTATTGAAAGCAGTCGCGTTGTCTGCATAGTTGAACTCTTTACGAAAAGCTTTTCCAAGTTGGGGGTAAAGGTTCTCATAGGAGGCCGCCAATTGGTTGAACATGACCGAGCGATTAAAGTCTCCTCCTTCAATTGCGCCGTCAAAGTTATAAGCCTTGCCTGATTTTAAATAGTTGCCCACGGATTCCCGATCCCAGGTTTTGTCCGAGTAGGCAGCGCCCGGATGACAGTCCTTCAATTGATACGACCCTTGAAGGCGACGGCAAGCGGCGACTGAGTAAAGGTTGACCGTAACTTCCGAGAGCCCCCCCCACGTCCATCCGACCTGATTCATGTGGCCGTATTCATGCCAGTAACCCCATGAGGTGGGAACGGCAGCTCCGCCAAAGTTGATCTTGATGAGTCCCTGGCCACCTGATGCACTGCAACATGCAGCATAAGAAGCATTGATCAAGCCTGGCGTGGGCAAGTCGAGCGGGGCCGCTATCGACTGACTGTCAAATCCATTGAGCCGGTCGTTTACCAGTGTCATGAGCAGGTGCTCGCGCATTAACCGCATAATGTCAATGTTCTTGTTGCGGTTAGCGACTTTAGCTGGCATGTAGAAGCGGGTCCGCCCGTCGAATAACAGCACCTCTCCTGATGGATTGGGCTGTTGGCTGAGGGTTGTTTTCCATTCTTCTTTTGTTGTTATGCCAAAAATAAACATCGGTACATGTTGTGCATTGCCCTTGTTGACGTGTAGGGGAATCATTTTTCCGGCGTTCTGCATGTCGCGTGTCGGGTCTTGGCACGAAAGCAGCAGAGTTCCATTTCTGGAGGCTGTGTAAGTGACCGTGTACTCGGTCGGGGCAGCAGGGAGCCTGAGCTCATCATGTAAACTTGAAGGCACATTGAAGTCTGGGATGGTCCAGGCACTGCAAGTTATATTGCTGTCGGATGGGGTTCTTGTGATTTCTACAGACTGTGAGGTGCTCAAAAATACTGGGGTAGTAAAAAAACCATGCCTGCCATGCATGCTTGTCCTGTTTCGTCCATTAGTATGACCTTCGGTTACAGGTACTTTGTAATATCCTGAGGTGTCGCCAGTATATTGCTCTAGTGTTTTGCGGATCCAGTAGAGGGGTGTCAGAGGATCATTGCTGTCTGTGAGGGTCTTGTCGGGATCGCTGTTCAATAATTGTGGTGAAAGGTTGAATTCTGCCAGGGCTTCGACGAATCCGGGCTTTGACTCGTGACTTCTCCACCACAGTGTTTGCTCCTGCGCTAGAGCAGGGGTGAATGCACTCAAGGAACATAGGCTGCCAAGTAACATTGCGCTAATACAGTTGATGTTCATATCTTTCGGTCTTTTCATAGTTGTTTGTAGGGAAAGATACCGGCGTAGTCTGCCAGCTCCCTCAGATTGCATGAGCTTGGTCTTGGGAAATAGAGTTTTTTTCTTGTGATTTAGTAGGCATTTTAATGTTGTAGTCGTAAGTTGTAGGTAAAGTTAGCCAGGCTTGATATGTAAGCGGCCTGTATCAAAAAGCATGTTGAATACGGGGCTATGAAGTAAAATCCCTGTTTTTAGAGGAAATCGACCCTTAATGCTGTCTCTGATCGACTGGTACCCTCATGCACCTTTGCAGCCTTTAAACGTAGAGTGGCTGCAGCAGGCCGGGATCGAAGCAGCCGTATTGCGGCTGGACCTTATCGACCCGCTGATCAGCGGCAACAAGTGGTTCAAGCTCACTGACCATTTACGCAGGGCACGGGCAGCAGGGGGTGACGGGCTGATCAGCCTGGGCGGCGCCCATTCCAATCATTTGCATGCCCTGGCAGCTGCCGGCAAGCGTTTTGGCTTTGCCACCGTGGGGCTGTTGCGCGGTCACCCTCAACAAACCCCCACCACGCTCGACCTTGAGCGCTTTGGCATGCAACTGCACTGGCTGGGATTTGCCGGGTATCGGGCGCGGCATGAGCCGGACTTTTGGCAACCGTGGCAGGCCCTGTACCCGAACCTGCATCAGGTGCCCGAGGGTGGCGGCGGGCTGGCGGGTGCCCTGGGTTGCATGCCGTTGGTAAGCAGGGTGCGCGAGCAATTGGCGACTATAGGTTGGCAAGATTACGACGCTTGGTGGCTGGCCGCGGGGACCGGCACCACCCTGGCCGGGCTGGTGCTGGGCGAGGAGGGTAGGCGTCGGGTATATGGCGCGCTGGCGGTTCCCGAGGACCACGGCGTGGCCTCGCAGGTTGAGGCCATTTTGCAGGCTGGCGGGCTGCAGGAGCGAAATTTTGAGCTGGTCGATGCCAGTCGTGGCGGTTTTGCCAAGGTGGACGACGCCTTGCTGGCGTTTATGCGGGCCAATGAAGTGGCCAGTGGCATGCCACTGGAGCCGCTTTACACGGCCAAGGCTTTGATGGCACTGGCCCAGGCGGTTGAAAAGGGGGTTATTACACGGGGAATGCGTGTGGTGTTTGTTCACACCGGCGGCCTGCAAGGCCGCCGGGGGTTTGACCTGGGGCTTTAAGAACGCCCGGGCAACATGCGCAGCAAAGTGTTGTCCTTGATCAAGTAGTGATGCCCCAGACCGGCCACGGCATGCAGGCCGATCAGCCAGTAACCGATGGTACCGCCCAGTTCATGCCAGCTCTTGATCTGCTTGGCGAAGTCCGGGTCCTTGGCGGTCAGGGGCAGGATATCGAAACCATAAAAGTACACCGGCTTGTCGTTGTAGCTCAGCACCAGGTAACCCAGCACCGGCATGGCGATCATGAACAGGTACAACGCCCAGTGCATCAAAGTGGCCAGAGCGGTCTGCCAGGCGGGTGGTGTCGGGGTGATTTTCGGCGCAACGCCCAGGGTTCGGGCCAACAGCCTTAGCCAGACCAGTGCAAACACCGTCAACCCGAGCATGAAGTGCGCATCCTTCATCAGGTTGCGCCCGTCGCTGTCCTTGGGGAAGATCCCGCGAAACTCGATCGAGGCGTAGATCAATATAAACAGCAGCACCATCAGCCAGTGCAGGGCGATGGACATCCGGCTGTAGTGATGGGCGGTGCTTTTCCAGGTCATGGTGGTTCCTCACGGTTCAGGTCTAAAGTCCCCGTTCTTGTTGACGGAGTTCCTTTACTCTAAGTGGCTTGAGCAATCTTGCACTTGAGATGTGTCAGTTTTCAGGGCTTCCCGGCACATTAGGCCAAAGATCGGAAACCAGAAACAGGCGTTCAGCCTCTTCCCAGTCGCCCTCATCGTTTTCAGTCAGGCGAACCAGCAGCTGCGCCGGTGCTTGCGGGTGCAGTTCTGCCAGCCAGATATCCAGCTGTTGTGCCGCCCATATCCCCTCAGGACCATAGCGCGCCGGAGCCAGCCAGGCATGCCGGGGCAGGGGTTGCCAGCAACCGGTGGCGCTCTGGCGGATAAACGCCGGCCAGTCGCGCTGATGCAACCAGCGCCCGCGCAGGTGTTGCGGGTTGGCACCGGTTGGTGGTCGGGCCTGCCCTGGCCACGGATACAGCAGGTAGCCGCCAAGCCACAAATGGGCGCTGAACGCCTGCACATCCAGCCCGGCCAGCACTTCACGGCTTTCCGGGCGGCTGGACATGGGTAGCTGGTGCTGGCAGAAATGCTTGAGCTTGCGGTCCAGGCGGTCATTGCTGCCGGGGCCTAGCCATTGCGCAGGGTCTGCGCCATCACCGTCCTGGGGGCCGAGGTAGAGTTTGATCGCCAGTTCCAGATGATGCACGCCGTCGCGGTCTCGCAGCACTAAATCGAGCTCACCCAGGGTATGCCCGCCCAGGCGGATCGGCAGGTTCGCGGCAATCAGCTCGACGCCCGGGGCATGCTGCACTGCAAACTGCCACAAGCGCTCGTAATAGCGCCCCAGGCGTCGGGTGGTGGCCAGTTCGAGCCAGTGCAGGAGTGGTTGGCAGTTGCGGTCCAGCTCGCGCAGCCAGTGCTCCAGTTGCTCCGGCGCCTGGACCCAGTCGCTGCCTGCCAATGGATGGCGTTGGGGCCAGGGGGTATGGGTCAGCATCGGTGGTGCGAGGATCACCCACGCCAGATCGCGCACCTCGGGGTGGCGCAATTGATGGGGCAGGTTGAGCAAGTCGGGGAAGAGGGTCATTGTGCGAGCATAGCCGTTCACGGGGCTGAAAGGGTTTTGTCTATCGTCGTCTTTCGCCCATAATCGTTATTTTCGCACGCATAGAATCCCGCAGGAGCCCCATGGAGCAATTTCGTAATATCGGCATCATAGGTCGTCTGGGCAGCTCGCAAGTGCTCGATACGGTTCGCCGACTGAAAAAATTCCTGCTCGAGCGGCATATGCACGTGATCCTTGAAGACACGATCGCCGAGGTGTTACCCGGTCACGGCCTGCAAACTTCGTCACGCAAAATGCTTGGCGAAGTCTGCGACATGGTGATTGTGGTCGGCGGCGATGGCAGTTTGCTGGGCGCCGCCCGCGCGCTGGCCCGGCACAATGTACCGGTGCTGGGTATCAACCGTGGCAGTCTGGGCTTTCTGACCGATATCCGTCCCGATGAACTGGAAGTCAAAGTTGCTGAGGTGCTTGACGGCCACTATCTGGTCGAAAACCGTTTTCTGCTGCAGGCCGAAGTGCGCCGTCACGGCGAAGCCATCGGCCAGGGCGATGCCCTCAATGATGTGGTGCTGCACCCGGGCAAGTCCACGCGCATGATCGAGTTCGAACTGCATATCGATGGCCAGTTCGTCTGCAGCCAGAAGGCCGACGGCCTGATCGTGGCCACGCCCACGGGCTCTACGGCCTATGCCATGTCAGCGGGCGGCCCGATCATGCACCCCAAGCTCGACGCGATCGTGATTGTGCCCATGTACCCGCATACCCTGAGCAGCCGCCCGATCGTGGTCGATGGCAACAGTGAGTTGAAAATAGTGGTGGCCAAGGACATGCAGATCTACCCGCAGGTTTCGTGTGACGGTCAAAACCACTTCACCTGTGCGCCGGGCGACACCATCAACGTCAGCAAAAAAGCGCAAAAACTGCGCCTGATTCATCCTTTGGACCACAACTACTACGAAGTGTGTCGGACCAAGCTTGGCTGGGGTAGCCGACTGGGCGGCAGGGCTGACTGATGCTCGATCCAGCGCGCAGTTACGATCTGATCGGTGACGTGCATGGCTGTGCTCATACCCTTGAGCACCTGCTGGAGCGTCTGGGCTATCGAAAACTCGCCGGTATCTGGCGACACCCGCAACGGATGGCGGTGTTTCTGGGTGACATTATTGATCGCGGCCCGCGCATTCGTGAGTCGCTGCATATTGTCTACGACATGGTACGCAGCGGTCAGGCCCTGTGCCTGATGGGCAACCATGAATTCAACGCGCTGGGCTGGTGTACACCCGCGCCAGCCGGAAGTGGCAAGCAGTTTGTGCGCGAGCACACGCCGCGCCATGCCCGGTTGATCCACGAAACCCTCGAACAGTTCGACAAGTATCCCGCTGAATGGCGCGAGTTTGTGCAGTGGTTTTACGACATGCCGCTGTTTGTCGATGCCGGGCGCTTCCGGGTGGTACATGCCTGCTGGGACAGCGAAGTGATCGCCACCCTGCGTGCGCAATACCCCGACGGCTGCATTGACGAGGCCTTCTTGCAGGCCGCGGCGGTGTCGGACAGCTTTGCCAGCCTGAGCTTCAACCGCCTGTTGCGTGGCACTGACATGCGCCTGCCGGGGGGCATGACCCTGACCGGTGGCGACGGCCTGACGCGGGCATTCTTTCGCACCAAGTTCTGGGAAGACGACCCCAAGACTTACGGCGATATCGTTTTCCAGCCGGACGCGCTGCCTGAACGGGTGGCACAGCAGCCGCTGTCCTCCACTGAAAAAAGTGCCCTGTTACGTTACGGCATTGATGAACCGCTGTTGTTTGTCGGGCACTACTGGCGCAGCGGCCGGCCCGCGCCGATCCGTCCGAACCTGGCGTGCCTGGATTACAGCGCGGTGTTGTACGGCAAACTGGTGGCTTATCGCCTGGACCAGGAAACCCGGCTCGATCCGGACAAATTTGTATGGGTGAATGTAGATCGCCCTGAGGCCATTCAATGAGTGTTGTAGCGGTATTGCGTTTGCCGTTGTCTGTGGACCTGAGCGGTTTTGTTGCTTTGCTGCGGCGCATGCAGGTGCCCCATCGGGTCAGTGAAGAGGCAGGCGAGCAGGTGCTGTGGGCACCTGAGTCCATTGCCGACGACGTGCGCAGCCTGTACCAGCGTTTTCCGCTGGGTGACCCCGATCACGCCTTACCCGTTGTCGAACGGCCGCAGGCCATGGCCCGCCCGGGTTTTGCGCAGCAGCTGCGCGATAGCCCGGCCACAGCCATCGTGTTGCTGCTGTGCGTAATCGTGGCTGCGGTGACGCAACTGGGTGACAATTTGTCGGCCCTGAGGTTTTTCACGTTTCTGGACTTCAGTATTTATGGCCAGTACATCGACTTTGTCCCCTTGTCTGACAGCCTGGCGTCCGGGCAGTGGTGGCGACTGTTTACGCCGATGTTGATTCACTTCGGTTTCCTGCATATCGCCATGAACGGCATGTGGTACTGGGAGCTGGGGCGGCGCATTGAAATGCGCCAGGGCAGCGTCAACCTGATCGGCCTGAGCCTGATGTTCAGCCTGGTGTCCAACTTCGCCCAGTACCTGGTGGGCGGCCCGAGCCTGTTTGGCGGGTTGTCGGGGGTGTTGTACGGGCTGTTGGGGCATGTCTGGATCTATCAGTTGATGGCGCCAAACCCCCTGTATAACCTGCCGCGCGGTGTGCTGGTGATGATGCTGGTGTGGCTGGCATTGTGCATGTCGGGGCTGGTGTCGATGATCGGCTTTGGCCAGATCGCCAATGCCGCCCATGTGGGCGGACTGGTCATCGGTTGCCTGACCGGCTTGCTGGGCGGGCTTTGGGCGCGGCGCAGGCAGGCTGTATAAAGTTTCGAATTGTCGCGTGGGAGCGGGCTTGCTCGCGATGGGTTCAACCCGTTGATTCAGATGCACCGAGTTGCCTGAATCGCGAGCAAGCCCGCTCCCACAGATAGAAATGCCATCTGATTTTTAAAGAGCGGAAACAGAACCATGTCCTCTTTCAACGAAATGATTCAAAACATCACCCCCGAGATCTACCAGAGCCTGAAACTGGCCGTGGAAATCGGTAAATGGGCGGACGGCAACAAACTCACTGCCGAACAGCGCGAGCTGTCGTTGCAGGCGATGATTGCCTGGGAAGTGCAGAACCTGCCTGAAGACCAGCGCACCGGTTATATGGGCCCGCAGGAATGCAGCTCGAAATCGGCGCCGGTGCCCAACATCCTGTTCAAGTCGGATGCCATCCATTGATTGAGATTGGTCGCGGTGCAATCAGCAAGATGTCGGCAAGCCTGGAAACGCCGACCGTTCAATATGCGTTCCGTTTGGGCGATACCGAGGTGCCGGTCAATCCCTTGATTGGCACTAAACTGCGTCTGGAATACCTGGGGGAGATCAACTGCTCTCACTGCGGGCGTAAAACCAAGAAGAGCTTCAGCCAGGGCTACTGCTACCCGTGCATGACCAAGCTGGCACAATGTGATGTGTGCATCATGAGCCCGGAGCGTTGCCATTATGACGCGGGCACTTGCCGTGATCCGTTGTGGGGCGAGCAGTTCTGCATGACCGATCATGTGGTGTATCTGGCCAACTCCTCCGGGGTCAAGGTGGGCATTACCCGTGCCACCCAGTTGCCGACCCGCTGGCTCGACCAGGGTGCCAGCCAGGCATTGCCGATCGTGCGCGTGGCGACCCGACAGCAATCGGGGTTTGTCGAAGACCTGTTCCGCTCGCAAGTGGCTGACCGGACCAACTGGCGTGCACTGCTCAAGGGCGACGCAGCGCCGGTAGACCTCGCCGCAGTGCGTGCGCAACTGTTCGAGAGTTGCGCCGAAGGCCTGCACACCCTGCAGGAACGTTTCGGCCTGCAAGCGGTACAGCCTTTGCATAGCGTCGAGCCCATCGAGATTTGCTACCCGGTCGAGCAGTATCCGACCAAGATTGTCAGCTTCAATCTGGATAAAGATCCGATCGTCGAAGGCACGCTGATGGGGATCAAGGGCCAATACCTGATCTTTGACACCGGCGTTATCAATATCCGCAAATACACGGCCTACCAGCTGGCCGTGCATCAGTAAAAGGACTCCAGCATGCGCACCGAACAACCGCAAATGATCTACCTGAAGGACTACCAGGCGCCCGATTACCTGATCGACGAGACGCACCTGACCTTCGAGTTGTTCGAGGATCACACCCTGGTTCATGCGCAACTGCTGATGCGCCGCAACCCGGCCCGTGGCGCCGGCCTGCCGGCCCTGGCGCTGGATGGCCAGCAGCTGGAGCTGCTGTCGGTCAGCCTCGACGATATCGAATTGACCGCCGAGGATTATCAGCTCAGCGACAGCCACCTGATCCTGCACCCGACCAGCGAACAGTTCGTGGTCGATACCAGCGTGCGCATCCACCCCGAATCCAACACCGCGCTGGAAGGCCTGTACAAGTCCGGCGGGATGTTCTGCACCCAGTGCGAGGCCGAAGGCTTTCGCAAGATTACCTATTACCTCGACCGCCCGGACGTGATGAGCAAGTTCACCACCACCGTGGTGGCCGAGCAGCACAGTTACCCGATTCTGCTGTCCAACGGCAACCCGATCGCCAGCGGCCCCGACGAAGACGGCCGGCACTGGGCAACCTGGGAAGACCCGTTCATGAAACCGGCGTACCTGTTTGCACTGGTGGCCGGTGACCTGTGGTGCGTCGAAGACACGTTCACCACCATGAGCGAGCGCAGCGTGGCGCTGCGCATTTATGTCGAGCCGGAAAACATCGACAAATGCCAGCACGCCATGACCAGCCTGAAAAAATCCATGCGCTGGGACGAAGAGACCTACGGTCGTGAATACGACCTGGACATCTTTATGATCGTGGCCGTCAACGACTTCAATATGGGCGCCATGGAGAACAAGGGTCTCAATATCTTCAACTCCAGCGCCGTACTGGCCCGCGCCGAAACCGCCACCGATGCCGCGCACCAGCGGGTCGAAGCCATCGTTGCCCACGAGTACTTCCACAACTGGTCGGGTAACCGCGTGACCTGTCGCGACTGGTTCCAGCTGTCGCTCAAGGAAGGCTTCACGGTGTTCCGTGATTCCGAGTTCTCGGCCGACATGAATTCGCGCACCGTCAAGCGCATCCAGGACGTGGCCTACCTGCGCACTCACCAGTTCGCCGAAGACGCCGGCCCCATGGCCCATGCCGTGCGCCCGGAGAGCTTTATCGAGATCTCCAACTTCTACACCCTGACCGTTTACGAGAAGGGTTCTGAGGTGGTGCGCATGATCCACACCCTGCTGGGCGCCGAGGGGTTTCGCAAAGGCAGTGACCTGTACTTCGAGCGTCATGATGGCCAGGCGGTGACCTGCGACGACTTTATCAAGGCCATGGAAGATGCCAATGGCGCCGACCTGAGCCAGTTCAAGCGCTGGTACAGCCAGGCAGGTACACCGCGGCTGGCCGTCAGCGAGCACTACGATGCGCAACAACACACCTATAGCCTGACTTTTGCGCAAAGCTGCCCGGCAACTCCGGACAAGATCGAAAAACTGCCGTTCGTCATTCCGGTCGAACTGGGCCTGCTGGACGCCGGGGGTAGGGAAATTGCCCTGCAACTGGCGGGCGAAGCTGCGGCCTCGGGCACCAGCCGCGTGCTGTCAGTGACTGAAGCCGAACAGACCTTCACCTTTGTCGGCATCAACGAAAAACCGCTGCCGTCCCTGTTGCGCGGGTTCTCGGCACCGGTGAAGCTGAGCTTCGATTACAGCCGTGACCAGTTGATGTTCCTGATGCAGCACGACAGCGACGGGTTCAACCGTTGGGATGCTGGTCAGCAACTGGCGGTACAGGTGCTGCAAGAGTTGATTGCGCAGCATCAGCGCGGTGAAGCACTGGTCATGGATCAGCGTCTGGTCGAGGCGTTGCGCACGGTGCTGGGCAATGAGCAACTGGATCAGGCAATGGTGGCAGAGATGCTCTCGCTGCCGGGCGAAGCCTATCTGACCGAAATCAGTGATGTGGCCGATGTCGAAGCCATCCACGTTGCCCGCGAGTTCGCTCGCAAGCAACTGGCAGACAGCCTGTTCGACGCCCTGTGGACGCGTTACCAGGCCAACCGCGAAGTGTCCAAAGCCACGCCTTATGTGGCTGAAGCCGAGCACTTTGCCCGTCGCGCACTGCAAAATATCGCGCTGTCCTACCTGATGCTCAGCGGCAAGCCGCAAGTGTTGGCGGCGGCGCTGGAGCAGTTCGAGCACAGCGACAACATGACCGAACGCCTGACGGCGCTGGCCGTGCTGGTCAACTCGCCCTACGAGGCGGAAAAAGCTGCGGCCCTGGCCAGTTTTGCCGAGCAATTCAAGGACAACCCGCTGGTCATGGATCAATGGTTCAGCGTGCAGGCGGGCAGCACCTTGCCCGGCGGTTTGCAGCGCGTGCGCGAGCTGATGCAACATCCGGCGTTCACCATCAAGAACCCGAACAAAGTGCGGGCCCTGGTGGGTGCCTTTGCCGGGCAAAACCTGATCAACTTCCATGCTGCGGACGGTTCGGGCTATCGTTTCCTGGCGGACCTGGTGATCGAACTGAATGGTTTCAACCCGCAGATTGCCTCTCGGCAACTGGCGCCGTTGACCCGCTGGCGCAAGTACGACGCTGCGCGACAGGCGCTGATGAAGGCAGAGCTTGAGCGCATCCGCAGCTCGGGCGAACTGTCCAGCGATGTGTTTGAAGTGGTCAGCAAAAGTCTGGCGTAACGCCTGGACGTAAAAAAGGCGCTGTCCGAGTGATCGGGCAGCGCTTTTTTTATGGCGTCGACTTTTGTTCTTGCAGGGTTACCAGGCGCGATACCGGTACCCCGTTATAGACCAGTGTGTAGTTGATGGGCCCCTTTAACGCCTGGATATCGTTATCGACATAGGAGTGTTCATGGTCGGTGAGCTGGGCAATGGGCTGGCCGTCGCGGTAAATCTGTACGGGTTTGCCAGTCGGGTTTTTTGTACGCCAGGACAGGTTGACCTGGGCGCGATCGGGTTGTTGCTGGGCAGTGAGCTGTCTGACACCCACGGGCCCGATCAGGGGTAGGCCATCCATCGTGTAATGGGCCAAGTCCGGTTTGACACCAAGCCAGGCCAGTACAGTGGGGGTGATGTCCGCCTGGCTGGCAAAACCGTACAGGCCTTTGAAATCGGTGTTCCGGAGATTGCCGGTGGGGGCGCTCAGTTGTGCGTTGCCCCTCTTGTTCATGGCGATAAAGGTGGTTTTTTCGCTCAGGGTTTGCTCGCCGTGATCCTTGCCTTCAGGCAAGTGCCTGCCGTGATCGGGCAACACGATCACCAGCCAGTCTTCTTCGGGATGGGCTTTTTCACGGCGTTGCAGCGCCAGGAGAATTTGCCCGACCTGGGCATCTACGGTCTGAATCGCCTGCTGATACTCGGGTGTAAAACCGAGTCGATGGCCGGTGATATCGGGTTCATCGAAGTGGGCGAACAGCAGATCGGGCTGACCGTATTCGAGTTCATGACTGACGTTGTCGACGACGCACGGATCGACCCCCGAGCACTTGATGGCCAAGTCGATGTAGCCCTGGGTAATATCCGCGGCGAAGTTTTCGTGGATCACATTCCAGCTGACGATGCTGGCCGTCTTGCGGTCAGGGAAGGCCAGCTTGAGCTGTTTGACCAAGCTGGGCGCCTGATTGCGCAGCGCCTCGTCATTGGCGTTGACCTGATGGCGGTCAACCCAACTACCGGTAAGGATGGTTGTCCAGCCCGGGCCACTGACCGTGGGCTGCTGGGTGGAGGTACCAAGCACACCGCCGGTGTAGCTTTTGTACAGGTGCAAGCGGGCAATGCTGGGCGCCTCGCCCTGTTGAATGGACTTTTGCAACTGTTCGTACTGCATGCCATCCACGCCGATGAGCAGGGCCTTGTGGGTTTTGAGGGTGTCGGCAGGAGGTGATGCCAGTGCCGCGAGTGAGAGGCCCAGGCAGGCCGTAATCAGGGCACACTTTAGTAAAGTCATACTCACCTCCGTGACGTGGATGCTCGTCGTTCACTTCAGCGTAGTCCTTCAGGTGAACCGGGTTGCCTGCATCGCAGGCAAGCCAGCTCTCACAAAAGCTCAGGTTTAGAACTTCCAGCTCACCGATGCCGTGACGTTGCGCGGGGAGCCGTAGTTGCTTTGCCCGTAACGTACGCTTTGCAGGTATTTCTCGTTGGTCAGGTTGTCGAGGTTGAGCTGGGTGCTCCAGTGCGGGTCGATATCATAGCTGGCCATCAGGCCCACCAGCATATAGGCAGCCTGGTTTGCTGCCGGGGTGTCGTCGTTCTCGACCTTGCTTTGCCACTTGAGGCTGCCGCCCACTTTTACCTGCGGTGCCATCGGCAGCTTGTAGGCCATGGAGGTGGTCAGGGCATTGCGCGGTATAAACTTGCGCCCGCGGTTGTTGTCGGCATCGGTGATATAGACGTAGGTATAGCCCCCGCTGATTTGCAGGCCCGGCGTCAGTTCGCCCGAAGCTTCCAGTTCTACACCGCTGCTCTTGTATGACATGCCGTCATACAGGTAACCACCCAGGGAAGGGTTGAAACCTGAGTAGGTGGCAACGTTATCCTGCTTGGTATGAAATACCGCTGCCGAAACGTCCAGTTTCTTGTCCAGCAGATGCCCCTTGATCCCGGCCTCGTAGCTCTTGCCTTCCAGCGGGTCGAGCACCTGGCCTTGGGTATTGAGGTAGTACTGCGGGTTGAAAATCTTGGTGTAGCTGGCATACAGCGAGTACTGCGGCGTCAGGTCATAGACTACGCCAGCGTACGGGGTGACTTTGCCATGAATGCTCACGTCCCGCCCCGAACCGTAGTTTTCACCGTCGCTGTCGGCACTGAGCATGCGCGCACCGACGATCAGGTGCAGGTCGTCGGTAAGGCTCAACCGTGTACCGGCGTAGAGACTCTTCTGGCGGTCGGTGTAATTGGAGGTCGCGTCGGCATTGGCCATGTTGTAAGCAGGCTTGGGGATGACGCCGTTGAGGGCATCTTCCAGCGACACCGGGGTGTAGTACGAGGAGGTGCCGTACAGCGAGGTTTCCTGGGTACGGGAACGGGCCACGTTGGCGCCGAAGGTCAACTGGTGCTCGCGGCCGCCCAGGCTGAAAGGCCCGCTGAACGAGAGGTCGCCATCCAGCTCGCGGGTCTTGCCTTTGTAGTTGGAGGCCAGCCCGGTATAGCCGGTGCTAGAGGCGCTGTTGGCATAGATGTAGAACATGTCGGTGTCTTCGCGATGCTCCATGGCGGTTACGGTCAGCGTGGACTTCCAGTCATTGGCGAAGTGGTGCTGCCACTCGGCGAAGGCGCGACTGGTGCGTACATCCCAGTACACCCAGGGCTGGGCAATGTTGGCACTGGTGCTGCTGTAGTGCAGGGCGTTGCCGCTGCTGTCGGTCAGCGGCAGGGAGCCCCAGCTGGCACCGTTGGCATTGCTTTTCTGGTCTTCATAACCGACGGTCAGCGTGTCGTCGTCACTCAGGTCGAAGGCGAGCATGCCACTGAAGATGTTCTTTTCCCGGGAATAACGATCCAGATAAGAGTTGCCCACTTCGTTGGCATAGATCACTCGCCCGCGCACATTGCCCGCATCGGTCAGCGGCCCGGAGACGTCGAGATCGACCCGGCGCTTGTCCCAGGAGCCGGCGCTGACGCTGACCTTGGCCTCAGGCTCATAGGTGGGGCGTTTGCGGATAAAGTTAACCGTGGCCGACGGGTTGCCAGTGCCGGTCATCAGGCCGTTGGCGCCGTGCAAGACATCAACCTGCTCGTAGGGTGCGGTGTCGATATCACCCACCAGCACGCCGCCGGTGAGCCCCATGCCCATGCCGTCGTACTGGAAGTTGGTGATGTCGAAACCGCGGGCAGTGAAGTAAGTCCGGTCGGTCTCGACCTTTTGCACGTTGACTCCGGGGGTACTGTCCAGCACATCGCGAATACTGTTGAGCTTGAAGTCGTCAAGTTGCTCGCGCTTGATGCTGGTGATGCCCTGGGGTGTTTGCCCGGCGGTGAGGTTCAATCGCGTCGTAGTGGCGGCGGGTTTGGCTTGATAGCCCGGTGGTGCATCTTCACTGTCGGCGGTGCCGGTGACGCTGGTGGAAGGCAGGTTCAAGGTGTATTCGTCGGCTGATGCCGAATTGAGCATGCCCAGTGCGACAAGTGTAAGGGCGGACGTCGGAAGGCTGAACAGTGAGCGCATGATCTGCGGATACTCCGGGCTGGAACTGCGTAAACGAGAATTAGTTACAAAGTTTTACATTTGTGCAAATGATAATCAATGCTCTTAACTATTCTTTACGCATTGTTGCAAAATCCTTGCTGCGGTCTTTTTATCGGGCACCTCGGCGCCTCGACCAAACGCCGCCTGCCGAGTATCTGCAAAATCTCGCCAACGGCTCTGCGTGAAGGCTATAAACTGTCAGCCTGTGTGGTTCCGGCTTGAAGCGTCGGAGCCGGTTCATCATCGATAGCGAGTAGTGCATTCATTAAATGAGCAACCCCACCTCTACCTCTAAAGCCAACTGGCAGCCTGTAATCGCGCTGGCGCTGGCCGCTTTTGTGTTCAATACCACCGAGTTTGTGCCGGTGGGGCTGCTGAGTGCGATTGGCGCAAGTTTTGACATGGCCACGGCCAGGGTCGGGCTGATGCTCACCATCTATGCCTGGGTGGTTTCGCTGGCTTCCTTGCCGATCATGCTGGTGACGCGCAACGTTGAGCGGCGCAAGTTACTGTTGGTGCTGTTCGGGTTGTTTATCGCCAGTCATGTACTGTCGAGTCTGGCGACCAGCTTCGGCATTTTGTTGCTTAGCCGGATCGGCGTGGCGCTGTCCCATGCGCTGTTCTGGTCGATAACAGCCTCTCTGGCGGTGCGTCTGGCGCCTGAGGGCAAGCAGGTGCAAGCGCTGGGGTTGCTGGCCACCGGTACTTCGCTGGCGATGGTGATGGGGGTGCCCCTGGGCCGTTTGCTGGGCGAGGCCATGGGCTGGCGTACCACTTTTCTGGTGATCGCAGCGCTGGCGGTGTTGTTGGTGCTGTGGTTGGCGCGCACTTTGCCGTTGCTGCCAAGCCAGAATTCCGGCTCGCTCAGAAGCTTGCCGGTGCTGTTCAAGCGCCCTGCACTGGTGGCTGTGTATCTGTTGACGGCGGTGGTGATCACGGCGCAATTTACCGCGTACAGCTATATCGAACCCTTTGTGCAGAACGTGGCGGGTATGAGCGGCGCTACCGTGACCCTGATCCTGCTGCTCTTCGGCGGTGCGGGGATTTTCGGTTCGCTGTGTTTTAGCTGGTTCCACAAATACAGCCCGCTGGGCTTCCTGCTGACCGCTGTGGGCCTGATCGCGCTGAGCCTGCTGTTGCTGTTGCCGGCCAGCAACTGGATTGAATCCCTGGGGGTGTTGAGCATCATTTGGGGGATGGCGATCATGGGCTTTGGCCTGGCGATGCAGTCCAAAGTACTGACCCTGGCGCCGGACGCGACGGATGTGGCGATGGCGATGTTTTCCGGTATCTACAATATCGGCATTGGCGGCGGGGCATTGCTGGGCAGTTCGGTGGGCAGCCATTTCGGTTTTGCCTGGATCGGGCTGGCAGGTGGTTCGCTGGCGGGGCTGGCGTTGGTGTTCTACGCCTGGACCATGTACCGGCTAAACCGCAGCGCCGCACAGGCCTGACATACCGGGGCTTTGGCGCAAGGCCAGAGCCCCGGCAGGTTTACACGATGATCAGCACCCTCCCGATCGCAGCCTCGTTCCACTCGTCAACGACTACAACATGGAGTTGGTGGCGAGGCAGAAGAGACAACCCCTGATCTCAGGATTCAAACCTTTGAATCCTGAGATCGGCAGAACCTGAACAAACACGCTGTCGAGATGCTCCAGGCCATAGAGTGCAGCCTGGAGTTACTTGTCAGCGGCCACAAAGTCCCGGTTTCAGGCTTGCACTTTGATTGGCACGGGTAATCACCGTGATGACCGCCAATGCCGCAATGACCAGTCCCGGTGAAGTCGCCAGCAGCACCCCGGTCGTTCCGGCCCCGGCGGCGAGGATCTGACCTGCTGCCAAGGGACCTGCAACCGAACCCAGGCGCCCGATAGCGACTGCAGCGCCGACGCCGGTTGCCCGTACGGCTGTCGGATACAGCGGCGGAGCCATTGCATAGAGCACCAACTGCGCCGCCATTACAAACAGGCCCACAGCAAAGCCTGCAGTGGCCACGGGCACAATCCCTACCGAAAAGCCGATCCCGGCCAGTGATGCGAGTAGCCCGGCATAGACGCCCAGAACCACCTTGATCGGGTTGCAGCGGTCCAGCAGCAGGCCGCCGAGCAAGGAGCCCAAAGCACCGCCTATGTTGAACAGCATTTGCACCATGCCCGCTTGCGGCTTGGTGAAACCCTGGGCGAGCAGCAGTGTGGGCAGCCAGTTCAGCAACATGTACATCACGGTCAGGGTAAAGAAGTAACTGAGCCACAACGCCAGGGTCGAACGGCCACGACCTTCACCAAACAGTGCCTGGCCCGTAGACACGCGCAAAGCCTGGCTGGCGTCCTGGCGGAAAACCCGGGACTCGGGCAGCAGGATGATCATCAGCGGCACGACAAGCAACGGGGCTAGCCCGCCGATGATAAAGGTGGTTTGCCAGTGGTCATGGGAGAACATCGCCACTACCGCTGCCATTGCGCCACCCAGTGGCACGCCGCAATACATGATGCTGATCGCTGTGCCACGACGGCGTTCGTCTACCGCTTCAGCACATAGGGCGATCAGGTTGGGCAAGGCAGCTCCCAGACCAAGGCCCGTCATGAATCGCACCAGCAGCAAGTGGTAGTAGCTGTCTACATAGGCGGTCAGCAGAGAGAAGACGCCAAACAGGATGACCGCGCCGATGAGGATCTTTTTACGGCCGACTCGATCGGCAATCCAGCCGCCGAAGAATGCACCGGGCAGCAGGCCGATGATCCCGACACTGAACACCCAGCCCATCATTTTCGGGTCCAGGTCAAAGGTTTGACGCAGGCCGGCGGCGGCAGTGCCTGCGGCTTGCAGGTCAAACCCTTCGATAAGCGCAACGATAAAGCACAAAGCGATTGTCAGCGTCGAACGATGCTGTGGAGTGTTCATGGACGAACCTCGTTATTGTTTTTGTAGGGGGGCTTTCAGCGAGCCAAATAAAGATTAACAAAGATAACTAAAAAAAGAAGCTGCGAAGGTATTTGCTAAAAAATCAGCTTAAACGTGTTTAAAACAGGCTTTTAGCCAGTGCGTGCCTGTAATTATCAAAAATAGATAAGAAACATAATGTTCGATTATCGATCATTTAAGATTGACGTTGCTTTGACTTGTTTCCATTCTCTGGCCCAGGAAACGCCATGAGAGCGTTCTGGTTCTGTCAAAAACAACAATAAATGGACATTCAATATGCATACGCTCAACCAAGGCGCCCTGCGCTTGTTCCCGCTTTCGTGCATTGCCCTGTGCCTGCTCAGTACCCCTGTTTTGGCCCAGGGATTTATCGAAGACAGTCACGCCACCCTGACCTTGCGCAACTATTACATGGACCGTGATTACAAGGACGATGGCGCCAAGACCGCAGCGCGGGAATGGGCCCAGGGCTTCATTGCCAACATGGAGTCGGGCTTTACCGAGGGCACGGTCGGTTTCGGGCTGGATGTGCGTGGTCTGCTGGGGGTCAAGCTGGACTCTTCGCCTGACCGCAGCGGCACCGAACTGCTGCCGGTCAATAGCGACAAACAGGCTGCGGATGAGTACTCGCGACTGGCCTTCACCGGCAAGCTGCGTTTTAGCCAGACCACGCTCAAGACCGGTGATGTGTCGATTTTTCTGCCGTTTGCCTTTGCCAGCCCGTCGCGGCTGTTGCCCCAGACCTTTCGCGGGACCACCGTCAGCTCCAAAGAAATTGACGGTCTGACCTTCAACACCGGATATATCGACGCGATCAACAAACGTGACTCCACCAACTACCAGGCCATGACTATCGCGTCGCCCAATGGCCGATTCAAGGGCTCGGCTGAAACCTCGCACCTGGCTTACGGCGGTGGTGATTATCAGGTCAACAAGAACCTGAGCGTGCGCGCCTACCATGTCGAGGTGGCGGATTTGTACAAGCAAAGCACCCTGGCATTGCTGCACGATCTGCCCCTGGGTGATGGCGTGCTGACCACCGACCTGCGCAGTTTTTTCAGTGATGAGGCGGGCAGCGCCAAAGCAGGCAAGGTCGATAACATCAACGCATCGGCGCTGTTGGGGTATCGGCTGGGAGGGCATCGTTTAAGTGTGGGCTACATGCATTCCAGCGGTGATACGGCGACGCCTTACATCTCGGGTACAGAGTTGATGGGCATGAGCGAAATGACCATGAGTTCGGATTTTCTCAATGCCAAGGAGCGCACCTGGCAGGCCATTTACGACTACGACTTCACGGCGGTGGGGGTAGTGGGATTGAAAGGGCGGTTGCGTTATGTGCGCGGTGACAATATCGAACTGGCGTCCTTGAATGCGGATGATCGCAAGGAGCGCGAGTTTCAGATGGAGCTGGGGTACGTGATTCAGAGCGGGCCGCTGAAAAACCTGGGCCTTTTGGCGAGGAAGTCTATTTACCGCAATGACTTCCCGGCAGGTGCGGCCTTTCGCGACGAAAACCAGACCCGCTTCCTGGCCATCTATACCTTGCCGATTTGGTAGGGCCAATTGTCTAGTTGCTGGAGAGCCGTGCGAGGCCCTGCGCGTGTTGCGGTTTTGCGACCGCTTCACGCTCGAACGTAGCCTCGTTCTACTCGTCAACTGCTACGCAGTGGCATGAGTTGTGAAATACGTAGCAGCTGACGAGCCGTGCGAGGCTGCGTTCGGCTGCGCAGCAGTCGTGAAATCAGCTTTCACTATTGATCAGGCACTGCGCATGTTGCGGATTTGGTAGCTACAGCGCTGGGCTATTCCTGATACACCTTTTTCAGCAGGCGCAGCAGTTCTTCACGCTCGGCGCTATCCAGCGCCGAGGTCGCGTCGATGTCGCTTTGCGCAGCAATAGCCTTAAGCTCTTTGAGCAGGGCTTCGCCGGTCTTGCTCAGGAATATGCCGTAGGAGCGTTTGTCGGGTTTGCAACGAACCCGTACCGCCAACGCCCGACTCTCCAGCTTGTTCAACAATGGCACCACTTGCGGGGGCTCAATCGCCAGCGCCCGGGCCAGGTCCGCCTGCATCAGCCCGGGATGCTGGTCAATGATCGCCATTGCCGAAAACTGCGCCGGACGCAGGTCGTGGGTCGACAGCCGGCTGATCAGGTTCTGGAAAAGCTTGAGCTGGGCGCGGCGCATGGCATAGCCGATCAGTTCGTCCAGCGCGGTGTCCAGAGGAGCCTGTACGTCCGGGCTTTCAGGCATGGCCTCTTGGGCGACGACAGGGGTGGCTGGCTTGGCCATAAATAGAGGGGTCCTTGCTCGAACGAAGTTAATAAACGTATCTAGTTTGCCGCGGTTGCTGGTTGATAGCCATCGCTGCGTTATTTTACGAGCGTTTGCCGCAAAAAAAATTGGTTAATTTAATTAATGGTTAATTGACATAACTAATTATGCCGGTTAGTTTTCACTCATCTTCAAACGAACAACAAGAGAGCAATCGCTATGAGCCAATACGAAGGCCGCTGGAAAACCGTCAAAGTCGAAATCGAAGACAGCATCGCCTGGGTGATACTCAATCGTCCGGAAAAACGCAATGCCATGAGCCCGACCCTGAACCGTGAAATGATCGACGTGCTGGAAACCCTCGAGCAGGACCCGCAGGCGGGTGTTTTGGTGTTGACCGGCGCGGGCGATGCCTGGACGGCGGGCATGGACTTGAAGGAGTACTTTCGCGAAGTGGACGCCGGCCCCGAGATTCTTCAGGAGAAAATCCGCCGTGAAGCGTCGCAGTGGCAATGGAAGTTGCTGCGCATGTACGCCAAGCCAACGATTGCCATGGTCAATGGCTGGTGCTTTGGGGGCGGTTTCAGCCCGCTGGTGGCGTGCGACCTGGCCATCTGCGCCGACGAGGCAACCTTTGGCCTGTCGGAAATCAACTGGGGCATTCCACCGGGCAACCTGGTCAGCAAGGCAATGGCAGACACCGTCGGCCATCGCCAGTCGCTCTACTACATCATGACCGGCAAGACCTTCGACGGGCGTAAAGCCGCCGAGATGGGCCTGGTCAATGAGAGCGTGCCGCTGGCGCAGTTGCGTGAAGTCACCATTGAGCTGGCGCGCAATCTGCTGGAGAAAAACCCGGTTGTACTGCGTGCGGCCAAGCATGGCTTCAAGCGTTGCCGCGAACTGACCTGGGAGCAGAACGAAGATTATCTGTACGCCAAGCTCGACCAGTCGCGACTGCTGGATACCGAAGGCGGGCGTGAGCAGGGCATGAAGCAGTTCCTCGATGACAAGAGCATCAAGCCAGGCCTGCAAGCCTACAAGCGCTAATCTCGCTGTTCAGGGTGCGCCGGGCGCACCCTGTAAATGAATTCCCGATAACGACAATAAAGAGGAATCACCATGTTGGACGTGCCCCTGCTCATTGGCGGAAAGTCGTGCCCGGCCCGTGATGGTCGAACGTTCGAACGCTGCAACCCGGTGACGGGTGAGGTGGTGTCACGCGTGGCCGCCGCCACCCTGGAAGATGCCGATGCCGCAGTTGCCGCGGCTCAGGCTGCTTTTCCCGTGTGGGCCGCGTTGGCGCCCAATGAACGGCGTACCCGGTTGCTCGCTGCTGCCGAGTTGATGCAGGCACGGGCGAGCGAGTTTATCGAGGCAGCGGGTGAAACCGGGGCTATGGCCAACTGGTACGGATTCAACGTCAAGCTGGCGGCCGGCATGCTTCGTGAAGCCGCCTCCATGACCACCCAGATCAACGGCGAAGTAATCCCCTCCGATGTGCCCGGCAGTTTTGCGATGGCCTTGCGCCAACCCTGTGGCGTCATCCTGGGCATCGCGCCCTGGAATGCCCCGGTGATTCTGGCAACCCGTGCTCTGGCCATGCCGCTGGCGTGCGGCAACACCGTGGTGCTCAAGGCTTCCGAGCTGAGCCCGGCAGTTCACCGGCTGATTGGCCAGGTATTGCAGGACGCGGGACTGGGCGATGGCGTGGTCAACGTGATCAGCAATGCTCCGGTAGATGCGCCGGCGATTGTAGAGCGACTGATCGCCAATCCGGCGGTGCGTCGGGTCAACTTTACCGGCTCAACCCACGTGGGGCGCATTGTTGCCGAGCTGGCAGCCCGTCACCTCAAGCCGGCCCTTCTTGAGCTGGGGGGCAAGGCGCCGTTTCTGGTACTGGATGACGCTGACCTTGACGCCGCAGTCGACGCCGCAGCCTTTGGCGCTTACTTCAATCAGGGCCAGATCTGCATGTCCACCGAGAGGCTGATCGTGGACAGCAAGGTGGCGGATGCCTTTATCGACAAGCTGGCAGCCAAGGTTGCCACCTTGCGCGCCGGTCATCCCCAGGCGGACGACTCGGTACTCGGCTCGCTGGTGGAGGCCAGCGCCGGTGTGCGGATCAAGGCGCTGATCGACGATGCGGTCGGTAAAGGCGCGCGGCTGGTGGTGGGTGGTCAGGTCGATGGCAGCATCATGCAACCAACGTTGCTCGATGGTGTGACCCCGAGTATGCGCCTATACCGCGAAGAGTCTTTTGGCCCGGTTGCCGTGCTACTGCGCGGGGACGGCGATGAGGCCTTGCTGAGTCTGGCCAACGATTCGGAGTTCGGTTTGTCGGCGGCGATTTTCAGTCGGGACACCGGGCGTGCCCTGGCACTGGCCCAGCGGGTCGAATCGGGCATTTGCCATATCAACGGCCCTACGGTCCACGATGAAGCGCAAATGCCCTTTGGTGGGGTCAAGTCCAGCGGTTACGGCAGTTTTGGCGGCAAGGCGTCGATCGAGCAATTCACCCAGTTGCGCTGGATCACCTTGCAGAACGGGCCGCGCCACTACCCGATCTGATTGTCTGCACAAGGCATAACAATAATAAGGAGTCATGCCTGCGCCATGCCGCTTAAGTGTCGGACGGGCCGCGCATGCCTTGTTGGAGGAGCATGACGTGAGTATCGAATTCAAATCCCCGGCCAAGTCCCCTACGTCCCCGGCACGTTATCGCGAGGTGGCTATCGGTCACCCGGCGGTCGAAGTGCTTGAGGTCGGCGGCATCTTGCACATGCGCTCCCTGGAAACCCTGGAGCCGATGCCCGAACGCTTGCTTGATCGCCTGGTGCACTGGGCGCAGGTCCGGCCCGAGCACACCTTTATCGCTGCACGGGACAGTGATGGCGAGTGGCGTCGCATCAGCTATGCCCAAATGCTGGAAGACGTTCGCGCCATTGCGCAAAGCCTGCTGGTGTATGGTCTGGGGGCAGAGCGTCCGCTGGCAATCCTGTCAGGCAACGATATTGAGCATTTGCAGATGGCGTTGGGGGCGATGTACGCCGGTATTCCTTACTGCCCGGTTTCACCTGCCTATTCGTTGCTGTCCCAGGATTTTGCCAAGTTGCGCCATGTCTGCGACCTGTTGCAGCCAGGCCTGATCTTTGTCAGTGATGCGGCGGTCTATCAACGTGCCGTGCACGCAGTATTGCCCGCAGGGACGCCATTGGTAGCGGTACGTGGCGAGATGGCGGGGCGGCCCCAGGTGAGCTTTGCCAGCTTGCTGGAGCAGGCGGGCGGCGCCGAGGCCCAGGCTGCGTTCATGGCGTCAGGCCCGGACACCATCGCCAAATTCCTCTTCACTTCAGGCTCTACCAAACTGCCCAAAGCGGTGATTACCACCCAACGCATGCTCTGTGCCAATCAGCAAATGCTGTTGCAGACCTTTCCGGTATTTGCCGAAGAGCCCCCGGTGCTGGTGGACTGGCTGCCCTGGAACCATACGTTTGGCGGCAGTCATAACCTCGGTATCGTTCTGTACAACGGCGGTACGCTGTACCTGGATGGCGGTAAACCAACGGCTCAGGGCTTTGCCGAAACCCTGCGCAATCTCAAGGAAATCTCGCCGACTGCCTACCTCACCGTGCCTAAGGGCTGGGAAGAGCTGGTCACTGCGCTGGAAACTGACAGCGACTTGCGGGCACGATTTTTTGCCCGCATCAAACTGTTCTTTTTCGCCGCAGCGGGCCTTTCGCAAAGTATCTGGGACCGGCTCGACCGGGTTGCCGAGCAACACTGTGGCGAGCGCATCCGCATGATGGCCGGGCTGGGCATGACCGAGGCTTCGCCTTCATGCACCTTCACCACCGGGCCGTTGTCGATGGCCGGTTATATCGGTCTGCCGGCGCCGGGCTGTGAGGTCCGGCTGGTGCCGGTGGACGGCAAGCTGGAGGGGCGCTTTCGCGGCCCGCACATCATGCCCGGTTACTGGCGCGCCCCCGAGCAGAGTGCCGAGGCGTTTGACGATGAAGGCTTTTACCGCTCAGGTGATGCCATCAAGCTGGCCGATCCTTGCAACCCGCAATGGGGGTTGATGTTCGATGGACGACTGGCCGAGGACTTCAAATTGTCCTCCGGGGTATTTGTCAGCGTGGGGCCGCTGCGAAACCGGGCCGTGCTCGAGGGTTCGCCCTATGTTCAGGATCTGGTGATCGCAGCGCCGGATCGCGAGTGTCTTGGTGCGTTGGTATTTGCCCGTCTGTACGAGTGCCGACAGTTGTCGGGCTTGCCTGCGGACGCCAGCGATGCGCAGGTGTTGGCCAGTGAACCGGTACGCCAGTGGTTTGCTGACTGGTTGCAGCGGCTCAATCTCCAGGCCAGTGGCAATGCCAGTCGCCTGGAATGGATCGCGCTGCAGGATGAGGCCGCGTCGATCGATCGCGGTGAAATCACCGACAAGGGTTCGATCAATCAGCGTGCAGTGCTGCAATGGCGAGCGGCGCATGTGGAAGCACTTTATCGCGGGCAGGCGCCTTCGATCCTGCGTGCAGGCAAGCCGTCGTGAGCCCTGGAGGGCAGTACTCGGCATTCACCGATGTCGCCATTCTTGAGGCGGTTCGTACACCATGGGTCGACCTGGGTGGGGCATTGGCCCAGGTTTCACCGATCGATATGGGAATCAAGGTCGCCCGTGAAGTGCTGGCCCGTGCCGGGCTGGGCGGGCAGGCAGTGGACTCGGTACTGGCGGGTTCAATGGCTCAGGCCAGTTTTGATGCGTACATGTTGCCGCGTCATATCGGCCTCTACAGCGGTGTGGCACAACAGGTGCCTGCCCTGGCGGTGCAGCGTATTTGCGCCACAGGGTTTGAACTGTTGCGCCAGGCTGCCGGGCAGTTGCATGACGGCATGGAACTGGCGCTGTGTGTGGGCACCGAGTCCATGTCCCGCAACCCGATTGCCGCCTACACCCATCGTGGTGGATTCCGCCTGGGGGCGCCGGTCGAGTTCAAGGATTTTCTCTGGGAAGCGCTGTACGACCCGGCTCCCGGCGTGGACATGATCGCCACGGCGGAAAACCTGGCCAAGGATTATGGCCTGAGCCGTGAGGCAGTGGACGGCTATGCCCTCAATAGTCACCAGCAGGCACTTCGCGCCCAGGCCAGCGGCTGGCTGGGGGATGAAATCGTCACCCTGCGCAATGAAGTGTTTGAGCTGGAGGGCTGTCAGCAGCGTGGTATCAGCCTGCCGCGTCGATGTGAATCTGTCAGCCTCGACAGTCATCCGCGTGCCACCGACGCCGTGGCCCTTGCCAGGCTGGGAGCCATTCACCCTGATGGTGTGCAAACGGCGGGTAACAGTTGCGCAGTGGTGGATGGCGCCGCTGCCGCGCTGGTCGCCCGTGCATCGGCGGGGCAGCCGGGCCTGGCAAATTTGCTGGCGACGGCGGTGGTCGGTGTTGCGCCACAACGGATGGGTATCGGCCCGGTACCTGCGATCCAGTTGCTGCTCAAGCGCAGCGGTTTGGCGCTGGACGCGATTGATCTGTTTGAAATCAACGAGGCGCAGGGCGCACAGATTCTGGCAGTGGCACAGGCACTGGAACTGGACCGGCAAAAACTCAACTGCCGTGGCGGCTCCATTGCTCTGGGGCATCCCCTGGCTGCCACCGGCCTGCGCCTGGTGCTGACCCTGGCGCGGCAGCTGCGCGAGCAGAATCTGCGTTATGGCATTGCCGCTGCGTGTGTCGGGGGTGGGCAGGGCATGGCGGTACTGATCGAGAATCCGCATTTTTCCAAGATTTGAGGTTTTCCCATGTGGCAATACCAGGCACCGCTGCGCGACATGCAATTTGTCATTGAACACTGGCTCGAGGCCCCGCAGGCCTGGGCACAAACAGAGCGATTCCAGGATCTCGATCTGGCGCTGGCCCGCCAGGTGCTTGAAGAAGCCGGGCGGTTCAGCTCCCAGGTGCTTGCGCCGATCAACAGCAGTGGCGACCGCCAGGGGTGCAGCTTCGAAGCGGGCCGGGTGACAACGCCAGCTGGCTTTGTCGAGGCGTATGTTGCCTACACCGAAGGCGGGTGGTCAGCCCTGGCCTGCGATGAGGCCTACGGCGGTCAGGGCTTGCCACAGCTACTCGACGCGGCGCTGCAGGAGATGCTCTATGCCAGCAACCATGGCTGGGCCATGTACACCGGCATCGCCCACGGTGCCTATCTGTGCCTCAAGGCCCATGCCCCGCAGTGGATCAAGGCGCGTTATTTGCCGCAGATTGTCAGCGGTGAAGTCTTGCCCACCATGTGCCTGACCGAACCGCAGGCTGGCAGCGACGTCGGCCTGCTGCGCTGTCGTGCCGAACCGCAAGACGACGGCAGTTATCGGGTGAGCGGCAGCAAGCTGTTTATCTCTGGTGGCGATCATGACCTGAGCGCAAATATCCTGCATCTGGTGCTGGCACGATTGCCCGGTGCGCCTGCTGGCAGTCGGGGCATTTCGCTGTTTCTGGTGCCCAAGCTGCTGGACCACCATCAGGTCAACAGCGTGCGTTGCGACGGTATCGAACACAAGATGGGGATCAAGGGCAGCGCGACCTGTTCGCTGGTGTTCGAGCAGGCACAAGGCTGGCTGATTGGTGAGGCCAACCGAGGCTTGGCGGCGATGTTCGTGATGATGAACTCGGCGCGGCTGCATGTGGGGCTGCAGGGGTTGGGGCACGCCGAAGCGGCGTGGCAGAACGCTCGCGACTATGCCCTGGAGCGCAAGCAGATGCGTGCGCCGGTTCGGCCTGCCGGGATCAGTGCTGACGCCGCCGACCCGATCCATTTTCACCCGGCCATGCGTCGTACCTTGCTGGAGTTGCGCGCCTGTACCGAGGGCATGCGGGCCGTGGGCTATTGGGTGGCGCATCTGCTCGATGAGGCAGAGCACCAAGGGAGCCAGGCTGACCGTCAGCACGCCCTGCAGCTGGCAGAAATGCTGACGCCAGTGATCAAGGCGTTTTTCACGGATCAGGGGTTTCGCCAGGCCAGCAACGCTTTGCAGGTGTTCGGCGGCTACGGCTATGTCAGCGAATTCGCTATCGAGCAAACCCTGCGCGACAGCCGTATTGCGATGATTTATGAGGGCAGCAACGAGATCCAGGCCAATGACTTGCTGTTGCGCAAAGTGCTGGGCGATGACGGTCGGGCGTTTGCCGCGTTGCTGGCGGTGATGCGCCAGGAGTCCGCGCTGGCCCTGGACGCCTCGGAGTGTGCCGGTTTTGCCGCTGAGCTGGAGCGACTGTGCGACAAGCTTGAAGCGGTGGTGGCTGCAGTTCGTGAGCGCGCTGGCGAGGACGTCGAGTATCCCTATCGGGTTGCCGGGGACTTTCTGCGGTTGTGCGGGGTGGCTCTGCTGGGGTTTGCCTGGGTACGAGGGGCGCGTGTGTCCCGTTTGCTGCCCGACAGCGATCCGGTACGGGCCAGTAAACTACAGACTGCGCAGTTCTTTTTTGCCTATGTATTGCCAGAAGCCGACTACCGCATTGCCTCCATCCGTGGCGCAATGGCGAGGCTGGCGTTTGTCGAGTGATACCCGGAACGCATGGCCTCAGTGGATCCAATAAGAGGTTTTTAAAGTGAGTGATAATGGATTTCTGGCCAGAGAAGATCTCTGGCCACGAGATTGGTCGATAATCGCACCCTAAAGTTTAGCTGGCCCTGATGCGCCAACACATTGAATTCAAAAGATAAAAACAATTTATATGTGTTGGTTTCTGTATCTGATGGACCGAATTATTGAGATTCTGACAAACCCTCATATTGCCTGTGGATCCATTAACGGGTTGACTAGCGCCCTGGCGTTGGCTGGATTTCTTCCTGACCGTCGCCCATAAAAATTACAAAAAAGGGTCTCGTCATGAAAGGCTTATCCAGAGCACAGAACTGTCACAGTTCTGTCCGCTTTATGTCTGCGCGTACTGCCGTGTTTTGCGCTTGCCTTGCCCGGGTTGCTTGCGACAGGCAGGTGCAATGATGGATATCAATCTGAAAGCTCGCGTTGATAACGGTCCGATGGTGCGATTTCAATGGCTCGCCATCGGGATCTGCATTGTTTTGAACATGATCGATGGCTTTGATGTGCTGGTGATGGCGTTCACGGCGGCTTCGGTGTCGGCCGAGTGGGGCCTGAGTGGAGCGCAGATCGGCATGTTGCTCAGTGCCGGGTTGTTTGGCATGGCGGCGGGTTCACTGTTTCTCGCCCCCTGGGCGGATCGCATTGGTCGACGCCCATTGATCCTGTTGTGCCTGGCGGTCAGCGGCACGGGCATGCTGCTTTCGGCATTGAGCCAGACACCGGTGCAGTTGGCGTTTCTGCGCGGGCTTACGGGGCTGGGGATTGGCGGGATTCTGGCCAGCAGCAACGTGATTGCCAGCGAGTATGCCAGCAAGCGCTGGCGTGGCCTGGCAGTGAGTCTGCAATCCACCGGCTATGCCCTGGGCGCAACGCTGGGGGGGTTGCTGGCAGTCTGGTTGTTGACCCATTGGGGCTGGCGTTCGGTGTTTGTTTTCGGCGGGGTTGTGACCTTTGCGGTGATCCCGCTGGTGCTGTTGTGGCTGCCCGAGTCGCTGGACTTTTTGCTTGCGCGCCGCCCGGCCACGGCCTTGCAGCGTATCAATAGCCTGGCCCGGCGCCTGGGGCAGCCAGTCTTGAGCCAGATGCCTGCTGCAGTGGTGAATCCGGCGGGTCACAGTACCGGCCTGAGCAAACTTCTGGCGCCTGCCTTGCGCCGCACTACGCTGCTGATCTGGCTGTTGTTCTTCTTGGTAATGTTCGGCTTTTACTTTGTGATGAGCTGGACGCCAAAACTGCTGGTCTCGGCCGGGCTTTCGGCGCAACAGGGCATTACCGGTGGCGTGCTGTTGAGCGTTGGGGGGATCTTTGGCGCGGCGCTAATCGGCGGCTTGTCATCGCGCTGGCCGCTGACCCGGGTATTGTCGCTGTTCATGCTGATTACCGCGGGCTTGCTGGTGCTGTTTGTCGGCTCGGGGTCTTCGGTCATGGCCGCGTTGGGGCTTGGGTTGCTGATCGGGCTGTTTTCCAACGGCTGCGTTGCCGGGCTCTATGCATTGTCGCCAGTAGTGTATGACGCATCCGTACGAGCGACGGGCGTGGGCTGGGGGATCGGCATTGGTCGTATCGGCGCTATCCTGTCGCCCATTGTGGCCGGTTTTCTGCTGGATGCCGGCTGGCAGCCCCTGCACCTGTATGGCGTGTTTGCAATCGTCTTCGTGATCGCGGCCGGTTGCTTGCTGCTGCTCAAGCCGTCTACTTCGCAGGCCCAACCGGCGCTGGCGCAGGCCTGATTCAACCTTCTGATCAAAGCCCGGCCTGGCCGGGCGCATACCCATGTCTATCTATCTGTCTGGGCGGGCTGTGTCCGCTGCGGGGAGCGGCTGCGCCCAAAATTCGGAGAACAATAATAATGAAGATGCTTACAGGTTTGCTGTCGTTGTCTGTTTGTGCCTCGGCAATGGCCGAGGGTGAAGGTTTTTTTGACGGTGCGAAAGCAGATTTGATGTTGCGCAACTACTACTTCAATCGAGATTTTCGTGACCATAGCGCAGGCAAAAGCAAGGTGGATGAATGGGCGCAGGGCTTTATCCTGAAATTCAGCTCCGGTTACACCCCAGGGCCTGTGGGTTTTGGCCTGGAAGGGATTGCCATGCTTGGGATCAAGCTCGACAGCAGTCGCGTGGCCAGCGGTTCAGAACTGCTGCCGGTGAACAGCGATGGTCGCGCGGCCGATAACTTTGGCCGGGCAGGGCTGGCGGCCAAGGCGCGTTTTTCGCAAACGGAAATGAAGGTTGGCGAACTGCTGCCGGATGTTCCGGTGTTGCGTTACGACGATGGGCGACTGCTGCCGCAGACCTTCCGAGGCGCCATGCTGGTGTCCAGGGAGATTGAAGGCCTGGGGCTGCAGGCAGGGCAATACCGGGCCGTGAGTTTGCGCAATTCTTCGGACATGCAGGATCTCGCGGCGTGGGCTGCGCCGGGTGTGACCTCGGACCGATTCAACTACGCGGGGGCTGAGTACCGTTTCAATGAACAGCGTACCCAGGTGGGGGCGTGGCATTCGCAGTTGGCGGATATTTATCAGCAAAGCTATTTCAATCTGCTGCACAAACAGCCGGTGGGTGACTGGGTGCTGGGCGCCAATCTGGGTTACTTCATTGATAAGGACGATGGCAGCGCGCGTATCGGTAGGGTCAGCAGTCGCACAGCGTACGGGTTGTTCTCGGCGGCTACGGGCGGACACACGTTGTACCTGGGGTTGCAGAGGGTCAGCGGGGATAGCGGCTGGATGTCGGTGTACGGCAGTAGCGGGCGCACGCTGGGCAACGACATGTTCAACGGCAACTTCAGCAATGCCGACGAGCGCTCCTGGCAAGCGCGTTACGACTACAACTTTGCCGCGCTCGGGGTGCCCGGGTTGCTGGCGATGGTTCGCTATGGTCATGGCGACAACGCCACCACCAAACAGGGGGCTAACGGCAAGGAGTGGGAGCGCGATACCGAGGTTGGCTATACAGTCCAGAGCGGCACGCTGAAGAACCTCAGCTTGCGCGTCAACAACGCCACCAACCGTCGCAGCTTCAACAGCGACTTCGACCAGACCCGTGTGATCGTGAGTTATCCGTTGTCGATGTAGGGGGGCTGCGATGCAGGCAGCTCGGAATGTCTGCCGAATTGCGTCGACGCCCTCGCGAGCAAGCCCGCTCCCACAATGAGGTGTGCCAGGCAGTAGGTTTTGAGAACGGCGCACTGCCTGTGGGAGCGGGCTTGCCTGCGATGGCGTGCTCGCCAGGGCCGATTTGTGCGCCGCTCAATCTCTATAGCTGCTCATGCGTTACTATGGCCGCTCATGTTTTCTGGATGCTGCCTGGATGAGCAAACCCGGTCAATTGGTGCTGATTGCACTGCGCAAGATGATTGCCTCAGGCGAGCTTGCCGCTGGCGAACGCCTCATGGAAATTCCCACTGCCGAGTTGTTCGGCGTCTCCCGCATGCCGGTACGCATGGCCTTTCGCACGCTTGAGCAGGAAGGCTTGCTGGTGCGTTTCGGCGGGCGCGGTTTTCAGGTGCGTTCGGTCAGTGCCAATGATATCGCCGGTGCGGTGGAAGTACGCGGGGTGCTTGAAGGCCTGGCGGCACGTTTGACGGCTGAGCGCGGGCTGTCGGGAGATGCGCGGGCCGCCCTGGAGTTGTGCCTGCTGCAGGGGGATGAGCTGTTCGATAAAGGCTTCGTCACCGAGGACGATCTTGAGATCTATCACGACCTCAATATGCGTTTTCATCAGGTTATCGTTGAGGGCAGTCACAACCCGGCCATAGCCGATGCCCTGGCACGCAATGATCATTTGCCGTTTGCATCAGTGACGGCGCTGGCGGTTGATCGCAAAGACATGGTCCGTGAATACCGTCGCTTCAACTATGCCCATATGCAGCATCATTCGGTGTTCGATGCGCTGGTCAGTCGTCAGGGCGCTCGCGCCGAAGCCATCATGCGCGAGCACGCCAACGCGACGTTGCGTTATGCCGAAATCTTCGGTTCGGCCACCGCCAATGAGCGGATGAAAGTGATCCACCGCTCCGATTGAAGCTTAGATATCCAGCACCAGCAGGGGCGATTTCGAGCGCGAACAGCACGGAGTGAACTGATCGTTGCAGGCTTGCTCATCTTCGGTAAGGTACATGTCGCGATGATCCGGAACGCCTTCCAGCACGCGGGTCAGGCACGTGCCGCACACCCCTTGCTCGCACGACATGGGTATATCGATGCCATGACTTTCCAGGACCTGGACCACGGTTTTATCCGCCGGTATATCGAAGACCTGACCGGTGCTACCCACCTTGACCGAAAAGCTGCCATCGTTGCTGCTGTCAACCGGGGCGGCGGCGAAGTACTCCCGGTGCAGGGCGTGCTCCTGCCAGTCCTGGGCGCGCGCACTGTCGAGAACATGTTGCATGAAACCACCGGGGCCGCACACGTACAAATGGGTGCCGGGCTGCGGGTTGGCCAGTACCTGGGCTGCATTCATGGCGGTCTCTGGCTGCTCGTCGAAGTGCATGAACACCCGGTCAGCAAAAGACGAGTTGCGCAGACGTTCGACAAAGGCCGCTCGCTCGCCGGATCGTGCGCAGTAATGCAGTTCGAAATCTGCGCCGTTGTGGGCCAGACGCTCCGCCATGCACAAAATCGGGGTGATCCCTATGCCCCCTGCAAACAGCAAACTGCGCCGAGCTTCGTGGACCAGCGGAAACAGGTTGCGCGGTTCACTGATGCGCAGGCAATCGCCCCTATTGATCTGTTCATGCAGGCTTTGCGAGCCGCCCCGTGAGGCTGGATCCTTGAGCACGCCGATCAGGTAGCGATGCTGTTCGTCAGGATGGTTACACAGGGAGTATTGGCGAATCAGTCCGCCGGGCAGGTGCACATCAATGTGCGAGCCTGCACTGAAAGCGGGCAGGGCGCTGCCATCGGTGCTGGCCAATTCATAGCTGCAAATGCCCTGCGCTTCGTTGTTGCGAGATACCACCACCACATCAATCATGCTGCTTCCTCAAAGCGTTGCCATTGAAGGGGCTGGCCCAAGTGTGCTAGCCCCCCCCCGTGCGGAAATTACTGCGCAGTGGCGATCAGTTGTGATTCGGGCGTGCGTTCGCTGGCGATGATGCGGTCCAGGACGCGGCGTGACTGCACGCCACCCGAGTCGATATTGAGCTTGAGCAGTGCGCGTTGCGGGTGGTCCAGCAGGTTTTGTTGCTGTTGTTCGAGCATCTCCAGGTCTTCGCTGAAGATTTTGCCCTGGCCCTCGCGGATGGTCGCGGTAAGCGCATGATCCTGCGGGTTGAAGTTGCGTGCCATCCCCCAGAAGTACCAGATCGAGGTGTCTGTTTCCGGGGTGATGAAGTCGACCACGATGCTCGATGCCTTGAACTCGGGGGCTGCGTGATAGCCGCCTTTGCCCGCGTGAGCGACCCCGACTTCGATCAGGACGTGGCTGGGTGGCGAGAAGCGGCATATCTGCCAGCGGTCTACCGGCACATCGTCGGCCAGATTATTGCCGCGCAATGCCATGCGCCAGAACGGCGGAGCCATGATGTTTTCCATGTGCCGCGCCGTGATGACTTCGTTGCCTTCAACCGTGGTGTTCGGTGCGACTTCGTCGATTTCCTTCTGGCCAATGCTGGAGGCGTGTACGTAGGTTTCGTGGGTCAGGTCCATCAGGTTGTCGATCATCAGGCGATAGTCGCAGCCGATATGAAACAAGCCGCCGCCATAGGCCCATTCATCGCTCACCGCCCACTCCAGGTGGTGGATCAATGCAGGATCGGCTTGATCCTGATCACCGGGCCATACCCAGATAAAGCCGTAGCGTTCGACTACGGCATAGGTTTTGTTGCACGGGAAACCGCGTACCCGTTGCCCGGGCATCTCGACGGTTTTGCCGTCGCAGCCCATGACCAGGCCGTGATAGCCGCACACCAGGTTGCCGTTTTCGACATAGCCCAATGACAGAGGGGCGCCGCGGTGCGGACAAAAGTTCTCGACAGCGGCGACCTTGTTTTCATGGCCGCGATAAAAAACCATTTTCTCGCCGCAAATCTGCCGGCCTAAAGGCTTGTCGGTGATTTCATCGGGGGTGCATGCGACGTACCAGGTGTTTTTTGGGTACATGACCAATCTCCAGATCAGGTGTTATTGCTCTTATGGATCCATTAGGCGGTATAGGGATCTTTCAAGTCAATTTTGCTCTGGAGTAATATGGGGTTTTAATAGGGTTTGTGGCGATTACCGAACACAAAATGCAAAGGTGGTCGCTGATAGTGGATCCATTAAAGGTTTTGATGGCGTGCATGATGCCTGCGGCGCTATATGGGTGACCGCCAGAATTCAGAAGGAGTGTTGTGAGGGCTTGTCTTCAAGTTTGTCTTCATCGGGCTTCACCCCGTTGTAGATCATGGACAGGCCCAGGTCCAACAGGTGCAGGAAAGGTAAAAGGGTATATTTTTCACTGCTGGTTCGTACCCCTTCGGCAGCAGCTACGGGGGATTGTCAGGCCGATGTGCTGACCATCGACCCCGAACTGCCACTGCCCTGGGCCGTCAATGCTTGCAGCAAGGCTGCCGTCGCCGCCTGCAGCGCCGCTGCTGTCGCAGTCACCTGGGCCTGGGCTCCGGCCACGGCGGCGGCTTTACTGGCTTCGTTCTGGTCGCTGGCCTGGATGCTTTGCAGGGCCTGCATCTGCTGCTGAAGCTGCTTTTGCAGCTGCGCGATCTGTTTTTTCAGCTGCTTGACCGTGTCCGAACTGTCGTCATCACTGTCAGCCGCAGGCGCCGCATTAGCGTCTCGGGCCGCCCGTGGCTTGACCTGCTCGGTGGCCGTCGCGCCGGCATCACTCACGGCCGTGCTGTCCGTGGCCTTGCTGGCCGTGGCGGCGGGGGGGCTCTGAATATTCAGGCTCGATGCCAGGGGATTGATGCTGCCAACCATGTCGATGTGTCCTTTAGACTCGTTGTCCTACAGGACATCGGCAGGTTGCGCTGGCTCTTTAATAGCGCGGCGGAAAAAAGCCGGGCAAGCGCTCATATGCTTATGCAATAAAAGTATTTAAATTTAATTTCTTATATCTATAAAGTCATACCCCTGCGTACAGGTCGACCAATCGACGCGCCGCACGAAATGAACCAGCACGGGGCCACCGTGAGTTTCTGATCGATCTGCGCGCCATTGGGCGTGCCCTGCGTGGGAGTGATTTATGTCTGCACCGTCTGCCTCTGGGATTGCCGCGAGCATCGCGCCTCAAGCCTTTGAAATCCGTCCTTTCAGCGGCGCCGTGGGTGCCGAAATCATGGGTCTGGATCTGGCTTTGCCGGTCAATGACCAGGACTTTGCGCGTATCCATCGTGCTCATCTGCAGCATCACGTGGTGGTGTTTCGTGATCAGCGCATTACCCCGCAGCAACAGATCGACTTCAGCCGTCGCTTCGGCATCTTGCAGATCCATGTGCTCAAGCAATTTCTGCTGACCGGTCACCCGGAAATCCTTATCGTCTCCAACATCATCGAAAACGGCCAGTCCATTGGTCTGGGCGATGCAGGCAAGTTCTGGCATTCGGACCTCTCCTATAAAGAGCTGCCAAGCCTGGGCTCGATGCTGCATGCCCAGGAGTTGCCCGCCGAGGGCGGCGATACCCTGTTTGCCGATATGCACAAAGCTTGGGACGGCTTGCCGCAAACCTTGCGCAAGGCGGTTGAAGGGCGCTCGGCTGCACATTCCTATACGGCGCGCTACAGCGAAAGCAAATTCGAGGGCAACTGGCGCCCGACCCTGACCCCGGAGCAACTGGCGCAGGTGAACGAGGTGGTGCATCCGGTGGTGCGCACCCACCCGGAAAACGGCCGCAAGGCGCTGTTTGTCAGTGAAGGCTTTACCACTCGCATCGTCGGCCTGCCCGAGGACGAGAGCCGCCAGTTACTGGCCGAGCTTTACGCCCATAGCGTGCAGGAGCAGAACATCTATCGCCATCAGTGGCAGCCCCATGACCTGGTGTTCTGGGACAACCGTTCGCTGATCCATCTCGCCGCCGGATGCCCAAGCCATCTGCGCCGCAAGCTGTATCGCACCACCATCCAGGGCAACGCGCCTTTCTGATTGACTGATTTCAAGGAGCATTGCCATGCCCGCATCCATCAAAACCGTGGCCGCAAGTCTGGGCCTGAGCCTTAGTCTGCTTGCCGGCAGCCTTGTGGCACCGAACGTCGCCCATGCCGAAGGCGAAATCCGTATCGCCGAGCAGTTCGGCATTGTTTACCTGTTGCTCAACGTGGTGCGCGATCAAAATCTGATCGAGAAGCACGGTAAGGAGGAGGGCATTGATATCAAGGTCGACTGGACTCAGTTGTCAGGCGGCGCGGCAGTCAATGATGCCTTGTTGTCCGGCTCCATCGATATTGCCGGGGCCGGAGTCGGCCCGCTGTTGACCATCTGGGATCGCACCCATGGCAGGCAGAACGTCAAGGCCGTGGCCTCGCTGGGCAACTTCCCGTACTACCTGCTGAGCAATAACCCGCAGGTCAAAACCATCGCCGACTTCACCGAAAAAGACCGTATCGCGGTACCGGCCGTGGGCGTTTCAGTGCAGTCGCGCTTCCTGCAATACGCCGCTGCCAAACAGTGGGGCGACAAGGACTTCAACCGGCTGGACAAGTACACCATCGCCGTCCCGCATCCGGATGCCACGGCTGCGCTGATCGCCGGTGGTACGGAGCTGAGCGGGCATTTTTCCAACCCGCCGTTCCAGGATCAGGCGCTGAAAAATCCAAATGTGCATGTGGTGCTCAACACCTATGACTTGCTGGGTCCCAACTCGCCGACAGTGCTGTTTGCCACCGAGAAGTTCCGTAGCGACAACCCGAAAACCTACAAGGCCTTTATCGAGGCCCTGGCTGAAGCCGCCGAGTTTGCCCAGAACGACAAGGGCGCGGCCGCTGACACTTATATCCGCGTGACCAAGGCCAATATCGACCGCACCGAGTTGCTTAAAATCATCGACAACCCGCAGTACGAGTTCAGCGTAACGCCGAAAAATACCTATCCGCTGGCCGAGTTCTTGTACCGCGTGGGTGCGATCAAAAACAAACCTGACTCCTGGAAGGATTACTTCTTCCAGGACGCCAAACCGTTGCAAGGGAGCTGACAATAATGAATGCCTCGGTGCAAGGCCACACGGCCAGCCACTTGAATGCAACAGGGCCAGCCCTGTTGTCGGTCGACCAGGTCAGCCTTGAATACCGCACGCCGCAGCGTGTGGTGCGGGCGACTCATCAGGTCAGCTTTGAAATCGATCCGGCCGACCGTTTTATCCTGCTTGGCCCTTCGGGATGCGGCAAGTCGACCTTGCTCAAGGCTGTGGCCGGTTTTCATGCTCCCTGTGAAGGGCAGATCCGCCTGCAGGGCCAACCCGTCACCGCCCCGGGGCCAGACCGCATGGTGGTGTTCCAGGAGTTCGACCAGCTGCCACCCTGGAAAACGCTCAAGCAAAACGTGATGTTCCCGTTGCTGGCGTCGAAAACCTTGCCTCGGCGCGAGGCCGAGGAGCGGGCTCTGCATTATCTGGACAAGGTCGGTCTGGCGGCATTTGCCGATGCTTACCCGCACACCTTGTCCGGTGGCATGAAGGCCCGGGTGGCGATTGCCCGTGCCCTGGCCATGCAGCCGAAAATCCTGTTGATGGACGAACCCTTTGCAGCTCTCGACGCCCTGACCCGACGCAAGATGCAGGAAGAATTGCTGCTGCTTTGGGAGGAGGTGCGCTTTACCTTGCTGTTTGTCACCCACTCCATCGAAGAGGCGCTGGTGGTCGGCAACCGTATCCTGCTGCTGTCGCCGCATCCGGGGCGGGTGCGGGCCGAGATCAACAGCCATCAGTACAACCTGCACAGCCTTGGCGGTGCGCAATTTCAGCACACGGCGCAGCGCATCCATCGGCTGCTGTTTGATGAAGCGCACGCCGGTACCGACGAACAACCGCTGAATTTCGCCGATATCCGTATCGCATATTGAGCTGTGGAGGATTGTCCGATGAATCAATCATCATCTGTACGCCAGGAATATGAAGTGGTCCTGGAACCGCTGCTAAGTATGCCGCTGGAGCGCCAATTGCCGTTGAGCCAGCGTCTGTGGCAGCAGGGCTGGTTACGTAAAAGCCTGATCCTGATCGTGCTGGCTGTGCTTTGGGAGCTGGTGGCACGCTATCAGGACAACGACCTGCTGCTGCCGACGTTTTTGCAAACAGCCAGTGCGCTGTATGACGGCCTTATCAGCGGCGAGTTGCTGAGCAAGGTGGGTATTTCCCTGGTGGTAATGCTCAAGGGCTATCTGATCGGCATCGTGCTGGCGTTTGCCCTGACCACGCTGGCGGTTTCGACTCAGTTGGGCCGTGATCTGCTGAGTACCCTGACTTCGATGTTCAACCCGCTGCCGGCGATTGCCCTGTTGCCGCTGGCGCTGCTGTGGTTCGGCCTGGGGCAGAACAGCCTGATTTTCGTGCTGGTGCATTCGGTGCTCTGGGCCCTGGCCCTGAACACCTATGCCGGGTTTCTCGGGGTGTCGGAGACCCTGCGCATGGCCGGGCGCAATTACGGGCTGAAGGGAATTCGCTTTGTGCTGTTTATTCTTATTCCGGCGGCGCTGCCTTCGATCCTTGCCGGTCTGAAAATCGGCTGGGCCTTTGCCTGGCGCACGCTGATCGCCGCCGAGCTGGTGTTTGGTGCCACCAGCGGCAAGGGCGGCCTGGGCTGGTATATCTTCCAGAACCGCAACGAGCTGTACACCGACAAGGTGTTCGCCGGGCTGGCGGTGGTGATTCTGATCGGCCTGCTGGTGGAGAACCTGGTGTTCGATACCCTGGAGCGCGTCACGGTCAAGCGCTGGGGCATGCAACGCTGACCAGCAAAACCGAGTGGGAGCGAGCCTGCTCGCGAACGACCTTCGCGAGCAGGCTCGCTCCCACAGGAGGGCCTGATCGTCAACCGAGTTTCTACAGGCTCAGCCCCACCCCGCGCAATATTACCGAGGTGATGGTCTGTACCGCCTGATGGTATTGCTGGTCGGACAGCGGCTGATGGCCGTTGAGTGCGCAGACCTGATAGTCGAAGTCGGCATAGTGCTGGGTCGAAGCCCAGATCATGTACAACAACGCTGAAGGCTCCACCGGGTTGATGCGTTTTTCGTCCACCCACTGGCGTATTTTCTGCTCCATGAGTTTGGCACCCTTGGCCATATGCTCATCGAGCATGTCCTGGAACATCGGTGCACCGCGCATGATTTCGTTGGCCCACAGTTTGGAGCCGTGGGGACGGGTGCGTGAATGGTTCATCTTTTCCATGATGTAGCTGGTGAGCACCACCCGCGGGTCGTCGAACTTTTCGAAACAGGCACCTTCCAGCCCCCAGGTGTCCAGCAGGTTGACCAGAACTTCGCGGTACAGCTCGTCCTTGGTGGAAAAGTAGTAGTGCAGGTTGGAGCGCGGCAGTGCGGCTTGCAGGGCGATATCGGCCATCTTGGTCCCGGCATAGCCTTGTTCGGCGAAGACTTTCTCTGCGGCCAAAAGGATTTTTTCGACGTTTTTGCGGCGGATCTTTACTTTCGGGTTGCTCATCGAGTACCTGATTTATCACGACAGGAGAGGGCTGCGGCTGACGACACAGCATAGGTCAATTGCCAGGGGGCGCTGTGCGGAAAATCTCGGCGTACAACGGCCAGTGATCCGATACGCCCTGGGCATGACGGGCGCCATCGAAGCGTGCCGGGGTGCCCCAGCGGTTGACCTGATAAGGGCTGCTGTACACCAGGCGAATGCTCTGCGGATCAACCTGCCAGCCATTGAAACCGCTGGCAGCGGTCATCTGTGGCGGGAACAGAAGCATGTCGAAGAACGACCACTCGCGTTTGCTGTGGTAGTAGTAACTGCCTTTGCAGCCCGCGCAGCCGATGAACTGGGACACCGCCCAGGTGCTGGCCAGGTCTTTGGCGATATAGCCGTGCTGCTGTTCTTCGCCGGCATTGATATTGAAGTCGCCGCCGACAATGGGCAGTACATCGTCCGGCAGTTCGCGCTTGAGCCGGGCCAGGTAGGCGACGGCCTGCTGGCGCAGGTAGCCCGGGGCACCGCCTGAGGGCAGGTGCAGGGAGAAAATCGCCGCTTTCTGGCCATCAGGCAACAACAGGCGAACTTCGAGAATGCCCCGGGTTTTGCTCACCCGTGCCGGGTCATCATTCCCCAGCGCCTGGTAGGGCACTGGATGCAGGCGGGCGGTGTCCCATTGAGGCAAACGGCTGAGTACTGCGGTGTCGATACCGCGCTCGTCCCAGCCCTCGATCAGTACGCGGGTCTGGTAGCCGGACGTGTTCAGGCGGGCATTGAGTTGCTCGACAACCTTGATGTTCTCAACTTCGTTGAGCATCAGGATATCCGGCCCGCGGCCTTGATTGATCTGTTTGATCACGGCGCTGAGGCGCTTGAGTTTTTCATCGAGCAAAGTCGGGGTCCAGTCGTTTTCTTCACACTCCTTGCGCCACGCCGGGACTTCGATTTTTGTGCAGCTGGCCAGGTACTCCGGGTGCGCGCGCTTGACGCTCAGGGGCAGGTAGGCGAAGTCGTCCTTGCCGTTGTCGTGCTCGGTGTCGAACAGGTTTTCGACGTTCCAGGTCATTAGCGAGACCCGGCCAGCTTCAGGCTCGACATGATTGGCGCAGGCGGTCAGCAGCAGGGTGCAGACGACGATCAGTAAATGGGTACGCAGCAGTTTCATTGGCAGTCTATCCAGGCATAAAGGTCTGTGAGGGGGGATGCAGGCTTGTTTATGGGGGCGGGCTTCACAGGGAAATAAACACCCCCGCCAACGCAGCACTCATCAGATTGGACAGGGTCCCGGCAATTACTGCGCGCAGGCCCAGGCGGGCAATATCCTGACGTCGCGAGGGCGCCATGACGCCCAGGCTGCCGAGCAGGATGCCAATCGACGACAGGTTGGCAAAACCGCACAGGGCAAAGGTGACGATCACCTGGGTGGGCCCCGACAGTATCTGGATGCCTTTGGCAGCGGCTTGGACCGGGTCAAGATAGGCCGCGAAATCGACATAGGCGACGAACTCGTTGAGCACCAGTTTTTCGCCGATAAAACTGCCTGCCGTCATGGCCTCGCTCCACGGTACACCGAGGACAAAAGCCAGTGGCGCAAACACATGGCCAAGAATCAGTTGCAGGCTCAGGTGGGCAAAACCGAACCAGTTGCCCACCCAGCCCAGGATGCCGTTGAGCATGGCTATCAGGGCAATAAAGGCCAGCAGCATCGCGCCCACATTAAGGGCCAGTTGCAGGCCGTTACTGACTCCCAGTGCGGCGGCGTCGATGACATTCGCCGGTTTATCGTCGGGGTATACCTCGATGTCACTGAAGTTGTCGCGCGGTTCGGCGGTTTGCGGCTCCATCAGCTTGGCCATCAGCAAACCGCCGGGGGCAGCCATAAAACTGGCGGCAATCAGGTATTTAAGCTCCACGCCCAGGCTGGCATAGCCGATCAGCACCGAACCTGCGACCGAAGCCATGCCGCCGACCATCACCGCAAACAGTTCAGAGCGGGTCATACCGTCCAGAAACGGGCGCACCACAATGGGCGCTTCGGACTGGCTGACAAAAATATTCGCCGTGGCCGACATCGACTCGGTACGGCTGGTGCCCAGCACCCGCTGCAAGCCGCCGCCAATCACGCGGATCACCACACTCATGATGCCCAGGTAGTAAAGGATGGCGATAAAGCTGCTGAAAAACACAATCAGCGGCAGCACCTTGATCGCAAAAACAAAGCCCTGGCTGCCAAACACTTCGCTCATTTTGCTACCTGCCAGAGGGCCGAAGACAAAGCTGATGCCTTCATTGCCATAGTCTTGCAGCAGGGCAACCGAATCGCTGATCGCAGCCAGCGTTGCCTGGCCCCATGGCACATAGAGGGCGAAGGCACCCAGGCCTGCCTGCAATACAAATGCCCCGACTACGGTCTGCAACTTGATTGCCCGGCGGTTGCTGGACAGCAGCACCGCCAGGAGAATCAATACCACCACTCCAACGAAACTCATTGACCAGATTCCCGTATGTCACGCATCAAGATCGCACCGGTTCAGAAACCGAAGGCACCGGGCAGCAATTGCTCGACCGTCCAGTCGCGGGCGGCCGCCGTTTCGTGGCCGACGCAATACACCACGCCGTGAGGGCTCATCAGATCGTGCATGACCTGACGGCAGGCGCCGCAGGGGGAGATCAGCGCCACGTTCGGGGCATACACCAGCATCGCCTTGAAGCTGGCAGGTGCATGGCCCTGGGCAATGGCGCTGAACAGGGCGCCGCGTTCGGCACAGTTGGTCAGGCCGTATGAGGCGTTCTCGACGTTGCAGCCGCGAATGATCCGGTCATCGGCGGTGAGCAGCGCCGCACCCACCGGGAAGTTCGAGTGCGGGCACCAGGCTGCCCGGGCTGCGGCGATCGCTTCAGGTAACAGGCGCTCGTACTGCGCCTGAGCTTCGGGGCTGCGGTTCATGGGGCGTTGCTCGCGGTGACGTCAGCCAGGGTCTGGGCAACTTTTTCAATCCGTTGTTGTGGCGTGCTTGCTCCCGCTGGCTGCCCGGCGCGGTCCTGGGCTTGCAGATAATCGACCAGTGCCTGGAGATCGTTGAGGCCGGTATCCACCCGTTGACTGGCTTGGTTGAGTACGCTGAAGTTGTCACCGCCCCCGGCCATAAACGAGTTGACCGTGATCCGGTAGGTCTGCTCGGGTAGCACCGGTTTGCCATCGATTTTCAGGCTGTCGGCGATGATCCGCTGGCCCTGGGGCCTGCTGGCATCCCAGCGATAGCTGAGGGTGGCCGATGGCTGCAGGGGATAAAAACCGAAGCCGTTGTTCTGCCATTGCTGCTCCAGCAATTGCTTGAGCTGGGCACCGCTGAGGGTAAGGATGTTCAGGGTGTTGTTGAACGGTTGCACGGAGGCTACCTGGCCATAGGTCAGGTGCTGCTGGCCGGGTTCGAGCATCAGGTCGGTGCGGATGCCGCCCAGGTTGGTCAGTGCCACCTCGGCGCCCAGGGCGCGGGTGGCGTGCAGTTGCGCATCGGCAATCAGGTCGCCCATGGCCGACTCGCCGGCGTCGTTGAGGGTGCGGTTGATTTCGCGGGTGGCGATACGGGCCACGGGTTTGTTCAGGTGTTCGTTGCTGCGCGCTTCAATATCGGCCTGCAGCGCGGCAATTTCTGGCAGCGGCGTGTAGCGCGCGGGGTCAACCACGATGTTTTGTGCCTTAGCATCGAGCAGTTGGTGGTTGACCGGGTCCACGGTGAGGGTGATATGGGTCAGCAGGCGGCCGAACGAGCTGCCCTGGGTGATCAGCTTGTCGCCCAGGCGGCACAGGTAGCCCTGGTGGGTGTGAGCGGTGACCACCACTTTGATTTGCGGGTCCAGACGCCTGGCCACATCGACGATATCGCCCTTGAGCTGGCTGCAATCCTGCTGGTCGAAGCGTTCGGTGGTTTCACCGCCCTGGTGGATCACCGCGACCACGGCATCCACCCCGAGCTTGCGCAGTTCGGGCAGTTGCGCGTTGATCGCCTCGGCCTCGTCAATGGTGTACAGACCGTCCATGCTCTGCTGGCTTACATAGGCCGGGAGGTCGCGCAACACCGCGCCGACAAAGGCGATTTTGGCGCCGTTGGCCTGCTCGATACGGTAAGCAGGCAGCAGTGGTTTGCCGGTTTGCGCGTCGATCAGGTTGGCCGCCATATAGGGGAAGCGCGTGCCGCTGTAGTTGTTGTCAAACTGGCAGGCCTTGTCCGGGCGCGGCGACACGCAGCCGCCATTGATCTGGCGTTGCAACTCCAGTTTGCCCAGATCCAGTTCATGGTTGCCAATCACACTGAACTTGAGCCCCAGTTCGCCGAGGGCTTCGAGCGTCGGCTCATCGGCCCACATCGAAGACATCGGCGGGCTGCCGCCGATCATGTCGCCCGCGCCAATCAACAGTAGTTGCGGGTCCTGTTTGCGCAGTTCGCCAACCACGCCGCTCAGGGCGTTGATACCCCCCGCCTTGAGCGACACTTTGCCAGCCGGTGCCGTGGCATCGGTGTAGGTGAACGGGGTGGCGGCCAGATTGCCGTGAAAATCGTTGATCGCTGCAATATTGATAGCGACCGGCTTGACCGGTTGCTGGCAGGCGCCCAGCACCAATGCTGCCGGGATGACCATACTGGCACTGCGCAGACGCGAGAGAAGATTCGACATGCAAGCTCCTTGGTGCCGGTCAGGCGGTACGTGGCTGGCCAGCAGTGGCGGCGGCAGGTGCTGACGAGGTGACGTATTGCGTGCCCAGGCCTGCGCGCAGCAAAAGCATCTTGAGGTGGTCATTGATCAGTTCAAGGCGATCTTGCAGATGGCTATTGAAGACCATGCCCACCAGCGCGATGGAGATCCCCAGTGCGGTGGCGTACAGCGCCGTACCGATGCCACGGGACACTTCGCCCGGATCGGAAACACCGGCCTCGGCCAGTGCCTTGAAGGTGTCGATGATGCCCATGATGGTGCCGAGCAGGCCCAGCAGCGGCGCACCGGCGACCACGGCTTCGAGGATCCACAGGCTGTGGGACAGCTTGCCGCGCATGGAGATGTAAATGGCCTGGCCGAGGTCTTCAAGCTCCTGGTGCGAATGCAGTTGGCGACGGCCGTCGTAGATCTGCGAGAGCAGTTGCAGGGGCAGGCTGTCGCGCGCGGTCAGCCCGGCAGGCAGGTCGGCGATGCTGCGGACTTTGCCATTGACCGCAGGCACCAGCTGACGCGCCTTGCGCAGCGAGTAGCTGAAGAAGATGCAGCGTTCGACGACCACAAAAGCGGCCAGGGCTGCGGCGCCGTACATGACGTAGAAGGTGATGTCGTGGAGCAGATTCATGTTCATGCGAGTAATCCTCCAGATGCGTTTATGGTCCGGGCCTGCCGTGCAGGCAGGCCCGGGGAGCAAGGTCAGAAGCTGGCTTCGAAAGAGACCATGGCAGTGCGTTCTTCACCGACGTTGTAGTAAGGCGTGGCGGCGCTGACGCCGTTGACCGGTGCAGCGTTGAGCACCACGGTACGCGCCGATGACAGGTACTCCTTGTCAAACACGTTGAGCATCGAAACGCGGATGGCCGCCGACTTGAGGATCTTCTTGTCCACCGGCAGGCGCACCCCGGCGTTGATATCGAAGGTGGTACGCCCGGAGATTTCCTGGTCGTTGGTCAGGTCGCCGTAGTAGCTGCCCACATACTTGGCGGCCACGTTGCCGTAGTAGCGCTTGTTGTCGTAACCCAGGCTGGCGTTGAGCATGTTTTTCGGCACGTTGGCCAGTTGCTTGCCGGAGGTGGGCAGTTCCTTGTTGCGTGTGGTCACGTCATCCTGCTGCTCGGCGCTGGTATAGGTGTAAGAGGTGTAGTAGTTGAAGTTGTAGGGCAGCAGGCCGCTCCACTCCAGTTCCAGGCCCTTGTTGACCACGCTGCCGACGTTGAGCATTTCGTAGTCACCGTCGGCATTGGTGGTCGACAGCTGGCGGTCCTTGTACGAGATATGGAACAGGGTGGCACTTAGCAGCATGTCGTCCTGGGTGAAGCGCCAACCCAATTCCTGGTTCCAGCTCAGTTCCGGGGCCAGGCTGATGGAGTCGCCGGCGTTGTAGAGCACATAGTTGGGCGGCGTACGCATATTGCGGGTGACGTTGTAGAACGCCTGGTGCTGCTCGTTGATCTGGTAGCGCGCACTGAAATTAGGCAAAAATTCGTGGTACCTGGCGTCACGCTTTTCGGGAGCGCTGTACAGGCTGCCGAGGTTGTTGCCGTCGCGTTCGACGTACTGGTAGGCAATGCCGCCGGTGAGGGTCAGGTCAGGGGTGACCGTCCACACGTCCTGGGCCCAGATTTTCTGTGCCGGGGTGACGGTGTACTGGTGACGGCCCTGGACGGTGGCGCCATTTTTGTCGGTGAGTTGGTTGCCGCTGTTGTAATCGCCCCAGATATCATCCGGCGTGCCGTTTTCGGTGATGCTGATAAAGGGCTGGGTCTGGCGCTGGCGGGCGCGTTCATACCAGTAGCCGACATCGATGCTGTGAGCTTCGTTGAAGTCCCATTTCAGTTTGGTGGTCACGCCAGGGCGCCAGCTCTCGGTCCATGAAGGGCGGTAGTAGGTGTCGTAGGCCAGTCCGCTGAGGTTGAAGTTGCCGGCCTTGTCGCTGGTCGAAGACAGCCCGGTCGCCGATTGGCCGCTGAAGCTGCCGCCATTGGACCAGAAGTAGTAGGGTACGATGGTCAGCGCCAGGTCGTCACGCAACTGAAAGCGCTGGGTCAGGGTGGCTGATGCGTTTTCAAACGGGTTGCGGTTGATCTTGTAGTACTGGGTCAACTTGCCGCTGCTGTTGTAGATCGGGACTTCGGCATAGTCCAGGCCACGGCCCGACTTCTGGAACTGCGCCTTGCTCAGGGTGTTGTAGTTGTAGTTTTCCTGGGTGCTGTATTTAAAGATGGCATTGGTCGAGTTGCCATTGCCATCTTCGAACAAGGTGTTCCACTCAACCCTGTCGGCGCGTACGGTGCCCTTGCCGCGCCACTTTTCGCCTTCGGTATGGGACGCCGAGACAAAGGTTTTAAAACCATTCAAATCGCCGGTGTTAATCCGCGCGAATGATTTGTTCAAACTGTTGGAACCGACCGATTGTTTGACGAAGACGCCGAAGTCCTTGGTCGGGCGCAGGGTCACCAGGCCGATATTGCCACCACTGGAACCGATATGCGGGCCGTCGATTTCCGAAGAACCCTGGGTGACAAAGACTTCGCCGAGGTTTTCCGGGTCGCCGAGCAGGTTGGCATACACCGCATAGTCCCCGGAATCGTTGATCGGGATACCGTCCGAGGAGACGCCGACCTGGTCGGAGTTCATCCCGCGCATGGTGAAGCTGGTGCCGCTTACCCCTGATGCGTCGGTGCTGGAAACGTTGATGCCGGGGGTGTACTTGAGCTTGTCGATGGCGTTGGCAGTCGGTGCCATTTCGTCCATCGCTTCCTTGGTTACGGTCGAACGGCCTTTGGCGCTGTCTTCTTCGACCATAAGCCCATTACCCAGACTCTGTCCGGTGACATTAACCTTGCCTATATCAACGGTGTCTTCTGCGAGCGTTGATAACGTCCAGCCGCCAACCCCAACGGCCAGTAGCGTTGCGAATAAAGTATTGAGTTTCAAAACAGTTTCCCCTAAGCGTAAGTGTCAGAGCTGACGTGCTTTAGTTATGGCTCTGTGTTGTATACAAGCGTGGCGCTGAAACGGTATTTATCCTTGCCCGAGAAACTTTCCTCGGGGAAGGGCACAACTTTGTCGAGGCGTTGCAAGCTGGTTTGTGCGGCACGATTGAGCAGCATATTGGTCGCCTTCTTTTCAATGCCCGAGTCGAGCACCTTGCCGCTACGGTCAACCAGCAACCACACCACCACATTGCCTTGCGGGCGTTGCAGTGAAGCCTCGCGACCTCGCGGGTATTGCTTGTATTTCTCCAGCTCCGCCAGCAGCCGGGCGATATAGCGGCTCTCCAGGTCTGCCGGGTTGGCGCGCGGGGCCTGGGCAATCGGTCTGGCTGGCGCTACAGGGGGGGCCGTAGCGGGTGCAGGCGTGGGCGCTTGCAGCACAGGCTGAGGCCTGGGTGGTGTCGGTACGGCCTTGACCACCTGCGGCTTGGGCTTGGGTGGCGGCGGCCTGGGAGCTGGCGGTTTGGGTTTGGGTGGTGGGGGAGGCGCGATTTCCACGGCTTCGACCACTTCCTCCTCCGGTGGTGGCAACTCGGCGACCTGCTCGGGCTCCGGTTCAGGCTCGGGAGGGGGAGGCAGCAGTTCATCCAGATCTATCAGGGCCACTTCGACGCTGCTGTCGTCGTATTTGGGCGTGATTTTCAGGTCCGTGTCCATGCTGCTATGGACGGCCACCGCCAGCAGGCAGATGGCCGGCAAACAGGCGATGGCTTTGCGTGATTTGAAAAAAACCGACATGGCCTACAGCTTCCGCGTCGCAATGGAGACAGACGAGAAGCCGCTGCCCTTGAGCACATCCATCACGCTGACCAGACGCGCCACCTCAACACCTGCATCGCTGTTGAGGATGATCACCATTTTTTCGTCAGGGTTTTCCATGGCCTTGAGTTGAGCCACCAGATCGCTCTGGTTCAGATCCTTGCCATCCAGTTGCAGGCGCTCGTCCAGGCCCAGGGTGATGACCGCCTTGTTTTGCGGCTTGAGCTGCTGCGCATGAGCGGCACCTGGCAACTGGGTCTTGATGCCCAGTGCGGGTATCACGTTGAGACTGATCAATACAAAAAACACCAGCAGGAACATCATCACGTCGATCATCGGGATGATTTCGATATGCAGACGCTTTTTCTTGGGTTCTTCCCAGCTTCGCATTGCGTGTACTCCAATCCACAGAGGGGATCAAAAAGCTGAACATCCGTTCAGGTTTTCACTTGCGGTTTGCCAGGACGCAGAAGAAATGCCCAGAACCTGTCTCAAGTGACAGGTTGCAAAGGTAGAGGGGGGCTGTTTCATTTTGATTTCAGATTTTGTGTATTTTTTTGTTTTTTTAAATATCGAAACTAAACTGATTTTTGTGGTTAAAAGTGCCGTCTTTTCAGGATTTTGCAGGCATTTGCTTGAAAGAGTATTTCGTTGCAGGGTGGTCAGGATAAATTTTTATATACTTGACAGGCCTGTCAGCTTATAGATTTGGCATAAGGAATCATTCGCCATAACGCTGTTTTTTCAACGGTTTTGGCTGTGCTGATGTCAAAGTGCTACTAAGCTATTGTTGTTATGCAAAGGCATTGGCATGATGGTATTAATCTGAAGTGCCGGCTGTTGAGATCAAGGGTTTAGCGGAGCGAACGCCATGCAGTTATTCAAAAAGCTGTTGAATATTTTGGGGCAGGCTGAGCGCAGCCGTGCTCGCGTGGATAACCCTTTTCTGGTACCGCTTGAATTTGAAAGCCTCAAGCGTGAGCTGAATATCGTCGAGCAAGCCCGGCGCCATGGCGAGCAGGGCTATCCCCCCGTGGAAGCCACCCGGCTGACGGCCATTGAAGAACAGATCCGCACGACCCTTGAGTCAGAACGGCACAAGGTGCTGGCCTGGGCCGAGGCGCGCATCGCCCTGGTGCAAACCCGGCTGACAGCGCTGGATATTGTTGGCACGGTAAAACGTTGCGGCGAATTTGATCAGGCGTTCGAGCGGGCGGCACAGGACCTGCTGAACAATTACGCCGTACGCCTGCAACGTCTGGAATACCGCGCACGGGAGCGCGAGGCTGAATTGTGCGCCTTGCGTGCGCAAAATCACGCCGGGTATGGCAAACAGCAGAAGCGTCGCAACGAAGCACTGGGTGTGTACCAGGACGAAATTGCAGATGTACGCAACGAACTGATGGCACTCAAGCATGAGTTCCTTGAACAGCTGGAGTCCGATGTGCTGGCCTGCAATGAGCAACTGGTGAGGTATCAGTCAGTTCTGGACGAAAAACGCAATCTGAAACCGCGCCTGGCCAGTGGCCTGAACAAGGCCGAAATGGTCATGGCGGGGCTTGTGCAATGCTATCGCGCCGAAAACCAGCTGCACCGTAATGGTCGGCGGGTGCCGGCTTACTTCAGTGACAGTATTGTGTTGCAGTCGCTGGCACTGCCCGACAGCAATACGGCCGAGGATGAAGTCAACCTGGCTTTGCAACAGCAGGCACTGACGCAGCTGATTGAGCAGCTTGAGCCGATTCGCGGGCGGATCCAGTCCTCGTTCTTTCAAAAGTACAATCAGCTGATGCCCCTGTCCTGGCTGCCTGAATACCCTCCGGCCATGGAAAACCGCATCGCCGCAGAGCCGGTTTGACACCCCGCTGGCTGGTTGTCTAGGACCAGCCCAGGGTTGCCGCGGTCAGTAGCAGGTACCGGGTACCTTTGGCCAGGGTGACGATCAGCACGAAACTCCACAGCGGTTCGCGCATGACCCCGGCGATCATGGTCAGCGGATCGCCGATAATCGGCATCCAACTCAGCAGCAGTGACCAGCGCCCGTAACGCAGATAGAACTGCTGGGCCCTGTCGAGCTTTTGCTCGCTGACCGGAAACCAGCGCTTGTGCCGAAAGCGTTCCACCGAGCGGCCCAACAGCCAATTCAGTACCGAGCCCAGCACATTGCCCAGGGTGGCGACAGCCAGCAGGGTCAGGGCTGCATATTTGCCTGACAGCAGCATGCCGACCAACACGGCTTCCGACTGCATGGGCAGCAGCGATGCTGCGCCAAAGGCGGCGAGGAACAGACCCAGATAGCTGGTTAATTCAAACACGTAAACTTCCAGGGTAGATGGACACCGCCGCATACCTTGTGGGAGCGGGCTTGCTCGCGATACAGGCGCTGCAGTCTGCCAGACCAACCGAGGCGCTGCCATCGCGAGCAAGCCCGCTCCCGCAAAAGTTGGCTGGGCTGGCAGCGGCTAAAAGTTTTGCAATACCCGCCGCAGCGAAGCCGGCAGGGTTTCGCCGTGGCTCATGCCGTCGAATGTCTGATATTCAACCTCCAGTCCCGGGATATCACTCAGTTCACCCGCCAGTTGGCGGATCAGTCTGTCTGGCTCGCCGTCGCTCGGGCCGCGCGGGTTAGCGGGTTCGGCCGTGCCGCGCATCAACAGCAAATCGGCCTTGTGCCCGTTCATGCGTTGCTTGAAGTCCGCGCCGGGGTGGATGTCGGCCCACCACAGCGACGGGCTGGCCGCTGCGTAACGGGCAAATTCTCCGGGGCGGGTGAGCAGGGCGTGCAGCACCAGCAGGCCGCCATAGGAATGGCCCCATAAGATTTGCTCCTGCAGGTTGATCGGTGCCTTGGCCGCCACCGCCGGGCGCATGCGCTCGCGCAATAGGTCCAGGAAGACATCCGCACCGCCACTGGGCAACCCGCTCAGCGGGTCGGTTTGCACGGTCAGGCCAGGCCTGTTCGGGGTGTAGTCGTAAATGCGGGCAGTGCGCTCGATGCGCAGTGGTGTCTGGTAGCCGATGGCGACCAGTAATGGTGCCTTGCCACGGGCAAGATCCCGCAGCAGGTCGGCATCCAGTGCGCCGATGGCGGCATTGCCGTCGAGCATCCACAGCACCGGGAAACCGTTTTTCGGCGGCGCGGCATTGGGTCGACCGATCCATAGCTGATAATGGCGCTGGCCATCGGCGGAGTCGATCAGCAAACGGCTGAAGCGGTAGTCCATATCTGTGCGCTGCAGCAGGCGGGTGTCCATCAGCTGGTCAGGCGCGGGCCGGGCCTGGGCGGCTTGCCCGGGGAGGGCCAGGGCAAGCAGCAGCGTCAATGGCAGGGTCAGGTTTCTCATCAGGCGATCTCGTTATGCTTTAAAACGACGCGGTCAGGCTGGTGTAGAGCGTACGCCCCGGCTCGTTGTAAGTCGCCGCCCCGGCCCCGGCGATATTGGTCACACCCTGGGCGTTGCCCTCACGGAACAGGCGCTTGTCGAACAGGTTATCGATGCCCGTGGTCAGGCTCAGGTTGGCCGTAATGGCGTAGGTGCCGCTGATGCCGGCAATGGCATAAGGCGAAAGCTGGTTGTTGGCGGTGCCGGTGACGCGGTCGCCGTGGTAGTCGAATTTTTTCGGTGTCTGTTTGCCGTACCAGGCCACGCTCGCTTGCAGCGACAGGTCATCGGTTGCCTGCCAGTCCAGCATGGAGTTAAGGGTGTAGCGCGGGGTGACGGACAGGGCGTCACCGGTCTGCTTGTTTTTCGATTGCAGCATATAGGTGAAGTTGTTGGTCCAGGTCAGTTGCGGCGCCAGGGGCAGGGTAAGGGTGCCTTCAAGGCCTTCGACCAGTGCCTTGGGTACGTTTTCCCACTGGTAGATCGCGGCATTGGCATAGGTGCCTGTTCCGCCCACGGCATTGCCGATGGGGCTCATGCCGGATTCGATCTTGTTTTTGTAATCGTTGCGAAAGTAAGTCAGGCCAGCGACGACGCCGTTCTCCTTGTACTCGATGCCCAGTTCCTTGTTGACGCTGGTTTCGGCTTTCAGGTCGGCGTTGCCTTGCAGGTAGCAACTGGTGCTCTGGCCATAGCAACCCTGGCCGCGGCTGTAGAGCAGGTAATCGGGGTTGAGCTGGTACAGGTTAGGCGCTTTATAGGCGCGGGCGATGCCGGCCTTGAGGGTAACTGTTTCGGTCAGGGCATGGGACAGGTTAAGCGACGGGCTCCAGTTGTTGCCGACCATGCTGTGGTGGTCCAGACGCAGGCCGGGGGTGAGCATGGTGCCGGGTAGCAGCTCGATATTGTCCGCGGCAAACAACGAGAAAATCTGCGCCGAGGAGGTGGTGCTGCGATTGCTGCTGCTCAGGCCGCTGACCGAACCGCCTTCGCTGGTGGACTGGGTGTTGGCGCTGGGGTCGTCGAGCTTTTGCTGGGTCCATTCGCTGCCCAGGGTCAGGGTCTGGTCGAAACCTGCGTGCAGCGGCAGATTGACCTCGCCGTGGGCGGTCAGGTCGCGCAATACCGCAGTATAGAAATCACCACTGCTGAAAATGCCTTCGGTGCCGCCTGCCAGGCCTTCGTTGATCCGCGTATTGCGGGTTTTTTCGTATTGCAGGTAGGCCATGCTGTTACCAAAGTCCCATTCACCACGGTGGGTCAGGGCATAGGTTTCGCGGTAGGTACGGTTGGTCTCGTGGCCCAGCAGGCTTTTGACGTAGGCGTTGCTGTTGGTGTTTTGCGTATCGCCGGTATAGAGGTTGCCCTGACGGCTGTAACCAGCCTCGAAGTCGAGGGTCTGCTGCGGGGTCATGCGCCAGCTGAGCAGGCCGTTGACATCCTTGTTGCGCACGCCTTCGCGGCCAGCGGGCAGGGTGCCGGCCTGGTTGCCGGTGCGCTCTGATTCATGGCCTGAGTTGATGTCCCAGTCATCCGGGTCGGTCTTGGCGATATTGCCGTATACGCGATAGCTCAGGTTGTCGGTGAGCGGGCCGTTGAGGCCGAAACTCACGCGTTTGCTGGCACCTTCGTCCTTGTGGGTCGGGAAGTTGGAATAGACCGTGACGTCGCCGTGGGTTTCGGCCCCGGCCTGCTTGGTGATGATATTCACCACGCCGCCAGCTGCGCCGTTGCCATAGAGGGCGGCGGCCGGACCGCGCAGTACTTCGATGCTTTCTACCTGATCGGCAGGTACCCAGTTGGTATCGCCACGGCTGTCACGCTCGCCGCGCCAGCCGTAACGCACCGAATTGCGGCTGTTGACCGGTTTGCCGTCAACCAGGATCAGGGTGTTTTCCGGGCCCATGCCGCGGATGTCGATCTGACGGTTGTTGCCGCGCTGGCCGCTGGTGGAGTTGCCCGTGAGATTGACCCCGGGCATGGTGCGGATGATCTGCGACAGATCGTTGGACGGTGGGCGTTTCTTGATGTCCTCTGCGGTGATCACCGAGACCCCGGGTGCCTGTTTGGTTTCTTCCAGGGCGGTGGCAACCACGTTGGTGTTTTCCAGCTCCAGCGCGGCAGCGGCATGCACGGAGCTGGCCAGCAAGCAGCAGCCGGACAGAACGAAGGGAGCGATAGGGCGCAGCGCATGTTGCAACATCGGGTGATCTCCGGGACAGCCTGATACAGGAAGATCACGAATGATAATGACTGCTAATTGAGAGTAAAGCGCATTAACTTTCTAAACACTTCACTGTGGGAGCGGGCTTGCCCGCGATGGGATCGCCGCTGTTTGTCTGTTGAACCGAGTTTGCGGCATCGCGGGCAAGCCCGCTCCCACAGGGTTTTCTGTTTCAGTCAGGGGGACGCGCCACCGGCAACAGCACATGCATGCACAGCCCCGGCTGGCCATTGCTGGCCCACAACCGGCCCTGTTGCAGTTCAATGGCACGTTGGGCGATGGCCAGGCCCAGGCCGAAGCCTTCGCCTAGCGAACCCTTCAGGCGCTGGTAAGGCACGAACAGGCTGGCCAGGTCCTGCGGATCGACGCCGGGGCCTTGGTCGCTCAGGCACAGGTGCCAGGCATCACCTTCACGCCAGCCGCTCAAAGTCACTTTGCCTGCAGGCGGTGAATAACGTATTGCATTGCGCAGCAGGTTTTCCAGGGCCTGGGCCAGGCTGTCGAGATGCACTTGCACGTAACAGTCTTCGCCCAGCAGACAGGGCAGTCGCTCGACCGGCCAACCGCTTTCAAAGCAGGCGTCTTCACACAGGGCTTCCCATACGGACAGTACCAGCACCGGCTCGCTTGCCAGTTGCGGGCGCTCGGTGTCCATCCAGGCGAGGTTGAGGGTGTCTTCCAGCAGGCGCTGCATATCGTCGATCTCGCGATCGAGTCGCTGGCGCATGTGCTCAGCCGGTAAATGGCTGTCGTGGGCGATGCGCAATCGTGCCAGGGGGGTACGCAGTTCATGGGACAGGGTGCGCAATAACAGGCGTTGCTGGTTGAGGCTCTGGCGCAGGCGGCTGGCCATGTGTTCGAAGGCCTGGGCCAGTTCCCCCAGTTCATCCCTGCGTTTGATCAGCGGCAGCGGTGCTTCACTGTCCAGGTCATCGGCACGCAAGGCGTCGGCGCGGTCACGCAAACGGTTGAGTGGCAGCACCAGGTGGCGGTAGATCAGCAGCCCGAGGAGCGCGGCCAGCAGCGTTGGCATCACGCCGTGACTGAGCACATGGGTCCAGGGTGTCAGGCCTCCGGGCAGCAACCGCTCGGGAAGCTGGATCACCAGCTGGCCTTGTTGCGGCTGCCCGGGAAAGGGGATGCTGACATAGGGCAGCTCGTCCTGCAGACGTCGGCTCATGGGCCAGTTCAGTTGGCGCATAAAGGTCAACTGGCGATAGTTGTGGGCGGTGAGAGGGGTATTGCTCAGGCTTTGCAGGTTTGGCCCCAGTACCGTTACCCAGGTGTCCTCCCTCGCCATCAGCTCTTCGCTAAAACGTGCCAACCCGGCCGGGCCCTGGTTGTGCCAGATGCCTTCAGCCTGCTGTGCGTAGTCGGCCAGGTACTGCTGGTCGGCGGCCGAAAGAAAATAGGTGCGACGTTCGGCCGACACTCCCCAGATCCAGATGATCCAGGTCAGCAGCAGGCAGAAAGCGATTTGCAGCAGGGCCAGTTTCCATAGCAAGGGATGGCGGCGCATCAGGGGTTATCCATGCTGACCAGGATATAACCCTGGCCACGCACGGCCTGGATCTGCACATGCCGCACGCCAATGGCCGCCAGCTTGCGCCGCACATTGCACACATGCACATCCAGGCCGCGGTCCAGCCGGGTGTAGACGCGGTGAAGCACCTGCTGGTAGAGAAACGCCTTGCTCAAGGCCTCGCCATCATGTTCGTGCAGGATGCTCAGCAGGCGGAATTCGGAGTGGGTCAGGCCTGCACTCTGGCCGTTGTGCACCACGTCCAGAGCCTCTTCATCAAAGCTCAGCCGCGGGTGGTGCGGCAGCCCCGGCGGGCGCTGGAACATGGCCATGCGCCGCAGCAGGGCATCGGTGCGGGCGTCCAGCTCGGCGAGGCTGAAGGGTTTGGGCAGATAGTCGTCGGCACCTCGGGTAAACCCGGTGATTCGGTCTTGCTCGTTGCCCAAGGCCGACATCAGCATCACCGGGACGTTTTGTTGCAGGCGCAGGGCTTCCAGCAGCGCCAGACCGTCCATGCCGGGCAGCATGATATCGAGCAGCACCAGGTCGAAACACTGCGACTGCAAAGCGCTCAGGCCCTGGATGCCGTCGATGCAGGATGTCACGGCAAAGCCGCGTTGCAGCAGATGTCGCTCCAGATCGTGGCGCAGCCTGAAGTCGTCTTCTACCAGAAGTAGCCGGGGGGATGTGTGCATAGGGGTTCTAATGAGAATATTTCACATTTGCGAATATCCCATCATTGGCCATGCTGCGCAAATGCTATCAAGGAAAGAGGGCAAGATTGCACAGCGGATCTGATCAACTACAGGTCGGATTCGCACAAAAAACCCCTTCCTGTATCTGTTCGAATGTTCCTCAACGACCCGCCTGCCGGCGGCTCCTGACGCTCGATCAATGACAGGGACATATGCCATGCAAATGCCGAAAACCATCCAGATAAAGAACGGCGAAAAGGTCACTCCGACGTTCTCGGCCCAGGAGTACGCCAACCGCCAGGGAAAACTGCGGGCCTATATGGCGCAGCACAATATCGATGCTGCTGTGTTCACCTCGTACCACAACCTCAACTACTACAGCGATTTCCTGTATTGCTCATTTGGCCGCAACTACGCGCTGGTGGTGACCCAGGACAGCGCGGTGACCATCAGCGCCAATATTGACGGCGGGCAGCCGTGGCGCCGGACCATGGGCACCGACAACATCGTGTATACCGACTGGCAGCGCGACAACTACTTTGTGGCGATCCAGCAGGCGCTGCCCAAGGCGGGGCGCATCGGTATCGAGTTCGATCACATGAACCTGCTCAATCGCGACAAGCTCGCCAGCCGCTATCCCCAGGCCGAGCTGGTGGACATCGCCGCGCCGTGCATGCGTATGCGCATGATCAAGTCGGCGGAAGAACACGCCATCATTCGCCACGGCGCACGGATTGCCGATATTGGTGGCGCGGCCATCGTCGAGGCCTTGCGCGATCAGGTGCCGGAATATGAAGTGGCGCTGCATGCCACCCAGGCGATGGTGCGTGAAATTGCCCGTACCTTTCCCGATTCGGAGTTGATGGATACCTGGACCTGGTTCCAGTCGGGGATCAACACCGACGGCGCCCATAACCCGGTCACCAGCCGCAAGGTGAACAAGGGCGATATCCTCAGCCTCAACTGCTTCCCGATGATTGCCGGTTACTACACGGCGCTGGAACGCACCCTGTTTCTGGACCATTGCTCCGACGAGCACCTGCGCCTGTGGGAGGTCAACGTCAAGGTACACGAGGCCGGCCTGAAGCTGATCAGGCCCGGCATGAAGTGTTCGGACATTGCTCTGCAGCTCAATGAAATTTTCATGGAACACGACCTGCTGCAATACCGCACCTTCGGGTATGGTCACTCCTTTGGCACCCTCAGTCATTACTATGGCCGCGAGGCCGGGCTGGAGTTGCGTGAAGATATCGACACGGTGCTGGAGCCGGGCATGGTGGTGTCGATCGAACCGATGATCATGATCCCTGAGGGCCGTCCGGGAGCAGGCGGGTATCGCGAGCACGATATCCTGATCGTCAACGAAAAGGGCGGCGAGAACATCACCCACTTCCCGTATGGCCCGCAGCACAACATCATCAAAAAATAGTCATTGCGCGGCATTGTGGGAGCGGGCCTGCCCGCGAAGGTATCACCGCGGCGCCTCGTCAATCCGGGGTGATACCTTCGCGAGCAGGCTCGCTCCCACTCCGAGCTCGATACCAACGTATGCGCACACAGATTGCGCAGCGTTTTCTGACCTGTTTACCCCTGCCAAAAAGAACACAATGAGGGTATCTGTCATGTCCCATGTCGCGACGTTGCTTGCCATTTTTCCATCACGCATCTCTTTCTCAGGAGGTGCTCAATGAGTATCCCCAGCGCAACTATCGCTTTGCCCCTGACCCCCGAACAGCAGGTCGAGCGCCTCAGTGAGCGCAAGGCATTGCGCCGTGCCGCCACAGCCAGCTTTATGGGCAACTTTGTCGAGTGGTTTGACTACGCTGCCTATGGTTACCTGGCGACGGTGATCGCCCTGACGTTCTTCCCGCAAACCGATACCACCACCGGGCTGCTGGCCACTTTCGCGGTGTTCGCCCTGTCGTTTATCGTGCGCCCGTTCGGTGGTCTGGTCTGGGGGCATTTTGGCGACAAATACGGGCGGCGCAGCGCCTTGTCCTGGTCGATCCTGATCATGACCGTGGCGACTTTTTGCATCGGCATGCTGCCCACCTATAACCAGATCGGCCTCTGGGCACCGGTGTTGCTGTTGTTGATTCGTCTGGTGCAGGGCTTTTCGGCCTCAGGGGAATACGCGGGCGCTTCGGCGTTTCTGGCCGAGTATGCACCTGAGGGCAAGCGCGGTTTTTATACCAGCATCGTACCGGCGAGCACGGCGGCCGGCCTGTTGTTTGGCGCGGTATTTGTCGCGGGCATGCATGCCTTGATGACGGTTGAAAACCTGCACGACTGGGGCTGGCGCCTGCCGTTCCTGCTGGCGGCACCCTTTGGCCTGGTGGGGCGCTATATCCGTGTGCATTTGCAGGACTCACCCAAGTTCCTGGAGATGGAAAAGCGTCTGGAAGCCAAGGAGTGTGCGACCCATGCCCCGGTTCGTGAGTTGCTCACGGTGCATCGTCGGCCGGTATTGATCGGGATTGGCGTGACCTGTCTGAATGCGGTGGCCTTCTACCTGTTGCTCAGTTACATGCCGACCTACCTGTCGACGGAAATGGGCATGAGCGAGAGTGATTCCTTTATCGCGTCCACGGTGTCGCTGGCGACCTATATCGGTCTGATTTTTTTGATGGGCAAGCTGTCGGACCGCTATGGCCGCAAGACCATGCTGGTCAGTGCCTCGGTGATGTTCCTGCTGCTGACCTTTCCGCTGTTCGGGATGCTGGGCAACCCGTCACTGCTGGTGATTCTGATGATCCAGATTGCCTTCGGTGCCATCCTGGCAATGAACGACGGCACCTTGCCGTGCTTTCTGGCCGAGATCTTCCCGACCCGGGTGCGCTTCAGCGGTTTTGCCTTCAGCTTTAACGTGGCCAACGCCGTGTTTGGCGGGACTGCGCCGTTTATTGCCACCTGGCTGATTCAGATGACCGGCAACAAAATGGCCCCGGCCTGGTACCTGCTGGCCGCCGCGGCAGTGGCACTGGTGGCGATGCTGGCCAGCCGCGAGACCGCGCACAAGGCGTTGCAGGATTAACCTGCCGCCTCCTACCTCCGTAGCAGCCTCGCTCCGCTCGGCAGCTGCTACGGGTGATGTTTTAGTGCAACGCTACCTGCTTGCGTTCACCAATGGGTGATACACCAAACAGGCGGCTATAGCACTTGGAAAAATGCGCCGCCGAGACAAAGCCACAGGCCAGGGCGATATCCCGCACTTGTGATTCGCTGCGCAGCAACAGGCTCCGGGCCCTGGCCAGGCGTAACTCCAGGTAGTACTGGCTGGGTGTGCGTTGCAGGTGTTTGTGGAACAGGCGTTCTAGCTGACGTACCGACACTTCGTTCAACCGCGCCAGGTCTTCCAGGCTGACCGGCTCTTCCAGATTGGCCTCCATGATTGCCACCACCTGACTCAGTTTGGGTTGCGATGTGCCCAGCTTCTGGCGCAGTGGTACCCGCTGTTGCTCTTGCGGCCCGCGGGCTCGGTCACACAGCAGCAACTCGGCAGCGTGGGCCGCAATCTCGCGGCCACCCGGTTCGCGGGCAATCAATTGCAAGGTCATGTCCATCGACGCCACGCCACCCGAGCAGGTATAGCGGTCGCGATCCAGTTCGAATAACTGATTGGAAATAATGATCCCCGGGAAATGGTCCTTGAGGGTTTCGATATCTTCCCAGTGGATGGTGCAGCGATAACCCTTGAGCAGCCCGGCGCGGGCCAGCCAGTAGCTGCCGGTGCAGATCCCGCCCAGCGCCACTTGTTCGTGGGCCAGTTTGCGCAGCCAGTTGAGCACCGGGCGGCTGCTGAGGTGGGAGACGATCGGGTTTGAACCCACCACCAGCAAAATGTCCAGTTTTGGTGCATCGCCGATCACATAGTCGGGCAGGATACGCATGCCGTTGCTGGCCATGACCGGATCGAGGGTGGGGGCAATGATAACGCTGCGAAACATTTCACAGCGCGCTGCCATATTGGCCATGCGCAAGGTTTCGATGGCCGAGGCAAAACCGATGGTGGTGAAGTTTGGTATCACCAGAAAGCCCACGGTCTTCACGGCAGGCATATTTATCGGTGACGCTGTAACAGGCGTTGCCATCCTTACGCTCCTTATTATGATCCGGGACGCGTCTGGCGTCGGGGTTCACCCAGGTTGTTGCAGCGCCAGAGCGGAGCCGGCGGTGCAAGGCACTGTGTTGTAGGGCGTAACGAAGCATTTGTTGTGCCAGTGGCTAACAGCTTGTTATTGCGGCAAAAATTTATCGCTGACAAAGGCTGAATAGTCGGGCAGAACGGTTTCGATCTTGCCCTGCTCCTTGAGGAACAGGGCCGTCCCGGCGATATCTTTGGCCGTGCCACCCCCCAGCAACTGCGCCGACTTTTGCTCGGCTGCCGAAGGGAAATGCGCGCCGTGCAGCAACTCGGGGATGTCTTCGGGGCTGGCGCCGGTCAGCCGGGCGATTGTCTGCACCTGCGGCGAATCGGTAGTCCAGGCGGTCTGGTGGGCGTTGTAGTCGGCGATGGCATCGAGGCTGACTTTGGCGAATTTAGCGACGATTTCTGGATGTTTGTCCGCGAAATCCTTGCGTGCGACCCAGACTTCAAAAGTCGGTGCGCCCCATTCGCTGACCTGGCCGGCGTCGGTGAGGATTTTCCCGGTCTTGCGAATTTCCCCCAGGGCAGGTGACCAGGTGAACGCGCCGTCGATATCGCCACGCTTCCAGGCTGCGGTGATTTGCGCAGGGCTGAGGTTGACCACCTTGACCTGCTGCGGGGTCAGGTTCCAGTGTTTCAGCGCGCCTAGCAGGCTGTAGTGCGACGTCGAGACAAAGGGCGTGGCGATGGTCTTGCCGATCAGGTCCTGCGGGCCGTTGATAACGCTGCCGTCACGCACCACCAGAGCTTCGGAACCCTTGATCTGCGCGGTGACGATAAAAGTCACCAGCGGCACATTGCGCGAGGCCGCGGCAGCCAGCGGGCTTGAGCCCAGATTGCCGATCTGCAGGTCTCCGGAGGCCAGGGCCGACACCACCGCCGGACCCGAATCAAAGCGGCGCCAGTCAATCTTTTCACCGATGGCTTTGTCGTAACTGCCCTCGGCCTGGGCCAGTTTGGTGGGGTCGATGCCGGTGATATAGCCGATGGTCAAATCAGCTGCCTGCGCGCCGAAGCTGAGGCCTGCGAGGGAAAGAGCAATCAGGAGTGTGCGCACGGACATGGCTTGGACCTTGTTGTAAGAAGATAAGAAGGGGCTGTCCGGCGGTCCGGTGCAGCGAATCTAAGTGCTTTAAATCAAAGGGGAAAATACCGTTTTGGAACTAGCTTAGAGCGCCCGGCCACACACCCTGGTTGCGGCGTGCATGATCCGGGTCAAACGTCGTGGCGGTAAAAGCCGGTACAAGCGTCCTGTGAGGAGTCCATAACAAAACCAGCACGGCCCGTTTCGAGGGGACCACCCCAGATCGACGCCTTAAAGGAATAACGCGATGCTTTCTACCTTTCCACGTCTGGCATTAGCCGGCCTGACGTTGCTGTGTACCCTTGAGGTGCAGGCCAGCGAGCCGACCCCGGCAGCCAACCCCGAGAAAAACCTGATTGAACGCGGCCACTATGTGGCCCGGCTCGGTGACTGCATTGCCTGCCATACCGCCATGGGCGGGGCCGAGATGGCGGGCGGGCTCGAGCTGAAAACGCCAATGGGCACGATTTACTCGAGCAATATCACCCCGGATCCCGAGACAGGTATCGGCCAGTACAGCTTTGAACAGTTCGACAAGGCCATGCGCCAGGGTGTGACACCTGCGGGGAAAAACCTCTATCCGGCGATGCCGTATCCGTCTTACGCGAAGATGAGCGAAGACGATATGCGCGCCCTGTATGCCTACCTGATGCAAGACGTGGCCCCGGTAAAAAAGGCCAATCTTGAGGCCGATATGGGCTTCCCGTTCAACCAGCGTTGGGGGCTGGCGCTGTGGAACTGGGCGTTTGTCGATAATCAGCCGTTTGTCCCCGACCCGGACAAAAGCGTCGAACTGAACCGTGGCGCCTATCTGGTGCAGGGCCTGGGGCATTGCGGCTCGTGCCATACGCCGCGTGGTATCGCCTTTCAGGAAAAGGCCATGAGCGATGACGGCAGTGCCGGCAAGCACTATCTGGCGGGGGAAACCGTCGAGCACTGGCGCGCCTTGAGCCTGCGCAACCTGTGGACGGTGGAGGACACCGTGCAGTTGCTCAAGACCGGACAAAACCGTTTTGCTACGGTGTCGGGCAATATGGCTGATGTGATCCACCACAGTACCCAGCACTTTACCGATGCAGACTTGACTGCCATCGCCAGCTATTTGAAATCGCTACCTGCAGGCAAGGATGATTTACCGATGCCAGCCGTGGCGATCACACCCGCCAAGGCACCGGATACGCTGTACAGCAGCCGTGGCGGGTTGGGTTACACGCAGTTCTGCGCTGATTGCCATCGCCCGGATGGCGGCGGGGTCAAAGGCATGTTCCCGCCGTTGAACGGCAACCCGGGGATCGTTGCGGCTAACCCGACGACACTCCTGCATATCACCCTGACCGGCTGGAAAACCCCGCAAACAGCAACGCACCCGCGGGTGTACACCATGCCTGGCTTCGCCCGGCTGGGCGATGATGAAATTGCCGAGATCCTCAGCTTTGTGCGCAGCAGCTGGGGCAACGCGGCTCCAGCGATCAAGCCAGGGCAAGTCGCGCAGATGCGCAAGCAGTTGAACCCCGAGACTGTCGACGAGACCGCCTTTGTCACCCCGCGCCTGGCCAATCTGCTCAGTGCCGCCAATGCCGATCAGGTGGTGCGCGGCATGCGCCTGCATCTGCAAACCAAGGCGCTGTTACCGGATAACGTCGGCAATGCCCTGAACTGCACCAGTTGCCACTTGAACGCAGGCACCGTGGCCGATGGCTCGCCTTTTGTCGGGGTCTCGGCGTTCTTCCCCGGCTATGCGCCACGGGCGGGCAAGGAAGTGACACTGGAGGAGCGGATCAATGGTTGTTTCCGTCGCTCGATGAATGGCCAACCCTTGCCCGTAGCCTCGCCGGATATGCAGGCGATGGTGGCGTATTTTGACTGGATGAAAATGAACACGGTAGCGGGGGACAAGGTCGCGGGCCGTGGCGTGGGCAAGGTCGATCCGAAAATCGTCCCCGATCCGGAAAACGGCAAACTGATCTATGCGCAGCAATGTGCGGTGTGCCACGGTGACGACGGCCAGGGCCTGAAACAGGCCGATGGCAGCTTTGTGTACCCGCCGTTGTGGGGCAACGAGTCGTTCAATATCGGCGCGGGCATGGCGCGCACTTACACGGCGGCGGCGTTTGTGAAACGCAATATGCCGATCGGCTTCCACGAGAAATTCCCGTTAGGGCAGGGTGGATTATCGGATCAGGAGGCAGTGGATGTGGCTGAGTACTTCTCCCATCAACCACGACCTGATTTTGTCGACAAGGCCAAGGACTGGCCCAAGGGTGGCAAACCGGTGGATGCGCGGTATTAAGGGCAAGCACTCCTTACCTCAAAACAGCGTTCGTGTTTGTGTGTTTGCCGGGCTTCAGCGAAGCAAAAAAAAGCCCCGCGACCGAATGTACGCGGGGCCAAAAAATGGTTGGTTGCGGCCAACCAAAGGAGCTCGTTGAATCAGTGCGCGCTGGCGACAGTCTCGGCTTGCCAGCCGCCGCCCAATGCTTTGTAAATAGCCACTACGCCGCGATACAGCTCAACCTCGGCCTGGGCCTGGCTGTCTTCTGCCGCAAGACGCTCGCGCTGGGCATCGAGCAGCACCAGAAAGTCCACCGTGCCTTCGCGATAGCGAATGGCTGCGAGGTCAGCTGCTGTACGACTTGACTCACTTTGACGTATTAACGACAGCAAGCGCTGTTGGCGTTTGCCGTAGTCACTGAAGGCGTTTTCCGACTCTTCCAGCGCCAGCAGTACTTGCTGCTCGTAACTGGCCAGGGCGCCATCGGCCTCTGCATCGGCACCGCGCAGTCGTGCCCGCACGCTGCCCAGGTCAAATGCAGGCCAGGTAATGCGTGGGCCCAGTGCCCAGGCATTGGCTGCTGCTGAACCAATTTGCGAGCCACGTCCGGCAGTAAAACCGAGGAAACCGCTGAGGCTGACCCGCGGGAACAGGTCGGCCTTGGCCACGCCGATACGGGCCGTCGCCGCCGCCAGTTTGCGCTCGGCACTCATGATGTCCGGGCGTCGTTGCAGCAGGTCGCCGGGATTGCCGATATTCAGCGCCTTGGCAATGGCCGGTAGCTGTTTGGGGCTCAGATCCACGCTCAACTGCTCAGGTCGCTGGCCCAGCAAGGTGGCGATACGATTGCGCTCGCGCACCTGCTCGGCCTGCAATTGCGGCACGCTGGCTTCAACCGAGGCAAGGCGGGCGTCAGCGCGCACCACGTCCAGCTGATCGCCAACTCCGGCGTCACGCAGGCTTTCAGTGATGGCCTTGGAGTCCTGCTGGTTTTTCAGGTTGTCCAGGGCGATGCGCTCGCGCAGCTGTGCACCCCGTAGTTCACCATAGGCATCCACCAGTTCGGCAATCATGGTCACTTGCAGTTGATACAGATCGGCCGCAGCCGCCTGTTCATCGGCATCGCTGGCCTCCAGCTCGCGCTGGATACGGCCAAACAAGTCGATTTCCCAGGCCATGTCCAGGCCCAGGTCGTAGCGCTCACTGTTGACGCGCTTCTCGGTGGTGCCCGGGATCTGGCCCTTGCCCACATCGCTGCTGGCGCGGCTGGTGATGGTCGGCATGATGTCGTTGCTGACATCATCGCGAATCGCCCGGGCCGCCCGCAGGCGGGCAAATGCCACGCGCAGCTCGCGGTTGCCAGCCAGAGACTGGGTCACCAGCTGGTTGAGGGTCGGATCGTCAAACTGTTGCCACCAGATCCCTTCAAAATGTGCCCGGTCAAAGCCCTTGAGGTTGTCGGCACTGATCTGTGCCGGGGCCGTGGCCGGGGTCTTGTAGTCCGGGCCCACGGCGCAAGCGCTCAGGGCCAGCACCAACAGGCTCGGCAGAAAAACTTTCACGCTCATTGTTGCGACTCCAACGTGAGGTGCTTGGCCGCTTTGCGCGCTTCACTGCGCTCTACATAGCGGCGAATCAATACATAGAACACCGGCGTCAGCAGCAGGCCGAAGAAGGTCACCCCGAGCATCCCGGAGAACACCGCAACACCCATCGCATGGCGCATCTCTGCACCGGCACCGCTGGACAGCACCAGAGGCACCACACCCATGATGAAGGCGAAGGAGGTCATCAGAATCGGCCGCAGACGCAGACGGCAGGCTTCCAGCACCGCTGCCAGCGGGTCGAGGCCTTCTTCCTGTTTGTCCTTGGCAAACTCGACGATCAGAATCGCGTTCTTGCACGCCAGCCCCACCAGTACGATCAGGCCGATCTGGGTGAAGATGTTGTTGTCACCCCCCGAGATAATCACCCCGGTAATGGCTGAAAGCAGGGTCATGGGCACGATCAGGATCACCGCCAGTGGCAAGCTCCAGCTTTCGTATTGAGCGGCCAGTACCAGGAACGCCAGCAGGACGCAGAGCGGGAACACAAACAGCGCGGTATTACCCGAGAGGATTTGCTGATAGGTCAGCTCAGTCCATTCGTAGGTCATGCCGTTGGGCAGTTCTTCCTTGAGCAGTTTTTCCATCGCCGCCTCGGCCTGGCCCGAGCTGTAACCCGGTGCTGCGCCGCCGTTGATTTCAGCGGTGACAAAGCCGTTGTAGTGCATCACGCGGTCAGGACCTGCGGTGTCGCTGACCTTGATAAAGGTCGCCAGCGGGATCATTTCGCCCTTATTGTTACGCACTTTCAGCTGGCCGATCTGCTCGGGTTCGAGACGGAACTGCTGCTCGGCCTGCACATTCACCTGATAAGTCCGACCGAAGCGGTTGAAATCGTTGGCATACAGCGAACCCAGGTAGATCTGCAGGGTATCGAAGATGTCGCTGATGGCAACGCCGTGGGTCTTGGCCTTTTCGCGGTCGATAGCGGCATCGACTTGCGGCACGTTGACCTGATAGCTGGTGAACAACCCGGCCAGTTCCGGCACGTTATGGCTCTTGGCAATCACGTTCTGCACTTCTTTGTACAGCTCGTCATAGCCCAGACCACTGCGGTCTTCGACTTGCAGGCGGAAACCGCCAATGGTGCCCAGCCCCTGTACCGGCGGCGGCGGGAAGATGGCGATATAGGCGTCCTGAATGTCGGCAAACTGTGCGTTCAACGCGGCGGCAATCGCCGCTGCCGACTGACTTGGGTCCTTGCGTTCATCAAACGGCTTGAGCGGGGTGAACACGATGCCGCTGTTCGGGCTGTTGGTAAAACCGTTGATCGACAGGCCGGGGAAAGCCACAGAGTTGGCAACGCCAGGTTGCTTGAGAGCAATTTCGGACATGCGTTTTATCACCGCTTCTGTGCGGTCCAGGCTCGCGGCGTCCGGCAGTTGGGCGAAGGCCACCAGGTATTGCTTGTCTTGCGGTGGTACAAAGCCGGTGGGCGTGTGGGCAAAGCCAGCCCAGGTCAGCACCATCAAACCTGCGTAAACCAGCATGGCGATGCCGCTGCCACGGATGATCCGCCGCACGGTACCGACATAACCGTTACTGGCCTTGACGAAGAAGCGGTTGAACGGGCCGAACAACCAGCCACCGAACATACGGTCCAGCAGACGAGTGAAGCGGTCTTTCGGCGCATGATGGCCTTTAAGCAATACTGCTGCCAGTGCAGGGGACAGGGTCAGCGAGTTGAAAGCCGAGATCACCGTCGAAATGGCAATGGTCAGGGCAAATTGCTTGTAAAACTGGCCGGTCAGGCCCGAAATAAATGCGGCCGGGATAAACACCGCACACAGTACCAGCGCGGTGGCGATGATCGGTCCGGTTACTTCGCGCATGGCCCGCTTGGTTGCATCGACGGGGTTAAGCCCCAGCTCGATATTTCGCTCGACGTTCTCCACCACCACAATCGCATCGTCCACCACGATACCGATGGCCAGCACCAGTCCGAACAGGGACAAAGCGTTGAGCGAGAAGCCAAACATATGCATCACTGCAAACGTACCGATCAGCGATACGGGCACAGCGACCAGCGGGATAATCGAAGCGCGCCAGGTTTGCAGGAACAGGATTACAACCAGTACTACCAGGATCAGGGCTTCAAACAGGGTGTGGACTACCGCTTCGATCGAACCACGGACGAAGATGGTCGGGTCGTAAACGATGTCGAAATCCATGCCCTCCGGGAAGTTCTTTTTCAGCTCGGCCATCTTGGCGCGAACGTCATTGGAGATCTGGATGGCGTTGGAACCCGGACGCTGGAAGATCGGGATCGCCACCGCCGGCTGGTTGTTCAGCAAGGAACGCAAGGCGTACTGGCTGGAACCCAGCTCAACCCGGGCAATGTCCTTGAGGCGGGTGATCTGACCATCATCGCCGGAGCGGATGATGATGTTCTCAAACTCCTCCTCAGTGACCAGACGGCCCTGGGTGTTGACCGACAGCTGGAAGCTGGTGGCATTCGGCGCAGGTGGAGCGCCCAGGGCACCGGCAGCCACCTGGCGGTTTTGCTCGCGAATGGCGGTCACTACATCAGTGGCTGTCAGGTTGCGCGAGGCAGTTTTGTTTGGATCGAGCCATACCCGCAGCGAGTAATCGCCCATGCCGAACATCTGCACATCGCCAATACCGTTGAGGCGCGCCAGCTCATCCTTGATATTGAGGATGGCGTAGTTGGACAGGTAGAGCATATCGTAGCGCTTGTCCGGCGAGGTCAAGTGCACAACCATGGTCAGGTCTGGCGAGGCTTTGTCCACCGTGATGCCGATGCGCGTCACTTCTTCCGGCAGTTTGGGCTGGGTGCGGGTCACCCGGTTTTGCACCTGCACCTGGGCGTTGTCCAGGTCCGTGCCCAGGGCAAAGGTGATGGTCAGGGTGATCTTGCCGTCAGCGGTGGACTGCGAAGACATATACAACATGTTCTCCACACCGGTGATGGCCTGCTCCAGTGGTGCGGCCACGGTGTCACCGATCACTTTGGGGTTGGCACCGGGGAAGTTGGCGCGCACCACAACGGTAGGCGGAACCACTTCAGGGTATTCGCTGATCGGTAACTGGAACAGCGAAATGCCGCCCGCAATCAGGATAAGCAAGGAAAGCACAGCGGCGAAAATCGGCCGCTGAATAAAGAACTGGGAAAAATTCATCGGAGTTATCGTCCCTTAACCGCGAGGAGTCGCGACGCTGGCCAACTTCGGCGCGCCAGTGGCGGGCTTGATTTGTGGCAGGTTGCTGGCTTCCAGGGCTTGTCGTTGTTGTGCCAGGGCGGCGAGGGTCTGTTCGTTGGCCATCGGGATCACTTCAGGTGTTACCGGCGAGCCGGGGCGCACTTTCTGCAGGCCCTTGACGATAATGGTGTCGCCCTTGTTCAGACCGCTGCGAACAATGCGCAGGCCTTCGATTTTCGGGCCCAGGTCCACGGCGCGGTAGGTCGACTTGTTGTCGGCATCCATCACCAGCACGAATTTCTTGCCCAGGTCGGTGCCCACGGCTTCTTCATTGATCAACACGGCGGAGTAGGTGGCGCTGCCGACCAGTTTCAGACGCGCATACAAGCCGGGGGTAAAGCTGCCGTCGGCGTTGTCGAACACGGCGCGGCCACGGATGGTGCCGGTTTGCGGGTTGACCTGGTTGTCGACGAAGTTCATCTGGCCCAGATGCGGGTTGCCGTCTTCGTTGGACAGGCCCAGATACACTGGTGTGGTCTGGCCGCGTTGACCCTGACGGGCAAGCTGGTTGTACTTGAGGAATACGCGTTCGTCGGCATCAAAGTAGGCGTAAACCTTGTCGGTGGAAACCACGCTGGTCAGCGGCGTGACATCGGCGCTAACGATGTTGCCCGCAGTGATTTCGGCACGGCTGACGCGGCCACTGATGGGCGCGGTAACGCGAGTAAAGCTCAGGTTGAGCCTGGCCAGATCCAGCTGTGCCTGGATCGCGGCGACACCGGCGCGGGCCTCTTGGGCAGCGGTGGTGCGCGAGTCGGCCAGCTCTGCCGAAATGGCATTGCTCTGGCGCAGACGTTCGCCGCGCTGGGCTTCGTTGTCGGTACGGCTGGCATTGGCGCGGGCCTGTTGCACCTGGGCTTCGAGCTGACGCACGGTGGCCTGGAACGGTCGCGGGTCGATCTGGAACAGCAAGTCGCCCTTTTTCACCAGGGCGCCCTCGGTAAAGGCGACCTGATCAATCTGGCCCGACACGCGTGGACGAATTTCTACAGTCTCTGGAGCTTCCAGCCGACCGGTGAATTCATCCCATTCGTTGACCGGCTGTTCAAGCACCTTGGCCACACTGACTTTTGCAGCTGGAGCCGGAGCAGTCGCTTGGGGAGTTTTGCCGCATGCGCTCATCACCACAATGGCCAGGGCCGCAAGTGGGAAACGCAAATGTTTAAGTGACTGTTCCATGAGGGGGAGTCCGCCGATCTATTGAGATGGGCGGATAATGCTGGCGCGAGTGCTGGCGCACGAATCGAACCCAGCGAAGATCAATATCATCCGGAATGATACAAAGCGTTACCAAGCTCTCTAGCCTGCGCTTTTTGTTAGGAAACTATCAATTAAATTCTGTGTTATTGCCAGCGTAGGGTGTGTTGCACGACGGGTAATAATAACCAATATGTACCACCTGCCACGCTGATTGCTTGCCTAGACTGCGTGCGTCTTTGTGCCAGTCAGGTCACGCATCCATGTCTTCCCTTCATCGATTCACACCTTTACTCACGGCCTACGATTCCCGGGGCTCAACTGTGCGCACGGTGGCATACCACCGGCAGCGTGCTGGGGACGAACCCCAGGCGCGGCTCCATGCGGTTGATGTTTCGCCACCTTGGCGGGCCGCGCTACCGGGTGGTCGGGGTGCGTAACCCGCACTGATGATGCCCTCGCGAGCAAGCCTGGAGGATGACTATTGTGCTCCGGGCCCGGGCTTGCATCGCGATGTGGTTTGTTCAGCTTGAACCAGGCTCCCAGGTGTCGTTTTCATCTTCGCTGATGCTGTACCAGGTGCAATGGGTCTGGCGGCTTAGATGCCCCCTGGCGTTGAGCTTGCTCGTCATACGGCCCAACGGGTCATAGAACAGCTGATCGCAGTAGCCATCCTTGCGCCGGGCTTCATCATCGATAAAGCGATAGTGATCGGCGAAGTAAGGCCGATAGTTTCGAATGGCCAGGCCCTTGTTGTTGTATTCGACCCTGCCGCTGACCCGCCAGCGATGTTCGCTGAACGCACGCAGGGGCTTGCCGTCACTGTCAAGGCTCAGTCGCCCCGACGGGGCAACCACATACGCTTCACCCGCCGAGGTTTTCTGCTTGGTTTGCAGCTCACGTCCAAAGCCATCGGTGAACGTCAGGCTGATCCGGATTTGCCGGTTAACGCTGTCGTCGCTCGTCGGGTAGTTATCGGCTTGCAGCACAGCGGCATAGACCGGTTCGCGGCGTGCCTGGAGGATCTGTTCGTTCAGTTGGCGATTCGCCGTGATGCTCATGTCCAGTGTTGCCAGGCGCATGCGGCCGCTGGCACGTATATATCCGTCCGGAGTCAGATATCCCTGCGCTACCCATTGTGTGCCCGGGGGGGCTGCCGGGATGTGGCCCATCCAGTTGAAAGGGGCGTGGAAGCAGGCGCTGGCAGCATCGAGCAGCGCTGTTTGAGGGTTGTCGATGGCAAAAGCGGGGCTGTCATTGGCTGGGCGCCTGTAGTCCGCCAACGGGGCGAACCCTGTTGGTTTGCCATTTTCCTGGCCGTAAACACTGGTAACGTGCAACTGGCCGAATGCATCGTAGCGCGCTTGCCGAACAGTCCCCTGGGGGTCGGTGATTTCGATGGGCAACATTAATCGGTAGTCATAGACGGCTTGGGTGCTGCAACCGTCCACGGCCGTTACTGCGGCGATATGGCAACTGTAACGGTCATGGGTGAGTGTGGTCGCTGAGTGGCTTTCAGAGGCTCGCAACTGATTGGCCCGGTAGAAACCATGCACGTCGGTGTAACGGGCGAAGCCCTGTTTGAGTGACCACAGGGCTGGCGCTGCGCGGGTGTCTGTTGGCTCAGGCAGGAACAGGCTCATTGGATGGTAGTGCTCCTGGACGAGGGTGCTGGCCAGGTCGAACGGGGTTCCTCCGGGCAGTGCAGGCACATCGTCGTAGGCGGCAAGTGCCTGGTCGTCGAGTTCGGCCGACTCTTTGAAGGCCGTCAGCGCCTGAAAGCTGGCCTGGCCCGCCGGTAACGGGGCGTCACTCAGCGCCAGGCAGTAATACTGCACGGACAACCCCCCCAGAGTGCGCTGTGCCTGCAGTCGCACAGGGTTGTCAGCGGTGTTGCCGATTAACAGTTCATAGCTGGTATGAGCGCTGTTGAGGGCTTCTTTTTCAACCACCAGTGCATTGCTACGTTGCCGGTAAGGCAGTTGCAGGCGCCAGCGTTGAGGATTGTCCAGATGAATGAACTGCGCCCGGACCTCACTGATGTAGTGCATCTGCTGGGCCGGATCGTGGGTATCGCGCCACCAGGTCTGTTGATGGGGCTCATCGAATGGCGGCAGGTCGGATGCGCGCTTGCGCCGGGCGTAATTTATAGTTACCCCGTGTGTCAGGCTGCCATAACGATCCCGGCGCAGATTGATGATGTGCTGGCAGGCGGGGTCGGTTGCCTCGCGCTCGTAGCGGTAGACTCGTGACTCCAGGGCAAGTACCAGCAGGGATTCGGGCGCCTGCAATTGACGCAGCATATAGCGGTACTGGCTGACGGTAAAAGGCACTCGTGACGGTTCCGGGTCATCGGCCGCAAACACTTCTTCACGCAGTACCAGCCCGCTCAGTGCCAGAGCCATTCTGCGCCCGGAAGCAGGCGGTGGCAGTACGCTGTCTTGCTCCTTATCGGCTTCCAGGCGGGTCAGCAGTGTGTTGCCTGGCGCAAGGGCCAACCTGTCGCCCGCCCAGTATTGGTCCTGCGGCATATCAAGGGCTTTTCCGGTGTGAAACCAGGTCTTGCGCAGCAAGGGTGCGGTTGCTGCCTTGTCGAGTTTCTGGCCGGCAGGGCCCTCGGTGTCGGTTGCCATCAGCAAACCGAAGCCCTGGAACTTGCGTTCGAGACTGTCGTAGAAACCTTCCCTGTAAGTGAAGCGTTGGGTCAGCTGATTGCCGCTGATCTGATCCAGCTGTTGCTGCTCGCTGACCAGATGCAGCGCAAATGGCAGGCCACCGGTGCGCTGTGTCCGTTGCGGTTTTTCGTCCAGCCACTCCTGGGCACTGCTGCGGTAGGTAACCCGGCCTGAGGCTCCCATATTGTTGTCGGTACCGATCAACAAATAGGGTTTTTGCCGAACAAATTCGTATCGCCAGTGACGGGCTGAAGGGAGAAGGACGGAGAGGATCAGGCTGGTACAGCCCAGCCCTTGCAGGTCGGCCACACTGACCTGGCAAAAGCGGTCATGCCTGACCCCCTCGGGCCAGGGCAGCGCTGTCGGCACGGCTTGCAGGCCGTTGCCGCAGAGGTTCATGAAAATCAGTGCCCGATCGGGCTGAAGGTAGATCAGGTCACTGGCGCCGGAGCCATCCAGATCGGCCAGCAGTACTCGCGAGGCCTCGAATTCGGCGTAGGTGAAGGGCAGGGTGGCGAATACGAACCCTTTGCCAAATCGGCCCCGGCCCAGATTTGGCCAGCACTTGATTTCATCATGACGAATGCGCACCAGGTGTTGCTGGCCACTGCCCAGCAGATCGCTGAACGCCATCAGTTCAGTTTCGCTATTGCCGGGCAGTGGCAGATCGTTATCGGGATGCGGCATGTCCGCGGCAGGGGCAAAACCCTGCGAGCCCTTGTTGCGATAGAGCCGCACACTGTTGCGGCCAATCAGCGCCAGGTCGTCAATACCGTTGCCCATCAGGTCGGCGAGCTGGGCTGTCGGCTGGAAGAACTCCTGCGGCAAAGCTGCAAAAGGCGCGAAGTTTGCCCAGCTCCGGTCGTTTTCCAGGGTGAAAAAGCCACTCATGCCCGGCTGGGCGATGATCCACTCCAACTGGCCGTCGCCATTGAGGTCCGCCAGGGACTGGTACAGCGCCCCAATCTGCTGCGCCACCGGGATACGCTCCAGCATTTGCAGCGGGCCATAGGCGACGTCATCAGGCTCGACCGGGTTGGCAGCCCGGACGGGTTCGCGGTAGTACCAGCTTTTGTCAGAGCGCCAGAGCACTCCCGGCAAGCCGTCGTTGTAGAGGTCAACCAGTTGATAGCGCTGGTTGTCGTTGATGCCGTCCAAAGCGTCAAAGCGTTGATAGCCTGAAGGCATGCCAGTTAACTGGAAGTCGCTGTAAGTCAGCTCCAGGGGCGGCCAGTGGCAGATCTTTGCGCTGGCATCGCAGGCCTGGCTGTGTAGGGCCTGCAACAGGCTGCCTGCGGTTGCGGTGGTCATGTACTCCAGCAGCAGCCGGCGGGTCAACACCGGTTCGCGGCCCATTGCTGGTTCTTCAGGAAAGTAGTGGAACATCAGGACTTGCCGGCAAAGACGCCGGCTCGCCAGTTCAAAGCCATAGGCATAGTGACACAACGGATCACTGCGTTCCGGCCATGGTTGTTGCACCCCATAGGAAGGGAGGCGTGTCAGATCAGTTGTGCGTTCGCCGTAGTCAAAGAGCAATTCAAAATGCCATTGTTTTTGCGCCGGTGTTTCTACCGTCCACAATTCCAGATGCTCCCTGGGCACGATATTGGTGTAGCCGATACGGGCAAGGTAGCGCTGGGCGCTGTAGTCTCGAGGGCCACTGCCCCGGGTGTCAGCCTTGTACTGATAGTGGATCTGCTCGCCGTGGGGGTTGAGGCTTTCCTCAAGCAGCCATTGGGCAACATGGGCAGGCGCCTGCGGATCGGCGATGCGGGCCGCGTGCGTTTTGCCAAAAAGGTGCAAGTTGCCGTCTGCGCCCTGGACCAGCCAGAACCCTGCGGGGTCTGACGTCGATGACCAGTGCTCAATGCGATCGAAAGTGGTTTCGTGGCGTGGCAGGTAGCGCACCACAGTGTAGGTGGTGTTCAGTTGAAGCCCGTTGAAACGGCTGCTGGAACGGGTTTGCAGCATGCCTTGGGCTGTCCGTTCGGGGAGCAGTTCCGTACCTGACGGACCGATAAATACATCCTCACTGTCATAGGCGGGTACGCCCTTGAGCGTGCTGCGTGCAATCGAGCCAGCAAAGGCTGCCCAACCGGTTCCGAACGGGCCATTACCCAGGGCACTGTTGTAAGTCAGGCTGATGGCCGGGTCGAAACCCCGGCCCGGCGACAGTGGCAGGGGAACCTCGAACGATGCCGCACCGGTCATACCGACGGCTCCCCATGTGGTGCCGATACTTTGTATTGCGCCTCCGCCCTTGGGCAAGGACGGTATTTGCACCTCGCCTGTGCCGTGTTGTTGGGTCGTCATCCCTGACCTCCTGCGCTTCTCGCGGTGTAGCGCACATGCACGATGATGTCGCTGAGGGAATTGAGCATGGATGACTGGGCTGCAGGGTTGGGAAACGCCAGTCGCCATTTGGACACTGCCCCGGTGTACTCGAAGGGCAGATAGCGTTCGTCATTGTCGAAGTTGAGGGTGAACAGGCCGCTGTCATTGAGCCCTGTGGACAGTGCGACCTGCTCCCTGACCCGCATGTTGTCGAGCATATCGTCGTCTTTTGCAGACAGGTGGGTTCGGTTCCAGGTCTGGGTCAGGGTCGCGCAAATGTCTTCATAAGGTCCGAGCGTGGCAGGCAGCGAGACGCTGACGCTTTTTATCCGGCGCAGGTAATGACCGGGGTAGTCGTCGTCGAACAGCGCCTTGCTCAACTCAAAATCCACGGTGCCATTGACGATCATTTCGTGCTTCAGCGACGCCCAGTCCTTGTTCAGCGTGGGCACCCGATCCTTGCCATGCAACAGGCGCAAGGACAGGGTTTTGCTGATTTCCAGTTCACGCTGGTTACGTTGCATATAGGCAGTATTCATGTTCTGCAGGTCGAGCTTGAGCGACTCGCCTGCGGTCAGCCCCTTGAATTGATTGTGCCAGTGGCTGCTTTGGATAAAACGAGTGCTCCAGTCCGCACGTTCAAATTGCCAGCATGCCTGTGCGCTCAAGCACAACGAATGGGCTGCGTCGTAGGCCTGATAGTAGAAAGAAGCCAGATGACTATTGAGCCACTGATACAACTGTGCGCTGGAAAAATGCTTGCTGAGCACCTCGTAGGTGAATCTGGCCTGCTCCATAGCTGTTTCCGTGTGTCTGAGTTGCAAGCGCAGCACCGTGTTCTGCTGTTCGTTGGCCTGCAGTTGCAAGTCGGCCTGAATGAGCTCCTGACGGCACTGCTCCAGGGCCTGGGACCACTCCTGGACGCGGCGGTTGAACAGCGCTGTACGATCCAGATGACCGGCATTGGCGCGTTTCTCATTAGCCATATTTCGGGCCGCAGCCTGAATCGCATAAAAGGCGCCTTCATAGCGCATCCCGCCGTTGGAGGTGCCGAAAATATTGGGTGCCAGCATCGCCAGCCCTGCAGCAGCCTCGGCTACGGATGCTTTGGTTTCCCACTGTGCGCTTTCAAGATATTGCTGGCTGGCCTGTGCTTCGGCTGGAGAGATACCCTCATTGAGCAGTTTTTCGAAATACTGCTGGCGGCTTACCAGTACCTGGCGACCGGCCAGCAGCGCCTCGCGGTTGGCTTCGTCAGCCCGCATGCCCTGACGTTGTTGATCGACGGCGATTCTGGCGAGGTCCCAGGCATGTTGTTGCTGTAACTGAAGGTGCTCGTTCTGCTCTTTGCGCTCGAACAGCACAAGCAGGGTATTACCGAGCTGGATGACATTCTCGACCAGGGTCGCGGCATGGGCATGGACAACCTGGTAGCGATAATGGCCGATTTCCCTGGTTTGTTGGCGGGTCGCAGACAATGGGTCAGAGCTGGCATTGTGGGCGTAGTGGCTCAACAGCAGGTGCGGAGCCAGCGCGGGTGCGAACAGTGCCTGTTGCAAGGGTTTTGCGCTGATACTGAGGTGATGTCGAAGGTTGTAGAGACGACTTTCAAGTTTGTCCCAGCGTGACACCAGATCCGGATTCAGGGGCAGGTACAGGGTGCTCTGGCTTGATGCGCCCAGATCCTGCAGGGTTAAGGGTTGCCAGGGATCGGCTCGGCTGATTTGCGGCCTTGGCCCCAGCAGGCTACTGGCCCGAACGTACCAGAGCTTGGCCTCTGCCAGGCTATCGGCACTGGCTTGACGATAAGCGGCATCGCCGCGATTGAGCAGGATGTCCAGGTACAACATATATAACGCTTGGCGGAAACAGGACGGGCTACTGAGGGCTATCTGGTGCGGATCGTCCGGGTTGTCCTGCTGGTAACCCGGCTCTGATTTGTCCTGGGTCAGGGCCGGCACTTTCCAATATCTTGAGTGTTGCTGCGGTTCAGTTGCCCTGCTTTCTGGATCGAAGATGTATTTGAGCCAGGATTGGGCCTCGGCATAACGCTGCTCCATGTTCAATCGGCAGGCCACCAGCCAAGGAAGGAAGAGGAACAACTCCCGGAAATACTTGCCATGGGCGCCATGAAAATCCAGGGAGTGGGGCTTGGCATTGCTGGTAAGCGCCGGTTCGTGCGATTGATTTGTGGCTATCGTAAACAGCCGGTCGAGACTGACATTGGCGGCGGCGCTCAGGTGTCTGCCAATAGTGGTGTTCATGTGGATCGGCGCACGAAGGGTTCTCGGTGAAGCCACATCGCTGTACTTGAGAAGGGAGCCGCTGAAGTCGATAAACTCGGCTGTTCCTTCAGGCTGCGCCGGGCTGCGTGAGATTCTGGGCGCCAGAGGTGTAATGGGGGTGGCGTTATTGGGATCCAGTTTCAGTCTCAGTGACTTCAGTGCATAACCTCGCAGGCTGCGGCTGTTATGGCGTGTGTCCGTGTCGTAAATCAATACTCCGTGAAGGATCGTGATTGGCCGGGTACCCGTGCTTGCAATGCTGCTCACTTCCTCTTCAGGCCGGAGCGTTTCAGGATTGAGTTGAATATGGGCGCTGAACAGATGGGCCGGGGTCAGGCTTGTAAATACGCCGTTGAGTGCGCGGCGGGAGGTATTGGGTTCACCGACGATATAGCTGTTGTTGCGATGGATGTTGTAAGGGTGCGGTGTGTTTTCGTCCCGTGGAGTCATGATCACGGGCTTGTAGTGGCGGGTATATAACGTGGCAATGACACTATCAAATAACCAGTCGTTCTGACTGTTCACTTGCTCATTGAGTGTGGCGTAAAAATGAAGAGTAATGCGGTGGTCGGAATGAGCGTTTTCAAACAAGGTATTGAAAGCGTCGTATTCGATGTATCTGCCTTCCAGCGAAACGTTCCAGTCTTTGCGTACGGCACTTAACCTTTGCGGTTTTACGACGCTGAGGGCGTCGTCGGGAAATTCATATATCAGGCTGGAATAGGTAACGCCGGTTTTGTGACTGGTCATGGAGACCGATACCCAGCTGCAGGGTGGGATCAGTTCGGTCTTGAGAGTCAGCAGCGAGCTAGGTTCCAGCTTGAGTTTGCCGCTGCTACCGGGAAGCGGCCGCAGAAGGGCAAGATGGAGAGTAAGTTCGGCCCAGTTGGTACTCGCCCTGAAGGTGACCGACTGCTGTTCGGGGAATGCTTTTTCAAGCCTGGCGTTGACTTCCAGCGCACAGGATGTGGTGTTGAAGACAATATCGCTGTGGTAGTGCTGGTCACTTATATAAGCCTGTTTGTTCTCGAAGTTCCAACCTGTAAATGCCGGGGTCGGGGTACTGCTGACGATGTCTGTTATTGCGACGGTTTCGCTGGTCGGGGCGTGGAAATTGAAATTTCGCGAATTGTTGTAGATGAACAGGGATAAATAACGTTTTGCCAGTTTTTCGTGTTCAGCGTTGGGTTTAAGGTCTGCCACTGTGCCCCTTGAGAATAACCGCTCACTGCTTAAGTCCTGGTCGAGTCTCACGGCCTGGAAAAAGTCGCTGCGGGTGTGATCCCTGCCGGCGACGGGACTTTGCGGAGCATGGGCGTTCAGCCCTAAAAACAAGGATGCCGGGCTAGTACTGGTGTCCAGCACTGCCACTGTTTCAGTCGCCTGCATCAAGGCGTTCTGGTCCAGTTTGTTAAGCTCTTTCATCACGCAGTATTCATCACTGCACACCCGTGGCACGCTCCAGCTGCCATCGTATTTCATGTAGGAGAAGTAAAGGCGGAACTGAATGAAACGACTTTTCAGGTAGTTTTCCAGGCGTGCTTTATAGTTTTTTTCCGATTCGTCAGGCTCTGACCAGAAATAATCAGCGCTGTAACTGGCCGCTGCCGGGGATATGCATTGAGCCCAGACAACAAACAGGCGGTTGTTAAAGCAAATCGGACGGACGCTGTGCTCCGGGATGTTTTCCGAGGCAGGCAGAGGTATTTTTTTCCAGTCAGACCAGGCGCCGGGCTGTGGTGCGTCCTGCTTGAGGGCAGGGGCACTCCCTGTGGCGGGATGCAAGTAGCGCCTGGACATATCCAGCGAGCGCCAGTAGTAAGTGTTCTCGACAGTTGATCGGGCAACAAAGTAGTAAGTGCTCTCGGCGAACCTGTCTTTTTCACCATCAATGTAACCATTCAGGGTCTTGAGGCTGCAGATCTCTTCAAATCGGGCCAAGTAGCGTTGAATGGCAGGCAGTATATTGTCCGAGTTAATTCGACATTGATTTATGTCGTTCTCAAGCTGCTGGAAACTTTCGGTTTTATCACGGCGTAACATCGGGTTCAGATAGTTGGCCGGAAAGCTGCGTAACTGTTGAATCGCACGCCAAACCGAATAGGCATGCAGATTGTTGCGCCAGGTGTTTTGTTGTTTGGTTGTCATGCCAAGTTTGTCGTAGCCAGGCTCCAGCCCCACTGAAATGGCGTTGATATATTGCTGCAGGCTGGCAATGGCGCTGGCCACACGACTGGTAGGCACTGCCTGACTGACTTGCACATCCAGCAGCCAGTAGGTGTACAGGTCGTTGGCGTTGTTGATTGTGTGCTTGCGAGCCGGGGTTTGCAGGGTGGTGTCTTCAGGCAGCACGTAGGTGATGTAGAACGCGAGCAAGGCATCGCGCAGCTGCTCATTGAGTTGCCGGTGGCGTTGGTCAGACATGGACATTCCTCGGAAAGATGTATGAGCGTTGCGCTCATGGGGCGGTGGCGAAGACGGCGCTGCCGACCTGCTGCCAGTCATCGGAACTGAAGGTGGCGGTCAAGCCTGTCGCCATCAGCAACATGCTTGCCGAAAGACCTGTCTGCCTGGCGGTCTCATGGCAGCGCATTAGCCAGTCCAGTTCAGTCATCGAGCGCACGCGTTTTTCCAGCAGGGGCTTTATCAATACCTCTATCTCGCTGGCGTTCCACCCCAGCATCTGGGCCAGCAATTCGCTGGTTTGCGAGTTCAGACCGGTTTGTTCGCCGTTCTGTTTTTGAGGGTTGGCCTGGTTCAGATAATTGAGCAGTGTGGCGTGGTTAATCCCGTAAACGTCGCTGAAATGACTGAACCTCTGGAACAGATACAGGGTGCTCAGGGTTAACTTGAGGGTTGAATGTGCCGATTGCTCGGACTCCAGCCAACCGGGGTCAAGCAGAAAAGCCTGCAGGGCTTCACGGCTGATGGGCAGTTGCAGCTCGGTTTCTGCATGGGGAAAGAACAGCAGCAGGTGTTTGAGGGATTCATTGGGTTTATCACTGCCAAGGGCACTGGCGAAAATACGCGAAGCTTGCCTGAAGGCCTGTTTCATCAGCTCGGGGGCCTCGCTGGCCAGGGAGGTATCCTTGAGTAATTGATCTATTTCTTTCTTGAAAGGATGCAATTGTGAGTAGGCTGCGGACAGCTGCGTATTGAGTATCTGCTTGACCCGGGCCTTGAGTGCCTGGTTGCGCCCCGCATCGGGGCTCAGGTTGACGTATTTGTCGACCATGTAGGCCACGCCTTTTTCCAGGCTGTCCGCTTTGGGTTGCGCGGGCAGCATGGACTGGACCCGGAGCAGTCCTTTGGCCAGCAGCACATTCCAGGTGTAGGCAAGGGGTTTGCTACCGGCTTCCGGTTGCGGCAAGTCCAGCTCATCGAGTGTGGATTGCGCCAGCAGATATTGGGGCATGCGTTGCAACACCGCCTCGACCTGCGTGAGCCGCTGCTGTACGGAGGAGGGCAGCAACGTGCTCTCCAGTAACAATTGCTGGCGTAACTGTTGAACGCTTTTACCGCTGTCATTGAGCCAGCTAACCGCCCAGTCCAGTTGCATCAACACATCGAGAAAGTCCGCTGGCGAGTTGCTGCCTGACTGACGCAAGCCCGGCTTGACCAGTTGCTGGTGGTAGGTTTTGCCCCCCAGCAACTGGCACAGATGATCGCAGTCCATGACTGACAGTCCGAACATTGCGGGTAATGTGGCCTGTCGGTAAAAGCTGGAAAACGTCTCGATATTCCGGCGAGGCGTGGCGAAATATTGCTTGGTACGGGTTTTCAGCAACCCCAGGGACTGTGGTGTGTCTTCGAGGCCCAGAGCGCCACAGGCCCGATACAGAACCCCTTGTGTCGTACCGAGATCCAGCGGCTGGTTGTCGAGAGTCAGGGGGGAGTTGAGCCAGTGCGGCGGGTTGAATACCTGGTCGAATAGCGATGGGTGTTGCCCGACCCCATGAACGGGCATGTGGTAAAGCCATGCCGAAAATGTTCCGGGCGTCAGGCCATAGCGTTGGTTCAGGTAGCGAAAGACACCCATTGCACGCAGGCTGTTGTCGTTGATGGCAAGGTGTTCAGGGCTGCTGCCTTCACAACCGGCGATGCTATAGAGCAAGGTATCCAGATCTGCGAAAGGCATATTGAGCCAGCGTTGCAGGCGGATCATCCGTTGCAAACGGTCATGACGCTGTGGAGTTGTGTTTTGCAGGTGGTTTTTTTTTGATGAGTCGATGCTCAGGCCCAGTTTCTTTTGCCCTGTTCTGTAGGGGCCATTGATAAAGCGAGCGCCTGCAGTGTGATCCCGGGCAATCTGATCTGCCGTCTGCACGACGTTGCCAGACAAGCGCGGCTGATAGCTGGCGTGGGCAAGCAGTTCATGGAACTGCTCGGTGCTCAGGCCGGTGTGCTGCATGAACCGTTGTTGGTCAGTGATGGGCTGGCTGTGGCCATAGTGTTTTTTGTAAAAGGTGTCTGTGCCCTGTTCTTCAAAGTCCTCGGTCAACAGGTTTTGCTGTGCAGGGCTGAGCAGGGTGAGCAGACGCTGCGCCTCATAGGCTTGCTGCTGCACCGTGCCGTACTTGTTCTCCGGCTGCTGGTCATAGGGCAGTTTCAGGCTGATGCGATAATTCAATGCACCAAGCCCCGGCTTGTTGCCCGCAAGCCCCAGCACGCATTGCTGATGGGCCAGGTCGAAAGGCAATTCAAAGGGGTAGCGTAATTCGGCCAGCACCTGATGCACCGTGCGGCCGCCATAAATGTCGCGATGCGTGTCCAGGTAGGTTTTGACCGGTGCGTTCAGGGCCTCGTTGACCAGCGTCAGCAGTGGCAACTGACGGGAAGTGTTTTCAGCATTGATCACCAGTTCCTTGAGCGCAGGTACACGTTGGGCGAGGGTGATTTTGTCTTGAGTGCCTTTGCCGGTTTGCTCCACTTCCAGGGCAAACCGGTAGAGCGCCTGCAGATACGCCGCGGGCGAGTCGACTGCGGCGAGGGAAGTCGGTGAGCAAAAGGTATCCCAGTCGTCTTTGAACAGGGCTGACCAAGTGGGGCCCGAGTCGGGAGAGGCGGTGTCCGTTGGCATGGTAAATCTCCTGTGCACGCAGTGGGTGATCCACGGCGCGTGCAGAAAATTAGCATTGCCATACCTGGCTTCTCGGCCAGCTGAAAGCACTGAAAAGCTTGGGAATTGTCGCTGAATGACAAGCGTTCGTGTGTTCCGGACGCAGGCCTTTTATGCAAGAGGGTGAAGGCAGGAGGCTACATGCCCCCTGCAATGCAGCATGATCAGAAGTTGATCGAGGCACTCAACCTTGCGGTCAGCGGCGCCCCCTGGAAGACATAGTTATCGCCCATGTATTCGCCCACATCGCGCCAGTAGCGCTTGTCGAACAGGTTATCGACGGTCAGGCGAAACACGGTGTCGTAACCTTCGATACGGGTGCTGTAGCGGCTGCCGATATTGAAGATGGCGTAGGCGTCGGCCTGTACCGTACCCACCTGGCTGGCGTATTTCTTGCCGCTGTACTGCACGCCGCCCAGCAGGGCCAGGCCGTCGATCCAGGGCAGGGCGTAGTCGCCGTAGAGGCTGGCGCGCAGGGTGGGTACGTTGATGGTCTGGTGGCCTTCATATTCGGGCGTGCCGCTACCGCTGACCCGGGAGCGGATCGCCGCGACGCTGGCCGCAATCTGCAGCCGGTCAGTGGCCCAACCGTTGGCCGCCAGCTCAATGCCGGTGTTTTTCTGCTGGCCCTGTTGGACGTAAGTGAACTCGCCATTTTCGGGGCGAGCATACTGGTACGCCTGGCGGATCTGGAACAGTGTGGCGCTCAGGCTCATGCGCTGCCAGTCGTATTTGATCCCGGCCTCTATTTGCCGCGACACGGTGGGCGGCAGGATGTCAAAGGCATTGCTGGCAAACCACGGCGCTGTGCCACCCAGGGACAGGCCCTTGCTGTAGCGCGTATACAACGTCATGTTTTGCACCGGTTTGTAGATCAGCGCGGCCTGGGGCAGGAATTCATAGCGTTGGGTGTGGCGGGTGGTGTCGCCCTGATCGTCGAAGGTCTTTTCATCCAGACGCACTTCGCGCCCGCCGATCATGGTCTGCCATTGCTCGTTGAAGCTGATCAGATCATTGAAAAACACCCCGTACTGGCGGCTGTCCAGGCGGCGATGGCTGTCGTTGAGGGCGCCGTTGTAGCGCTCGAGGTTTTCAGGCTCGCTGTCGATATTGCCACTGCCGAGCCAATGGTTGATGGCTTCACGATTATTCACCACGCGCCGGAATGCACTGCTGCCCACGGTCAGCTCATGACCGATTGCGCCGGTATGGAAGCGACCGCTGAGGGCTGCCTGTACCTCATCATTGCGCCGGGTATCGTCAGGGCTGCGGAAGTCATAGATATCGTAGCCGCCCTCGGGGGTGAAGTAGTTGCCGACATTGGGTGTAACGCAGCCGACAGTACAACCGCCCCAGGCAAACGAGCTGTAGTCGTCGATCACCACCTTGCTGCGTGAGGCGCTCAGACTGCCTTTCCAGCTGTCGTTGAAGCGGTATTCGAAGTTGCCGTTGATATTCAGAGAATCAATGGTCACAGGTTTCGAGCCGCTCTGGTGCGCCAGCAGCTTTTTCGGCGAGGCGTGATGCGGCAGTTCGCTGCCGCCGAGCAACTGATAGCCCGGCACCGAACGCTGCTCCTTGTTCTGATACTCCACGTCCAGTTGCAGCAGGGCATCGGGGTTGATGTTCCAGTCGAACGCCACAGAGGCGAAGTCACGCTGGCCGTTGGCGTGATCGACATAAGAGTGAATATCTTCATGGGCAACGTTGGCACGCAGGCCGAACTGCTGTTCGCTGCCGAACCAGCCCCCCACATCGGTGGCGATGTAACCGCTGCCGCGATCGTCGGTAGACACCGTTACAGAGCGCACATCGGCTGCCCGCTTGGTCACATAGTTGACCGCGCCTCCGGGCTCGGAAACGCCGCTTTGCAAGCCTGAAAGCCCCTTGAGCAGCTCTACCTGCTGCTTGTTTTCCAGCCCGACATTTTGCTCGCCGGTGATGGTGCGACCATTGATCTTGTAGCTGCTGGCCGAGTTCAGCGAAAAGCCGCGCACTACAAAATTCTCGTAGTAGCCGACGGGCGCGTAGCTTTCGCCGACCGATGCGTCGTTTTTCAGCACATCGCTGAGCAGGCGGGCTTGCTGGTCTTCAATCAGGGCATCGGTAAACACCGCAATGGCGGCCGGCGTATCGAGCAAGGGCGCCGCCTCGAAACCACCGATCCAGGCGTTGTCGGCCTGATAATCGCCGTTGCCCGTGGCCGTCACGGACGTCGCCGGCAGTTCGGTCCCGGCTGCATGTGCCGCAGGCATGGCGCTGCCCAGCAGCAGGCCGAGGCTAAGCAAACTGAGAGAGAATCGCGGGGCGGACTCTCCCTGGCTGAAAGTCCGGTAAAGCATGTTCATGCACAGCTCCTGAACGGTGGGCAGGCTTGAGACCCGAGCCTGTTTCTCAAGCGCGCCATCATACAGTCGCAAGCCGGGTTGCGCTTGGCGCTTCGCCATCAGGGAGCCTGCCATGACGGCCTGTCAGGGCCTGGCCCGACGGGTTTTTTGCGCAGCCGTTACAGCCTGTGGCTCAAGGCAATCCTTGATTTAGACGTGTTGCATGGGTTATAGCTAAAAAGGTCAGTCGTAGTATTACAGGAAATTAAAACGCCCTTATGGATGGAATCACACGTATCAATCGCCAGTTGGGCTCACACTTCGCATCCCTGATTGCAAGCTGTGGGCCTCACGTCAAATGCTGCATCAGTGCAGTCACAGGGTTTGTTTCCCGCTTTCTCGCAAACTTCGCTATCCCCCACCTGAGACCCTGCTTCTCGGGCAGCTGCGCCAACTGGCGCCATTGTTACGTCCCTCCGCCTGATTATTTCTGACCGCCAGCCGTTCCGGTGCACTCACGCCCCGCTGTCAATGGTGCGTTCTGCTGCCCGGGATTTGTATTTGAAACCACGTTTTTGATCCAAAGCGTTTCCGCGGGCAGCCAAAAATTGCTCGCGCTACAAGGAGCTGTGTTGATGATTTATTTTCAGGGTAAAAGAATTTTCAGTGCCATCTTCGATATGGACGGCACCATGTTCGACACCGAGCGCTTGCGCTTCAAAACGCTCAAGCAGGCCGCCGAGGAGATTTACGGCACGCCACTGAGTGAAGAAACACTGATCGGATCATTGGGCCTGAGTGCCAAAAAAGCCGAGGCCCTGGCCAGGGCCAACCACGGCGAAGACTTCCCCTATGCCCAGGTTCGTCAGCGTGCCGACGAGCTGGAGCTGGCCCATGTGCGTGACCACGGCGTGCCGATCAAGGATGGCCTGCTGGAAGTGCTGGAGCGCTTGCGCAAATACGGCCTGACCATGGCGGTGGCTACGTCGAGCCGTCGCGCCATCGCCGAGGAATACCTGATCAATGCCAATGTGCTGAAGTATTTCGACGTTACCGTGTGCGGTGATGAGGTGACCCAGGGCAAGCCCCACCCGGAGATTTTCCTCAAGGCGGCCAGCGCGCTCAATTGCCTGCCAGAGCATTGCCTTATGCTGGAGGACTCGCAAAACGGTCTGTTGTCGGCCATTCGTGCCGACGGCCAGCCGATCCTGATTGAGGATATCAAGCCGCCAGCGCCTGAAGTCGCGGACTGCGCCCTCAAGGCCTACACCAGCATGCACGGTTTTTTGGGTGACCTGAACGAGTGCATGCCCGATCTCGGTCCTCCCGCGCTGACCGACAGTTTCCCGCCCACCCTCAATCAGTTCAGCGCCGGTATTCATGGTTTTGGCGCAATGGGCGGCGGTTACCTGACGCAGATTTTCTCGCACTGGGACGGCTACACCCGACCCTGCGAGATCATCGCCGCCACCCGCTCACGCATGCTGCGCGAGACCATCCAGGCGTTTGGCCGCTTCAGTGTGCGCTACAGCGCCACGTCCTTCGATCAGACCATCGATAACCTGCGCATGATCGACATGGACGACGCCGAAGCAGTGATCCGCATGTATGACGTGGCGGAAATCATCGGCCTGAGCCTGCCTGAAACGGCAATTCGCAAGCAGGCCGGAGTGATTGCCCGGGGCCTGGTGCGCCGCTACGAGCGCCGGGGGCGTGAGCTGACCATTTTGATTGTGCTGAACAAGGTCGGCGGTGCGGACTTTGTGCGTCGCCATGTGCAGGCGCAACTGGAGTTGCTGGTGTCTGCCGAGCTGTGCCGCAAGATTCTGGACAACACCCACTTTGTAGAAACGGTGGTCAGCCGCATCGTCTCAAAGTTGTCCAACGAAGCGCTGGTGCGCCAGTTGCGGATCAAGTCGAAGATGTTCCAGAACAGCCTCGATGACGAGCCTGACGCACCTCGCGCCGCACCGCGCACTCCGGTGCCCGAGTACGAGCGCCTGATCAGCCGCTTTCGACCTTTTACCCAGTCCAGCAACGCCTTGAGCCAATTGCATCTGATCCTGTTCAACAGCGAGCCGGACATGCCCCTGTACGCCCAGCGCTGCAGCAATCTGCTTGAGCGCTTGCGCCAGGTGAAGACGGTCGACGACATCACCCAGCCACAAGTCATCAAGAACCTGCTGTGGAATGGCCCGCACGCGATCATTGCCTGGTATGCGAGCCTGCTGGGGTACTCCTGGCTGGGGCAGGGCATGGGCGACCCGCGCGTCAGTGAGCTGGCGCAGCGCTTGATCGGTGAGGCAGTCGGCCCGGCACTGGTGGCCGAAAACCCGCAGATGGAAGATGCCGTGGCAGCATTTTCAGCCACCTTTCTGGAGCGCTGCAATACCTCCTTCAAGGACCCCTGTGCCCGTGTCGGACGTGATCCACTACGCAAACTGCAACGTAACGAACGGATCTTTCGCAGTATCGATCTGGCCAGAAAGCACGGGATTGACAGCAGTGCCCTGCAGTTCGGCGCGGCGCTGGCGTTGCACTATGCGCTGCGCAGCACTGACAGCAAGGATCTGGAGTGCCAGCAGATGCGTAGTCTGTATCAGGACAATGGCAGCATCGAGGCGGTCCTGACGTTTACCGGCAGCTATAACGGCCAGCCGTATCCGGGGTTGGACCCGGTCACGGATGCGGCGTTGATTGAGGCAATTGCCGGGTATTTTCATGGCCCGCTCTGTGCTGAATTCGTCATGCCCACGGCCTGAACCGATCAAGCCGTGAGCCTGAGGATGGTCCAGTCTGGAAGGTCTGTTCAAGGAGCTGACCATGAAACGACTGACCCTGGCCCAGGCTTACGAGCTTGCCGAATCGATCCTGTTGCATAACGGTTTCAACCAGGCCCATGCCCGCGCGGTGAGCGCCACGGTGCTGGCCGGGGAGCGCGATGGTTGCGCGTCCCACGGTCTGTACCGGGTATTGGGCTGTGTCAATTCACTGCGCGCGGGCAAGGTCTCGGCCGATGCCGCGCCGCGGGTGATCGACCAGGCGCCGTCGATAGTGCGGGTGGATGCAGCCGGCGGGTTTTCCCAGTTGGCGTTCCAGGCGGGTTTGCCGCTGTTACAGGAAAAAACCCGGGCCAACGGCATTGCAGCCCTGGCGATCAATCGTTGTGTGCATTTTTCCGCACTCTGGGTGGAAATCGAGCAGTTGACCGCGGCGGGGCTGGTAGCGCTGGCCTGTAACCCGAGCCATGCCTGGGTGGCGCCGGCGGGGGGCTGCCAGCCGGTGTTCGGTACCAACCCCATTGCCTTTGGCTGGCCACGGGCGGGGCGTGACCCGTTTGTCTTTGACTTTGCCACCAGTGCCATTGCCCGTGGCGACATCGAGTTGCATCGTCGGGCTGGCAAGGCTATTCCTGAGGGCTGGGGGGTTGACGCTCAAGGGCTGCCGAGCACCGATGCCAATGTGGTGCTTGATACCGGCGCGATGCTGACCTTTGGCGGGCATAAAGGCTCGGCACTGGCGGCAATGGTGGAGTTGATTGCCGGGCCCCTGATTGGCGATTTGACCAGCGCCGAGTCCCTGGCTTACGACGCGGGGAGCAAGTCATCGCCTTATCATGGCGAGTTGATTATCGCGTTTGATCCGCAGCGCTTTCTGGGTGCGGCAACCGAAGAGCATCTGGCCCGGGCCGAGGGTTTGTTTGCCGGGATCGAAGGGCAGGGCGCGCGCTTGCCGTCGCAACGCCGGTATGAGGCGCGGGCGCGCAGCGAGGCGGAGGGGGTGCAAATTCCGTTAGCCTTGTTCAATGACCTGCAGGCGCTGCTGAAGGGATAGATTTGCCGGGGTGGCGCTTGTTGTGGGAGCGGGCAAGCCCGCTCCCACAAGGGGGGAGGCGGCAACAGAGTATCTACAGTAAGCCGTTGATCAAAGACCGACATCAGGTAAGTGCGGGCGGTTTGCCAGAGCTTTGGCCATGATTCGTTCGACAAATTCACGATCTTCCCGTGGCAGGGCCAGGCGCGGGGGACGGGTCAAGGCGCTGCCGCGACCGGCAATGGCTTCGCACAGCTTGATGCACTGCACCAGGTCGGCACGGGCGTCCAGATGCAGGATCGGCATCAACCATTCATAGATCGGCATGGCTTCGGCGAAACGCCCGGCCCTGGCCAGGCGGAAGATGGTTTCGCCTTCCCTGGGGAACACATTGGACATGCCCGAAACCCAGCCTTCGGCACCCACGGCAATGCTCTCCAGCACCACGTCGTCGAGGCCGGCAAACAGCACGAAACGGTCGCCTACTTCATTGCGGATATCGATAAAGCGGCGGGTGTCGCCCGAGGAGTCCTTGAAGCACACCACGTTGTCGCAATCGGCCAGAGAAATCAGGATGTCGGGGGTGACATCGTTTTTGTAGATGGGCGGGTTGTTGTAGACCATCAGTGGCACGTCGGCGTGCTTGGCTACATAGCGGTAGTGTTCGGCGGTTTCGAAAGGCTTGGAACCGTAGACCAGCGCGGGCATCAGCATCACCCCATCGACGCCGACCTTGCGCACGGCATTGGCCACCTTGGCGGCTTGCACGCTGGTGAACTCGGCCACGCCGCAGATGACCGGCACCCGGCCGCCGGAGGCTGCCACAGCGACTTCGGTCACGGCGATTTTTTCTTCGGCGGTCAGGGAGGTGTTTTCCCCCACCGAGCCACAGACCACCAGGCCCGACACGCCGTCACGGATGACGTTGGAAATCACCTGGTGGGTCTTGTCCAGGTTGATGCTGAAGTCATCGTTGAATTGAGTGGTCACCGCAGGGAAGACGCCACTCCAGTTGATGCGCTTGCTCATGTTTGTTGCCTCCGGTCGCTAGGATAGTATTTCGTATACGTTTAGTTGCGGCTTTATGTAGATACTCTGTTGCAGGTCAAGCCCTATTGTGGGAGCGAGCCTGCTCGCGAACGACCTTCGCGAGCAGGCTCGCTCCCACAGTTGCAGTGTTCCTGTAGCTGACGAGCGCAGCCTCGCTGCGTTCGTCAGCTGCTACGGGTATTGCGTAAATGCTCTGGTCAGTTGGCACCCGGCCAGGTATCGGACAGGCGATAGCCCTGTGGCCATGGGTCGCTCGGGTCGAGCAGGTGTTGATGGGTACCGGTAATCCACGCCCGTCCGGAGATGCACGGGTAGATCGCGACGCGCCCGGCCACTTCGGTCATGGAGTCGATGCGGCAATGAAATTCAGAGCCGATTATCGAACGGCCGATAAAGCGCTCGCCCACCTTGAGCAGCCCCTTGGCCTGCAACACCGCCATGCGCGCCGAGCAACCGGTGCCGCAGGGCGAGCGGTCGATCTTGCCCGGGCGGATCACGACCGCGTTGGCGCCGCTGGCAATACCGTTCTCATACACCACAGGCGCAGCGATCTGGCAAAACGAGATATGCGACCAGTCCGGGTTCAACGGGTGGGTGAAGCCCAGTTGCTCGTTGGCGGCGCGAGTGATTTTCAAACCGGTCTCAACGATGTCCCTGGCTTCATCCGGGCTGATGGCAAAGCCCAGTTCCTTGGCATCGGCGAGTACGAAGCTGTCGCCGCCATAGGCGGTGTCGACCTTGAGCGAGCCCAGGCCCTCGACTTCGATCCAGGCATCCAGGCGATCGGCGAAGGAGGGCACGTTTTTGATCTCGACCCGTTGTACCTTGCCGTCTCGACAGTCGGCTACGGCCTCGATCAGGCCACCGGGAGCTTCGAGCACCAGTCGGGTTTGCGGTTCGGTCATCGGCAGGATGCCGCTATCGAGCAAGACCGTGGACACGCAGATCGAGTTGGAACCCGACATGGGCGGAGTGTCGGCCGGTTCCATAATGATCCAGGCCATTTGCGCCCGTGGATCCTTGGCCGGCACCAGCAGGTTGACGTGCCGGAACACCCCGCCGCGAGGCTCGTTGAGCACAAAATTGCGCAGGGTCTCGTCCCGGGCGATCCAGCGCGACTGCTCCCATACGGTAGCCCCGGGCGGCGGCGCCACACCGCCGACGATCACGTCACCGACTTCGCCCTCGGCGTGACAGCTGACCACATGAATGACCTTCGATGAACGCATGTTCTGCTCCTATTTGACCGACTTGAGGAAGGCCGCGGTTTCCGCGTGCACAGGGTTGCCGATGACTTGATCGGGGGTACCGATTTCGTGCACCAGGCCATTGCGAAAGAACGCCACGCGGTCGGATACATCCCGCGCAAAGCGGATTTCGTGGGTGACCAGCACCATGGTCATGCCGTCTTCGGCGAGCATGCGCATGGTGTCGAGCACCTCGCCCACCAATTGCGGGTCGAGGGCCGAGGTGGCTTCGTCGAACAACATGTAGTCCGGTGACATGGCCAGGGCGCGGGCAATGGCCATGCGCTGTTGCTGGCCGCCGGAAAGCTTGCCGGGGAAGGTCTTGAGCTTGTCGCCCAGGCCCACATGGGTCAGTTGCTGCACCGCCAGGGCCTCGGCTTCGGCCTTGCTTTTGCCCAGCACCTTGCGCGGCGCCAGCATCACGTTTTCCAGCACGGTGAGGTGGGGGAAGGCGTTCCATTGCTGGAACACGATGCCGATTTTCTGGCGCAGGTGATTAAGGTTGGTGGCGCGGTCGTGGACTGCAATGCCGTCGACGCGGATATGGCCTTTCTGGATCGGTTCCAGGCCGTTGATGCACATCAGCAGGGTCGACTTGCCGGAGCCGGAGCCGCCGATAATCGAGACCACCTCACCCTTGTTCACGGTCAGGCTGACGCCCTTGACCACTTCGAGGTCGCCGAAGGATTTGTAGACGTTGTCGATCTCAATCATTTTCTTGCCACCTTTTTTCCAGGCGAGCACCAAGGCGCGCAACCACCAGACTCATGACGTAATAGATAAGGCCCGCGATGCACAGCACCAGCATCGGTTCCTGGATGCGGGTGACGATGGTTTGCGAGGCGCGCAGCAGTTCGACGATGCCGATCCACATCACCAGTGCGGTATCTTTCATCACGCTGAGCACCAGGTTGAGCCAGCCGGGGAAGGCCACGCGCATGGCAATGGGCAACACGATGTAGCGCAGGTCCTGCAGGTAGCTCAGGCCCAGCGAACGGCTGGCCCGGCGCACGGTAAACGGCACTGCCAGCACGCCGCTGCGCACGATCTCGGTGAAGTACGCGGCTGCGTAGACCCCCAGCACGATGCAGCCGACGCTGAAAGCGCTGATGTTCAGGCCGACGATGCTCTTGAGCGAGTTGAACAGCACGAACTGAATGAGCAAAGGCACGCTGCGAAACACATCCAGCACCCAGGCCAGCGGCAGGCTGGCCCGTGGCAGCAAGGCACGCATCAGGCCGAACAGCAGGCCGGCAACGGTGCCGAGCAAAATCGCCCAGCTGGTCAGTTGCAGGGTGACCCATGCCCCCTGCAGCAAAAACAGAAAATCGTTCCAGGTAAAGCTGGTGGAAAACATGGGCAGTCCTCAGTAACGGAACAGTCGCCAGGCCATGAGCCGGGCTGCTGCAACGATCGCCTTGGCAATCAGGTAATACAGCACCGCGGCAATGGCGAAGTATTCAAAGGTGCGGAACGTTTTGACGTTGTAGTCCTGGGTCACACCGGTGAGGTCGTTGTTCAGGCCCACGATCACCCCCAGCGAGGTCATCAGCACCGCCCAGACCATCTGGTTGGTCAGCGGGTAAAACACGATGCGCAGCAGCTGCGGTACGACGATCATGCGGTAGGTCTGGAAGGCGCTCATGCCCAGCGAGCGAGCTGCGCGTACCTGGGTTTCGGGCACTGCCTTGAGCCCGCCGCGAAAGTTCTCGGCCAGGTAACCTGCGTTGTTGAAGGTGATCCCGGCCAGCAGGGCGACCCATGAACTGACATGCAGGCCCAGGGAGCCGAGCCCGAAGTACAGGACATAAATCTGGAACAACGAGGGCGTGTTACGGGCAATGGACACCCAGGCATTACCGGCGCCGCGCAGCAGCGGGTTTTTGCTTTCGCGCATCACCGTTAGGGCCAGGGCGATCAGTACACCGAAGATCATCGACAGGGTAGCGGTCTCGAAGGTCACCAGGGCACCGGCGAGCATGTCCGGCAAGGCGCGCAGGGCAGAGCGCCATTGGAAGGTATAGTCAAACATGGGGTGCGTTCTCCAGTGAGGCAGCGGCTTGCAGCCACTGCGGCAAGCGCCCGCTGGCCGTGGCGCTGCACGCCGCATCCACACACTCGGCAAGGCTGGCGAAGTGAACCTTGCGGCCCACCAGGCCGGGGGCGTAATGGGCGTATTTGCCCGAGTTGGTCATCAGGTTTCTGGCGGCTGGCGGGATCACCGGTTCACCGAGCATGCACCAGCAGGTATCGCTGACAATCACGGCACCAAAGGCTTCGATTACGGCGATATACCCGGCGACGCGGGCCTGCTCCAGCACGGTGCGACCACAGGTGATCGCCAGTACCACGTCGGGATGACGGTGGCGGCCCTGGCACAGGCTTGCCAAACGGGCGAACTCGCTGAGGGAAAAGTGCGGGTTGCCCAATGACACCACATCCACCCTGGCATCGCGGGCGCTGTTGAGCTCCTGCCAACTGAGCCGCAATTCCTCCAGGCTGAGTTTGAACACCGGCAGCGGCCCATCGATCACCCGTGTCGGGTCGAGAGCTTCGGGGGTAACCCCGGCGATATGAAACAGCGCAGCGGCGCTGGTGGTGGCGAAGGCCGCACCGAATGCCTTGAGATCGTCCAGGTTCGGATGCTGCTGCTGGAGCCCGGAAACCAGCGGGATCCGGCTGCCGGCCAGGGCACCGATGTGGTAGCCGAGCAGCGGGTAGAAAGAGTCGTCAAGGTTGGACAGGGGCGGCACTTCTATGTGCAAACGGGCCTTGCGCTGATCTTCCAGATGACAGCCAATCAGCGGTGCCCGGCCGGTGAGGGCGATACAGATATCCAGATAGTCGGGGTACTTGAGGGTGCGTGCGCCGAGCACGCTGTTGGCGTAAACCACCGCGTTGGATTCGGCCCAGACAATCTGCTCGCCGGCCTTGGGCGCACTGTCGAGCAGATAAGGCGCGCAGGTGAAACTCAATTGTGCGCCCATGGCCATATAAGCATCGCCCAGCGCGCTGGCGGGTACACCGAGCGCCGGGTCGATACCCAGTTCGCGCCAACGGCGCTGATCCACGGAAATCGAATTGAGGGTGGTGGGTACCCGCACCTTGGCGCCCCATGCCACCAGTTGTTGCGCAAAGCGCAAACTCGCCGGCCCGGTATAGATGCAGCCGTCGATATGGGCCTGGGTGATGTCCACCAGATATTTGGCGCCCTGGATATGCGCCATGCGCAAAACGATCTGCATGGCCACCTGAGCGGCCTTGCCTTGGCTGCCGTCGAGCAGTGCACGGTCGTGTGCGGTCAGCTCGATCGAGCTGTGTGCATCTTCGGTTGGCCTGTCGTTGCGTGGTGCCGGAGTATCGTCAGGCGTTGAATCGTAAAGGCTCAAACCGGTGCCATCGACCCTGGCGAACGCCTTGCCGCGCAATTGGCCAAAGGCTTCCTTGCCGATGCACAGCACCGGCAGGGAACGTTGGAACAGGGTCTGTGCCACCAGCACGCCAAGGGTCAGGATCTCGTCGGCCTCGGCCAGCACCAGCGCAGCAGGAGCATGGCCATTGCTGATCAGTTCCATCAGCACACTGCTGCCGGTACAGGAGCCGCGCCCGCTGGGGATTGCCAGCACACGGCCGGCCAGGCATTCGCCGCTGAGCGGGTGATGGCGGTCGATCACCTCGCCGCTGAACGGGTCGACGCCGCCCCAGAAACTCAGGCCGACCTCGGCGTACAGCAGCGGGGCGGATGCACAACCATCCACCAGGCTGCGGCCTTCAAGAGAACTTATCCCGGACATGCTGGATACCTCAGTAATAAACGTGAGGTACGGTCAGATCAGCCGGTGGAATCTCGGTCCCGACCCATTTGGTCCACAGCTCCTTGTAGCGTCCGGTGCGTACTTGCTGGTTGACGAACAGGTTCAGGTAGTTGAGCAGGCCGTACTCGTTGCGCTTGGCGCCCAGGGACACGTAATCGACCACATAAGGCGCGTTACCGGCGACCTTGAGGTTTTTGTACTTGCCTGATTTAAGGGTAGCCGCAGCCACGGTGTTGGTGACCACGGTCGCCTCGATATGGCCCTGGGCAACGGCCAGCAGGGTGTCGTTCTGCGACTGATAGGCGCGGAATGAACCGCTGCCCCAGTTTTTCACGTCTTTTTCCAGGGCGATGGCTTCATAGGTGCCGCTGGTGTTGCCCAGGGCCTTGCCCTTGAGATCTTCAAAGCTGTTGATACCGGTGTTGTCGCGGGTCAGCACCACCATCTGGAAGGCAAAGTAAGGAATGCTCAGGCCAACGGTCTTGGCCCGTTCCAGGGTGTCGGAAGTGGAGGCCACAATGACATCGGCGCGCCCGGAGACCAACGCCGGAATCCGGTCAGGGAAGGGGGTTTCAACGATTTCGGCATCGACACCGAGCACTTTTGCCAGATCGTTGCAGTAGTCCACATCAAAGCCGACGGGCTTGTTGGCCTCGTCACGGGAGCCCATGGGCGGGAAGTCCAGGGTGACGGCGCAGCGCAACTTACCCGAGCCGATAATATCGTCGAGCTTGTCGGCCTGCGCCGTGGCAATAAAGGAAGTACTGAGAACAGCGCTGAGAGCTACGGCAAGTACGGGGTTTTTCATGGAAGCCTCGGAGTCGTTGAAGGGCTGTTGATTAACGGTCTTTGGATTTCGTATACGATATTTGTTTTGCAAGGCGTGTGCCGATTTTTGCCGCAGGCCGCAATAAGTGAGCGAGCGCGGTATTTGCAGGCTTGCGTGATGGCACTCTGGTACTGGAGGGGTTGAGCGGTAGCAGGGGGGTGTTACAGAAGGGAGCATTACTGTGGGAAATGCCCCACAAAGGAACACTTGCTGGCTTTTTGGCGGTATTGGCTATTTTTTGCCCTGCGGGCAGTATGGGCTAGGTACTTTTTTTGGGAGTGTGAAGCCTATGCCTATCGATGATGACTGCTGGGTGTACTACATCAATACAGACCTGATGCTCACGGCTCCGGTGAATCTGGCGCCCTTGGCACAAGCCATGGCGCCTGGAGATCTGCCCGAAGAATCAATCAGTTGCCTGCATGACAGTCAGGCTGACGGCGACCTCTATCATTCTGTTTTTGAAGCCTCTGGCCCGCAAGGCAGTTACCCCACCCCTGATGAAAGCATCAGGGCCTTGCTCGATGCCATTGAGCAATTGCCGCAAGCACTGCAGCCGTTATGGCACGCCTGTACAAAAAAGACCCTGGATATTGGCTACAACAGCGGAGTTACACCACGTTCCGTCAGCCACCCGATCCCGATCGATACGTTGCTGCGCATGCAGTCATTGGGGATCGACCTGTGTATTACGGTGTACTCGGTGGGGGAGTGAAGAACACGAAATCTTGTAGCCGCTGAGGAGCGCAGCGAGGCTGCGATCGATTGCGAAGCGGTCGTAAACCCTGAGCCCCGGATGTACTTGGCCCAACGCATTAACCGATTTTACGACTGCTGTGTCGCAGTGGCGCACCAAACCGATCGCAGCCTCGCTGCGCTCCTCAGCGACTACAAGCTAAAGCGTTGCGTACAGGCTCAATGGCTTTGCGGCAAATGCTCGAACAGGGTTTTGCACACGCCGGCAATATGCTCATCCAGCAACTTGACGGCCAGCTCAATATCACCAGCGCGGCAGGCGTCAAGGATCTCCCGGTGTTCGTGATCGGCACGGTGTTTACCTGCCGACAAACTCATTTGCATACGCAGGTAGCGTTCCAGTTTGTCATTGACTGAGCGGATCAGGCTGATCATGAACGGTCGCTGCGCCGGCTCGTACAGGCAGGCGTGCAGTTCCCAGTTAAGCTCGGCCCAGCGGCCCACGTCATCTTCCCCGACAAACTCCTGGCAAATGCGTTCGGCACGGGCAAAGGTGTCTGCGGTCATGTTGGGAATGGCCAGGCGCAGCAGTTTGTCTTCAAGGAGCATGCGCACTTCGAACATCTGCGCCAGTTCGGCCTCGGAAATGCGCGTGACCATGGCGCCGCGGTTGCGCTGGAACATCACCAGCCCTTCAGCTTCAAGTCGCTTGAGGGCTTCGCGCACGGGGATTTTGCTGACATTGAACTGGCGGGCGATATCATCCTGGCGAATCGGTTCATCTTCAGCGAAATGCCCGGCGACAATCGCATCGCGCAAATGCAGGGTGATGATTTCCGATGTGGAAGGCGAATTGCCGAGGTCGGGTGCATTGAGTTTTGGATGGGCCACGGTGGTCATCATTCGCTTGTAAAAGATATATGGTATACGAAACTCAGAGGGTAAGCCTTGTGCCAGTCGCCCTGCGGCCTGTTACCTGGCACGGGTCAGCCTGCAAATGCCAGCACATTACAGGCTAGCCTGAGCCCGACTGAAGGCTGGCGACGTAGTCGGGTTAATCCTTAACCTGCTTGATGTCCTTGCGCAGGGGTTCCCCTGCAAGGTGTCAAAAAAACACCTGATCAGGCACCGGGTCATCGCGACCTGATATGCGCTTCCAGGCCCTGTCCATTGCTGCTTTCCTGAGCCATGAGCTTGACAGCGAAGCTGTAGGCATCCGTAATAGGGAAAATGTTAACGTTAACTTAAATAAGAACAAGAGGGACACCCATGCAACGGACGGTCAAGCGTGATTACTGGCTTATCAGCGGTTTGCTGTTTTTTTTCTTTTTTTCATGGTCTTCCAGTTACTCGCTTTTTTCCATCTGGTTGCATCAGGTCATCGGCCTCAATGGCGCGCAGACCGGCTATGTATTTGCCGCGAATGCAATCGCAGCACTGCTGATCCAGCCGTTCTACGGGGCATTGCAGGACAAGCTCGGTCTGTCCCGCAAGCTGCTGGTATGGATTGGCCTGCTGCTGTGCGCCGCCGCACCCTTCGCGATTTATGTCTATAGCCACTTGCTGGCTCAGAACGTAGTGCTCGGCGCAGTGGTGGGGGCGGTTTTCCTGGCCTTTGCCATGCTGGCCGGGGTTGGCGTGATCGAAAGTTATACCGAACGGTTGTCACGGCACGTGGGTTTCGAGTTCGGCACCAGCAGGATGTGGGGTTCCCTGGGCTGGGCTGCGGCCACCTGCATTGTGGGTGTGGTGTTCAACATCAACCCCAATATTGCCTTCTACATGAGCAGTGCTGCCGGCGTGGCGTTTTTGCTCATTCTGTTTCGACTGGACCTGAGCCGGTTCAACCAACCCGGCTGCGCCAGCGGCGCAAGTGGCGCTGCGCCCGTATCTGTCGGTGATCTATGGCAATTGCTCAAGTTGCCGCGGTTCTGGGCCTTCAGTGTCTATCTGACCGGGGTGTGCGGGATTTACATGATCTACGAGCAGCAGTTTCCGGTGTATTTCTCGTCGTTTTTTGCGACCCCGGAACAGGGCATTCAGGCCTATGGTTACCTGAACTCATCCCAGGTCCTGCTGGAGGCCGGCTTGCTCCTGGTTGCCCCTTGGGTGGTTGGCCGTACCGGTGCGAAATACGGGCTGATCCTGGCGGGCAGCATCATGTTTTTTCGCATTCTGGGTTCCGGCCTGGCTACAGAAACCTGGGCCATCGCCGTGTTCAAGATGCTGCATGCGGTTGAGGTGCCGATCCTGCTGGTCTCGGTGTTCAAATATATTGCGTTCAATTTCGACCCGCGCCTGTCTGCCTCGATCTATCTGGTGGGCTTTCACTTCGCCCAGCAGCTCACCGCCATGCTGCTGTCGCCCTTGGTTGGCTACGGTTATGACCAATACGGATTTGCCGATGTTTACCTGGCCATGTCCGCTCTGGCTGGCGCCTGCCTGCTGCTGTCCTGGACCCTGCTGCGCAACGATCCACGGCAACCACCGGGCAAAAACGCTGTTGCCGAAGCGCTGGCATTACCCGCCATCACTCAATCAGTTACCCGTTATGAACCCTGACAAGGACCACCCCATGCACGCTGCACGGCTGGACATGGCCCATCGCGCCATTGAACAAACACTGCCCGAACGCGGCAACGACTATCGCCTCGCCTATCACCTGGCCCCGGCAGCCGGGTGGATGAACGACCCTAACGGCCTGGTGTTCTTTCGCGGCCAATACCACATGTTTTATCAGCATCATCCTTTTTCTGCACAATGGGGCCCCATGCACTGGGGGCACGCCAGCAGCGACGACCTGGTGCATTGGCAGCATTTGCCCATCGCCCTGGCACCGGGTGACAGTTATGACCGTGATGGCTGCTTCTCAGGCTCGGCAGTGGTACTCGATGACACCCTGTACCTGATCTATACCGGTCACATCTGGTTGCAAGAGCCGGGTGATGACCAGCACATCCGTCAGGTCCAGTGCCTGGCCAGCAGCACCGATGGCATTACCTTTATCAAGCACGGGCCGGTCATCGACACACCGCCTGACCCGGCCATCATGCATGTTCGTGACCCAAAGGTGTGGCAGCGCCACGGGGCCTGGTGGATGGCGCTGGGGGCACGCCTTGGGGATGACCCGCAGTTGCTGCTCTATCGTTCAGATGACCTGTTGCACTGGGACTTTCTGGGCTGTGCGCTGCAGGGGCAACGTGAACTTGATGGGTATATGTGGGAGTGCCCGGATATTTTCGAGCTGGAGGGGCGCGATGTGTTGCTGTACTCGCCCCAGGGCTTGAAGCCCTGCGGATATGACAATTGGAACCTGTATCAGAACAGCTACCGCATGGGGCAACTGGACGACAAGAGTGTGTTCAAACCCGGTGGGCCGCTCCATGAACTCGATCATGGCCACGATTTCTATGCTGCCCAGACCTTGCTCGCACCAGATGGCCGTCGCTTGTTATGGGCCTGGATGGACATGTGGGAAAGCCCGATGCCCAGCCAGTCCGAGCACTGGTGCGGGGCGCTGACATTACCCCGTGAAGTCAGTCGCGACGGTGATCGGCTGCTGATGCGTCCGGCCCGCGAGCTGATTGCATTGAGGCAGGCGGGGCAGGTGCTGCAGATAGGTGCGCTGAAGTCTGCCAATCAGTTGCTGGATACCTGGGGGGCGCTGCTGGAGATTGAACTTGAGCTGGATATTGCCGCCAGCAGCGCTGAACATTTTGGTCTGGCATTGCGCTGCAGCAATGATCAGCAGGAGCGTACCTTGCTGTATTTTGATGCCATGGCCCGGCGCCTGGTGCTCGACAGGCAACATTCCGGCGCCGGGGTGAGCGGAGTTCGCAGTGTTCCGATCGCGGCAGGGCAGACACGCATTGCCCTGCGAATTTTTCTCGATCGTTCATCCATCGAAGTGTTCGTCGACGATGGCGCCTGGAGCCTGAGCAGCCGAATTTACCCAAAGACTGACAGCCTTGCGCTGCGGGCTTATGCCGTCAATGGCACAGGCCATTTTGGCGAGGCCCTGGTGTGGGGGCTGGCGGATCTGAAGCTATGAAGTCAGGCCTTTTGGCGCAGGGCGCGCCGTCCTTGCTCATGCTGTTCTGACGCTATCAGGCATGACATCATGCCCGGTCAGACACGTATGGCGCGTACCCATGGCTTCAGTAAAAGATGTTGCACGGCTGGCGGGGGTTTCCCTGATGACCGTTTCCAGGGCCCTCAACACCCCGGGAAAGTTGAATCAGGAGACCCTGGCCAAAGTGCTGCAGGCCGTCGAGACCCTGGGTTATGTGCCCAGTCTTTCTGCGCGCAAGACCCGCGGCGGCCACTCCAGTGGCAAGACCATTGGCATCTTTGCCCTGGATACGGCCACCACTCCTTTTGCCGTTGAAATGCTGCTCTCGATGGAGCGTACGTCCCGCGAGCATGGCTGGAACGTGTTTATCCTCAACGTGTTTGAAGCCCCGCCCTGCCAGAAGGCCATCGAGTTGATGCTCTCCCATCAACCGGACGGCATCATCTTCAGCGCCATGCAGCTTCGCCGGGTGGACATTCCTCAGGTACTGCGCAGCGTGCCGCTGGTTCTGGGCAATTGCGTCAGCACCGAAACCGGCATTGCTTGTTATATATCAGACGATGAAGACGGACAGTATCAGGCGGTACGCCAAGCGCTGCGACAGGGCTACCGCCGTCCGCTCTGCATAAACCTGCCGCAAAGCAGTATGGCCTGGGGGTTGCGCCAACGCGGACTGGCCCGCGCTCTGGACGAGGCCGGGATCAGTGCCGCGCAACTGCCTCAGTTCGACCTGCCCGACGATGACGGCTATCAGCATACCCTTGTGGTGCTGGAGCAACAGCTGCTAGCGGGTAATGGAACTCCGCCCTTTGACCTGCTGATTTGCGGCAACGACCGGATTGCCCTGGTGGCGTATCAGTATCTGCTCAGTCGCGGCTTGCGTATTCCGCACGATGTGGCGGTACTGGGGTTTGACAATATGGTGGGGGTTGCCGAGCTGTTTTACCCACCCTTGAGCACCGTGCAGTTGCCGTATTACGAAATGGGTCGTCGCGCGGCACTGCATCTGATCGAAGGCCGGGACGACTGCGCCATCCACAAGATTGCCTGCCCGCTGGTTGAGCGCGACTCCTGCTGACCCGTTCGGGGGGTAAATCCAGGCATGAAATCTGGTAAGGCCAATTCATTAAAAAATTAATTGGTCTTGCCAATATTTTTTCCTCCGTGTAGTTTTCGAGCGGCACCCATTGTGGTCTCGCCAATACCCGGTAGCCCTTGCGCTATCGACGGAGAATAAAAAATGCTGACTGTGATCTGTAACGAACCCCGCTTGCTCACCACCCTCGAAAGCCCTATTCCCGAGCGTCGCCCCGGTGAAACCCTGATCAGGATCAAACGTGTGGGTGTGTGCGGTACCGACTTGCACATCTTTACCGGTAACCAGCCGTATCTGGAGTACCCGCGGGTGATGGGCCACGAATTTTCCGGCATCGTCGAGGCCAGCGAAGAGGGCAGCGCTCTGGTACCGGGCGATGTGGTCTACGTGATGCCTTACATTTCGTGTGGTACGTGCATCGCCTGTCGGCAGGGCAAGACCAACTGCTGCTCGCGCATCCAGGTGCTGGGTGTGCACTGTGACGGTGCCTTTACCGAGTACCTGAGTGTCGCCCATCAGTTCATTCACAAGGCCGTCGGGGTGACCCTGGACCAGGCCGCAATGATCGAATTCCTGTCCATTGGCGCCCATGCGGTGCGCCGTTCGAACCTTCAGGCCGGGCAACGCACGCTGGTAGTCGGTACCGGTCCGATCGGCATGGCCGCGGCGATTTTTGCCGGCTTGCGCGGAGCGCAGGTCACGGTGCTGGATACCCGTGACGACCGTCTGGATTTTTGCCGCAAACATCTGAATATTCACGCAGCGGTGAAGATTGGCGACGGCGATAAAGATGCGCTCGCCGACCTGACCGATGGCGATTTTTATGATGTGGTTTTCGATGCTACCGGCAACGCCCGGGCCATGGAGCGTGGCTTTGAATTTATCGCCCACGGTGGCACCTACGTGATGATCTCGGTGGTGCGTGACACGATCACCTTCTCCGATCCCGAGTTCCACAAGCGCGAAGCCACCCTGATGGGTAGTCGCAATGCCACCGTCGAAGATTTCCGCTATGTGGAGCAATGCCTGCGCGACGGCCTGATCCCCGATCAGGCGCTCAACACCCACCGTATTCCCCTCAACGAAGTGGCCAGCCGTTTCTCCACGCTGCTGGATCCGCAGCAGGGCGTGGTCAAGGCCATTATCGAGTGCTAGCAGCGCACCCTAACCGTTGAGGAACCAGCATGAAAATGAGCAACCCTGGATTACTTGTACTGACTGGCGGTGATGATGTGGCGGTGGCGCGCGGCGACATTGCCAAGGGTCAGCAACTGTTTGCCGATGGCCTGAGCGTGACTGCGCTGGCCGATATCCCTGCGGGGCACAAAATCGCCCTGCGTGCCGTTGCCCAAGGGCAGTTGGTGCGCAAATACGGGCAGTCCATCGGCCAGGCGAGTGCAGCCCTGCACCCTGGTGATCATGTTCACGTGCACAACCTGCAGATGCCGCATACCAGCTCGAACCACACACTGGCCAACGTGTACCAACCTACCGTCCAGGATGGCGACGGTGCCCGCTTTGCAGGGTATGTCCGTGCAGACGGGCGTGTCGGTACGCGCAACTACATCGGGGTGATTTCCAGCGTCAACTGCTCGGCAACCGTATGCAAACAGATTGCCGCGGCATTTGATGCGGGCTACCTGCGCGACTATCCCAATGTGGACGGCGTAGTGGCAATCACCCATGACAGCGGCTGCGGTATGGGCGCCAAGGGCGAGGGCATCGAGATTCTCAAGCGCACCCTGCGTGGCTATGCCGATCATGTCAATTTCGCCGGTGTACTGGTGATCGGCCTGGGTTGTGAAGTCAATCAACTGGCCCCGCTCATGGAACAATTGGCCGAGCGCAACGCGGTGCTCAAAGCAGGCCTGGTGATCCAGGACGCCGGCGGTACCCGCGAAACGGTGCAACGCGGCAAAGAGCTGGTCAACGCCATGCTCGATCAGGTCAACAGCCAGCAACGCAGCAGCGTGTCGGCCAGCCACCTCACCGTAGGCCTGCAATGCGGTGGCTCGGACGGTTATTCGGGGATTACCGCCAACCCGGCGCTGGGTGCGGCGGTCGACCTGTTGGTGCGCCACGGCGGTACCGCCATTCTCTCCGAAACACCGGAGATCTATGGGGCAGAGCATCTGTTGACGGCCCGCGCAGCGTCAGCGCAGATTGCCGACAAACTGATGGGCCGTATCCACTGGTGGGAGGCCTATGTACGCCAGCATGACGGCGACATGAACAACAACCCTTCACCGGGCAACAAGGTCGGAGGCATAACCACCATCCTCGAGAAGTCCCTGGGTGCAGTGGCCAAGGCGGGGTCTACCGGCTTGATGGCGGTCTATGAATATGGCGAGACAGTCCAGCATAAAGGTCTGGTGTTTATGGACACGCCCGGCTATGACCCGGTGTCTGCCACTGGCCAGGTGGCGGGTGGTGCGAATCTGATCTGCTTTACCACTGGTCGTGGTTCTACCTATGGCTGTAAACCGACGCCATCGCTGAAAGTTGCCACCAATACCCGCCTGTTTGAGCGCATGGCGCTGGACATGGATTTCAATGCCGGAACGATTGTCGATGGCGAGGAATCGGTGGTCGAGGCGGGCGCACGCCTGTTCGCACTGATGCTCACAACCGCGTCAGGCGGCAAAACCTGCAGCGAGGAAAACGGCCTTGGCGACAACGAATTTGTGCCCTGGCAAATTGGCGCGGTGATGTAACACCCTCACGTCCAAGGGCTGGCTCCAAGCTTTGTGCAGCGCACCCGGGCCTGTGTGGTAGCCTTTGGCATCATTTTTTGGACGCTGCCTCGATGGTCTCCACCTTTGCTCCTTCAGAGCGCAAGCTCTATCAGAAAATCGCCGACCGATTGCGCGACTACATCGTCCAGGGTGACTTCAAGGTGGGCTCGCGCCTGCCTCCCGAGCGCGATTTGACCCAGTTGCTGGGCGTGTCGCGCCCGTCGTTGCGCGAGGCCCTGATTGCCCTGGAAATCGAAGGCAGCATCGAGATCAGAATGGGCTCGGGGGTCTATGTGGCTGCCCGACCGAGCGAAGGCGGCGCCCGTACCGGCACTCATGGCGAGAGCCCGACTGAACTGATGCAGGCCCGCGCGCTGATCGAGGGCGAAGCGGTGGTGCTGGCCTGCATGCTCGGGAAAAAGAGCGACTACCGTTACCTGAAGGACTGCATTGATGCCATGCGCGCGAGCATCGAAGCGAATCGTCCGCCGCTGGAAGACGACCGAAAGTTTCATCATCGCCTGGCAAAGATGACCGGCAATGGTGCGTTGGTGCGCATCATTACTGCGCTGTTCGATGAGCGTCACAGCCCGATTTCTGCGCAGTTGAGCGAGCGTTCGGAAAACCACGGCACCTGGGATGCCGCGGTGGTCGAGCACGAGGCCATTTTGCAGGCCCTGGAATGCAAGGATGTGATTGCTGCCCAGACTGCCATGCGCCAGCATTTGCTGTGTTCCCAGGCGCGCTGGCTGGGGACGCTGGAAGCCCGGACAGGGGATTAGAGACAGACCGCAAAGCCGTGTAGAACCCTGGCGCGCAGTTTTACTGAAACACCGCAAAGCTCTTCAGCGTCTACAACGTCTTAGTCCGGTAATGCATAGGCAATGATGTAGTCACCCACATCAGGCGAGTGGCTCATGCCGCCCGCCGAGATAAGCACATATTGCTTGCCCGTGGCCGGCGACTTGTAGATCAACGAACGGTGCTGCAACCGCACCCACCGGCAAACGTGCCTTCCACACTTGCTCACCAGTTTCTGCGTATTGAGATCAATCGCACTCATGCTGCCGAACGTTCGGATGTTTTTTGGGAGAAATCCACAGGCCTGAGAAACATTGTTGGTAAAGCAGCAATAATCCGGTGTGGCTACAAGGCTATCGACGAACATGAAATTTCGTCCGAGTGCGCAATCGGCCACAGAAAATATCCTATGCAGGCCTTAATCTTGACGTTTTTGTCGTGTACGCGGATTGCTCATGTCTTCAGTTGTCGATGGTTTGCCCAGTAACAAACGCCTGCCTGCCGTGATCGCGATCTCCCTGGGGATTGGCATGGCGACCCTCGATACCGCCATCATCAACACCGCCTTGCCAACCCTGGCCGAAGGCATCGGCACTGACTCCGCCTCGGTCATCTGGGTAGTCAACGCTTACCAACTGGCGACCATTGCCGCGGTGTTGCCGTTTGCTTCCCTCAGTGACGTGTTGGGCCATCGCCGGGTTTTTCTCGGCGGCCTGCTGGTGTTTATCCTGGCCTCCCTGTTCTGCGGGCTGGCGTGGTCGCTGCCCACGCTGACTGCCGCGCGGGTGGTGCAAGGGCTGGGCGCTGCGGCGATCATGAGTGTGAATATCGCGTTGTTGCGCCACATCTATCCGGCAAAAATTCTGGGCAGGGGGCTGGGCTATAACTCGCTGGTGGTGGGGCTGGCTTTCACTCTGGGGCCAACGGCTGCATCGGCCATCCTGTCGGTGACGACCTGGCATTGGCTGTACCTGATCAATGTACCGTTGGGACTGCTGGCCGTTGTACTAGGCTTGCGCTCGCTGCCGGAAATTCCCAGAAGCGGACACGCGTTTGACCGGCTGGCCGCGATTTTGTGTGCCGGGCTGTTTGCCTTGCTGGTGCTGGGGCTAGGTTCGGCGGTACATGGCGCCGAGGGCGATTTAAGCCTGGGGCTGATCGGCGTGGCGCTGGTGTGCGGGGTATGGCTGATGCGCCGTCAGGCTGCGCATCCGGCACCGATGCTGGCGATTGATCTGTTCAAGCGGCCACTGTTTGCCTTGTCCTCTCTGACCGCGATCTGTGCGTTCAGCGCCCAGGGGCTGGCGTTTGTTTCGCTGCCTTTTCTGTTGCAGACGGCGCTTGGCCACAGCCAGGTGGCTACCGGTTTTTTGATGACGCCGTGGCCCGCGGTGGTGGCGATCATGGCGCTGATTGCCGGGCGTCTGGCGGACCGCGTATCGCTGGCACTGCTGTGCGGCATCGGCCTGTTGATGTTGAGCGCAGGCATGGCAGCGCTGGCGTTATTGAGCGAAGGCGCTTCGACCTTTGATATTGGCTGGCGCATGGCGTTGTGTGGCGCCGGTTTCGGGTTTTTCCAGTCGCCCAACCTCAAGGCGATCATGACCAGTGCGCCGCTGGCCCGTAGTGGTGGTGCCAGCGGCATTGTCGCCACGTCGCGGTTGCTGGGGCAGACACTGGGCGCGTCACTGGTGGCGCTGTGCTTTCACTTGTCTGCGGTCAGCGGCCCGTACCATGCATTGTGGCTGGGCTGCGCTTTTGCCCTGGCGGGTGCGTTGGCCAGTGGCCTGCGTTTGATGCAGCAGCCCGGACAGGCTTGAGGTGCGGGAGAGTCAAAAGTAGGACTCTCGCGGTGGGCTATTGATCCGGCAAGCTTTCTCAGCCGTCAGAGCGCCATGAGCATTTCATGCCAGGCCATGCCGCCATGCCCTGAGGGCGATGGCTGGACGTACTGATAGTCCATGCGGGTATAGAGAGGCACATGCTGTTGTTTGCACATCAGATGGATCGAGTGCTTGCCCTGGTTGCTCATCTGCCTGACAAACTCATTCATGAGCAGCCTGGCAAAGCCCTTGCCCTGGTGTGCGGGGGCAACCACTACGGACATGATTAGCACATTGGGTGCAACAGGGTCGTGGCCGATCAGCTCCTTGAAAGCCTCATCCGACATCACGACGTTGTAGGCACAGCCGCTATTGATAAACCCGACGATTTCCCCAGCCTGCTCAAGCACAAGAAACCCTTGGGGATACTGGGCGATTCGCGTTCGGATCTTCTCCAGGGTGGCGGCTTCATCGCCTTCATAGGCCGAAACCTCGATCTGATAGCAGGATTCGGCATCCTGGGGCGTTGCCTGCCTGAAGAGGGGCTCGGGCATGACCATGGCTTAATCCCCGGTGGTTGTTGTGGTGTCCTGCTCCGATTGCTCGGCCAGCTTCAGGCGGTCAGCCTTGCTGATGTACGGGTTCTTGTTCTTCGGGGCCAGCTTGGCGTTGGCCTTCTTGGCATTGGCCTTCAATATCTGGTTGATTTTTTTACGACGGTTCATGGTTGTTACCCGGTTTGTAAGTTGTTGAACGGTGTCAGCTTGAAAAAATAGCCAGGCTCATGCTGTTGCAGAGAGTGGAGCGGTCTGCGGCTTCCCATGCGGGAGCCGTGATGGGCTGGCTGGAGTAGGTGAATGTTACACGGTTAGTTGTGGCATTGAATTGATGATTGGCAGCGTTGCTAGCACACGCTTGCCTTGTTCTTCTGTGTGCAGGGCAAAGAGGACTGCAGAATATTGCCCGCAACGACAGGAAGCGCCTCTACAGATTGCTCTCATCCACATCCACATCCACATCCACATCCAGCGCCTGGCCGATAGCGTAGTAATGTCCTCCGGCGATGTAATGCAGGCTGCGCAAGGTCGGGTCGGCCGTTTCAAAGTGCCAGTGACCTTCGCTGAAAACGCGAGTGTCGGCCCAGGCCCCAACCACTTCCCCGATAAACAGGTCGTAAGTTTGTTGGTTGTGCGGCTCGGGGATCAACTTGCAGGCCAGCCAGGCTGAGCAACCTTCAACAAATGGCAGATCATGGCCAGGCATCTCGAACAGTTGCACCGCGCAATGCTCGAGTTTGTCCGGGTCATCGACCAGGCTGACGCTGCCGACCAGGCTGGTCAGCCTGATTTGGGCTACGGTAGGTACCTGGATCACAAAGACCCCGCTGTTTTCCACCAAGGCGCGGGTTTTCACGTTTTTATCCAGCACCACGGTCAACTTGGGCGGGTCGAAGTCCAGGGCGCATGCCCAGGCTGCTGCCATGACATTCTGCACCCCTGCATGGCGGGACGAGACTAGAATCGTCGGGCCGTGGTTAAGCAGTCGGTAGGCTTTGTCCAGAGGGACGGCTGCAATATGTTCGTGCATTGTGGCTCCGCAATCGGGCAGTTTTAAAGTGCGGTCAAGGCCGCCGGCTTTGACTTATCGCCAGAAGGATACGACGCTGGATTCTTTATCTGAAGCGTCTTTGAACAGGAATAACCATGGCCAACCCTTACCGCGAACTTCTGGCAATACCTGGCGTCATGGGGTTGGTGGTGGCAAGTTCGATTGCCCGTTTGCCGCAGGCAATGATCGGCATCGGCATCATCACCATGCTGGTGCAGCAAACAGGGCTTTACTGGCTGGCCGGGGCGGTGGCCGGAACCTTTACCCTGGCCAATGCCCTGGTGGGGCCGCAGATATCAAAACGCGTCGACCGGCTGGGCCAGCGCCGGGTGCTGCCGGTGTTCACCGCATTCAGCATCGCCATGCTGCTGGCGTTGATCACCGCAGCACATCTGCGTGCCGACGCACCGTTGCTGTTTGTCCTGGCGGCACTGGCAGGCACCATGCCAAGCATGCCGGCCATGACCAGGGCGCGCTGGACCCAGCTTTTTCGCGGCAAGTCGCTGCTGCATACCGCGTTCTCCCTGGATACCGTGCTGACTGAAATGGCCTTTATCCTGGGGCCGCCCCTGGCGATTGGCCTGAGCACCGGGCTGTTTGCCGAAGCCGGGCCCCTGGCGGTGGCCGTACTGCTGGCGGTGGGCGTTACGGCGTTTGTGATGCAGCGCCAGACTGAGCCACAGATCATCAAGTCGGCCAGCACTCATACAGGCTCGACCTGGCGTCTTGCGGGGCTGCCTACCATTGTCCTGGCCTTGCTGGGCATGGGCGTTATCGGCGGCTCCGTCGATGTGGCCGTGGTTGCCTTTGCCAACGCCCATGACTGGCCGGCATCTGCCAGTTTTATCCTTGCCGCCTATGCTCTGGGGTCATTGATTGCCGGTCTGGCCTTTGGCGCTTTCAGAATTGCCATGCCCATGGCACAGCAATTTTTTATCGGGATTCTGGTCACGGCCATCACTGCGGTATTGCCGATTTTTTCATCCGGTGTCTATGTCCTGGCCCTGTTGCTGTTTGTTTCCGGGGTGTCTTTCGCACCAACCATGGTGATTGTCATGAACCTGGGCACGCTTATATTGCCGCCGCAGCGGGTCACTGAGGGTCTGACTTGGATGTCCACCGGCATCAGCATCGGCGTGGCATTCGGCGGGGTGGTGGCAGGCCTGGTGATCGACGCCTGGGGCGCCCGCGCCGGTTTTGCCGTTCCTATTGTCGCGGGAGCGGTGATGGTGCTGATTGTATGGCTTGGCCTGCGCACGCTGAATGTTGCAGCACAGGCTCAGTCACAGCAGGATTTTGCCAGGTGAGTGGTAATTGCTCCTGCGCCTTGCAGGTGTCAAAGGCTGTCCGGATCTCCGAAAAACATCTGAATCCGTGATCGCAACCAGCGCTCCCCGGGATCGTTGTCCTGGGCGCCGCGCCAGGCCATATGCAGCTCGAAGCTTTGGGTGTCCAGCGGCGGGTCTTCGGCGCGCACGCCACCCGCCGCGGTAAGGGCTTCGGCCGTATAGTCGGGCACGGTGGCGATGATATCGGTTCCTGCCAGCAGGGTGCTCAGGCCATTGAACTGCGGTACGGCGAGCACCACATGACGCTTGCGGCCCATTTTTTCCAGTTCGGTATCGATAAACCCGCTCAGGTCACCGGCGAACGACACCAGTGCGTGGGGGCGTTCGCAGAAGTCGTCCAGGCTCAGGGGGCCGGGCATGGTGTCGGCACGTAACAGTTTGGGACGGCTACGGCGCAGTACTTTGCGCTTGGCGTTGGCAGGCAGGTCGCTGGTGTAGCTGACGCCCACCGAAATCTCGCCCGAGGCCAGCAGTGGCGGCATCAGTATGTAGTTGACGCGGCGGACAACCAGGACGATACCCGGTGCTTCTGCACGCAAGCGCTTGAGCAGCAGCGGCAGCAGGGCGAATTCGACATCGTCCGACAAGCCGATACGAAACACTGAGGTGCTGGTCGCCGGGTTGAACTCTGAAGCGCGGCTCACCGCCGTGGAAATCGAGTCAAGGGCAGGCGAGAGCAGGGCAAAGATCTCGATCGCCCGGGCAGTCGGCTCCATGCTGCGCCCGGTACGGACAAAAAGCGGATCGTCGAACAGATTGCGCAAGCGTGACAGCGCCGCACTGATGGCCGGCTGGCCCAGAAACAGCTTCTCGGCTGCACGGGTCACACTGCGTTCATGCATCAGGGTTTCAAAGACGATCAGCAGATTCAGATCGACGCGACGCAAGTCGTTACGGTTCATCGGGCAGGCTTCGCAGTCGGTTCAACAGGTAGTGAGGTTACGGATCTTACTGGCAAAACTGTTTTTTCGTCACTCGGTAGATTTTCTTTCTTGCTGGACTGTAGGAGGTTTAACTCCTGTTTATGGTGGTTTCCCCGGTTTTTCAGGGCTTCTGCTCGCTGTAAACCTGTCGGCGGATCAATGCCAGGCATGTCGACTATTAATGCTGTCTGTTAGTCTTGCGCACAAAGCCCGGATAAAGTCCCGTGGTATTAGCGATTAATTAGGCGAGGTTGGTAATGTCGCGCACGATCCGTTTTCACAAGTTTGGTCCGGCCGAGGTGCTCAAGTGCGAAGAGCACGAAGTCGCCGCGCCTGCTCCCGGCGAAGTGCAGGTCCGTGTTCAAGCCATTGGCATCAGCTGGTATGACGTGCTCTGGCGGCAGAACCTGGCCCCCAGCCACGCCCGTTTGCCTGCGGGTATCGGCCATGAAATGGCAGGTATCGTCACCGCCGTCGGTGCCGGGGTTGATGATCTGGCGATTGGTGACAAGGTCGCCAGCTTTCCTGGCCAGAGCGCCAATGACTACCCGACCTATGGCGAGCTGATTTTGATGCCACGCTCCACGCTGACCCGCTACCCGGACGTATTGTCTGCGGTAGAGGCCAGCGTACATTACACACCGCTGTTGATCGCCTATTTCGCTTATGTCGATCTGGCCCAGGTCAAGCCCGGGCAGACTGTACTGATCACCGATGCCAGCCATTGCGCCGGTCCTTCGTTCGTGCAGTTGGGCAAGGCGATGGGCCTGAAGGTGATTGCTGCGACCAAGGACGCCAGTGAGCGCGAGTGCCTGCTGGCACTGGGTGCCGACAAGGTGATTGTCACCGAAGAGCAGGACTTGCTGATGCAGATCAACAAGATCACCGACAACAAGGGCGTGGATGTGGTGCTCGATGGTCTGGGTGGCCCGCAAATGTCAGTGCTGGGTGATGTCCTGGCGCCTCGTGGCAGCCTTGTTCTGTATGGTTTGCAAGGCGGTAACCAGACAGGGTTTCCGGGCTGTGCGTGCTTTCAGAAGAACATCAAGTTCTTCGTGCACTGCATCGGTAACTTCACTGGCAAGCCCGAGCTGGGTATCGCACAGGACGAAGAGGCGATGAAACGTGCCTTGCGTGATATCAACCAGCTAACTGCTGACCGGGTGCTCACACCGCTGGAGATCAAGGTGTTCCCTTTTGAGGACTTTGTAGAAGCCCATCGTTATATGGATGGTTGTCCGTGCCGGGGGCGAGTTGCTTTGCAAGTGTCAGCGACCTGAAGCCTGACAAGGCTGCGCAAAACTTCCCGTCTCATAAACGCGGCCCTGAACATAGTGTTCAGGGCCGCGTTTTTTTGTGTCTGGCCCCAGCGGACTTTTGGATTGCTTTATCCAGAAAGAAAGTGCGACTGAAGAACATGTCATAAGAGTGCAGCATAATAAAGTATGTATTCTATTGAGTGGTTTTTGTAGGTTTGTTCCTGTGCGTATGTGCGTCTCGTCTCTTCCGGGTCCAAGAGTTGCAGTAAATCTGGGCGCGTCTAATTGGGCGTGCTGATAATAAGAAGCTCGATCCGGAGGATAATCCATGAACAACTTTCATGAACAGGCCATGGGCTTTGTGTATCAACAAGTTCTGCATCGGCTTCTGGGGTGTTTCAGTCGTCCCGAGCGCATTGCATTGCAGTTGTTGATTCAACGTTTATTAGTGGCGGCCGGTGGCGTGGAGCGCATAGGGAATTACCGGGTAATGGTGGTTCATGAGGGCGGCAAGGAGTGTGCCTATACATTGGCTTTTTTACGCGCCGCACAACTGAGTATTGCCGGGCGCTCGCCAGAGACGTTCAAGTTGCGCATTGCGATACTGCGCCAGCCACGCATGACCGCCAATGTGATGGAGCGAATTCAGACCCAGTGCAACGAGTTGTTTATCTATGAAGATATGCGTGTCGAGTTGTTGATTGTCGATGAGCAGAGTACAACCAGGCTGCATAAACAGACGGTTTTCGAGAGCCTGCCTTCGGTGATGAATCGTACTCAGGTGCTGATGTCAGGACACTTGACCCAAGGCGACGCCAGAGCGACATTCTTTTATTCCGACCTGCTGGCCCGGGCCAAGCTGTACCGTCAGGCTTGCAGATGGGGCGCCAGGGTGGACGCCCTGATTGACCGGCGCCCGCCCAGCCATCTGGGGCAATACGTGACGTGGATCCAGCAGGTTGCAGAGCAGCACGGGCATGCACCGCCGGGTGATGACCATGAAAGCTTTGAAAACGCAGTCAAGTTGTGCAGCAAACTGGATGATGACTATAAAGAGTTCTTGAAATTGCCTCCCGCGTATCGGGGTGAGTTTTCTGCAATCAGTGGCGGCAGCAATGATATTGACGTGATCAATATTTTTGATTGTTTATGCCACGAAGCGGACGTGTTGAGTTCTCAGGTGCTGATGTTTGTGGAGGGACCATGGAATATAAAAATGCTGGACATTGAGGAGCCGCAAGCGGCGGTCGTGTTAGTGGCTGCCCACCTCCAGGGTTTGCGTGGCACTTACCAGTACGGGGTGGAATACAGTGTCGGTGCGGATGCTTACTTGCGCCGTGCATCGCTGGAAAATCAGTGCAATGAACGGTTTAAAGGTCAATTGATAAAGAGGCTCGGCGCTTCGTTCAATACACCGAAACGAATTAGAAAGTTGCACGGTGTCGCCACTCAGTACCTGGGTGAACTGCACGGTGTCAATAATGAACAGTTGGGCTGCTTTATATGTTCGCCTTTTGTTAATAAAGCCGATGACCTGGAGTCCTTTCTACAAAACTGCTACCCCGAAAAATTGCAATACATCCACGAGTTTCGACGGGTACTGATGGACCCGGACAGCTCTTCGCAGGTCGATATCGCCTGGCTGGAGTCTGTAAGCGGACTGCCCCTTGCATCGTTGCAAGCGCTTTATCACATGGAAAAAACAGACGTGAGAACAAGCAACACCCTGATTGCCACATTGTGCGCTCACGACCCAAGCAAAAAACCCTGGCACCCAGTACTTGCGGGCTAAGGCAGGTGGTTTGGGGGCGGGTTAGTACCACCCCGGCCTGCTGGCGGGGACCCGGCGAACGCACCGCTCATCCAATAGCATTTGCCAGAGCCCCGGGCAAACTGATATCTGTACGCATATCCAGTATTCATGCTCAGTGGTTAGTTCTGCCTGTGATTTCCAATCCCCTCGAAGACCCGTTTTACTACCTGAAAAACTTCCGGCATGTGCTTGACTGGATCGCTGCCCGTTATGAAGACGTGCTGACTGTCGACGAGCAACGGTTTATCGCAGGTTTTGCCCAATTACCCGGCTCCTCGCAAGCGCTGTGGGTGCGCATGATCATGCGCAAGGGCGATCACTTCCGGGCCGGCAGGCTCAATTACCCGGAAATCGGTGATACCGCGCTGGCGGCGGCCCCCTTGCTGGCCCTTGGCTGGCTGGATAATCAGGCGCCCTTGGCCTTGGCCGACGTGTTTGACGTACTGCAAAAAGCGGAAATCCTGGCCTGTTTCAGTGCCCGTATCACGCAACCCAAGGGTAAAAAAACGGACTGGTTCGAGCAACTGGCTGCCGACTTTACCCAGCGCCAACCCCTTTCCCAATGGCATCCCGGCCTTACCGAGCCGCTTTACACCCTCAACCACCGAGCGCTGTGTGACCGCCTGCGGCTGATGTTTTTTGGCAACCTGGGGCAGAGCTGGTCCGATCTGGTACTGGCCGACCTCGGCCTGTTTACCTATGAGAAGGTCGATTTCAGCCACGAGTCCCGTGCTCTGGGGTGCCGGGCCGATATAGAGGGCTATTTGCAGCTCCATGCCTGTCGCGAGCAATTTGAGCTCAGTGGCGATGCCGCTGCCGTGCTGCAACAGGTGCTCGACTACCAGGCAGGCAACCGCTGGCTGCAACGGCGCCGCGGGCGCTTGTTGTTTCAGCTGGGTCAGCATCTGGAGCGGGCAGGGGATCTGACGCGGGCACTGGAGGTCTATCAGCACAGCCTGCACCCCGAGGCACGCCAGCGCAGCATTCGCGTGCTCGAACGTCAGGCGCACTATGCACCGGCATTGCAGCTGGCCGAAGACGCGCAACAGGCCCCACTGACTGATGCCGAGCTTCAGCATCTGCGACGAATCATCCCGCGCTTGCGCCGCAAGCTGGGCTTGGCGCCATTGCCCGTGGCCCAGGCAATGGCACCCGACCGGCTCGACCTGAGCCTGCCACGGGACGAAGCGGCCAGTGTCGAGCTAATGGCTGCCGCGCACTTGCACAGCGCTGCAGCGCCTGTGCATTACGTGGAAAACACCCTGGTTAACGGGCTCTTCGGTCTGCTGTGTTGGCCGGCGATTTTCGCACCCTTGCCGGGCGCCTTTTTTCACCCGTATCAGAGTGGTCCGGCAGACATGCTGGAAGATGATTTCTATCAGCAGCGTGCCGACAGGTTCGAGGCTTGCCTGGCGCAGCTCGATGATGGCCGTTACCTGACCACTATCCGCGACACCTATGCTGCCAAATTTGGCGTGCAGTCTAACTTCGTGGCTTGGAATCACCTGAATCAGAACCTGCTGGAAGAGGCATTACGGTGTTTGCCCCCTGCGCACTTGAAACTTTGGTTTCGGCGTCTGTTGCTGGATATCAGGGCCAATCGCAGCGGTATGCCCGACCTGATCCAGTTTTTTACGGCGCAACACACCTATCGCATGATTGAGGTCAAAGGCCCGGGTGACCGTCTGCAGGACAACCAACTGCGCTGGCTGGCCTTTTGTGAAGAGCACGGGATGCCGGTGACCGTGTGTTATGTGCAATGGCAGGAGCTGCAAGGGTGAATTATCGCGTTGCAGTGCGTGCCTTGTGTGAATTCACCGCCAAGACTGGCGATCTGGACTTGCGATTTACCCCTTCGCCCACGGCGCAGCAGGGCATAGCCGGGCATCGCACGGTTGCATCGCGGCGCAGCCCGGAGTATCAGGCGGAGCTGAGCCTGGAAGGACAGTTCGGCGCCTTGAGCGTACGCGGTCGTGCAGACGGTTATGACCCCGCAGCCAATGTCCTGGAAGAAGTGAAAACCTTTCGTGGCGAATTCACTGCAATACCGGCCAACCACCGTCAACTGCATTGGGCTCAGGCCCGGGTCTATGGCTGGTTATTGTGCCAGAGCCTGCAGTTGCCACAGGTTGACCTGGCGCTGGTGTATTTTGACATTATCAGTGAAAAGGAAACCCGCCTGCAGGAAACCTGGTCAGCATCGGACCTGCAGCAATTTTTCGAGCTGCAATGCGGGCTTTTCCTGGCCTGGGCCGAGCAGGAAATGGCCCATCGTGCAGCCAGGAATGCTGCCGCCCGTGCCCTGGCCTTTCCCCATAAGCAGTTTCGAACCGGGCAGCGGGCTTTGGCAGAAGCGGTATACAAGACCGTCAGCACCGGGCGCTGCCTGATGGCCCAGGCACCTACCGGGATCGGCAAAACCATCGGTACCCTGTTTCCGTTGCTCAAGGCCATGCCCGGCCAGCAGCTCGACAAGCTGCTGTTTCTGACGGCCAAGACGCCGGGGCGCAAACTCGCCCTCGATGCGATTCAGGTGCTTTTTCCCAAGGGGCAGGACGCTCCGTTGCGGGTGCTGGAGCTGGTGGCGCGAGACAAGGCCTGTGAATACCCGCAAAACGCCTGCAATGGTGACTCTTGCCCTCTGGCCAGAGGCTTCTACGATCGTTTACCCGCTGCGCGAAGGGCTGCGATTGGCCAAACCCCCCTCGATCAGAAGAGCCTGCGCAATGTCGCGTTGGAGCACGAGGTCTGTCCTTATTACCTGAGTCAGGAGATGGCGCGCTGGGCTGATCTGGTGATTGCCGATTACAACTATTACTTCGACTTCAGTGCCTTGCTTTATGGTCTGGCCCAGGCCAACCAATGGCGGGTCGGGACCCTGGTGGATGAAGCCCATAACCTGGTCGAGCGGGCGCGCGGGATGTACAGCGCAAGCCTCGATCAGCAGACCCTCAACAGCGTACGGCACACGGCTCCGGCACCGCTGGACAAACCCTTCAAACGCCTTGACCGCGAATGGAGTGCCCTGCACAAGGCGCAGGCGGGCCCCTATCAGGCATACCCGCAACTGCCAGCCAAATGGCTGAATGCCTTGTCTTCCTGCATCACCGCCATAGGCGATTACCTCAACGATCACCCCCATGGGCTGGCGGGAAACCTGCAGGCGTTCTACTTCGAAGCCTTGCAGTTCAATCGGGTGGCGGAGTTGTTCGATGAAAATTTCCTGTTCGACGTCAGCCTGGTTGAAGGCGGCAAGCGGCGCCTCTCGCAACTCAATCTGCGCAACATTGTGCCTGCCGGTTTTATCGGCCCGCGTCTGGCGAGTGCTCACAGCAATGTGCTGTTTTCTGCCACCCTCAGCCCGCAAACCTATTACGCCAATCTGTTGGGCTTGCCGGAGGATGCGCTGTGGATGGATGTCGAATCGCCATTTGGCGCCGAGCAACTGGACGTGCAGGTGGTGAGCCGCATATCCACCCGTTTTGTCCATCGTCAGGCTTCGCTGGAGCCGATTGTGGAGCTGATTGCCAGGCAGTTCGGGCAGCGTCCGGGCAACTATCTGGCGTTTTTCAGCAGTTTTGATTATATGCAACAGGTTGCCGAACTACTGGCCGAGCGCCATCCGTCGATATCACGTTGGCTGCAGGCACGACGAATGGACGAAGCAGCACGTCAGGACTTTCTCGACCAGTTCACCCTGACCAGTCAGGGCGTCGGTTTTGCCGTGCTGGGCGGGGCATTCGGTGAAGGCATTGATTTGCCTGGTGCGCGGCTGATTGGCGCTTTTGTCGCCACCCTCGGTCTGGCCCAGTTGAATCCGGTCAATGAACAGATCAAACAGCGCATGGCGGCACGGTTTGGCGCCGGTTATGACTACACCTACCTTTATCCGGGTGTGCAGAAAGTGGTGCAGGCCGCCGGCCGGGTAATTCGTACCCAGAGCGATCAGGGCACGCTGTTTCTGATTGATGACCGTTTTGCCGAGCCGAAGGTGCAGCAACTGCTACCGCGCTGGTGGCGACTGCAGTGAACGAAATCTCGAGTACCCCAAACCCTGTCTTCGAGGGTGCCGTCAGAGGGCAGGGGGCTGTTCAGTCGCGGTAAAAGACTTGCACCAAGTGATAGCCGAACTTGCTCTTGACCGGGCCATGCACCACCCGCAGCGGTTTTTTGAAGATGATCTGGTCAATGATGCCAACCATCTGCCCGGGCCTCACTTCGCCCAGATCGCCGCCGCGTTTGCCTGACGGGCAGGTGGAGAATTTTTTCGCCAGCACATCGAAGGCTTCGCCTTTGGCGATGCGTTGTTTGAGCGATTCGGCCTCTTCGGCTGTTTTCACCAAAATATGGCGGGCTTGAGCTTTCATGTGATCTGTACCTTGGAACAGTGGGGCATAGTGCGAGGGCGCGGATTATGCCTGAGTTTTCGCCTCCGGGTGATGATGGCGCGGCAGGTACAAGCACACACGGGTGCCGCATCCGCTCAGGCTGTTGATGCTGACATGCCCGCCGGACTGCTGGGCAAAGCCGTAAATCATCGATAGCCCAAGCCCGGTTCCCTGGCCCACGGGCTTGGTGGTGAAAAACGGGTCAAAGGCCCTGGCGAGGACCCGCGGGCTCATACCGGTGCCATTGTCACTGACCTCGAGCATGACGTAATCCCCGGAGCTGACTGATTCCAGAGTGCCGAGATCGCTGGCATTGAGGTAATGATTGGCGGTTTTGACCACCAGGGTGCCACCGTCGGGCATCGCATCCCGGGCATTGATCATCAGATTGAGCAGGGCACTTTCGAGCTGGCCGCTGTCAGTATTGACCGGCCAGATGTTTTGCCCCAGTTCCAGGATCAGGTCGATATTCGCGCCTTTGCTGCTGCTGAACAATTCCTGCAGTGATTTCACCAGCTGATTGGGGTCCAGCGGCTTGCGATCCAGCGACTGGCGACGGGAGAACGTCAGCAAGCGGTTGGTCAGCGCGGCGGCGCGCTGCGCAGAGTTGACGGCGGCATCGGCAAAACGCTCGACCTCATCAATACGGCCTGCCGCGATGTAGCGTTTCATCAGGTCCAGGCTGGCGATAATGCCAGTGAGCATATTATTGAAATCATGGGCGATGCCGCCCGTCAATTGCCCTACCGCCTCCATTTTTTGCCCGTGGCGCAGGGCTTCCTCAGCACGGGCCCGCTCCTGTATCTCGAGCTGCAATTGCATATTGGCCTCGGCCAATGCCCGGGTACGCTCGGCCACACGCTCCTCAAGGGTTTCGTTAAGCTCAAGCAAAGCTTGTTCGGTGGCGCTGGCCTGCAAGCGTTGGTGGCGCCTTGAACTCTTGATTGGCATGGTAGGTCCTGAATTTGAATCTGTAAGTCGGTCTGTTTAAGGCCGCATACCGGTACAAGGCTGTCAGCCTTGCTGCAAAGCCCGGTCTTGACCGTGCGACTAAGGTCGAATGAGGCTCCAGCTTAGCCTTTCGTACAATTGCGCCCCTTTTTTTGATTGAGGACGCTCACTTTGTATCCGAGCGTGTCTTCGGTCGTTTTCACCCTGCCAATGATTGGCTGCTGGAGCTTGTACATGGTTCATCCTTTTTCATTGTTGGCGCATCGCCGGGTAGCACACTTGGGCGCGCTGGCAGTGTGTGCCGGCTTTGCCGCACCGTCACAGGCCGGCGGCTTTTTTGAAGACAGCAGCGCCAGACTGGAAGCACGTACGGTGTACTTCAATCGCGATTTTCGCGATGGTAGCAGCTCAAACCCCCAAGGCGCCTCCAAGCGCGATGAAACGGCGCAAGGGTTTATCCTCAATCTGCAATCGGGCTATACCGAGGGCACCGTCGGTTTTGGCCTGGATGCACTGGGCATGCTGGGCCTGAAGCTGGATTCCAGCCCGGCCGACAGCAATAGTGGCCTGCTGCCTTCGACCGGCAGCGACCCGCGTCGTTCCAAGGATCAGTACGCCAAATTTGGCCTGACAGCAAAAATGCGCGTATCCGACACCGTGCTCAAATACGGCGCGCTGCTGCCTGATCTGCCGTTGCTCAAATACAATGATGGCCGTTTACTGCCAAACATGTTCAATGGCGCCATGCTGGTATCCCAGGAAATCAGGGATCTCAAGTTCATGGCCTCGCGCCTTGACCGTTATACCGCCCGGGACTCCACCGACTCCCAGGACCTGCGCCTGAACTGCAAAAACAAGCGTTATGGCTGCAATATCACCGCTGATCACTTCAGCATGTATGGTCTGGACTACAAGGTTAACGAGCATCTGACTGCGCAATACCACTACGGTGAGTTGCAGGATATCTATCGCCAGCAGTTTGTCGGTTTGCAGGCCAATCAACCGGTCGGTCCTGGTGTGTTGTCTGCCGATGTGCGCTTGCTGAAAAGTGATGACTCGGGTTCGGCCAAAGCTGGCACTATCGACAACCGCGCATTGGGCGCCATGCTCGGCTATGCACTGGGCGGGCACAAGATCAGTGCTGGCTGGCAGCGCATGAACGGCGATACTTCAATGCCGTACCTGGATGGCAGCAACCCGTATCTGGTCAACTACCTGCAGGTCAACGACTTTGCCAACGCTCAGGAGCGTTCCTGGCAACTGCGTTACGACTACGACTTCAAAGCCATCGGCATCGACGGTCTGTCGTTCCTGACCCGCTATGTCAATGGCGACCATATCAAGGTGGTGGGCAGCAGCGAAGAGGGCAAGGAGTGGGAGCGTGACAGCGAGCTGAAATACATCGTGCAAAGCGGTACGTTCAAGGACGTCAGCCTGCGCTTGCGTAATGCCACCTACCGCACCAACTACTCCCAGTTTGCCCGTGACGTGGATGAGACCCGTTTGATCGTCAGCTATAACCTGTCGATCTGGTAAGGGCTGTAGCCACTGAGGTGCGCAGCGAGGCGGCGATGGGTTGCGCAGCGACCCTGAAATATTGAAGGTCCTGCGGCCCTTATCGCTGCCTCGTTGCGCGCCTCAGCGGCTACAAGGGTTACAGCAGCTGATCGCGGTAGGGCAGGTCCGGGCCGGTTTTACTGCAGGTCAGGGCTGCGGCACGGCTGGCGAAGTCGAGCAGGGCGTCCAGTTGCACCGCACTCAGGCCCTGTATGCCTTCGATCGAGTCCAGCCCATGCCCGGTCAACCATGCAATTACTGCGGCCTGGAAGGTATCCCCCGCGCCCACGGTATCGGCTACCTCCACCAGGCTGGCGGGCACCGAACGCTGCCCATGTTCGCGACTGAACACACTGGCGCCCTGGCTGCCCCGGGTCAAAAACACCAGTTGGCAACGATGATCGAGCCAGGACCGGGCGATCTGCTGCGCGTCTTGCCCCGGATACAGCAGCGTCAGGTCCTCATCGCTGACCTTGATCACATCGGCATAGGGGATCAGTTCCTTGATCCGCTGACGCCAGCGTTCGATGTCCGGCTCTGGATTAAGGCGCACATTGGGGTCAAGGCTGATCAGCCGTTGCCCGCTCTCGCGCTTGACCAGTGCCAGCAACGTATCGCCCACCGGCTGCACCACCAACGAAAAAGACCCCACATGCACACCCCGCACCTCGGGCCCAAGCAGCGGCAGGTGATGGGCGTGCAATTGCCGGTCGGCGCAGCCCTCACCGCGAAAGCTGTAGGCGGGCGAGCCGTTGGCATCCAGCGCGACCATGGCCAGCGTGGTGGGCGCGTCCAGATCATGCAGGTATCGTGTGCTGACGCCTTCATTGACCAGCACCTGTTTCAGCCGCTGGCCCAGGTAGTCGGTCGACAGCCCGGCAAACAGTGCCGTGTCGACGCCCAGGCGACGCAGGCCCACCGCCACGTTGAAGGGTGAGCCGCCAGCAATGGCCTTGAAGTCCACCTGGCCCGTCGGCGTACTCTCAGGCGACCGGGCAAAAAAATCGAATAAGGCTTCTCCGCATACCAGATACATAACATTTACTCGGTTAAGGCTGCGACCTGTAGTCGGTAGCGTTGATAGAAGTGTTCGTAGGCCCGGACGTTATCGGCCTCGGGCCGGGTTTCACCCGCAGGATCCAGGCGCACGCAACGCCGGCACAGATCAGCCAGTGTCGGTGAGTCAGCAGCCACACACCAGGCAGCCTGAATTGCAGCCCCCAGTGCGGCTGCTTCGCTCTGCTCAGGGCAGACTACCGGGGTGGCCATGATATCGGCCACCAACTGGCGCCACAGGGGGCTTTTTGAACCGCCGCCTACCAGGCGGATGACGTGGCTTTGCAGGCCGTTGCGGCGCAGCAGATCGAGGCCGTAGCGCAAGCCATAGGTGGTGCCTTCAATGGCTGCGCGGCACAGATTGGCCTGGGTCATGTTGGTCAGTGTAAGGCCCTGAAAATTGCCGGTGGCATCGGGCAGGGCAGGCACCCGCTCGCCGTTGAGGAAGGGCAGCAGACTGACACCCTCTGCGCCTGCGGGTGCCTGCCTGGCCATCTGGTTGAAACCCTCCACAGATAAGCCGAACAGCTCGCGCACGGCACCGGTGACATTGGTCAGGTTCAGGGTGCAGATCAGCGGCAGCCAGCCGCCGGTGCTCGAGCAGAAGTTGGCCACTGAGGCCTCGGGGCGGGCCTGTGGCTGCGGGTCAAAGGCATACACCGTACCCGACGAGCCCAGGCTCATGGTGATGATTCCGGGTTCGATATTGCCGGTGCCGATGGCTGCCATCATATTGTCGCCGCCCCCGCTGGATACCACGGCATCGGGGTTCAGTCCCAGCAGCTGCGCGATAAGCGGGCGGATACGCCCGATCGGTTGGCGGGGCTCGATCAGCTCGGGCAGCGCCTGCTCCAGATGGCCGTCGGGATCGATATGATGCAACAGTTCGCGATCCCACTGGCGAGTGCGCACGTTGAAATAACCGGTGCCGGACGCATCACCGTATTCGCTGCAGCAGCGTCCGGTCAGCCAGAAATTCAGGTAGTCATGGGGTAACAGGATATGGGCAGTGCGTGCCAAAATCTGAGGATGATGGTGTTTTGTCCAGAGCAGCTTGGAGACCGTGTAGCCTGGCGCGATCACCAGGCCCAGCCGCTCCAGGGAGCCGGTTTCGCCGCCCAGCCATTCTAACAGTTGGTTGTTTTCGCCAGTTGACTCGGTGTCACACCACAGTTTGGCCGGGCGCAATACATCGCCTTGGCTATCGAGCAGCACCAGCCCGTGTTGTTGTGCGGACACGCCTATGCCCTGAATCTGCTGGCCGCTGATGCCGGCTTGGGTCAGGGCCTGGCGGGTGGCGTGTTGCAATGCATCCAGCCATTGCCCGGGATCCTGCTCGCGCCGCCCCTGTGCGCCCTGGATTAACGTGTGTGGGGCGCTGCCCAGCCCGAGCACCTGGCCGGACTCGCTGTCGAGGATCAGGGCCTTGGTGCCCTGGGTGCCGCAATCGATGCCCAGGTATAAGTGGGTTGTGCTCATGGGAACCTGCTCTTAGCCAGATCAAAAGCCTCTAACAGACCCTTTCCGCAGGGATAAGGGACTGATCGGGGATAACGGTGCACTTGCGACTGCTCAATTCAGCACCCTCTGCCAGAGAGGGCTGGGGTGGGCTTCAAAGATGAAGCAGATTTTCCAGGGTTTTGCTCACCCCGACATCACGCAAGCTGTTCAGGCACCACTCGAACGCAGCTACAAATTCGGCAGACCGGGGAATGGCGCCGCCAAAGATCTCTTCAACGCTCAATAATCGCTGCACGATCAACTCATCATCCGCCACCAGGGCCTGGCAAAACTCCGCCCGCGGGTCGGGAATCGCATAGTGCAGCCCATTTTCATCAACCCCCTTGAGATACAGCGCCCAGGCTGCAACCACCAGTGCCGCACGTTTCAACTCGCCACCATCGCTGATCAGCCGGTTGATGGCAGGCACGGTGAACTTGGGAAGCTTCGACGAGCCATCCGAGCACACGCGCTCCAACTGGTCGGCAATGGCCTGATTGGAAAAGCGTTCCACCAGGGTGTTCTTGTAGGCCGTCAGGTCAATGCCGGGCACCGGCGCCAGTTGCGGCGTTACGTCCTGATCCATATAGGCACGCATATACGTCACGAACAGGGGATCGCCCATGGTTTCGTGAACAAACCGATAGCCCTTGAGGAACCCCAGGTACGTCAATGCCAGATGACTGCCATTGAGCAGTTTGATTTTCATCTCTTCATAAGGCGTGACGTCGTCGGTGAGTTGTACGCCCACGGTTTCCCATGCCGGGCGGCCGCAGGCAAATTTGTCTTCGAGTACCCACTGGATAAACGGCTCGCAGACCACCGGCCAGGCGTCGTCTATACCCAGTTGGTCATGCAGTTGCAAACGATGGGCGTTACTGGTCATGGGCGTGATGCGATCCACCATGGCATTTGGAAAGCTGACATTGGCAGCGATCCAATCATGTAGTTCAGCACCGCGCAGCGCGGCAAAAGCCAGCAGGGCCTTGCGCGCGACAGCGCCGTTGTGGGGCAGGTTATCGCAGGACATCAGGGTAAAGCCCCGGATACCGCTGGCCTGGCGTCGGGAAAGGGCGGCGCATAGCACACCAAACACGGTTGTCGGTGCTTCGGGGTGGGTGAGGTCGTGCTGGATCTGTGGCAGTGCAGACATAAATTCGCCGCTGCTGTCATCGATGCAATAGCCGCCCTCGGTGATGGTCAGCGAAACGATGCGAATGGCCGGGCTGGCCAGCTTGTCGATCAGTGCATTGATGCCGTCTTCGGCCAGCAGCATGCCGCTGATAGAGCCGATGATGCGGCTTTGGGTGTCGTCGCTGTCGCCCAGTTCGAACAGGGTATAGAGGTAGTCCTGACCGGCCAGAGCGTCGCGCACCTTGCGGTCTTCGCCCCGCAGACCGATGCCGCAGATGCTCCAGTCCAGATCCTGGCCCCGATTCATCAGAGCATCGGTGTAATACGCCTGGTGGGCGCGATGAAATCCGCCCACGCCGATGTGGGCAATGCCCTGCCGGGTATCGCTGCCAAGGTAGGTGGGTTTGGCCACCAGGTTGGTAAGGGTGTCGAGGTTTCGGCGATTGAGTTTCATGGGGCAATCTCGTGGGTTCAGGCAGCTGCGCGCAATGGACGGGTCAGGGCCAGGCCCCCGGCATCGAATAAATGGCAATGTTCACTGTCCAGGTGCAACTGCAACTGCTCGCCATAGCGGCTGGCCATATCACCGCGCACGCGCATGGTCAGCGGTTCACCGCAGGCGGTATTGACGTGGCAGTAAGTGTCGCTGCCCAGGCGCTCGCCCACATCGGCGGTGACGGTGAGGGTGCATTCGCCAGGTTTGGCAAGGTTTAAGTGTTCGGGTCGAATGCCCAGTGTTACCGGGCTGCCAAGGCTTAGCGATGCGCCGCACAGAGGCAGTTGGATGCGGGTGCCAGCGTCCAGTTCGACTTCGCAGCCCTGGCGCTCGAGGCGACTGATCTTGCCTTGCAAAAAGCCCATTTTGGGCGTGCCCAGAAACCCCGCGACAAATAGGTTGGCTGGCTGGTGATACAGCTCTAGCGGCGAGCCGACTTGCTCGATTTTGCCGCCATTAAGCACCACTACCTTGTCGGCCAGGGTCATGGCTTCGACTTGATCGTGGGTCACGTAGATCATGGTTGCTTGCAGCTCCTGATGCAGGCGTGCCAGTTCCAGACGCATTTGCACCCGCAGCGCGGCATCGAGGTTGGACAACGGCTCATCAAACAGGAAGATCTTGGGGTTGCGAACAATCGCCCGGCCAATGGCCACGCGCTGACGCTGACCACCGGACAGGTGTTTGGGCTTGCGCTCAAGTAAGGGTGCCAGTTCCAGAATGCGGGCGGCTTCGTTGACCTTTTTTGCCACTTCGGCCTTGGGCACGCCTGCCAGGTCGAGGGCAAACGACATATTTTTGCGCACGCTCATATGCGGGTACAGGGCATAGGTTTGAAACACCATGGCCAGGTCGCGCCTGGCCGGGCTGACTTCGGTGATGTCGCGACCGTCCAGCTCGATGGTGCCGTGCGTCACTTCCTCAAGCCCGGCAATCAGGCGCAGCAGTGTGGATTTACCGCAGCCCGACGGCCCGACAAATACCACGAACTCACGGTCGTTGACCTCAAGATCAATGCCTTTGATGATCGAGAAACCTTCAAAGCCCTTGTGCAGATTGTTGATTCTCAGGTTGGCCATAGTGGGCCTCCAATCAGTATTTTTATTTGACTGCGCCGAAGGACAAACCGCGCACCAGTTGCTTCTGGCTGATCCAGCCAAAAATCAGGATCGGTGCGCAGGCCAGGGTAGAAACGGCCGACAACTTGGCCCAGAACAGGCCCTCGGGGCTGGAGTAGGACGCGATCAGTGCAGTCAGAGGCGCGGCGCTGGAAGAGGTCAGGTTCAGTGACCAGAACGCTTCGTTCCAGCACAGGATCAGCGACAGCAGCAGGGTTGAAGCCAGGCCGCCCTTGCTGATCGGCAGCAATACGCGCACCACCTCCTGCCACAGCGTGGCGCCGTCCAGCCGTGCGGCTTCGAGGATGTCTTTGGGAATATCCTTGAAGTAGGTGTAAATCATCCACACCACGATCGGCAGGTTGATCAGGGTATAGATGATGATCAGTGCCGCTCGTGTATCCAGCAGGCCAAAGCTCTTGGCCAGCAGGTAGATGGGCATCAGTACACCCACTGGCGGCAGCATCTTGGTGGAGAGCATCCACAGCAGCGTGCCCTTGGTGCGCTTGGTTTCGTAGAACGCCATCGAGTAGGCCGCCGGGATAGCGATCAGCATGCACAGGGCCGTGGCAGTGAACGAGATCACCACCGAGTTCCAGGCGAAGTGAAAGTAACCGCTGCGCTGTTCGATATGCAGGTAGTTCTCCAGCGTGGGCGTGAAAATGAACTGGGGCGGCGTGGCAAAGGCGTCGAGTTCGGTTTTAAAACTGGTCAGGAGCATCCAGAAGATCGGGAAAAAGATCAGGATGGCGATGGCCCAGGCCAGGGTGCCCAGCAGCAGGCTTTGCAGGCGGCGCGATTGTTGTAGTGTCATCACTGAGCCCTCACGGCTTGTCTGTCAGGTTTTTGCCGAGCATGCGCACCAGAATGATGGCGGCAATATTGGCGATGACCACGGCGATCAAACCGCCGGCCGAGGCCATGCCCACATCGAACTGCACCAGCGCCTGGTTGTAGATCAGGTACGCGAGGTTGGTGGATGCATAGCCCGGGCCGCCGTTGGTGGTGGTAAAGATTTCGGCGAACACCGACAACAGAAAGATGGTCTCGATCATCACTACGACGGCAATGGGGCGCGCCAGATGGGGCAAGGTCAGGTGCCAGAAAATCGCGATGGGGCCGGCACCGTCCAGGCGCGCGGCTTCTTTTTGTTCCTGGTCCAGAGACTGCATGGCGGTCATCAGAATCAGGATCGCAAAGGGCAGCCATTGCCACGACACAATGATGATGATCGACAGCAGCGGGTAGTGCGCCAGCCAGTCCACCGGCTGGGCGCCAAACAACTTCCACACGGCGGCCAGGACGCCGGATACCGGATGGAAAATCAGATTTTTCCAGATCAGCGCGCCCACGGTCGGCATGATGAAAAACGGCGAGATCAACAGCACCCTTACGATGCCGCGACCCATGAATTCGCTGGCTTCGAGCAGGGCGCTGATCAGTACGCCGAGCACCACGCTGATCAGCAGCACACTGCCAACCAGCAGCAAAGTGTTGGTTGCGCCGGGCAAGAAGCCCGAGTCGGTGAGGAAGTAGGTGAAGTTCTCCAGCCCCACGAACTGGTTTTCGCCGGGATAAAGCAGGTTGTAGCGGATCAGTGAAAAGTACAGGGTCATGCCCAGTGGCACGATCATCCACAGCAACAGAAGCGCCACAGAGGGCGTGACCAGAAACCAGCCGGGATTGAACAGACGCGGACGCCGCCCCGTTGGCGGGGCGTCGAGCGCGGCAATAACAGTCGAAGTCGTCATCGTCAATACACCTGAATTGCTTTGCGTGGGAGCGAGCCTCCTCGCGAAGGAGTCGACGCGGTATTAGCGAGCAGGCTCGCTCCCACAGACCAGAGTTTGGTGTTGGCAGTGCTACTTGGGATAACCCGCCCGCTTCATTTCACGCTCGGTGCTCTGCTGGGCCGCGGCCAGAGCCTGGTCCACGGTGGTCTGGCCAATCAGCGCGGCACTGAACAGCTTGCCAACCTGGGTGCCCACCGCCTGGAACTCCGGAATGGTGACCAACTGGATACCCACATAAGGGACGGGCTTGAGGGTCGGGTCCTGAGGGTTGGCAACTTTCAAGGACTCGAGGGTGACCCTGGCAAAGGGTGCAGCTTTCAGGTACGCCTCGGTATAGGTCGAGGCCCGGGTGCCCGGGGGTACATTGGCTATGCCGTCTTTTTCCGCTACCAGTGCACCGTATTCTTTGGACGTGGCCCAGGTACTGAACGTCCTGGCGGCGTCCTTGGCTTTGGAACTGGTGGGTATGGCCAGTGCCCAGGAGTACAGCCAGGCACTGCCTTTATCGGTCACAGCATGGGGGGCGAAGGTAAAGCCGACATGCTCGGCGACCTTGCTCTGGCTACTGTCGGTGACAAACGAGCCAGCAACACTGGCATCGACCCAGATCGCACATTTGCCGCTGTTGAACAGCGCCAGGTTTTCGTTGAAACCATTGCTGGTCGCACCCGGCGGGCCTGAGGCTTTCAGTGTGCCGACATAAAAATTCAAGGCATTTTGCCACTCGGCCCCGTTGAACTCCGGTTGCCATTGTTCATTGAACCAGCGCGCGCCGTAGGCGTTGGCGATGGTGCTGATCAGCGCCATGTTTTCACCCCAGCCCGCCTTACCGCGCAGGCAGATGCCGTATTGTTCCTGGTCAGGTTTGTTGAGGGTGCGGGCAAAGCCGGCGATCTGCTCCCAGGTCGGATGCTCGGGCATGCTCAGCCCGGCATCCTTGAACAGGTCGGTACGGTAATAGGTCATCGAGCTTTCGGCATAAAACGGCAGGGCATAGAGCGTGCCCTTGACGGACAGGCCGTCGCGAACCGCCGGGAACACATCGTCGATGGCATAGGTGGCGGGCAGGTCGGTCATGGGCTCGAGCCAGCCCTTGGCACCCCAGAGTGCGGCTTCGTACATGCCGATGGTCAGCACGTCAAATTGTCCGCCCTGGGTGGCAATGTCCGTGGTCAGGCGCTGGCGCAATACGTTTTCTTCCAGCACCACCCAGTTGAGCTTGATCTCGGGGTGCTCGCTCTCGAAGGTTTTCGCCAGCTTTTGCATGCGGATCATGTCGCTGTTGTTGACCGTGGCAATGGTCAGGGTTTGCGCGCCTGAACTGATGCCGCTCAGGGTCATGCACGTGGCGACACATAACGCTTTGACAGGGATATTCATTGAGCACTCCACTTCAGCGGCCTGGTGGCTTTTGAAGGACGGTTATTGTTTTTATAGCGGCTCGCACGGGGCAAGCGCCTGGGCCGATTACAGCCCTCAATCACCGGCGTGACAAATCACTGGAAGCACATCAATCGATACTATTTTGCACTGCGCAGGCGTTCACTCGGCGCACGCTGGTTTTGCTCGGTCAAACGCTGCACCGCCAGGCGACGATAGTGTGACGGGGTCATTCCTTTGAGTTGCTGAAAGCGACGGTTGAAGTTGGAAATATTGTTGAAACCTGACTCGAAACACACGTCTGTGACGGGCTTTTGACCATCGGCCAGTAACTCACAGGACTTGCTGATGCGCAGTCGATTGACGAACTCGATGAAGCAGCGCCCTGTGGCTTGCTTGAATACGCGGGAAAAATAGGTGGGCTTCATGCCCATGTAGTCGGCGACTTCTTCTAGCGGCAGCTCGCGGGTGTAGTGGCTGAAGATATAGTCGACAGCCCGGTTGGTGCGGTCGATGGTCTGCTCGTCGGCCAGATTTCCGGCGGTGACCCCAGACAGCAGCTGGTAGTCATCACAGCCGGCCAGCAGTTCCAGCAGGATCAGGAAATGGCCAAGCCGGGTGATGCCGCTGGAGCCGGCAATTGCCTGCATCAGGTCCATAGCCTTGCGGATCGTGGCTTTACAGCGGAACTCGATCCCGTGGCGCGCCCGTTCAAGCATTGGCGTGAGGGACTTGAGTTCGGTGAGTACCGAGGCGGCGCCCTCAAGCAGTTCATCGGTGAAGTTGACCAGCATGTCGCGGGTGGGCACCACCTCGTCACCGGCCACCTGGCTGATCCAGTTATGAGGCAGGTTGGGCCCGGTGAGGAATAATGTTTCAGGGTGGAAATTACCGATATAGTCGCCCACAAACACCTTGCCGCTGCTGGCAACGATCAGATGCAACTCGTATTCCTTATGGAAGTGCCAGCGCACCAGCGGACAGGGAAAGCCATGCTGGCGATAGATGATCGACAGGCCATTGTGGTCGTCCATCAGTTCGTAGGACGGGTCTGTGGCGCGGGCGGGGCGGGTCATGGGCTGGGCCGTCGTCAGTCTTGTTATGGCGTGGATCATGCCGGTTCCTGCGGTTAAGTCCAGTCAGATTTGAGGGTATTACAGGATGAAAACACTGTTGTTGATCGGTATCGGCGCCGGAGACCCGGAGCACATCACCGTCCAGGGGATCAACGCGCTGAATCGCGCCAATGTGCTGTTTGTGCTCGACAAGGGCCAGGCCACCGAAGACCTGGTGCGCATGCGCCTGCAGATCTGCCAGCGCTATATCCGTGAGCCGGGCTACCGTGTGGTGCAGGTCAACGACCCGCAGCGTGACAGCTCAACGGCGTGCTACACCGATGGCGTCGAGGATTGGCACCAACAGCGGGCCGAAGTGTTTACCCACTTGATCGAAGACCAACTGGCCGATGGCGAATGCGGGGCTTTTCTGTTGTGGGGCGACCCGGGGCTGTATGACAGCACCTTGCGTATTCTCGACCGTGTCCGGGCCGGGGGCTGCAGCGACTTCGAGCATGAGGTGATCCCCGGTATCAGCAGTGTGCAGGCCCTTGTCGCCCGCCATCGCATTGCGCTCAACACTATCGGCCAGCCGATCCGCATCACCACCGGACGCAAGCTGGTGGCCGAGGATCTGGATAATGTCGTGGTCATGCTCGACGCACATTGTGCCTTTGAAGCCTTTGTCGAAGAAAATGTCGATATCTATTGGGGCGCCTATATCGGCACTGCGGACGAGGTTCTGATCGCGGGCAAACTGAGCGAAGTGTGCGAGCAGATCAAGCAGGCCCGCAGTACTGCCCGAGCAAGCAAGGGCTGGATAATGGACACGTATCTGCTGCGCAGGCGCACCCGCCTGAGTGAATAGGCAGTTGCGTCGAAGTCTTTTTCGTACATGTTTTGTAGAATTAGATTATGGCGTCAAGTTGATACAACTGCCTACAGTTCGGCTCCTGTATTGCGTCGTTTACATGAGTCAGCTATGAAAGCCCATCTTGCCTGTTTGCGTTGTTACCGTGGGTTGTTGTGTGTCCTGCTTTTTGCAGCATGGGGGCTTGTGATGCCGGGCCCTGCCAATGCCACTGGCAGAGCCAGTTTTGCTGTCGCTCAGGGTACCTTCGATGTGAACCGGGCAACCCTTGAGGTGTTCTTGCTACGGCCCGGCAAAGCGCCCTTGTTGCTCAGTGGCGGTGCATTCAGGCAGGACAGCGAGGTCACTGAACTGGCTTCCGACAGCTGGATGATTAGCCAGGAGGGGAATCAATACCGGGTCGACATCAAGGTTGAGGACGACAGGTTGCGCGTTTCGATACAGGCGTCCCGCCCTGCAAGCTTGCGTTGGCCGCGCCTGCAAACCGACATTCGCGCCTACGCCATTCCTTTTGGCGAGGGTAGCTATATACCGGCCAATGACCCCGGCTGGCTTAACTGGCTGGTCAAGCGCTACTCCGGCGGGCAGTTGCTGGGTGAGTTGAGCATGCCGTTCTGGACTCAATTGCACGAGGACCTGTCGGTCACCTGGATAGTAGAAACGCCCTTCGACACCCTGTTTAGTATCAAGCGAGTCAAAAACACTGCGGTGCCGCAATTGCAGCATGACTTCAACCGGCTTGCACCTGATGCGCCCTTTGTGATCAGCATCGCCCCCGGCCCTGCACAACCGTTATATGGCGCAGGGCTATATCGCAAATGGCTCAAGAGCAACGGCCAGTTCGTTTCACTGACAGATAAAATTCGTGCGGTGCCGCAAACTGCCCTGCTCGGCGGTGCACCCCATATCTACGTTTGGGACGCAGGGCCGCTGAAAACCACAGACGTCCTCAACTGGGCAAGCTTTATCACGGCTTTTGACCGGGCGCGCCGTACCCCCGGGCATCTGGCTGCCAGTTTATGGGCAAGCTTTGATCCGCAAACCCGCAGCGTATTTGACATGAGTTTGTCGAGTACGCGCTCACGGCTACGAATGGTTTCACCGTTCAATCAACTGCAACTGGTTCGTGCCATCAACCAGGGAATGCGGCAGGTTGTAGCGGTACCCGCCAAGGAACCTCTGGACGGGGGGCATGATCCGGCTGGCGAGGTGCTGTGGGGGCAGGCGGCCAGAACTCAGCTGGTCGAGGCTTTCGGGCCTTACCTGTTACCGGCCGAGCGCTGGGGAGGAGGGCTGTCTGTGGATACGGTCAATGCGCTCAAACAAGCCGGGCTCACCCGTGCCTGGCTGGGAGCCAAGGACTGGCTTGATGCATTCTGGCACCCGCAGGCTGTGGCATTGGCCAAGCAAGCCGGGTTTCTGGTGGCGGTGTACGACAACTACGCAGACGCTCATGCACCCGCCGAACCGGAAACCTGGGCCGCTGCGCAAATGGGCGCGAACCTGGCCAGTGCAGGGCAGCATGACGCGAGCGGTACTACGAGCAAGGGGTTTAATGGCATTGGCGTCTTTGCCAATCCCCGGGAGGCCCAGGACTATGCGCGCCAGCGCATCAAGGCTGTGGCAGGTGCTGCCGGGCTCAACAGCTATTTTCTCGATGTCGATGCTGCGGTCACTGCACAGGCGGACTACACCCCCGGCCGGGAAACCAGTGAAAGTGAAAATGCCCGGGTGATTGCCCGGCGCCTGGATTACCCGGGCGAGTCGTTGGGGCTGGTCACGGGCAGCGAGGGGGCGGTTTCTACGTTTGCAGCCAATATTGCCTACAGCCACGGCATTGCCACACAACCATTCGACTGGACCGACCCTGACATGTCCGGTAATCAACAGTCACCTTTCTTTGTAGGGCAGTACTGGCCCCCGGAGACGCCAACACTGTTTTTCAAGACTGTTCCGATCAAACGGCAACTGGCAACCTATGTCCGCTCCTGGAAGTACCGCTTGCCGCTTTACCAAATGGTGCTTCACGACAGTCTGGTCAGCACGCATCACTGGGCCTACCCATCGTTGAAATTTTCCAATGAGCAGCAGAGCACGGCACTGCTGCAGCTGTTGTACATGACGCCGCCCATGTACCACCTCAATGCCGCCGTGCTGGAGCGCGACTTGCCCTTTATCGCGGCCTACAACGAGGTTTTTTCGCCCTTGCATCAACGGCTTTTTACCCAGGCACTGGTTGATTTTCAGGTGCTCAGTGCAGACCGGAGCCTGCAGCGCACGGTGTTTGATGATGGAACCCGAATTACGGTCAATTTCAATCCAGACAAGGCGCAAAGTGCCGACGCCATGCAATTTGCGCCAATGTCGGCAAGCGTCCAGATACCGGGCGAAAAAGACCGCATCATCATGATTGCCGAGATGTTCAAGGCGACGCGACTGGCACAGCCCTAGTCAAACCGTTCGATTCTTTGCCTCGATCCACTGCGACATGTACTGGGTACTTTTATGCTGGTGATGGCGCAGCATGGCACCGGTGAAGTTGTTGCGCCGATGCTGTTGCAGGCCGGCGCGGCAGGCTTCGATGCACTCGACCAGTGCCGGGCCGTGGGTACTTTGCAAATAGCGCTGCGCCAGTAGTGCCGTTCCGTGCTGCTGGGCCTGATGCCAGGCGTCAGGGCTCTGATACAGCTGCACCGCAGCGGCAGCAATCGCACTGGCACTCTGTTCGATGGCACCTGCCCACGGCAGGTCGCCATGCATGCCTTCGGCGCCTACGGGAGTTGTGACGTTGGGCGTGCCGCAGAGCATGGCATCGGCGATTTTGCCCTTGATTCCTGCACCAAAGCGCAGGGGGGCCATGCAGATCCGCGCATTGCTCATCACCTCAAGCGCATCTTCGGCCCAGTTGAGCACGTGAAAACCCTGTGCCGGGTTGTGCAGCGCAGTGGCCTTGGGCGGGGTGTAAGCACCATAGACATGCAATTGCGCCGTGGGCAGTTGCTGACGGATCAATGGCCAGATCGCGGTTTTCATCCAGAGCACGGCATCCCAGTTGGGGGCATGACGGAAATTGCCGATGCTCAGGAAATGCTGGCGCTGGTCAAAGGGTACGAACTGCGCAGGTACGCTGTCGACCATCAACGGGCACCAGTGCAGCAGGGCTCGGGGCACCTTGAAGTGCTCTACGAGCAGATCGATTTCGTATTCGGAAATCATCAGGTTCAAGTCGCATCGATAAATCGCCGCGATCTCCCGTTGCGCCAGATCGGTAACGGCCATCTGCTCGAAGGTCTCCCGTTGTGCCGGGGCGAACAGGCTGCTGAAATCATCAGTGTCGGCGTCAAGTTTGAGGCGCGCCTTGAGCTGTTGCTGGCGGGCGTCGCGCAGGCTTTGCAGGTCGGAGGTTTCCAGTACGCGCAGGGCCTGCGGGCAATGCTTCTCCACGCGCCAGCCGAACTGCTCTTCCATCATGAAGCGGTCGAACAGCACGATATCCGGGGCCAGCTCGGTGATGAAGGTATCGAAGCTGCTGTTATTGAGCGCGATACTGACTTCATCAATGCCCAATGTCGCCAGATCAGCCTTGTGTTCGCCAATGCCTGCCGGGCTGCTGAAGGTGATGTGCCAGCCTTGCTGCAAGAAACTTTCGATGATCTGCATCATGTGTCCGCCCGCCGCCGAAGAGCGGGGCTCGGGCCACACGTAGCCAATAATCAGGACGCGGGTTGGGCGAGTGGACGGCATGGGCAGATCCTTGAAGCGCTGTGGCTGATAAAAGGCGGCAATTAGAACACAAGTTGCCTATAACACCTGTGGTCGCTGCCTCTTACCTTGTGAGCGGCTACATGAATACTGCACCTGTGGGAGCGAGCCTGCTCGCGAAGGTCGTTCGCGAGCAGGCTCGCTCCCACAATAGGTCAGGGTATCTAAACGTATCTGTGTTGACCTGTTACAAAGCACTGCGTAGCCTTGCGCGTTCGAGGTTCTTCGCAGCGCGAAGCTAAGAAGGGAACGCGGTATGCCGCGGCTGTCCCCGCAACTGTAAACGGTCGTTGATCTTGCAATGCCACTGCTTCACAGGCGGGAAGGCGCAAGGTAGGTATCAGCCGTAAGCCAGGAGACCTGCCTCGTAACAGATTCTTACTTCAACCGGGCGGGGTGATCCGGTGGCGAAGACTGACCGCGCACTGCTTGCGGCCGTCGTCCCGTATGCCCGCCGTTTTGCCAAAGGGCATCCGATGAAAACACTGGCCAAAACCCCCGTCACTATCGTTACCGGCTTTCTCGGTTCGGGCAAGACTACCTTGCTGCGTCATATGCTGGACAATGCCAACGGCCGTCGCATTGCAGTGATCGTCAACGAATTCGGCGAACTGGGTATCGATGGCGAAATCCTCAAGCAATGCACTATTGGCTGCACCGAAGAAGAGGCCAAGGGACGCGTCTATGAACTGGCCAATGGCTGCCTGTGCTGCACGGTGCAGGAAGAATTCTTCCCGGTGATGCGTGAGCTGGTGGCGCGCCGTGGCGATATCGACCATATCCTTATCGAAACCTCGGGCCTGGCCCTGCCAAAGCCGTTGGTTCAAGCCTTCCAGTGGCCGGAAATCCGCAGCGCCTGCACAGTTGACGCGGTGATTACCGTGGTCGACAGCCCGGCGGTGGCGGCTGGCACTTTCGCGGCCTTCCCGGATCAGGTAGATGCCCAGCGCAAGCTCGACCCTAACCTGGACCACGAGTCGCCGCTGCACGAGCTGTTTGCTGACCAACTGGCCAGTGCCGATCTGGTGATTCTCAACAAGGTTGACTTGATCAGCCCTGAAGACCTGGCCCGTGTACGTGCCGAAGTGGCTGAAGAACTGCCACCGGCGGTCAAGGTCATCGAAGCCAGCAGCGGTCGCTTGCCGCTGGACGTGCTGCTGGGCCTGGAGACGGGTTCGGAAGACCATATCGATGGCCGCCACAGCCATCACGACCATCATCACGATGGCGATGATGACCACGACGACCACGATCACGATGCCTTCGACTCGATCTCTATCGAGCTGCCTCAGGCAGAGGAGCGCGCGCTGATGGATGCTCTGAGCCAACTGGTGGTCAAGCACGGCATTCTGCGGGTCAAGGGCTTTGCCGCGATTCCGGGCAAACCGATGCGCTTGCTGATCCAGGGCGTGGGCACGCGCTTTGACAAGCACTTTGATCGCGCCTGGGGCAGTGACGAAGCGCGCACCACCAAACTGGTGCTGATCGGCCAGGACCTGGACGCGGCCCTGCTCGAGTCCACCCTGCGTACAGCATTGAGCGCCTAAACCATGCATTTGCTCAGGACCCAGCCCGGCGGCTTTGTAGCGGACGACAATATTGCCGACCTCGGCCAGACCCCCGCCGAACTGGTGATCCTGTGCAGCGGTGACTCAAGCCTGGCCCTGCTGGCCGAAGCGGCGCAGCAGTTGCCTGACGATTATCCAAGCCTGCGTCTGGCCAACCCGATGCAGGTGCAAAACCACGGCTCGGTCGACCTGTATGTCGATGAGGTTCTGCAACACGCCAAGGTGATTTTGTTGTCGCTGCACGGTGGCATCGGCTACTGGCGCTACGGCATTGAACGGCTGGTGCAACTGGCTGAACGCGGTGTGACCCTGATTCTGGTGCCGGGCGATGACCGCCCCGACCCGGAACTCAGCGCCCTGAGCACAGTGCCCGTCGAGCAGGCCGAACGGCTCTGGCACTTTTTGCGCCAGGGCGGGCGGCATAACGCCCTGCAGCTTTATCGTTGCCTGGCCAGCCAATGGCTGGGCCGCGACTATGCCTGGGACGAACCGCACACCTTGCCCCGTACTGCCATTTATCATCCGGCCCATTCCAGCCCTGCACTGCAGGACTGGCAAGGCGACTGGCAGCCGGGCCAACCGGTGGCGGCGCTCTTGTTCTATCGCTCGCATTTGCAGGCGGCCAATACGGCATTTGTCGATGTGTTCTGCCAGCGTCTGCAGGCGGCAGGGCTAAATCCGCTGCCGATTGCGGTCGCCAGCCTGAAGGAGCCAGGCTGCCTGGCGGTGGTACAGGACTTGCTCGATGAAGTCGGCGCAGGGGTCATTCTCAATACCACCGGGTTTGCCCAGTCCAGCCCGGAAGCTCCGCATTTGCGCCCGTTTCGCCGCAATATCCCGGTGATCCAGGCCATTTGTGCCCAGGACAACCAGCCCGGCTGGCAAGCCAGCGAGCAGGGTCTGGGCCCGCGGGACCTGGCCATGCACATTGCCTTGCCGGAACTGGACGGGCGGATCATCAGCCGGCCGATCAGCTTCAAGGACCTGGCGTGGCGCAGTGAGCGCAGTCAGTCGGATGTGGTGTGCTACAGAGCGCATCCCGAACGGATGGATTTTGTCGCAGAACTGGCACGGCGCTGGGTGGAGCTGGCACGTGTGCCGAACCCGCAAAAGCGTATCGCCCTGATCCTGGCCAACTACCCGACCCGCGATGGCCGTATCGGCAATGGCGTAGGGCTGGATACCCCGGCTGCGGCGCTGAATATTTTGCGCGCCTTGCAGGGCGAAGGCTACCCGGTGGCTGCTGAGCTCCCGGATACCGGCACCGCGTTGATTCAAGCTCTGTTGGGCGGTGTTAGCAACGACCTCGACAGCCTCGACCTGCGCCCGTGCCATCAAAGCCTTGGGCTGGATGAATACCAGGCGATGTTTAATCGTCTTCCAGAAGCCAATCGCCAGGCGGTGATTGAGCGTTGGGGCGAGCCACAGCACGACCCGATGTTTCGCAGCGGTCGCCTGATGATTGCCGGGCTGCGTTTTGGCCTGACCTTTGTCGGCATTCAACCGGCGCGGGGATATCAGGTCGATGCCAGTGCGGTCTACCATGACCCGGACCTGGTACCGCCCCATGCTTATCTGGCGTTTTATTTCTGGCTGCGCAACACCTACGGCGCCCATGCGGTGGTGCATGTGGGCAAGCATGGCAATCTGGAATGGTTGCCGGGCAAGGGCGTCGGGCTGTCTGAACACTGCTGGCCGGATGCTATTTTGGGCCCCATGCCCAACGTCTATCCGTTTATCGTCAATGATCCGGGTGAGGGCGCACAGGCCAAGCGCCGGACCCAGGCGGTCATTATTGACCACTTGATGCCGCCGCTGACCCGGGCCGAAACCTATGGCCCTCTGCGTGACCTGGAGCTGCTGGCCGACGAGTATTACGAAGCGCAACTGCTTGATCCGCGCCGGGCGCGGGAGTTGCAACGGGATATTCTCAAGCTGGTGCGCGATACCCATATCGACCGCGAGCTGCAACTGGACGCACACCTCGACAGCGACAGCGATGCCGCAATCTGGCTACCACGGCTGGATACCTACCTGTGCGACCTCAAGGAATCGCAAATCCGCGACGGCCTGCATATTTTTGGTGAATCGCCTGCCGGGCGTCTGCGCATCGACACCTTGCTGGCATTGCTGCGCATCCCCCGCGGTGATGGACGCGGGGCGCAATCAAGCGTGCTGCGGGCGTTGGCCAAAGCCTTCGGGCTGAGTTTTGATCCGCTGGACTGTGCGCTGGCCGAGCCCTGGACGGCACGTCGCCCCGCGCCTTTGCAAGCAGTCAGCGAGGCGCTGTGGCGCACCGCAGGCGATACCCGCGAACGTCTGGAACTGTATGCTGCGCATCTGATCGAGCAGGCGTTGGCGGGCACGTTGCAATTGCCCGACACCGAGCAATGGAGCGAAGTGCGAGGGATTTTTGAGGCGTTGCTTGGGGTTGTTGCACCGCGTCTGGATGCCTGCGGCCCGGCCGAGATGCAGGGTCTGCTCGATGCTCTGGCGGGGCGTTTTGTCCCTGCCGGCCCCAGTGGTGCACCGAGCCGCGGGCGCCTGGACGTACTGCCTACCGGGCGTAATTTCTTTTCCGTGGATGTACGCAACTTGCCCACCACCACGGCCTGGCGTATCGGTTTTCAGTCGGCCAACCTGATTCTTGAGCGTCATTTGCAGGACCACGGCGATCACCTGCGTCAGCTCGGCCTGTCGGTATGGGGCACTGCGACCATGCGCACCGGCGGTGATGATATCGCCCAGGCCATGGCGCTGATGGGCGTGCGCCCGGTGTGGGCCACGGGTAGCCAGCGGGTGGATGACTTTGAAATCCTCCCGGTGAGCCTGCTGGACCGGCCGCGGGTGGACGTGACCTTGCGTGTATCCGGGTTCTTCCGTGATGCCTTTGCCAATCTTATTCGCCTGTTCGATGCCGCTGTTCAGGCGGTGGCGGCGCTGGACGAACCTGATGACCTGAATCCGCTCGCGGCAAAAGTGCGCAGCGAGCGTGAACAGCTGGAGCGCGAAGGGCTGGCCCCGGAACTGGCGGCCCGTCAGGCGGGCTGGCGGGTGTTTGGTGCCAAACCCGGGGCTTACGGTGCCGGGGTACAGAACGCAATCGATGGGCGTTTGTGGCAAAGCCGCGACGACCTGGCCGAGGTGTATCTGAACTGGGGCGGTTATGCCTATGGCGGCGCCGATGAAGGCACGGCGGCCCGCGGTCAGTTTGCCCAGCGATTGGGGCAGATGCAGGCGGTGGTACAAAATCAGGACAACCGTGAACATGACCTGCTCGATTCCAATGACTACTACCAGTTTCAGGGCGGCATGCTGGCGGCGGTAGAGAGCTTGCGTGGGGAGGCCGCAGCCAGCTACCACGGCGACCACAGCCAGCCGGATCTGCCGAAGATCCGTACGCTCAAGGAAGAGTTGAACCGGGTTATCCGATCCCGTGCGGCCAACCCGAAATGGATAGAAGGGGTCAAACGCCATGGTTACAAAGGCGCATTTGAAATGGCCGCTACCCTGGACAACCTGTTTGCCTTTGATGCAACCACGCACCTGATCGATGATCATCAATATGCATTGCTGGCGGATGCCTATTTGCTGGACCCGGATACCCGTGAGTTTGTGCGTGAGCACAACCCGCATGCCCTGCGCGACATGACTGAACGCATGCTCGAAGCGCAGCAGCGCGGGCTGTGGAGTGAACCGGGGGAGTATCAAGCGGCGCTGGAGAATCTGTTGCTGGATATAGAGGAAGAGTAACCAGGCAACCCTCACCCTAACCCTCTCCCGGAGGGAGAGGGGACTGATCGGGGGATGTTCAGGATTTATACCTCACCAAAAATCGGCCCCCTCTCCCTTTGGGAGAGGGCTGGGGTGAGGAGCTTTTGAGGCCGATCAATATTCTAAAATCTGGAGCCCGAAAACATGACTGACACCCCACATTTCCCGTTATCGGCGGTGGTCGGCGCGGACTCATTGAAACTGGCGCTGTGCCTGACCGCCATTGACCCGAAAATTGGCGGCGTACTCATCGAAGGCCCGCGCGGCATGGCCAAGTCGACGCTGGCACGCGGTCTGGCCGACCTGCTTGCCAGCGGCCAGTTTGTCACCTTGCCGTTGGGCGCAACCGAAGAGCGTCTGGTTGGTACCCTCGACCTGGATGCCGCACTGGGCCAGGGCAAGGCGCAGTTCTCCCCGGGGGTGCTGGCCAAGGCCGACGGCGGCGTGCTCTACGTCGATGAAGTCAACCTGCTTGCCGACCATCTGGTGGACGTGCTGCTGGACGTGGCAGCGAGCGGCACCAATGTGGTCGAGCGTGATGGTATCTCCCATCGGCATGCTGCGCGTTTCGTGCTGATTGGTACCATGAATCCGGAAGAAGGCGAGTTGCGCCCGCAGTTGCTCGACCGCTTCGGCCTGAATGTGATGCTCAGCGGCCAGCCGCAACCGGAAGAACGCAGCGAAATCATCCGCCGGCGCCTGGCCTTTGACGCTGATCCGCAGAAGTTTTGCGCGCAATGGGATGAGGCGCAAACGACCTTGCGCGAGCGCTGCCAGCAGGCCCGTGAACGGCTGGGCAGCATCGCTCTGGATGATCAGTCTCTGGCTGTTGTAACTGAGCGCTGTTTTGCCGCCGCGGTGGATGGCATGCGTGCCGACCTGGTCTGGCTGCGCGCAGCGCGGGCCCATGCCGCCTGGCGCGGGGCCACGGCCATCAGCCTGGACGATATTGATGCCGTGGCCGAGTTTGCCTTGCGTCATCGCCGCCGAGAACCTAAAGGCCAGGCGTCAACACCACCACCGCAGTCACCCCCTCAGGCCAGCAATGCTTCGCCTCAATCGGGGCAGGGCCAGTGGGGCGAACTGCCTGCACAGGTGCAACCCATGGGCGCGCGCCGTGAAGTGCCGAGCTGGCCAAAAAAGCCCTAGGCATCCGCCCCCGTTCTGCAGTGGGGGCGGATGCCAGGCCCCGGTCAGGTCAGCTCTCTGCGGGCAGGCAAGGCGCAAGCCGCAGCGCCGGCAGCGGGATGATCGACTGGGTGAAAACCCTGCTCGGCGGTCGTCCCCGGCTGCACGCTGATCTGGCCTGGAAAACCCGGCAAAGTGCAGCGCCGGAACTCTGGCTGGTGGTGGTGGATGCGTCTGCTTCAACCCGTCGCCATCAGGCGCTGAGTGACGCCAAGGGGCTGCTGGCCCAACTGTTTGAAGATGCGTATCGCCAGCGTGTGCGGGTGGCGGTGATGACGGTCAGCGCAAAGGCGCCGCAGTGGCAGGTCATCGGCTCCAAGGCGTCTGCTGCCTTGAATGACTGGTTGCAGGGCTTGGGTGCTGGAGGCGGGACGCCTTTGCTGGAGGCCTTGCAGGAAGTCGCTGACTGGCTTGAAAGGCGCCGCAAACAGTGTCCAGAGGAACAACAGCGCTTTTTACTGTTGACCGATGGCCGACTGAAAGAGTGGTCAACGCTGCCGGCCATTGACTGCCCGGGACTGTTGATCGATATCGAGCGTGGCCCGATTCGTTTGGGCCGCTCGCGTCAAATGGCCGCCGAGTTGAATGCAGAGTATGTGCACATTGATGGCTGATTATTTGTGGGAGCTGGTCAACCAGCTCCCAAATCAGTCAGCCGCTTCTCAAGCAGGCATGACCCAAGGCTGCAGGGTGTAGCCTTCGCTGCTGATCTCGGCGCGGGCTTGTGCCAGCAGGCTTTCCAGCTGAGCGGCGTCAGCGCAGGCGCTGCGCGGGATCTGTTTGCGGCCGATACGGGTATTGGTGCGATCGATAACAGTCAGGCTCAACTCGCCATGACCATCCTGTGCAGCCCAGGCAACGCATTGAAAAGGTTCAAAAGCGTGGCCGGCAATCAAAAGAGCTTCGTTGAAACGGAGCGGGGCGTTCATAGGGTGTTCTCTCAAGTATGCCCATCAAGTGATTAACCGTCGGCTGGGCTTACCGTTCGGTTGGTTACTTGTACTGATGACTTTAGAGGGGCATCAGGTCACACACTTTCGTCATATTTTTAAAAGTTTTTTTATATGACTGATCCAGATCAATTTTCAGTGAGTGTATCTATCGCCCCTGCTCTTGGAACGAGGCTGTACAGTTTGATTGGCTATTAGGGTTATAAACAAACGATCCAGAAAGCGCCCAATGGCTTGCTAAGGTTACGCGTAAGTTGAACAAGGGACTGTTTTTAATGCTGTTTTATGTTTTTCTGGCGCCAAGGAACAGTCATGCTTGCAATGTCCTCTCCCCGACGTCTGCTGGTGGTCGATCCCTGTGCGGATTGTCATGAATTGCTCCCCGGTCTGCGAACCATAGGCTGGGCGGTCGACAGCTGCACTCTGGCAACCGTTGTTGACCGCTCTTGCGATGTTGGCCTGTTCAGGCTGCAACCTTTTCATCTGGAACGTCCCGAAGCGGTAAAAGACATGATCAGTCGCAGTGGTACCGAGTGGATTGCGGCGCTCACCCCTGACGTACTGAAAATGAACAATGTGGGGGATTTTGTCTGCGAATGGTTTTTTGACTTTCACACCTTGCCCTTTGACGTCTCCCGGGTCCAGGTCACACTCGGCCGGGCCTTTGGCATGGCGTGCCTGCGAGGGCAAACTTCAACCCCGTCCGATGTACAGGAAGATGAACTGCTGGGTGACAGCCGATTGATGCGGGACCTGCGCATGACGGTGAGCAAATTTGCACCCACCCAGTCGCCCATCCTGATTCGCGGCGAGAGCGGTACGGGCAAGGAGCTGGTCGCCCGCACACTGCACCGTCAATCCCAGCGCAACGGCAAGCCCTTTATTGCAATCAATTGCGGCTCCATTCCCGACCACTTGATCCAGTCTGAGCTGTTCGGCCACGAAAAGGGCTCCTTCACCGGCGCCCATCAGCGCAGGGTTGGACGCATTGAGGCCGCGAATGGCGGTACGCTTTTTCTGGATGAAATTGGCGATCTGCCGTTGGAATTGCAAGCCAGCCTGTTGCGCTTTTTGCAGGAAAAGCACATCGAGAGAGTCGGCGGCAACCAGCCGATCCCCATCGATGTTCGTATTCTGGCAGCGACCCATGTTGATCTCGAAGCGGCAGTCGCCAACGGTCAATTTCGTGAAGACCTGTATTACCGCCTCAACGTGTTGCAATTAACCACCGCCCCCTTGCGAGAGCGACATGGTGACCTGGCCATGCTGGCCAGTCACTTTGCCCGTTTCTACAGTCTGGAAACAGGCCGTCGCCCGCGTACGTTCAGTGACGAGGCGTTGATTGCCATGGGCAATCATGGCTGGCCGGGAAATGTCCGCGAGCTGGCCAACCGCGTGCGTCGTGGGCTGGTATTGGCCGAAGGGCGGCAGATCGAAGCGCATGATCTGGGCCTGGAGTTGCGCCCGTTGTTGGTCGGCACGATGAACACCCTTGAACAATACAAGGACCGCGCCGAACGCCAGGCACTGTGCGAGGTGCTGGACCGGCACAGCGACAATTTGAGCATGGCCGCCAAGGTGCTTGGGGTTTCGCGGCCGACGTTTTATCGGTTACTGCACAAACATCACATTCGTTGAAAGCAGCAAAAGGCCCCCAGCGCTCAAGCGCGGAGGGCCTTTTGCTGTTTAGAAGTAGTAAGGGAATTTCAGGCTGAAGGTGAAGTCTGGCGCATCGTCGGTCAAGCCTATGGACAGGTTGGGCACGATGGTCAGGTTATCGGTCGCTGCTACGGTCATGCCGATATTGAAGTAACCGGCGTTGGCATCACTGGTGGTAACAGTTTGCCAGTCACCGCCATCCTGCTTGAGTTTGCTCTTTTTCTGAATCAGGTCGGACACGGAAAACGACATACTCATTTTTTCGTTGAGGGCAAAAGCAACCCCTGCGCCAATCTGGAAGCTGTCACCCAGTTTGACCTTGCCAGGCTGCTTCAGGTTTTGCGTGGAACTGATGTCGTCAAATGACTCTTCAAGGTTATGGGTATACGAGAGAGAGCCGAACAGCACAGCTGGGTCGAAGGTCTTGACCAGGGAAATGGCAGGGCTGATCGACCACACACCATTGCCGGTGGGCAGGTCTTCAGGGACAAACAAGTTGGTGTTTTCAGAGGCTTTGACCAGTTTGATGCCAAACGGGTCCTTGCCGGTGGGGGCCTTGACCCGCACGCTGAAGACCGCATCCGGGGTATTGACCGACTCGTCGAGGAACTTGTACGCGACTCCGAAGTTGACGTCGCCAATGGTCGGGTCGCGGGTAACTGTTTGCTCTGAAGTGGCTTGCGCATCACCGCCGTTGGCCCCACCGGACTGGTAAGTACTCTCGCGGTAAATCACCGGAACGTTAACGTCAAACTGCCAGCGGTTATCCAGGTTATAGCGTCCGGTGAGGTCAAGGGTCCAGTTGTCGGCCTTGATCCGGTCGAGGTTGAGGTTGCCCAGGAAAATTGAATCCAGGGCCAGAAAACCATTGAGAATCAGCTGGCGTGTGTCATAACGCGAATAGGTAATACCCGTTTCGAGGCTGAACTTGCCGCCGCCGAAAAAGCCGCTGGCTTCATCGTAGAGGTTGACCACACTCTGGGCGGGGGCGGAATCATCCTTGAGCGCGGCGCCATAAGAGCTGCCTTGTGCAGCGGTACTGGTGCCACTGGCAGCCGTAACGTTCTGGTTGCCTTTCATGTCGGCCGGTGATTTGGCCAGGCGCCTGGGTTGTGGCGTCGCAGGCTGATCCTCAACTTCACGCACCCGTTGCTCAAGCACTGCCAAGGCTTTTTGCTGTTGATCGTAACGTTGGCGAAGCTCCATAAGTTCTTGTTTTAGTAGCGCTAGATCGGCATCAGCCGCTGCATATAACAGGGGTGACGGGAATATAGTGCTCATACATACAACTGCGCGAAAGGTTAACGATCGATGCATGAAATAAGCCGTCCAGATAAGCCAAGTTGTAGAGCCTGAGCCTAGTTCAATAACCCATATTGCGAAGGCCTTTTAACTGATTGAGGTTGCAATCGAGCGCGCCGGGGCTGGGCAGGTTGTTACCCAGTACCACGTTAAGTTGTGCCATGTTATTGACCCTATTACCGCCGCCCAGCAAAGTAGTGCTTTGCAATACGCCACCCTGGGCGATTTGCTGCAGTGAGCTGCCTTGATTGTTGTTGGCCTGAATGGCCAGCTGAACGCCCCCACCCGTGGCCGAGACGGTCACATTGCCCGCACCAGCAGCCTGGGTGATGGACGTATGGGTCGTGAGTAATACCCCTTGCTGGTTGACCATGGGGGCCTGGTCGGCCTCGCTGACATTGATGTCGACGTTGTTATAGGCACTGTTGTTGTCACCCGCAGCCCGAACGCTCTGGGTGACGCCTTGGGCTGTGGTCAGGCCCGCACCACCGGCAACCGAGCCAGTGCCGTTTGAGCCAGGGGCACCGTTACCGGCAGAACTGTAAGTGGACACGTAAAACTTGGGTTCAATGGTGTTTTGCACATACATGGAAGTACTGGCGCCGACTACGCCACCATTGCTGCTGGTCCAGGTACTGTTCATCACGATGCCGAAACTGATGATCCGCCCGGGCATCACATAGCGGCCGCGCAACTCGGCCATTTCAGTGTCTTTCAATTCAACCGGTTTAAAGGACGCCGCCTGGGCGTGCAGGCTGTTCGCAAGGCATGCGGCAATCAGCCATATGGAAGTTTTCATGTACGGCTCCTGGAGCGTCGGGCCCCGTAGTCATGATTGACGCACCTTAAAAAAAGTCGCTTTGGATAAAACCGAAGTCCATGAGTTCTGCGTCTTTGACCGGGTTAAACCCGTTGAGCTGGTTTTTTGCGGTCAGCGGGGCAGGCGGGGTCAATAACGCATTGGTCTTGTCGTAACCGGGGCCGATGATGGCAAACACAATGCCATTCCAGCCTTTGAGGAAATCTGCGTGGGAGTAGCGCTTGTGCCCCAGTACAGGGTCGCCGATATACACCCAGTCCTTCTGCGCGCGTTGCAGCACGACAAAGTGCTTGTAGCCACGGATATCCAGTAGCACCACAACGGGTATGTTCACGCTTTCAAGGCTCTGCGCCGGAATTCGGTAACCCCTGGCGCGCATGCCGATGCTCTCAACGTAGCGCTTCATGTCGAGCATTGAGAAGCCCTGGGTGCGAACCAGATCCTGATCAGCGTTTTGCAGCATCCCCTTGATGATCTGGTCTTCGTTGACGTCCAGCCAATAGGCCTGACGCAGTACGGTGGCGAGCGCCGCAGCGCCGCAACTGAAATCGGTTTTTTGTTCAACGATATCCGCAAAGCGCCTTTCACGAATGCTCTGCACCTGCTTGAACACCAGATTGCCGCCAGGCAGGGCAGCGATTGGCATCTGTGCGGCATGGGCCATTGCGCTCAGGCCGAAGAAGAGGGTGAAGGCGACAATACGCATGATTGATACGCCTGAATAAGGAAAAAGGGTCTCATAAACGAGACCCTTCTTTAGCGTCGCGACTACATGCAGACCTTGCAGCCGGCAGCGATGGACAGCGAGTTGCTTTGTTGGTTGCCGGTACCTGCCGCAATATTGGCACCGCCATTACCCGAGTAGCCATTGAACGAATGGTCCATGGTGGCGTTGTTGACGACAGGGGTTTTGTTGTTCCAGCCCGACCCTTGATTCCAGGTATTCACATTGCTCAGGTAAGACGCACCGGCTTCGTTGATCACCGACAGGTTGTTCGAGGTTTGCGAGGCGGTTGCCCCGGCGCTGGCGATACGACCATTGGATACGGCGATGGCCAGGTTGTTTTTCTGTTGGTTGAACTCGCCCGAAGCAACGTTTATGCCGACGTTACCCGAACTGCCATTGGCCGAGCTTTTGATCGAGGCGTTGTTTTGTGCGCCATAGTTGTGCGAGTTGTTGTGGCTGTTGGTCTGGGTGGCGCTGGTCAGGGACGCAGCGGTACCAAACACAAAGCTCTCGTCTGAAGTGGCGATCGCTACGGCGTTGTCTTGCTGGTTGCCGGAGCCGGAAGCGGCGTTCGCGCCCATGTTGCCTTCAGACCCTTTGATCGAGTCCTTGATGGTTGCATTGTTTTCGACCGCCTTGTTGGTCACTTTGTTGTTATGACTGTTTTGCACGTCAATCACGACTGCAGCAGCGGCGGCATTAGGGTCAAGGGTGTATGCAGGCGGTGTCGATGGAGGCGGCGGATTGTTGTTGCCGTTGCCGTTACCGTTGGCTTGAGCAGATACGGCCACCAGTGTTGCCAGAGCGAAAGCCAGTGGCTTCAGAGCGATTGACGGTTTCATGGTGTTTCTCCGTGCATCATTAGTTGGGTTAAGTGTTGGCACTTTCCAATTGCACTGCGTTGTTGCCGGGTCAGTCAGCAACCCGGATATTCAGGGTGTTAGCCATGCGGTTCCCCACCCCTGCACTCTGGTTCAACTGCACCACCCCTCGGCTGCCGGTGAAGGCCTGATCGCTGGTAACGATCTGGCGACTGCCGCTGGCGGGGGATGCGGTACCCGAGTCTGGAAGCAGCGCCACGTTCTGCTGGGACAAGGCGCTGTCGTCGATACCTTGCGGCTGGGCACTGATGCTGACCCGCACGGCATTGACCATCTGGTTATTGGCTCCGGCTGACTGGTTGATACCGATCACACCGCTGCCATTACTGAAGGAATTGCCACCGATAGTTGCCCGGGCATTGAGCGAGGTGTCGGCGGGGGTATTGAGTTTCTGGGTCACTGCAGTCGTAGCGCGTGCCTCGGTGCCGATGGCAATTGCACGGATATTGACTTGCTGTTGCTGATCGCCAGAGGCCTGGTTAAGTGAGACATTGCCATGGTAGTTGGCCCCCGAATCCTTGATCGTGGCGTTGTTATCGGAAGCCGCCACAGCGAAGGAGGTGACCAGCAGCGCGGCAATCAGTGCAGGCAGGCGGCAGGCAATCATGTTATTTCCCCTGGCCCAGGGCAGAGAGCGGGCGCATCCCTTGGCTAATGCTGTTGCCAATCGTGCCGGAAATGCTGTTTGCGCTGCCGCCAGCATGACCATTGCTTATGCCTGGCAGGCCGTTGCTGGTGGTGAGGCCGGGCAGTGTGTTACCACTGGGCATAATGGACCGGGTGATCGCAGTTCCGCTGCTGACGCTGGCAAAATCACCATCGCTTAGCTCACGGGTTGCACCCATGACTTGAACCAAGGGGCTGGCATTGACGGTTAGCGGGTCAGGATCGGGATGCATGGGCGGATTGCCCACCGCATGGGGTTGCACGGTACGGGTAAGCACTATCTCGCCATTACCGGCGCCCTGAACAACGGCGCACCAGCCCAGCAAGGCGCTCAGGCTGCAAGCCATCAGCAGGTGACCATTACCACAACATGCGTGCCCCATGACTGTGCTCCCTTATCGACGCTGGCCCTGGCAAGCGTGATAGGAAGAGAGCATGAGCTGTGCCATTTCCAATTTAATGTTTGAAAACAACAGCACACAGCACGATGACTGTTCCGGGCGGGATCAGGTGTAACGAACATGAGATGTCAGTGTGCAGCCCCGGCCCTTGTACAATAAGGGCCGGGTTGCAAGTTACGTGGGGCAGGGGGGTGTCTCGTTAACCTTACAATTTCGCAAAGTCGTGCCTCAAACCAATGTTTTAGAGGCTTCACGAAATTTTCATGTAACAGCAACGGACATTGGCAAGAAGCTGAAAGCATTAAGTAACTCGCTTCCCAGTTGTTTGTTGTAAACAACCTAACTTATGGACTAATACTGTCTGAGCAAGTTTCCCGACTACCCATTAATTGTTCGACTGCGGCGCAGGCATGCTGTTGCCGGGCCTGCCAGTCGCCGGTTATCACTTGTACGGTTTGTTGATGATCGGTGAGCCAGTCAAGACTGGCCGCAAAAAACGCCTGGCGTTCCGCCAGTGAGGGTTGGCAGCGTTGACCGTCAGCGGTCCACTCCACATCGTCGGGGGACAGCAGCAAATGCAGGTCGTAGTGGCGCTTGAGCAGTTCAGTTTCAAGCCACTGTGGGCAGTCACCAAACAGGGTCTGGCTCCAGAGGATATTGCTGAGTAAATGGGTATCCAGAATCAGCAGCGCGGGTTGTTGGGCGCGCGCTTCGTCTTCCCAGCGAAGCTGCCCGAGAGCGATGTCCGGAATATCGGCCAGGCAGGTCTCGCGAGGGTTTTGCTCGATAAAGTAGCGCACATACTCGCCCACCATGGTGCCGCCAAAGCGCTGCTGCAATAACGCAGCGAGCCAGCTCTTGCCACTCGACTCCGGCCCTGCCAGAACGACCACCTTCATGTGCGCAGCGCCGGGTCGCGGCGCCAGTCACGCCAGCCTTGAATGGCTATCAGGGTAAACAACGCGTACAGGCCGGCGGTGAAGTACAGGTCCTGCCAGGCAAAAAAGCCGATATAAAGCACATCGATGACACACCACAATGCCCAACACTGCAGGCGTTTTTGCGCCATCCATAATTGGGCAACCAGACTGAAGGCTGTCAGCGTGGCATCTGACCAGGGGAAAGTGGAATCGGTCCAATGGGCCATTGAGGCGCCGAGAGCGACGCTGCCGATGGCGCCTGCAATCACCCCGCCCAGCACTTGCAATGGGCTTAACCGGCTGACGACACGGCCTTCATGCTGTGCCCCTGCGCGTGTCCACTGCCACCAGCCATAGACTTGCAACAGGGCAAAAAATACCTGCAAGAGCATGCCTGAATACAGTTTGATCTCGAAGAAGATCCAGCTGTAGAGCAGCACCATCACCAGACCGATGGGCCAGCACCAGGGGTTCTGTTTGACTGTCAACCAGACAGCAATGACGCCGAGTGCGGCGGCAAACAGTTCAAGCCCTGACATTGGGATTCCTTGGGGAGAGAGAAGGGCGGGGATTGTACCTGCAGGCGCACTGTTTGTGCTCTGGCGTTTTGCCGTAGTTGTGGGAGCGGGGTTGCCCGCTCCCACAGGATCAAGGCCGATGCAGCAACACATAGTCGTTCTTGTCGAAACGACCGCTCAGCGTCGGGGCAATATTACCCAGGTCACTGCCTTGCAAGGCCTCATAGTCCTTGCGATCCATGATGATCCAGGCCGGAGCCGGCAATGCTGCCAGTTCAGCGGATGACTGGGTGAACAGCGGTAGCAGATCACGATCCACGTTAACCATGAACTTGATCGCCTTGGCGTCCTTGCCCATGCCATGCAGTACTACTGGGGCCGGAGCCTGGTCGATCAGTTGCATGGCCTTGAGGGTAAAGGTACGCGTATCGTAAAGGCTGCGCTCTGCAGGTTCGAAGACCATGATATAGCTGCTCCACATCGCCAGCACCGCACAGGTTGCCAGCCCCGCAACACGCCATTGGGCTTTGAACAGTACGCCAACGGCCAGAACCTGAAGCACTGCCAGGGCCACGAATATGACGGTCAAGGGTGGCAACTCTTCACCAAAACGCTTGCGTACAATCACCAGACCGATAATCAGTAAACCCGGCAGCAGCAGGAACAACCCCTGAATCAAGCCGCGCAGGCCAGCAAATACCCGCCCGTGCATGACCTGGAACGGGTAGGCCGCAATAATCGCGGCCATCGGTAACATGGGCAGCAGGTAACGGGCCTTTTTGGCCTGGGGAATCGACAGGCCGATCATCACGATCAGGGCTGCACCAACGCAGTACTTGACCAGTTGCAAGGCTGGCCCCGACGGCTTGCGCCCGGTAATCAGGATCGCCAGCAGCACCAAAACGGCCAGCGGATAAGCCAGCGCGTAATTGCCCATGGAACTGGTGAAGTAATACAGCACGCCGCTGGCGCCTTCGGTTCCATCCATGCGTCCTGTCACTTGCATGCGGATGACTTCATGTACAAAAGCCTCACCGCCACTGATCCAGGCCAGCATCAATAACGTGCCAATACACAGGATCAGCAAGACCAGCGCTTGCAGGCCAAAGCTGATCAGGCGCCGCCACTGGCCATTAAGCAGGTAATAGCTGCACAGGATACCGCTGGGAATGACCAGGCCGATCGGCCCGCGCACGGCAAAACCCAGTACCAGCAGGGCCAACAGCCAGAAATGACGGCGTGGTGCCGCAAAGTGATCGTGGGCGTAAGCCAGGTAGAAGGCACTGAAACTGAGCGCTGCCAGCATCTGGTCAAGCGATACCGCACGTGTTTCGGTGATAAAAGTCATGCTCAGCAACAGCAGTGCCACGCTGACCAGCGCCCAGGTGCGCGATTGCGCCGCTACCAGGCGATACATCAAGGTCACAATGCTTGCACTGGCAATGGCCGTAGGTAGCCAAGCTGTCAGGCTGGTGACTTTGCCAAAGGGCAGGGACAGCAGCCAGGTAAGCAGGGTCGAGGTTGCGCTGTAGTCCGCGTAAGGCTGGCCGTAGGTGGTCGGGAAAAAACCGGGGCCGTGACGCAGCATTTCATTGGCGAACATGACAAAGCGCGAATCAAAGCCAATCGCGGCCTCTTGATGGTTGCCCAGGATAAACAGCAGCAAGGCGAGCGCGCCCAGAATCAGCGATTGCCTGCGCAAGGTGAGCAGGGCGGGGGAGGTGAAATCGGCACGCATGTCGAGTTTCCTTGTCTCATCGGGACGCACAAAAAAAACGCCGCCATTGTTGCCAATGGCGGCGCTGCTGAATCATCAAAGGGTTGTTGACCCGACCGGCAAGTTGCACGACTCGCCACGCCCCATCGGGAAGTACTGCAAGCCGGCCTTGGCCAGGCGCTCACCGTCATACAGGTTGCGCCCGTCAAAAATCACCGGCGCGCTCAGGCGTTGCTTGATCAGGTCGAAGTCCGGCGCCTTGAATTGCTGCCACTCGGTGCAGACGATCAATGCGTCGGCGCCATTAAGGGTAGATTCCGGTGTGCCCATCAGGCTCAGGCGCGCTTCATCGCCGTAAAGGCGCTGGGTTTCCTGCATGGCTTCGGGGTCGAAAGCGCGCACATTGGCACCCGCAGCCCACAGGGCCTCCATCAATACGCGGCTGGGTGCGTCGCGCATGTCATCGGTATTGGGTTTGAATGCCAGGCCCCACAACGCAAAGGTCTTGCCTTGAAGGTTGCCCTTGAAAAACGCGTTGATGCGTTCGAACAGCTTGTGCTTCTGCCGCTCGTTGATCGCTTCGACCGCTTGCAGCAGATCGCTGGAGCAATTGACCTGCTGGGCACTGTGGATCAGCGCGCGCATGTCTTTGGGGAAGCACGAACCGCCATAGCCGCAGCCAGGGTAGATGAAGTGATAGCCAATGCGCTGGTCGGCGCCAATGCCCAGGCGCACAG